>Ga0185299_10000368_pt1 | contig 130241 bp, 115 predicted proteins | sample PaiPotPPA55metaG_FD_128002 | JGI IMG/M metagenome (GOLD analysis project Ga0185299, IMG submission 128002) | Iron sulfur acid spring bacterial and archeal communities from Banff, Canada, to study Microbial Dark Matter (Phase II) - Paint Pots PPA... ... | reverse complement strand
GGCTATGATCTATAACCGCTTCGCGGTAGCGATCGCATCGCCGAACGCCGAACGCCGAACGCCAAACGCCGAACGCCAAACGCCAAACGCCAAACGCCAAACGCCAAACGCCAAACGCCAAACGCCCCCTCACTTAGTTTCCGATTCCACAACTGTAACCTCAAGAGGTTGGCTGCTCGCTGATTCGCGCTCGCTACTCGCGTTTTGGACAGGTGTGCCCCAATCCAGGCCAACCCGGCCAAGCTCCTCACGCAAACGGGACAAATCCCACAGGTAAACGCTGCCGTCAGCCGATAAAACCGAAAGTCTGCTATCATCGAGACTGAAAGTCAGTCTGCCGGCTACGGCATCGAATCCGTAGGGATTCTCTAAGGTCACCAACTCGCGCATTTCCGGAAATGCGTAAAGCTTGGTACGGATCCCTTCGGTTGCGGCCAGCATTTTTCCGTCATGAGAAAAAGCTAGGATCGAGGCATCGCTTGAAATTTTTGGACCATCCGCCCAAGCGGGCACGGAGATAGCCTGGCAAAGCGCCCCGGTTAGCACCAGCCATTCGTTTCCAGGACTGAAGACCGCCATCGCGCCAACACCCGCTTGGATGCGTTTCTCCAGTTTGCCGGACGCCAAGTTCCAGATTTGGGCCGACGCGTCCTTGTTACCGTGAACTCCCACGATGCTCGACGCTAACCAATTCCCATCCGGAGAAATCACGACATCAAAAACTCCGGGTCTTTCGGAAATTTTTAAAACGCGACTTGGGGTGTCTCTATCCAAGACCTTTAATCGCCCCGATCCATTATCTGCCAAAACGATATGTCGCGTTGAGCGGTCGTTATCCATCATGAGGAATCCGGCATCGGTATCAAACGGATGCGGCGGCCCGATCTGGATACTATTTTCAGAGGCCCGTTTGATGGGCCATTCGCTAAGCCCGCTTTTTCGACTCGAAATCAAGAGGATCTCTTCCTCGCCGTTACTTACAAACCGAGCCGACTTTTCGTTAATCGCTTTGTTAGTGCCCGGATCAATCTGTAAGTTAGCCATCTGCCTACCTCGACGAACGTCATAGAGCCTGACCCCATCTAACGCGGCAGTAACTAACAATGATGAGTCGCGATTGAAATCGACAGCGCTGAATAGTCCTGCCCCTTCGGTCTTTTTCGGACGATGCAGGACGCGCCAGGCGGGATGCAAACTGACTTCTAAAATGCACGCATCTAGTTCCGGTGAAGTACAACCGATCTTTCCGGAATCGGACAGTTGCATGCCAGGCATGCTGCCCCATCCTGGCATTCGGCATAGCAACAAATGTTGCCGGGCATCCCAAAGTCGGATAACTCGATCAAATGAGTTTGAAACCAGAAAGCTGCCATCGCGGGTGTAGGCGAGTTGCATGATCTTAGCGTTCGCCCCGGTTACCGTTGCGTTCTCGACACCCGTGTTTGGGTTCCAAAAGGTGAGAACCCCATCGGCATCAGCGCAGACTAGTTCGTCACCAGATGGGCTCCAGGCTAGTACCGTGATTTGGGTCGAACTTGGTAACACCAGTTTGATTCCGGTAGTCGCGACGTCATAGATGGCAACCGCTTTCCGGTTAGGTTCGCTGACCGCGATTTGTTCGCCAGTCTCGTTATAAGCAATGGCGGCCGACCGTTCCGGAACGACGAATTCGTTTTCTTTCGAACCGGTGACAAGATTGTAAATACCAAAGTTGCCGTCAGGCAATGTCACCGCAACTTCCGGCGTATGGGGCGCAAAGTCGCAGTCGAACGCGAAAATCCTTCCGAGGGCGCCGGACCGGTCATCGGCTAGTTCAAGCGCCAGACGTGCTGGTTCTTTGGATACGTCCCAAAATGTCCACCGATCGTCGGCGTGCCTGAGACCGATGAAACGGCTGTCTCGCGAGAAAGGCGTTAAGTAAACCGCAGGCGAGCCACTGTACTCGATCCGGCGAACTTCCGTTTGGTCGTAAACTTTCCGGATAGTGACGGTGCCTGGCTTCCCGGCTACGGCATACCACTCCAGAGTGGGATTGAACACCAGGGCGTCGATGCCCGTGTTCTTCGCTTGCCATTGATGATCAACCCGCAAATCCGTTAAAGCTAATGCGGCCGCCGCTTCGTTCCTCAGATCCAGCCCTGGCTGAATCCCGGCGGCGCGTGCGATAGCGTCGAGGGCCATGAAACGTTGACCGGATAAACCGGTGAGTCGCGTGGCGCGAGCTTGTGAAAGATAAGCGCCCCGAAGTTCGGTTTTGGCGCCCAGTTCAGCGGTCTCGGCTCTTTTACGAGCCGCATCCAGGCTGATGGAGAAGAGAGTCGAACCGACCGCCATTCCTATCAGGGTGAAGATCAACAGCGCGCAGGCAAAGGCGAGGATCGGGTTACGTTTAGCCCAGCGCCAAAGCTGTTCAGGTGGAGAGGCGGGTCGGGCTACGATGGAGCGTCCGTCCAGCCATCGCTCCAGATCGTTGGCGAGTGCTAGGGCGGACGGATAACGATGTTGCGGATCCTTCTCCAGGCAGTGCAAACAGATCACCTCGAGGTCGCGTGGGATATCGAATCGGACGGCGGACGGTTTGGTCGGGGTGGCCTCGGCAACTTGCCGCATCACCGCAATAGGATCAGTCCCAACAAAGGGAGGGTACCAGACCAGTAGCTCGTACAAAATCGTGCCTAGACTGAAAATGTCGGAGCTGGTCGTCAGCCGCATCCCTTCTCCCCTCGCTTGCTCCGGTGAAAGGTAATGGGGAGTTCCTAACACTGCTCGGCTGACGGTGAGGCCTTTATCCTCCTCCAGGCGGCGCGCCAAGCCAAAATCGCAGACTAACGGTTCAAAGTTCTGGTCCAGCAGAATATTTGCTGGTTTCAAGTCGCGATGGAGGACCCCGCGTTGGTGGGCGTAGTGAACCGCCGACGCCACTTTGCTCATAAACCGGGCGATGTCTTGTATTCGTCCCCGGAGTTTCCTGGCATAGTCGATCAGCGAGCCGTTCTCGGCCAATTTCATCGTGTAGTACGGGATGCCGTCCGCCTCGCCGATTTCGTAGATGGGCAAAATGTTCGGATGGTCGAGGCTTGCCACGATTTCACGCTCGGCCTGGAAACGAGCGATCATTTCCGGAGTCGATTGTTGATGTGGCAGAATCATTTTGAGTGCCACAATCCTTTGGGAACCTTCCTGTGATGCGCGATAGATGATTCCCATTCCGCCCCGAGCGATCTCCTCCAGCAGCCGATAGTGACCAATAACTTCTCCGGAGCGGGGCAAATCGTTCGGCAGCTCGAACCAAGGCGTTTCGTCACGAACTTCGTTTTCCGGAGAATCAGAAAGAGCTACCTCCAACAAACAAAGCGGGCACGCTGCCTGACCCGAATCCGCGACGAGGAGACCTCCACACTTGGGACACCTGGTGGACTGGCTGCTGAAGGACATGAATCAATCGCGACTGCGAGCGCCTTCGAGGACCTGGCGCAAATATCGAAGCTCCTCGTCGATATCGGTGCTGGTGGTGACGGTCTCCGCAATTTCATCTCGCAGAGCGTCTCGATAGGCGCGTCGCAAACGATGCACGAGGGTGTGGACCGCATTCACCGGCAGTCCCAGTGTTTTTGCGGTTTGCTCTTGGGAAGACTCGTCACCGGTCAGGTGTACCTGCAGCGCATCAAACAGACCGGTCCGGCCTCGCGCGGAGGCTTTGTCGCGCAACTTCTTCAGAGCGTTTTTTACGGTAGTATCCGCCCAACTAACCTCATAAATCGTTTCCGCGGGAAGGTCTGCCGGTAACTGGGCTAAGAATTTCTCGGCGTCTTCCGCGTCTAAGGAGTGAATTTCCAGATGTCCGCCTCTTTTTTGGGCATGCTGGCGATCCCATTCATTGGCGAGAAATTTTGTGAGTGCTCCCAGCAAATAGGAACGGAATCGGCCCCGGGTCTGGTCCGCTTGTTGGATGCTTTCGTTGTGGAGCAATGAAACGAAAAAGGATTGAGTCAGGTCTTGAGCGTCGTGATGCGAGTACTTGCGCCGCCTCAGAAAACCGTAAATGGGTCGCCAATAAGTATTGCACAGCTCCGCCAAGGCATCCCGGGCCTCAGAATTTTCCAGGTCTTGGACAGATAGTACCAGACTCCACCGGGTGGTTTGAAAAGGGAAATCGGCACGATCTGAATCAAATCGCATGGCCGCTAGAAGCGTATCAGCCCCATTTTAGAATTCTGCTTTCTCGGCGGCGAACATGTTCCATCCTGATCAAATGTCAATCTAATCGGTCGGGATGAGCTCATGCTCATGTGGGAGGAGCTAGAATCTAGGAGCTAGGAGGAGTGTGCCACCGATCGTCCTCGTCCTCGTCCTCGATTGAGCGTGCTGCTGGGCCCTTGGTGTTGATCGTCCCTTACCGATCGGCCGAGGCTAGACCATACAACGCGCCCACCTTTCGAGAACGAGGACGAGGACGATTGATGGCGCCACCTCCTGGATCTTTCCACGCGCTCATCAAAAAAATCTGCAAGGTCTTCGAACGGATCCTTAACAGAGAAGTAGAAAATATGGATATAACCCAAACCAGTCCGTCAACTTCTGTAACCTCCAAACGGCTGTTGGAATTCGGTTTCGGCTTTGCGCCTGCTCTGATTATCGATACTGCCGTCAGATACTATATCTTTGATGCGCTCGATCATGGACCGAAGACACTGAAAGAAATTCATTCTGTCACCGGAGCCTCGGTGAGAGGGCTGGGCGCGGTCCTGAACGCCTTAGTCGCCCTCCAATTATTGGAAAAGGATGCCAGAGGACTCTTCTCGCTGACCCCGGAAAGCGCGGCCTTTCTCTTGCGATCACAGCCGAATTATCAAGGCGGGTTGTTCCGTCACGTTTCCCATCGGCTCATCCCTAACTGGTTACAGCTCTCTGAAGTCTTAGGCTCCGGGCTCCCGGTTGCCGCGGCAAATCCGGAGAAAGAAGCGGCGTACTACCAGGAATTTGTGGAGGACCTTGCCGGATTCAACCATGCCGCTGCTCAAGCTCTGGCGGAAATTCTTGAGATCTCAAAGAGATCCGAGCTTATCAGTGTGCTTGATCTTGCGGCTGGCTCTGGCGTTTGGGGTATCGCGTTGGCTCAGCGCTCGTACATGGTGCGCGTACAAGCCGTTGATTTTCCGGCCATCCTTGCCATCACCCAAAAGGTCGCTAAGCGATGCGGCGTCGAAAATCAGTTCACTTACACGGAGGGCGACCTGGCCACGGCCGATTTTGGCAGCGGCCACCACATCGCATTGCTCGGTCACATCCTACACAGTCAAGGGATGGCGGAAAGCCGGGCGCTGATTCGTAAGACCTATGCGGCGCTCGCGCCGGGCGCTACCATCGTCATAGCGGATTGGCTCACCAACTCGGATCGAACCGGTCCTCTTTTTCCGCTGCTCTTTGCGATTAATATGCTGGTTCATACCAAAGACGGAGACACCTTCTCCTTCGAAGAGATCCGCTCCTGGCTGGAAGAGTCAGGGTTCGCTGATGTCCGCCTCGTTAATGTGCCGGCGGTTTCGCCGCTCGTGCTCGCCACTAAACCGGCTCGCTAACATCGCCGAACCGTTTCGCATGAGATATATCCTGTTGGCTTACAGTTTCCTATTGACTGGTGTTCTCCCTCTGGCCGCGCAAGAGGGGGGTTCTAGGGCAAAGATGATCATTATCCTGGATGCTTCCGGGAGCATGACTGAGAAGATTGAGGGGAATCGAACTAAAATCGAAATCGCTAAGCAGGTCGTGGGAGATCTAATCCGTAATTTAGACCCGCAGATCGATGTCGGCTTTATGGTCTATGGCCATCGGTCGAAAGGCGATTGCGATGATATCGAGCTCATGGTGCCCCCGGAGGCTTCAGATCATGAGATGATCTTGAAACGTCTGGCTCAAATTCAGCCCAAAGGGAGAACTCCGATCTGCGGCTCGGTCATGAAAGCGGCTGAGGCGCTTCGGTATACTGAAGACAAAGCTTCGGTGGTCGTTGTGACGGATGGTGAAGAGACGTGCGGTGGAGATCCCTGTTTGCTGGGCAAGAAATTGAGAGATACCGGCGTCGACTTCAGAGCTCATATTGTTGGCTTCGGCTTGGAGAAAGGCGAGGGAGTTGGTTTAAAATGTCTAGCCGGCGAGACGAAAGGCATGTTCCTAGAGGCGCGCGATTCGGCAACTTTAACCTCGGCTTTGAACGCCACGGTGCAAAAGGTGGTGCAATCGGAATCAACGCCAGCACCGCAACCAAGCGTCGCTGTCTCAAAGACGGGGCATTTGAAAGTCTCGGTCTATCAAACCGAAGGCGGGCAACCGATTCTTAATGACGTGGTTTGGACACTAACCAAGAAAGGCAATGAAGAATCTCTTACCGGCTACGACGCCGAGTGGGCAACCGAAGCTGGTCCGGGAGACTATCTGCTCAAAGTCGAGCACGGAGCGGCCAGCGCGACCGTCAATATCAGGATCGAGGCCGGGAAAACTCTGGTCGAAAAAGTTGTGCTAGGGAGTGGCGTAGTGAGGCTTTCCGCCGTGATGAAGGAAGAAGGAACATTGGTTGAAAAAGACGTGATTTGGGAAATTGGAACTACCGATGCCGAAGGCGAGTTCACTAAGCTGGCAACATCTTATGATGGCCAAACGAAGTTTGTAGTTCCAGCGGGTGCTTACCAGGTACACTGCTTTCGCGGCGAAGCAACGGTGGCCACCGATGTCACGGTTCAATCCGGACAAACCGTGAGTAAAACGGTGTCCCTTAATGCTGCGATCCTTGATTTAGTTCCGCAGACGCGCGAGGGCGGCCAATTAAAAGATATCTACTGGGCAGTCTTCGGTGATGCTAACGGAGAAGACGATCGGAAAAAGATGGCTAGCAGCTATGATTTTGCTCCGCATTTGTATTTGCCGGCCGGCAAATACCTGGTGACCTGGGAAGCCAACAACGAGAAAGGCTCGACCGAAATCGAAGTTGCCGCCGGCGAAGCCAAAAAAGTCGAAGTCATCGAGGGTGGGAAGTGAGAGGTGAGAGGTGAGAGGTGAGAAGTGATTGGTAGTTAGTGGTTAGTGGTTGGTGATCGGAACGCGCTCGTTCCGACAATTGCGGCGCTCCTGGCATTTGTGGTCAAGGGGCGCCGCATCCCGCGTCACCATGGAATATCCGAGGTTTTTGATGACGGAGTTTACGGATCGTCCCTCCTTGAACTCCCCGGCATCTCCACTTCAATATTCAGGGATGCGCCACCGCTTTGCCACCAGTAGGGATGCGGATATCCTCGGCGAGCTTAACCATCAATTGATCCGGGATGAGGGTCATCGAAATCGGATGTCAATTCCGGAACTGGTGGCTCGGATCAAAGATTGGTTAGCGAACGGATATCGCGCCTCCATTTTTGAGGACGATTCTGGCGTCCTGGCTTATGCGCTCTATCGGGAAGAAGAAGATCATCTCTATTTGCGCCAATTCTTTGTAGTCCGTCACCGCCGCCGAAACGGTGTCGGCCGGCAATGTCTTGAAAAACTGGTTACTGAAATCTGGTCGCAGGATAAGCGAATCACCGTTGACGTGCTGTGTCACAACCAAGCCGGCACCGCCTTCTGGCGAGCGGTTGGCTTTAGCGATTATTGTCTAACTTTGGAAAAGGAAGCGGACAAAAAGCACTGAAATCTCACGCAAAGCCGCGAAGACGCAAAGGTAAAACAAAGACTGAATAGCCGCAACAAGGCACAAAACGCACAAAAGAGGAGGACTTGAAATTTTGGTAAACGGACCTTCACTGCTGCGGTACGGACCGATCGAAGCTTTCTGGGTCCATGGCTGTTGGACTACTGAATCGTCTTACGATTCAGCTTTTTTTTAGCCTTTTGCGCCTTTTTGCGGCTATTTCTGGTCTCTTTCTTAACCTTTGCGCCTTTGCGGCTTTGCGTGAGATTTTTCCATCATTCTTGGGTTACTTCAGTTCCCAGCTTGAGCTGCCAGTTTTTATCCGGGAAGACATGTTTGATATAAAGCGGATGATCAAAGCGGTGATGTGCATACATCAAATCATGCCACCAATTCGGGAATACCCGTTTTTGAGCCATGCCGTTGATCTTGGCGATCTTCATGTTGGCGTGTTGTTGGTTAAATTCATCAATGGCCAACAGTTCGCCGGTATAGTGTGAGTGCAGCTCCCAGTCGCCGCCGATCATGTCGTCGAAATAGCACAATACCCGAGGCAGGAAATAAGCGTGATCTTCTGCCAATAGCTTGAATGCAGTGACGGTAGACGAGTAATAGTCGGCGTCGAACGAGATGAAGCCGACGGGGGAAGGATTATATTGCTTAACAAAACCAGGCACGGTCTCGGTGAACTCGCCCAGGATTAGCTTCGATTGACTTAGCCGCCTGACTAACGCCTCTTTATCCATTTGAAAAAAGCCGGCCTGCCAGAGATAGGGGTTATCCCGGTAATCGACGGGCGGAGGCATACCTATCCCGGTATCAAAACCGTAGGTATCAACACCGACTCCCGTGTGACGGCTTACTTCACTGGCTGCTTCCTCGAGTCCTAACAGGCCGTTCCCTGCGGCCACCCCAAATTCAATTGCGCTGATCTTTTTGATATCCAACGCCTGGGCGGTCAATGCCGCCCGATAAACCCCGTACGCGTAGTCCGGTCTCTTAAACAGATCCCAACGCATCCGCTGCTCGAAAGACGGATTGGGCAGTAATCGATAAACCTTCTGGAGAAACTCCTTTGGAAACAACGCTTCGATCCACTCAGACAAGTCCATAGAAAAATCTCACGCAAAGCCGCAAAGACGCAAAGGTGAAAAGAAGACTGAATAGCCGCAAAAGATCGCAAAGAACGCAAAAAATCACTTAAAAAGAGGCCGTAAGAATGAATTCAGAGCCGTGTTCGGAACACCAGACGGCAGAAGTCTAAAGCAGGTCTAACCGCCGAATTATCGCCTTAGATTGGCTGAGTCCCACCACCTTTAGTAAGAATTCTGAAGTGCCTTTTTTGCGATCTTTGCGATCTTTCGCGGCTATTCCAGTCTTCGTTTTATCTTTGCGCCTTTGCGGCTTTGCGTGAGATTTGCGTCTCTTTTCGCGGCTGTGTTTTTAGAATTCGTCGAACGCGATTTGAGTAGGCGGAACGCCCAACTCGGCGAGCATCTTCTTTACCGCTTTGATCATCATGGGTGGACCGCAGAGATAAAATTCGACGGAAGCAGGATCAGGATGGTTCTGAAGATAGTTTTGCAACACCACCTCGTGAATAAAGCCGGTTAGACCCATCCAATGGTCTTCCGGCAGTGGATTCGACAGGGCTACCTCAAATCGGAAGTTAGGATGCGTGGCTGCGATTTGCTGAAAGTAATCCTCGTAGAAAAGCTCCTGCCGCGAGCGGGCGCCATACCAGAAACTGACTTTGCGATGCGTGTGCTCGGTTTCAAATAAATGCGACAGATGAGCACGCAGCGGAGCCATGCCGGACCCGCGTCCGATATATACCATTTCTCGCAGAGTCGGTTTGATATGGAAGTCACCGAACGGGCCGATAGCAGTTAGGGTATCGCCGGGCTTTAGATTAAAGACGTAAGACGAACCGATGCCTGGAGGACAAGCTTGCCCCGGCGGCGGTGTAGCGACTCGGACATTGAACCGGAGAACCCGTTCGAGTTGCCGGTTGCTGGCTAGCGAGTAGTTGTTGCGCCTGCCTGCTACCGGGTTGCTCGCAACTAAGTCAAATACATGTTGGCGTTCCCAGACCGCCGCGTAGGGCTCGGGAATATCGAACTCACGGAATCGGATGTTTTCGTAAGGCGGGATATCAAGCTGAATGTAATCGCCGGGAGTAAACTCGATCGGTTCTGAACCGTCCACTGGTTCGAGCTGCAGCTCTTTTATGAAGGTGGCCACGCTGCGATTGCTGACCACGCGTAGATGCAGAATCTTCTGGGCTCGAAGGCCGGCACCGCCGGGGCGGGTTACATTTAGAAAAAGGCGGCCATCATCTTCCTTGACTGGATAGGTGGCTAACCCACGACAGACGGGAGCCCGGGCCGGCGAACCGTCCTCAAGGTTAAATCGTCCGTTATGCTTAGGGCATTCAATAATTTTCCCTTTTACCAGCCCATCTGCGAGGTGGGTGTTGCCGTGGGTACAGATGCCGTCCATGGCATAAAGTTTGCCTTCTTCATCCCGGATAAGGACGTACGTTTTCTGTCCGTTTTCGAATCGGATCACTTCAGCCGGCGCCAGATCGGCAGCTGAGCAAACCTCCAACCAACCTTCCTGATCAGGTCTGGCCTCTGATAAATAGGTGCCTTCGTTTAAACGTGCTTTTGCTTCGGGCAAGACCCGCTTTACATGCCAGGCTGGATCTTTGGTTTGGTGAAATATCGCCGGCATAATCTCCCGCCAAGCGGCCAATAAACTGGGGTAAGGCTTGGGCATATCCTCCTTCACTGCTTCGTGAAGTCGGGGTAATGCGTGATAAGGAACCAAAGGGAACATGTGATGTTCCACGTGATAGTTCATGTTCCAATAAAGGAAACGGTTGATGAAGTTCATATAGACCGTCCGGCAGTTAAGCCGGTGATCGAGAACATTCTCGGCCAGACCGGCATGCTGGGTAAGGCCGTAGACCAATATCAACCACGAACCGAAAAAGTTAGTGAGCCCTACTAACAAGAGCGGGAGAATGCTTCGGGTATAAATCGCTAGACCAATCGTGGTCGCATAAATGGCCACGTAAATGCGTGCTCTGGTATAGATCTTAGGGAACTGGCTCTCGGGAATAAACATCTTCTCAGCCGGCGCCATCTGTCCGAAGCTATGCATGATGATGCGGCGAAAATAGACAGGGTAGCCGCCGAGGTTAAAAAGATTCCGAATGATTCCCGCGATATCCGGCGGCCGCGGTACGGCGATTTCAGGGTCTCGGCCGACGATAATGGTGTCGCTGTGATGGCGGGTATGACTCCAGCGCCAGACAGTTGATTCGCGCATCACCATGAAGGAGGCGATTTCGTAAAGCACGTTGTTCATCCAGTCCGTCTTGAAAGCGGTGCCATGGCCAGCCTCGTGCCAGCGGGAATCCGAGGTAGAAGCGTAAAGGACTGCGTAAATTAGATAGGGAGCTATCGCCCACCACGATGGCCAGAGTCGATAAGTCAGGTAACCCAAACCGATAATCAACCCAAACCAGATGATAGTGTCACGGATGGCCGGCCCATCGCGGCGTTCCAGTAGTTTGCGCATCAGCGGGCGAGGGACCGGGCTTTGGTACCAATCAGCCTCAGCGAGCCCCCGCTCGATTGCTTTGGTCGCGTTCTCTCCGGTAAGGCTGTAGTCCAGCTTAGTAGGCGGCATCAGAACCGCAGTGGATTCGGAGCTCATAAGGGGGAGGAGTACGAGGAGTACGGTAGGGCGAGGCTCCCGCTCGGAAGAGTCGGCGGATCGAAGCGCCTCGTATTTGCAGCCAAAGAACGTGGTTGTGCCGCTAGTTGGCCGAGCCGTGGTTTGCCGCGTTGTCTCCGGCTCGGCCCGGTTATCGGCCCTCCCTCGCTGATTGGTAGGGTTCGCGCCAATCTGCTTCGATGCATCGTTGGGCCTTTCGGGAGCCTCGCCCTACCAATTTTTTCAGATGTTCTCACTGGTGTAGATGTCGAACGGAACGATCGCAGACTGTTTTCTACCGGGGGGGGTCTTCTTGAGATCGATCAGCATTTTAAGCGTAGAACGAGCGAGCTCAGATACGTTGTGTGACAACACTAAATCGATCGTTCCACCGCTGAGGCCGGCGCGAGTAGCTGGCGTAAGCTCGTGACACACATAAGCGAGTTTGCGCGAAAGCGGCGTTTCTTCGATCGCTTGCAGGACACCGCTGGCGCCGCCGCCAACGTTGTAAATGCCAACCAAATCCGTAGTCGCTTTCAACAACTCTAAGCTCTGTTTGTACGCGTTCTCCCGTTCGTCTAAGCACACCACTGGTTCGAGCACTTTGAAATCGAGTCCCTTTTCACGGAAGTAACTACGGAAACCGATCTCGCGTTCTTCTTGGCCGATATATCCATGGCTGCCGATCAAGACCCCAACGGTTCCGGATCGGTCTGCACACTGAGCTACGCCCCAGGCGGCAGTCCGTCCTGCCATCCGGTTGTTGATTCCCACATAACCTCCCAGGCCGGGTGATGACAGGTCCGAGAGCAGAGCCACCACCGGTGTTTGCCGTTCCCCTAGAAATGTAATCGCATCAGATACATAGATGCTCTCCGTTGCTACTACCGCCACTGCCTCGATTTCACTGTCTACGGCCCTTAAGCGGTCTGCGACTTTGGCCGGGTCCAAGTAATCGTCGATGTGCTCGATCTTGAGCTCAATCCCAAGCATTGGGTCTTGGTGGACAGCCTGTTCGAGTTCTTCAGCTAGATGCTGATAGAAAAAAGATGCTTTTCGCTGCAGCAGCACAGTGCACTTCGTCGGTTGGATGGTCTCGTCCTGGCGCACTCTCATCGGCACCGTAAATTGATACCCCAACGACTGAGCTGCCGATTGAACCCGCAACGCCGTGGATCGGCGGACGGTTGTCCGCCCATTGATTACGCGGTCGACAGTGGCGACGCTCAGGCACGCCTTCTCAGCGATCTGCCGCACCGTCACCCGGCGTTTGACGAGACTGGGGGAGCTTCCGGGAAGAGTATCAAACATAGGGTCTTAGGCGGAGTCTTAGGCCTTGCCTCCAGCAAATGCTCTGGTTTCAATACGTCAGTTCTGATAGAAAGCAATCATAAATTGCGAATTCTTGATTGATAGAAGACGCTCAGGGCGCTCGAGATTTCGCATTGGTCAAGCGCTGCCTCTCCGGCGAGGCTGTAGTGAGCAGGGGAGCACGCGTCGCTGACGCTCCAGAATTTAGAACACCGTTTTCGGCACGACCCGCGGTAAACATTCTGACCATCGGACTTGCGACGACTGATGTGTTTACATCTTGAAATTGACAGACATCATCCGACCGATTCTTCAGGATTGCCTCGTTCCGGTGCCACGCCAGCCCTCAGCCTCGGCACATAAGTCCCATGAGTCCCATCGGTCCCATCCGGCATCAACTCCGCGTCCCGTTTAATACCCAGCGCCGCGACTGAAATGACTGACCCGCTCTCTGGCCCTCCTAGCACCGCCCCCAGAAGCAACTACTTAGCTTTGCGCGCGGAACTTTTCCTGGCTACTCTCTGCCTGTTTTCCAGCTGCGCCTTATGTGCATTAAGAATGGCGGCAAGTAAGCCGGGAAAACGCCCCTCGATTTCCAGGCAACGCGAAGTGTTCTGCATTTCAACCCCGCGGCGTTCGGCCCGAATCAGACCGGCTTCGCGTAAAGCTTTGAAGTGATGCGACAGGGTCGACTTAGGGATTGGCTTGTCGCTGACGTTTAGAAAGTTGGAACAATTGAAGGTGCAATTTGCGGTGGCGATATCAGCGAAAATCGCGACCCGCACCGGATCGGAAAGGGCATGGAGAATACCCTCGACGGTGACGTCTTCAATGGGGGGATGAAACAGAGGCCTCATAGGGCCGACAATATAGACCAGTTGACAGCTTGTTCAATAGTTCGTAGCTTCCGAACTATAGTTCAAGAATACGGAACTAAGGGAGTAGTAGCTCTGCACTTTGACCATTTCATTCACCCACCTATGAGTAAGCTAAAAGGTAAAGTCGCTGTCGTTACCGGCGCCTCCAAAGGCATCGGCGCAGGTATCGCCAAGGCCCTGGCCGCTGAAGGCGCCTCTGTCGTGGTTAACTATGCCTCCAGTAAATCAGGCGCTGACGCCGTCGTCGACGCCATCGCCAAAGCCGGAGGAACCGCCGTAGCCGTGGGCGGCGATGTATCCAAGGCTAACGATGCCGAACGCATCATCGACGCAGCTATCAAAAACTATGGGCGGCTCGACATCCTGGTTAACAATTCCGGAGTTTACGAATTTGCGCCCATTGAAGCGGTAACAGAAGAGCAATTTCACCGGATCTTTAATATCAACGTGCTCGGAGTGATTCTGACTACCCAGGCTGCGGTCAAGCACCTGGGCGAGGGCGGCAGCATCATCAACATTGGTTCTGGCGCCAGCCTGCTTACGCCTCCGAACTCGACGGTTTACACTGCCACCAAGGGCGCTCTCGATGCCATCACTGGAGTGCTCGCCCGGGAGCTCGGTCCCAGAAAGATCCGGGTCAATAGCGTCAATCCCGGTATGGTTGAGACCGAGGGAGCTCACACCGGCGGGTTTATTGGCTCTGACTTCGAAAAAGCCTTAGTTGCCCAGACCCCGTTGGGTCGAATCGGGCAGGTTACTGATATCGCCCCCGTCGCGGTTTTTCTGGCGTCGGATGATTCCCATTGGCTTACGGGTGAACACCTGCTGGCGAGTGGCGGGCTCCGCTGACTCGAGCCCGCTGGCGGTTTCGGACCCTCCAGCACTTAGTGATTTGGCTTGGCGGTGGCGCCCTGCATGATCTTCAGGTAGGCGGCAGCTTTATCTTTTTCGTACAACGTACCCACGCTGATATCGAATCCCGGCGGGAAGCCGTCGGCTGCCATTGCCGCCATCGACAAAGCTAAATAGCTAGTTGCTTGCGGATCCTGCCAGGTCGCCATGTTGACGTAGCCGTCCAGAACTTCCTGGGCTGTGTCGATGGAATTACCCCAGCCGATCACAGGGATTTCACCCGGTTTCACGCCGACCTCGTTGAACACCTGTTTAATGCTTTGTGCCACCAGGTCGCCCAGACCGATAATCGCTTTGATCTTCTTGCGGTTGGCGGTCAGGTAATCCGACATGTGGGAAATGATTTCCGCAGGATCGAGTTTAGCTTCTGTGACCTCGTACGTGATGCCCAGTGGTTTGAATACGCTATCGATTCCCTGGGTTTCGAGCGTTTGATAAGATGCGCCCGGAACCTCTACCGGCATCCAGACGAAATCACCTTTCTTTACCAGGTTGTGATCGACCAGATATTGCGCCCAACGACGCCCGATCAGTGCCAGATCGCCGCCGACGTAGGCGTCTCTCCCGCTGGTCTTGTCATCGGTGTTCATTAGGATGACCGGGATACCTGCCGCATGCGCCTCAGCGATGATCTTCGTGAGACTACCAGGATCAGGGACACTAGTGACGATCCCTTTGGCCTTAACGGCAATGGCCGCGCGCAGGGCTTCTTGTTGGGAAGGAACATCGCCGCTATGAAAAGATGTGCGGACCTCGTTACCGGTATCTTTCGCCCACTGCACCGCACCCTGGAGAAAATAGGTCCACGTAGGGTTGCTTGGTGGTCCGTGCGAAATCCAATAGTAGATTGCTTTTCCGCTTTCGGCGGCGCCAAGCAGTGGTGTCGATGCGACCGCACCGAGAATGACCAAGCAGAGGCTCGCCATTTTCAGTGAGCCGTTTCGAATGAGATTTGTCTTGATGGAGGAGTTCATGACTCTTTCTATTCCGCCAGAGTTTTTAAATCGGCTCTCGTCGATTCGTAGGTATGTTGATAGTTTAATGTTTCCGGATTTGGATCGACCTGCCAAAGCTGACAGGCTTTGCGATAAAGGTCGGGCCACCAATTTTCGTGTTCGGTCAGCCCTTCGGCTTGGTATCGCGACCAATCGATCAGGACTCGAGACCAGGCGAGGTCTCCATAGGCAATGGCTTCACGGTTGGTGCCGAATTCTTTGGCATACCAATCTCTGCCGATACGAGCATGCAGGACTTCGTCGGCCCAATCGTAATCCTGACAAAGGGCGGCGAATGGATCGCCGGACTCAGTCGCAATCTCCCACTCATAGCGTTTCCCGGTTTTCGGCATCAGACCTTGTTCGATGAAGTACAAGACGGCGTGGCGCTCCTTGGCCTCCAATTGAGTATTAAGCGCTAACGACCAGGTGAAAGGCGGTCGGACATATTTAGTCCAATCGATGCCAAGCCGCACGAAACCGAGTTCACCCATGATGGCGTGCCGGGCTTCGTCCCAGAGTTGCCGGGTCATTTCGCGGTAATATTCCCACGGCTTATCCTTGGTTTCCTGGATGATGCTCGCCATCATTTCCGGTACGTCGACCTCTCGCAATCTTTTGAAAAAGATCATCAAGGTTTTGTCGCGAGCGCTGAATTGCTGGTCGTACAAGAACATTTCCGCGTGAACCCCCATATTGTAAGGATCCGAAAAACGCTCATCGCGTTTCGGGGTGCGCACATAAGGGAACGCTCTCTTAGCATACTTCTCGGCTCGCGGTAGATTGGCTCGTGGTCCGCTCCCTTCGAGCTCGCCGGCGTCTTTGAGCAGGAGATCAAGCAAGCCTAGCCATTCACTAGCTTGGTTGCGCAGGAAGTCGTTGATTAGGCAGGTAGCCGCCTGCGTTCCGAAATCGATCATCTCCTGTATCTCCATGGCCGCGAATCGGCAGATCCGTAGCGTTGGGCTATCGGTCAGAGGATTTGAATCCTGGCGATGCCGCTCCAACGCCCGGTGAAGGGCAGGCAGTGCTTTCTCGTAGATGCCCAGTAGCAAAAGCTCTGTCGTCGGACCATTCTGGATCTCGTCAAAGAACCTCTGCAGGGCAGCATCGGGCACGGCTTCTAAACCAAGTGGCGGCTCACGCATTTCGCCCACTCGCTGGCGCATGGTGGCCACATGCTCGGCGCAATAGTACGCATGGAGGCTAAACGCCAGCTTTAGTTCGTAGATCGGCTCCGCGGTTATCCGGGCAACGAGGATCCCGTGCAAACGCTTTAACGCATAATGGTATCGCTTCAACCGATTCACGCATTGTTCCACACTCAATCCCATCCGAGTGCCTTCCTGGAGGCTGCATAGTCCGGCAACCGGTGGAAGATTCTTGTAGCTATGGTAGGTAAGATCTGGTTGAGAGTTAATGGATTGCATTCTTCGCGGTGCTTAAATCTGGGGGGCTAACTACGATTGAAGGCAGTCAGTTAAACAGGTTCGAATGAATCAGATTGTTCGCTGAACGGCCTCACTCAGATTGACAAATGCCGATACTTTTTTGATCTTGGCGCATGCAACGCTCAGGCGTTCTACGACCTGCGTTCCAAAAACTGGTTGCAGAAAACCCGGCCTCTTTTCTTTGGTATCGCGTACAAGGGGCTAAGTTTCCCGCGCCTTACCATTATCATCCCGAAATCGAGCTGACTTATGTCGCCGAAAGCCGTGGTCAACGTTTCGTGGGCGACTCAATCGAGCACTTTGATACCCACGATCTGCTCCTGCTTGGCCCCAATCTACCGCATGTCTGGTTGAACGAAGCAGGCTGCAGAAAAGCGGAAGCATTTGTAATCCATTTTGACCCCGCCTTCTTAGGGGAGCGTTTTCTCTGTGCGCCGGAACTAACCGACTTACGAAAGATGATCCACAGATCGTCGCGGGGAATCGCGTTTTCGCCTGCAATTGGTAAATTTATCGGTCCAAAGATGCTCGATGTAAGCCAGCGTAAGGGCGCCGCGCGCCTCCTCGGTTTGCTCGAGATTCTCGCCACCTTGAGCGAGAATCGGACCAGCCGGCTGGTATGCGGCTCCTCTTATGAAAAACCTCTCTCCAGAGAGGATGAAAGAAGAATCGATGCCGTGTATCGCCATCTTAACGCCCATTTTCGGGAAACGGTCCTCGAACCGGACGTAGCGAAAATCTTCGGGATGAGTGCGGGCGCGTTCAGCCGATTCTTTCATGCAGCGACCGGACGCACTTTTATCAAAGCGCTGGGGGATCTTCGCATCAGCCATGCTTGTCAGAAGTTGCGAGATACTGACAAGACTGTGGCCGAGATTTGTTTTGACTCCGGGTTTGAAAACTTATCGAATTTCAATCGCCAATTCCGGGCGAGGAAAGAGATGGCGCCCAATGAATTCCGGGAACGGCTGTTAGCCAACGGAGAACAATTGCGCTCAGCGATTTCCCCTGCTTCCGGTTTTTTTGATTGGAACTTCTCCGCGAAGTATCGCCGTAGGTGAAGGGGTTATCCGAACGAGAACGAGCGTGATCGCCGGGAACGCGGGGATCGACGTGAACGACGGGGAATCGCTTCGACGTTCCCGGCGTTCCCGGCGTTTTTAACTATGGCCAGAGAAACAATCGAATCCTGCGGTTTTTAGCAGCGGCAGCCGGACTGTGTCAGCTCCGTAGGAGCGGAACCTTTATAGTGGTATAGACCCACATGAAGCATCTTTGCACTCTACTGCTGTGGGCAGTCTTGAATACTGCCGGCGTCGCCGCGGAGCGGTATACCCTCGATGCCGCTCATTCCCAGGTGACTTTCCGAGTTCGGCAGTTCGTCTCGACAGTTACCGGCAAATTCACCGACTTTTCCGGTACAGTCACTTTCGATCCCGCCCGACCCGAAGAATCCCGGGTTGAAGCAACGATTCCGCTGAAGAGTATCGATACAGGGATCTCCGCTCGCGATCACCATCTGCTAGCGGCGGACTTTTTCGATGCGGAAAAGTATCCAACGATCGTTTTTAAGAGTACCTCCGTGCACTTGATCGGGGAACAAGCCGCTGATGTGCACGGCGATTTGACCATGCATGGTATGACCCGGCCGGTGGTCATTCACGTCGAATTATTGTCTCCGGTGAAAAGCACCGGTGACACGCTTTCGTGGAAAATCACCGCCCATTTGCGCCGGAGCGAATTTGGTCTGCGATGGAATCCGGTGATTGAAACTGCCAGTGGAATCAGCGATGACATCGATATCCAGATGCGGATCCTGACGCCGGCCCACTGAAAAGAACTCACCGGTGAAACTGCGCCGGCTCCTTAACTGGTCGCGTATCGGCTCGGTTTCGTCTGCTTTTTCGTAGCTTTGGCTGCAGTTTGTTTCGGAGCAGCGCCACTCTTGGCGGATGCACTTGCCGCGACTGCTGCCGATGGCGGAGTTTCTTTGCTCTTAAAGTAGGCGCCAGGGACAGGGAGCCCATGTTTGGTGAAGGGGTTCGCGGGGTCCGGCGTCTCAGCTTTAGTTGGCGATGCGCCGGCAAAGAAGGTGCCGGCTACGAGTACGAATATTCCGAATTTAACCATAATCCTAATCTGAGCGTGAGGTCGCTCGTCAATGGGCCAAAGCTCAAGGTATGCCAGCGTGTATCTAAAATAGAATTTAGTATGGATCGCTCCGGGGCGCGAAAATAACGGGCGGCGGCGGAACAAACGCGTCGCTGTTGGGTTGCTCGCATTGTACAAGACGCGAATGAAAAATCCTCGCAAAGGGCGAGGACCTGCCGAATTCGGTGCCAATGCCGCTACGGTTTGATCCGACCGGCTTTCGCTATTCCGGAAACGCTGGCATTTCTAAGAGTTGGGCTCGGACTCTCGCTGGGGTCCCCGGGAAAGAGCAGATGCGAACGAGGCCCGGACGGAGTCAATGCTCGGCCTTCAAAGATATATTGACATCGATAGAATGGCGGTGGATAAGAATGGCATCGATATAAAGCAGGAAACGGAGAGCCGCTGGGCCGGCTCTCTCTTTATGCTCTGACCACAAACCAAAGTAGCTTTATGCCTACATTACTTCATCTCGATGTTAGTCCGCGCGGCGAATTTTCGATCTCTCGGCAACTCAGTAAAGCAGGGGTTGCTGCCTGGAAGACCAAATATCCCAACGGCAAGATCATCGAACGAGATCTGACGAAAACTCAAATGACGTTTGTCGACCTGGACTGGATTATGGGAGCGTTCAGTCCGCCGGAACAAGTTACCGAGCAGCACAAGAGTGCGCTAGCGGTTTCTGATACGCTGATCGGCGAGTTGCTCGCAGCCGATGATATCATCATCGGTACGCCCATGTACAACTTCGCTGTGCCGGCCGTACTTAAGGCGTGGATCGATCACGTGGTGCGAGCAGGAAAAACCTTCCAGTATGGGGCAGCAGGCCCGGAGGGCTTAGCCAAAGGCCGGAAGGTGCTGGTGACAGTTGCCAGTGGCGGAGTTTATGACAAAAATTCCGGCCTCGAAAGTTATAATCATGAAATCCCTTATCTGCGGCTCATCCTGGGTTTCATCGGCATCACCGAGGTAACGTTCGTCCACGCAGGTGGGACCATCCAAGTGGCTCAAGGGAAGGTATCGCCCGACGAATTCATGGCGCCGCTACTTAAGCAAATTGCGGCCGTCGTGTAGGGCCAGTTCTTAACAACCGGACGTCAAGAACCTACCCGCACCGAGACCCAAGGATCAGAATTAAGGATTCACGTCCTCGCGAAGACAAAATAACTCACAACCAGGTCGCAAAGCCATGAAGGGAAAATAACTCACAACCAGGTCGCAAAGAGAGATCTTTGAATTTTCTGAAATCAGTCTTTGTGGCCTTTGCGATCTTGCTGTGAACTAGTCCGGGCTGTGAGATTTTCCGTACGGTTGAGCGCTTCCGCTCGTTTACCGACCTTTTTTAGGCTGCTTTCCAGTTGTCGCAGTTCCTCGGCAGAAAGTTCGGTAAAGACTTTTGCCATATCATCCACGTGCTTTTGAAAAACTGATTCGATGAGTTTTCGGCCGGCTGCCGTTAAGGCGACAATCCGGACGCGGCGATCGTCAGCGCTTTCGACCCGGCTGACTAGCCCTTTGCTGTAGAGACGATCGACCGCGACACTGATCGATCCGGGATTGAGATTAACCTTAGGGCCGATGGTATTTACGGGCAAAGGTCCCTTGTGCTGCAGCACCTCTAGTACTCGAAAGTCTGAGTTTCCCAGGCCTGTGTGCTCGATGCCCGCGGCTCCATATTTGGCCATGGCATGGAAAGCCTTCATGAGCACGAGCCACACATGAATAGTATCGGCTGGTCTTTTTTTCATGAGCGAAGGTTAAGTAAAAAAGTAATATAGCAGGAATATATCGGTAGCGAGACTCTTTATAGCGATAAATGGAGTAATCGAGCGATCGCCAGAGCCTTCGAAGCAAAAAATAGATCCGGCCCGAAGGGCGGTAGAATCGAGATGGTTCCGTTACTAGGTGCACCGGAATGTCGAACCAAATATCTGCCGGTCTTTCAGCACCTCCAACCCCGCGTCCGCGGGGTGCAATTCCAGGAAGGCGTTTCTAATTGGGTTGACACGCCTTTTCTGCAAGCAACAACATTCGAGCACGAGCACGAGCACGAACGCCGAACGCGAAGCGCCCCTAACCCCTACGGCAACTCGACCTTTGCTACGACGATTGGCGCCAGAGCTTCAGCATGTAGAACTTTACCGCGTTGGTAATGATCGATCTGGCTATTGGTAATATAGTAAAAGCTGTCCCCGACAACAGCTCCCGTCGTTGGTAGCTGGGTGTATTCAGTCCGGTACTCAAGCACATTTAATTCAATGGCTTTAGTTCGAGTAGAATCCAAACGCACAACTACCACGCGTGGACTGCCCATACTGTTCTGTACACCAACGAGGCAGTCCTTCCAGGTATATAGCCCGTCAAACCCGGACAAAGTCATCTTTGGACCGGGCTGCAAAGGCTGGACACTGGAATCGTGCTTGTCCAAAACCAAGATGCCAAAAGCGTCCGCCATGAAGACGGTTTTATCGTCAGCGGATAACGCGATTCCGTTCGGGTAAAAGAGACGGCGTGGGGTTTGGATTGGGATCAGCTTGGATTGACCTCGCGACAATTTGTACACCTGGTGCGCCAGGCTATCGGTTAAAAAGACGTCGCCATCCCGGCATACCACGAGATCGTTAAACAGGTGATCGGACTTGGTTTTAGGCGGAGCGTACTTTCCCAGGAATTGGCCGGTGGGACTGAAATGGAAGAGCGCCGCATGCTGTGCGTCTACGCCTGAAGCCGCCCAGACGCTACCATCGGTTGGATCCATCCGGATACCTAGCACCTCCGCCAAGCCGTCTCGCCCTGCCGGCACGAATTCCTTCTGCAAACCGTCCTGAGTGTAGCGCACAATGCGTTTTTCGTTCAGACTTCCCATCAAGAAAGACTGGGTTCGCTCATCATAAGCGAGCCCTTCCGGGATCAACATCCGATCGTCGAAAGTAAATGCCGACACGGAATGATGAACCGGTGGGTGCAATGCGTGGACATCATCCGCGACGCGGAGAAAGTCGGGACAGTTCCCTAAAAGTTTAAATGCTCCATCCAACGGAAAATCAAAGCCTTGTTCTGCTCGGGCCACTTCTTGAGCAAGTTCAATGGTCTTGTCTACGTTTCCGATCGTAGCGTAATCAGTCGCCAGTTGATATTTTACCGCGATCTGTTCACAGAGGGGTTCTCGAAGAAACGGTTCGAACGCTTTCATCTCGGTCTGGGCGGCCGCACTGGCCGCCGGATCTGGCATTGCGCTCGGGACGCAGCCACCAAGAAGAGGAGCAGCGGCGAACATCGCAAACAACGCCACGGATAATGCCCTAAGGAACACTGAGACGGTCCGAAATAATTTCACGCAAAGACGCCAAGGCGCAAAGATAAGACAAAAAGAAATTGCCGCGAAAGAGCGCAAAGAACTCAAAAATAAGCACATAAGAGCAAATGAAGGATAGTGCGAAGGCTATAGCACGAACCGTATAAAGGACATGTTCCAGGGTTCAGGATAATAATCTGCGGTGCCGAACTCTCGCCTCACGGTTCCGCCCAAAGTGATCCAAACTTCGGTCATTTCTGTCATTCCTTTTTGCGTTCTTTGCGCCTTTGCGTCTTTGCGTGAGATTTTCAGTCTTCACTTTGTCGCCAGGTCAGTTCGATTGCCGATAGGGATCGGCTTCAGTTGGGATAACAACTCCTGGAAACGTGGATCGCCTCGCAATGGATCCCATTCTGGTAACTTGGCGAAATCACCATAGGTTAACGCTCGAGGTACCTGTTTTAGCATCTCGAGTTGCTGGATCGCCAACTCGTTCTCACCTGCCCAGACGTAGACTTGCGCCAATTCCGTTGCCAAGATGGCCCCATCCATCGCATCTTTCGAGATCGGTAACATTGACGCTGCCTGACGCCCATCTTTCAGCGCGTCTTCCGTGTGGCCCAGCGCCGCATCCGTGAGCGCCAACATCATCAAAGCATTGGGGTCATCCGGCCACTTTTGCAGATAAGCGAGCTGAATTGGACGGGCAGCCTCGAAGGCAATTTTTGCTGCTGGTGTGTCGCCTCCGGCTTTCTTGATCCAACCGAGCAAGAAATCTCGGCAGATGAATCTTCGATCACCAAGATCAAACTCCTGTTTGGGATCCGCAGCTAGGATCTGCTCGGCTTTGGCAAAGTTGCGATCTCCCATGGCGGCAGTGATCTTCAATAGTGTGGCCCGACCCATGCCTCGTAGCGGGCCGTTTGGTTCATCTAACAGGGCATGAAATCCCGACGTATCACCTGCTTCCTGCCAGGTAAGAACCGCCTTTTTGTAATCGGTTGATTGGGTACTGGCTCCGGTTTTAGCGATTTCGACAAACCCGCGATGAACCTCTTCGTATTGTCGATGGAAATCGTAAATACCCGATATATCGATAATCCAACGCACATTTTTCGGGTCGAGAGTTCTCGCTTTCTCGTATTCTTGCAAGGCTTCGAGCCACTGCGCTTGGCGCGACGCAACCCTGGCCAACAGACCAAAAAGAGGCGCGGAATTTGGTAAGGTGCGCCGCGCGATCTCGAGCTCTCTGCGAATCGCGGGATAGTCGCGAGTAGTAACCAATAGATGAAAACCAGCCTCTAGATGAGCTTCGCCAAGGTCCGGGCGTAAACTCAACGCTTTATGGAGCGCATTCTCAGCAGCGGTACGCCGGCTATCGGTATGGTCTGTATTGCTCCAATATAAACCGTCATGAGCTCGTGCCAGTAAGGCCCAGGCCAAGGCAAAGCCAGGGTCCCGATTGACCGTCTCCTCTAGAAGACGCGCTGCGCTGGCCAGAGGTTCAATGCTCTGAGTCTGTTCGTCATAGTTCGCCATTAGCTCTTTGGCATGAAGATAGAGCTCGTAAGCGCTGAGATCTCGGGTGGGTATGTCGCCAATCGAACTTTTCTCGGCCGTAGAAAGCTTGGCCCGGAGTTCCTGCGAGACCGCTTCAGCTAATTCAGTTTGAATTGTAAAAACTTCGGTTAACTGGCCGTCATACTGCTCCGCCCACACTTCTCGCCCCGTTGGAGCTTCATCCAGCCGAGCTGTTATTCGTATGCGATCACCTTCCCGCTGGATACTGCCGTTCAATAGGTAACGCACGTGTAGGGCTTCACCGATTTCCTTAGGCGCCGGCCGGTTCGCTGGGTCCCGATAAGCTTGGACGCTCCCGCGGCTGATTACCTGAAGGTCGGCGATCTTCGCCAAGTTGGTCAGAATGTCGTCTTGGACACCGTCAACGAAGTAGGAATCTTCTTTTACCGGACTGAGATTGTCGAAAGGTAAAACCGCGATTGATTTTGCGATGCGGTCTTCCTTCAAAGCGCCGCTTTGGAACAGCAATCCTATGCCTGCGATCAGCAAGCCGGCGCCGGCGGCTACCGCCCAGAATATATTCCGGCTGACCCGCTTTCTTCCGTCGATTGCTCGCTGGCATTTCGCAATCGTTTCCACCAAAGCCTGGCCGTTCTGAGGTCGATCCTTCGGATCGGGGCTTAAGAGCGCCGCTCCTAATTTCCGTATCGGCGAAGGAATCCCAGCAGCTTTGAGTCTGGCGATCACCGGTTCCGGATAGATCATCTGTCCCGCGAGCTCAGGAAGATGATTGGCTTTGAATGGTTGATGGCCGGTCAGCAAATAGACTAACGTGCTGCCTAGGGAAAAATAATCGGACCGTTGATCGATTTGGGCTCCCGAGAATTGTTCGGGACTAGCGAATGCGGGCGTTCCGATAAACCCATCGTAGGTGATCCTATCCGTTGGCTCCTGATGGCCGAGCACTTTGGCGAGCCCAAAATCGATGACTTTGACATTAATCTCCGGGCCGTTGAGCAGCATCAGATTGGCCGGTTTTAAATCCCGATGCACCAACCCATGCTTTTCGGCTGCTTGCAACGCGTGGGCGACCTGAGCGATCACGGCCACCGCGTCTCGCGTGGATAAGGGTCCGGTCCGTTCGACGCGTTCCGCCAACGTCTCACCTTCGACGAACTCCATTGCGTAAAAGCAGGGGCCGTACAGCCGGCCACCGTAATAAAGAACGCTGGCTACATTCGGATGCCGGAGTTTAGCGGCCGCGCGCGCCTCCCGTAGAAACCGTTCTCGGTTAGACTCCACACCGGCCGCCTTGAAATCGATGACTTTGAGCGCAACTGGGAACTGCAACGTGGTATCAATGGCTTGATAAGTGATCCCCATTGATCCTCGTCCCAGCTCCATGAGAGAACCGTCCGGATGCGTTTGGATTTCGTATGGTTCAAATTGGTTTTCGCCGTTGTCGGCATTGAGATCGGCAAAGTCAAACAGAGGCATCAACAGGCAATCGACGCAATAACCATAGAAGGAAGCGTTGGGACTAATGCTTTGATGACAGCCCCGGCAAATCCTTTCTCGAACCAAAAGCTCAGCACTCATAACAACGCCGGGAGCGCCGCGATCGCCGGGAACTTATGGGTGTTGGCTTGCGTTTGATTCTTGCCTCGATCGAGCAGCGCGCTCGCCCTGTACTTGTAGCTTGCCCATTCACCGTTTTGAAGAGTTAGCGAAAAACGTCGACGCAACGCAATAGAATAACGCCGGGATACCGGCGATCCCGCGCGTTCCCGGCGCTCCCGGCGTTCCCGGCGCTCCCGGCGTTCCCGGCGCTCCCGGCGTTCCCGGCGTTTCTACTTCCGCCGTCCGGCCAACGACGCCCGGAAAGCGCGAATCTCATCGTCGAAATCGGCGGAACTGGTCACGGTGCGTGCGACCTCGGCACGGAGGAGCTCGCGATAGCGCCCTCGTAACCGATAAATGGACGCTTTGACTGCACTAAGGGTGAGTCCGGTGCGCTGAGACACTTCGATATAGGAGCTTTCTTCGTCCTCTAGGAGAAAGCCACAGATTTGATCGAAGAGCTTTTTCTTGCCGCTTTGCTCCATCTCGGCTTGCAACCGGCTCAGCGCACCCTCAATCAAGGCGGCGACCCAGCGAGCATGGAAGATTTGTTCCGCAGTTTGACCAGGGTCAGTAAGCTGATAGCCGGCTTCAGCGGTTTCGTCATCCAGAAAGATAATCTTGGCCTGTCCCCCGCGTTTCTCGGTCCGAGCGCGTTCGGCGGCATGTTGTAAAAAGATCTGCAATGATCCCAGCAGGAAAGTCCGGAATTTTCCGCGATCTGGATCAGCCCGGCTAAAGGCGTTTTTCTCGACCAGATGAATAAAGAAATCCTGGGTGAGATCTTGCGCATCCTGCCGGCTATAGTCATGGCGCCGAATAAACGCATAGACGGGACTTGAATAACTTCGATAGAGTCCCTCGAGAGCGCTTCGCTTTTGTTCGTCGTCTTTGGCGCCAGAGACCAAGCTCCATTGGGTGGTCTCGAATCCGAGATGCCCGCCCGCGCTTGAACTCAGCCAACCAGTCATGCCGGCGGGAACATACGTGAGATGCGAGAGGGGGCGAGGGTGAAAAGTGAGAGGTGAGAGGGGGTGGGGAGGTGAAAGGTGAAAGGTGATTGGTGATTGGTGATTGGTGATTGGTGATTGGTGGTCCATCACCCAATCGGGCGTTGCATTCCGGGTGGCAGTTCTGTAGTTCGTCGACGCCTGCTTAACGTTAGCACCCCGTTGCATTTGGAAAGAGGCGACGCCCGGGTCGCAGCGGATGTTCAACCCGATCGGGTTTGAATAACCTCAACGCTGTTCCACCCGTACGGTTGGCAGGGCCCCGATGTTTTCCGGACCGCTGCCTGGACAAGGCAACGCTGTTCACCTTTCACCAATGTTTTTCTCCGAGAGCTGAAAAAAATCCGCAACTTCTGGATTTTTTCCCGAGAAAGAGACTAGCGCACCGGTTCCCTCTGACCATGTGGCGCCAGAAACTGAAGAAGAAAACAAACTATGCAAAGTATACTCAAAACCAGAGCCTGCGGGCCCGGCAAATCGGGTCCGCTGTTCTTCGATCTAGGCGGGGCGCTCGATTCGAGTCGAGGTACCGCTAGCGGACATCTAGTCAGGATCGCCACGACCCTGGGATGCGCCTCAATTCTGTTAAGTCCATGCGCGGCGGTTGCGGCGCCCAACACCATCGAAATCTCGCCTTTGGTTACCAAATCCACGTATTTGGCGCCGGTTGATGCGAATCAGGAGATCGGTGTGACCCTATGCCTACCGCTATCGGATCCTAAAGGCGCAGCTGAATTCGCGCGGCGGGTTTCAACTCCCGGAGATGCGTTATTTCATCAGTATATCACGCCTGAAGCATTCGCGGCCAGGTACGGCGCCAACGTCGGGGATTACGCCGCTCTCAAGGAATGGGCGGCTTCTGGCGGCCTGAAGATCTCACAAGAGTCGATTGCGCATACGGTGTTGAGTGTACGCGGCACCGTTGGCCAGTTGCAAACCATCTTCAAAACCCAGCTCAACCAGTACCGGGGGCCGGACGGATCGGAATTCTATTCGGCGAGTTTTAAACCGACCATTCCAGATGCGATTGCTTCCAAGGTTTCCGCTGTTCTTGGGCTAACCGGCAGCAAACAATATGCGCCGCATGTAAAGATCGGTAAGGTGCTGGGAGAAGCCCCTAAGTTGGCCGCTCCTGAGGCCACTGGCAAAACGAACGGCACGCACGGAAGCGGTCCGGGTGGAGGCTATAGTGCGGCGAATCTACGCACGGCCTATAATATTCCGAGCTTTGGTAAACTCCGGCCTGACACGGTGGTGGCTCTGTTCGAGCAAGGGGGATTCTCGGTACTCGACGTTTCTAAGTATCTGGCGGCGAACCAGCTGCCATTACTAAAAATAACCCCGGTGAGCGTCGACAAATCTCCCACCACCGTCGGGAATTCGCAGGTCGAACTGGAGGCCGTGCTTGATATCGACATGGTAATCGGAGTCAACCCGGCGGTATCGGAGATACTGGTTTATGAGGATTCTATCGACCCCTTCCAAACTGCCCTACTCGACGCCATGACGAAGGTTGCCGACGAACATAAAGCGCAGATCCTGAGCATCTCTTATGGACAGGATGAGGGCTTACAAGGTACTGCCGCCATGGACGCCGAGAACACGGTCCTGGAACAACTGACGGGCGAAGGTATCACCGTCCTGGCCAGCGCAGGAGACAGAGGCGCGTATGGCGATGGAGCGGCCTATCCGTACAATGTGGCTGACCCCAGTTCACAACCCTTCATTACCGCGGTGGGAGGTACTAGTTTGTTTACCGACGGGAATTCGAACTACTTGGCAGAACAGGTGTGGAATCAGCTCGGTTCTAATGCCGGCGCTACTGGTGGTGGCATCAGTTCTTATTGGCCGATCCCTTTCTATCAAACGCTGGAACCAGTTTCCAACTATGTTACTAGTAACGGCGGATCGTCTACCTATCGTAACGTGCCGGATGTAGCCGCGGTAGCGGATCTATTCACCGGTGTTTCTATCTACTCAAAGATCAACGGTGGTTGGTTAACTGTAGGCGGAACCAGTGTCTCAGCGCCGATCTGGGCCGGCTACCTTACTATTGTCAATGCCGGTTTTAACTATCTTGGACTTAAAGATTTGGGTTACTTCAACACGCTATTGTACGCTGTGGACGCTCCGTTTAACGGCGGCGCGGGATACGCTGCTAACCAGCTATTCGATATTGTCCAAGGCACCAACGGACTTCCGGCTGGCTTGTCTCAGGGGAACCCTGGCTTCAGCGCGGGAGCCGGTTATGATAACTGCACTGGTAGCGGCTCGCTCTGGGCTGGTAACTTCTTCGCGCAATTGGCGATCACAGATGTTAGCCCGACCACCGGTCCTGGCGGGGTCAACAATGTGAATGTTACCGCTACGGCGACGACGGCAGTAGCGACCTGGGATGCGGTGCCAGGAGCCACGGGTTACGTCGTGAACCTGGCGGACCTCAATGTTGGTTTCCTTTATCCGCCGGTGCAGGCGTATGTCACCAAAAACACAAAGATTAAACTGACTGGACTGACTCCGAACACCGGGAGTTACTCTCTGGTCGTCTGGGCGATTAGCCCGACTAGTTTTGCCGAGGGGGCTTGGACCTTCTCGACGCCGAAGTAAGGAGTAAGGTTGCTGCGCTAACCAAGCCGCCCCTAAGGCGGCTTGGTTAAGATTTAGAATAAAAGTCAGTTCGGGGCGACCGCGTCAAGGCATGACGCGGTCGTCCCGTTCCCTGGTCCGGCGGCTGCCGGATTGCAACCCTAAGGCGATCTCTCGGCTTTGTTTTGGCGGAGCCGATGACTTGCTCCGTAGGAGCTAAATCTTTATAGTTACTAGTGGCGCCGGGCGTTATCTGCCGCGGTCGCCAATTGGAAAGCCAAAGTGAAGAAGGCGTCGTTCTGTCCGTCGAAGAGGCCGTCGGCCTTGAAGGAGTTAACGGTGGCTACCGCACCTCCGAGCTGCGTGGAAGTGGGGCGTATCACCGAGCAAGGCGGCAAGGCTTCGTTTTCGAGGAAGTCACATGGCTCAGGCTGAATTTTGTTAGTTTGGGTAAGCTCCAGTTGCAAGTGAAGCTTAGCCAGCGTGGCGGGATCGTTTAGATTCGGAAAGTTTAACTTGGTTTCGGGGTCGGTTACACCCGCCAACGGTGCACTAACTGCATTCCCCGCTTTATCGTGCCAGAGTGAGAAATGATCAATCTCAACCCCACCAATACTCAGCAAGACGCGCAGGACTTCCTCGTTAGAGGCCTTTAGCGCCAGGGTTGGATATAGGCTCGTGCCCCCTTGCTCAATGAAGGCGAAGTGAAACCCGGCGGTATTGGCGATGGCCTGAACCCGCTGGGCGCCGGTGTTGGTGGCCGGAATCGGAGGGGTGGGCACCATGATGCTGGGCGGCGTATCGCTGTCGTTCAATGGGATCGCCGGTTGTTTAGAAATGGTAAACGGTCCGTTGATGGTGGCGCCTAAATCCGGATTCTCACCGCTCCGGTAACGGGTATACCAACTAAGGTCTACATTCAGGCTCAGAAGATTCGTGAGCCGCTTGCCGATTTTCGTTTTGTCGACGCCTGTCGCTGTACTGCCCTGCAAAATTCGAAATGGATCGAGATTAACCGACTCTGCGCCGTGGGCCCGCAAATAGGCATCCAAGAACGCGGCGTGACTCAATTCATCGTCATTATTATCGGTGATATACTGCGGCATGTCGCCATCGAGATTTTGCAGCGCCGCTATATAAGGAGGATTCCCCGTATTAGCAGGTCCGTCATTGGGTTGGGTCGCTCCACCGAGTTCATTGTATTGAGTCCAAAGATCGCTCTCTACGATTTCGGCCCAGAGGGCGAACCTAAGCAGATCGGCGTCTCCTTTGCTAAGCTTCCCGGATGAGCTTATCCCCTGCGCTTTAAGTAGCGCGCCGGCTGGAAGCAGGGTAGCGCCAACAATGCCCAAGCCTTTGATAAAAGAGCGTCGTTGCACAAGGTTTGGCCCGCTCGAATCATCTGTTCGTGAGTGGTTAGAAGTTGAAGATGCGTTCGCGGACTCAGTGCGAGATAATGTTTTGTCTTTCATAGGTGAGGTTTTGTAGTTATTGGGCCGATCCGGTTGAGCTGAGTATTCCTTTTGGAACCGGTGTTGGCCTATATCTGCTGACTAGACAAGAACGTGATTTATTCCTGCTACCCATGAATAAAATATTTAAAGTTTCTGAGGAATAATTCGCCAGGCCGGAGAGTCTATAAATCTATAGCTACGCTGCGGCCCGACCCAATTCTTTTGATCTCGCATCGCGGCAAGTTTTATCCTTGCGCTGAATCGAGACGCCAGAAAACTGAGCTTACGCTCCCTTTTGCTCCTGTTGAAGATTTCTTAAACACGAGATAACAGAGCAAACAGAGAAGGGATCAGCCGGAAGCTTTCCGGAACAATGCTTCCTTGCTATATTAGGCTTCGTCTCTTACCAACCCCTTCGTTACCTTCGTTATCTTCTGTAAAAAATCTTCTGTGAGAACCGCGATATCTACTCGTGAAGGTTAGTCCTGATAGGTTCACCAATGCGGAGATCGCTAAACTGAGCTTCGAATCCTTCGCGTTCTGGGGAGCAACACATGACGCCGACCTGCGTGTGAGAGGAGTCAGGGAAGTAGGCCAGGCGAAGCATGCGAAAGGGCTGTCCGTCAGTGGAGTATTGAATTCGAATAGCGGCGCCGAGCTTCGTCAGCCTGAACCAGACCGGTCCGGTTGAGCTTGCGGGTAAGACAGACCAATCGGAGAACTCGCGGGTCACGACCGCGGAGAAATGTGGTAGCCCGTCGGTATATTCAACGCCGGTTTTAATCCAATGGGCAGCATCTAATCGGATCATGACGCCGGCTTGATCGTATAGAGCCTCATATTTCGCGTCGATTTTGACCTGAATCGTAAAATCGCCGGGTCGTTCTTCGTAGTAAAAATGGCCGTTATCCCGAATAAAGCCGTAATGAGTCACTCGCCAGAAATCGGTCTTTGAGCCGGTGACAACGCGTATTCGATCATCGTTCATTTGCCAGACTGGGGGCTCGTTAAGCCATTGCATAATTCAAGGAGTTCAAAGTAAGAATGAGGCTGAGTCAAAAAGTAAGGTGGGTTTTCTTTTTTGGTGGTACTCCAGGGCGGAAAGAGAGGGTCTCCAAATCCGTTTTTAAAGCTCGGGCTCTGGAGTCTTTCCGAGAGATAGAATCGACCGGGGAGAGTCTGGTTTTGACAGATCATGGGCGTCCGGTCCTTGAGGTTCGTCCGTACAAAGAGGACGAAATCGACCCGCTCGATACCCTGCGCCGTTCGGTCGTTCGGTATGAGCGACCCACCGATCCGGTTGCGGATGATGAGTGGGAGAGCGGTAGATGATCGTTCTAGATACGCAGGTGCTGATCTGGTGGGTAGATGGGGAAGGGAAGCTTAGCCGGGCAGCGACCTTGGCGATCAAACGTGCCCAGGCAGAGAATGCCATCATGGTTTCTTCGATTACGGCCTGGGAAATCGCGATGCTGGTTGAGCGAGGCCGCTTGCGCCTGACGATGGACGTATCTAGCTGGCTATCCACAGTTGATCGGGTGTCGGGTCTCAGGTTTGTTCCGATCGACAATCCAATCGCGGTCGGGTCCGTGAATCTACCAGGAGAATTTCACCAGGATCCTGCCGACCGCATCATTGTCGCGACCGCCAGACGATTCGGTGCGCCTTTAGTGACTCAGGACCGGAGGATCCGTTCCTATCCACACCTGAAGACGGTGTGGTAGATGAGAGGAGCCAGGAGGTGGGAGGTAGGAGGCGCCGGGCTCGAGCGAGCATCACACTGGGGGGAGCCGCTTTGGAGCGTGCGAGTCGGATCTCGTGCTGAGTGGTTTCAAGATCCAGCGCGGCCGAAGCGCGTGCCAAGCAGGCGGCTCCCGGAATGATTCAACGCTCGGCAGTTCTAGCGCTTCTCAGGCTTTATTGATTTTAGGTCCTGCAGAATCGATGGGCAATGGATCACGCTAGGTAGTTCCCGGGAGCCGCCTGTTCTTAGAGTTTCCAGTTGCGTTCGCGCTGAAAGGAATGACGCGAGGTACTACGCGCACGCGACCAAGCGGCTCCCCCTCCCGGGTGATGCTCGCTCTTAATTTCTTGGCCGGCGACCTTAGTACTCCCGCTAAAGGACGCGGGAGCGGCGCAGGCTTCCTTCTTACCAACAGCCTTCAGACTGGGAGACCCCGAATGGTGGTTCCGCCACGAACCGAAACCTGCCGGGCGGAGGCTTTGCGCAGCCCTAGGAAGGGCGTCCCCAAACCGCCACCCAGCAAAGGTGCGTTTCAATGGTTGATGTGATCGGACAGGTCCCGCTGAAATCCGCCCGTCGGAGCTCCCGACTTCTAGGTTCGGCGCCAGCAGAGCTCATCCGCATCGAGTCCGCTTTTTTCTCGGATCCTGCTTGCTATTTCTCGAATTCGATCGACCTTTAGCGCTTCGATTGTTCTTAGTTGATTGCGCGGTAGATCGTCAAGTGGAGCCCCTTCATTGGTGATTTGAAACCCGGTATTTCGGGAACGGCTCTGCGACTGCCTTCGAAAAAAATATCATGAAACTATACGTAGGTAATCTGTCTTTCTCCACCACCGAACACGAACTGCGCGATCTCTTCGCGGCGCATGGCACTGTTACTGATGTGCATGTCGTAACCGATCGAATGAGTGGTCAATCCCGTGGGTTCGCATTCGTCACGATGGGAAATCGTAGCGAAGGGCAGGCTGCTATCAGTGCCCTGGAAGGTCATGCCTTGGACGGCCGTAACTTGACCGTCAACGAGGCGCGTCCAAAAACGGAGAACCGTTCGAACGATTCTTTTTCTCGCAATCGCCGCTAAGACGGCCCCCCCGGCCGATTCTGGGGCTTGCCTATGAAAGCAGGAAAAAGAGAATCGGGCGGATCCGCCAGCTCTGCTCAACAACTATGGGGAGAGTTGGCTGGTATCGATAATCTTACTTATCAGGAGCGGCTTTTTACGGTTTACAAGCGGAGCGGTAGTTTTCTGATCGTCAGTGATAATGGCCAGGAACGCCTGGCCGGTCCCGACAGCGGCCTGAAGAAATCTGATCTTTTACGAGAGGTAATGGATCAGTTTCAGGTGCATTCGTTACGGGTCAAACCTTCTATTGGTTCCGAGTTACGAGCTGGACAAGGCTAGACTCCATGTCTCAGGCGCTCTATTTTCAGATCATTCTGGAGCCTCATCATAAGCACTCAGGCGGTAAGACGGGAAGAAAGATTAGCTTTCTGGCCGAGGTGCTTGTCACCGTCGCAAAATCGGGCGCGAAATCGCCCGATGACCAGCAGTCGGTCCGCGAAGAGGCGCAACGACTAGCAGCCGATTTGACCTGTATGGCCATGAGCGGCCAGGCTCATCAATCCGGCGAAGACGACATGCAGATTTCGTTCCGGTCCATTCCCAGAATGTCCAGCCATCTGACGGGCCGCCAGCCCGATGCCGAAAAGAATGGTGTCCGGGTTTGGTTACTCGGCGCCGACCCAGAATGAAGTCTTTTTCCCTCCACCCCTCATCTAAGACACTATGTTTTCTCGATTCCCCTTTAGTAGAGTCAACTGGCTCGTCAGTTCATTCTTGATTAGTACGCTGTTTCTTTCGCTCACGGCCGTCCCCTTATACCTGTATTTCTTTGGCATTGATTGGTTCCAAGTCGCCCTCTTTTTCTTCATGCTTTTTGCATGTGGTTTCTCTATCACGTTGGGTTACCACCGACTATTTTCGCATTTAGCTTTCCGGGCTCATTGGCTGGTTCGCCTGTTTACCGTCGTCTTTGGAGCCGGAGCATTCGAGAGTTCGGTGCTTTGGTGGGCTTCCGAGCATCGCGACCACCACAAGCATGTGGATCACGACGAAGATCCGTACAGCATTTCCAAAGGATTGTTTCACGCGCACATCGGCTGGCTAATGTTCAAGCTGAAACCGGAAACAAACTTAGAGAACGTGGCTGATCTAAAGAAGGACTCGCTCCTCGTGTGGCAGCATCGCTATATTCATTTAATCGCGTTCGTGACGGCGTTTGTGTTTCCGAGCGTCATCGCCTTTGCGTGGGGCGGCTGGAAAGCAGCCTTGGGAGCGTTCCTGATTGCCGGGGTATTACGCGTTGTCGTTCTGCAGCACTGTACCTTCTGCATCAACTCGCTTTGCCACTACATTGGCTCCCAACCCTATTCCTCAAAATGCAGCGCTCGAGATTCGTGGTTGATGGCCATTATTACCATGGGGGAGGGATACCATAATTATCATCACGAATTTCAGCATGACTATCGTAATGGCGTAAAGCCATGGCAGATCGATCCCACTAAGTGGATTATTTGGACTTTGTCCAAGATCGGTTTAGCGAAGCAGCTCCGCCGGGTTCCGATGGAAAAGATTGTTCTTTCTGAACTTGCGGAAGCGCAGCGCCAGCTGGAAAACCGGCTAAAGCACCACGCTATCTCCGAAACCGCCGCCGAATATATAACCGCTAGTTATAAAAGGCTGCAAGCTGCCGGGCAGGAATGGGCGGACCACCGCGCGAAGGATATTGAAGTTACTCGGGAAGCCTTGGCCGGCCTAAGGCGTGAAATTCGCTCGGCGCTCAGTGTCCTTCGGTTTCCGGAATTGGCAGTCTCCAATTGACTGCTGCCTCGGAACCCCAATCGCGATTCGACACGAGCGAAAACCTTCAACCGCAGATTGACGCAGATTAAATGGAGACGGCCAAATCAAGCGCCAAGGGTTGAACCGCGAACGGGCATGGGTGAAATCAAGTCTCAGTGGAGACGGGTAAGAGGAGGCCGCCCAAAGAAGCGTTAAACAGTTGTATACGAACGCTGTCTCTTTGATGAATTTAACTCACCGGGGCGAAATTATCAGCGTACATCTGCGTTAATCTGTGGTTGAACCTCTTCATTGATGGGCTAAATGCGACGGTCATTTGTTAGAGAAGCCCAAAGAGTTTTGATCTTTGTGGATGAATCGAACGTCGTCAGTGCGGTTCGAGCCCTGGAGCGAAAACTGGACTGGCTAAAGCTTCGCGATCATCTGGTGAATGCGGGGCGGGGACGGGAGCTGATCGAAATGGTGATCTACGTCGGGTTGCCGCCCCCAATGCCGGAATGGCAGACCGAACGTGACAAGAAAAACAAGTTCCTGCATTGGCTGCGCTCTAACGGATTTCTGGTTGTGGCCAAGGAAGGAAGTCCCGGGGATGGCAAGCACTACAAGGCAAACGTTGATGTGCTCATGGCTATCGACGCAGTCGAGCTTTCGGTAGAGATCTGTCCGGATGTCGTAGTCTTGGTAACCGGCGATGCCGACTTCGCGCATCTAGCATTGCAGCTCCGCCGGCGCGGGATTCGCGTGGAAGCGGCGGCTACCGCCCAAACCCTCGGCACCGGATTAAGGGGTGCGGCTAACGAGGTGATCGATCTGGTCCCGTTATTCGAAACGTTTGAGGTAATGAAGGCGGTAGGCGGTTAGCGGTCTGCAGTTTGCAGTCTCGTTCTCGCCCCCTGCTGGGAACAGGACCATCATTACGCCATCTTATTGAGCGTATTCGCGGCGCATTCGGCCCAAGTCCCGACCAGCACGTTATCGCTAACTCTCTTAGGTAATCCGGGAAAGGCTTAGAAAAATTCGGAACAGCAAGTTTACCTGGGTCAGTTCCGACTTGCCTCAATTAAAGATCCCCAGATTACGCAGATTACAGCGCGGCGAATCCGCAACCACAACGAGTCCTCGTGTGGGCGTATCGGCGTAGAAGGCGCATCGATTGAACGAGTTATAAGACTGGCCAATCATCCGCACAAGCCTGCATCGCCCCTGAATGTCCGAACGTTGTTGAACCGCCAACTGTGAACTGTGAACTGTGAACTGTGAACCCTACTCCGGGTACGCGCCGGCGACGTTCTGATCGTAATCAACCAACGCGCCTGTCATTACGCCGGATTCCGGGCTGAGCAGGTAGCTTACCAGACCCGCTAATTGATCTGGCTTGACGAGTTGTCCCATGCGCTGCTTCGACTCAGCCTTAGCCAGCCAATCGTCACCAGCGCCGTGGAATTTCTGCTGGATCGCCGTCTCCCCCGGCGTATCCATCCATCCCACCATGAGGCCGTTGCACCGAATCCGTTTGGTCGAAAAGGCGTTGGCGACATTCTTGGTCAGGGTGGCGAGCGCGCCTTTTGAAGCCGAATACGGAGTCAAAAAGGATTGCCCACAATGAGCGGACATCGAGAGGATATTGACGATGCTGCCCGGTTTGCCAGTCTCAACCAGGTGCGCCACGACGTGCTGCATCAGGAGGAACGGTCCGCGTACGTTTGTGTTAAAATGTTCGTCCCATGTTTCCAGGGTCGTATCGAGCAACGTACCTCGGCTAGTTGCAGCTGCGGAGTTGACCAGTGCGTTGACACTACCAAACTTTTCTAGGGCTGAGTCGATCAATCGGTGGCAGTCGTCGACGATCGACACGTCTGCGGGTACAAACAGACAATCCGTTCCCAATGCTTGGACCTCCTTAGCCGCGCTCTCTCCTTTGTGGGTATTTCGTCCACTGATCACAACTCCGGGTGACCCTTCCAACGCCAGTCTTTTAGCAATGGCCAGCCCTAAGCCTTGGGTACCGCCGGTAACAACCGCTATGGTCGATTCGTTTCTGGGTAAGAGTTCGTTAGGCATTAAGAAAAATAGCCGCAAAAGAGCGCAAAGATCGCAAAAAAAGAGAGATAAACAGGCAAGCATGATTCTAAAGGGGCGGCCAGTAGAGAAAGCGAGAACACGGGACCCGCGGAGCGTGCCTCGCTGCTTCGCGGATGATTCTACCGATCGTAGTGTTGACTGGAAAACTGGACGTTGTATGTAAGGCCGCGCCTATGACGCCAGCTCAACTTTCGGCTGCATTCTTCCTGCAGGTCTTCGTCATCCTCGCTGTTTGCCGGTTGGTAGGGATGCTTGCTCGCAAGTTTGGACAGCCTCAGGTGGTCGGGGAGATGATTGCCGGTGTCATCATGGGGCCCTCGCTCTTCGGGTTGTTCTTTCCGGATCTGCAGCAGGTCATATTTCCGAAAGATTCCCTTAAGTTATTGTACGTGCTGTCACAGCTTGGGGTCGGTCTCTACATGTTCCTGGTCGGTACGGAATTCAAAACGGAGCTCTTTCGTGCTCGCGCCCGGAGCGCAGCATCCGTCTCGATCGCCGGCATGGTTGCGCCTTTCACTCTGGGTGGTCTTTTGGCGTTTTGGCTCTGGAAAGTTCCCGGGCTATTTTCTGAGAAAGCAACTCAGTTTGAGGCAGTGCTGTTCCTAGGGGCGGCCCTGTCAATTACGGCGTTTCCCATGTTGGCTCGTATCATTTACGAACGAGGGATCACTGGGACCTCGCTCGGCACCTTGGCTCTGGCGGCAGGTGCTATCGATGATGCCACCGCCTGGTGTGTGCTGGCGGTCGTGTTAGCAACTTTCGGCGGCGGCAGCATGATTGCGGTTCAAGCGATCGGCGGCGGCATCCTTTATGGAGTGTTCGTTTTGACGATCGGCCGAAAATTGCTTCGTAAATTGGGCACGATCGCGGAACGAGCAGGGAAACTCACCCCAACGCTTTTGGCCGTCACCTTGATGCTGTTGATGCTGGGATCGTGGACTACGGACGCGATCGGTATTCACTCCATCTTCGGTGGATTTATACTAGGGGTGGCGATGCCGCGGGGTTTTTTCGCGGAACAACTACGCAAACAGTTGGAGCCGTTAGCAGTGATATTTTTGCTCCCAATGTTTTTCACTTTCTCCGGACTAAACACCCGGCTCGATACGGTGAACAATCCGCAATTGCTTTTGATCGGGCTCGCCGTTTTAGTCGCTGCTATTGCCGGGAAAGGGATAGCGTGTTGGCTGGCCGCGCGTTTGAATGGAGAAACCAATCGGACCGCGCTGGCCGTTGGTACGCTCATGAATGCCCGCGGGTTGATGGAGCTGATCATCGTCAACATCGGGTTGCAGAAAGGGATTATACAACCGGCCCTGTTCTCGATTCTCGTGATGATGGCGATTGTGACCACGCTCATGACTTCGCCGCTATTCGAGCTGGTGTATCGCCGAAAGGCGTCGGAGTCGACGGACACGGAAACTGCGGCGATCAGTGCTTGACATAGCCCGCCGGTCCGGAGCGGCACGCTCTCTCAAACCGATTTGTCTCCTTCCAATCACAAGCCGTTTTCTGATTAAATACCGACAATTTGAGTGAGCGATTGAGATCAAGTGATAGCTCAGCGAAGGGCGCCGCCCAATTTCGGACTACCTGCTGGAGTGCGATTTTGCTCTCAGCTCAGAGCCGGGCGCCAGGTTCCGTCGCCGCCAGGGAGGAACTGTGCCGGTTGTACTGGTATCCCCTTTATGCCTTCATCCGGCGACGGGGGTATGACGCGGAGGATGCCAAGGATCTCACCCAGGGGTTCTTTCTCTCGTTGTTTGAGCGCAAATCGTTGGATGTGGTGACCCCGCTCAAAGGGAAATTTCGTTCTTTTCTCTTGGCGTCGCTGAAAAACTATCTTTCGGCTGAATTTCATCGCGATAACGCGATAAAGAGAGGAGGAGAAATCGAGTTCGTCTCGCTTGATTTCGAAAGCGGTGACGATCAATACAACCAAGAGCCGATCGACAATCTGACTCCGGAAACAGTTTTCGACTCACGCGGGGCCACCATCTCCTTTGAGGAGGAAAGGAAGGTGACCGTTAAGGTGATCGATTTTGGATTGGTCGGCAGAATGCTGCCGCCTGCTGCCGGCAATCCGGAAGCTGGGATGTTCATTGGTACGCCGCAGTTCGCTAGTCCCGAGCAGTGCGCAGGCTCCGATCCGGATATCCGATCTGATTTATACTCTCTTGGAGTCACTCTTTGGACGATGCTCTCGGGCAAAGTTCCCTTTGACGGCAGTGTCTCCGAGGTAATCGAGAAACATCGGCTTGAACCGCCGCCTCTCGAACGACTTGAGCATGTGCCCGGCGAGGTTCTGTCCCTGCTTCAGTCCATGCTGGAGAAGTCGGTGCGTGACCGGCCGCAGACTCCGCTTGAACTTCAGGCTCGTATCCGGGAAGTGCAGAAGGGGTTAGCGGCGGAACGATCTCAGATTCGAGGAGATCGCCATCGCGGGTCGCGCAATAAATACAGCAGAGCTCGCTGGCCACAGGCAGCTCAGGCTCGGGCGCAATCCAAGGAAGAATCACCCTACCGCGGTCTGGAGGTGTTTGAGGGTCAACATGAAGCGATTTTCTTTGGCCGGACCCGTGAGCGCGACGAAATTCTGGAGACACTCCAAGCGCGTTGCACGGAAGAGAACAAGCCCTTCATTCTCCTCTTCGGCGCCAGCGGTAGCGGAAAGAGTTCTCTCTTAAGGGCCGGAGTGATGCCGTGGCTCTGCCGGCCGGGAATCATCGCTGGAGTGGATCTCTGGCGTTCATTGCTCGTTCGTCCGTCTGACCACACCGGTGATCTCCTCGAAGGCTTAGCGGAAGGCTTGCTGAGTTCCGGTGGATTGGCTGAGATCGGCGCGGATGGAACCGATTCATTCAAACTCACTGCGCTGCTGCAAAGAGATCCGGAAGAGGTCGTTTTAATCGTAAAGGCGGCGTTAACCCGTGCAGCCGCACAGAAACAACTGGGTCTGGTGAATCAGCCGATAGCACGTTTGGCGATCGGGCTGGACCAACTCGAAGAGATTTTCACTTTATCGGAGCGATTCAGCGCCGAGCAACGGATGAGCTTTTTCAAAGCGATCCGGGCCTTGGTCGAGGGCGGTGATGCTTGGGTCGTCGCGACGTTACGCAGCGATTTTTTTAGCCGGTGTGAAGAGATCAAAGACTTGGTAGAACTCAAACAGGGCAAAGGTCAGTATCATCTCTTGGCGCCCAGTTCCGCCCAATTAAGCCAGATGATTCGGTACCCGGCCGAGGCAGCCGGAGTGGTGTTTGAAGAGCATCCCCAGAAAAGGCGGTTAGAGGAACGGATCCGGGATGACGCTTTGAAAGAACCTGGCGGATTGCCGCTGCTTGAATACGCCTTGGACGAGCTCTTCCGAATGGGGAGTGGGGACGGTGTACTCTGTCATGCCGAGTACGAGACGTCGGGCGGCGTGGAAGGCGCGTTGCGCAAACGGGCGGGAGCCACCTTTGCCCGATTGGGACCCTCTGAACAAGAGGCGCTGGGACCCTTGTTACACCGACTGGTAAGGCTTGGGTCAAGCGATGATGAAACTTTGACCCGAATAGTAGCAGATTATGAAGCCGCCACGGCGGATCCGGGAGCGAAGGGACTAGTAGACGCGTTTATCACTGCGCGCCTGCTTACGGCCGACCGGGATGGCGCCGGCGATCGGACTGTGACGGTGGCGCACGAGGCCTTGTTCCGGGTCTGGCCCGAGATCAGCCGTTGGGAAAAGGAGAATCGCGACTTTTTACGGGTTCGCGCCCGGTTGGCGCTCGCGCTGGCCCGGTGGCTGGAATGTAATCGCCAGAGTGACTATCTGTTAGCTCCGGGCCGGCTGTTAGGAGAGGCAGAGGATCTGCTAAAGAATCACGAGGCCAGTCTCGAGCCGGAGGAAAAGGAATATATCTCGGCTTCCCGAGCGGCCGTAGCCCGAGGGGTTCGCCGCCGCCTCCTCATTGTAATCGGAGTGATGGCGGTACTCGCGCTGGTTGCAGGGGCCGCCGTCTGGCAATGGCGTGAAGCGGTCGTTCAAAAGGGGTCAGCCATGCAGAGTGAGAATCATGCGGTTTCAGCCCGGAACAGCGCTGAAGGCATCCTCAACTATTTGCTGAATCAGCTCAGCGACAAGCTCCAGCCGATCGGACATCTGGATATCATCGAGGACGTCCAAAAACAGGTGGAAAGCTATTACAAGAATCTAGGTTTCAATGAGCGGGATCCCAAGGCGTTGAGTAACTGGGCTACTCTGCTTCAGCAAGAGGGCGATCGCCTGAAAGCGCAAGGCGATCTCAACGGTGCCCGAGGAAAGTATCAGCAGGCCTTGGACATCTTCCAAAAACTAGTCAAAGAGGACCCTGGTAGCAGCGGTTATCAAGCCGCTTTATCAGGCAGTTACGAGCGGCTTGGCGATTTGCTGCAGGCGCAAGGGGACTTGAACGGCGCTAAGGCCGAATTCCAGAACGAACTCGATATCAACCGGCGATTGATCGAGCAGGATGCTGGGAGCGGCGGTTGGCAAGACCGTCTATCGACTAGCTTCAATAAGCTTGGTTACGTCTTGGAAGTACAAGGGGATTTGCAGGGCGCTAAGACGCAATACCAAAATGGTCTCGGTATCAGAGAAAAACTGGTCACTCAGTATGAGAGTGCCTTCCAGATCATTCAAGAGCTGGTTCACCAAGATCCCGGCAATAGCGGCTGGCAACGCAACTTATCGATTAGTTACGACCGGTTGGGCAACGTATTGAAAGCACAAGGGGATTTGAGCGGCGCCAAGAACTGGTATGAGAATGCGCTCGAGATCAGAGAGAAGCTTGCGGCCCTGAATACCGGTAGCGACGGACAGCGCGATTTGCTGGTCAGTTTCAGCAACCTGGGCGATATATTATTAGCTCAACGGGATTTACCCGGCGCCAGGGCTCAGTGCCAACACGTCGTCGAGATCGCCGAAAAACTAGCCAAACAGGATCCAAGTAACACGCGTTGGCAACGCGATTTATCAGACGGGTATGAGAATCTCGGCCAAGCGGAAACAGCGCATGGGGATTTAAATGACGCCAAAGCCCATTACGGGAAGTCGCTCGAAATTAGGCAGAAACTCGTTACGCAGGACCCAACTAACAGCGACTGGCAACACGATCTTTCGGACACTTACAAAGACCTTGGCCTCTTATTGAAAAAGCAGGGAGACAGCAGTGGCGCTCGGTCGAACTTCCAGGCAGGTTTTGACATTCTGACTAGTCTGATTCGGCTCCACGGCGAGAATCCCACCTGGAAGGCGGACCTTGACTTGGTGAAGAGGGAATTGGGCCAGTTCAGTCAAAACTGATTGGGCGATCGGAAACTTTCTCCTGATTTCCTGAAACTCTCCCGATCATTTCCCTCTGTAACTAACGAGGAGAGCGCTCTAACCGAATTTCCGTACACCCGAACCCTGGGAAACGGACGTTCAAGACAAGCTGCTTTTCCTATAATCCTCTTCACATCTCAAAGAGAAAATGAGCAAACAAATCTTATTCCGTTCAATCGGTTACCGTCTGAAGACGGCGATATTGTCAGTAAGTTTGATCGCAGTGGGGCTGCCAGGTGCGCTGGCCTTGCCGGATAACAAAGTGATAGCGACCATACCCACGAGCACTGGATTGCCTTTAGGCATCGCGGTCAGTCCAAACGGCAAAGTTGTCTACGTCGCTTGCCGAGACGGTGGAGCGGTTGATGTAATCAACGCTGCCACCAAACAAGGTCGTCGCTACGATTGCGACCGGCCATGGTACATCGTATGCCGCGATAACTCCCGACAGCAAAACCCTCTTTGCAACCAATGTAAATGATAGCACGGTTTCGGTGATCTCTACCGCCAAGAGAAAAGTGGTGGCGACCTTGTCGGTGGGTACGAGCCCAAATCAATTGGCGGTCAGTCCCGATGGTAAAAAGGTTTATGTTGCCATTGAGGGCGATCCCTACAATCACACGGTTGCCGGAGGGTTCTCGATAATTGACGTTGCCAGCCTCTCGGTTAACACCATCGCGATCGATAAATCTTACGAATACACCTACGTAGTTTTCAGCGCGGATGGGACGAAAGCCTACTTGATGGCGCAGCAGGGCGACGTGGTGACTGGTTTTGGTATCATATGGGAGATAAACACCTCCACGGACCAGCTGGTGACGTCATTTGGCACCACCACAGTATACGAGGCCTCAGGCCTTTCGATCAGCCGAGACTCCAATACATTGTACGCAGCGACTTTGCCCTCGGGGCAGGTCCCGCAACTAATCGCGTTAAATGCTTTCACCGGCGATTTGCTAGCGGATATTGCTCTCGATACCAACGTCGGCTACAACGCGGGTGACACCGTCGTTACTCCGAACGGGAAGTATCTGTATGTGACAGACTCTCAGGGCGGTAACGTCAAGATGCTCAATACCAGCACTAACAAAATTGCAGGCAAGCCTATCCCAGCGGGCAGTGGTCCTTATGGCATTGCGGTGGCGCCGGATGGTAATCGTCTGTATATCGCTAACTATATAAGCAGCAGCGTCACGGTGGTCGATATTTCGAAATAGAAGCACAGGTGAATGAGTTCGAGAAGATCAGTCCACGGACTCATCATGCAGGCATAAACAGGAAATTAGTTCGTTCAGAGTAACGCGAGGAAGATCAGGTTCATCTTGAATCGGTCTCGCGTTCTCTGCATGGCTAGCTCACCAGCAAAAACCCGGCGCCGCGAATAACGTTCGCAGTCGCCGGGTTCGTGAATTTGGTGGTTCTAGATGTTACCTAACCGGCTGAATCACTTCTTCGTTTTGAAGTAGAGAGGAAGCGTATTCGAGAAACCGCTGCCGTTGTAGGCCCAGAGTGTAGCTGCATAGTTCGGGTCGTTAGGAATCAATCCCTTGACCTCAAGAGACGTTCCTTTCGTGATATAAACAGCGACATCATTAAAGGCCAGACCAGGATGCGCCACGGTGATGGCGTAGGCGATAGCAGCGCTCACGGGAGCCCATTTAAATTTCGCGGTAGTTACACCTGGGGTCACCGCAAAAGTAGTGACGTTTCCCGGTACTGTCCCGCTCTGCATCCCGGAGATCAAGATCTGGGTGGCGAATCCACAACCGAAGAGGCTCCCGAGGCCAGTGGCGTTACAGTAAAGGGGCTGAAAAAATGTACCGCCAGCGCTATACCCGGGATAACCCGGATAATCGGTGGTATAGCCGTTATTACCGTCAACAATCGGATACAGAAACTGGGACGGTTGGCCGTATCCGGTAGTGATAGTGTTGTTAGCCGGATTGGGTTTAACTGACGTCACGAACGGCCTCAGCCAGTAACCCACATCATAGAGAATCGGGTTAAAAAAGCCGATATCTCCTAATGCGGAATACCTCATCCCCACATTCACGATGCCCAAGTAACTTGCCCAGATCGGCGCAGCGACACTGGTACCACCCACCGACAGCCAGCCACCATTCAGCTTGGAGTAGACGGCCGGGCCGGTGTTAGAGTCGCCAACGGCGGAGACGTCGGGCACGTTGCGGTATTTTAACGATCCGCCCTGATGGGTGATAAAGAAGGGATCCATCTCACCTTGAAAAGCTGGGAACGTCCAAACATCACTAATGCCGCCACCTGAGGCAAAAGGCCCTACATCTGAAGTATTCCAGACCTGCTCGGAAACGTACTGTTCACCAGCGCCGGTGAATAAAGTGGTGCCTCCGACCCCGGTAACATAAGGTTGAGAAGCGGGATCAGAAACGTTGTAAGGATAGTGAGGACCTTGGTAGCCATTTCCGTAGGCGCCATGGTCGCCGGAGCTCGCCAGTACGGTTATCCCTTCCGAGGCTAACTGCACCAGCGCGGTATTTTCGGCCTTGATAGCGGCTTTACCTTGGAGTCCTTCGTCTTGGCCGTAAGAGATGCTCAACACCTGGGCGGTCTTATCATCGGCCACCTGGGTCAGTGTATCGAGCAGGGCGACCGGGAAGGTGTCAATGCCGTCTTCGTAGACCAGGACTTCATGGACATCCGGGTTAATTGCAATCACCATATCAATGTCGAGGACTGCTTCCAGTTCTACCTCTAAGCTATCCACGCTACCGTTATATTTGTCGACGCTGACAAATGTTACCGGCGGATGAGGCAATTTCATCCGGTTGAGATAAGTCTCGACGTCTGATTTGAAGAAGCCACCTTGCTCGAATAACGCTACCACGGTCTTGTTATCCAGATTACCGAAAGTAGGAATTGAGTAAATGGTCCGTAGATCAGCAGCCGAGTAATAAGTTCCTGGGCCGGTGCCGCCAACGTTCACGCTGTTGTTAGCAGGCTGATCGCTTGGGTTTTCGCCCATTACCTGGCCCACCTTGACCTGCGGCGTATATTTGGCACCATCGGTTAGTCCAATCACGGCGGATGTCTTATCTGCTATTGCCTCCGGGACAGTAGGGGCAACGGCTGCAGAATAGAATTCCGTACCGTCCGGTGAACGGTAGTTGTTGATCTGAGTGTTAAAGATCGACTGCAACCGGGCCACTGTCCCGCGGACGGTTAATGCGCTCCGCGCGATTGACTCTTGGGTAACGCTTAGCCCGTTAGCTGCGGCCCATTGCTTAATGGCCGCATAATCGGATTCGCTGGCGCCATACCGTTGCGCAAACTCTTGCGGAGTCAGGTAGTGGTGGAAGAGTGGATCGCCGCGCCTGGAGACATGGTCCACAAAATCAGCGGCGCCCTTTGGATCGGACAAGGGCAATGTAAGTACCACACTGATGGTCTGGCTCCGGTCAACGGGACTGACAAAGGTCGATTTAGTAACTAACGGTGAAAGTTCAACCGCAGCCGTTTGACCGAAAGCGTTGCTGGGCTTGATTAGCAACGCTAGCATCAAGCCGAGCGCGATCGGTAATAGCTGGCGGCAGCTAGTAGCATCACGACTAACGCGAGCCAAACGATGTGGGCTCGCTGTGTAAGATCGAAATTGCATAGTGAGTTTAGCGCAAAAATGCGAGTTAATAGCTTGGATGAAGAAGAATCAGGGAAGACTACTTAGTAGTGAAGTACACCTGCTCTTGGGTGGCTCCGCTTTTGTTAACTGCGTATGCGAATAGGGTATAGTTGGTCCTCGGAGTCAGGTTGGTGATGGTTAATTTCCTTTGTTTAGTCACGAACCCGGCCGTCGTGGTTTCGAGAAACCCGGGACCTTCCAATTCAAATACGTAGCCATCGGCGAGATCGGATGCGGTCCAACTGAATTGGGCCGTGGTTGCCGTTAACTTGGGGAAAAAGAAGACAAAGCCGGCGGGAGCTTTTCCCTTTTCTTTTTGAGCGGTGAGGACCTGGGCGGCAAAATTCCCGCCCCATATCGTGCCAGAGCCAGTGCAGTTGTTGTATCCGTAACCGCCGGGATAGCCCGGGGTCCCCCCAAACATGCCGGGATTTCCGTTCGTTCCATCCGGTACCGGGAAGAGATAAGTCGATGGGTTGCCATAACCGATACCGAGTAAGAAACCGATGCCGTATAACGTCGGGTTAAAGAACCCTATCGATTTGCCGAATAAGTATTGAGAGCCGGCGTTCAGGATACTGATATAGCCGCCCCAGAGAGGAGCGGAGAGACTGGTGCCGCCAATCTGAATCCAGCCGCCATTGATCTTGGAGTATACCCCGACGCCGGTGAATGGATCACCGAGAGCGCCGACATCCGGTACGTTACGGTAAGTGGACGATCCGCCGTTTGTGGTCACATAAGCAGGCACTTGCCAATCTGGGATGGTCCAAAAAGAGCTAACCCCGCCACCGGTGGCGCTGCCGTTCAGTGCTAGACGGTTCCATACCTCTTCGCCGAGCCACGCTTCGTTTGGACCAGTAGTAAGGGTAGTACCGCCGACACAGGTCACGAGCGGTTGTGAGCCTGGATCCGGTGCCTCTAACTGAGCCGGGCTAGAGAAACCTCCGGTCCGGCCGTAGGCGCCATTGTCACCCGAACTCACCAAGACGGTGATGCCCTCTGATGCTAACTGCGTCAACGCCGTGTTTTCTGCGGTCATTTCAGCGTCCCCTTGCTGGACCTCATCCACGCCGTAAGAGATGCTCACAGTCTGAACTTTATTGTCCGTCGCTATTTGATCTAGAGCGTCGACCATGGCGACGGCGAAAGGATCGTTCCCATCCTCATAGACCAAGACTTCTTTCACTTTCGGGTTAATGCCGATGATCATGTCGATGTCGAGGACCGCCTCGAGCTCAATTCCGTTGTCGTCAACGTGACCGTCGTATCCATTCACGCTAACAAAGGTGACCGGCACCTTCGGTAGTTTCATGGTTTTGAGGAAGGTGGTGACGTCGGACGCGTTGAAACCGCCTTGTTCAAAGACGGCGACGCTTTGGGGAGCGAGGTCGCCGTAAGCCGGGATTTGGTAACACGTTCTTAGATCGGCCGGGCTGTAACTTCCTCCGGGACCGGTGCCACCGCTATCCGGCGCAATGGTTGGGAGCGCAGCATCCTCGCCAAAAACCTTGTACGGTTTGGCCAGGGAGGCGTAATGCGCGCCGTTGGTCAGGCCAATGACGCCGCTGACCCGCGAAGCGATTTCGTCGGGGACCGTCGGTCTAAAGGCGGCAGAGTAGAATGCTTTACCATCTGCGGACCGATAGTTGTTCAGCTGAGTTTTAAACAGCGTTTGGAGCTGAGCGGCCGAACCCCGCACGGTTAGGCAGGTCCGAGCCAGCGACTCGTGCTCAACACTGAGACCGTTGCTTGTCGCCCACTCCTTTAGGGCCGCGTAGTCGGTACTGTTCGCTCCGTACCTGTTCGCGAATTCCTCGGGAGTCAGGTACTGATGAAACAGCGGGTCTCCCGGCTTCGAAACGTGCCGCACGAATTCGGCGGCGCCCTGAGGATCTGACAATGGTAGTGCCAGGATCACGCTGATTGGTTGGTTTTGCTCAACGGCGCTGAGCAACGTGGATTGCGCGACCAGCGGCGACAGCTCGATGGCTTTGGTCTGGCTGAAAGCATGGCCGGGCGTGATGAATGGCGACAACAGTAGCCCTAACAGGATGGCCCTGAACTGTTGCCCATCAATAACATAGCGACGAATGCGAGCGCGGGAAAACCGTCTCGCCCAATAACAGAGATATTGCATGGTAGTTTATTCGAGAAATCGGAACCTAAAAGAGGGAAGGCGAGAAACCAGAAGGGTGGTTTCCAGCAACCCAGAAACGGCAAACGGGTAACGTGCGTGGATGAAGGCCAAAGGCCAAATCAAACACGAATTATTTCTGATATGAGGGTAGTGACCGGAGGAATGGAGGCCCCACCTCCGGACCGATATCATCAGAGCGGATCTGGCAGGACTAACGACGGTTGGATCGTCAGACCGAAGCCGTAAATTGCGGAAACCGAGCGCATATTACTTCTTACTTCCTTGTTAATCCCGCGCCGAAAGGGCCGTGTCCCTGTAGAGGGAATGGATATCCACGCGATCGGACGCAACTGATATGAGATCGGCGGCGTAACCGTCAATCAGAAATTTGAAGATATTTTGACGAATTTCGGGGTATCAGGAGGAAGGCTGTGAACGTTCTCGCGGATCCCGAAGGGATGAAAGGACTCAGCCCGGGGTTAAAACCCCAGGCTGAGTCCTTTCATCCCTTCGGGATAAGTCCGGCCGTCCCTCAGGGGCGGGGCGTTTTTTGCACATATTCCAGCCCCGAAAGCTTTCGGGGCTTGCTACCTTCAATCTGTCCCCTACGGGACAGATTCGATTGGTTAGCCCCGGCCCGAGCTGTTCGGAATCTGAATGCCGTTAATGTATGCCTGGATGGCAGCGGTCTGCACTGCGTTATAGGGTTCGGGCAGGGTTTGCTGGAGCTCGTTTGGAATGATCTGATTCTGAATAAGCTGTTGGAAATACGCCGCCAATTTGGATTGTGAGGAGGCGGTATTGTCCAGCTCTAAGCGTCCCTTTTCATTGGAGTAATCGTAGAGCTCGAGCTCCTGCGGTTGAGCTGCATTGATGTTGGTCGTCCCGAGCGTCCAATAGTTGTAAGTAGCAAACTTCGCGCTGCGAGTGCGGACCCCGATCACATGGAATGGTGCGTCTGGCGGAGCGGCTGTACCCGCCGGATCAAACTCGTCTCCAAAGAACTCGTCTGAAGTGGAGATGATGTAGTCGCGGCCTTTCGCGGCAGGCTTGGTCAGCAATGCGTCCCAGTCGACCCGTTCTGTCAGGTAAGAGAAGCGAGCATCTGATCGCCACGAGTTGCCTCCGGAAGCAATCGTCAAGAAGAGGGCAAAAAGGTCAACGGTGGAAGTCAATTGTGGACGAGCTATCTGCACTGAAGAAGTCCAGCGGTTTTTTGGATCGTGCACCAGGAGTGGTAAGTGGATCGATTCCTCGTACACGGTCATGGATTTTTCATGGAGACCGTGCGAACCGCCGTGATCGCCGTGGTCCGCCGTGAACACAACGATAGTGTTTTCCGCAACATCTTTGCGTTTGTAGAGAGCACTGAGAACGGAGCCGATCTGAATATCGACCTGGGTATGCAGCCAATAATAGAAGTCGAGGTAGCTTCTCCAGGCTTCATCGGGCGTACCAGACAACTGGTTCGTGTAGTACAAGGATTGTTGAAGACTTGGTTTGTTCTGCTGCAGCGTGGTCAGGTCCTCATAGTTGACCGGTATTTCCCGAATAAAATTGTCGCGAGCGGTCAAAAGATTCTGCAAGGTATTGACCGGATACCATTTAATATCGTGCGGGTTAATTAGGCTTACGGCCGTAGCAAAGGGGCCTTTGCTGGGATCGTAAGCCTCGTACCAGGTACGGAATTGGTCTGCGATGAAACCGTCCAACTCAATTCCCTGGTTCAAAAAACCGATCGGAGCCAGCAAGTCTGGTTGCCCGTTATTGGGTCCGCCAATAATCGTGATGTCTTGACCGTTCGGACCGATGTACGGGGGGAAGCTACCGCCATCGAATCCGTATTGTTCCAGGTTTGCGGCAAGTCCGGCTTGCAGCAGATCCTGAGCTGTGGCTGGAGATTCATGCCACTTGCCCCACCAAGCCGTCTGATAACCGAGTTCCCGCAGAGCGGTGCCCCAGGTAAGAAATCCGGGGTTTAAGGTGTTGGCTTGGTCCTTTTGACCGTTATCCGCGAACGTATTCATAATACCGGTTTGATGGGTGTAAAGCCCGGTTACGATCGTAGAGCGCACCGGAGTGCAGGCAGCGGCCGCACTATAGTGACCGTTGAACTTAACCGAGCGATCGAAAAGCCATCGGTAGTTCGGCAGTCTGGAATCCAGTATGGCCGATTCCACACCCGAGAGGTGCTGAGGGAACCGCCATTGGTCGGCGATTATAAACAGGATATTCGGTTGCGATTTGGCGGGGTTTGACTCGATGAGAACCTGCGGAAAGGCGGAACCGGATGCGAGCGCGCCGGCGCCAACGGCGGTCTTCTTTAAGAAATCCCGCCTAGATAAATTTGAAGGGTGATCAGAAGGCATTTGGTCCAAAGAATACTAATTAAGTATTCTTTACAAGCTTCGTTTCGAGAAGGAATGCCTGTCATTTTTCTTTCCTCGGGCAGTTCCGCTCAGTTCGGCTGATGCAAATTATTTGCAGATATCTATTGCAAATAATTTGCAAGAACAGCGGCTTCGTGGTCATTCTATTTCCATGACCGATCAACGTGTTCCCGTGACCGTGCTCACCGGATTTCTCGGTGCCGGCAAAACGACGCTGCTGAACCGCATTCTAACCGAGCAACATGGCAAACGGATTGCAGTTATCGAAAATGAGTTCGGTGAAATCGGTATCGACAACGAGCTGGTTATCAACGCGGATGAGGAAGTGTTCGAAATGAACAACGGTTGCATTTGTTGCACCGTCCGCGGCGATCTCATTCGCATCCTCGGCAATCTAATGAAACGACGGAGTAAATTCGATTATGTGCTAATCGAAACCACGGGGTTGGCTGATCCGGCGCCGGTTGCCCAAACTTTCTTCGTTGATGATGAGATCAGAGAAGCGTTCAAGTTGGACGGGATTGTGACAGTGGTTGACACAAAACATGTCGCCCAGCATCTGGGAGACAGTGCCGAATGCCAGGAACAGATCGGGTTCGCCGACACCGTCCTGCTGAACAAAATCGACCTGGTCGGAACCGGACAGCTGGGCGAGCTAGAAGAGCGAATCCGTGGGATGAATGCGACCGCCAAGATTTACCACACGAGGAACGCAGCCTGTGATCTCAATCAGATCCTAAATGTCGGCGCTTTCGATCTGGATGAGAAACTCAAGGTAAACACGGATTTTCTGCAAGCGGAGTCGCCCTTTGAATGGGCTGGGGTTTATGAGTTGGCCGCCGGTAACTATCAACTGCAATTTCAGCCCGGACCCGATCCGGAAATGAGCTTGTTGCTTTTGCCGGCTCCCGGGGCAACAGCCGATGATCTTTCGACTTTAGGCAAGGAGGTGGCGCCACTCTTTGCCACGGAACCAAAGGCAATCGATGGCTTGATTGAGCCTAGCAACAGCTTGCGCACGATTCGCTTTGATTCGCAGGGCGCCAAGGTCACTCTGAAGATGGATAAACCTGGTACGGTTTGCCTTTTCACCCAACATGATCCCTCCGAGTTCAGCATGGAGTTTCTGTGCGGAACCAACCCGGTTAATCCGGCCTATGAGGAGAAATTTAAAGGAAGTCATTCACACGATGATTCTGTAAAATCGGTTGGTTTGGAGACGGATAAACCGCTGGATGTGGAGGCATTCAATTCCTGGATCGGCGAACTGCTTCAGCAAAAGGGGCCCGATATATTCCGGTTGAAAGGAATTATCAATTTCGAGAAGAGTGCGAAGCGGGTGGTATTTCAGGGGGTTCACATGCTTTTCGACAGTACGGCTGATCGGGCTTGGCAAGCCGGCGAGAAACGGCAGACCCAGATGATCTTTATTGGGCGCAACCTGGATCGCGAAGAGCTCACGGCAGGGTTCCAGGGATGTATTGCCTGAGGTTGCTTAGTGAACGCGTTAGAAGCAATCAGTCGCTATGTGACCGACGATCATGTTATTGGTCTGGCTTGGGCGCCGGATTCGTCACGATATGCGGTGTTATCGGCTGCCGGAGCCTTGACGTTATCGTCACTAACCGGGGACAATAACCACTCGGTCTCGGCGCAACCTGCCGGTGGCCTAGCTTTGAGTTGGGGTAAATCTGGAATTTTGACGGGTGGACAGGAAGGTACAGTTTCGTGTTGGCAACCGGATAGCGACGGATCGTTGGCTAAGCGCTTTGAAATCGATCCTGGTGAAAACTGGGCTGACCACATTGTCTGGTCCAGTGATGGAACCCGGTTTGTCACTGCCGCAGGCAAGAAACTTAGGTTGTGGTCCGACACCGGAGAACTGATACAGGCTTATCCTGACCAACCCAGTACTATCGCGGCCCTCTGTCTTAGACCAGATAACCAGGCGGTGGGCGTTGGTATCTACGGCGGTGTCAGGCTCTATCGTTTCTTGGAGTCAATGCCCTACGAAGATCTGGAGTGGAAGGGTTCGATCATCGAAATGCGTTGGAGTCTGAATGGCCGTTTCGTCGCGGCGTCGTCTCAAGAGCGAACTATCAATTTCTGGAGACTCCCATTTCGGCCTGGAGAGCAACTCGCGATGAGCGGCTATCCGTTAAAAGTGCGCGAACTGGCTTGGGATAACGATTCTCGTTACTTAGCGACCGGTGGATGTGAGCTGATTACGATTTGGGATGTATCCGGGAAAGGACCTGCTGGCAGGCGTCCGATTCAACTGAAGTTCCATGAAGAGCGTTTAACCGCTCTAGAGTTTCAGCCGGCTAGCACCCGACTAGCATCGGGAAGTAAAGACGGGAAAGTTGCTATCTGGAGATCGGTGAAAGAGAAGCAACCGGAATTTGTGACCGAGCTTGATTCGCCGATCTCGACGCTTCGGTGGTCTCCCTGTGGGAAGAGCCTGGGCGTTGGAACCAATAACGGAGAGGTGGTGGTCCTTCTTCAGGGGAAGTCTGTTCAGTCTTTGTAATCTTTTCTGTCTTCCTTTTAGGTCCTATTCGGTCAGCCCGGTTTGTTAGCTAGGACTAACGGTGAAACCGCCGGGACTTCCAGCAAGCGTGGTTCGACGAAACCGGCTTGGCGGAGCCAATCGGACAGTTCTTCGAATGAATAGGTCCGTCCGCTCTCGGTGTTAACCAGCATGTTGATGGAGAAGATCAATCCGCTTAAGGGGCCGGTTCTGTCAGCGCTCACCAGGAATTCAGCGATCGCGATCACTCCACCTGGAGCGAGCGCGTCAAAAGTCTTTTTCAACAACTCGCGGCTGCGTTCTTCTCCTTCGGAATGCAGAATGTGCCCGAGGGTAGCCAGACCATGATTGGCTCCAAAGTCGGCTGCGAGCAGGTCGCCTGCAGAAAAATTGAATCGATCTACCACGCCGAACCGGGTCGCGATCTTTCTTGTGACTTCGAGTACCTGCGGCCAATCCACGGCGGTGACGCGCACACCTGGCGATGCTTGGGCAACGGCAATCCCCCAAACGCCGGAGCCGGTCGCAAGGTCGAGCACCGACGCTGGTTTCGGCAGGCCCTGTGCCGCCAATCCCTCAGCCAGTGCTTTAGCGCCGGCATAATTCAGCGGGAACAAGTCCACCACTAACTCTTGGAAAAATGGGGATCCAATCGGTTCGCTGTTAACCTCTTGCGCCGGGCGCCCGGTCCTGACGATGGAATTTAACTCGAGGAAGGCGGGGATGACTGATTCTATCAGAGGCCGAAATATAGCCCCATGAAAGCTCGGTTTGCTTTTAACCAGGAAGGTTTCACTCTCAGGGGTCAAGGTAAACCGGCCGGAAGTATCCTTTTTCAATAGCTCGATTCCTACGAGGAAATCTGCCGTGGCGCTTAGGCCGCGGGCGGAACAGCCAGTTGTCTTTTCTAGTTCGGCGAGATCTTTTGGCCCTGAATCCAGCGCATCGAATAAACCGTTTTGTATCGCTGCGCCGATGGTTATAGGAGCGGCAAAGCTCCAGGCCAACTGCATAATTCGTTGAGGGGTGATCCCTGAGGTAGAAGGAGGATTCATAAAGGAAGATTCATAAGGCGAGGTAGATGAGGGGATGCGCGTCGCGAGAGCGATACGAAATCCAGGCTGACCGAAAGATTCAGGAAAGTCGAGTCCGAACGCACCAACTGCTGGCGCGGCGGGTTGGAGCCTGCGAAGAAGGGAACGAACCGTCTAAGACAGAAATGTTGGGCAGAGAAAACAAGCCGCGCCAAAAGTCACAACTACGGCAAATACGAACAAAGGCACAACCAACTCGATAATCCAGCTCTCGAGGGACTTTCTCGGGCGAGACTCCGGCTTCGCGAAACGGGAAAACCTGTTCGCAGTGCCAGACTGCCGCTGCAATTCTAAGTAGTACCAAACGCTATTCATGGGGTCCATTTACTTCCTCCCGGTTACCTCCCAGACGTCCGTGCCGCTGGTTTCAATGCCAGACTAGACACCGGGATCGCGGACCCTCGGCGACTTTTGACCGAGTGGCCGCATTTGTTTACTCAGGCAATCCCGCGGGCTAAACGGGTTCTTCCAAGATAGCTACTACCCGGCTCCAACCGGCCGAAGCCGACTTGATCTTCACTGGGAAACAACTAACCAAGAATCCAGAATCTGGTAACAACTCGAGATGGTGTAACTTTTCGATGTGCGTGTAACCGATCTCCCGGCTAGCTTTGTGTCCTTCCCAGATCAACGCCGAATTTTTGGTCTCGGTGTAGCGTTTCGCCGTATGGACAAATGGCGCGTCCCATGACCAACCATCAGTACCTGTGACCCTGACGCCTCTCGACGTAAGATACAGAGTGGCTTCGCGGCCCATCCCACAGCCGGCAGACACATAGTCAGGCTGTCCATATCTGGCGCCTGCAGCGGTGTTGACCAGTACGATCTCCAGCGGACGGAGGATGTGCCCTATTCTTTTCAATTCTGATTCGATATCCTGTGGGGTGACCACATAGCCGTCAGGAAAATGGCGAAAATCAAATTTAACGCCTGGCTGAAAACACCACTCCAACGGTACCTGGTCAACAGTCCACGCGGGCTCACCTCGATTCATGGTGGAAGCGAAGTGCCAAGGCGCATCCAAGTGCGTACCGTTGTGGGTGGAAAGCTTGACCTGTTCAACCGCCCAACCTTCACTGTCCGGTAGATTCTCTGGTCTAAGCCCGGGAAAGAATTGGCATATGGTCTCGGCGGTGTCGGCGTGCTGAAAGTATTCGATCTTAGGGCCTGCGCCCGGAGGATCCGCAGCGACTTCGTTCTCTAAAGCGACTGAAAGGTCAACCAGGCGGCGTTTAACGATCCTAGAATCATTCATTGTTTTTTGTTACTCAAATTGTCCGGCATGCCTCTTAAATCAGAGGATATCTTTTCAAAGCGCATGTGATGCGGCTGCGGTCAAATTTGGTCGGATGTCCGCTAAAACCAAGCCCGCCCATTGCGCATCGCGCAACGGGCGGGCAGCCCTCCCATTAACCCAACGTGAACCCAATGACTTCTTACTGTGTAGAAAGCGTCTTGGACGCTGGTTCAATATGCTCGCCTTATAACCGGGAAGCCGGTTTGGGGCTGGACTGCCGGAATCGCTGCTTAAGCGGCGAATGGCCTCGGGTCAGGCCTTATTCGGCCAACAGTTGAGGCCTTGGCCGATCGCCCGGAAATTCAAACTCGTAAGCTATTCGTCGGCCGTTTCCGTCCCGGTCATCGCGCCATGGTATTTAGCGATCTGATCTTCGTATGCTGTCAGCTCGTGCTGGTATTCTGCTTGGCCCTTTTTGTAGTCCGCTTCTGAGATTCGATGGCGGAACCAGAGGCGACGGAGTTCGCTTCCATGAGAGAAGGGCGAGGCTTTGGCAGTAACTGCCTGAAGGGCAATGATGGACAATTTGCGGTGAGCGATATATTTCATCTCGTGGAAACTCGCACGGCTTCCCTTGTCGAAGCCGTTGGCTTCAGGAGATTCAACAGAAAAGCCCCCAATGAAGAATATTTGGATCGCTCTCGTCGCCCTGGTGGTTTTTGTAGTGTGCCCACCCGCGCATGCGGCCGCTAGCGGCGCACACAAAAAACCGTACAACATCGCATTGATAATCAAGGCAACCGATTCTGACTTCTGGCAGGACGTGATTATCGGCGGCACCAACTATGGCCTGGACCATCCTGACCAGGTGAAAGTAAGCCGGTACGGCCCGAAGTCCGAAGCCGACATCGATAAGCAAGTGGCCATCCTCGAGGACGTCATCTCCAGGAAGCCCGACGCGATCGTCATCGCATCCACAAGCTCGGACGCGACAGTGCCGGCTCTTGAGAGTGCGATCGACCAGGGGATAGCCGTGGTCACGATCGACAACAAGGTCCATTCGGACAAGATCCCTGCCTTCCTGGCAACGAATAACAAGGTAGGTGGCGCTCTCTGCGCAGACCAAATGGTTGCCGCGCTGAAGGCCAAAGGAGTCCCGCTCAAGGGCACAGTCGGCCTTATCAGCGCCATGGCAGGCATCCAGGTGCTCGGAGATCGGGACCAGGGATTCCGGGACCGCATGAAGGAGATCGCACCGGATATCAACGTGCTCGCGACGCGGTTCACGGACAATGATATAGCGAAGTCGCTTGCGGCCGCAGAGGACATCGGTACATCCCAGGGAGATAAGCTGATCGGCGTGTTTGCCGACAACAATCATACGGGAGACGGCGCTGCGCGGATGATTACCGAGCGCAACTTAGGAGATAAAATTGTTGCTGTGGCCTACGACTCTGACCCGGAAGAAGTAAGCGCGCTGAAAAGCGGTGCGCTGAAGGCACTTATCCTCCAGGACCCATACGGCATGGGGTACAAGGGCTGTGCGACCGCAGTAACGCTCCTAGATGGGGGAACGGTACCCAAATACATTGACACCGGCGCCGTGGCAGTGACCCAGACGAACATGAACGACAAAAACATCCTGGATCTTCTGGATCCGACCCGTCTGAAGAAGTGACCGGAGTATAGTAGGAGAAACAAGCGCCCAATCGACCTGCCGCGTGGATGCGGGGACGTAATTGCGCGGGCTCTTCTTTTTCTATCCGGAATCGAGAGCATGGCAGAACAGTTTAGGCCAACCATCGTCTCTATGACGGGGATTCGTAAAAGCTTCCCCGGGGTCCAGGCGCTGAAAGGAGTGAGCTTCAACGTTAAGGCAGGCGAGGTCCATGGGCTGGTCGGCGAGAATGGTGCCGGAAAATCCACCCTGATCAAGATATTGATGGGGGCATACTCGAAAGACTCCGGAACCATAACGATCGAGGGCAAAGAGATTGAGATCCACAATCCCTTGCAGGCCAAATCGCAAGGGATGGCGGCCGTCTACCAGGACGTTATGCTGGCTCGCCACTTGTCCGTGGGCGAGAACTTCTTCTTGGGGAAGCTTCCTCGTACCCGTATCGGATTGGTTGACTGGAAGAACATCCACCAGGTGACCCGCGAGACTCTGAGCGACCTTGACCTCTCTATCGACCCGCAGATGCTCGTGCGCAACCTCTCCCCGGCGCAGCAGGAGATGGTAACGATCGCCAAAGCCGTCCACGAGAAAAGCAAGGTTATCGTTTTCGATGAGCCGACCGCTCTCTTGACGAATGAACAAGTGACTGCGCTTTTTGGGCTGATCACGAAGCTTAAGAGCAAGAACGTCGGTATCATTTACGTCTCCCACCGCATGGAGGAGATCTTCGCCATCTGTGACCGCGTGACCATCCTAAAGGACGGCGAAAGGGTGGACACCCTGCAAGTGTCGGAGACCGATCAGGACACAATCATCACCAAAATGGTGGGTCGCAGTATTGGGGAGATGTACTCGATCAATCACCCCAAGCGGGGAGAGAAAGTCCTGGAAGTGCGAGGGCTCACGCGCGAGCCGCGTTTTCGAAATGTGGACTTCGATCTCTACCAGGGTGAGATCCTCGGGTTCTTTGGACTGGTTGGCTCGGGGCGGACTGATATCCTTCGCTGCATCTTCGGCGCAGACCGCACCGAGAGCGGAGAGATAAGGATCCGAGGAGTCCGGGCGAGCATTAATTCGCCACAACGGGGTATCCGTGCGGGCGTCGGTCTGCTTCCTGAGAATCGACAGACATCAGGCCTGGGCATGTCCCTGGCAGTGGACATCAATGTCAACTTGGCGTCCTACGACCTGATCTCCCGAGCGGGGTTCGTCAATCTGGGCGAGGAGGCGTCCCGCGCCAGGCGTTTTGTTTCGGACCTCAGCATCCGGACACCGTCCATCAAGCAGAAGGTGCGTAACTTGAGCGGAGGAAACCAGCAGAAGGTGGTGGTGGCAAAGTGGCTGGCGCGCAACAGCGATATCTTCATCTTCGACGAGCCAACCGTGGGAGTCGATGTCGGTGCGAAGATCGAGATCTATAAGCTCATTCAAACGCTCCTGGCCAAAGGCAAGGCCGTTATCCTGGTTTCCTCGTACTTGCCCGAGGTCATGGGCCTTGCCGACAGGATAATCGTTGTGTACGAAGGGAACGTAACGGGGACCGTCCTGCGAAGCGACTTCGAAGAGGAAAAGATCCTGCGCTTGGCCTCGGGCATTGTGAACCGCGCCAACGGAGGAAAACCATGAGCCCTGTCCGCGCGGTTTCGGAGCCATCGAATTCTTGGGCTCGGTTCCTTTCAAGAGTGGTGAAATTTTTCCGTACGGGCTTTTCGGAAGGAATCCTGCTCCTGATCCTGCTTGCCTTCTTCATCATTTTCTCGCTCACGTCTCCGAGCTTTCTGACGCTCAACAACCTGTCGAACCTTGTGCGTCAAGTCGCAATCATCGGCGTGGTGTCCATCGGGATGACGATTGTCATCATCTCAGCCGGCATCGACCTGTCCGTCGGCTCCATCGTTGGGTTCAGTAACATCCTGGTCGCTGTGCTTATGACTCATGGCGTGCCCATTATCCCCTCCATACTGATCACCTTCGGAGCGAGTTCGGCCCTTGGGGTTCTCAACGGGGTGCTGATCCACGATGGGAGGGTGCCTCCCTTTATTGCTACGTTGGGCATGATGACGGCGGTTCGAGGACTGCTAATGCTCATTTCGGGAGCGCGGATGGTCGCCGGCCTGCCAAAGGATTTCTTGAAGTTTGCTCAGATAAACATTCTGTGGATGCCCTCGCTGTTTTTCGTCTGGCTCGTCGTTATTGCACTGTCGGCCCTGATGACCACCGTGACACGCTTTGGGAGAAATGTGTTCGCGCTTGGCAGCAACCCGGAAGCCGCTCGCTTGAGCGGAATTAATATTCGCGCCACCGTTTACGGAGTGTATGCGTTCTCGGCGCTGACCTCTTCGATAGCTGGAATCCTCTATACCTCTCGGTTGGCCAACGGGATCCCGACCGCGGGCGAGGGCTATGAACTGGATGCAATCGCTGCGGCGGTTGTGGGCGGAGCTAGCCTGATGGGAGGAGAGGGGACTATTCTCGGGACTGTGTTGGGTGCCCTGATCATCGCAACACTCAGAAACGGCGGGAACCTCTTGGGGATCGATCCCTTCATCTTGCAGATTGCGATCGGAGTGCTTATTGTCGCGGCCGTCCTGATCGACCAGCTCAGCAAGCGCAGGAACGCCTGAAGTCTAAGCTCAGACCTTGAACTACACGTTGCCCGTCCCCAGCACAGGAAGAATTGGTCAGGCAAGATCCTAAGCCCTCACGTTCAAACCAAGCGTGCGATGCAGACAATCAAAGAATTGAGCGAACCACACCTCCGTCAACCCGAATGGCGGCCCCGTTTGTGCCGCTTGAAATCGGGCTGGAATAGTAGACGACGAGATTTGCTACTTCTTCCGGTGTGGCAAAGCGCTGCAGCAAAGAACCTGGCCGTTCATTCTTAAAGAAGTTCGCTTCGATTTCCGGAACGCTCACTTTTGCTTTCTTAGCTAGGTTAACCAAGAACTTATTTACTCCTTCGGTGGAAGTTGGCCCTACCACGATGGAGTTGACGGTTACAGCGGTGCCAGCAGTGGTTTCAGCTAACCCTCGGGCTAGCGAGATCTGCATGGTTTTGGTGACGCCGTAGTGAATCATATTGCTGGGAATATTCACGCCGGATTCACTGGAGATGAAAACGATACGGCCCCATTTCTGCTTTCGCATGAGTGGCAAATAGAATCGGCTGAGGCGCACTCCGCTTAAGAAATTCACCTCAATCAGCTTAAGCCAATCGTGATCTGAGATTTTCTCGAAAGGTTTAAGCTCACCGATGCCGACATTATTAATCAGGATGTCTAGCCTCGGAAATTGCTTGGTCACCGCTGCCACCGATTCGCTGTCACTAACATCCGCTATCAGCGGTTCAAGTCTAGCCTCTGGGAGTTCATCGCGAATCTGTTTAATTGCGTCATTTACGCGTTTCTTCGTGCGGCCATTAATAATGACGGTCACGCCTTCTCGGGCCAGACCTGTGGCAATCGCCAGTCCAATTCCTGCCGTCGAGCCGGTTACCAATGCCAGTTTTCCATTCAAATCTAGATTCATATCGGGTAAGTAGAAATCTGAGTTTGTTACCCTGCTTCATCGTATAATTTCAAGCAGATCTTGTTGAGGTGTCCTCGCCGCCGGAGATATTGAAGTTGGAGCCGACTGCGCGTTCGCAACTGCAAGATTAACCGTGAGGTCGGGAGAGGACAGTGAAACCAAATGGCAGACAGATTCGTAAGGATGGCATGAACCGCCGGGCTGACCTCGGAGAACACGTTATGGCTTTAGATCCGTCTCACGACTTTGATTTCCTTATCCGCTCATGGAACGTGCGACACCGCCGCCTTAAGGAGCGACTTGCCGGTAAGACGGAATGCGTGAAGTTCGACGGCACCTGCAAAATGCAGCCGATCCCCGGCGGTGCGGGCAACGTAGATGACAACGTTTTGAATGCGCCGCCCGGCGTTTATCGAGCATCGAAGACTGGCTGATGCCCAAAGCATCCACCAGTTCGCACACGCAAAGTTCGCCGTTTCTCAATGCTGCTACAATGCGAACACGGGTCGGGTCAGCGAGCGCCCTAGCCATAGCAACGACTTCGAGCATAAGATCGTTATATCGCAATTTACCGATATATCAATGATGAAGTATTTTGAGAGGGATAGACGTCTCTGTATCGTTTGAATTAACAAGATGGATGAATCACAGTTAAGCTGGCATCTCAAAACAATTTCCGAGAGAGGCATTCCAAGCTTGCCGAGCAACTTCGCTGCGTCGGTTTGGGCACAAATCCGAAGGGCGAAGATCACTATCCAAGAGAATTGGCTGGATCGGCTGGTTTCTACGCTACTAAAACCTCAGTGGACTACAGCTGTCCTGGCCATCACGCTGCTTGTGGGCGGAAATCTTGGGCGCGTCCTGGCAAATTCTGAAAACCGTTCGATACACCGGCCGCTCGGCTTCGAAGTCTTTGCTTCTAATGCGCCGGCGTTGCCTTCCACCGTCTTGAGCGGATCTCGATGAAAAAGTCTCTGCAGCTCGTCGCGATACTGATCATCGTGGCGCTCGTTGCTGCCGCTGCATGTTACGTCAGTGCCAGGCTGTTCGGACCGTCGCACACATCCGCCGGCGATGGTCACGAATGGATTCATAAGCAGCTGGACCTGACTCCTGACGAACAAAAAGCTCTCGAGCCAATCGAAACCAAGTTTGCGGAACGAAAACGGAATCTTATGAGCGAGATTCGCACTGCAAGCAAAGAACTGGGCGAAGCCATTAAGCAAGATCAGGCGGATTCGCCGCGAGTTTCGGCAGCGGTCGACAAGATTCATCGAGCTCAAGGGAAGCTTCAAGAAGCGACCTTAGAACACGTTTTCGAGATGAAAGAAGTTCTTACCCATGAACAATACCAGAAATTGCTTAACCTCACGGCTGAAGAGTTGAACCAGGTGAATGGTGGCGAATAGACCTCATGGCTTTCGAAGATCCGGATCTAGCCTTGGTTCGAGCGCTTCAGGCTGGTGAGGATCGAGCCCTGGAAGCTCTGATGGATCGACACAAGGAAGCGCTCTTCCGTTTCGTGCTTCGTCACATTTCCAACGAAGCTGACGCCATTGAGTTGACGCAGGAGGCTTTCGTGCGGGCTTACTTCAACATCGGAAAATTTCAGCCGAGAGCCAAGTTCGCAACTTGGTTATACCTTATCGCACTTAATCTTTGCCGGGATCACTCAAGAAGCCAATTTCATCGCTATTCTTCCCGGACGATATCCACGGATAACCCTGCGGAGGAAAAAGACGCGCAAAGACAACTTCTGTCGAATCAACAAGGACCTGACAAAACGACAGAAGAACGCGAAAGATTGAGGGCTTTAAATAAGGCCATTAGCGAGCTGCCTGAGGAACTTAAAACCCCTTTGATTTTGACAGCACTGGAAGGGTTCTCTCATGCGGACACAGGTCAAGTACTCGGCATCTCGCCAAAGGCAGTCGAGACGAAGGTTTATCGGGCACGACAGCTCCTCTTGGAAAGAATGAGCAGAATGGGTTTTTAGAGACTTTTTTGCGGGATTCGCAAACAAGTGTCGTTAGAAGGATTAAATGAATACGCAGTTTTTGAAATTCAGGACGAAATATCTTTTGGGATTCATCACAGCATTCAGCTTAGGTATCGGCGCTCCTGCACTGTGGGCGCAAGAAGACAAAGGTGGCGCTGCTAAAGCATGGGCGACGATACAGCAGAGCGTTAAAGAGATGGGAACGGCCGTTCAGTCTAAAAATCTGCATGGGATCCATGATCCGAGCATGAAAATCAGGGCGCCGATCAGAGCCCTTAAGGGACACAGCAGTATGTTAAGCGGAGATAAAGGGCAAAAGATCAGCGCAGCCTTGAAACAGTTAGATAGTTCAGTCACTGATTTACACAGTGCGGCCGATGAGGGCGATCAAGCGAAGTCGGAAGCGGCGCTCAAAAGCGTCGAAAGCGCTTTCGATGAGTTAAAGGCTGAAGACCCGGAAACTGCCTTTAAGGGCATGTAGCAATCTACTCTGCATGAAATGGCTGTCGGCGACGCCGAGGGCGATCTGGAAGCAAACGCTGGAAGCCTTAGAAGCCCCCCAAATGAGTGAATTAGACCTTCTCAGAAAGCCTGAGTACATCCACGTCGTACTGAATCATCTGCCGATCTACGGTACGATCCTAGGAGCCGTGGCGCTCGCGATATCATTGGTGCTACGGAGCCGTGCTGCGCAGATTACAGCGCTGCTCATCGTGCTGATCGGCGGGGTTTCAGCTTACCCGGTCCTTGTGAGTGGACAAAGGGCATACAAAACGATCCGCGACGTCAGTGACGATGCAGGTGCCGAGGCGCTCGATGAACACATGGATCGCGCTGAAAAGACAATCGGCGCCTTCTATGTTTTGACCGTAGTCGCGCTCGCCGGTTTGCTCGTACCGATCAAGTGGCCAAGAACGAGTTTTCCCCTGGCTGCGGTGACGCTCGCGGCGGCCCTAATTTGTTCCGGGCTCGCTGTCTACATTGCGCGGGCAGGTGGCCAAGTACGGCATCCTGAGTTTCGGCCGAATGAAACTGCGACTCCAGCTGCATCCGATCACCAGAATAAATAATGAATCGATATTCTATCTTGGCAGTTGCTTTGGGCCTTTTATCGGGTTGTGCAACGATCCCTCCACCGACGCTGACAGCTGATAACCCGGCAAGTCCATCAGCACCGGAAGCTACTATGCGACCCCTTCGTAACGCGCTTGCAACCGACGATCTTACAACGAAAACTCGCCAGATTTTCGCACAAGCCGCCCAACAGCAGCAGGCGTCGCCGACCCCGACGACGCAACAGGGGCAAATGGATCAGATGCCTGGCATGAAGATGCCCCAGGAATAACCCCATCCATCATTAACTCCTACCATTTAATAGCACATGACCATTACAAGGCTTGTGACCTGTTCATCAATTTTGGCGATGATTTCGCCGGCCGGTTTTGCCCGCGACAAAGATCGGGCGTTTCAAAGTGTCCAGCAATCGGTTCAGGAACGCAGCGGAAAAACTGTTCGATGGGAAGAGGATCAAGCGGCGCATGAACAAGCTCTACAAGACGCGCACCAGCTTCTTCGCAAGCCTTTGACGGTCGATGCCGCCGTTCAGATTGCGCTTTTAAACAATCGCTCGCTGCAAGCGACATTCGAGGAAATTGGCCTTTCAGCCGCTGACCTAATAGAAGCTGCTACTATCCCGAATCCAAGGTTCGATTTAGCAATACGATTCCCGGACAAGCCGCCCTCCGGCACCTACATCGACTATGGTGCGGCCATTGACTTTCTAAGCATCATCATGATTCCGCTTAAAAAGCGGGTCGCCAAAAAGCAGCTGGAAGCAGCGGCTCTCCGGGTAGCGGATGCCACTCTTGAACTGGTCTCACAGGTCAAAAGCGCCTTCTATTCGCTGCAAGCTTCCCAGCAGCTCTTGGGCCGGTTTAAGGCGATAGTCGATACTAACGCTGCTTCGCTGGATCTAGCCCAGCGACAGCATGAAGCTGGAAATATCACGGATTTGGCGCTGGCTCAACAGCAGGCAAGCTACAGCCGATCCCGGTTGGATGTGGCCTCAACGGAGGCCGAAATCCGGCGAGATCGTGAGAGATTGAATCGTCTCCTGGGATTGTGGGGTGCGGATACTGACTGGCAAATCGCCGGTGAACTGCCCGAGGTTCCGAGTTCAGACTTTCCCATGAGAGCACTCGAACGCTTGGCCATATCCCAACGGCTAGACTTACAGGCGGACTACCTCCTGGTCACAAGCCAGGTTACCAATCTCGGACTAACTAAAAGCTTTCGACTCGTGGGGGCGCTGGATTTCGGGGTCAATAGCGAACGGGAAACAGACGCGCAAACCAGGACTGGTCCGACATTCGCGATCGAGTTGCCGATCTTCAATCAAGGGCAAGCGCGGATCGCCAGAAGTGAAGCCGCTTTAAGGCAGGCACAGGATAAGTTCGAAGCATTGGCAGTTGACGTTCGCTCTCAGATCAGAGAGCTGCGAGACGAACTCACCAGCAAAAGAGAGATCGCTCGTTTCTATCAAGACGAGCTGCTGCCTGGCGAGCGGCGAATTCTCAAAGAGAGTCTCATGCAGTATAACGCGATGGAGATTCAGAATTTTGAGCTCTTTAGCACAAAAGCCGAAGAAGCGCGCACCGAGCGCGAATACCTTGAGGCAGTCAGAGACTACTGGATGACCCGAGCGGAACTCGAACGAGCTGTGGGCGGTAATTTGAATCCGCGCGAGCCGGCAGACAGCAAACCTGTTTTAGATCCAAGGCTGCCTAGGCCAGCCAAAAATAATTAACCAAGAAGCAAAAAGTTATGATATCTCGCCGCAAGTTCTTCTCTAACGCGGTTGTTACTGCAGGCGCAGCGGTGCTGGGCGCTACTACTGTTTCAGCAGAGGAAACGGAGCCTAGCCAACCGCACGAAAGTCCTCAGAAAATGAATGGAAACGCTCAATCGGATCAGCAGGACTATCCTCCTGGTGAACCCAGCAAAGACTATACTCCGGTCATTACACCGAACGGATCTACGCTGCCCTTTAAAGTGATTGGAGGCGTCAAAGTTTTTCATCTCATCGCTGAAGAGGTTGATCACGAATTCGCGCCAGGCCTTCGCGCTCATTGCTGGGGCTTCAACGGTCAGGTTCATGGCCCAACCATTGAGGCTGTGGAAGGGGACAGACTGCGGATCTATGTCACAAACAAGCTTCCTGAAAGCACGAGTATTCATTGGCATGGAGTACTCGTGCCAAACGGGATGGATGGTGTGGGAGGACTTAACCAGAAACCAATCGAGCCCGGCGAAACCTACAAATACGAGTTCCGACTTCGTCAACATGGAACGTGTATGTATCACTCTCACACCGACGATATGACGCAGATAGCGCTCGGGATGATGGGAATGTTTGTCATTCACCCACGCAATCCGACTGGTCCAAAGCCCGATCGCGACTTCGTGTTGATGTCGAGTGAATGGAGAATCGATGTCGGTACCATGCGTCCCGTCCCGACTGAAATGACAGATTTTAATGTTCTTACCTTCAATGGTCGTGCGTTTCCAGGGACTGCTCCATTGGTGGCCAAGTCCGGTGACCGAGTAAGAATCCGGTTCGGCAATCTAAGTCCGATGGAACATCATCCGATCCATCTGCATGGATTTTATTGGAAGATAATAGAAATGGACGGTTTTCCACTCCCAGAATCGGCCCAGGAGCCTGGCAACACGGTGCTGGTGGCGGTCGGCCAAACTCGAGCCGTAGAGTTTATCGCGGACAATCCAGGCGACTGGGCGATGCATTGCCATATGACCCATCACACAATGAACCAAATGGGGCATAACACGCCGAATCTCATCGGCGTCCGTCCAGGCAACCTAGACAAGAAAGTCAGCAGATTTCTTAAGGGTTATATGAGCATGGGCGAGAGCGGTATGGCTGATATGGGCGAAATGGGTATGCCCGTTCCCCGAAACAGTATTCCGATGGTCGGCATGGAGGGTAACCACGGCTATATCGACATGGGTGGTATGTTCACTATCGTGAAGGTTCGCGAAGACCTGACTAGCTACGATGATCCTGGCTGGTACGAGAATCCGCCAGGAACATTGGCAAGCCTGGCCAGCAATGACGAGCTGCAGCGCGATCTGGGCTTCGTACCTGCCTCGGAGAAGAAAGAGAACCCCATGGGTAACATGAAGATGGATCACATGTGAATGCAGGAAGGCCGATAGCCCATGATTGCGGCATTGCGAGAAGGCTGGACTGCGGTTTTTCCTCAACCCTGTAACTAAGGGCTTTCATAGGGCTTCCGGCTCCGTGGCATCAGAACGAGTTCAGCGTGATGGGCGCAACCCAGCCAGTGTCACCGCGACGAGCCGGCGTACCGCTGCCTTAGACGGCAAGCTGCTGGCTGCTGCGAGGGCATGGAGGCAATAGTTTCCGAGCTCGCCAGGCGCGACATCGTCGCGGACGTCGTCGGTCCTTACGCCCTCGATCAACAGATCCCGGATGAGGCAGCCGAGTTGCTGTTGCGCGTGTGCGAAGTGTTCACCTCGATGCAGGAGTGCGGCGAGTTCGGTACCATGGTGCTCACGGCGAATGAGCGCATAGGCCTCGAGCACGGCTTCGAGCTGCTGACCAACGTTTCCTGCTCGGTCCCGGACTTCCGCGAGATATTTGAGGTGATGGCCGATGTGGCGTTCGTGCCACGCGACCAGTATTGATTCGACGTCTGAGAAGTACTTGTAGAGCGTCGCACGTCCGATACCGGTCTCTCCGGCGATCTGGGACATCGTTACCGACCGTAGCCCATGCTTGGCCACCAGGGCCGCAGCGGTGTTAAGAGTGGCCTCGTGCACTGCTTGGCGGTGCGCCTCTATCGTCTTATTCCAAAGCTTCGGCATCACCTCAGTATACGTCACGACGGTGCCGAGACACTATGCATTTGACATAGACACAGTGTCTCTTAAAATGCTCCCTGCACGAACACTATAACACCACGCGACCGAGGACGTTCACATGGCTGACTTGCCCTCCGACCCCGGCTCCGCTGGCGGCGAACCCAGGATGGGGACCGATAGCGCATCGACCCCGAGCACGCCGCGCTGGGTGAAGGTGTTTGGGATCATAGCTATTGGTTTGGTCCTGCTGGTTGTTATTCTGCACCTCACCGGCCATAACCTCGATGGCCACACATCGCCCTCCAGCGTCATAGAACATGCCACGAAACAGCCATGACCATGGCGCCCTACCTCCGTAAGCTCATGCTCACCGCGCATGTCACGTCGTCTGTTGGCTGGCTTGGCGCGGTCACAAGTTTTCTAGCTCTCGCCGTCGCCGGTCTGACCAGCCAGGACGCTCAGATCGTGCGTGCCGCCTATCTGGCGATGGAGTTGACCGCCTGGTTTGTCATCGTCCCGCTGAGCTTCGCCTCACCACTCACCGGAATTGTTCAATCAATGAGCACCACCTGGGGTTTGTTCCGGCATTACTGGGTCCTGATAAAATTCCTGATGACTATCCCTTGCACTCTCGTCCTCCTATTGCACATGCAGCCAATAAGCTACGTGGCACGGGTAGCGGCAGAACCGACCTCACCCGGTGCCGATCTCGGCGGCCTGCGGATCCGACTTGTGGCCGACGCAGGTGCTGCCCTGCTTGTGTTGCTCGTGGCAACCACGCTATCGGTGTATAAGCCGCGGGGCGTGACCCCTTACGGAGCACGTAAGCAGCATGAGCACCATCCGCTGTCGTAGACGTAGGGATGCGCACACGAAATGAAAATTTAAGCAAGGTAAGGAACTCTCTCCTCGTGGACTGGAACGCGAATGCGCTCATCAGGAACGCTCCAACCTCCATCACAAAACAGTTGGTCTTCCAGCACCCTTTTTACGTTAAAAGAGCAGTAATCGAGTTCTGGAGCGTTTTCTTTTAGTCGAATGATCCTTGGAAGGCCTAAGCCTACGATTTTTTCCGTGTCGTGACGTAAGGCGTATTAGCCCGACTGCAGGCTTCGACTACGGCCGCAATCCGGTCGCAATGTGGCACCTTTTCTGTCCGATAACAGGAGCGCTCCTCGAGTTGGTTATTTTTGGCTATTCCAGCTGATCAGGTATCAACAGGGATCTTTAACTCGCCGCTCGAAACGGTAATCCTTAGAGGAAAAACTCTGCTTTCGGGTCATCGCACGGATCCTGCTCATTACTGCCATCATGCGGTTTTTCGCATATGCGGCAGTCCTTACGTCATTGTTGGCGGTTTCCGCGCACTCTGAAGCGCCGCACGAAATCCGTTTCCGGTATCAGGACGGCCTCATTTGGTTGAAAGCAGAGGTGCCAGCCAAAACCAAGTCGCTCAATTTCCTTTTGGATTCAGGCGCCGGTGTCAGCGTTGTCGATCTTAACCAAGCGCACGCCTTCGGGATGAGGGTTGGGAATCCAGAGTTAGTGCAGGGGGTCAGCGGGCGTGCTGTCGCCTACCGAGTAGACGATTTCGAGGCGAACTCTGGAGGCGTTGTTCTGCCAAAATCAGTGTTGGCTACTAACCTGCAGGCAATTAGCCAGCGATGCCATCAACATATCGACGGCATTTTGGGCATGGACTTTTTTCGCGGCCGAATCGTGCAGATCGATTTCGCGGCGCGGAGAGTTCGCCTAGTGGAGCGGGGTAGCTTAAGTCTCGCCGACTGCGAGATTTTGCCGATCAGGATCTGCAACGATGCATTCTGTGTGCCGGTACGGGTTGCGGAAAATCCAGCGCAGTGGATAAGGCTCGATACAGGCTGCGATGCGTGCTTGGACTGGGTTGTCAGCGACCCAGGGAAAAGGCTAACTCAGGGAACCTCTGTCGGTCTATCACACCTCTCGAAGCGCCGTGAGCGCCGGGAACGCCGGTATCGCCGACATCGGATATCAGCTCCCGGCGATCCCGGAGATCCCGGCGATTCCGGCGTTGACGGCGTTAAGACGACCGTGCAGATCGGAAAGCAGCGCTTCGCAGTTTTAGCGGCTGTTCACAAGGAACCGATGTTTTCGGGAGAGGCGGGATTGCTTGGTAATGGTCTGCTCTCGAGATTTCGCTTAACGATCGATGAGCCTGGAAGTAGGGTTATTTTCGAGAGAAATCGCTAAGCGGGCGCCTTTCTATCGCCCAGTTTTTGTCCTGGAAGCCTTCGTGTCACCTCTTTGATGGCGGTTTCGGTGACTTCGATCCCATCGCTTCAGCCAGAGATCTCGGTCGGAGCCGATGACCAGCTCCGTAGGAGCGAAATCTTTATAGCTACATTAAGATAAAGACGATCAGCCGCCTTCGCTTCGCTGCGGCGCGCCTGACTGGATTATTTGGGCGCGACGAAAGCTTGGCGGAGTCGGCTCCGTTAGGAGCGGCATAGAAGGTTTCTAATTAGATGTCGCTCCTCCGGAGCTGATCCCGGGTTTTTGCGTCTCGTGCTATAAAGATGTGACTCCTACGGAGCCGTTCTTCAATAGCCGGACTAGGCCGAGCTGAAAATGAAAGTTAGAGGGTTTTCTCCGTGCGCGGTGTTTTACTGAGCGTATGGATGACGATCAGCTCAAAAAGAAGCTGGCCTCGTGGGAGGTTCAACCTGAAATTCCGCCCGATTTCCAGCGTAACGTTTGGCAGAAGATAGCGGTTCGCGAATCAGAGCCAAAATGGTCGTTCTTCGGCGGCTGGGACATCTCATGGCTACGCCCGGCTCGCCTCGCGACTTGCGCAATTATTTTGGGAGGTTTGGCAGGTACCGGGTTTGGACTCATCGAGTCATCTCAGGCGAACTCAAGAAATTGGAAAACCTTGGAAGCGAAATATGTCCAATCCGTTGATCCCTACCAGCAACTCCGAACGTATTAGACCGGGGTATTGGGTTTTTTTTGCGATAGTCGGCGCCTGCGTGGCGGCGGCAATTACTTTTTTTGGGATTAACTTCTTTGCCACCCGGGATCTCCGTCAAATGGCGGCTGCTCCCAATAGCGAGCTGGAGTGGCTACGACACGAATTCCATCTGAGTGATGCGCAATTTAAAAAGATTGCAGATCTGCAATCAGAGTACGCGCCGGTCTGCGGCCAAATGTGTCAACGGATCATGGAGGCGAACACAAGGCTGGATCGCCTGCTGTCTGAGAATCGCGAAGTAACACCGGAGGTCGAAGCGGCAATCAGGGAAGCGGGGTTGGTCCAATACGACTGTCGCACGCAAATGTTGGCACACATTTACCGAGTGGGCGCGCAAATGAATCCGGCTGACGGCCAGCGTTATCTCCGCTTGATGAGAGCGCGAGTGATCGAGCCGGGGCTAACCAGCGATACTGCCGTCAGGGGCGTAACGGAATAGGGCAGCGGTCCACCTGCTCAAACTTTAGTCTATGAAGCTTGGCGTACTCCTGATTTGCACCTTTGGGGGAACCATTCTGGCCCAGGAGCCGATGAGCCAGACCAGTCAAACGAAAGGCCAACTTACCTTGAAGGATGCCGTAGCGGCCGCTCTCGAGGACAATCCGAGTATCAAAACTGCCCGCGCTAAATGGGAATCCGCCAGACAACGGATACCTCAGGCAGCGGCTTGGGAAGATCCGAAACTGAGCTTCAACTCGTTGCTCGGTCGTTTTGTGGCGATTTCGCCAAACAGCTTTTCCGACCAAATGCTGACGGTAGAACAGATGATCCCGCTCTCCGGTAAGAACCGGAGCAAAGAGCGAATTGCTGCAGCCGAGGCGGTTGCCGGCTTCGAGGATTTTCGGCGACACCAGCTTGATGTGATCTCGAAAACAAAGGGGAGCTATTTCCGCTTGGCTAACCTTTACCTGCTTTTAGATCTCAACAACCAGGAAGAAGCCTCGCTTTCCCAGACGGTGGATGCAAGCAAAGCGAAATTCGAGGTCGGTTCCCAATCACAAGCAGACTATCTAACGGCCGACGTTGAGCGACAGAAAGTCATCGAAGCTCGCCGTGACCTGGAAGAGAAACTCTCGGACGAACAGACGCAACTGAAGACGCTGATGAACCGAGACCCTTTTACCCCGTTGGGCCGGCCCGTTTCGAGTGAAGCATTAGAATCAGACCTCTCGCCGGACCGTTTGCGTCGGCTCATCCTGGAAAACCGTCCCGAGGTTCGCCAGGCGCAAGCTATGGTAATTGGAGCTTCGGCCAAGGTTGAACTCGCCAAACGAGAATGGATTCCAGATCCTTCCGTGAGCTTAGGGGCTCAGCACTACAATGCCGGTTCGCAAGCCGTCAGTGAACTGAATGCTGGAGTGTCGATCGATCTTCCCTGGTTTAACCCTAAGAAGTACCGAGCAGGTGAAAGCGAGGCTCAGAGCGACGCTCTGGCAGCGGAAGAGACTCTGGAAGGAGCTCAGACCGGAGCCCTAGGCATGCTTCGAGATCAGTTGCAGAAAATCCACACCTTGAAGCATCACATAGAACTCTACCGGGATAAATTATTACCGAGTGCGCAGCAAACCGTATCTTCGTACCAAGCCGATTACGAGACCGATAAGGCTACTTTGATCCAAGTGCTCAGTTCCGAGAATAGCCTGCGAGAACTGGAGACTATGTATAACCAGGATCTAACCGAATATCGGGTCGCGCTGGCCGAGTTAGAGTCCCTCGTTGGGACAGATCTGAACGTGGTCAATCGGAAGCCTCACAACTCAATTCGCAGCCAAAAATGAGAACTTCCTTCCGTTTGATAGTAGCGATCCTCAGCACAGGTGTGCTGGTGTCCTTATTACTAAGCGGTTGCTCCAAACCCGCTGGCAAAACGGCTGGGGATGCAGACGTCGATTACTATACCTGTACGATGCATCCGTCGGTGCATTCCAAGGATCCGGGCAAGTGTCCGATTTGCTCGATGGATCTGGTACCAGTCATGAAGAAGGTTTCGAATGAAACCAAGGGAAAAGGGAGTCCCGGCGGGATGACTGATAACGGTTCCAGCTCCATGGGTTCGATGACGATGCCGTCCCCAAAGCAGGAGTCCGGCAAGTCGACTGAATTCACTGTTCCGGTTGAGCGACAACAGCAAATTGGAGTGACCTATGCCGCGGTGATGAAGCGGCCGATCCAGCTATCGATCCGTTCCGTTGGTATGCTGGAGCCGGACACGTCAAAGATGTTTGACTATGTAGCTCGCGTCGACGGTTACGTACAGGAATTGAAAGTCAGCTCACCGGGGCAACAGGTCTCGCAAGGTCAGCCATTAATAACGATCTATAGCCCGGATCTGCGCAGCACGGAGCAGGAGTTAGTGAATATCTTAAATGACCGGGATCGCAGTAGCGCCAGCCGGCCTTCGAATGATCAACTGATCGATGCTACCAAACGGCGGCTGAAGCTTTGGAATGTCAGTGACCAGGAAATTGCTGAGCTCGAAAAAAGCCGGCGACCGTCCGATCAACTAATGCTCCGCTCGCCTTTCGATGGGGTAGTGAACGAAGTGATGGGTCGTCCGGGAATGAGTGTGAAGATGGGTGATAAACTGGTCAGCGTTCTCGATCTCTCCAATCTCTGGGTCTGGGCAGAGTTTTACGAGAACGAGATCGGTCTACTGAAGCAAGGTCAGCAGATCGATGTGAGTCTTCCGGCCTTTCCCAACCAGACGTTCCAGGGTCAGATCGCGGTTATCAATCCGGTGATTGATCCGGCAAAACGGACGGCCCGGGTCCGAATCGATATACCGAATCCCAAGGGTCAGTTGCGTCCGGGCATGTACGCGAACGTTGAAGTCAAGATCGATGACGGAGAAGGGTTAACGATTCCGGTGCAAGCCGCGCTGCCAACCGGCGAGCGGATGCTGGTCTTCCTTGATCGTGGCCAAGGAAAATTGCTGCCACGTTATGTCAAGGTAGGCCGCTCGTTTACCACCTTCGATGGTCAAGAACAGGAAAACTATTACCAGGTGCTTAATGGATTACAGGAAGGCGACCGGATCGTGACTAGCGCGAATTTCCTGATCGACGCCGAATCTCAAGTGCAAGGTGCTTTAAAAGATTGGGAAGGAGAACAACCGGCCGGCACTCCGGTAATGACTGAAAAGCCACCAGGTCAATCATCAAACTCGAACTTCAATGCCGTGGCCAAACCAGTGCTCGATTCCTACAAAAGACTTCATGAACTCCTGGCCGATAACAAGTTTTCCCAGGTTTCGGCTGAAGTCGAGACGCTACGAAAACAGGTTCACGCGCTGATTAATTTCGACCCGCCATCAAAGCCCGAGCAATACAGGGATTTGGTCGGCAGACTTCATAGCAGTGCCGACCAGTTTACTCCTAATGACATCGACCAGGCTCGCATCGAATTCGGCCAACTTAGTGCCGCTCTAATTGCTTTTCTAAAGGATTTCATGCCGCAGTTAGATGATCCGCTCTACACGATCAAGTGCCCGATGTGGACTAAATCGCCTGCGGTTTGGTTGCAAGATTCGACCCAGGTAAAGAATCCATTTCTGGGGCTGGACATGCCGAGCTGCGGTACCGTGCAGGAAACGCTCCAGGCCGCAAGGTAGTCGCCATGGACGAACCCTCGACGCCTGGAAAGCATCCGGAAACCGTTATCGCGCGGATCATTGGTGCGAGCGCGCGCAATCCCTTCTTAGTTGTCGTATTCGTGCTACTAGGGATCGCGGGTGGGATCTATGCTCTCAGCCAGACCCCGCTCGATGCGATTCCGGACCTGAGCGACGTCCAAGTCATTGTCTACACGGATTGGGAGGGGCGTTCGCCCGACTTGGTCGAAGACCAGGTTACTTACCCTATCTCAACGAAATTTATTGCTGCGCCAAAGGTAAAGTTCGTTCGGGGAGAGTCGATGTTCGGCAAGTCGTTCGTTTACGTCATTTTTCAGGATGGCACCGACATCTATTGGGCCAGGTCTCGCGTGATCGAGTATCTGAATTCGGTCCGCGGATCGCTACCGGAAGGCGTAAATCCGGTGATCGGACCAGACGCAACCGGTGTTGGTTGGGTTTACGAGTACGCGCTGATCGACAAGAGCGGCAAGCATGATCTGGCGCAGTTGCGCTCGCTCCAAGATTGGAATATCCGCTACGCCCTGGAATCGGTAGAAGGGGTCGCCGAGGTCGCGCCGGTGGGCGGTTTTGTTAAGCAATACCAGGTCGATCTCGATCCAAACAAGCTTCTCGCCTACAACATCCCGATCGGAGACGTGGTCAACGCCATCCGCATGAGTAATCAAGACGTCGGTGGCAAGACCTTCGAAGTCTCCACAACAGAATTTTTCGTCCGAGGTCGGGGTTACATCAAGAGTCTACAAGACTTCGATGACATCGTCCTGAAGGTTCAGAACGGTACCCCAGTTTATCTGAAGCAAGTCGGGACCGTGCATCTAGGGCCGGACCTAAGGCGAGGCGTGGCGGAGCTGAATGGGGAAGGCGAGACCGTCGGGGGCATTGTGGTGATGCGCTATGGCGAAAACGCGCTCAAGGTCATTGATGGGGTTAAGAAAAAGTTTGAGGAGATCAAGAAAGGACTGCCGGAGGGCGTTCAAGTTGTGCCCGTCTACGATCGCAGTACCCTGATTCACAACGCGATTGGCACACTGCAAGAAAAGCTAATCGAAGAAAGCATTGTCGTAGCTCTGGTAACGATGCTCTTTCTTTGGCACGTTCGGTCTGCGTTGGTGGCAATCATCACGCTCCCGATCGCTATCATTCTATCGTTTATCCCGATGCTATGGTTAGGGCAGACCTCCAACATCATGTCGCTGGGCGGAATCGCGATTGCGATCGGAGCGATGATCGACGCCGCGATCATTATGGTCGAGAACGCCCACAAGGCTTTAGAGCATTTCAGGGAAGAGCATAACCGTGATCCCGATAGGGCCGAGCGCTTCAAAGTGATCGTCGACGCCGCCAAAAGCGTCGGACGCCCTTTGTTCTTTTCACTGTTAGTAATCACGGTTAGTTTCGTACCTGTCTTTTCGCTAGAAGCGCAGGAAGGCCGCCTGTTTCGGCCGCTCGCGTTTACGAAAACCTTTGCGATGTTCTTCGCCGCCATCTTGGGGGTGGTTTTGGTACCGGTCCTGATGACCTGGCTCATCCGAGGAAAGATCGCTCCCGAAAGGCAGAACCCGATCAATCGTCTTCTCATCTGGGCTTATCAACCATTCGTAAACTTCGTCCTCAGATTCCGCTGGTTAACGCTTGGCCTGGCGCTATTGCTGCTTGGCCTGACCTATATCCCGTTTAGCCAGTTGGGGAAGGAGTTCATGCCTCCGCTCAACGAAGGGACTCTTCTTTACATGCCAACCGCGATCCCGGGGATCTCCATCACCGAGGCTACGAAAGTTCTGCAAATCCAAGACCGCATTCTTCGAAAATTTCCTGAGGTGGAAAGCGTTTTTGGCAAAGCGGGGGAAGCGGATACTCCAACCGACCCGGCGCCCTTGTCGATGTTCGAGACGGTCTTGCAGCTAAAGCCGCCGGAGCAATGGCGACCGGGAATGACCTGGGAAAAACTGGTCGCCCAGATGAATGAAGCCACCAAAACCCCGGGCATGGCGCAAATTTTCTGGATGCCAATCCAAACCCGAACCGAAATGTTAACGACTGGATTCAGGTCGATTCTCGGGATCAAGGTCTTCGGCCCAGACCTGAAGGGAATTCAAGACGTCGCTATCGCGATCGAGAAAGCGCTCTCAAACTTTCCGAACACGCGGAGCGCATTCGCGGAACGGACTACAGGAGGTTACTTCCTCGATTTCTCACCGAACCGGGAGGCTGCGGCGAGGTATGGATTGCGAGTCCAGGATGTGAATGAGATCGTCGAGACCGCTATCGGAGGGAATACGATCGGAACAACAGTAGAGGGCCGAGAACGTTATCCGATCAGTGTTCGATACTCTCGTGATTTCCGCGACGACATCAATCAGCTGAAACGCGTCCTGGTGGCGACGCCGACCGGAAATCAAGTGCCGCTCTCCCTGCTCGCGGACATTCATTATCGCACGGGCGCCCCGTCCATTCGCACAGAGAATGGCCAGTTAGTCGGATTTGTCTTCGTCGATATAACCAGCAGCGACATCAACGGCTACGTGCAAGCGGCGAACCAGAAGATCGATCGGGAAGTAACATTTCCAGCAGGCTATTACCTTCAATGGGCGGGCCAATTTCAATACTTACAAGCTGCCGAGAAGCGGTTAGCTATCGTTATCCCGTTCACCCTATTGATCATTTTCGTTCTAATCTATTTGAATACTCAATCGGTGACTAAGACGTTCATCGTCTTGCTCGCCGTGCCTTTCTCCCTGGTGGGAGCATTCTGGTTACTCTACCTGCTCGGCTACAATATGAGCGTTGCCGTTTGGGTGGGCTTAATCGCCCTGGCTGGGCTGGACGCTGAGACGGGGGTGGTCATGTTACTCTATCTTGATCAAGCGTGGGAAAAACATCGTCTCGCGGGACGCATGAGCAACATGACCGATCTGTACGCGGCGGTGAAGGAAGGAGCAGTCCAGCGCATTCGTCCCAAGATGATGACGGTCTGCGCGATCTTGTTCGGGCTCTTGCCGATCATGTGGTCTCCAGTCTATCAAGCCGGCGCGGACGTCATGAAGCGAATTGCGACGCCGATGATCGGAGGTGTCGTGACTTCCGGAATTTTGGAGCTTTTGATTTATCCGGTGATTTACGTCATCTGGCGAAGGCGCGATCTACCAATTGACGGTCGCGTAGAAAATCGTCTATCAGCTAACATTAGACCAAAAAGCGGGGCGACCTTCGCCGCGGCGCGGCGCTTCCTGAGCGTCGCGTTAGTCGCGGCGGCATTGTTTGTCGGCGGATTCGAAACCTGGAATTGGTGGAATTCCCGGTCTTCCAGCGCTGCTCAAATCCAAGGTGAACCAATGGCCACTCGCACCGTCGACGAATTGACGATCAGTTTATATGGCGACCTGCATAATGGACAGAGCGAAGTGTTAGTCCGGTTCACGGATCCCGGCGGACAGCCCAAGGATGTGGGTGAGGTAAAAACTAATCTCAACATGAATATGCCCGGCATGGTCATGAATTCCGGAGGCGAGGTAACCAAAACCAGTACGCCGGGCGTTTATCATGCGAAACTCCAACCCCAGATGGGGGGCGATTGGGTCGTGAAACTTTCCTGGCAAGGGCCTGCGGGCGAAGGACAGGTTGAGATTCCAGTGAGTGTCAAATAGTGAGGATGGAAGCCGACCCAGACGCGGAGTTGATGCTGCGCTTGAAAAATGGCGAAGATTCGATTCTCAACGAGCTAATGGCCCGTTGGCAGCAGCCGCTGGTTGCGTTCATCTACCGATATATTCGTCACGAAACGGATGCACTAGATCTCGCTCAGGAAACTTTTGTGCGAGTCTATGAGACGCGCCGTCGCTACACGGTCCAAGGGAAGTTTTCCACCTGGCTCTTTACCATTGCGGCCAATCTTTGCCGAAATCATTTGCGCTGGCGGCTGCGGCGACGCGAGGCCGGTCCCGAAACCCCGGATACGGAGGATGCCGAGGTGGCTGAACGCGTCCAGAGTCCAGTCGATTCTCCCGATCAAGCGGCGATGAGATCAGAATCGATTTTGCTCGTCAAAGTAGCCATCGGTAAACTTCCGCACGATTTGAAGACAGCCATCCTCCTCCATGAGTATCAATCTCTTTCGTATGCAGAGGTCGCTTCCGTACTCAGTTGCAGTGTGAAGGCGGTCGAAATGAAACTCTATCGTGCGAGGCAATTGCTCCGGGAAACATTAGTTGGAAGTGATCTTCGCTAACCGAAAACTCTCAATCTCAAATCGAGAGTTCTTCCACCGAAACAAAGCAGAGGGTTCAATCGCGCTGCGGGGTTTTACTTCCTGGATCGCCGTATGTATCCGATTTCCTTTATTTTCGATTCTCTACGAAATAACGTTCGACGTTTTGACACCACGATTGAGGTGGACACACAGGATAGTCTTGAGCTAACCAAAACTGTCGACCGGGTTTCAGCCGCCGAGGCAAAGATATCGAAATACATAAAGGCTAGTTTGGTCGTCCTAGGACTTGGTCTTCTCTCCGTTGCTGCTTTGCGCGGCCTCCACTCTACTGGCGGGGTCACTTCCATGGAAAGCACAGCTCAAGCGCTTAGCTGTCAATACATGACGATTTCGTTAGTAGGAACCAAACTCCTTCCTGGAGCTGAAGGGGCAGATCCGGCGGCAAACGTTCTTTGTGCGACGACAATGCTCCAGACCTCACAACTCTGCAGGGACCAATGTACTTCCCTGGAACCGTGAAATAGGTGAGACGGGAAATTTTCTTGAGGGTTTTAATCGGTACGGGGTTTCAATTTATGAGGGTGCAAGAGCGCACTCACAAGAGAATCTAAACAAAATGAAAACTATTGCTAAGTTCGGATTGGCGGCGCTGGCCGCAGGAACATTTTTCGGAAGTACTCTTCTAGCTAACGCCGACCCGTACGCGTCACAGCTCGCGAATCCTTTCACAAAACACGGGCTTCCGGTTCCTGGGGCCTATTTCCAAACTAGGGGAAACCAGCAAGTAGCGACTATTGCCGTTAGCAAATCAGGACAGGGTGTTGGGGACGGGAAACAGCCGGTGTCTAAGGTCGAGAAGAAGCGGATACTCGCGTATTCATCGATTTCGGAATCTCACGGGATTCTTCACGGGCCCAGACGGTAATCCCGGAGCTGGCCCACGTTCGATCGACGGTTTAAGACTCCTAACATACCGCGCTCCACGACCAGATGGCTTTCTTGCGACATGGTTAAGAATCCTAACAACGCCGGGAACGCCGACAGCGAGCGAAGACGAGGTCACAAGGTCGCATTCTCGGCCGCCCCTTCAGCACCTGCGACCCGCTACGCCTGTGCAATTCGGACTTGGCGCAGTACTCCCACACTCCAATACTCCCGCCCGCAACGCTTCGCGTAGCGATGCGGGCGGGCCATCACTCCGCGTGGCCGGATTCCCGGACACCCTGCCCGTCGTAGCCTCCCGGAGTTTCAGACGACGGGGCGAAGTCGGGAGGACGACGACGAGGACGAGGACGAAGCGCCCTGTCAGCACACAGCACTGCGAAGCTCGTCCACCAGAACTCGAATGTTTTCTGAGTAGTCTATGGGAACTGCGATCAGGTGGACGCCCCCTCCCGCGAATGCGGCCTCCAACGCCGGAATCAAACCGTCGGCTGAATCCACCCGCGACCCTTTCGCACCGTAAGCTTCTGCGTATTTGACGAAATCAGGATTGCCGAAGGTTAACCCCCAGTCGGCAAAAGAATCGACGGCTTGTTTCCACCGGATCATTCCGTAGGCGTTGTCTTGCAGGATCAGGACCACCAAGTTCAAGCCAAGCCGCGTAGCCGTTTCTAATTCCTGCGAATTCATCATGAACCCTCCATCGCCGCATACGGCCAGGACGCGGCGGTTAGGATAAAGCATAGCCGCCATCATGGCCGAAGGTAGTCCTGCTCCCATGGTGGCCAGGGCATTGTCCAACAAAAGAGTGTTGGCTATCCGCGTACGATAGTTGCGGGCAAACCAGATCTTGTACATGCCGTTGTCGAGGCAGACGACGCCATCTTCGGGCATGACCTGACGGACGTCATACACGATTCGCTGAGGGGTAAGAGGGAATCGATTCTCAGTAGCCCGATCAGCCAGGCGGGCTAGAATCTGCTCCCGCAACGGCAGGAGAGCCGAGGCGTTTTTTAAGCGGTGTTCCAATCTGTCAGCTAGCAAGGCCAGACTGGGCCCGACGTCACCTACGACCTCGGCATGAGGGAAGAACACCTCTTCCACGGTTGCTGGGATGTAACCGATATGAATGACCTTCGGTCCCTTCGGACCCATGATGAACGGAGGTTTCTCAACGGTATCATGACCAATGGCGATGATCAGATCTGCGCGATCAATGGCCTGGTGCACGTAATCGCGTTCCGAAAGCGCGGCTGTTCCCATGTAAAGATTTGACCCGGAGTTCACGGCGCCCTTACCCATCTGGGTATTAAAAAAAGGAATCCGCATGCGCCGGACGAAATCCGAAAGTGCATCCGCGAGTCGTGGCCTGCTGGCAGCGGCTCCCAACATGATCAGCGGAAATCTGGATCCGAGGATCATGGCGGCTGCCCGGTCCAGTGCCGCCGGATGCGCTACCGGCATCTCGATCGGATGCGTCGGCACGATGGAGATCTGGTTTACTTCTTCTGCGGCGATGTCTTCGGGTAATTCAAGATGAACCGGGCCGGGTCGCTCCTGACGGGCTACCCGGAACGCTTCGCGGACGATGGTCGGAATAGTGGCCGTACTAACGATTTGCCGCGCCATCTTAGTCAGCGGCGTCATACTGGACACGATGTCTACAATCTGGAATCTGGCCTGTTTGCTGGTGAGAATCCCTTTCTGTCCAGTAATTAAGACCATGGGCATGGCGCCTAGAAGGGCATAGCCGGCGCCCGTGGAGAAGTTGAGCGCACCCGGCCCCAATGTGCTTAGACAGACACCCGGCTGGCCAGTTAAACGTCCAAAGGTTGCAGCCATAAATGCTGCGGCCTGCTCGTGGCGCGTAACGACGAGATCGATTTTCGAGCGGTGCAATGATTCGATCACGTCCAGGTTTTCTTCGCCTGGAACTCCAAAAATGCGCTGTACTCCTTCGTTTTCGAGCGCGGCAACGAGCAGGTCAGATCCTTTCATCTTTTAGCTAATATGTCGCTCCTACGGAGCTGGCGCGAACTTGTAGGCCGATTGCTATAAATATTTTGCTCCTACGGAGCACTGAAAGTCGTATTCGAGCTTACGCGCAACCCTAGTTTTGGCGCCAGCGCCCCTGGTTACCTGTCCGGCTGAGGTCCGTTTCTTTTGTTCCCTTTCAGGAAGGCAAAGTCGCATCCCTCGTTAGCTTGGGTAATAAAGGCGTCGTATAACCAGCTGTAACCGCGCGTCGCCGATGACGGAGAGAATTCGGAAACGAGAGAGCGCCGGCGCTCCAGTTCGCTTGGTTCAACTAGCAAGTCCAACCTTCGTTCGCGGACGCTGAGCCGAATTCGGTCGCCGGTTTGGACGAGGGCAAGCGGACCGCCGGAGGCCGCGTCAGGCGTCACATGTAACACCACGGTACCAAAGGCGGTACCGCTCATGCGAGCGTCGGAGATGCGCACCATATCTTTTACGCCATCGCGGGCCAGCTTTTTCGGGATCGGTAAATAGCCGGCTTCCGGCATGGCGGCGGCGCTTTTTGGCCCCGCATTTTGCAGAACCAGAAAGTCGTCCGGAGTGACATCGAGGTCAGGGTCATCGATGCGTGCCGCCAGATCATCCAAAGACGTAAAGACGACGCATCGACCTTCTCGTTCAAATAAACGCGGGTCAGCCGCGGAACACTTAATGATGGCGCCGCCGGGAGCGAGATTGCCAAAGAGCATCACTAGAGCTCCGGTAGGTTGAATCGGTTGCTTAATTCCGCGAATCACCGTTCGATCGACCCACTTGTCCGCTGATTCGATACGGTCACCGACGGTCTCGCCGGTAACGGTTATACAATCGAGGTGAAGCAAGCTGCTCAATTCACGCATGACGGCCGGAATACCACCACCCGCAGCCAGGTCCTCCATATAATGAAGACCGGTTGGCTTCAGATCGACTAAGACTGGGGTCGTTTCAGACAGGTCGTTGATGTGGTTCAAATCGAACTCCAAGCCGAGCCGGCCGGCAATCGCCGCCAGGTGAATCACGGCGTTGGTTGACCCGCCAATAGCAAGCAAGACCCGGAGGGCGTTCTCGAGCGATTTTTGGTTGATGATATGGCTTGGCCGGCGTTCCGAACCAATGAGGGTTACAGCGACTCGCCCGGTTTGTTCGGCGATGCGCAACCGGTTAGCATCGACGGCCGGGATAGCGGCCGCGCCGGCCGGCATCATCCCTAGGGCTTCGCTCAGTGAGGCCATAGTGCTGGCGGTGCCCATCACTCCGCAAGTACCAGCAGTTGACGCTAGCCGTTGCTCTACGCCGTCAATCTCCGTGTCGGTTAGTTCGCCGGCCCGGTAACGAGCCCAAAAGCGCCGGCAATCTGTACAAGCCCCGAGGCGCTCGCCCTGATGACGGCTGGTCGACATCGGCCCGGTTACGAGTTGGATCGCGGGGAGGTCGGCCGAGGCTGCTCCCATCAGCTGCGCAGGCACCGTCTTGTCGCAACCACCGATCAGGACTACGGCATCCATCGGCTGGGCCCGGATCATTTCCTCCACATCCATCGACATCAGGTTCCGGAACTTTAAGCTGGTTGGAACCAGAAAGACTTCGCCCAAAGAGATCGTGGGAAACTCCAGCGGCAGCGCGCCGGCTGAGAGTACCCCTCGCTTGACTGCCTCGATCAATTCGGGCACGAGGCGATGGCAATTATTGAAGCCGCCACCGGCATAGCAGATTCCCACGATAGGACGGTCGAGTAGCTCACGACTGTAACCCATCGAGCTGGCGAACGAGCGGCGAAGGTACAGGCTGAATTTCGCATCCCCGTAGTTGGTGAGTCCGCGCCCGAGCCCGTGATTATGCCTGATGCTGTCCGTCATCGTTCGTTTGGGAACAATCTACTCCAATTTGAGTTCGCCTCGAGTATAACGGTCTGAACCTTGCTCCTCTTGTTTAAGAATCTCTGAACAATCCAGGGGAAGGTCGAGATGAACTAGCGAGCATTTTGGGTCTCCGACAGGTCAGCCGGCTTCCAATCGCTTGCTGAAATCACGCAGCGAAACCCGGCATTATTGTTGCCGGTGTCGATGTCTCCTTTGCCGCGAGTCCCCATCATGTAACGCGTACAATACTGGTCCGTGCAGAGAAACGATCCACCGCGCTGCACACGCTGAGGCTGATCGTCATCGGGAATATAGCTGGCATCGGGCCCCGGCGGATTCCGCGCTACGACAACACCGGCGAGTTTCAACCGCGCATAATAGTCGGGCCGATACCAGTCGCTGCACCATTGCCAGACGTTGCCTGCCATGTCGTAAAGTCCGTAAGCGTTCGGCGGAAATTGCGCAACCGGCGCGAGGCCTGCGAAACCATCATCGCCCGTGTCCTTTACCGGAAACTGGCCTTGGTAAGTGTTCGCCATCCATTTACCCCCTGGTTTCAATTCATCGCCCCAGGCAAACGTTTTGCCGGGCAGTCCGCCGCGCCCGGCGAATTCCCATTCCGCTTCGGTAGGCAACCGCTTGCCGGCCCACTTGGCGTAAGCAACGGCATCGGTATAGCAAACCTGCACCACCGGATATTTTTCTTTTCCCTGCAAGTCGCTATCCGGCCCGGTAGGATGACGCCAGTTAGCGCCTTTAATATAACGCCACCACTGACCGTAATCATTCAGTGGCACCGGTTGCGCCGTGGGCGTGAAGACCACAGAACCAGCCACCAAGTTTTCCGGCGGGGCCGTGGGAAACTGTTCCTTGGTCGGCGCAATCTCGGCCACGGTCACGTAGCCGGTAGCGTTGACGAATTTTGCAAATTCCTCGTTAGTCACATCGGTTTTATCCATCCAGAATCCGTCTACATAAACCCGGTGGATGGGTTGGGCATCGTTCACGGCGTTCATGGTAGCCGCGGTGCAGAAACCGGTGGATGGTACTTTGCAGCCCATCGAGAATTCACCACCCGGTATCCAGACCATGCCCTGAGGCGCGTTATTGGGAACAGGAAACTTGTTAGGAATCGTCGGGGCAAAGGCCGCCGCTCCGTCGTTGGTTGGCGCACGTTCATCCGCAAAGAGGGCCGTTGAAAGCCATGGCCCGCTTAAGACGAATAACGGGAATGTCAGGAAAAGGGAGCCAGCAGTTTTTTGGGCGTGCATCAAACGCGTCGGCTGTAAATCTCGCGAGTGCAGTCTAGGGGCGCAGTTCTCAACCTGATATAGGACCTTGGTCTTATGTGGCCGGAGCGGCGGCCCGCTAGGGACGAGCTTTTGGGGACCTTTTTCACCTAAGACGTCTCTACCGATTTGAGCCATTTCTCTAACATTTGTTTCTCGTAATAGAGGGGCTCGGAAGCGCTTCGCTGGCGGGCGACCATCGAACTGGGCTCGAAGTGTCGGTAATTCTCGTTGAACCGCTAGCTAAGGTTCGGCCGTCACTGTCCTGCAATAAAAAAACGAAAGACATCCGCGCAGGCGCTGTCAGGCCGCGAGTAATCCTGACGTTGCGTCGTCCCCGGCTCGAGTTCGCGTACCTACCGGTGGGATTGATGTCGGTGAAACGAAGTCTGACCACCGAAAGGCTCTTCGGGGGGGTAGCATCTCTTGTGAACCCGCCCATTGGGTCAAGAACGCACTCATTACTGCGCCGAGGAAAGTTGGGAACGGTGTTAGTTTCACACGTAGTCCTGAGTTTTAGTTTTAGGCGTTTAGACAAGTGAGAGGTCAGATAGAAAAAAGCTACAGGCAATTGTGCGGCGCCGACTATTGGACTTTGGTCGTATGCGCCGGAAGCTCAAGAGCCCCTTCGCGAACTCCAGGTCTCACGCGATCGCAATTTTCTCTCGAGCTAAGGCATCGTTCACTGCGACCGCAAGATCGCTTCGCAACTGAGCCCATTCCCGAGACCGCTCCGTCCAAACGCGAAGTTGGAAGGTTACGACACCGGCGGTAAAATTAACAATGTAGACCTGTGGCGCTGGTTGTTTAGCGACATCAGGATGAGCCGTGGCAACACTTTTTAACAATTCGACGACGCGTTGGGTATCTACGCCGCCAACCACGTTGACGGACACTTCGACCGCGCGCTGCTGATCCGAAAAGGTCCAATTCGTGACTTGACTCGAGATGAGCGAGCCGTTTGGCACGATGACTTCAGAACCGTCCGAAGTACGGATCACGCTTGCTCGGATACCGATCCGGCGGACCTCTCCCACATTGCCGCTAACCTCGATGACATCACCAATTTTGATTGGGCGTTCAAAAAGCAGAATCAAGCCGGAGACAAAATTATTGATCACATTTTGTAATCCAAATCCGATCCCCACACTGAGCGCTCCAGCCAGCAGAGTAATCTGTGACAGATCGATGCCAAGCGTTGCCAAGGCAATGAAGAACCCCAAGAGCAGGATGGCATAATGAAGCATGGTCGAGATGGCGTAGGGAACACCGGACGCGAGACGGAAATGATGATACACGTCTTCTTCAAGCAGAAAACGTAGGACTTTCGAGACCAGAAAAGATGCCCACACCGCGATCAGGAATGTCAGGATGCGACCGACGGAGATATTGAGAGAACCGATGGCAAGGTTCGCAGTCAGTGCCGCCTGCGCCATCGCGGTCAACGGAGTCATTAGATTGTAAAAATTCAATAGCAGATACAACCAGAACAAGAAGCCCAAAAACTCCACTGCCCGGCAAATCCGCTGCTGAAGCATCGGTCGATGCAGCGTGATGACCCGCAACGAGCCAAAGGGGCGGACCTGTAAGGCGATAATAATCAATCCTTCAATGATCCGAATGGCAGTAAACAAGACGGCGGCAACGTCGACGCCTCTGAGAAACGTGAGTCCCACCAAGTTGCCCAGATTGACGTATCCGAAAATATTAGCGAAGAACGCCGCCGGCAAAAGAATCAGTCCGATTTTGGTAATTATACGCAGCGCTCCCAAGAAACGCTTGTCGGTTTCAGCGGCCGTTGCCTTTAAATGCCCGCTACGAAGCAGCCAAACCAGAAAGAGAGATGCGCCCAGCGTTTGTCCGAGAAAGATGAACCTGGCTAACTCCGGTAGAGACGACACGAGGATGCGAAGCTGACTGACGAAATAAAGGACAACGAGCGCATTGACGAGCGGATACAAATGTCGTTCCAAGAGCCGTCGAAGAACGATTACGGTCGGGACCAGCGCTACAGTCACAATGATCGCCTGAATCAAGCTCGTAGCGAGCGCCAGGATTGACGGACTGAGGACGAAGGCAAGCACGAAAGCGGTCGAAACGGGGAGATCGAAGATCGGCATCGCACGCTGTAAATCTGGCTTTTCATCCGCTAGTTTTCGGATACTGCGCCGCATCCAGAAAAGCGCGATGGCGATCACTAGAATAAAAACGGCAGCGATCATGAAGGCGAAAGGGAGGCGCTTAGTGAATGCGGTTGATGCCATCAGTTGCGACGAGAAGGACTCACTGCTTCGCTGCATCATCTCGCTGCCCAGGCCGGCCCGAGCGCTCCAGATCGGTGGGCTGTCTCTTACCAGTAGACTGTCCAGCTGCTGGGTTTGCACCTGCTGGACTGAAGACACAGCGGCCCGTACTCGGGCTTCCTCCTCGGAAAGACGGATCTCCAAGTCCAAAATCTGGGCACGGCAGGATTCAGCCGCCTGCCGAGTTCTCTCTATCGAGTCGACGACGCTTTGAACGGCTCTCACGACCGGAGGGGGCGTGCTTGGCTGCTTCGCGGATTGGAGCGTTGCCTGCCAGATCTCGGTAATCTGGTCTAGACGCGTGCGTTTCTCTTCCAGACTCGCGGCTCGCTTGGCCAACTTTTGGGCTAGAGCGGACAGATCATCAGCAAAACTTTGCCAGGTGCTGTTTAACCGGTGAAGCAGGTCGAGAGTGGGACTCGACTGCAGGAGTTTCATATCTTCGGAGGTCATCGCATCGGCTTGACTCGTCAGATCCGACAGACTTTCGGCGATAACCCCCATACTCGACTTGCTCTGCTCCAGATCAGTGTCGATCGTATGTAGAGAGGCCATCGCGACCTGCAACTCCACCGCGACGGTAGTCAGGGGGATGGCTGTCGGCGACGGATTTGGTTTTGCCGGCGAAGCTGAAGCTTGCTCGCCTGGTGCCGTGCCGTCACTCGAAATTAAAGCTAGGAGTAGAAGTAAAGCGAGTCGACTTAATCGGTAGATCACGGGTTTGAACTCCGCTTCATAACGCAAAGGCAGCGTTATCATGCGTGTTACGGGGTTTTCTGATTCTTTAGATAATTCGGTGTCGCTTGAACGCGGCGACGCTCGGCCTAGCGATGGAACGATCGCTCCCCAGACCCAATCTTCATTTAAGCTGAACGGCAACATTGTCTGGTCGGACTCCGCCTGATAGAGCAAAGGCGACGTGATCACAGCTGTCTCGGGGTTTTCTAACTCTTTACCTAACGCGCTAATGTCCAGTAGCGGCGATAACTGGCCTGATGATTGCCCCGTCGCTCCCAGTGAAAATAGGATCGCGACGACCCAGTTACTCGTGCTTTTCGATAACTTCAATCAACGGACTCGGGTTTTCGCATCCCGACCTGCCGAGATGAGCAAGAGCGCTGCGCGGAGGAGTGCTGGAGGTCTGAACCAGCCATTGGAAACGCGCGTAAATTTACCAATAGCTGCGCTCTCTTTCTGGTTAGTTTTTGTGACCTTTGATTTCCCCAGCTAATCGCGGCTTGAGGCTGAATGAGAAATTCCTCGTTGCCAATGGATAGAACTACTGGCTGGGGCCTTTGCTCGCCGCCTCTGCCTGTTCCATCTTTTTCGCCATCTCCGCTTTCACTGCATCGAGGTTAAAGCTCGCGCCCCGTTGCATCGGGGGGTAATCCAGGAAGGTCTGGAGTTCCTTGCCCATCACCTGCTGGACGAACACAAAGCGCCAGAATTGATACTTGAACCAATCGAAGTATTGCTGCGCTCCTTCTTTTGTCCCGTCGTTTGGCCAACCCGTGCGCTCGAACGGATCGAGGCGAAGGTTGGTGATGTAGGGCACGTCAGGTTTGGTCTTTTCACCGAGCCAGCCTCCGGGTTGGTCGATGAAGCGGAACTTGTAATCGTCAATGCGCACCGCGCCGACGGTGCTTTCACCGAGGTAGAAGATTTCGTGCCGCGTGGACGGGCCTTTGCCGGTGATGGCGGCCATCTGGTCATAGCCGTCGAGGTGGTTCTTGTAAGTCCGGTCGCCGAGTTTCACACCATCGAGCAACTGCTGGGTGATGTTCGAGTTGCCAGCGGCATCAACGAAGGTGGGAAACCAGTCCATACCGGAGAAGATGCCGTTCTGAACGGAGTCGGCTGGCACGTGACCGGGCCACCGCAGGATGCACGGTACGCGGAAGCCGCCTTCCATGACCGTCCCTTTGGCCTGCGCGAAAGGTGTCTGTCCGCCATCGGGCCAGGTAAAGACTTCGGTGCCGTTGTCGGTCGTGAAAACGACGATCGTATTGTCATCAACGCCCATGTCCTTCAGCTTTTGCATAACCAGACCGACGTCGTCATCGAGTTGGGCCATACCGGCTTCTTCTTCAGACCAACCATTCTCCGCGTTGCGCATCTTCTCATACTTGTCCGAGAGGTGCGTGACGATGTGCATGCGCGTCGGGTTGAGCCAAACAAAGAACGGCTTGCCCTCCTTTTGGGCCTTTTCCATGAAATTCAAGGCGAGGTCGCGAATCTCGTTATCCACGGTTTTCATCCGTTCGGGATAAAGCGTGCCGGCGTCCTCGATTTTTTGTTTGCCGATCTTACCCCAGCGCGGCATTTCGCTGGGATCATCCGTATCGGTGGCCCAGCTATGAACCATGTTGCGCGGGCCGACCACGTTCAACAGATTTTGCGGGTAGTTAGGATGCGCCGGGTCTTCCATCGCGTCCAAGTGATAGAGGTAGCCAAAGAATTCATCGAATCCGTGGACGGTAGGCAGGAATTCATTCTTATCGCCAAGATGATTCTTGCCGAACTGGCCGGTGGCATAGCCCAGCGCTTTGAGCGCGGTGGCAATGGTGCAAGCCTCGGCGGGTAACCCGATCGATGCACCGGCCTGGCCGACCGTGGTCATTCCTGTGCGGATCGGCAGCTCGCCGGTAATAAAGTTCGCACGACCCGCCGTGCAGCTTGCCTCGGCGTAGTAGTCGGTGAACAACATCCCTTCTTTCGCCAGCTTGTCGAGGTTCGGCGTTTTCCCAGCCATCATGCCCCGATGATAGGCACCGATGTTCCACATGCCAATGTCGTCACCCATGATGAAGACGATATTGGGCTTCTTTTCCTGCGCTTGCAGCGATCCACTGGCGCCAGCGAGCGCGAAGGCAGTTGTCAGAACGGACAGGCCGTCTCTGACTCGTCTTGGGCTGTATTTCATTAGTTTTTGGGGCGTGTTTGCGTCGAAGGAGAGCGAGTATTGTTGATGGGCTACGAGTCGCGAGACGTAGTAGGTAGGGCGGCTCCCTAGCGCACAAGAACGAGAGGAACTATGTCAGCTTTATCGGCCAGCCGCTATTGGACCTTAGTCCCATATGCGAGCGCTTGGCGACGCACAGAATGCTACTAATTAACCAAGACCAAACTCAACGATTTTGCGAGCGAACCATGGCACAGAAGGAAGCAAAACGGGAAGCAGAAAAAACCATGGCCAATTCTTATTCAGAAACTGAAAGTAAGATGACGCGGTGATGTTTCCATTGGCATTCACCATGCCCTTCAAAAAGATCGTACCGAACGTAAGGAGCACGAACTGAGTAATGGCGAGGACGGTAGTCATAAGGACCCGGTCACTCAAACACTAACTCTACGATCGTTTAACTCGGCTGCATGAGCCTTGCCGGGGGCAGCACTCCGTTGTCGCAAAATCTCCTGACCATGCGCTTCAGCGCGTGCAAACACGACCTTATAGACTTCGCAATAGGGATCTTTCGCCAGCAGCGTTCCCTTCGCGCTATAGGTTCGTACGGGACAACCACCGTGGCAGATCGAGAGATAGCGGCAAGCCAGACAATCTTCGTTTTCCATCAGATGCTTCGGCCGGTCGACGAAGTCTTTTCGTGCTCTGCTTGTTTTCAGTATCCGCGTAAGGTCGGGTTCGCGGAACATATTACCAAAGAAGTATTCCGGATAGCTGGTGACCCAGCAATCGCACTGAGCCACGGTCCCTCTGGCATCCACAGAAATAAACTGATTAGAGCAGTTCTCTTTCCAGATGCAGGGTAAACGCGCCGGTCGGCCGACGAAGTGATCAATCAATGCATCGAACGGACCCAATGATACGCCGGCATGGTAGCCTTTCTGTATCCAGATATCAAAGAGCTCACCGAGAAACCGGGCCAGTTCAACATTATCGAGTTGAAAGCCGCCTTCCACCTCCTTCGCTGGGCCACCGGCAAAAGGCGTATTCACTTGGAAGTCATCAAGTCCAAGATCCTCCGTGAAGTACCGGTAGAATCTCTCCGCGCCGGCTTTTAGACTGGCTTGATGTAGTACGGCTATGACCCCGATCTTGATGCCTGCCTCGCGCGCTTCGTGCAGCCTTTTAGTCCAGAGTTTAGTGTAAGCTTCCGGACCACCCTTGAACAGCTTGCGATGGACATTGGGATAGTCCATCGACGTTCCAACGGATCCGTTAAACATCCCATGGATTACCCTATTCCAAGCCGGTGAGTAGCTAATAAGATTCGTTTGTAGATAGTGAACGAATTTGCGTCCTCTCTCCGCGGCAGCGCGTTCCATTGAATGTTCCGCCTCTGCAAACCACTCAGGGCCCATGATCATCGCTTCTCCGCCTTGCCAATAAATCTCGCAAACTTCGATATTCTCATGTTCGAGATGGTCAAGCAGTCGCCGAGTTAACAGCGGCAGCAAGGCGAGCGAAAGTCGATGCGGTTCCTTGTGCTCAAAGCAGTAGTCGCAGGCGACGTTGCACTCTGACGTCGGTAGGAGGATCACGCTAAAGACTCGTCCATTCACCTAGCCGGGCTCCTGTTTTCTACGTGGTTGCCATGGCACCTAGCTTCCCCACATCTTTTTCTAGGCCCATACGATCTCGGCATGCGAGTTCACGGCCCATCTCATTTGCGACCGCCTCGATTGCGGAAAACAATTGTTTGACGCCCTTGCAATCATAAGTGGGATAGGGCCACTTGAAATATCCTTGGCAAATCTGGTGCCAAGGACAGGTCATGCACTCGGCATTTTGCTCGAGCAGACGTTTGAACCAGGTGTCGACAAACGTCGCGGACAAGAGATCTGGTGAAGTAGAACTCGAGACGCCGCGTAATTTAAAGCCGCCTTCAACTGTTCGATGCAGAAATAAAGCCGGGTCTTCTTCAAGAATCATCCAAAGAGAACCGTCGCCGGTGCCGCAGATGGAAGCCAACACCGAATGGAAGAACTCAACCGGTGTTTCCACCATAGAATCACGGAGATAGAAGTTAACCGCTTCGATCAATTCAATCAGCACCTCAGGAGATGGTTGCCCTGGTAGTAGCCGAACCGGCAGCCGCAATGCCACCGCCATCTTTAGGGCTCTGAGAAACCCGGGCGAGGCGGGCATACTCACCCTAACGTCACGGATCGCCAAAACATCGACCAAATTGTATAAATCAGAAAACTGTGAACCGGGACTCGTAATGAAGACGTCGAGTGGAACATTCGATGTGCTTTGCGCCGCCGGGATCCAAGCATCCTGATCGCCGAGCAACTCGTCGACTTGGAGCCATTGTAAGCCGGCAGGCGGATTAATGAGCCATCGGCCAAGTTCGGCGCGACTCCTAACGATGGCGACAAAAGGGCTGCCGCTTTGGCTCGACGCTGAATCGGACGGCAGGAAACGAATGGGCCAATCGGGTTCTAGCGGTGCGCAATTGTCCCCAACACTTACCAGCGATTGATCCATGCACCTCCGCCGCCATAGTACCGGCGGTTAATCCAGCCACCACCGCCTCCGCCACCACCATTTATCCAGCGGCCGCCGCCACTCCAGCCTCCTCGGCCGTTGATCCAGCCGCCACCGCCTCCGCCACCTCGTCGATTCACCCAGGCACCAGCATGAGCCTCTTGTGGAGCTGCCAACCAGGCGCTCCCGAGTATCGCCGCCGCAATCGCCGCTCCTGACCATTTGCCCATACTTTGGAGAAACCACCGGCGTCCAAGCAGTTCTTGATCCTCAGCCGGACCGGTTGTTTCAGAAGAGTGTTCGCTACTCATAAAAGCAGGATCGATCGTTTTATTACGTTCCTTCCGTTCCGGACGCACCAATCAACGTCGAAAAATGCATCGCAGCGATCAGCCATTTACCCGCATTTTTTGCGACGGTAAGGGATAGGTTGATGGGGTACGTAAACTCCTTGCCGGCCTTTTCGCCCGTAATGTTCCCGGACGTCATCAACCAACCCATGTCAGTGCCAACTGCCGCTATTTTGAATTGATATTCGTACTTTTGTTTTCCTTCGTCGAAACCCTGGAAGAAGTGCTCATAAGCAACTTTGATCTCATCCAGACCAGACCAGATCTCTCCGGGACCGGTTCCCATGATAGCGGCCTTTTCAGTCAGGCATGCCATAACCCCATCGAGGTTGTGGTTAGTGAAGGCCTCATCATGCGCCTGCAACAGAGCGCGAATCGGCTCTACCTCTGGATTTTCGGATGCCTCCGCTTTCCCGAAAGTAGGCAGGGTGGCAGCAATGCTAACCACCCCGGCGATAATTGCTTCTTTTCGGTTCATAGAGTGATTTCTTTGGCGGCTCACGACCCTTGAGCGTTCCATTTGGGGGGAGGGGCCAGGCGCTTTAACTGACGCATGAAACCAAAGCCGATCGTATCATCGCCTCTCTGCTCTCGCTATGGGACTAAGGTCTTATAGGCATATCTAATCCGGGTTGCTATACCTATGCCTTAGCTGCCGCGATTGTGGCCCGCGTCGGTAGTTTGAACGCCTGGAATGAGCCGGGCACGACAGGCCCGGTGTGAGTCGATTGCAGAAATGGAAGGAATTATATGCACCTCCCAAACCGCGAGTCTTCCGCATTGATGCTAGTTGCTCTCTTTCTTTTGGCTGCAACAGGAAACGTAGTTCGAGGGCAGAACACACCGCCATCATTAAACCAATCGACCGATAAGGAAATAGAGACAAAGGAAGTTCAACCGCTGGTCAAAAAGACGGAACCGTGGGAAGTCACGGTTGGGGGACCCGGTTGGCTAGCGAACGTTAGCGGCATCACTGGTTTTCACGGTTTTAACCAAAATATCAGTGTCGATGTTGGACAAATTCTCAGGCATATCAACGTCATTTATGCGTTCAACGGCGAGGTTAGAAGAGGGCGATTTGGTGTATTTGGTGGCCTCCTCTACTTGAATGCTCAAGCTGGTACCCCTGAAAGGTCAGGTCTGGTATCAAAGGTAGATCTGGGCTTGCAACAATTCGGCGGCCAACTTTTCGGGTCCTACCGGGTCATCGATGGACCGCGCGGCTGGCTGGACTTGCTAGTGGGGTTCAGAGATACCTACATCGGCCAGCAGGTGGGTTTACAAGCCAACAACCTGGCAATTGACGCAGCGAGCACCCAATTGGTGGATGCTGTTGCTCAACGGGCAGCCATCCGCCTCTCGGATTTGGGTACTCTCATCCGCACAGACATCATTGGTAAGCTAACCGCGCTTGATAATCGGAGCCCAATATTGCCGGTGGGCCCAGTCGGTGAGTTTCTAAACGGCAGAATATTAGATGCGGTCGAACAGCAGATCCAAAGCCAGCTACCTGAGCTGCAAGCGGCAATCCACGCGAAAGTTCAAGCCAGAGTGACTCAATTAAAAGCCGGACTGGAGAATCGCATTTCCAACTATCTAACCGGCCAATTGAATCGAAGCTTTTCTTTTTATGATAATTGGATCGATCCTTTGATCGGTTTACGAGGGCGATTGAATCTGACCAAGGCATTCTATCTTACTGCCGAAACCGATGTTGGTGGGTTCGGAATTGGATCCGACATTGCAGTGGAGGCTTACGCCGCGTTAGGGTGCGACCTCACCCGTAACATTTATAGCGAGGTTGGTTATCGGTATCTTTATGACGATTTCCGGGATGAAGGCGCTAACGATTTTCTGTATCAGATGTCAGTGCATGGCGCGCAGATCACCGTCGGACTTAAGTTCTAGGCAACGAGATATAATGCGGGACACGGGGACAGTGCATTCAGTCTTGATTCAGATTTTGCAGATCCGGGGCTTTTGGAGCTCGAAGCGATGGCGGCGGAGCGACCATCCCCGCGGCTGTCAACGGAAACTGCATGCGAAAGAGAGCGGCTAACATGGCGACGGAGTTGTCGCTCCATAGTCCGCCGTGACCCCAGATAATGTCCTTCGGCACACGCACAATCCAAATTGGCACGCGGGCATTACCGGTATAAACGAATTGCCAACGTCGCCATAGCTCCCGTCCGGTTGGAGGCCGGACTTCATCCGGATTGTAATTACCGTCATGGCAGAAGCGATCTTCGTGACCGTCGTTATGTTCGCTCGTGTAAAAGGAATAATCAGGATGATTCAGCGTGATATTGGCCTCGAATGCCCTGTTCTCCGTTGCCTTCAGACCGTTGGGCGGGTTGGCTTCCCCAAGTGGAACCACGTGATAATTGACCAGATACGGATTGTTGCCGGGTGTGCGGGTGTAAAATTCCCGTTCAGAAACTTTTTCCCCGTGATGACCGGGCACCGGTACTTTCTCCCAGTGATAGCGCAGGCTGACGGTGTTATAGAACCCGGTACCAATGGGAAAGAATGTCCCGGTAGCCATATCGTTTTCCGATTGCAGGAATACCAGAAACGGCCGGTTTTCAGGCACAGCCGTGCCCTGTTCCTCGCCGGGAGATTTGCCGACGTAAGCATGTTGGATTGAGTCATACTGATAGAGGTAATCGAGTTCCTTCATCAACTGTCGAGTGCCGATGGAACTGTCTGCCGAATTGAACGCTACGGCCATATCCCACGGACTGATGTTACGCGCGCCGGTACCGCTGGCATCGAGAATCGAATGGGCGATCGTATTCCCCAGCAATAATGCGCCAAAGGAATGACCGATCAGGATGCAATGATGTAATTTTTTGCTCGGCTCTCGGGCTGCTAGAGCGAGTTCATTAATCGTTGCGAGGCAGCTGTTTTGGGCGGCGATCTGTCCGCCTACTGCCTTGCGGCTGTAGAAGGTGAGTAGGTTCAGACCAGGTATCGTGAGGTCCTTACCACGCCAGGCAATATAGACCCCAATCACGTTCGCCTTTTGTCCGGCGACCTCCGGGAAACTCGATACAGTATCGAGGAAGTGTTCAAATTTGCAGACGTCGCCTGAGTTCGCGTTATTTTGCCAGCCGTGAATATAGACGAAAAGCAACGGACGTTCCGCCCTGCGGATTACCTCGAGAGCAGCTTTTCGTTGTGAGTTATCTAAAGGCGAACCCTGATCACCGAATTCGACGAAAGCTAATTGGTAGCGCCCGTCCTTGGGGCCTCGTACTGAGTTAAACGGTTGCTCGGGAGTATCCGCGTGATACGGCCCAAACGAGGCGCAGCCGGCGAAGAGGAGCGCCAGAATGGCTGCCGGAATCAGTTTCCCAAGAACAGGTACTCTCCTATTGCACCGCTCGTGAGATGGAGTAGTCGGCATTTATATCAGACTCTAGAGCGGCGCTAACCAGCCCGTCTATGGGACTAAAGTCCAATAGCAGATAGGCGAGACGTGAGATTTTTCTGTTCGTGCACTAATACTCGTGCGCTATTCCAAACGAGATCAGAAGCGATGGATCCAGAAGCGGTATCGCGCGTATGGAGTGGTCTATTTGGTACCTTTGTATTGCGTTCCCGGTAGCTCCGCCGAGATACCCATCGACTAGGCCATGGTAATAGCCGCGATTTCGCAGGGCGATCTGGACTTTTCGGACGATCGGAGGGTTAGCGTGATAGGCGACTGACTGCTCGGTCGGCAGTACCTGGCCCTCGGTGCACACCGCCAGCGAGAATGCCACCCCGATCAGAAGTAGATATCTTTTCATAGGAAAAGGTGTGGTTGTCATTTGGGCACCGCTGGACCTCGGGCAGTGGCCGTTAGGGTACACTGTACCAAAGAGTCCTTGGCTAAACTCTATTGTATCAACGGACGGATGGCGTTCCTATTGGACCTAAGTCTAATACGAAGGGTAATAGAGGCGCCGATATTATTCTGCCTTTGGAAGAGCCCGAAGAACGACTTCCAAAAACGCAGAATCGTTAAACGGCTTGGTAAAGAAACCGAGAGCGCCTTGGGTAAACGCGATGCGATCCATTCCAGGATCGTCTCTTGCAGTCATGATGATGACTGGCGTAGACGGCGCGATCGTCTGAAGTAAACGCTGAACTTCCAAACCGCTCAACTCCGGCATCCAGACATCGATAATAACCAGCGCAACCTTGTGCTCCTTGGCGTGTTCCAGGAAGAGTCGCGGATCACTGAAACCCGTCATGCGCAATCCGGCTGAGGAAAGGAGACGACCTAGCGCTTTCAAGACAGAAGTGTCGTCGTCAACCACACAGATGCTCTGTAGCAGATTCGGCACTAAGGACATTCTTTCATAGCTTCAAAAACGTTCCACCAACCGTTTCGTTTCCTCCGTGACAACCGGCGGTAGCGAAAATTCAGCCCGGCTGTTGCCAACGTGCTAACCATAAGCGAAATGCTAAACCAGCGGTATTAGACCTTAGTCGCATCCCCAGGTCGTTCCGAAAGAAGGCCCGAGTTTTCCGCCTTCGCAGAGCCTACGGGCGCGACAAGCTCTGTAAGTCTCACCAATTCTGCGACAGAGAATACCTGCATTTTTTGCATCACTCGGCCACGATGCACTTTGATCGTCTTTTCGCTGGCGCCTAGTGTGGCGGCAATCTGTTTATTCAGTTTCCCGAGAACGACTAATTCCAAGACTTCACGTTCTCGGGGTGTTAGATGGTCTACGAGAGCCTGGATTCTTGTTCTTTCAGCATGCTGACGCGAGAGGCGCTCAGTCAATCGCAGGGAGCGCGCGATGGCGTTGAGCAAATCCTCTTCGCGAAAAGGTTTGGGGAGGAAGTCAATGGCACCGGCTTTCATCGCGTTAGCACAGGTCGGTATGTCGCCATGGCCAGTGATGAAGATAATTGATTCGTCGCGGCCGGCGGCAATGAGCGCGTTCTGCAGCTCCAAGCCGTTCAATCCGGGCATTCGATAGTCGAGCACCACGCAGGAGGGGAGGGCGGCTGGAGGTCGATCCAGAAAAGCGCTAGCCGATGGAAAACATTCATAGTGATATCCGACCGATCGGAGTAGACGAGCTAGCGCCCTTCGAATCGACAGGTCATCGTCGATGACGAAGACCATACCGTCACGCTGAGGGTTCATTTTCGTTTGGTCAGTATAAAGCGGGCAGTGTGAAATGAAAGATCGCACCTCCGTCGGTTGCGTTGGTGGCGTCAAGCACTCCGCCGAACGATTCTACGATCGACCGGGCGATAGCCAGCCCCATACCTAAACCCTCTTGCTTCGTCGAAAAGAAATGTTCGAAGATTCGCTGGCGTATCTTCTCAGATAACCCGGTGCCGAAGTCGCGCACCGTCGTGCAGACAGTACCGGTCGCTAGAGAAGTTGGCCCTAGAGAAGAAGTGGAGAGCACCACCCGGCGGAGATGGGGAGGTGTCTCCTGCATCGCCTCGAAAGCATTCAAAATCAGATTGAGCAGTACTTGCTGAAGTTGAACTGCGTCCGCCTTGACGGGTGGGAGTTGGGAATCAAGCTCGGTAACCAGGACGCAGCTATGCCTTACCACGTCAGAGTTAGTTAACCGGACTACATCGTTCACGACTTGGTTCATATCCACCGGCTCCCGGGTGGTGTTACCTTTTCTCACCATTTCTCGAATCCCGCGGATGATTTTGCCGGCCCGTTCTCCATCTAAAGAGATATCGAGTAGAAGCTCATGCAATTCTCGAGCGTCGATTACGCCGCGATCAACGAACCGCTGACCGGCAGCCGCATTAGTGACAATCGCCGTCAACGGCTGATTCAGTTCATGCGCCAAAGAACTGGCCATTTCTCCCATCAATGCAACCCGGCCGAGATGAGCGAGCTCCTGTCGATGACCGTCTGTTTCTAGTGCACGTTGTCGTCGCTCCGTGATATCGAAGGAAGCCCCCATCATTTTAAGAGGTTGTCCCATCGAATTGTAGATAGCCCGTCCTCGAGCGGCGATCCAGCGTGCCGTCCCGTCCGCTCGAACAACTCGGTGGACAATATTGTAGTCGCAACGGTCAGCTACCGCTTCGGCAATCGCTTTCTCTGTTGCTGGGCGATCGTCCGGATGCAAGGACTCCAAGAATTGGGCGAAACTCACTTCGGCGTCCGCGGAGAAATCATACAAAGTCCGGGTCCGTTCCGTTGCCCAGATCTTACCAGTTTGCGTGTCTCGCGACCAGAGCCCGAGGCTCGCTGATTGCGCCGCTAAAGTGATGGTTGCTTCACTTTCTCGCAGCGATTCATCCGCTTCCTTTCGGGCGAGAGCTGAAGCGAGAATTTGACCGATTGAATGCAAGTCATGGATGATCTCATCCGACCATTTCTGCTGCCGGCTCGCTGACGCGTATAAAATTGCTCGGGTTGCGCCTGCGGCTTGAATGAACGGAAAAACCAGCGCCGAATTGATGCCGAAGTCTCGAAGGAACTCTTTCTCAGTGTGTGCCTCCACCGGCAGGTCCTCCGCGAGGTCCGGGAGAACGACGGAGTTGCCCTGCGAGATTTGTTCGGAAAGCCAAGGCAATTGCTGTTTGGAAAGTGAAAGGGGCCCGGCGTCCGCACCCAGCCTCTGCATTTTGTGGGTAACGCGTAAGCCGCTGCCAGCGGTGGAAAGTTCGAAAAGAATCCAATGATCGAGTCTCATCTTACCGACTACCTCGTCCAACCCTGTCTGGATCTCGTGATCGACTTTTTCCGGCAGAATATTGACAAACCGCGCCGAAAGCAGTGCGATCAGACGCTCGAATCGAAGGCGATCATTCAGCTCACGACGCGTCCGGCGAAGGCGAGCGACGTTACGGAACAGAACCAATATGAGAACGGTCGCAATGACGGCGAAAAGAATGACCCCAATCGCGAGATCTCCATGCTCTTCCCACAAGGAGCGTTCACGGAAGCCGATAAAGGCGTTGTCCGGCCCTTGACTCTCGGCAATATTCCATTTTTGCAGCGCATGCCAATTTACCGATACGGCGTTCGGGTTGGCCGGCTGCAGATGCGCTGATTCGAGATTTCCGGAACAAAGTATTTTCTGGCACAGCCGGACCGTCTTGCCCGGTAATTCTAGTCTCTCCCCGTATAGAATCAGTACCGATTTCGTTGAGAATTGATCAGCCGTGATCGAGGAAGTTAGGAAAAAAAACGCAAAAAGAATCACGAAGGCCCCAGCAGGCGGACCTCGGCCTAGCGGTAGCTGGAAGAAACGAGCAGGCACACAGGAAGCGACCGATAGCAAAAAAACTACCTCGGATGATCTAACCTAGCAAACCGCGATCGAACCCGCTATCCACTTTCCGCAATGCCGCCGTGTTTGCCGATCGTTGCTGTCTTTTTGCTAAAGGATGTTGAGCCTAACACTCGCGACCCGGCCATCTTTCCAGCATGAAAAAGCGAGGCACGAGTTGGCGCTGTTCATAAACATGATTTTGATTTAGACTGAAAGCTCCCCCAACGCGTAGAGTGGCAGTCCGCCACGATTGATAACTTTGTTTCTGACCCTCAGCGTTTTACCAAAACCCCATGTTCATTACAAATCGAGTTAACATCTGCAGAGCGCAGTGGAAGAGTAGCTGGAGAGCCAAAAGACTGGCTACCTGGATCGCGCCATTGGTATTGCTATTCGGTCCCGGCGTTTCGCTTCACGCCGGATTACTAAAAGCGGACGTCGACTTCTCAAACTATGACCAGCCGTTATGGGATCAGATCGTCAACCACATCAAGGACAAGGTTGCAGCACGATTGGGACAGGGAGTAAATACCCAGGACCGCTATTTTATTGTTCCGTTCGCTTTCCAAAAAAAGTGGAATAATCCGCAGTTTTCGCATTCGTTCATATCCGTGATCCGCGTGTTCGGCGACGGCAAACAGCCCAACCTCACTCCGGGATTCAGGCGAGGGCAAGTCAAGAACCGAGAGTTTGAAGCATTTACCATCAGCTGGGTGCCTCACGATTTTGGTACTAATCCGGTGTGCGTTTTCGGTGGCTTCGGCAGCCGCATTTTTCCGACATGGAACACCTGTCCTATCGTCGTCGGGAGAAACTTCAGGCTGGATGAGACACTGAAGGTCGCGCTGAACGACAAAAGTGCCGTTGGCCTGTGGGGACCGTACGAGATCAGGAAAGCGGGGTTTGATCTTGGTGTGAATCGGAAGCTGTTGCTCGACGGAGGAACTATCAAATATAAAGCCGATGACCGCCTTACCCGTAAGGATCAAGTCGCGATCAATTGTTTCCATGCGATGGCGAACTTGGAACAACTTTATCCTAACGGCGGATTTCTTGGGTCCGGATTTAGGATGTGGGGCATCAATGGCACCGCCCGAGTTCTGATCGAATATACCAAGGCGGCTCGGGACAAAGGCCTCCTCCTCCAGCCGGTCGATATCAAGAAAGATCTTTACGGATTTGTGTACGCCCCGGAGCGGAGTAGCCGGTGCCTTTACAATCCTTTCCCGAACGCATCTGCGTACCACCAGTAGCGCGGCGGCACCGGAATATTTAGGAGGCGGAACAAAATCCGGGACGTCCTCTCGGTCATGCTTGCGACAATCGGGAGACAAGAATCCTTTCAGCGCCTCCAACCCCGTGTCCGCGGGGTGTAATTCGGACTTGGCGCAGTACTCCATCACTTTGGGGTGGCTTCGAATTTGCGGACAGGTATCAACGGAGGTTTTTGTCCCGAAGGGACTACAGGACTCAGCCCGGGGTTTTAACCCCGGGGAACGCGCAAGAAACGACCCGCCCTGCCTGTCCGCCGTAGTTCCGGGAATGTGGGACGATGAGGAAAGGGGCGGCAGAGGTTTGATCAACAGCTCCTTTGACTAGCGTCGTACATACCTGTCTTACATACCTGAGGCATCGCTTCTACTGCCCCTTCGGGGCAGCGCGTTTCTTTATAGGCACCTGGGGTTAAAACCCCAGGCTGAGTCCTAGAGTCCCTTCGGGACAATACACTCACGGCTGTCCAAGGAATCGAAACCATATCACTGCCCGTTGCCGGATTCGACGACGACGACGAGGACGAGTACGAAGGCCCCGGTGAGCCGTCGGCCAGCGTTTACTTCTCCCCAGGCGCGAGAACTACGGCAGCTTCAGTTGTCAGAAGCCGGAAAGTGAAACTCTCCTGGAAGTACAGTTGGATGACCGTCTCGGAATGGCTCAAGTAGCCGATAGAGATATCCTGCCCGATATCTAATGCGAAATCACCGCCGCGAGTCGTAAGCACGAAGCCACCTTCGATGGCTGGGGCCCAAACGATCTCTCCATCGACAAGACTCTGAATATGTTCAAGGAGAGGATACCCTTCGTCGCTTCCTCCGCTAATGGCCGTGTATTGCGTTGCGCCGAGCAGGAGGGCGTAGGGGCCATTGACACCGGCGAGTCGCAATTGACTCACCGCCTGCGCCACCGCATCCGGATAACTCCTGACGTTGGAAGGGAGTGTCAATCCCGGATTGCTGCTTCCATGTCGGACACCCTGAATTCCGGCCGCGGCGTATCCGTCGAAGACGAAGCGGTCTTCGGTAAAGGCGATTTTGCGCGCTGCTTCCTTCACCGGCGCCCAGTCTGAATCGGTTGCTCCGCGTTCCACGTCGTCAATCGCCTGGCGCGTCAGCTCGAATGGAACGCGCAATTCGACGAGTAGTTTCGCCTCGCGCTGTACGGCCTGGATCCCATCGCCGGGAGCCTGGATCTGGTGAAGATGACCAGTGCCGACAGCCGAAAGTTCGAGACCCTTCGGACCCAGCACATCCACGACCCGCCGCGCTGCTAAGTGGCGCTTGAGGGTGCGGGACGCTTCCTCTTCGATTTGAGCCCAAGCCTGGTCAGAGATAGGGGCGAGTTCCCGATGGAGATTATTCATATCCTGCCTTTTTTTTCAGAGAACCAATACCGAGTGAACCGTCGGGCAGAGACAGTCTTGATTTGGACTCGTGCTCAGCCTCAGGCCCTTTTAGAAGCGGATCAACAGTCAATGGGGCCGCTTCCCCGGTTCCGACATTCTCAAGAAACGTCGCCGACGGTACAAAAAACAGCGTTCCAGTTACGGCGCGGCTGAAGTCCAGCAGCCGGTCATAGTTGCCTGGCGGCCGGCCGACGAACATGTTCTCGAGCATCTGCTCGATCCTGCGCGGGGACCGGGCATAGCCGATGAAATAGGTGCCGAATTCGCCCTTCCCCACGTCACCGAACGGCATGTTGTCGCGCAGAATCTCCAATTGCTCGCCGTTCTCGGTAATCGTCGTCAAAGCGTTGTGGGCTGAGGTCGGCTTCACCGCATCGTCTAGCTCGATGTCGGAAAGCTTGGTTCGACCTATGATTTTTTCTTGTTCCGCGACGGGAAGCTCATTCCACTGGGTCAGATCATGCAAATATTTTTGCACGATCACGTAACTTCCACCCGCGAAGGTAATATCCTCTTCGCCGATGATGGTGGCATTGAGAGCAGCCTGATCCACTGGGTTTTCCGTCCCATCGACGAAGCCGATCAAGTCGCGATCGTCGAAATAATTGAAGCCGTGCACTTCGTCCGCCGTGGAAACGGCGCCGCGGAGCCGCGACATAATTTGGGTCGCTAATTCGAAGCACAGATCCGTGCGTATGGAACGGATATGAAAGAGGATGTCACCCGGTGTGGCGACAGCGTGATGGCGGCCGTGGACCTCACGGAACGGGTGCAATTCTTTCGGCTTCGGCGTCCCGAACAGGCGATCCCATGCGTCGGAGCCAAAAGCCATTACACACGATAGCTTGCCCTCGAGGTCGCGGAAACCTACTGCCCGCACCAGAGCGGCCAGATCGCCACACAACTTCTGCACCGTGGCTTCATTTTCTTTACCGGAGCTGACTGTCACCACCAGAAAAATGGCAGACCGCGTTAACTGGGCGACGACCGGTTGTGGAACGGCGGATGGCGCGCTCGACTCCTTGCTGACCTGTTCGGCGTCTTTCATGTGAGAGCACAACCCAGGAAGCGCGTCTATCGATCGTTATCTTCTGTTCTACCGGAACCGATGGTCCACCCAGGTTAATCCATGTCTCGAAAGGCATGCCCGACAGCTTCGACGCCTTCCACAACGCTAGCTGGCAGCAGCTCTTCCGTAGCGCTGCCATCAAAGACCCATTCTTTCGGATCGGCGAAATCTGTGAGGACTGCGCCCGCACGCACGTAGAGGCCGACGGCAGGCTTTTTCGCATTGATGTAAAGATCGTATTCTTTCATCACGCCAGTCTTCCTGGAGTCAGAACAAAGCTGGCGCCGGACGTGTGTCAACTTGAATCACTTCGTCCCTGGTCGGCTTTTCGGCAATGACGCGTTAGCTGCGGAGCCGCCGAGTTCGAGCCAGCGAATAGGCGCCTCTCAGATATCCGGCTTGTGCTAATTTTGCGTTTATTTGCGAAATGATGAATTGTGCTGGCCTGTTCTGCTAGACTCGGTCTTTAAGCGACTGATCTGAATAGAATTGTGTAAGTTAAGGAGCTGGAGACTCATGTGATCGACCTATCGCGATACGTCTTCGAGGCACTGCGGAAGGATGAGGAGTTTATCCTCTATCGAGGGCAGAATGAGGAAGACTCATCTCGGGTCCTGGTACTCGCGCCGGCTATAGAGGAACCTCGGCCGGAGAGTCTGAAACGACTGGAGCATGAATTTTCTCTCAAAGAGGACCTCGATCCGGCATGGGCTGCGCGCCCGACTGCGATCACGTTCTACTGGAACCGTCCTGTGCTCGCGCTTGAGGATCCTGGCGGTATCCCCCTTGATCAACTGCTCGGTCCCGCCCGCAACGCTTCCGCCGGGGCGGATGCGGGCGGGCAGGCATCGGACGTAGGGCTTTTCTTGCGTCGGGCGATCGGCCTTGCGACCGCGATTGGCGACTTGCATCGGCGCGGGCTGATCCACAAGGACGTTAAGCCCGCTAATGTCCTGGTTAACCCGGATACTAGCCAGGCTTGGCTAATGGGTTTTGGGGTCGCTTCGCGGCTACCACGAGAACGCCAATCTCCTGACCTTCCCGAGTTCATCGCGGGGACGCTACCTTACATGGCGCCCGAACAGACTGGACGAATGAATCGTTCCACCGATTCTCGCAGTGATCTTTACTCCTTTGGGGTAACCCTCTATGAAGTGCTAACGGGCTCGCTCCCGTTTACCGCCTCTGACTCGATGGAGTGGGTCCACTGCCACGTCGCCAGACGGCCAATCCCACCGGATGCGCGCACTAAGGGGATCCCGCGAATAGTCTCATCCATCGTGATGAAGCTGTTGAGCAAGACCGCCGAAGAACGCTATCAGACGGCGGCCGGTGTTGAATCCGATCTCAGAAGGTGCTTGGAAGAGTGGGAAACGCTGGGACACGTCAATTCGTTTTCTATCGGAACCCACGATGCTTCGGATCGGCTCTGGATTCCTGAGAGGCTGTACGGTCGCGACCGGGAGGTCAAGGTGCTACTTGACGCCTTCGAACGGGTCATTACCGGCGAGCTTTCCAGATTGGCGCTGGTTTCCGGCTATTCCGGCATTGGCAAATCGTCAGTGGTCAATGAGTTGCAGAAAGCAATCGTACTACCGCGTGGTATTTTCATTGCCGGGAAGTTCGATCAGCACAGGCGAGATATTCCGTATGCCACCCTGGCGCAAGCGTTCCAGACGTTAGTCCGCCAAATCTTGGGCAAGAGCGAGGACGAGGTCGACCATTGGCGGGAGGATATCCGGCAAGCTCTTGGGTCGAACGGGCAGCTCGTCACCAACCTCATTCCCGAGCTTGAACTGATCATCGGTAAACAGCCGCCGGTTCCAGAGCTCCCGCCACAGGAGACGCAGAACAGGTTTCAAGCGGTGTTCAGACGGTTTCTTTGCGTCTTTGCTCAGAAAGAACATCCGCTGACCCTTTTTCTCGATGACCTTCAATGGCTTGACGTCGCCACGCTGAGCTTCATAGAGCATCTCCTCAGTCATCCTGAGGTTAAACACCTCCTAATCGTCGGTGCATATCGGGACAACGAAGTGAGCCCGTCTCACCCTCTAACGCTCACGCTGGACTCAATTCGAAAAGCGGGAGTCACCGTGGACGAGATCGTTCTCAAGCCCCTTTCGCTGATGGATGTGAACCACTTTGTCGCGGACGCTCTCCGTTGTGAACTCGAACGGTCCGAAGAGCTCTCGCGGCTGGTGCACCAAAAAACTGCGGGCAATCCCTTCTTTGCGATCCAGTTCGTCACCGCCCTCGCCGAAGAACACCTGGTAGCATTCGACAGCCGCAAAATGGAATGGCAGTGGGATCTGACCCAGATTCACACTCGCGGGTTCACTGACAACGTGGTGGAACTCATGATTAACAAGCTGAGACGCCTGCCGCTTGCGACCCAAGAAGTGCTAAAGGAGCTGGCTTGCCTTGGGGACAACGCGAAAATGGCGACGCTCGCGATCGTACATGGAGGAAGTGAGGGGGACATCCAGGCGGCGATGTGGGAGGCCGTGCACTCCGGACTCGTTCTCAGGCTTCCGGGTTCCTACAAATTCCTTCACGATCGGGTTCAGGAGGCGGCGTATTCCCTGATTCCGCCGCCGCAACGACCCGAGGTTCACCTGCGCATCGGCCGGGTGCTCATCGAGAAAATGAGCCAAACTCAGATTACTGAGTCCATCTTTGACGTGGTCAATCAGTTAAACCGAGCAGTTGATCTGATCGAGGACCCCGAAGAAAGATTATCACTCGTTCGACTGAACGTCGTAGCCGGAATGAAGGCCAGGGCTGCGATAGCGTATAATTCCGCCCGCAATTATTTTGGGCTGGCCGAGGCGCTTCTGTCGCCGGCCGCATGGGATCAACGTTACCAGGAGACGTTCGATCTGTATCTCGCATTTTCCGAGTGCGAGTATCTCGTCGGCAATTTCGCCCTGGCTGATAGATTGTTTGATTTGCTCCTGAGTAGAGCGCTCTCGAATCTGGACCGCGCTAAGGTCTACGGGTTGCGGATGAAACTGTACGCAGTTGCAGGTAAATATGACGATGGCGTTACCGTTGCCCTAGAGGCTCTTCGGCTATTCGGGGTCACGCTTCCTGAATCGGACGAGGAAATTCAAGCGGCGTCCGCGGCCGAGTTGCTAGACGTCCCGATCAACTTGGGAAGCCGTCGCATTAGCGAACTGGTAGATTCGCCGTTGGCGGCGGACCCAACAGTACGGGCAATTATTAACCTACTGGTCGAAGCGGTGCCTTGCGCCTATATCGGCCGGCCGAAGCTCTTTCCACTGATCACTCCGAAGGCAGTAAATTTCTCTCTTCGTTACGGCCACACCGAGCAATCCAGTTTTGCTTACGGCGTTTTCGCACTGATGCTGGTTTCTCTCGTGGGCGATCTGGCGACGGCGTTCCAGTACTCCGAAATGTCGCTCCGGCTGAACGAGAAGCTCAAAAATCCCCGGTTGCGCGGAACCCTGCTTCACCTGCATGGCGATCACATCAATTTTTGGCGGCGTCATATCTCAACGGGAATGCCAATTCTCGAGCAAGCGTTTCTCGCCTGTCTAGAGGTTGGCGACCTGGTCTATGCAGGTTTCCTTGCTTTTGAGACTGTCTGGCAGGCGATCGAGAAGGGCGATACGCTCGAGGAAGTGCTGACGCTGTCGACGAAATATGCGGCATTCGCGCAGGAAAGTCACAACGATGCTGTCTACGAGACCATCAGGCTTGAGCAGCAATTCATTGCGAGTTTGCAGGGAAGGACAAAGAACCCTCTGAGCTTCGCGGACAGCAAGTTTGATGAAGAGGCCAGTTTCCAATCGATAGTAAAAGCCACCTTCGGCTGCGGAATTGTCTTCTATCATATCATGCAGCAGATCCTGGCCTTCATTCATGGGCGGTATACCGAGGCGCTCGAAGCTGCTGCCCGAGCAGAACCGGTGCTTGGGGCGGCCATGGCCATGCCGATCGAGGCGACGTTCCACTTCTGCCATGCCCTCACCCTGACGGCACTCTACCCGGCTGCGTCGCCTGCGCAGCAGGGAGAATACCGACGTATCCTTGGGGATAAACTGGAGAAGCTCCACCTTTGGGCCGAGAACTGTCCGGAGAACTACCGCAATCGCCAAGCGCTGCTATTGGCGGAGATCGCTCGCATCGAGAGTCGCGATCTGGATGCAATGCACCTGTATGAGGAGGCCATTCAATCGGCACGTCAAAACGGGTTCATCCAAAACGAAGCGATTGCCCATGAGGTCGCTGCGCGGTTCTACGCAGCGCGCGGTTTCGACACCATCGCCCAGACCTACATTAAAAACGCGCGATACTGTTACCTTCGTTGGGGCGCTCTCGGCAAGGTGCGGCAGATTGATCAAGATTATCCTCTGCCGCATGGGGACCGTATTCTCTCTTCCGCCGCTACCATCGAAGCGCCGGTTGAGCAGTTGGACCTCGGGACAGTAGTGAAGGTGTCGCACGCTGTCTCCGGCGAGATCGTGCTGGAGCAGTTGGTCCAGACGCTGATGGTGATTGCCATCGAGCACGCCGGAGCCGAGCGCGGTCTTCTGATCCTGCCATTTGGCCAAGAGCAGCGGATCGCTGCGGAAGCCAGGACCGGCCGCGAAGGGGTCGAGGTACAATTGCAGAAGGTGTCGATAACGTCCTCCGACTTGCCCGACACGCTGTTTCGCTACGTCATTCGGACTCACGAGAATGTGATTCTAGACGACGCCTCGGTCCATAACCTGTTTTCGGACGACGAATACATCCGCCGGCAGAAACCTAGATCTGTTCTCTGCCTGCCTCTGGTGAAGCAGGCGAAACTAATGGGTGTGCTCTATTTAGAAAATAACTTGGTGCCAGGAGTGTTCACGACCAAGCGGCTGGCTATACTGGAACTGCTGGCCTCTCAGGCGGCTATCTCTTTGGATCACGCCCGACTGTACGCTGACCTGATCCAGGAAAACAACGATCGAAGGAAAGCCGAAGAAGCGCTGCGTGCGAGTGAAGAGCGCTGGAGCATGCTGGCCGAGAATTCGTCAGCGGGAATTGCACTGATTGCGCCGAACGGCCGCTTCTTGGCGGCCAACCTGGCTCTTCAGGAAATGCTCGGCTATACCGAATCCGAACTTCAAGGGCGAACGGTTGCTGACATTAGCTATGAAGAGGATCGCACTGACACCGAAGCTCGTCTGGCAGATGCCCATGAAGGGCAGCGACGGGTTTATCGGGTGGAGAAGCGTTACCGCCGGAAAGATGGCAGGGTAATTTGGGTGGATGTCAGTTCGGTGTTGGTCCCGGCCACTGGAAATAACTCTGCGTTTTTCTCAGTGGTCATCGTAGACATAACCAAGCGCAAACGGGCAGAGGAACAGTTGCATCAAAAGGAAATTTCTTTGCGCGAAGCCCAGAACGAACTCGCTCATTTCAGCCGCGTAACCACCATGGGAGAATTGGCAGCGTCGATCGCCCACGAAGTCAATCAGCCGCTATCGGGTATGGTAACTAATGCCAATGCTGGACTGAGGTGGTTGGCTGGCGATTCGCCTAACCTCGCCGAAGCCCGTGAAGCGATTCGCCGCATCGTTCGGGATGGAAATCGAGCTAATGATGTGATCTCGCGTATGCGGGCTCTCTTCAAGAAAGCCCCGGCGGGGAAAGAGCCGGTCGATATAAACGAGGTCGTCCAAGAAGTTCTCGTTCTAGCCCAAACCGAATTGCAAAAGAATCGCATCTCTTTGCGGACCCAATTCGCCAATGATCTGCCAATCCTGAGGGGGGATAAAATCCAATTACAACAAGTGATTCTCAATCTGGTAATCAATGGAATTGAAGCCATGAGCGGCGTTGCCGAGGATGAGCGAGAGCTGTGGGTAAGTTCACAGAAACTCACCGAAACTCTCGGTGAAGCCGATAAAGAAACGATGGGGAGTAACGATTTAATCGACTCGGAATCAGCCTATGCATTGATCGCCGTGCGAGACTCGGGACCGGGGTTGTCCGCGGCGGAACTGCAGCGTGTTTTTGACACCTTTTATACTACTAAATCTCAAGGGATGGGTATGGGTCTGGCCATTTGCCGTTCGATTATCGAAGCTCATGATGGACGGCTGTGGGTGACGACAAACCCACCTCGAGGCGCGGTTTTTCAGTTCACGTTGCCAACTGAGGCTACAGGAACTAACTCAAGCGGCGGATCTTGATGTTTCTGAGAGGCACTCACTCGCGACTTTCTGGCGCTAGGTGCAGCCGGCAGAGCCCAGTTGGCGTCAAATCGAGCTAGCGAATTTTGCAAATGCTCGCGCATCGCTGCCACCGCGCCTACGACATCGCGATTACAAATGGCTTCCGCGATCCGAATATGTTCCGGCAACGCCGTCTCCCGCGCATCCTGCACTCGAGCAATCCAATCGATCAAGTCCCGAATACCATCCATAGCCTTGATTAGGCGCGGGTTACCGCAATGGTTAATAATTTGGGTGTGAATCAACGTATCGATTCTTGATAGTAGCCGCTCCCGCTCTCTCTTCGTCCGAGTAGCAACGGTCCGGCGAGGATTTCCTCTTTTAGAGCTTTCTGGACCTCTTCGCTCAGTGAGACGGTATTGAACATCACTTTCTTTCCTACGAAGTTTGGCATGAGAAGGCGCAGGGGCTCTGACTGCAGCCAGCCCGCTGATGTGTGATATATCACGAGGAGTCAATTGTGGGCAAGATCATTGCCGCTCCAGGATGGCAAACAAAACGGTTCCCGGAATCAGGTCCCTCTCGGACGACCAGACGCAGGCTCGGTCCAGTGCATCCGCAGGTTAGTTTCGCGGGACCAAGAAGATCACTTCGTTTAACCCGACTCCGACAAGACCAACTACCGCAACGAGTGCCAACCCGAAGCATACCCTTCTTCTGAAAGCTGCTTCTTTGGTCATGCTTCGAATCAGAGGAACGTTGATGAGAACGCAAAGCTCTGGACCGGAAAGTCTAGAGACAACAACTTTAAGGTCGCATCACGGAAGCCGCTTATGGTAAGCATAAAGGCGACCTTTTTAGGAATGGCGAATCATAAGCGGACCACATTTAATCCAAAGAAGGAGGTGTCCGTAATGGCATGGATTGAGAACGACGAAGGTGATGTCCTGCTGGTTCGGCAGGCGGCCGGCCAAAAGCTTTGGACGTTGCCCGGGGGAAAGGTCAAACGAAACGAATCGCTTGAGCGTGCCCTGAAACGCGAGATCCGAGAAGAGACCGGACTCAGGGTTGCCGCAGTTCGTTATCGGCAGTTGTATGATCGACCTAAGCGCGGCGCAATCACTGTTCTGTTCGCAGTCTCCGTGAAAAGGAATCCTACCCGAACATATTTTCCTACGCAGGAAATCGCCGATCTTGGTTTCTTCGATCGTTTGCCCAGCAACGCAACGCCGTCTGCTAAATTCCTTTGGAAGGGATCCCGAGGGTTGGGAGCTACGGGTATCGGTGGGTCATGAACTCGGCGTTGTGTTCATGGTGCCAGTCAGCTTACGGAAGAAATCTGTATCCCTGCAAAACGCTAAGAAATGGCATGAAGTAAACGAACAAAATGCCCGAGCAATCTAAGCATATCAGCAGCAGCTTTGACGCTGCACTTTATGGTCTGAGGAACGACGTTTTGATGATGTCCAGCCTAACGGATAGGATCCTTCAGACGGCGTTCGAAGCTCTGTTAAATCGCAACAACGAGCTTTGCGACCATGTCATTTCAGAAGATGCGGAGATCGACACTCTTGAGAAGCAGGTCGATCAAAATGGAGTCAGCTTGCTGATTCGGTTCCAGCCCGTAGCCTCTGATCTGAGGGAGGTAATTTCCGCGATGAAGATCAGCACGAATCTAGAACGCGTTGGGGACCATGCGGTCACTATCGCTAGAAGAGCCAAGGGACTGAATAGCAGGGCAACCGTGCCCGAAGTTATTTTGTTGGAGCCGGCTTATCAGTCGGCGGTCGCGATTTTTCGGGATAGTATGCGAGCGTTTGCCGAAGCCGATTGCGAGCTGGCGCGAACGCTTAAGCCACGGGACAGGGAATTGGACACTATGACGAGCGACATCAGCGAAAAGCTCGTTGCGCGTGCCACTGCAGACTCGGAATTCGTTGTCAGTTACCTGGATCTCATCTTTGTCGCGCGCGCCCTGGAGCGAATCGGGGATCATGCAACGAATATCGCTGAGGATTCATTCTGGCGGGTTCAAGCCGCCGACATTCGACATACTTACGGACAATGAAATCTTGTTAAGATTGCGCGCAACACTCATTTGATTTGGAGCGGCCTTGTAACCGATGTTGCCGGTTAACATTATGCTATGAGAAAGTGCTTGCATCCAGTTTTGTGTACCCTGGTTTTGTTGGTTTGCTCTGTGGCGGTTGCCGTCGCCGATCAGGTCTCCCAACAATCGATGAACCCCGCTCCGTCCGTTAGCGGAGGCCCGCCCGAAAAGCCCTACTATTTGACGGGGAATGAGGATGTCTGGCAAAACTTTCCTTCAAAACCAGCTCTTGGCTCTTCAACCGATCAAACTGATCTTCTGATAACGCTTTCCCTTCAGGCTTCACGGACTGAAGATCAAAAGAATGAAGCCCTTCGCGACAGAAACTACTCGATCAAACTCGTCACCGACGTGATCGACGTGAATTTCGAGGCGAAGTATCCGAATATCTTCAAGGTGCTCAACAACGCCGACATAGACTCGTATTTCGTCAACACGATGATCAAGAAGGCGAATGGTCGATTGCGACCCTACGTCCAGCACCCGGTTCTCGTCGTGCCGCTCTTTATTGTACGCGATTTCAGTTATCCTAGTGGACATGCTTCTGGACTTGAACTCCAAGCGCGCATCCTGGGACAGCTGTTTCCATCACAGACTGACGCATTGCTGAAACGTGCCCGACAAATCGCAGACGGACGGGTGGTTGCCGGAGTCCATTACACGAGCGATACCGAAGCCGGTCTCGCCTTGGGTGACTTGCTGTTCACCCAGCTCGAAACGAAGGCTGAGTTCCAAAAAGATCTGAGCGCGGCAGCCGCAAAGGATCACTTACCCCTAAAGTAGGCGACCGAAGGGCTTGCGGAACGATTTAACTCCAAACGGTACCTGGTTGCCTACGCCTGGGTAATGTGTCATGCTATGTGTGGGGACTCACACATGGCCACTAATCTTTCCCTCGACCCTCTCTTGATCGAGCGCGCCCTGGAGCTTAGCGGCGAGCGCACGAAGAAGGCGGCCGTTACCCGCGCCCTCAAAGAGTTTATCGCCCGACGGGAGCAGAAGCGCTTGCTCGAGCTGATGGGTAAACTTGAATGGGATACAGCGTTCGACTACAAAGCTGAACGTTCTCGTTCGTGAGCTTGTTTGTCGATACTAGCGTCTGGTCGCTGGCTTTTCGCCGGGATGCGGTTGCGACCGCCGTTGAAGTAATGGCGTTGCGGCAATCGCTCGAAGCGGGTGATACGATCCTGACAACGGGATTGGTTCTACAGGAACTCCTACAAGGCTTCGCAGGGCCTCGCGCTCGCCGGCAGCTCATCGAACGGTTGGCAGCGTTGCCGTTCATCAATCCGGATCGGCAAGATCACATTGAAGCCGCCGATTTACGCAACCGTTGCCGTCGCTCGGGCATTCAAATTGGGACTATTGATGCTTTGGTTGCCGAACTTTGTATTCGTCACGGTCTCACGTTGCTCACGACCGATAACGATTTTTCTCGCATTGCCGCTCGTTTTCCTCTTCGGCTGTGGAAACGTGCCTGAGCGATCCGCAGATTAGACAAATTCCGCCTGTTTCAGATGCTAGGGCTTTAGTTCGCATGTTTCAAACTATGCCGATTGGGATTTTGACAAAGAAATTGGCGTGCGAACTCGCAAGGTGAGCGCGGCGCCAAGAAGGAACAGCACGGCGCTGTAACCGAACGCGATCGCTTGGCCCATGACCGACCAAAGCACGCCCACAACGACGCTCGATAAGAAATCTCCGATCCCGTTAACGGTTGCCAGTATACCAAAGGCCATCCCGTGCTGAGCGGTCTCAACCAGTTCGGCACAAAAGGCGTCTTCTAGGGTTTCCTCGATAGCTACCTGGATTCCACCAAGAATAAAGACCAGCGCAAGCGGCCCAAGACCTCGGGGCAAGAACATGATACCGAGGGCCATCAGCGCTGCTAATGTGTACCCGCCCGCCAGCAGACGGTTTTTAGGAAAACGATCCGCCAGCAAACCACCGAGATAGGAAAACCCTGCATAGAAAATATTGTGCAGAACGTAGAGCGCTACGGCGGCGCTCGCCGCTCCCGATGCGCCTAGGCTGGGTGTTAACCGTTGCGTGGCCAACAAGATCAGGAGCGTATGAGCGAATGCGCCGGCACCGAAAATGCCCACTGCCAGGAGCAAGCGTCGGTAAGCCGGTGGCAAAAGTCCCAGTCGTTCGCGGAAAGTTGCATGTGGTACCGGCGCTCGCTTTTTCTCCTGTACGACCAAACCGATTAGAGCAGCGGCGACTACTCCGGGTAGGACCGTTACCGCAAAGACGACGCGATAGTTTCCCGGCAGCGCCGCCAATAGTCCAAGCGCTGTTAACGGGCCGACAATGGCGCCGAGCGTGTCCATTGCTCGCTCAAAGCCGAAAGCGCGTCCATAGACCGATGGGTCTACGGACGCAGCTAAGAGCGCCTTCCGCACTGGCGTGCGCACGCCTCGACCCAGCCACGCCGCGGCGCGAGCAATTAAAACGTGCCAGGCCGTTGTCGCGAAACTGAACGCTCCGGTGGCCAACGCAGTGACTAAGTAACCGCAAACGGCGATGGGCTTGCGGCGAGGAAGGCGATCCGTGTAAAAGCCGCTGCCTAGTTTTGCAAAGCTGGACAATCCGTCGGAGACACCCTCGATGATGCCGAGCCACGCAGCGGCCACGCCCAAGGAACCGAGAAAAGCAGGCAGTACAGCGGTGGCAATCTCGTGGCTCCAATCACTGAAAAGGGATGCCATTGCTACTCCAAATACGGTTCGATTCAGCCATGACCGAGCAGAGGAGGGGAGTGAGGGGTTCATGGTGTCCGGAATGCTAACCGTACCAAGCCTTTTCTGAATGATTCTTTGCAAGCAGAATCGCCCCAGCTCCAGATCGGAGGCGATTTGACGTCGCGAAAGCGATCGTCTTGTTGAAGCCGCGGGGAGCGGGGAACGGAACCGACTGCGTACGCCCAACTCAAAACAATCGAAGTTTGCCTTTGATATATCGGTAAATTACAATATGTCGATCTTATGGTTGAAGTTGTTGCTATTGGTAGAGCACTCGCCGACCCGACCCGGGTTCGCATTATAGCAGCATTGAGAAGCGGCGAACTTTGCGTGTGCGAACTGGTGGATGCTTTGGACATCAGCCAGTCTTCGCTGTCGAGCCACTTACAAATTTGTCGTCAAGCCGAAGTGGTTAACACGCGCAAGGAGAGCCGCTGGATCTACTATTCGCTTTCGACCCGTTACGGACTGCTGATCGAAAGAATCTTCTCCGAACTGCAGACAGTTGGTCGTGACGAACAGCTACGCAGGGATGCAATGCGACTCAAGAAGAGACTGCGGATGCGGCAAGGAGGCCGATGCGTCGTAGGATTCGGTCAACTCAAACCCGAACGAGAACTAGCAGATGTCGCTGATTAAAACAGCAATACCTGAGCGAGCGGCCCCGGCTTTGCATGAAATCCAGCGCGGAATGGCGCTTCGTAAATGCCGCAAGTGCGGTTGCATGAAGGATGCGTTGGACGCTGCTGGCGGAGCCTTTAGGAATGCCGGGGAGCCGGAAATTCGTGAACTTCTTCCCATAATCGAAGGACACCAGAACGCGATGGAGAGGATCGCCTACGATTGCATCGGCTGCAAAAAATGTTGGGGTGCCGATGCCATTATTGAGTTGGCCAATCATTTCGAGGAAATCGTACCCAGCGAATGTTCTAACGATGAGGGTAGCTCTGCCCGGCGAGAGTACCTGTCTGCTGCGGCAAGTGGTCAGATTGAGAATACTTGGCCGCCTCATCCCGGTGAGTACGTCGTCGGCAACCCAGCCGGTTCGGTCGCAATCTGTACTCTCTCTAATAGAGAACTACCACAAAAGCTGATCGCCGCGGTCGGATCCGATTTAGCGATTGCCGGCAGATGCGATACAGAAAATATCGGCATCGAAAAAGTCGTGCTCAATCTGCTGGCCAACACTCATATTCGTTGGCTGCTACTTTGTGGAGTTGAAGCGCCGGGACATCGAGCTGCGGACGCTTTTCTGCGCCTGAAGGAGCGGGGCGTTGATGCGAATATGCGGGTCCTGGAGTCGGCTTCGTGGCGACCAGTGCTGAAGAACTTGACTTTGTTCGACGTAGCCCGGTTTCGGGAGCAGATCGAACTCGTAAATTTGATTGGAGTGACTGCGGTCAGCAAAATCGTCGAAGCTGCCCACGAAGCTGCAAAGAAGCCCACAGCGACACTCAGTCTCCCGACGCCAAGCGGCTCCGGTGAAATGACGTCCCAAGTTGAACGGTTACAGGCTCGCGCTCCGAAAATGCTGTGTCTGGACGAGGCGGGATTTTTTATTGTCATCCCTCAGGCGTCGACCGATCGGATTATTTGCGAGCACTATGAGAATAACGGTCGCCTAGCGCATGTGATTGAAGGGCGAGACGGGGCGGTAATCGCCGCTACAGCGATCGAGCAGGGACTGGTAACGCAGCTCGATCACGCGGCTTATCTCGGCCGCGAGCTAGCGAAGGCAGAAATCGCACTGAAGACCGGTTCGCATTACGAACAGGATGCCGCTTTGGGCATCCTGCCCTCGAAAAAGAGTCCCAGCGCCGAAATATGCGAGGATCTAGCTTGTTCTTGTCATTAAACATAGCCTCTACCCCAGACCATGAAGAAAGATATTCTCCCGCTTGCTATAGCGGCGATCGGCATTCTGGCTCCTTGCGCTGACGCGCAGCAAGCGATCGATTCTATTTCACCAGCATCCAGCGGTGCGACAACGGTAAACGATTTGGCGGCGAATCCATCTGCCTATCTCGGACAGGTTGCGGTGATTGGCGTCGTAGCTGCGATCAAGGGCGGTCAAGGCTTTACGATCGTAGATAAGCGCGAATATGCAGATTGCGGTCTTTCGTGCTTTAACGAACCTGATACTCGAAAGATTCCAGTACGTTGGGACGGAGATCCGCCAAAGCTTCAGCAGACGGTTCGCATTACCGGAGTTCTGGAAAAATCGGATCGTGGACTGATCTTCTCTGCCAAGAACGTATCGGAGGCTGCTAAAGAGTGAAAGGAAAGCCACCCGAGAAGGCTCCTGATCTCATTTGGCTATTTGGGGCAGTGGCTTTCGTCGCGGTATTTCTCGGTCACGTTCTCTACCTTCGCTACCTGACCATCGCGCCGCAAAGAGATTGGGCGGATAACTTCAATCCATCAGCTAGTTTTTGGCAGAGCTATGTAATCGGCCAAGACTATTTTGTAAGCTTCTCTTATGCATTGAGTGCCGGCTTTGCTGTTTGGGCTACCACACGTTTTATGTACTCTCGCCGACGGGCGGCGGCGGTAGGGGCATTTGGTGGTGTTAGCCTCGTGACTTTGCTGGCGGCGGCAGGATGCTTTCTGATCGGCTGCTGCGGCTCACCGATGCTAGTGATTTATGTTAGCCTCTTTGGCTCCAAGGCAGCGGGCATTGGTAAGCCGCTCATGGCTTTGATTTCTCTGGTGTCGATTGGCGGTGGGTACCTTTATGTCGTGAGACACTCGGAATGCAACTGCACTGATCCGCAGACCTGCCCCTTTCCGGAAAAATCGAACCCTGCGGGTGCTCAGCAAAACAGCTCGACAGTCCAAACGGATTTGGACCAAAAAACTATTTAAACAGTACGTGCGCGAGGTGAAGAGCGATGGTGACGGACCTTACAGCGACAGCTGTCGAAGCGGAATGGGTTTTCGGGCTCGAAACGGAGCGCCGATAGTTTCGGGCGACGTGCGATAGCCGGTCGTGCCGTTCATCGCCGCGTCTGCGAAGCTGCTCCGCATTCGGTTTCAGATCGCTGACTTTGCAGCAGGATTTCTTCCCACACACTGTTTGTCGTTTGTTCGAATGCGTCCGACGCAGGCTTCAATTTCGGGATTTTGTCACATGCGAAAGTGCAGAAAGCATACCGGTGCTGCCCTTTTCTTACCTTTCGGATTGATGCGAAGCCAGGGGAACCCATTTTGTTAGAATTGACTGGTCCCCTTCCCGCCCAACAGATTATTCGGGAACTCATCCCAGAGACGGCTTCGACGTCTGAGTCTAGAAATTAACTTAAAGAGCTGGTTGCTAACGATAGTCACGGACAGACTTGTCCTCCGTGCCGGTGGTCATAATTTAGCCATTTAATGACCGGCCGTGCCTTCTTTCCAGGTGCGGAGGCCTTCTCTGAAGCCGTAAGAAACGATCACTAAGGCGGCGACTGGATCCGCGATTTCATGTCGGTTCGAATCGAAGTAATCGCAGCGCATTGGCGATCACGATAAGGGTGGCGCCGGTGTCGGCAGCAATAGCTAGCCAGAGGCTTGTGTAGCCGGCAACGGCCAGCACGAGGAAAACCAGCTTAATGGCGATAGCGAAGGCGATGTTGAACTGGATCACATGCACGGTCCGTCTGCCAAGATCGACGGCTTCGGCAACTTTGCTCAGATCATCGTTCATTAACGCGATGTCGGCAGTCTCAAGAGCGGTGTCGGTTCCGGCTGCACCCATAGCGATACCGATTGTTGCCGCAGCCATCGCCGGCGCGTCGTTTACGCCGTCGCCAATCATGGCGACCTGTTTGTACTCGGCCAGTAAGGTCCGGACTCGCTCGATCTTTTGATCGGGCAATAGATCGCCGTGCGCTTCGTCGATGCCAGCTTGTTGCGCAATAGCATTAACAGTGCGCTGGTTATCACCGCTGAGCATGACGACCTTTTGGACTCCGGTGGCACGCAGGCTGCGAATAGCATTCTGGGCGTTGGCACGCATCGTGTCGCCGACCGCAATAACGCCGAGCACTTCGCCGGCGCAATCGGCATGAGGCTTATGGCCGACGATCACAACGGATTGGCCCTGCTCTTCAATATCAGCTAGAATTTTCTCAATATCCTCGGAGCAAACAGCGAGTTCGTGCGTGAAGCGGTGATTGCCGACGAAGTAATGATGCCCGCCGACCTCGCCCTCGGCGCCACGGCCGGTGTGGGCCTGATAGTTTTCGCTTCGCGGAAAATCGATGCCGCGCTCCTCGGCATATTTCACTACTGCCTGGGCCAGCGGATGATCTGAATGCGTGTCGATCGCTGCTGCGACTCGCGCGATCTCAGCCTCATCGGTGGAGTTTATCGGGACGACGCGGGTGACGCGCGGGCGTCCTTCGGTGATTGTGCCGGTCTTATCAACGGCGAGCGCTTTGAGTTGTCCGATCGCTTCAAGAAACGCACCGCCTTTGATGAGCACACCGCGGCGAGCCATAGCTGTCAGACCTGAGACGATCGACACCGGAGTCGAGATCACCAGGGCACAAGGGCAAGCGATAACCAGCAGTACTAGGGCCCGGTAAAACCAGATACCCCACGCCGCACCGGCAATGATTGGCGGGATCAGGAAAACGAGCAGAGCCAGCGCCATCACCGAGGGCGTATAATATTTCGCAAACACATCCACAAACCGTTGCGAGAGCGCCTTCTGCGATTGCGCTTCTTCGACCAGGTGAATAATTTTCGCGAGAGTGGTGTCAGAATAGCCTTTAGTGACGCGCACTTCGAGCGAGCCTTCGCCGTTGATGGTACCGGCGAAAACCTGGTCGCCTTGCTTCTTCCCCACTGGCATCGATTCGCCGGTAATCGGGGCCTGATCAACCGATGAGGCGCCACTAATTACAGTGCCATCCAACGGTATGCGAGCCCCAGATTTCACCGCGATGATCTCATCAACCGTAACTTTCTCGACCGGCACCTCGTCGAACGCGTTACCATTCTTTAGCAGCGCGGTTTCCGGCGAAAGTTTCAGCAGCGACTGGATCGCCTGTCGGGCGCGTGCCACGCTAAACGATTCCAGTAGCTCCGATAGCGCAAACAGGAACGCCACCGCCGCACCTTCTGACCACTCACCGATACCCGCTGCGCCGAGCACAGCGATGGTCATAAGCAGGTTCATATCCGGCGCAAAACGTCGCGCTGCCGCAATCGCCTTTGGTGCAATGAACCAGCCGCCGGAAATGATGGCCCCGAGGAAACAACTAAGGGCTGCCGATTTCGGTGCGAAATGGGTCCATTGGATCAACAGGCCGACGAGAGTGAACCCGCCCGAGACGCAGACAGAAACGAATCTCTGCTTTTGCCTCTGCTGCGCATCGTCACTAGCTTTGTCGCCTTCGCGTGTCGCTTTGATGCCTGTGGCGCCGATTGCTTTGATCAATAAATCCGGCGTCACGCTTTCGTCGTGAGCGATGATCGCTTTGCCCGACATGATATTCACTTTCACGTCACGGACGCCGGTAAGCGGCTTAAGCGCTCGGCGGATGGCTGACACTTCCTCGGCACAGTCAACTCCAGCTACTTGCAACGTGGTCTGCGTACTTCCAGCTGTGCTCGGGTTAAGCTCCGTTTCAGCGAGCGATGTATCGTGTGCACAGCACTCATGCTCGTTCTGGCAGTGAGGTTCGTGGTCGTGATGTTGGTCGAGGCTAACCATTTGTGAGGTCCGGTTGTATTTTTCGATCGTCGTGACATTACTGAGCTCAGCACGCATACCTGAGGTTTCACCGTTGTTATTTGCGCACTAAAGACCCTGTAGTTACTGTAGGGTCAAGCGATGTGTTCGGGATCGACGGAAGGCTTGCTTATGAGCAATAGTTTGAAAATCGGGGAACTCGCCAAGCGAACCGGCTCTCAGGTGGAAACAATTCGCTATTACGAACGGGAGGGACTGCTACCCGAGCCCGGGCGTTCAGAAGGAAACTACAGGCTCTATTCGGATACTCACCTCGAGCGCCTTCTATTTATCCGGCACTGTCGTTCGTTGGATATGACATTGGAGGAAATCCGCAACCTACTCACCTTCCGCGATGCGCCAGACGAGAATTGCGGAGAAGTGAATGCTTTGCTCGATGAGCACATTCAGCACGTGGCCAAGCGAATCAAAGAGTTGAAATTGTTACAGAAGAACTTGAGAGGGTTGCGGAATCTTTGCCAGCAAACCCAGGCGACCAAAGATTGTGGGATTCTTCAGTCGCTAGGAAGTCCGGTAAATAAACGGTTACAATCGTCGGATGTTGAGCATCGGAACAGCCGCTTGCAGAAGACGCATCGATGATCTGAATGACTCAAGGTCTTCCGTGGAACAACCGATCTGCTCCGAAGCGCTGTCGCAGCAGTCTGTTCCCTTTTCGCTACCTTCGAGTAATGCTCTCGAAAGTCTTTTGCTAAAATGCTTGGGGATTTGGTGACAGACTACGAGATTGCCCAGCGCCGAAGGGTAAAATCAAAGCTCAGCGGATTGCAATTCTTGAGAGCTGTCATCGAATCAAGCGGCTTGACTCAAGCGGAGCTGGCGAAGGTCTTGGGCGTGGCGCAAGGTACTGTTTCGAAAATCATGACGGGTGCCCGGTCGATCACCGTGGATCACGCCAAGTGCGTTTCCCGATATTTCAAGATGGCCCCTGAAGCGTTTTTGGATCTGGAATGACCTGGGATGAGGGCTCAACTTGCAGGAGACGCCTACGGTTTTCTGAGGCGCACTCCGCATAGATTCTGATGCCCTTGCAGGGCATTCTTATCTGAAACCGAATACCCAGGGTTGGAACCCTGGGCTAAGTTCTGTTGCCCGTTCCGGGCAAGAAAGACCTCGTATGGCAGACAAAGCGGTTGCCAGAACCAGGTCCCTCTTGGAATTCTCTACTTGAACTCCTGAACTCCTTGAACTCCTGTATCCTTTCCACTCGGCGCGTTCGTCTAGTCGGTTAGGACACGGCCCTCTCAAGGCCGGTGCACGGGTTCGAGTCCCGTACGCGCTGCCATTGGAACGCCGGGAACGGAAGTTCGAGGAGTGACGGGAGTTCGGGAGGCTGCGTCTGGCAAACCAGACTCTCCAGAATCCTTGATTCGACTCCCACTTTCCGCAGCGCTTTAATACGAAAGGCATTATTCGTTCGTCGGCCCGGTTTGGGGGGCGGGAGTGAGGTATTTCCCGATCTGAGCCTGGTATGTGGCCATTTGGTGATGGTATTCGGCCTGGCCTTTTGCGTAGGCATCTTCCGAGATCAGATGCCTCTGGTAAAGATCCTCTACGTGTTCCCGCTCGCGCTCCGCTGTTTCACGCGCCTCTTCTAGTTTTCCGCGCGCGTTCTCTTCCGGCGATTCGGCTTCGGGCTGCGAATCTTTTTCGACTACCGCGGAGGGTTGTGGCTTCGGAGAAGCCGGTGACCTGTGTGTGATGGCGGGCGTCGGCACCGGCGTTGGATTCACCGTAACCGGATGATCTGTTCCGACGGTTGGTGAAGACGTCGTTAAATTCGCTGATGTGGTTGGCTGTGCTGACGTGGTCGGCTTCACTGCCGCAACATCTGCTACCGGCGCCGGATGGTGCTTGGCTGCTGTGCTCTTGAAATATATCGGGATGATCACCGTTAATGCCAGTACTTCGGCCATGATGATGGCACTCAGTACGCAAAGGATGATGTAGAATCGTCGGCTCAATGCTGGCATGGGTGCTCCTACTGCAGTTCGCGCGAACAACAAGCCTAGGTTTTGGGCTATAAAAAATGTCCCCTACAAAGATGTCGCTCCTAGGGAGTAATAAAGACGGCGCTCCTATGGAGGTAATCGGAAGGCCAGGGATAGCTAGTCGTCATGATGCTGGCTCGAATCACGTGGTCGTTGACTACGGTGATGGTTTCGTTGAAGTAACCGCCTTGGACTGCATCCGACTTCTTGTGAATATCAATCTTGCTTACGTTGCTCATCGGGTGACCTGACGGATTGATTGTATATGATCCGCCAACCTGTTATAAAAGGCCAGTCGCTCGAATTGAGGCCGTTGCGACCAGAGGATTTTCCTGACCTGTACGCAGTGGCCGCAGAACCGCTGATTTGGGAGCAGCACCCGCATAACAATCGCTTCCAGGAAGAGGTGTTCAAAAAATTCTTTCGCGATGCTTTGGCTTCCGGCGGTGCATTGATCGCTACCGATTCTCAAACGGGTCGCGAGGATAGCGCCGTCATCGCCGTGAACGCCAGACTTCGCCCCGTCGTCTGAAACTCCTGGAGGCTACGTCTGGCAGGCCGGGAACGGATGAAGTGTTCGGGAGGAAACTACCAGCAGTGAGTGCCCAAGCTATAGATTGCCGTCGCCGCGACGCACCTGTTCATCGAAGTTGGCGATCCCTTGGGCATATATCTGGTCAAAGATCGCTTCCAACGCCGGATTAGTGCCGCGGACGCCGTCGATCACTTTTTTGGCCCACTCGAAATATTCACGACAACGAGCGAGACCCCATCCGACGAGTGGTTGAGTGAGGGTATCACTGAGATTCAGATTTTATCCGCTAATTTGACAGTCTTGGCTTGGTGCGAAAGCTGGGGAGCGTGTTCAATTTGCAATTGTTTCCGGACTTCTTTCGGGAACGATTTGTCGTCCGTTACTTCGAGTACTATTTGGGTTATCTGCGCTGCGAGCGCCTCCTCTAATTCGGCCGCGGTGGTTTCAGTGTCCTCGATGGTATCGTGCAATACCGCGGCGCAGAGGGTGACAGGATCCGAGATCGCAGCCTCGATCGCCAGCACGTTTGCTACCGCGATCGGATGACGAAATGGTTCGAGAAACGTCAATGCAAAACCTTCAGCGACAGTCAGATCTGCAGCGATCGGCTTATGAACAAAACAGGCTGAGCTTGTCCAGACCTTGATTTCTCCATAGGGTGGAGACTGTGCCTGAACATCGTCCGCCTGAATTTAACGTAAATATCAACGTCCGATCCGCGGTAGGGATCGTACTTTTCCTGGTCATTGTCCTGGTTGTCGCCGTGCTGGCGCTGACCTCTTACTATACCGTGGGAGCAGATTCGGAGGGGGTGGTTCTCCGGTTTGGGAAGTATCTTAAAACCGTGCAGCCAGGGTTGCATTTCAAGGCGCCGTTCGGAGTGGACGCGGTCACGATTGTACCGACCCGACGCCAGTTGAAGCTCGAGTTCGGTTTCACGACACCCGGTTATTTGACGAACACCATTCAGCCTAGTCAGGACCCGAGTGAGGAAAAATCGATGGTGACAGGTGATCTGAATGCTGCGCTGGTGGAGTGGGTGGTGCAGTATCGAATCGATGATCCGAGCCAATACCTTTTTGAAGTGCGAAACCCGGGGGAAACACTCCGGGACTTGTCAGAAGCCGCCATGCGCGAAGTCATTGGTGACCGCACCGTGGATGAAGTGATCACCATCGGCCGGCAAGATATCGAGATCGAAGCGTTGGCTCGGATGCAGGAATTATCCAAGCGATATCATCTTGGTATCCGGGTGGATCAGGTGCAGTTGAAAAATGTGAATCCGCCGAGCCAGGTGCAAGCTTCGTTCAATGAAGTGAACAAAGCGCAGCAGGATCGTGAAAATGCGATCAATATCGCCAACGGGGAATACAACAAGGTGGTGCCCAAAGCGAAAGGTCAAGCGGATGAGACCATTCAGGCGGCGGAAGGCTACCGCTTCAAACGGGTCAATGAGGCCGAAGGTGATGTGGCGGCGTTCACCTCTGTGCTACAGCAGTACGTCAAGGCGCCGGATATTACTCGGACCCGTCTCTACCTCGAGACCATGGGGGATGTGCTGCCGGCAACGGGACCAAAAATTATCGTTGACGAATCCTTGCGGCAGTTGCTGCCAATTCTGCCTCTGAGTAAAGGGGCCGAGGCCGTGACGGGGGAGAAGTAAACAGTGAAAGGTGAAAGGCAAAAGGTGAAAAGTACTTCGATAGCTATGCGTGGCGGTAGTGTTGCGAGATCTTCGTTCCCGGCGTTCGCGGCGTTTACGGCGATCCCGGCGTTTTCCAGGGGAGGTAAAACGCGATGAAAATAAGTGGACTCTTAGTAACGGTGTTGGCGGCGGTTTTCTTGGTTCTGCTGGCGATTTCTTTGTCGGTATACACGGTGGATCAAACTGAACAGGTGATCATTACCCAGTTTGGGCAACCGGTCGGAGAGCCGATCACTGAGCCCGGATTGCATTTCAAACTGCCATTTGTGCAAGCCGTCAATACGCTGGATAAACGGTTTCTGGAATGGGACGGAGCGCCGGTGGCCATACCGACCAGGGATAAAACGTATATCCATGTCGATACTTTTGCTCGGTGGCGGATCGACGATCCGAAGACTTACTTCGTGCGTTTGCACGATGAGCGGAGCGCCCAGTCGCGTCTGGAAGACATCCTGGGCAGCGAAACCCGGAACTCGATCGCTAAACATGACTTGATCGAGATTGTGCGAACCGATAAGAATCGCCAACCGGTACGGGATGAAACTCTCAAAGGTGCGAACGGCGTGATTGGGGTGCTGCCTCCCATCCAGTTCGGCCGGCAAAAGATCGAGGACGAAATCAAGACTGCCGCCGTTCAGAAATTGTCGGAGTTCGGTATTACCGTGCTCGATTTCCGGATCAAGCGAGTGAATTACAATGCTGACGTCCTGGATCGGATCTATCAGCGGATGATCAGTGAGCGACTCCAAATCGCGCAGCGGTTCAGGGCAGAGGGCGAAGGCGAGTCAGCGCGGATCGCGGGTCAGCGGGAACGGGATCTGAACGAGATCCAATCAACCGCCTATCTTAAGGTACAACAGATTCGGGGGGAGTCGGACGCTAAAGCCAGCGAGATCTATTCTCGCGCTTACACCCAAGATCCGCAGGCGGCCGAGTTTTATACGTTTCTAAAGACATTGGATACCTATCGAAAGATTTTCACAAAAGATTCTACCATTGTGCTATCAACCGACAGCGAGTTGTTTCGGTTGTTAAAACGGGCAGGAGCGAAGGCTGCAGCTTCGCCCGCCGCTACGCCTGCGCAGTGAGGGGCGTGATTAGTGATTGGTGATTTCTGAGTGGTGGTTCGGAGTAATCAGTAATCAGTAATCAGTGTCTCGGTCATCAGTGATTTTCAGGGCGCTTTGCCGGTCCTTGCAAAGCGCCAGGTGAAAGGTGAATTTAGCGCGGAACGAGAGTCCCAAACTCTGCGGTCGCCGGCATTCCTAGCAGAACAAAAAACTAACAGTGAGAGTGGAATTGGGACGTCTTGACGACAGGGCTGCTGCTTCCGGCAGCGGGGCCGATGACCTGCTCCGTAGGAGCTAAATCTTTATAGCTCCCGTAACGTGCACGTGATCAGCTCCCGCCCGCATCGCTACGCGAAGCGTTGCGGGCGTGGCCGTTAGGAGCGGCATCTAAGGCTATGCGCTGAACGTTGCGAATGTTCAAAGGCAGATGTCGCTCCTACGACGGAGCTAACGCATCTTTTTTGCGATCGTTGCTATAAAGATTCAGCTCCTACGGAGCAAAGGCCCTTCCTCCGTCGTCCCGCGAGCCCACAACTATGGAGGACAAGTCGCCCCATCTTGTCTTTCGCTACGCTTCGGGGCGACACAGGTGCTGGCTCGTCTCCGATCACACCCTGGTCGGTAGGATATATACGACTTCGCGGACATCGGGCACTCCGAGTGCCAGATTGATCACGGCCAGAGCGTCATCCAGCGAATCCTGTTGAGTCCGGATCGAGACGACACCGTCATTGGATGTCACCTGGAAGTCTTTGTTTCGCAGTTTAGGTTCACGAGCAATACGGGCGCGAACGGAGGTAGTGATGATGGCGTCGTTGGTAAGGGCAACCGGATCCGAGCCCGGCTGCGACGCTTTGGCTGCGACGACAATTTGATCCTTGGTGGCTTCAACAACTTGGCCGCCTACGATTCGCTCGTAAAAGTTGGCTAAGCTTAGTCCACGGAGCCCCGTATCGTTCGTAGCCGAAGAAAGAGGAGATGGATGGACTTCCGTTCCGCTGGTGCGTGCTAGTTTCGCCGAACCTCCAATTGTCTGGGATGAAGAGGGCTTTGGTCCCGTGCCCATAGAAGAGCAGCCACACAAAAACGCTAGCAACGCAATTAGGGCCCAAGAACAGATTCTTCCAAGCATATGGTTCAATTGTAACCGGCAAGCAGGAGCAATGTTCCTTCGGTTAGACGCACAGCGGGTGGTTTTGTTTGCAAGATTTTGCGCGGAAAGCGCCGAGAGGTGGGGCGCTCGATGTCGAACGGGTCGAAATGCGGGTTGAATGGGTGGCAAGACGATTCAGCGTTCTTGGGGGGTGGCACGGCTTGTCGAGGACAGCTTGTCCGACGAAGCCCAAGCTCTGTATTGTCGACTCTCAAGTCGGCCTCGCAAGCGAGGCGCGCCCCACAACCAGGACGTGGGCGAAGTCGGAAGGACGACGACGAGTACGAAAAGGCGCGGCTACGCTCCCCTCTTGATATGACGAAAATATCATACGATTGGATAACCATGTTTAGAAAAATTGGCCTGGTCGCCATTCTAGGGGTGCTCTGGATAGGGACATGTCTTGCCGAAGAGACCGCCCGAGACTACACGACGCGCGCCGTGCAGTTAGTGAAGGAAGGGAAGATTAATGAGGCGATGGAGGCCTTCTCCAAGGCGGTTGAGGTCGCTCCGAACGATCCGATGTATCGCCGGAACCGATCGTCCATGTATGCGCATCTAAAGCAGTGGGATAAAGCGGTCACGGACTATGACGAGATTCTCAAGGTCCAGGAGAATGACGTGGTTACTCGTTTCAACCGCGGATATGCCTATTTTGAGTTGGGTAAGTTCGATGATGCAGAGAAGGATTTTGATGCGGTAATTCAGGCCAAGCCGGATGACGAAAACGCTTTGCGCTATCAAGCTTTTGTTTACGTCGAGAAAAAGGAACCGGACAAAGCGATCGAAGATCTTAATAAGCTGATCGCAGCCAAACCGGACGATCCGCAGAACTATGTGACCCGAGCCAAAGTCTATGCAGCCAGTGGAAAATGGCAGGAAGCGATTGATGATTACGGGAAGATCTTGGAGAAGAATCCCAAAGAACAAACTGCGCTCTGGGCTCGAGCATTGGCTTATCTGCGCACCAATAATCCGGCTAAAGAGTTAGAAGATCTAAATGCTCTAGTCGCAGTAAATCCGCACAATTTCGACGCGGTCAAGGAACGCGCAGAAGCATATCGTCGGGCGGGTGAATTCGACAAAGCGATCGCGGACTACACGCAAGCTTTGCAACTCCAGACCAAGGATGCGTCGCTTTACGCCGGGCGAGGTTTCGCCGAGTTGAAGAAGAACGACAAGGCCAATGCGCTAAATGATTTTAACAAGGCGATAGAATTAGCTCCTGATAAAAGCGAGTACTACACAGGACGCGCCTATATCTTTGTCACCAACGGCGAGTCGGCTAAAGCAGTCAGCGATTTTACGCATCTGATCTCAATGAAGCCGGGTGACGCGGATTTATACGTCCGGCGGGGAGATGTTTATTCAAAGCTCAAACAATGGGATCAGGCGGGGACAGACTATGATAAGGCGCTCTCGCTGGACCAGAACAATTACCTGGCTATCGCCGGGAAAGGGTATGTGATGGGCCAGAAAGGCAATGTGCGAGGCGGTGCGGATCTGCTTCAAAAAGCCTTGCACGAGGCCAAGGATCCTGAGCACCAGGAAGAGATTCGGGTCATGCTCCGGGATATTGGGGTGGGACCGCAGATGTAGCAGTGCGAAGTGATTGGTGATTGGTGAGAGGTGATTGGTGGTAGCCGATCGCTCCGAGGTCGCGAAAAGTAATCAGTAAATCAGTCGGATAGCCGGCAGAAGTGTCTCCTGACTTTCCTTGCTCTTCGAATCACCAATCACTAATCACCCTCTTCACTCCCCTGGCATTATATCGAACCTGGCCAGCGAGACCTGGATCTTCTCCATGGGGAGTCCGACGACGTTGGTGAAGGAGCCGGCAACGTTCTGGATGATGGAGTCGGCATCGGTTTGGGCTGCGTAAGCGCCGGCTTTATCGAGCGGGTTTATTCGGTCCAGATAAGCGTCGATTTCTGGAGAGGCTAGTTTCCGGAAGGTGACCTCTGATTGCGCAATCTCATAGCAAAGGCGGGATTGGGAGTAGAGCACGATGGCTGCGCCGGTGACAACCGAGTGGGTTTGTCCCGACAGTTGTTCCAAAAAAGATCGCGCTTCCTCGAGATCTTTTGGTTTGCCGAATGTCTTGGCGCCGAGCGCGACGATAGTGTCTGCCGCTAATACTACGGCCTCAGGATGTCGCGGGGCTATAACGAAAGCCTTGCGCCGGGCATTGAAAAGCGTGAGCTCACACGGAGTCAGAAAGTCAGCCATCAACTCTGTGACCGGGCCAGTTACCACTGTGAAACGGTATCCTGCCTTAGTCAGCAGATCCGCTCGCCGCGGGGAGCCTGACGCCAGTATAAGCGGTCTCACGGTTAAGACGGCGACGCAGTCGCACTGGGGCTGGGCGATGCGCTAGGCTTCAGTTCGATATAACCCTCGGGGATGGTGAATTCAGATTCGCTGAGCGTGGATTCCTGAACGTAGTCGACGGTCGTCACCACCGGCTGTCCGAGCAGCTCGATCGTCGTGCGGATCGGCATCCCGGGGTATTTGTCCGGGGGAATCGACAACGCTCGGAACAGATTGAGCCCGGGAGCGTTCTGAGCCGTGTAGAGGGCGCTAAGAAGAGCCTGATAGTTAGGAAAATCTTTCGCTATCTGCACGCGGACCGATAGCCCGGCGATTTTGCCGACGTATTCGTCCGTGTCGTATCCATTGATCTGTTCCTTTTTGCCTGTCGGTTGAAAATCGACAGTCTCTTCATTCCCGCTTTGTTGAGATAAAAGCTTCTTCAAGGCGTTGCCCTCGGCTCCGAGCTCTTCCGCCTTAACGTTCAGGAACATTTTGGTTTGGTGCAACAGGATGGTGGTGACACCGGATTGCGTGTCCAAGAGAGCGGTCGTCTCCGGGTTAGCATCGATCCGGCAATGATTGTCTTTCAGTTTGATCGTCACATCCTGATTCCGACCCAGGTTCTGCACCGTTTCCTTAACCACGAAGTCTGCCGAAACGGACTGGACACAAAATGCCAATAGAAAAGCAGCAACAGTGAACGATTGCATAAGCAAGGGAGGACTAGTCAACCTATAAGAAAAGCACGAACGGACAAGTGTCGGCGTGTCGGCGTGTCGGCGTGTCGGCGTGTCGGCGTGTCGGCGTGTCGGCGTGTCGGCGTGTCGGCGTGGCTGTCGATGCTCTACAATGCTA
>Ga0185299_10000367_pt1 | contig 130349 bp, 105 predicted proteins | sample PaiPotPPA55metaG_FD_128002 | JGI IMG/M metagenome (GOLD analysis project Ga0185299, IMG submission 128002) | Iron sulfur acid spring bacterial and archeal communities from Banff, Canada, to study Microbial Dark Matter (Phase II) - Paint Pots PPA... ... | reverse complement strand
TGCAGTCTGCAACTCGACTGCATGAAGCCGGAATCGCTAGTAATGGCGCATCAGAACGGCGCCGTGAATACGTTCCCGGGCCTTGTACACACCGCCCGTCACATCACGAAAGTGGGCTGTACTAGAAGTCGCCAAGCCAACCGCAAGGGGGCAGGCGCCCAAGGTATGATTCACAATTGGGGTGAAGTCGTAACAAGGTAGCCGTAGGAGAACCTGCGGCTGGATCACCTCCTTTCTAAAAGAAAAGGGAGTACGAACCGCCTTCGGCGGTTACGGCTCTCCACCCGGTCCTCACGGGCCGGGCGTTCGGCTCTCTGCCGAACGGGTTCTGGCAAGTCTCATCCGATCTCCCTTTCGTTCGCGCGAGCGGACGAAGGGCTGTTAAAGAGCAATAACAACGACCCTTCGAAACCCCACCGGGTTTCCCAGGGCGAGCAAACGCGAGAAGGCCCGATTCAATGTGAATTGAATCGGGCCTTTTTATTTGGCGCGCACATTTTGCGCAATAAAAAAGCGGCGGGATGAGGAATCAGACCGCCGCTCTTTTTGTGAGTGAGGTTCTCGGACCGACTATAGTGCGGTCCGGAAAGTTTGTGCGGCGGACGTGTTCGCGGTGAAGGATGGAAAAGAGACGCTCTGCGCCACGACGCTATCCACGATCATGGCGATGCGCGATAAACCGGACGCGCCCTCGAAAACGTGACACCAGCTGGGAATTTACGAGGATTGCGCGAGTCATCTTAATTCTCGGCGGCGAGCCGGACGCAGAGGAACCTGCCCCGGCTCGCGCCACTGAAACTATTCGGAAGCGCCGCCTGGTACGAAGACCCGCGAGGGCGCGGAGAGCTCCACGTCGCGCTGCTCAGTGCGGACGCGGATGCTGCGCATCTCTCCGTTCTTCTTTTTGCTGCGCGGCGTCTCGAACTTGAGCCAGTATTGATTATTCAGCACGACATTCAGCTGCTCGAGGAACGGGGCGAACGAAATAGGAGTTTGCAGGCCCTGGAAAAAGGCTTCGCCGCCCGTTGCGTCCGCCATTTTGGCAAGGTTGCTCTGCCCGTAATTCACCTGGAACATATTGCGGCTGAACCGGCCGACGCCGCTGGCGTAGAGCGTGTGAATCATGACGCCGGCCCTCTGCACACGTTCAATTGCAGAATCCACATCCGGGCTGAACGGATCGCCGCGGAAGCGATCGATTCCATCGGCGATCAGCAGAATCTCGCGGCGCGCGCCCGTCACCGGCCAGCGCTTGATTAGATCCATGATCGAGAGATAGATGCTGGAATACGCGGCGACATTTCCGAAGGGCAAGCGAACGCTCTTTGCGACGGCTTCGTGGTCCGTGCTGAACTGCGAAGCGGCTTGAACGGTGCCGTTGCTCGCGTAGAAAACTGCGACACCGCATGATTTGGGCTGCGCTTTGATGAAACTGGTGATGTCGTTGATTTGACTGCCGAGGTCGATTCGGTCCGAGTCGTCAATGACGATTGCCAGCTCGAGATTGGCTTTATCGCCCTGTGCCGGGACCCACGAAATTACGTTCTGCTTGTCCTTGCCGGAGTAGACCGAGACGTCACTCTGGCTGATGGGGGGCGGGGCTGTATATTTCGGGCCCAGAGCCGTGACAACGGTTGTGATGGGGACTGTACCCGGCGACGCTTGATTTTGAGCACGCGCAGAAAGCGTCGCGAGAAAAATGGAAACAACTAACGCCAAAAACCCGATTCTGCGAATCGACGTGACCATTTGATGTCTCCTCAGCGGGAACGTCTGCAACTTTCGCTTTCCGCGCGAATACGAGTGTGGGTTGTGGGACGACAGCACCCAATAGCACTAAGGTATTGGCCGCAGTATGCGTCTGTCAAGGATTGGAAATGGAGAGAGAGCCGCGCGCTATTTTTCGCTGCCCGGTACGAAAACTTTGTCAGCAGCTTTGAGCTCGACGTCGCGGCGCTCGGTCAAGACTTTGATGCTGCGATATTCTCCCTTGCCGCCGTTCTTGCTCGGGGTAGTTGCGAAGGTCAAAAAATATTGGTTCTTCAGCACCATTCCCACTTGGCTGACATAAGGATCGATGCTGAGCGGCGCGCGGTCGCCGGAGAAGAACGCGTAGCCACCAGTACCGTCGCAGATTTGATTGAGATTGCCCTGGCCGATGTTGATGATGCGCCTATTCCTGCCCGGGCGGCCGGCCGTAGGTTCGTAAATCGCATGAATCACGATTCCGGCTTGTTGAGCTTTGTCGATTGTGAGTTGAACGTCGGGACTGAATCGCTCTCTGCGGAGATAGTCGAAGCCGTCGGAAAAGAGCAAAACTTCCCGGCGCGCCCCCGTGACCGGCCAACCGGCGATTAACTGCAACAGGGATTGATAGATGCTGGAAGCGGCGCCATATGTACCGATAGGGATTCGAACCGTTTTTGCAACCGCCTCCAAGTCCGGGTTGAACTGAGACGCGATCTGTAATGTACCGTTGGCCGCGTAAAAGACGCCCGCGCTAGTGGATTTCGGTTGCGAGGTGATGAAACTTCGTAGGGCTTGAAGTTGGTTTCCAAAAGACTTTTGCAATGAATCGTCGATCACGATGGCGAGTTGGAGGCCGGCTCTGTCTCCTTGCGCCGGAATCCAGTTGGTAATATCTCTGCGAACCTTCCCTTCGCGGAGGGTGACGTCATCCTTGCTGATAGCAGGAGGCGCGGTGAATTTGCTGCCCAGGGCGGTGACGACGGTGGTGATAGGAATTGTGCCAGCGGTATCCGATTGTGGCTGAGCCTGAACAGGAATTAGCCCGAGCAGAACTGCAGGAAAAACGGCTGAGAATCCGCCCGCGAGAAATTTCCGCATACATACCTCCTCAATGGAGCGACACTTCGTTTGACGGAACGAGACGTAGGTATGGATACATCAGACGCTGCGCAACTGTAGTGAGGCAAGGATGTTATGTCAAGGCTGCGCGGCGAAGGGGACGCTGCCGACGCCTGACGATGCGGAGTTGCATGAATCGAAGGCGCGAGCTGCGAATCAGTAAGTCAGCGTCAGACGTTTGCGGCGCTCGACCCATTCCTGGGTCGCGAAAATTCTCGGCGTAAGTTCGATCAGGCGAGGAAGCATATTGAAAACGGCGACCGGTCCCCACTCTGCACCCTTGCGGGTTCGATAGCCCTTTCGGGTGAGTTCTTCGGCGACTTTTGTAAGCGAAATATCCTGGATGATGAGTTCCATCATGGAAAGCAGGAACTGCATCTCGTCAGGATTTTCTTCGAGGTGATCGCAGTCCCCACCTACACGAACTCCATACGGAGGATCTTCGAGGCGCGGCTCGCGTTCGCCAGGGGGCGCCGAAAGCTGAGCTTCGCGTTCCCATTCGACGCCCACCAGCCGCCAGCCAGCCCTTTCCCGCTGCTTCAAATATTCAGGGTCTAAAGCGCCTTCGAGCGATTCACGAATGCGTTCGAGCTTTGCCATGGCTCCTCCTCGTCAATCGCAAATCACAGCACCATCGCCTATTCGTAGCGCAGGGCAATTATGGGATCGACACGCATTGCGCGCCGGGCAGGCAGGTAGCACGCCAGCATCGCGACGAGCGCCAGAACGATTGGAACCGCGATGAAGGTAAGCGGATCGGTGGCGCTAACGCCGAACAGCAGGCTCGCCAGCGCGCGGGTGACGAGAAACGACACCACAAGACCCAGCGCGGCTCCCATGAGCGTCAGTCGCACGCCATGGCCGAGAACTAAGCGCAGGATGTCGCGCGGCGACGCCCCAACCGCGATCCGGATGCCGAGTTCGTGCGCGCGCTGCGTCACCGAGTATGCCATCACGCTGTAAAGTCCCACGGAGGCAAGCGTCAATGCGATGGCGCCAAAGATAGCGATGAGGATCAAGTTGAAGCGCATCGGCGCTTGTGCATCAACGACATAGTTCTCGAGCGGCTTTAAATTGCGGACGGCGATCCCCGGATCGAGCGCGCGCACCTGCTGTTCCACCTGCTTCATGACGCCGCTGAGATCACCGGATGTCTTGACTACCACGCCAATGCGGCCGAACGGTTCCTGTGCCTGCGGAACGTAGATCTGTTCGCGGACATTGCGCGTGAGATCGTGGATTCGCAAGTGCGCCACCACTCCTACCACAATCGCAAACAAGCGCGGATTATCTTTTTGGGTCAGCGACTCAAATTCGAGCTTTTTCCCGATGGCGCTTTCGCCCGGCCATGCTCGGTGCGCCAGCATCTCATCGACGATTACAACCCAGGGATGATTCGGGTCATCTGCGTCGTTGAAATTCCGGCCTTCGAGCAATCGCGCGCCCACCGCCGGCAAAAACCCGGGCGTGATGGGCCGCCAGTCAGCGGAGAGACTTTCCCAGTTCTGCGAAGTTTCGGCGTTGTATGCGTACGGCATCTGCGGGCCGCTACCGGTGAAGGGAAGTTGAGCAATCGAGCCAACCGACTGCACACCGGGAATCGCACCCATTTTCAGCTCGAGGTCGTGGGCGAAGCGGCTTATGTCTTCGTTCTTCGGATAACGATTGCCCGGAATTGTGATACTGAACGAAATGACGTTTTGAGGATTGAATCCGGGCTGTACCCGTTGCAGCGCAACGAAACTGCGAATCAGCAGGCCCGCTCCGATCAGCAGTACCAGCGACAATGCGAATTCGCTCACGACTAGTAGCCGCCGCGCGTTCTGACCGCGGCCGTCGCTCGATCCCCGGGCAGCGTCTTTCAATGTGTCGCTCAGATTGAGCCGCACCGTCTGAATCGCGGGAATCAATCCGAAAAGCATCGCCGTCAGTACGCATGCGCCCAGCGTGAATCCGAGCACCGCGCCATCAATGCGAATGTCATCAAGCCGCGGCAGTCCCGCCGGATGGAGCGCGATCAGCGCGCTCAAGCCCCAGTTGGCTACTAGCAACCCCGCAAATCCTCCGAGGATCGAGAGGAGCACACTCTCGATCATTATCTGGCGGACGAGGCGGGATCGGGATGCGCCGAGCGCAGACCGGACCGCCATTTCTCTTTCGCGCCTTGTCGCACGAGCCAGCAGGAGATTTGCGACATTCCCGCAAGCAATCAATAGGACGAAACCGACGGCTGCGAGAAGAGTCAGCAATGTGGGCTGCACATTTTTTACGACGTCAAATCGCAGTGGCACAACGCGAATCCGCAGTCCCGATTCTTTGTGAACTTCGTTTTCGTTCCGCAATTGCTCCGCGATGCCGTCCATCTCGGCCTGGGCCTGGGGCCAAGTCACCCCGGGTTTAAGACGGCCGAATACGCTTAGAAATGTGATGTTCCGCGGGATGGCTGCATAGTTAAGCTGCTGCGGGATCCAAAGGTCGGCATCCTTTAGCAAAAACGCTTCCGCGGGCAGCAGCATGCGAAACTGCGGCGGAAGAATTCCAACCACCGTGTAGGGCTGCCCATTCAGTTGAATCGAGCGGCCGACCATTCCGGGATCCGAATGAAAAGTGTCCTGCCACAGGCGATTGCCCATGATCACCACGCGGGGACCGTTGAGCGCGCCTTCTTCAGCCGTGAAATTTCGCCCGAGAGCTGGCTCAACACCGAGAAGAGGGAAGAAATTTGGCGTGATCGTCGCCATGTCGAATTGTTGCGGACGGTTTCCTCCGCCGCCGGGATCGCCGAGCACCAGCGTGCCCCCCAGAGTGCCGGAGCCCGCGGCAAAATCCATCAAACGAACTCGTTCGCGGTAGTCTTTGAAATCGGGAGGGGAAACAGCGGGCAAGGATTGGCCGTGGCTGCCGTAGTCGTTCCAAATGATGGCGAGGCGCGAGGGGTCGCGATAAGGCATGCTGCGGAGGAGGACGCCGTTCACAACGCTGAAAATCGCGGTGTTTGCGCCGATGCCAAGCGCGAGCGTGACTACGGCAAAGGCGGTGAATGCTGGGTTTTTCCGCAGCATTCGGGCGCCGAAAATCAGGTCCTGCCAAAGCGCTCCCACGGGACACCTCCGCGGACATTACCCAAGCTGTGTGGCATGTTCGTTGCCGCTCTGGGCCCAGGGGAAATCACTGATTGGACTTGAGTTAGTCGGACGCCACGCTTGAAAGGCGAGACCCGGCTGACCAGTTGTGGGATGGTGTGTCGCTGAATCGAACAGCTTGACCAGTCGCCTCTAGGGATTCAGTGCGGCGTCCATTGCGGATGGCTCGTGAACAGTCCATTCACGTAGCCGATTTCGTAGACGAGGAAAAGGCCGAACGCCACGCTAATCAAGCCAGACGCTACGCGTAATCCGTGGTTGAGCCGGGCGAAACGATTGTCGGCATAGGCAAACGGGAGAACCATCGCTCCGGTGATGAGCATCATGCCTGCAATTGTGCCGATTCCGAATACAAGCAGGTAGGCGACAGCCCATTTCGGGTTCCGAATCGTGGTCAGGACCAAGAGCGCAACTGCTGCGGACCCGGCGAGCCCGTGGACCAGTCCAACGACCAGCGGCCGCGCAACTTGATAAACACCAATCTGGCCAAAATGGCGATCGAACCAGCCGAGCGGAGTTTGCGCAGGAGTGTGCGGATGAGCTTCGGGGTCATGGCGATGGGGATGAGTATGGATGTAGTCGCCGTGGCTGTGCGTGTGAGAATGGACAGCTCCCGGTAGCGCGGAGCCGACAGAGCCGGCAGAAAAAGCATTGGTGATCCATTGGAGCATGCCGGTGAGATTCAAAACGCCCAAGAGAATCAGCATCAGCCCGACGGAAAATTCCATCGAGAGGCCGATGCGCGCGGGAATCACCCAGCCGAAAATAATGATTCCACTTCCCACAACGAAAATCGTCAACGTGTGGCCGAGACCCCAGAAGGCGCCAATGATTGCGGCATGGCTCACTTTTTTGTAGCGCGAGACGATCGTCGTGACAGCGATTACGTGATCGGGATCTGTGGCGTGACGCATTCCAAGGAAGAAGCCGAGCGCGATGATGGAGAGCAGGCCGATCATTGTGTGTGAAAGCGGATTCCCGCCAGCCCTCTGCGCCAAGAGCCGATTCGTTTCTCGGGAGCCGCTGGTGCGCCCTTAGGATAAACCGGTCGCCTCGCTAGGCACAATCCTCAGCGAATGATAAAATGTCGGTTAACGCTTTTCGTGAATGGGCCTGTAGCTCAGGTGGCTAGAGCGCACCCCTGATAAGGGTGAGGTCGACTGTTCAAGTCAGTCCAGGCCCACCATTCTTAACCCCGTTTGATCAAGCTGGAAATTTGCCCGCCCGAACGAAATTGCTCGCTCGAACGGCGATCAGCAAGCTAGGCGCGATCAAGAGTGCGTCAGGTCCCACAGTTGAATGAAACGGCGAACGGCTACAGCTTGTTGAGGCCGTCGAGCGCGGCGACCTTGTAAGCTTCGGCTAGCGTGGGGTAATTGAAAACGGTATCGCGGAAATACTCGATGGAACCGCCGTACGCCAGCACCGCTTGGCCGATGTGAATAATTTCCGTGGCGCGCTGCCCGATGGCATGAACGCCGAGCAACTTTCGCGTGTTGCGGTCAAACAATAGCTTCAGCATTCCGCTCTCGTCGCCCAGCATCATGCTTTTCGCGAGCTCTTTATACTTCGCAATGCCCACTTCATACGGCACTTTTGCCGCGGTCAGTTTTTCTTCGGTTTGACCGACCATCGAAATTTCCGGAATCGTGTAGATTCCGTACGGAAACAGCGCCGACATATTTTCCGAAGGCGCGCCGAACATGTGGCAACTGGCGAGGCGTCCCTGCTCCATCGAAGTGCTGGCGAGCGCCGGAAATCCGATCACATCGCCCGCAGCGTAGATGTGCGGCACTTCGGTCTGATACTCCGCGTTGACGGTCACTTTGCCTCGCGGGTCGGGTTGCAGCCCGGCGGCCTGAAGAGCGAGCTGGTCACCGTTCGCCTGGCGGCCGACTGCGTACAGCAACGCATTCGCCTGGACTTTCTTGCCGCTCTCGAGTTCTGCAAAAACGCGGTCACGCTGCTCGTCGAATCCCACGCGCGTGACTTTATCGCCCAGCCGGAACGTGGTGCCCATCTGCCGCAAATGGTAGGCCAGTGCCTCGATAATTTCCCGGTCCACAAAATCGAGCAGCTGCGGACGCTGATCGATGAGCGTCACTTCCACGCCCAGCGCTGCCATGAACGACGTATATTCCAAGCCCACAACGCCCGCACCCACGACGATCAATTCGCGCGGCACGCCTTGCAGTACGTTAATCTGATCGGTGTCCAACACGCGCTTGCCGTCGAAAGGAATGTCCGTGTTGCCCGCCGGCCGCGTCCCGCACGCGATCAAAATGTGCTCGCCTCGAATGACGGCTTTCTCGGTCTCGCCCTGAATCTCCACCGTGTGCGGATCGACAAATTGTGCCAAGCCCTGAAAAATGGACACTCCGTTCCGCTTCAGTTGCGCCCGGATCACATCGGTTTCCCGGGCCACCACGCTTTGCACGCGAAACGCGAGATCCTTCACCGAAATATCGCCGTTGCCGCGATAAGCATTGCCGTAAAAAGATTTCACCGCCGATCCCGTAAGTTGAAAAATCGCCTCTCGCACACTCTTGCTGGGAATCGTGCCGGTGTGGACGCACACTCCTCCCATCATTACCGTGCGGTCGATCATGGCAACGCGCTTGCGCAGTTTCGCCGCGCAGATGGCGCCCTTTTGCCCGGCGGGGCCGCTTCCGATCACGATTAGGTCAAACTCTTGGTCTCCCATAGGATTCGTTTATTCTATCAACACAACGCCTCACGCAGGCATGCGCGTAACGACGAAATTTCGAGCAAGTCGCCTCTCGGAAGGGTGAGCCAGGCGCGGCCCGGAAGAAATTCTCCTACGGATACTTTGCAGGAATGTGAATGCTAGGCGTTCAGAGAAATCAAAGCTGTGTCATTCCGGATAGGTTAGTGGTGCAGTTTGAATCCTCTCACCTTACTATCGCAATGGAGGCATGGAAACCTGCTTCGCTGAAAGCCATGCCGCCGCAGTCAAACACACTGTAATCAGGATTGAGAAAACGATGGGGGTGGTGAAGGCGTATCTCCAGCTCAAAGCTGTGACTGCGACAAAGCAAATGGCGAGCGCCCACGCAATGCTTCGCACGCGTGCCAAAGTCTCTGCCGGAAGTCCGCCCAGCAGCCACGCTAATACCGCCGCGAACAAAAGAAACACGGAGAAAAAAAGCCCGAACGCGCTGAAGAAGTCCCAATAAGTCCGGGTAAACCCTTGCGCGTCAAAGTGGACGGAGCGCATTAACCCAAGAACCGCGTCCGCCCCCCATTCCGGATTATTCTGGCGAAACCCAAACGTATGTCCGGCGGCAAAAAGCAGCAGAAGAACAGAAGCGATTCGATAAAACATAGATGCTTTCATTCTTGCCTCAGAGATCACGGCAGCGGCACCACTATCCTGCCGCGTAGGTTCAAACTGTACCACTACCCCGGATAGTGTCATTGCGCAGCCGAGCTCGCTCGCGAAATAGCGCGGCACTTCGAGGTTACGCGAGCCGAAGTTCCCCCACCAGATACCCTATTTCGCGTCCGCGTCTGGTTGCAGCACGCCGAACACGTTTCCTTCCGTATCCGAGCAATAGGCCAGGTACCCCACACCCGGAATGGCCATCTTCTCGACAGCAATCTTGCCGCCGTTTTTTGAGATGGTAGCCACAGCATCATCCACCGACGTGACGCTCACCGTGTTGCACGTCCCCGCGCCCGGATGCTGCCGACGCAAAATTCCTCCGTTGATTCCCGGCTCGCCGTCGGCGCCGGTAGTGACCGGCCAGTAGTCCTGCGGCCCCGGCCATTTCTGAATCTGCCATCCGAAAACTTTTTTGTAGAATTCAACGGCACGCTCCGGATTATCTGCCGGAAGTTCAAAATGAACGACACGATTCATGCGTGCTTCTCCTTTTGCTTTTGAGTTGGTTCGAAACGTCAATCAGAATGAACTACGATCGCGAAGCCGTCGCCAGGCCCGGTCCGCTGCCGTACCGTTGCGTGGCGTAACCGACAATCAACCCCACAAGCCCGCCTGGCAGCATGATGTCGAAATAGTATCCGCCCTGCATGTGAGCCACGAAGAACGCCAGGAGCAGCCCCACGCCCAGTCCGAAGACAATGCCGAGCGCGAGCGAATGCACCTTGCGCGCGAAGAAACCGATCAGAATTCCAGCGATGATGCCTTTGATCGTCGAGCCAATCACGATCCCCATGATTTGCGGCCGCACCTCGGGCGTAAACCAAGCCGTAAGCCCGTCAAAGGCTCCCAACACCCCGCCCAGGATCAGTCCCAACACGACCTTGTTCATCGCTCGTCTCCCCGCCGCCTCCGTTCCGCGGCCTCATCCTTCCTTTAAACAGCGCGCCCGATTCCTTTAACGCTTTAGCCACAAAAGCAGCAGCGCGCGAACCACCAGATACGCAAGCACAAGCCCGATCGCCACGCGATAACGCGTCGCCCAGCGAGCAGCCTTTTGAAATGGGCTCTCTGGATAAGCTGAAACAGGCGCCCCGTCCAGATAGCGCGCGACATCTTGCGCCAGATCGCTTACCGAGGCGTAGCGGCTGGCCGGTTCATCAGCCATGGCCTTTTGCGCGATCGCTGCGACTGCCTTCGGCGCGTACGCAATCGCGGCCGACGAGGCAGTGCTGGTCCCGGCGCCGTCCGAGTCACTTCCTGGCGCCGCATCAGATTTCGGGCCCGCCATCAGGAACTTGAGGATTGCACCGAGTGAATAAATGTCTGCGCGTTCGTCAATACTTTCGACCTCGCCTCGCTCTTGTTCGGGAGCCATGTAGCCCGGCGTGCCGAGAATTGTTCCGTGCTCGGTCTTCAATGGCTTGGTGACTGACGGCGTCTTTCGCGAGACCTCGACTCCGATGGGAGGGTGTTCTTCGCGCAGAATCTTTGCGACGCCCCAATCCATCACCAGCACTTCGCCGAACGGGCCTACCATCACGTTCTCTGGCTTCAAGTCACGGTGCAGAATTCCGCGCGCATGGGCAAAGGCCACCGCTTCGCAGATTCGTTGGAATATCCGCAGGCGATCGTGAACGGCATCGATTCGCTTCGCCAGCGCGTCGAGGCGTTCGCCCTCAACGAACTTCATCGCGTAGAACACCCGGCCATCCGCCAGAGTTCCTGCGTCATGCACGGGCACGATTCCGGGATGTTCGAGCCGCGCAAGAATGTGGGCCTCGCGGAGAAGACGCACACTCAGCTCGGTACGCAGCTCCGGCAGATCGAGAATTTTCAGCGCCACGCGACGCCCAAGCGTGGAATCCTCGGCTAGGTATACCGTCCCCATTCCGCCGCTTCCGATTCGCTCGATCAGTCGATAGCGCGTTCCCGCGAGGTCAGGCAGCGCACTCGCCGTTTGCAACCTTGCAATCGCTTCGTCCGAGAGCCAGTTCATTCGGGAATCACCCCGAGCAGTGCGCGCGCTTCACGGCGAAATTCCTCCTCGGATGCCGTCATTTCGCGAAGGCGTTCGAGCGCGATGCGCCGGAACTCGCGGCGTGCGAAGGCGAGATAGTTTGTTACGTCGGTAGGCGCAATCTTGAGTTCCTTCGCAAGGTCCGCATAGCTTGCCTTGGACGCGCCGTCATCTTCAAGGTCGTAAATTTCGAATAAGCGGAAATGAATCTGCTTCCCGCGACTCTCGCATTCGCGGCGCAGCTCGTCAACAGCCAGTCCAAAAAGGCTGCGGATGAACTCTTTCTCAAGGAAATCATCAACCGATTCGGGCGACGCGGCCGGTTGCACCAACGGACCAGCTCGTTGAAGCTCATTTTCGGCGGCATCGAAATCAAGCGAGAGGTGGGTCGCTCCGCCGCCGCGTTTGAGCCGTTTCGCAGCTTTCGCTTCGTTGGCTACGAAGCGGTCGGCGCAGATACGCAAAAATGTTCTTAGACGCGCTTTCGCCGGATCGAAATCGTCCAGATATTCCTTTTCAAACAGCTTCGCAAAGAAATCTTGTGTGAGGTCTTTTGCGTCCTCGTTCGATTTGCCCCAGCGCATGCGCAAGTATTTGTAGATCGGCTTCCAGTAGGCGGCTGCAATTGCTTCGAGCGCGCGGCAGCGCTCCGCCGGATCGTCGCTGCGCGCAGCCAGCACCGCCGACAGGCGCGTTGCTGGAAACTTCCCGGCTGGTCCGCCAATTTTTGTATCTTCCGTCATTTGAATATATCCGTTGCTGGGCCAAGGTTACGCCAGCGCAATCATATCGATTTCCAGGCGAAAATCGCCCGGCAAGCGAGCAGCTTCGATGGTGGTTCGTGCAGGCGGGTTCGCCGGGAAATAGCGCGTATAGACTTCGTTCATCACCGCGAAGTCATTCATATCTTTCAGAAAGACGCCCACTCGCACCGCGCGATCGAGCGACGAACCTGCTGCTTCCACGATTGCTTTTAGATTCTCGAGACATCGCGCGGTCTGCTCCGCCACTCCGCCTTCAACAATTTTCCCCGTGGCGGGATCACCCGCACCCTGGCCGGAAATGAAAATGAAGCCGTTTGCCTTGATCGCCTGCGAATAGGGACCGATCGGTTTCGGCCCCTTCTCGGTCGAAATCACTTCTCTCAAGTTGCCTCCTCGAGCGCAGATGGATGAGAGTATTTTGGATCGCTACGGGTGCGATTCGTTGGCAGGCTCGTACTTCGCGCGGAAGTCCTTTGGGATTCCCGGCTCGTAAAGCCAGATGCGGAAAAATTCTGCCAAATCTTTCCCGCTCGTTTGCTCGATCGCCGAACGGATATCGTTGTAACCGACTTCCTGACCACGAAGCAAGCTGACGACCCGAGTGAGCGCAGAACGCACCGGCGCTTCTCCGCATTTGTCTTCGAGCGCGATAAAAAACAAAGGCGCCTTCGCAAGGCTGATGGCGCGCTGTTCCGGAGAATCGCTCAGCTTCGAGACGCCCAGCCGGATTTCGACCGCTTTGGCGGAAGCCTCGTCGTATTTGTGCAAAAATTCGATCACGCGCCTCCGGCGCCCGGCTTCGCCTTTTCTTGCTTCATCGATAACAACCGTCGCGTATTCGGGAAGTCCCTCGCCGAGACCGAGCGCGGCAAACGGCGCCGGATAAATCTGCTCCCCGAACCAATTGTGTGCGATCGCGTGCGCGACTCTGTCGAGAAAATCCTCGCTGTCGATCCCCAACGCTAGCGCCGCACTGCTAACCAGCGCTCCGCCAGGGAAAGCTGCGGCTGCCGGGCCCGCCTCGCCCGTGAGATGATTGCGCAGTTCCGGAGACTCGACCACGTGTGGACCGCTGATATTCTTATCGAGCGGTCCAAAATTTGTCTGCATCACATTCCAAGCTGACGCAATTTGCTGGGCGCTCGCGGTGGCGTCTCCTTTAAGTGGTTCAAGCGTCCAGAACACGACCGAGTTGTTTTCATGGCGCGCAGACGAGGACTCAACGTACTGCCCACCGACCGCGAACGGCGCGAGGTCTTTGATGCGTACCACGTATCGAGTTTCGATTTCATCGCCGAGCTTTCTTACGCCTGCCCTCGTTCCTCGGGCGAGCAGCAAAAAATTGGCGGGCGTCCGAATCGTGACGAGCGTGCGGTCCGGCCGCCTCGGAAACGGCGATAGCGCGTGATCGGGAGGCTGAAGAACCACAAACCAGCCGCGGAATCCCAGGCTGAAAGTTCTTGGGCTCAACTTGATTCCAGAAGCCAAATCGTCGGGCGAGCGCAACACATACTCGATCAGGAGTTCACGCTTCTGCTTTTGCTCCCAGGTGGATTCGAGCGGAATGCGCAGCGTGTGCGGATGATCGTATTGAAGCTCCACGGGCAACGGCACAGGCTTTATATCGTGCCCATCCACTTCGACGCGCAGGTCGGTCATGCCGAACGTTTTTTCCGGCGGCACGACCACGTCAATAAATTTCAGTTTGGAGGCTCCTGAGTTCACCAGCGTGAATTGGCCGCGAATCTTGAGTTCCGGCGCCGGCCCGGAGACAAATTGAATTTGGCGCGACTCTTTGCTGATGCCGTATCCGGGAGCAAGCGGCACCGTGCAAGCGGCGCTGCAAATCAGGATAGCGATGGCTGCAAATGGCGCGATGCGCGAATGGAACCCGGCGCGGGACAAGATGAGAGATTCTAACGGGCGGATGCCGTTTGGAGAAGTGCGAAACGCAATGCGCATCACGCGCTAGGTTCCGGTGAACCTGCGAAGAATTTCCGCGTCAGTAGCCCAGTGCCGCCGCATCGCGAGAATTTGATCCGTCGCAGAATCGGGAACGCCGCGACGCTCAAGCTCGAGAAGGGTGGAGTCGTGCAGGCCCGAATTTTTCAGCTTGCCGAGCGAAGGGCCCGAAAGTGAAGGCGTGCCCGCCGCTTCATGCCTCGCCGTCTCGAGAATGATCTCATCGGAAAGACCGGCGAGCCGCATGGCCTGAAATTCTCCCACGTTGACTCCGAGCTGATCCATCCTGGCAAGCTCGAGAATCGCGTTCTCGCCCATCGATGCCTGCACGAGACCCGCGACGGATTCTCCCGCCGTGAACGGCTTGCCGCGCTGATGATAAATCTCGACGATGCTCACGCACGAATCGTCGGAAAATCCGGCGCCGCGCATTTTGGCAATCTCCGGTATTTCTTCGGGAGTGACCTTGAGCGCTTCGAGTTTTTTGATCGAAGTGTAACCCACGCCGGCGGCATCGAGTGGCTTGGTGTCGAGCGGCTGCAGGTGCTTGCAGCCGGCGGAAACTACGAGGAAGGCGGCTGCGAAGCAAAGCAGCGTTCTCCGCCTAAACATTGTAAACGCGTTCGATATCGAAAACTCCCGGAATGCGCTTGATGGAGCTCAGGATGCGCTCAAGCTGCTTGCGGTCGTGCACATCCAGCGCAACTTCCATTCGCGCGTGCAGTGCTTCGCCGCCGCTCTCAAACGTGCGAATGTTTGCGCCCGTATCGCTGATCGCGCTGGTGATGCCGGCGAGAATCCCGGGACGGTCCTCGGTGAAAATCCGCAAGCGTACCGGGAACGTAGCTTGCGTGGTGCCGGCCCATTCGACCGGAATGCGGCGCTCGATTTCGTAGAGAAGATTTTGCACATTGGGGCAGCTCTTGCTGTGCACCGCGATGCCGCGCCCGCGCGTCACGTAACCGATAATGTCGTCGCCCGGAATCGGCGTGCAGCACTTCGAGCGATAGACCATCAAGTCGTCGTGGCCGCCGCGCACGACGATTGCGCCATCATTCAAGCCAAGCATGCGCTTGACCGTGGAAACGATTTTTGGCTGTTTGTCTTCGCCCGGCTCAGCGATCGGCTGGCCCGTAGCCTTCGCGAGCACCTGGCGGGCCGACCATTTTCCGTAGCCGAGATCGGCGTGGAGATCTTCCACGCGACCGCAGCCATAGTCGGACGCTACGCGCTGCCAGTCCTCATCCGAGATTTTCTTCAGAGCAATGTTTGCCTGCCGCGCTTCCTTTTCAAGCAGCCGGCGGCCCACGTCAGTGGCTTGCGCGCGCTCGTGCAGATTAATCCATTGGCGTATTTTGCTGCGGGCGCGCGAAGTGTGGACGAAGCTGAGCCAGTCGCGCGACGGCTCGTGGCCTTTTTGCGTGAGGATTTCGACCACGTCGCCATTGGCCAGCGCATGCCGCAGCGGCACCAGCGCACCATTCACCTTCGCGCCGCTGCATTGATGCCCGACCTCCGTGTGAATCGCGTAGGCGAAGTCAACCGGAGTCGCGCTGCGCGGCAGAACGACCACGCGCCCTTTCGGCGAGAAGGTGTAAACCTCTTCGGGATAAAGGTCCACGCGCAGCGTCGAGAGAAATTCGCTGGGCTCCTCCATCTCCTGCACCCACTCGATCAATTGCCGCATCCAGACGATGCGCTGATCGTCCGCCTGCGAAGCGCCTCCGCCATCCTTGTATTTCCAGTGCGCTGCGACGCCTTGCTCGGCGATGCGATGCATTTCTTGCGTGCGAATCTGCACCTCGAACGGCTGCCCGGCATGGATCACGGTGGTGTGCAGCGACTGATACAGATTGGGCCGCGGCATCGCGATGTAATCCTTGAAACGGCCGGGAACCGGCGGCCAGATCTGGTGGATCACGCCAAGCGCCGCGTAGCAATTCTTCACCGTGTCGGTGATCACGCGCAGAGCGAGCAGATCGAACACCTGGTCCAGCGTCCGCTGCTGCTTCTGAATTTTCAGGTGAAGCGAATAGAGCCGTTTGATGCGAGCCTGCACTTCCGCCGGGATACCGCTTTCGATCATCTTGCTACGGACGGCGTCCTGCACTTCGTGCAAAAATTTATCGAAAACTTTTTGCTTGGTGCTGATTTTTTTTTGGATATCGAGAAACGATTCCGGCTCGAGATAGCGGAATGCGAGATCTTCGAGCTCTCCGCGAATCAAGCCCATGCCGAGCCGGTTCGCGACAGGGGCATAAATGTCCAGCGTTTCGAGCGCGATGCGCTGCTGCTTTTCCGAATCGAGGAATTGCAACGTGCGCATGTTGTGCAGCCGGTCGGCCAATTTGATCATCACGACGCGCACGTCATTAACCATCGCGAGCAGCATCTTGCGGACGTTTTCCGCCTGCCGCGCTTCCGGCGCCAGAAGGTCGAGCCGGCTGATTTTTGTGGCGCCTTCCACGAGCCGCGCGACGTCCGCCCCAAATATTTCCTCAATTTGCGACAGCGGAATTTTGGTGTCTTCGACCACGTCATGCAGCAGCGCAGCACACAGTGCCGTAACGTCAAGCCGCATGTCCGCGAGCAGGTGCGCCACTTCCACGGGATGCGAGAGGAACGGCTCGCCCGAGAGCCGCGTTTGCGTCTTGTGCTGCTCGGCAGCGAAATCAAAAGCACGGCGCAGAAGCTCCAGGTCGTCACCCGGCCGGTTGCGGCGCACCTTGTCCATCAACTCGACAAAGCGCAGATCGACGGCACGCCGTGCGGCTGGGCTGATCGCCGATTTCGGTGCGGGATCCATGGTTTTCTATGGGGCTATTCTAATCGAGGCTGCCAACATTGAACTTGGATTTGTGGGGTTGTGCCGTACTAGGACCGGCGGCGGCAAGGCGCTACGCCTGGATTTTTTATGATAAAAAATCGCGATCCGTTCGCGATTAGACTTGGCTCCCCTCCTTTGTTTTCAAGTGTTTACCTCGATTTCTAATCGCGCGTTCGCGATTAGAAAATCCCGGCCAACGCTCTCCCAAAGCTCGCTCTCTCTGTCCGCCCTGGCCACAAACAGTCAGAACTCAAACGCAACGGTAACATAAAGGAAACAACGATTGCAAGCTTTGCCCCGAGATGGGTAGTGCTCTAATGTTGTGTTGCTGGCTTTTTCTGGTCCTGTTGCATCCTCTTGGCGTAGCCAATGTCTACGGCGGTGCCCAGACCGCTAACCAAACCTTCATCAAGAGTATTTATCAGGCTAATGACCGTGGTTGCGAAATTGGCTCCCTGAAGAACAACAGAAACATTTGCGCTGGATTGATTCAATTGTTTCCTCAAGGAGTCCAAATCGGGACTAATCCCGTAAAGTTTGGTTGTTACGATTCCCACGACGTGACCATTTGGTCCGAACAGCGGAGAGCCAGAGAATCCGCCACGCACCGGGGCTTGGAACATGATTGTGTTCACCAGCTTATTCCCAAGTATAGTCTGAGCTGTTCCTGTATTCGAGACAGTACCAGTTATCAGCGGCATGCCGATGTCTGGAAGCCAAGGAATAATTGTGAGCGGGTCTCCAATGTCAACTTCTTTCCAATCGCCAAGAGTCAGGGACTGAAGGCCAGAAATATCAACTTTCAAAAGCGCGGTATCAAAGTTGACTTGATCATCGGAAATGTCGGTGGAAATAGGGGCAGCGTGGTAGAGCCGTGCGACGCCATCTTTGATAACAACTGCTCCAAGGTTAGGAGCGTACTTCCTAAAGTTGGATTCTGGGGTTGTGACAACGTGATTGGCAGTGACAATCAGTCCGTCGGCGGAAATGATGAATCCAGTGCCGCGAATGTTCTGTCCACTTTTTATCTGCGTGATCCCATTCTTGGAAATCCGATAGATTTCTTTCCCAGTCGTTACATTTTGGGCATTTGCGAAGATGGAGAAAATCAAAAGGCTAAGGACCAAACCCAATGCTCTTTTCATATCGTCTCTCCTGTAGAAGTTTACGACCCGATGCCTTCGTTTGCGTGTTTTTATACTGATTGTAAATTGAGGGGAGAAGAACATACGGGCGGGGCCGATGCTAGCCCCCGCCCGTCACAGTAAGCAAGAGTTGAGGTGGTGGCGAGTGTATGAGTTTGGCAATCCATTTTCTTATGCGCTCGCCCATGTGAGAAGTTCCGTCACAGACCAAACGTGGTCTGCGATTCCAGCCTGCATCGCAGGCGTGATGCGGAGCGATTGATGCACGCGGCAGAAATTGAAAAAGGCCATGTAGAGATGAATCGCGGCAGTCAGATGTTCGAGCGTCTTGCTGAAACCGAGACTCAATCTCGTAAAGCGGCGAAGGTGCGTCCGCACGCTGAGATTGGCGCGTTCGACATGGCTAGTGCTGATTCTTTCGGGCTTCGGGTTTCCGCTTATGCTTATTGGGATGGTCGCAGTTACTTTCGAGGGGTTGTACCACTCCGGGCCTTCGCCGTCAGACGTTCCGTAGAGTTTGAGCAATTGGGCGAAATCAATATCGGCTCCAAACGATTCTTCGATGGCGGGAACGTAACTGCGGAGTCCGTCCGTCGTGATCTGGAATCTGCCGAGAACGCGCTCGCTCAAGTCGCGGATGAAGTCGTACGCGCTCGCGCCTTCGCGCTTGGCAACGAGGTAGGACAGAACCATTTTTGTTTCGGAATCAATTGCCATCCAAATGTATTGGTCGCCCCATTCCTTCGGAGTGTCGCCGTAGAGATGCGCTTCTTTGGTGTGAACGAAAGTCCAAAGCTCATCAGCTTGGACAAATCGCGGACGGATATTCCGCACGCGGGCATCGAAAAGGTTTCGGCACTTCTTTCCCACTGTGAGAAGCAGCGAAAGAATCGTGCCTTGGTGTGTGCCAGTGACCCGGGCAACAGCGCGTACGCTCATGCCCTCAAGCAAGAGCGTGGTGATCTGCGCGGCCTTCTCTGTCGAGATGTAATGCCGTCCAAGAGGCTTCTGGCGCGGTTCGGAGAATGTAGCTTTACAAGAGGGGCAACGGAATCGCTGAGTTTTGCGTCGCCCGTACGTTCCGAATTTGTTTGCTTCGGAGTGTTTGCAGCGGATGCAGGTCATGTCGGTTTCTCCCTTGTTTTTCTGCGGGAGAAGCCCGACAATCACGATCTCGGGTCTGAATGCGGGCTTCGTCCGCGTTTGGATTCAGCCTCGCCGTCAGTTAGAGCTGACGGCGAGGCGTTTACTTCCCATTCACAATTTCTTTGCCACTTGGCGTACCCTACCGCTGGCAGGTTCCAGTGGCCTCTTCTTCCACCGATACGCTGTCACGCCACCAACTATTGTGGATTCAGCTTCGTTGTTTTTCATTCTCGCCAGAGTTGTCGAAACAGATGCCAGAGGGTTAGTTTTGTAGTTACTGAAATCGAAACCGGATTCATTCAGAAATTCACGAACGTCAAGCGTGGTGAGCCATTCCTTAGACTTGGCTCGCAGGATGCGAATGATAGCCTCTTTGAGTCCTACAGCACTTCTCTCTTCATCCAAAATCATTTCGTCGAATCTGGCGAGGAATGCCGCCCTATCTTTGTCGGAGAGCATGTTTATGGTTGCGAAAAAGAACTGTCTAAGTTTCACGATCTCGTGTTCAAGTTCGTTTTTTTTTGCCCTCGCGGAAACAAACTTCGACAAGGTGTCGTCCAGGATGCTTTTGTAATCGGTGTCATTCATTGCAGACAGGAGTATAGACATGTCTATAACTAAAGTCAAGAAAAAAGAGTTCCGCACCAAGTGGGATGAAGCTATTGCCGACGCGAAGCGCAAAATACGCAGCTTGGAGTCATCCATTGACTACTTCCGGCAGAAGAGAAAGGCACACGAACCGTGGCCCGGAGAATCAGCAACACACAATTAGAGCACTACCCCGAGATGCTTAATCTGGATTCGCGGGCGTCGAAGTAGTAATATTCTCGTGTCTCTGCTTGGTCAGGGCGCCCGGCCCCACGTCTGAGACTCTACGATTCATGCCGGAAACGACAGGCCGCAAGCGCATTCTGAAGGTGGTTCAGTCTTATTTTCCATTTCAGGATCGAGGCGGACCCGTGTTCAAGGTGAGGGCGCTCGCGACGGGACTTGCGAAACGAGGCCACCGGGTTACGGTCCTGACGGCCGATCTCGGCTTCGGGAGAGAGAATGGCCTTCACGTCGAAGCAAAGCGTTGCCACTGGGGTTGGAGAGCCGAGAGCGATGATGTGGAAACGATCTACCTCACGACTACCGGACGATATCGCGCGGTAACATTCAATCCGGGTGTGCTCTCATTTTGCCGGGATTCGATTCGCGAGTACGACGTGGTTCATTTCTACGGGCTGTACGATTTGCTGGGGCCGGCAGCGAGTCATTTCTGCAGGCGGCAATCCATACCCTATGTCATCGAGCCCATGGGAATGTACCGCCCAATTGTGCGCAGCCTGCGACTGAAGCGGATGTACCTCAGCCTGCTCGGGCACCGGTTCATACACGGCGGCCGCTACCTGGTGGCGACGTCGGAACAGGAGAAACGAGAGCTGATCGAAGGAGGAGTCGACTCTGCGCGCATCGAAATTCGCCGAAACGGCGCTGAGTTGCCCGCGAATGAGCCTGAGCCCGGGAAATTCCGCCGAGAGCGAGGAATTTCAAGCGACGCGAAGATGATTTTGTTTCTCGGGCGTCTGGTGTCGAAGAAGAGTCCCGACCTGCTCCTTGAGGCGTTCGCGAACTGGCGCGCGAATTCCGGCCGAGGCGAAGATACCGTGCTCGTGCTCTCGGGACCAGACGAAGGTGATGGTTTTTTGGCCAAGCTCCAGTCTATGGCCGAACGCCTTGCGATTCGAGACAGGGTTCTTTTCACCGGCCCGCTCTATGATGATGCAAAGTGGTCGGCCTATCGCGACGCGGACCTGTTCGTGCTGCCCTCGCAAAACGAAAATTTTGGAAACACGGCGGGGGAAGCAGCGGCGTGTGGAACGCCGGTGATTGTGACAGACCGGTGCGGTATCGCACCATTTGTGGGCGGAGCCGGCGAAGTGATTCCGCACGATCTCGCGGCTCTCGAGCACACGCTGGGGAAAATGCTTCAGGATCCGAAGCTTCGTGAAAATCGGCGCGAAAGTTGCCGCGAGTTCGTGAAAAGCCTTTCGTGGGAAGGGCCTCTCGACCAGATGGAGCAAATGTATCAAGATTGCAGCCGAAGATGAGGCGGGTGACGAAAACAATTTTCGCAGACTGCTTCTGGAGATACCGCTGCTTGAGTTTACGATTTGCGATCAGTGGCTGGCGGCCGCGACGTATCGGAAAGCGTCTTCAACTGTTTTGACACCTGCTTTTGATCCCAGTAAGCCCGTTTCCATCTTTGAAAATTGATATCGGCGTTTCGGGGAGAAACTCGCCGGATCGAATGTTCCCTTTTCAAATTGGAAAATCCAGACGTACTCGCGGTGTGCGTTGTCTGCTTGCGATTGCGGCACCAGGGCGGTGTCGATTGGCGTCATAGGCGTGAAATCCGAAAAGCCGCTGGTCTTATGAACCAGTTGGGGCATCGTCCCGCTGAAGAAGTCTACATCGTGCGTAAAGATAATCACGAAATCGACCTTGGAAGGATCAGGCGCGGGACAAATTTGAGAAAAAGCTTTTTCGCGATTCTTGGCGATCCATTTTGTCTGGCTGGGCGTGAGGCCATAGGCGGAGAAGTAGCTCTGGCACGCGGTGTTTGATTGCTCGCTCACTGTCTCTGAATCGGAGCTCGAATCAGGAACGACAGGGGATGAAGGCGGAACCATTGCTGGACTTGCTGTGGCGTGTTCCGGAAGTTCCGAGGACGGCTTGACGGATGCAGGCGCTGCGACCTCCGGCGTAACGGCGGGCGCTTTCGCCTCGGCAACCGGAGTGGAAGGCATCGGATTCGCCGTTGCTGACGCAGGCGCCGGTTTTAGCGCGCCGAGTGCGGGTGACGGCGCCACGGAAACAGTGGCAACTTCTTTCTTTTCGACCGTTGCGTGCGCCGAATCCGAACTGCCTGAGGCAGGCGGCCGCGGAATATTCGAGTAGTTCACATCAGCAGGAGCGAGGGCAACTGCTTGCGCGGACGCCTTTGCGATCTCCGCGGCTTGCGCCTGTTTGGCAGCCATGCCGATGTCGTGATCCGAATCCCGATAAGGCTCCAGGGCCGGAAGATCGGAGACGGCGGCATCAGGCACGTAACCTTCGACGCCGCTTTGTGCGCGGATCTTTACATAGTTCGGAACGCGCTCGATAATCTCGACGCCCTCGCCGCATTTCAGCTTGGCGTCCACATTGAAGCTGTTCAACGAATCGTAGACCCAGATTTGATCGCGGTTCGAATTGCACTTCAGTGTTGCGGGACGTGCTGAGGCAGGCTCTGCAAGAAACGAAATGCTCACCATACCGAAAACCAGCAAGAATAAATGCGCTTTGCGGACCATGGCTCCCCCCTTAACCCTGGCTCGACAACCCCGAAGCAGTGTAGGACCTTGGGTCAGGCGAATAACACTGGACGATGGTACAGAGAAGGGACAGGTCAGGGACAGTGAGTTATTTAGGGATGTAAGGCTCTAGGTACTATGATACCTGTACGGGCATGCCGCAGGTCACGAACCGCCGCCGAAAGCGACTGAGAACGGCCGCCAGCGCGTGTAAAATGGGGAAATTATGACGCCAGCGAAACCGGACGATGCAGCTTCGAACTACCTGCTGAAAACTGAGCCTTCGGAATATTCGTTTGCCGATCTTCAACGCAACAAAGAAACGATTTGGGACGGAGTATCAAATCCCGTTGCGGTAAGGAATCTTCGGGAGATGAAGCCGGGCGCGCGGCTCGTCATCTATGAGACCGGGGACCAGAAGAGCGCGGTCGGGACTGCCTCTGTGATTTCAGTGAATGCGTCCAATCCCAAAAACCCCGCGGTGAAAATCAAGGCTGGCAAAGCGCTCGCAAAGCCGGTGTCGCTCGCGCAAATCAAATCCGATCCGCAATTCGCGACGTCGCCGCTCGTTCGTCAAGGAAGGCTCTCTGTGGTCCCGTTGACGGATGCGCAGTACAAGAAGTTGACTGGCGACTGACCTGCCTACTCTCCGGCGTTCGCGAAATCCAAAACGGAACTTAGACGAGGCCTTTCTCGCCGCTGCGATATGGCATAGCGGCGCGGGCGAGGGTATTCTGTTGGAGCGTCGAAAGGGGAGCACGAACCTTCATGTGTGGAATTTGCGGCGTCGTTGGAATCGGGTCGCCAGAGCGAGGCGAGATGCTCGTTCGCCGGATGATGGCCGCGATGGTTCATCGCGGTCCGGATGGCGAAGGCGTCTTGATTGCTCCGCCTGTGGCCTGCGGCATGCGCCGGCTCAGCATCATTGATCTTCCGGGCGGCAACCAGCCTGTTTGGAACGAAACCAACACGGTCGCGCTGGTTTTCAACGGCGAGATCTATAATTTTCGCGAGCTTCGCAAAGAACTCGAATCCGCTGGCCATACCTTCCGCACGAATTCCGACACTGAAGTGATCGTGCACGCGTTTGAGACATGGGGCGAGAAATGCGTCGAGCGGCTGCAGGGAATGTTTGCGTTCGCAGTTATCGAGATGCCGCAGGGACCGACTGGGCGGCCGGCGCGCGTCTTCATGGCTCGCGACCGGATGGGAATTAAGCCACTCTATTACACGATCGTCGATGACAAATTTTTCTTTACATCGGAAGTGCGCGCGCTGTTGGCCAGTGGAGCGATACCAGCGAGAATTTCGCCGGATGCGCTATCGTCGTATCTCCTATTTGGGTCTGTGAGCGAGCCGGTCACTCTGGTCGAAGGCGTTTTTTCAGTTCCTCCGGGCCACTATCTCGATATTCCAATTCCCCAGGAATCGGCTCCGGCGGTTACGGCCGTTACGCCACAGCCGTATTGGAATGCTGCAAAAGAGCGGGAACGAAGGCAAGCTCCAGCATCGGCAGACTCTGCGGAGTCGCCGCAAGAGCGTGTTCGATCGTTGCTCGAACAGGCTGTCGCCAGTCACTTCATCGCTGACGTGCCTCTTGGGGTTTTTCTCAGTAGCGGACTGGACTCGACGGCGATTGCCGCGATTGCCAGCCGCACGCAGAAAAGCATTCACACATTTACAGTGGCTTTCCCCGACGTGGAGTTCAGCGAAGCGGAAAAAGCGCGGCGGACGGCGGAGCGGCTGGGTACCGAGCATTCGGAGTGCTCGTTGTCGGGTGACGAGATGCTCGCTCGACTCGACGAAGCTGTAGCATCTTTTGACCAGCCCAGCATGGACGGCGTCAATACCTATTTCGTTTCCTGGGCGGCGCGGCAGGCTGGGTTAAAGGTGGCGCTTTCTGGCTTGGGGAGTGATGAACTATTCGGTGGTTACACGTCTTTTGATGCAACTTCGAAGGTGAGGCGGCTAGCTTCCGCGGCCCGTTGGGTGCCGAAACCGTTACGGCGTTGGACCGCACCCCGGTCCGGCGCTGCGAAAGTTGCGGGATCATCTCCCGATGCGCTTCGAAAAGCGTCAGCGGCGTGGCTCGATCCTTCTTCGCTGCCCCATCCTTATTACTTTACGCGCTCCCTCTTTACGCCGCAGGTCGTTTCGGGCTGGCTGCGTCGCGACGGAAACTCTTGGGTGACGACTAAATGGGGAAAATGGCTTGCCGACGCGGCGAACGAAGCTCGGTCCATGGATGAATTCACCGGCGTTTCGTGGCTCGAGCTGCGCTCCTATCTTGTGAATACGCTTCTGCGCGACACCGACGCGATGAGCATGCACCACTCGCTTGAAGTGCGCGTGCCATTTCTTGATTCTTCGCTCGTCGAATATGTGTTGTCACTTCCCGAATCGCAAAAGCGCAATCACTCACAGCCGAAGGCGCTTCTGATCGCCGCGCTAGGTGAGCTCTTGCCAAAGGACCTCGTCGCACAGCGGAAACGCACTTTCACGTTTCCATGGGAAAATTGGATGCGAGGCGCGCTGCGTGAGCGAATCGCAGCGGGGCTCGGCGGTTGGTCGCCTGCTCTCGAGCCGTTTCTGAGGGGCGAAAATGTGCGCCAGGTCTGGGATGATTTCTTGGGGAGCCGAACCACATGGTCTCGACCGTGGAGCCTCTACGTGCTGAACGAATGGGTGAAACGGAATCTGGGCGGAAAGTTCGCCGGAAACCCCGAACCTCGAAAGGACGCCGCCGTTTCCGTCGCCTGAACCGCGCAATGCCTGAGACAACCGACTTCTCGCCATGATCATTCTCGGCATCAACGCTTACCATGCAAATGCTTCGGCGGCGATCGTTGCCGACGGGCGCCTTCTCGCGGCGGTCGAAGAAGAGCGCCTGAATCGGGTGAAATACGCGGCGGGCTTGCCGGCGCACGCGATTCAATATTGTCTCGATCAGGCCGGCGTGAAGCTCACGGAAGTGGACCACATCGCGATTCCTCGTGATCCCCGGGCCCGCCTCGCAACAAAGTTGCGCTTCGCCATGCGCATGCCGCGTTTTGCGATCGAGCGCGCGCGCGTGATGGCTCGCTTTGCCGGTGTCCGTGAAGATCTGGCGTCGGCGTTTGAAATTGCGCCAGAAAGCATTCGCGCGCAGTTCCATCGGATCGAACACCACACGGCGCACCTCGCCAGCGCCTACTTCGTTTCACCCTATGAACGCGCCGCAGTTCTTTCGGCCGACGGCCTCGGCGATTTTGCGAGCGCCATGTGGGCGGTTGGCGAGGGCCCGCGCATGCGAATTCTGGGTGAGATTAGGTTCCCGCACTCGCTCGGGATGTACTACACGGCGCTGACGCAGTACCTCGGCTTTTGGAAATTTGGCGACGAATACAAAGTGATGGGCCTCGCGGCGTATGGCCAGCCGGAATTCCTCGAAGAATTTCGCCGTATCGTACGTGCCGATGGGCCGCTTTCCTTCCGGCTTGGATTGGAATATTTCACACACCAGAATCAGGGCGCGGAAATGTCCTGGCGCGACGCCAGCCAAACTCCGGTGCTCGGCCGGCTATTTTCGCCGTATCTCGAAAAACGGCTCGGTCCGACGCGCAAGGCAGAGGAGCCGCTCGAACAGCGCCACCATAACCTTGCGGCCAGCATGCAGGCAGCGCTTGAGGAAGTACTTGCTGCGCACTGGGCTGCTCTCGCGGAAAAAACCGGCGAGAAGTCACTTTGTCTTGCCGGAGGCGTGGCGTTCAATTGCCTCGCCAATGGGAAGATTTTCGATCGCTCACCGTTCGAGCGCGTCTACGTTCAACCGGCGGCTGGAGACGCCGGCCTATCCGTTGGAGCGGCGTTCGCTGTGGAACATCAGATTCTCGGACACCCGCGCAAGTTTGTAATGGACCAAGCAGGTTGGGGGCCGGAGTTTTCGCCGCAAGAAATCCGCAGAGCGATCGAAAGCGCCACGAGTTCAAATGGCGATGTGAACCTGGTGGAATTCGACGAAGATTCGTTGGTGCAGGCCACCGCGCGGCACATTGCTAGCGGCAAAATAGTTGGATGGTTTCAAGGGCGCGTCGAATGGGGCCCGCGAGCGCTCGGCCAGCGCAGCATTCTCGCAGACCCGCGGCGCGCGGAAATGAAAGACGTCCTCAACCGGCGCATCAAACACCGCGAAATTTTCCGTCCGTTTGCGCCATCCATTCTCGAGGAAGCGGCCCCCCAATACTTCGAGCAAACGCATCCATCGCCCTTTATGACGTTCGCGTATTCAGTTCGCCCTGAAAAACGCTCAGTGATTCCCGCGCCGACCCATGTGGACGGCACAGCGCGGCTGCAAACCGTGGGCCGCAGCGCAAATCCGCTCTACTGGAAACTCTTGCGCGCCGTTGGCGATCTTACGGGCGTGCCGGTGGTTCTGAACACATCGTTCAACGATAATGAGCCGATCGTCTGCCGTCCCGAAGAAGCGCTCGACTGTTTCCGGCGCACCCAGATGGACGTGCTGGCGATGGGGAACTTCGTGCTTGAGAAGAAATCGGCGCTCGCAGCCAGCGCCATGAGCGCTGATGGTTTTGCCGAACCGTTGAAATGAAAAATTGAGGTAAGATTACAAGTTAGGTAGCGCCACAATTTGGACGCGCAGTTCTCGTCGTTTCCGACTCCCAGCTCGCGACGAACCTGAAGTGGCAGGCCGCTCATGCACATATTGCTTTTAAACGAGTACTATCCGCCGGACACGTCTGCCACCGCGAAGATGGCCGCGCTCGTCGCGGAAACTCTCGCCAAAAGACATCGCGTTACCGTCCTCGCCGGCAGGCCCTCCTACGATCCCGACGAATATTATCCGTTCGCCTTTCTCCGCAGCGATAAGCGAAACAATGTGACGGTCGAGCGCGTCGGCTCCACTGACTTTCCACGGCATGAAATGAAGCGCCGCGTATCGAATTACCTCTCGTATCTGGCGTTGGCCGTACCGCGTGCGCTCGCGATCCGGCCCGATGTCGTCCTGGCGATGACGGACCCGCCGGTTGCCGGCATTGCAGGTGCGTTCGTCGCCCGCATGAGCGGCCGTCCGTTTGTTTACAACATTCGCGACATGTATCCGGACATGGCTCTTGGAGGTGACATCGTGCGCGCCAATTCGCTCGTCGCGCGATGGGAAAAGATGCATCGCCGTGCCTTGCGTCAGGCAGCGCGCGTCATCGTCCTCGGCGACGACATGCGAGAACGAATTCTCTCGAAGGGCGTCGCGCCTGAACGCATCGCAGTTGTTCGCGATGGCGCCTCGCCTTCAGGGCCGCTGCCGGACCGCACACATCCCACCGTGGAGCAAGTTCGCTGCGGATTCCCGTTCGTGGTCCTGCACGCCGGCAATCTTGGCTTCTACGGCGCCTGGTCAACACTGTTGAAGGCCGCAGAATTGCTGCGCAACGAAAACACCGGGCTCGTGTTTGTAGGCGATGGAGCAAACCGCGCCGCAATGCAATCGTCGATCAATGGCTCGCGAAACGTCCGCTTCCTGCCGTTCCGCCCAACCAGCGAAATTCCGCATGTCATGATGGCGGGAGACCTGCACATCATTACTGTAAAGCGGGGCCTGGAAGGCGTCGTTGTTCCCAGCAAGCTCTATTCAACGCTTGCTGCAGGCCGTCCGATGCTCGTCGTGGCACCTCCGGAATGCGATGCGGCACGAATTGTGCGCGAATCCGGGTGCGGCATTGCGGCTGATCCGGACGATCCGCTTGCAGTGGCCGCAGCAATTCGGGAGCTTCGCGATGACCCGAATCGCCTCGCCGAGATGGGCCGCCGAGCCCGGGAAACAGCGGAGAAATATGCTAGAGTGAATGAGTTAGAAAAATTCGCATTAATCTTGGAAGAAGCCGCGCAGGAAAAACCGGGAGGGCGCTATTTGGAATAATAAGAAAGTTATCGTGACCGGAGGTACCTCTTTTATCGGGTCGCATCTCGTCGATGCGCTCCTCGAGCGCGGCGCTAAGGTCCGCGTGGTGGACGATCTTACCAGCGGGCGGCTGAGCAACATCGAGCACCACCTGAAAGGCGGCCACGTCACATTCGTGGAAGCCGATCTTCGCGAGCCGGGCGTTACACGCGCCGCGATGAACGGCATCGAAGTGGTTTTTCACCTGGCTGCCGACCATGGTGGCCGCGGGTATGTGGACCTGCACCAGGCCGGTCCGGCCTCGAATCTGTTTCTCGACGGCCTGATCTTCTGGGAAGCGGTAAAGGCGGGCGTGGAAAAAGTTGTCTACGCCTCGTCCGGCTGCGTTTATCCCAATTACATGCAAACCGACACAAAGAAGGAAATTTACCTTCGCGAAGAAGACGTGAAGCCGCCGCACGACGCGGACAACATGTACGGCTGGGCGAAGCTAATGGCCGAGCTTACGCTGCAGGCCTACCACCGGGAGCACAAACTCGGCGCTGCCTCCTGCCGTTATTTCACGGTGTATGGGCCGCGAGGCGTGGAAAATCATGCTGTGATCGCCATGATTGCGCGCGCGTTCGTGGGTCAGGATCCATTCGAAGTGTGGGGCGACGGCAATCAGATCCGGAATTGGACCTACGTGGACGACATCGTTAACGGGACGATTCTCGCCGCGGAAAAAATTAATGATGGCACTGCAGTGAACCTCGGCACGATGGAGCGCATCCGAGTAATCGACGCCGCGAAAATGGTGCTCGACTTCGCCGGAAAGAAAGCTGAGATTCGTTTGCGACGCGACATGCCGACCGGGCCGGCCAACCGCGTGGCGGATAACGCCCTCGCCAAAAAGCTGCTAGGTTGGGAGCCAAAGACGAAGTTTCGCGACGGCCTGAAGAAGACAATGGATTGGTACTTCGAGAGCAAGAAGACGGATGAAGTGCGCGGCGTCCTGGAAAAGATGCTCACCGCGCGCTGACCCCAGAACCTAAATTGATAGAACCCGAATTGGCTATGGCGATCCCAACGAGTCTAATTGCATTCGGCGTGGCGCTGCTCGCCTCGCTCGGCCTCACGGTGCCGGTACGCCGCTTTGCGCTTCGCGTCGGCCTCGTTGATCAGCCAGGTCCGCGCAAGGTTCATCTAAAACCGATACCGCTGCTCGGCGGCATTGCAATCTATTTGGGATTTGTCGCCGCAATTTTGCTGACGCAGCACGGGGTAATGCAGAAGCAGACGATTGCAATTCTAAGCGGCGCCACGCTTCTCGCCATCGTAGGTTTTCTGGATGACGGCGGCCTTCTGCATCATCAGTTCAAACTTTTCATCGGGATGCCCGTTGCCGCACTGCTTCTGCTGGCTTCGGGAATCCGCGCGCAACTTTTCTCGCAGTTCATTCCCGGAAGCGTGGGAATAATTCTGGACGCCTGTCTCACGGTGATCTGGGTTGTCGGCATTACCGCGTCATTCAGCATCCTCGATCATATGGACGGCCTGTGCGCCGGCATCACCGCCGTTGCCGCCGCGTTCTTCACGCTCTCTGCCTATATGAATGGCCAAACGGCCGTGCAGACTCTGGCGGCGGCGACGCTTGGGGCTGCCCTCGGATTTCTGCGCTGGAATTTCAATCCCGCCAAAATCTTCATGGGCGATGGCGGCGCGATGTTTTTAGGTTTCCTGATGGCAACTTTGGGTCTGAAGATTCGCCCCGACGGTGCACCGTTTCCCGCCGGATGGCTTGTTCCGGTTCTAATTCTCGGCGTGCCGATCTTTGACACGACGATGGTATCCATCTCCCGGTCTCGTCGCGGACTTCTGCCCTTCGCTTCTCCCGGCAAAGATCACACCGCCCATCGCTTGTCGAATCTGGGCTTGGGTCATCGCGGTGCAGTGCTTCTGCTGTACTTGTTGGCGGCCTTGCTCGGGACGATTTCGCTGTTTGTGCCGCGTCTTTCGACGGGGACAACCTATGCTCTGGTGGGCGCACTGGTGTTGAGCGCACTTATTGCGGTCTTTTTTCTCGAAACCGCTCCTTACGAGAAGCAGATCAAGCTGCAAAAATCATCCTCCCCTTCCTAGGTGAATTCCTGTCTCCCTCTACAGGCTTCGTCTTTGGCGCCCTTTCGGCAGTACGATATACTTCGTCACCGGTGTTTCAGGGTGCTAAGGCACCCCGGCAGGTGCTTGTTGCATCGTTAGATGCGTCAGGCGCCATGCCGCCTTCCAGAAGCAAGGCTTGCGAAAAATGTTAAAAAGCTGAATTTGACTCCCGCAGGGGAAGACTAGTGCTCGAATCGCGCGTCGCGAACAACCATTCCAATTCCAGTTCACGCACTCATAGCCAGACCGTCACTGTGGTCGGCGGGTCCGCCGCCGGGCTTTTTACAGCCTCCCTCTTGGCCCGTAGGGGCGTGCCCGTCCGCGTTTTTGAGCGCATCGAAACCCTCGAACCTGCTGCGCGGACGCTGATTGTTACGCATCGCATGAGGAGCCTCCTCGGAGACGCGGCAGAGCGCAGCATCGTCAACGAAATCCGGCGCTTTGAGTTGTTCACGGACGGGCGCAGCGCCAACGTGACTTTAAAACATCCGGATCTCATAATCGAGCGGCGCTCCTTGATCCAAGGACTGGCAGAAGAGGCGCAGCAAGCCGGCGCGTCGGTTGCGCTGGGACACCGATTTCATGCGCTTCACCCCAACGGGCGAGGCCTCATTCTGGAACTCGAGCATTGCGCGAGTGGCCGGCGCGAAGAAGTGCATTCAGACACGATCGTGGGAGGTGACGGCGCTTCGAGTCGCGTCGCGCGAGCGGCAGGCTGGTCGCCCCTCGAAACCGTTCCGCTCGTGCAGGCAATTGTTTCGCTGCCAAAGGACATGCCGCCCGATACGGCGCGCGTGTGGTTCGTTCCGCAAGACACGCCCTATTTCTACTGGCTGATTCCGGAGTCTCCTACTCGAGGCGCGCTGGGATTGATCGGCGAAAACGGACCAGACACGCGGCGTCACCTCGAACGCTTCCTTGAAAAGCGAAAACTCGATCCGATCGAATTTCAGGGCGCGCGTATCCCAGTGTACAAGGGCTGGGTGCCTGTTAGACGGCAAGTCGGAAACGGGTCCGTGTATGTCGTGGGCGATGCTGCCGGCCAGGTGAAGGTAACGACCGTCGGGGGAATTGTAACTGGATTTCGCGGGGCGCTGGGCGTGGCGGAAGCGATTCTGTATGGCGGTGCGAGCGCGGAGCTTCGTTCGCTGCGGCGGGAGTTGAATCTCCATCTGCTGTTGCGCCGGTCACTGCATGATTTTCAGCAAGCCGATTACAGCCGGCTCGTCGATTTGTTGAATGCGCCTGCGATTCAATCGCTTGGCGACTATTCGCGGGACGAAGCCTGGAAAATCCTGTGGCGCATTTGTCTGAAGCAGCCGCGGCTTCTCCTGCTGGGCCTCCGCGGATTGCTGACGCGAGGACGGCCGCTTCATTCTCCTCGCAATTAATCTGTTCGTGCTGTCCTCCGGCTTACTCAGTGTCCGGACTGATTCCAAATTCTCCCGCTGTTGTTGAATTCGGATTTCTGGCGGTCCGGCTTTTCGACGGCGGCGCTGTGCGGACGAATCGAAAATGAAAGAGCTCACATAACATGCACATTCTGGGGCTTTCGGCTCTAGAGCATGGTCCGGCCGCCGCGATCATCGGCGAAAATGGAGTGATCGCCGCTATCGAAGAGGGAAAGCTTGCCAGGACACGCTCCGTCGAAGGCATACCGCGCCGCGCCATACAATTTTGCCTGGATAGCGCCGGCATTCGGTGGCAGGACGTCGTCCGTATCGCCATCGCTTCCCGGCCTGGCCGCGCGTGGTCTCGCACGGTTCTTTTTCGCGCGCGACTCGCGCCGTTCGCCCCCAAATCCAGCGTCTATTTTTTGAATAAAGCGTCGGGCGAGTTGGGCCGCGAGCTGAACAATTTTCGAATCGTGCGCGACATGGCGGTGGGCGCTCGGGACCGCGTCCAAGGCTTCGATCATCATGTAAGCCACGCTGCCAGCGCTTACTTCGCCTCGTCGTTCGATCGGGCTCTGATCGTCACTCTCGACGAGCGGGGTGATGGGCGCTGCGGCTTTGCCGGGGCGGGTGAAGGCAGAAACATCCGCGAACTTGCCGGCATTCCATTTCCACACTCGCTCGCCTGGTTCTACACCCAGATTACGAAACTGATCGGATTTCAACCGCACGGCGACGAGCATAAGACGCAGTGGCTCGGCACGACTGGTGAGCCCGTCTTTGCGGATCTCTTCACGGGGATGCTTCGCCGCGCTCCGCAATCTCCTCCGCATTTGCAGTCGAAATATTTTCAGCGCGATTTTGCCGCCGATCTCTCTTTCAGCGACGAGTTCTACAAGGCCCTCGCAATAACTCGCGAGGCGGAACCGCATCTCGAGCCCAAGCTCTGCGCAAACATCGCCGCCAGCCTTCAGCGCGCCTGCGCTGAAATCGTCGTTGAATGGGCTGAAACCCTGCGAAAACAGACCGGAGAACGGAATCTATGTCTGGCCGGCGGGTTGTTCTTGAATCCGCTTCTCGTGGCCGCCGTCGAGGAGAAAACGGACTTCGAGAATATATTCGTTCAGCCCGCCGCCGGCAACGAAGGAACGGCCCTAGGAGCCGCATGCCTTGCTTGGCACGAATCGCCCACACGTTCTCGCGTCGGGCCTCCTGCTAACCTCTACCTTGGCCCGTCATATTCCAACGAACAGATCAAGCAAGTGCTCGACAACTGTAAGGCCACCTATCGGTGGTGCAATTCCGAAGATCAAAAGGTCGACGAAGCATTAAATTTGTTACAGGCGGGAAGAATCGTTGCATGGTTTCAAGGCGCCGCGGAATTCGGACCCCGCGCGCTCGGGAACCGCAGCTTGCTCGCCTCGCCCTGGGCGCCTTACGTAGCCGATAATCTGAATGATTTTGTGAAGCATCGCGAACCGTACCGTCCCTTCGCGCTCTCGATACCGGAAGACGACTGCCGGGAATATTTTGAGTGCACAACGAACGGTCGATTTATGACCACGATGGCGGCGCCGACGGCCAAGATGCGCAAGCTGCTGGAGCCGATCTCATCCGGATTTGTCGCTCAGGATCGCGTGCGTCTTCACATGGTGGCGAGAGAAGATAATCCTCTGTTCTGGAAGCTTCTAAAGCGCTCCGGAGAAAAAGGTCCCGCACCGATCTTGGTGAACGCGTCGTTTAACTTGTTCGGTGAGCCGCTCGTGATCACGCCGCGGGATGCGGTTCGAAGCTATTTCTGCTCCGGCGTAGACGCGCTGATGGCGGGGAATTTTCTTCTTTCAAAGCGATAGCTAGCAGAGCGCCGAGATGCGACACCCGTGCTTGATATGCAAGTCCTTCTCAACGTATGCCATGGGACGGACGTCGCCCCGTGCGTTGAATCTTCGATACTAATGATGTATTCGCGCACGTCGTTCCTGTGGGTGTTCGGAAACCTGGAGAGGCTGAGGTAACATACGAAGGTACATTTCGATGAGTTTATGACAGTACTTTTTCGGGGGAACCGTTGAAAATATCGGTGATTGGCGCGGGCTACGTCGGCCTCGTGACGGGTGGTTGCTTCGCGGAAATTGGCCACGAGGTCCTGTGCACGGACAACGATGCGGAGAAGATAGCGACACTCGAAGCTGGGCGACTGCCCATCTACGAGCCGGGACTCGATGCGGTCATCGCCAAGACGCGCAAGGAAGGACGGCTGAAGTTCAGCTCTAATCCTGAAGATGCGGTGGCCGCCGGCGATGCGATTTTTATCTGTGTGGGCACTCCTCCATTGCCCAACGGAGATGCCGACCTAAGCGCAATCGACCACGTCGCGCGGCTCATTGCCAGCGAAGCGCGCTCACCGAAATTGGTCGTTGAGAAGAGCACGGTTCCCGCGCAGACAGGCCAGGAATTGAAGCGCGCTCTTTCCGTGTACGGGCGAAAGAGCGCAGTGACGTTTCGCGTGGCGTCCAATCCGGAATTTCTTCGAGAGGGCACGGCGGTCGAGGATTTTCTGCATCCCGACCGGATCGTCGTAGGCGTAGACGATGAAATTGCGGAGCGGCAGCTCCACGAAATTTATCGCCCGGTTCTGGAGCGCAAATTCAATTGTCCGCTTCACGCTCCCGCCGCTTGCCCGGACGTGCCGCCGCCTGTATGGCTGGTGACAACGATCAATAGCGCCGAATTGATCAAGCACGCTTCGAATTCGTTTCTCGCATTGAAGATTTCCTACGCCAACATGGTTGCCGATCTGGCGGAGCGGCTCGGAGCCGACATTCAGGAAGTGACGACTGCGGTGGGAATGGATTCCCGGATCGGGCGCAGTTTTTTGAATGCTGGCCTTGGCTTCGGGGGATTTTGTTTGCCCAAGGATCTGCAGGCATTCGTGCACCTTGCCGAACGGTCCGGCGTTGATTTCTCGCTGCTCAAAGAGGTCGAAAAGATCAATCGCAAGCGCATTCGCCATGTGATCGAAAAGGTCCGGCGCGCTCTCTGGGTGGTGAAGGGGAAACCGATCGCCGTGCTGGGACTCGCGTTCAAAGCGAATACGGACGACATTCGTTTCGCGCCGGCTATCGATCTCATACATGACCTGGCAGCGGAGGGAGCGAAGATCCGGGCCTTCGACCCGGAAGCTATGGAGAAAGCGCGGGCTTTGATGCCACAGGTGGAAATGTCCGCGTCCGCGTACGAAGCCGCGAAAGACGCTGAAGCTTTGATCATCGCAACAGAATGGAAACAATTCCGCGAGTTAGACTGGGCGCGCATGCGCGATGCCATGACGCGTCCGCTGATTGTGGACGCGCGCAATTTGCTTTCCGGGCCTGAAATGAAAGCTCTCGGCTTCGAATATTACTCGATTGGCCGGCCGGATTGAAAACCGGATTGGCCTGACAAAATTGGCTTAGCGCGCGGGCTCGGCGACTTTCTTGTGGAAATAGTCGTACGTGCGCTTCAGTCCCTCTTCCAGATTCACTTTCGGTTCCCACTTCAAGATGCGCCAGGCTTTCGTGATGTCCGGGCAGCGCTGCTTGGGATCGTCCTGGGGCAGCGGGCGAAATACGATCGGTTCCTTCGAGCCGACTAGAGCCCGCACTCGTTCGGCGAATTCCAGAATCGTGATTTCGTGCGGGTTGCCGATATTAACGGGATCGTGCTCGTCGGATTCGAGGAGCCGGTAGATTCCATCGAGTAGATCGGAAACGTAGCAGAAGCTGCGGGTCTGTTTGCCGTCGCCGTATACCGTAATCGGTTCGCCGGTCAGCGCCTGATACAAAAAATTGGGAAGCGCGCGGCCGTCGTTGAGGCGCATGCGTGGCCCGTATGTATTGAAGATGCGCACGATCCGCGTGTCCACGCCATGGTAGCGGTGGTAAGCCATGGTGAGTGCTTCGGCAAACCGTTTCGATTCGTCATATACTCCGCGCGGACCAATCGGGTTCACGCGGCCCCAGTAGCTTTCCGGTTGGGGGCTGACTTCCGGATCGCCGTAGCACTCCGAGGTAGAAGCCAGAAGAAATTTCGATTTTTTAGCGAGCGCAAGACCCAGCGCATTGTGCGTGCCGAGCGCGCCGACTTTCATAGTCTGGATCGGCATCTTGAGGTAGTCCGGGGGACTTGCAGGCGAAGCGAAATGCAACACAGCATCGACGGGCCCTGGCACGTCAATGTACCGGCTGACGTCCTGGCGACCGAACCGAAACTTGGGATGAGCAAGAAGGTGTCCAACATTGGAATCGCTGCCGGTGACCAGATTGTCTAAGCAGAGGATTTCCCAGCCCTTGTCGAGCATCAAGTCGCAGAGATGCGAGCCGAGAAAGCCTGCACCGCCTGTTATCACCGCTCGCAAGTTGGTTCCTCCCTTCGCAGCTGCGAGTCAGCGAGCATTTGCGCCGGGCTCCATTATCGCCCGAATTCTCCGCTTCGCATATTCGTTGATCGTGCTATTTCGACATGGCAACGGGCTTTGCGAAAGCCGTAGTGTGGTCCACGACAATGCGCCAGCCTTCCGGCAATTTTCTGAAATTCAGCGTGAAGACGCCGGACGGATTGTCGGTTTCGCGCTGCAGGTGATATTCGCCGACGGCGTAGGCAGCGGTGGAGCATTCCACGCGAATTTCGAGGTTTGAAAACGTCAGATGACCCATCGCTTTTCGGTCAGGATAGCTGCGCCGGTAGCGCTCGAGAAGCGCTTGCCAGCCGCGCGATACTCCGTCGGAGCTGACGAATTGGGTCTGGTCCGAATGCCAGTAGCCGTTCATGAAGCCCTCGATGTCACCGCGATTCCATGCGGCCGTCTGATCGTTGAGCAGAGTCAGGATCGCAGCATCGTCGGCTGATTGAGAAGGCCTAGCCGATGAGGACAAGGACCATATTGGGAAAAGCAGCAGCGCCGCGAACACGAGAGTCGAGAGCCGCGGCGCGAGTCTTGTTGTCATCGCTCTGCGAATTCCGTTTTCGTTCGGCATTGGGAGTTCCTTAGCAGCAAAGAGCATCGTCCCGAGCTCGCAGTTTCGCGAGCAATCGTAAACCGAAAAGCCCCATTTTACCGCCGATTAGACTTGCTGCCCGTTCTTTGTTTTCAATGGGTTGCGGCGATTTCTAATCGCGCGACCGTAGATTAGAAACTGCGTTGCGAGGCATGATTTCGCGGATAAAAAGCGGAGTAACCGGCGTGCTCCGAGTATAGGCTGCCGGCAGAGAAGCCAGCACGCAAAACGGTCGTGATACCCAATCCTTCACGCCACCTCCTCTCGAGTTACTGATGAACGCTCGACCCGGAATGCTGTCCTACGATGCGGTGCTAGACTTAGATGGTTGTTCGTCCTGGTTGTTTCCGAGTTGTCGACAATCCGGGAATCGGTCCATCAATGACCACAAGCGCGTTTCTCGGGACCTACTCTGGTGCGACCGGAGCGCGCTCTTATCTGCAAAGAGTAAAGTACAGGAAGATCGTGTGCAGCGCGGAGCTTCGCAAGACATTACCGCGTCCTGCTAGACCTGTGACAGCGAAATTATGCTGCTTAGACGATTCGGTTTCTTCAAGTATGTGCGATAACTGTTGGATACTTTCAAAAGGTAGGCCCGTCCCTCGACCACAAACCCATCCAGATTGTGCTCCAGGGCGTATGCAGACAGGTCTTTTACCTTGTTTATGAAACCCCTTCCATTGAAATTCAAAGAGGTGTTGCAAAGAACTCCAAATCCCGTACGTGCCTTAAAAGCTACAAGTAGCTTGTATAGATTCTGGTTGCTCTCAGACGACACTGTCTGAATACGTGCAGTCCCATTCACATGCGTAACTGCAGCTAGCGCGTCGGTTTTTGCACGATATGTATAAAGCATGAACGGACTCGGGCGATTGCAACCAAACCATTGCGCGGCGTCTTCTTCCAGACACACAGGAGCAATCGGCCGGAACTGTTCGCGCTGCTTGATCTCATTTAGTCGCACCCTGGTATTGTCGCGGAATGGGGCAGCGAGAATCGAACGATTGCCTAGAGCGCGTGGACCGATTTCATATTTGCCGTTTACCCAGCCGAGAACCAGATCGTTGGCTAATAGATCGGCCAGCAATTCATAGTTCGTATCGTAGACGTCATACGGCTCTAAATCGAATTGTTCCATGTTGAAAAGTCGCCCAGAATAAACATTCCAGTCGATCTTTGGATTACCGGTGAAGTAAAACTGTGCATCAATAGCTGTTCCAATTGCGGAGCCCGAGTCGTTCGCGACCGGCGGCACAAAAACCTCTGTAAATAGCCCGCTTTCCTTCCACTTTGAATTCCAGTCACAATTCAGGCCGCATCCACCTACGATCAGTAGCGGTCTTGTCTCCTTTAGGTTTGCTCTTGCGAACTGATAGAAGGCATCGAAAATTGCATCGCTATAAATACCTGCGAAGTTGCAAAACTCCGGATCACACACCCCAACGTTGAAATGAGGTGCATGTTCAAGGTCTTCGTAAGCGCTCAGTTCTCGGAAGGGACCCTCCAACAAAAAAGTGAGCAATTTACTTTCCTGAGCCGTAGGTTTGCTGCGCTTCGAAAATGACGCCAAGGCCATGAGCTTTCCTGGGTCCGAGACACGAGGAAATGGCCCATTCTTAGGAAAGGTTGGGTCGGCTAGCCCGTAGAGACGGCCATAGCGATTTCCGGGCGAATTCATTACGTCCCCAAGTAGCGTGATGTTCAGGTCGGAGTCAATTTCGTAGAAAGCGCCTATCGCCCCTTCCCATATCAACGCATAGCATGGCGTGCCTTTCGGCAGACTTGACATACCGAAAGCGCAAAGTATATGAGATCTTTCATGAGTGGAAGAAAAATACCGAACTTGCTTTCCTAAGAAGCCTTGTTTGCTTACGATAATGTCATTCTTGGTCACGCCGCGGTACCCAGCATGAACATCCGACCCATGCAAGAATTCATAATGGTCGCATGGCCACCAGCCACCCGTGCAGATGACGTCGGGGATTTCGTCAAGTTCCCCAAAGGCTTTAAATGCTTCAGCAATGGAGACCGGCGAGTGTCGAGCATTGGAGTCCTTCTCTGCTTCGATGGACATCATCAAGCGAGCGTCTTGAAGGAATGCGATAGCTCCGTCATGGCCACGGTTATGAGAGAGGATCTTCACGTTGCTAGCGGCCTCCACTTCTAACGATTCGCAATGACTTATAACATCGCGATGCTCGCTAGTCTGTGGCGAGTCGCGCTTGTTCCACCTCGCTCCAATTCGAGAACAGGTGAGTTGAGTGCTACGATATAGTACATATCATAAGGCATCAACAAATTATGGTCGTGAGCGAACATGTGCTCGTGAGCGGTGGATTTGAATGCAGCAGGAGCCCGACAGTCCAGAACATCATCGGCAGCGCTCGGAATTCATCAGAAAACTAGTCCAGCGCCCGTTAAGTCAGCCTTTCGTCGGCGATCGCTACATGCAACCGCCGCCCAAAACGATTGTGCAGTTTTGGCATGATCTTGGAGAGTTGCCGTCCGACGTCGAGGAATGTGTCCGCTCGTGGGTCGTTTGGGAGAGGAACGGCTTCGAACATAGGTTGTTCGACCAACACACTGCTGCCGCCTTCATCAGTAGTTCGTTGGGTGCGCGGTACCGAAGAGTTTTCGAACGCTGCTATCACCCGGCGATGCAGGCGGACTACTTCCGGCTTTGCTATGTACTGGTTGAAGGCGGGCTTTATGTCGATGCGGACGATGTGTGCGTCGGGACTGACATTGGCTGGCTAGCCGAGGATGGAAGGCTCAAACTTCAGCCTCTCTGCTATGACGTCGCCACTGGCACTATGGTGAAACCCGCTGTGTTCTTACTTGCTGGTGCGTACGATCCCAGTTGGATTTTCTACTTCAACAACAATCCGCTCATCACGTGTCCGAGGCATCCGGCCATCGGACATGCGCTCGAGCAGGCGACAGGTCTTCTTGAGCTAGCTGGTGAGGACGAACTTCCTGAGATCCAAATGGCGACCGGACCTGGGAACATTTCGAAGTCGATCTTTGATCTTGGTATAAATCCCGGATTCGATATAGGAAGCCATGTAGTTGTCTTGGGAGACTGGGATTCAATTGCAGTCTCGAAATGGCCGTTGAGTTATCGCGATGATTCTAGGAACTGGCGATTATCTAACCAAAAGAGATTCTGATCATGGTGGATAGCCCTTAAATGAACCTTTCGAAGCCTTTGTCCTCAGCGTCACGAATCATCCATTCCCTATTCTTGCGCGCCCTATTCCGTCTGCCACGGCAACGCTCCGTAACGTTTGGCGACGGCTTTGATGCTTTGCGATCGAAAATTGGACCGATTTTTGTCATTAATCTAGACCGTCAACCGACTCGTTGGATTGATATGGTGCGCGAACTCGGCCGAATCTTAGACCCCCAAGGCGTGCCGCTTTCCAATCGTGTTCTTCGATACTCCGCATGCGACTCGCAGGCCGATCTAGAACTTCTCGATGGCACTATGGTTCAGCCGTTTTATACGCTGGGTGACCAACTGTTCGTTGAACCGCAGCCCCACGCAGTGCCCGATGCATTTGATCTTGAGCGCCCGATTATGATGAGCCAGGCGGAGATCGCCGTCGCTTGTTCACACATTGGCGTTTGGAAAACGATCGCGCAGTCCAACGCATGCTACAGCCTAGTGCTTGAGGACGACATCCGGTTCGAACGCGGCTTTGGAGACATCCTTGATCAGGCGTGGCGCGAGATGGTGGACGCCGATCAGGCTAATCCTGGGTTCGACATCTTGTACGTTTCGTACGTGGAAGTGCGTCACGGTGCTCCAAAGGAACTAGTTTCGACGAATGTGTTTCGGCCGGAGCGCGGCCTTTGGTACATGTCCGGTTATGTACTTTCGAAGAAGGGGGCTCAGGCGCTGCTCGACCTTCTCCCGTGCCGCGGCCCCATCGACCTCTGGATTAATCATAAGTTCCGAGAGCTGGACGTTCGGGCGTTGCGCCGCTCCGTGATCAACCAACGCCGCGATCTGCACTCGACAAATTCCTACTCGATACTGCCAGCACTGAGCCGGATTGGCGTTCTTGATAACGTGGACGCGGCGCTGTTCCGTGGCCGTCCGATCCATTCTCCGGTTTTTGCATTTGGATCACCCGGCTCAGGACTGTCATCACTTGCAATGGCGCTCTCGATGCTTGGTTATCGCTGCTGCAGCGACTTTGAGAGTATTCCGGAAGTTGAATTGGAGAGTCTGCTCGCAGGTCGCACCGATCGCGTTTTCGATGCATACGTTAACATAGGCTCCCTGGAATCGCATATACGCGTGCTTGTTCAGCGCTATCCACGCGCGAAGTACATTCTGATGGATGGAATAGATAAGCCTTCCGAACCTTATAACACTGCCATACTCGCGGTATTAGAAGGTGCCGATCTTCTGCGTCTTCGTCTTGAGCGCCGGGGCGCAAGTCTGTGGCGTGACCTATGTGAGTACTTGAAGCTTGCGCCACCGAACGCACAATACCCATCCGTTGACGACGTCGGATTACGGACCCGGCAGCGAGTGCTGCCAAGAAGAAAAATGGTCGCTGCTTCAAGACGGCTTCGACATGATCCGTCGCCTTGGATAGCGAAACCATCCAAGGACTGGAGCGGCATCAGGGTGAGCACGCTTGATAAGCAGAAGTCGTTAGGCGCATTGCGGGTGTGCTTCGAAGACGATCTTGCTCAAATTCAGTCCGAGCGGTGGTTGCTACGAAATGACACCTTTCCTGGAAATCTCGGAATGTTTCGTCCCGCAAATGTGATACCGGCATCGGGCGGTGGTCTATCGTTCTCTGTTATCGAGGAGCCACTCGGTGTTCGGAATCTCAGCGCGGCAGCGATTTCAAGCTCCGCCAGTTATCTGTTCGGACGTTTCGAGGCGACTCTGCAAGCCACAAATGTCCCGGGCCTCCTGACCGGTTTCTTTCTCCACCGCGACTCGCCCCGCCAAGAGATCGACATAGAAATCCTTGGGAATCGGCCAGACCAGCTATTGGCCAACGTGTTCTACAATCCCGGCACCAATGGTGCAAAATTTGACTACGGTTATCGGGGAACGCCCGTGACCATCGAGTTGGGATTCGATGCGTCACAGGACTTCCATAAGTACACGATCGAATGGGACCCATGTGAGATCAGGTGGTTTGTCGATCGTAAGCTGGTTCACCATCGCGCCATTTGGGATCCGACCCCGATCCCTCACTTACCAATGACATTACACGTAAATACTTGGCCAACGGCCTCACGTGAGCTGGCGGGCCGGCTGGCTCTCCGGGCGTTGCCTGCGTCAGCAATCGTCCGCCGAATCGCCGTCGAAATATACGCTCAGGGTAGCCCACGTCAGCTGGCGACCGCCAAATCCCAAGCCAACGGTGAAGGCACTTATTAGTACCGATAAGTCGGCTTGTAGGAAGTGATCTCCGCGCTTGCCGTCGATTCTGGTCGGATCACGGGCAAACCGGAAACTATCAATCGTGCCATGCCCATCATGCGATTTGGAAGAGTGCTTAGACACAACTTTCTCGAATCTCCAATGCGGCATACAAATTCGGATGGTTGCAGGGTTTTGGGAAGTGATTGAAAGAGAAGAAACTTTGGTTGCGGAGGCCTGATTTGAACTAAGACACATCGATTGATTGTCGAATGGTACTGTCGCTCCATTGCGCGGGTTGAGTGGAAGCGAGAAAATTGGAATGGTTTAAAAAGATGCTCGTTGCGATATTCATCCTCGTGGTGTCACTGGCGGCGCTGATTCAGTTCGCGGCGTTTACGTGGCGGGCTGCATTTATGAGCGTGGCTACCATGGAGCTACCTGAGGATCGGGCTAAGTGCATCACTTTAAACGACTTCGAGGAGGCCTCGGCTTACGAGAAGCTCTGCCCGGAGCTCGGAACTCGGGGCGGCACGAAGCTCGCGTCCGTGAGCGCATATCATTCGTTCCTGCAGTTTGTTACCTCAATTGGCGACGCGATTCTTCCTCCGGCGGCGGGCTGGGCGCAGCGGGAAATGGCGCTTTGCACGCGTTATGCGACCGTGACTTTGGCGCAGCGGATGGAACGCAACCAGATTGTAGCCGCTGAACTTTCCTCTTTTTGATCGTTTCTTGATTGCTCTCGAACGAAATGCTGCCCTGCAAGAAACTAAGCCGAAGCTGAAAGAAGTGCTCAGAGCGCTGCTATCCTCGGGAATATTGGTGCGAACAAGGGGCGCGCGATACTGAGGAAATGGGCCTCGCTTTACTGTGTGGTCGAGAGGGCACGGCGTGCCGTGCCCCTACTGAAAATCTAAAAGGAATGGCGGGCCGCGACGGGCGCCCCGCCATTTTTGTTTTTATGCTATTTTTGGTTAGGCCGTGGCTGAGCGTTGCGCCTTGAGGAAGGCGAGCAGTTCCTCGTTGATCTGATCCTTGAGCGTGGAGCACATGCCGTGCGGGGCGCCCGGGTAAACCTTGAGAATGGCTCCCTTGACGATTTTGGACGAAAGCAGGGCGGAAGCGACGATCGGGACGATCTGGTCGTCGTCTCCGTGAAGGATGAGCGTTGGGACATCGAACTTCTTGAGGTCTTCGGTGAAATCCGTTTCCGAGAAGACTTTGATTGTGTCGTAGCAGGCCTTGATTCCGGCGATCATGCCCTGCAGCCAGAAGGAATCGCGCAAGCCTTGCGAGACTTTGTTGCCGGGACGGTTCGCGCCGTAGAAAGGGGCGCTGAGATCTTTGAAGAACTGCGATCGGTCTTTCTGGACATTGGCGCGGAGCTCATCGAATACTTCGATTGGCAGGCCTGCGGGATTTGCGGGAGTCTTGAGCATCAAGGGAGGAACTGCGCCGATGAGCACTGCTTTAGCGACGCGCTTTGTGCCGTGACGTCCGATGTAGCGGGCGACTTCGCCCCCCCCGGTAGAATGGCCGACGTGGACCGCGTCCTTCAGATCGAGCTTCTCGACGAGCTGCGCGAGATCGTCGGCATAAGTGTTCATTTCGTTGCCGTCCCAAGGCTGGCTTGAGCGGCCGTTGCCACGGCGGTCATGCGCGACACAGCGGTAGCCGCGGGCGGCGAGGAATAGCATTTGGTCTTCGAAAGCGTCTGAGTCGAGAGGCCAGCCGTGACTGAAAACAACCGGCTGCCCTTTGCCCCAATCCTTGTAGTAAATCTCGGTCCCATCTTTTGTGGTGAATGTAGCCATAGAGTGATCTCCTTGGGTTTAATTCGGTTCAGATTCGTCGCCCTGGGTCCATGGCGGCGTACGCTGTATCTGGCATGGAGACAAGGCGAAGCGGCCGTCGAAACGGGCAGATGGTTTTTGGTGATGGATGAGCGCTAGGCAGAAGCTGCAACGCCTTCTAGACGGGCCCGGACTGCTGCCAGAAGAGTTTCGAAGTCGCTCGCACCGTCGTGACGAACACCGTTAATGAAAAACGTGGGCGTCCCATTCACGCCGCTGCGCACACCGCTGAGGAAGTCTTCCCGGATGCGTTTGGCATGAGCGTGGGTCTTCAGCTCGGTTATGAAGCGCGGAACATTCAGATGCAGCAGTTGCGCGTAACCCACCAAGTCTTCAGGCGCCAGCGCGTTCTGATTCTCGTACAAAGTGTCATGCATTTCCCAAAACTTGCCTTGCTCTCCCGCCGCTTCGGCGGCCTCCGCAGCGCCTTCAGCAAACGGATGGGCTTCCGTTAACGGAAAATTACGAAAAACGAAACACATGCTTTCACCCATGCGCCGCTGGACTTGCTTAACGACGGGATAAGCCATCCCACAGTAAGGGCATTGGTAATCTCCATACTCCATCAGCGTCACAGGCGCGTCCTTGGAACCTTGAATATGGTCGCTTGGCCGTATATCCAATGCGGGTGCGTTATAGGCGGTCTTGTCTTTGATCATGCTGCTGCTCCCTTCTTAGTTTCAAGTTGCTCCAACGCAGTGAGAACTCCGTCCGCGCCTGGATTTATGCCAATCGGTGAGAGATAGCTCCAGCGGATTATTCCTTGTTCATCGATTACGAAGAGCGCTCGCTCCGATGTTCCGTCATGTTGACGGTAAGCGCCGTAGGCTTTCGCAACCGCGCCCTTAGGTTCAAAATCAGCCAGTAATGGAAAATGTAACTTCCTGTCTTTCGCAAACGCGATATGGCACCAGACGCCATCCACCGAAACGCCGAGCAGTTCCGCATTGAGCTTGCGGAACTCGGGCAGGACCTCGTTGAAGAGTGTGACTTCGTCTCCGCAAACCGGACTCCAATCGGCTGGATAGAACATCAGGATCAAACACTTTCCGCGGAAATCGCTCAGTGAGACGATTTGGTCCGGAGTGTCATGCAATGAAAAGTCGGGCGCGCGAACTCCTGGGGCGAGGGGCTGGCTGGAATCATTTCCTAAGGAATGACCGGAGGAGTGAGCGTTCGCAGCGCTTTCTTGAACTGAGGTTTTAGTGTTGCCTTCGCCAGCCATAGGGCGATCCATAAAAACTCCTTGTCGCTGCCCGGATGATCGTCACCGCTAGTAGGAGCGTCTAATAAGGGTCGGACTTCTCGGCGGTGACTTCGGCATACGAGAATCGACCTCAAAAAGTATGCGCGGATTTAATATTGATAGCAACCTTTCGCGTTGCGAACCAGTCGGCTGCTCTTGGTAAGCGCCGTTACCGGACGAGCGAAGCGCTATACTTCAAATCTCTGGCAACGCGAATTACCGGGCGTTTAGCCTCTTCAGCTGCCTGATGCCGATGCGCTGGCCTTTGGCTTAGGGAAAACTTCGCCGACCGCAGCGCGGACCTCGTCGTAATACTCAGGGTGCTTCGCGAGAATCGACTTAATCTCCTGGGCGAGCGGACTTTCCGCGACCCATACCTTTTGCTGGTCAGGAAACATCGGGAGCATGAGTGGCTTCGCTTCTTCAAGCAATCGCTTTAGCTGGAGGTGGTCCGGATGTTCGTTTTCATTGGCGATATTTCCCATGGTCGTCTCCTTTACTAACCCGAGAATAGTTCACTCCTCCTGCCGAAGATGCATTCTAACAGAGATAGCGGCAACTGCAGTCAAGCTCTGCTGCGGCGGATCCGCCGCGATTGGCAACGGCGGTCCTTCGACATGCACTGCAGCTGCGCGGGGAAAATTGCGGTGTACACTGACGAGCCTGAGGTTGACGGGGAGCTGTAGGCAAAGCCGAACGACCAGACGATATGTCGATGCCGCCGAACGAAATCGAAAGCTTAGCGCGGGAACTTCTGTCTGCATATGAGACGGGACGGATGGTCAATGTCCCGCCGTCCGAGCGCCCTGGTTTCGATCTCGATACGGCTTACCAAGTTGAAGCAACGCTCAAGAAATTCCGCGAAGCTGCTGGACACAAAGCCGTGGGCCTGAAAGTTGGATATGCGAATAAGGCGATGTGGCGGATACTCAAACTGGAAACGCTGGTTTGGGCGCACATGTATGACAACACAGTGCACTATAGCGACCGGAATTCGGCTGCGCTCTCGATTGCAAATCCTCGCTCGCTGAAAATCGAGCCCGAGATAGTTTTCGGCTTGAGGCAGCCAGCGATCGTTGAGGGCGCTCCGCATGCAGCCGCTGCGTTAGCGTCCGTCGAATGGCTGGCAATCGGATTCGAAATCATTGATTGCCCTTTTCCGGAGTGGAAGTTTCAGCCGAGTGATTTCGTTGCGTCGTTCGGACTTCACGCAGCGCTCGTGGTCGGCGAGAAGATCCCCGTGCGGTCGGAATCGATTGCGTCTCTGGTGGATGAGCTCTCGCGATTCAAAGTGCGGATGTCCAGGAACGGAGATTTTGTGGAAGAAGGTTCCGGACGAAACGCTTTGAAGAATCCCGCATTGTGCCTGGCGGAACTCAGCGCAGCTGTTGCGCGACGTTTCCCGGATCAGCCATTGAGCTCTGGTGAAATCATCAGCTCTGGGACGCTGACCGCCGGGCATGCCACTGGCAAGGGGGACGAGTGGACAGTGGATGTCGAAGGAATATCCTTGCATTCGCTCAGTCTTCGCCTAACCTAGACCTCTAGCACGAACACGTCGAAAGGATAGAGAACATAAATATTTTGGATAGGCCCTTGACAAGGGGTGAGCTACGTTTTATAAACTGGTCTGGTTATCGGACCAGTTGACGAGTGCCGACTCCTGCCAAATTCGACTTCGAAGTAATCCGCAAAGGTAAGGTCTACGAAGAAGTCGCCAAGCAAATCGAACGCCTGATTCTAAAGAAACTAAAACCTGGTGACAAGCTGCCTTCCGAACGCGAGCTGGCCGAGACGCTGCAGGTAAGCCGCAGCTCGATTCGAGACGCGATTCGCGGCTTAGAATTGGTGGGCATGGTTGAACCGCGGCAAGGCGCCGGGACCATCGTTCGCGAACTTGCTACCGATTCAATCACCAATCCATTTGCCGATGCGCTCGAGCGCCGGCAGAAATCGGTGGGCGAGCTCCTGGATTTTCGCAAGATGCTGGAGCCGCCGCTGGCTGCACGCGCCGCCATGCACGCGTCTGCCGATGAGATTTCCGAGATGGAAGAGATTCTGCAGCGGCAAGAGGAAAAGCAAGGTCAGGGCGAGGTCACGATCGCCGAAGATGCAGAATTCCATTATAGCGTGGCGCTCGCTTCCGGGAATGGCGTTGTGCTGAAGGTGATTGATATTCTGATGGAACTTCTGCGCGACACACGGGAACGTTCATTGCAGGTGAAAGGGCGCTCGCAGAAGTCAATCGCAGGGCACCGGCGGATTCTGGCTGCGATCAGGCGCCGTGATGCGGAAGCGGCAAAAGCAGCCATGCGACGGCACATCGAAGACGTAGAAGAGATTGTACTGAACAAGTTTTGAGCAAGGAGCTTGGATCCGGGGCAGGCTAAGAGTCACGTCATGGCAGAAACCGCCCAACCATCTTCCGGTGTAACTCTTACGTTGAGAGTTGCAGAGGCGCGCGTCGAGGACGTCGGTCACGCCATTGCGCGATTGGCGCCAGCCGACCTGCAACGGATGGGTGGACGTGCAGGCGACGTGCTGAAGATTACTGGCGGAATGACTGGCGTTGGACGCGCTGAGCTTTCGGACGACGGTTTCGAAGGCATGATTCAGATCGACGGCACGTGCCGTAGCAACTGTGGCGTTGGGTTGCAGGAGCGAGTGACCGTAGCGCCAATTGAGCACCAGCAGGCAGTGGCTGTTCGTTTGTCACCGCTGTGGGTAGGCGCCGCGCCCGCGATCATTGCGCCCGAGCGGATGCTCGAGGATCTGCTCGACGTGCCGGTTATCGCCGGCTGCGTGGTGCGAGTGCCGACGTTTGCCAAGGCCGTGAATTTTCAAGTGGTGCGTACGATTCCCTCAGGGCCGGTGGTAATCGGGAAACGCACCGACATTCGGGTGGTGGAAGGCGAGCAGACGGCGGCGCGAGCGCCGGCGGTTTCGTACGAAGATATTGGCGGGCTCGAGCGCGAAGTGGCGCGCGTGCGCGAAATCGTCGAGCTGCCGCTGAAGCACTCGCGCATTTTCGAGCGGCTGGGAATTCTCGCGCCCAAGGGCGTGCTATTGTACGGTCCACCCGGCACTGGCAAGACTCTCCTCGCTCGCGCCGTGGCAGCTGAAAGCCGCGTGCACTTCATTCACCTCAACGGGCCTGAGATCATGCGGAAGTTTTACGGCGAGAGCGAGGCGAAGCTCCGCGAGGTGTTCGAGGAAGCGGCGCGCCATGCGCCGGCCATTCTGTTTATCGACGAGATTGACGCCGTGGCTCCCAAGCGCACTGAAGTGGTTGGCGAAGTGGAAAAACGCGTGGTGGCGCAGCTCCTCAGCCTGATGGACGGTTTCGTCGCCCGCGGGCAGGTGATCGTCATCGGCGCGACCAACATTCCCGAGGTTCTTGACCCGGCGCTGCGGCGTCCCGGGCGCTTTGACCGCGAAATCGAAATCGGCGTGCCCAACACGCAAGCCCGGCTGCAAATTTTGAGGATTCACACGCGCGCCATGCCGCTCGCGGCTGACGTCGACCTGCAGGAAATCGCAGAACATTCTCACGGGTTCGTCGGAGCCGATCTTGAAGCGCTCGGGCAGGAAGTTGGCATGATTGCCTTGCGGCGGTTTCTTTCGGCCTGCTCGCTTGAGATCGACGATCCGGCATCTGCTGATTTGGGCACGCTGCAGGTTACGCGCGACGACTTTCTGGCCGGTTTGAAGGAAGTGGAGCCGAGCGCGACACGCGAATTCTTTATTGAGAAAAGCGGGTCGACGTTTGCGTCCTTGGGTGGCCTGCAGGACGTGAAGAAATTGCTCGACGCCGTGATCGAGCATTCGCACATGCGCGATGAAATTTATGAGCAGGTAGGATTGGCGCCGCCGCGAGGCATTCTGCTGGTAGGACCTTCAGGCACCGGGAAGACCGCCATGGCGCGGGCGCTCTCGGGTGAAAAGCAGATCCCACTCATCGCCATTGATGGCCCACAGCTCTATTCGAAGTGGCTGGGCGAATCGGAGAGGGCGCTGCGCGAAGTTTTCAAGAAGGCGAGACGAGCCGCGCCGTGCATTTTGTTCTTCGACACGATTGACGCGGTGGCGCCAAAATTTGGCGCCGAGCAGTTTGGCAGTGACGTTTATCAAAGGATTCTCAGCCAGCTGCTGCGGGAAATTGATAACCTGCGCGATGTGAAGGGCGTGATTCTGCTGGCGGCCACGAATCGTCCCGAGCGAATTGAGCCGGCGCTTTTGCGGAGCGGACGCTTCGATTATATCGTCTCGTTTGCGAAACCTGACGCAGCCGAGCGGGCGGAAATTATGAGGATTTGCTGCCGGCGTGTCCCGCTCGCGCCCGATGTCGATTTCGATGAGTTCGCCGGCCGGATGGAAGGGCTCACGGGCGCCGACATTGAAAGCCTATGCAAAAAGGCGACGCTACTCGCAATTGCGGAATTTCAGAACGGCAGTCGTGTGGCGCCTTTCGTCGTGTTGCGCAGCGATTTTCTGGCGGTTCTTGAATCCGATCGTGGTGGTCCGAAGGCGCTGATGGGTGACAAGGTAGACAGGTTGGCAAGCAGTGGCGGGCGTTCACGTTCGGAAGTATCGCTGAAGTGAAGCAGTTACTAAATTAGGCGAGGGTGAACATGAGCTACACGGAACTCACCGTTTGGACGCGCGGCATCATTATGGACAAAGAAGGGCGCGACATCGTCAATTCCATCTCCGCGTCCGCCCGACTCGAGGGCAAGTACGCGCAGGCGATGGAGAATTATGTCGACAATCCCGATCGCACCAACGCGCCGACGCGCAAATATTGCCGCGTGAGCGACAGCGTGATCGAGAACGAACTCACCTACGAAAATGAACAACCGAACATCATCGTGTTAGTTGAAGGGACGATGGTGAAGGGATGGGATTACATGCGCGGGATGCCTCCTGGCGGAACGCTGGTGATCAACACGCACTACACACCGGAATATATGATTCGTTTCGTTCCGGGTCCCGAGCGGCTGGCTCAACTCGTGTGCGTGGACGCCGCTAAACTGGCCGACCACAAGTGGCTTTACTACCGGCTAGGCGAGCTCGGCCTCGATCGCCTTTCAACCGAAGGCGCCGCGGAGCGCAACAAAGCCATCGCGCCCGATATTGCGGCTCCGCTGATTGCGGCTGTGGTCAAGACTACGGGCATCGTCAAGATGGGAACGATCGAGCCGATGATTGCAAACAAGCACGCGTTTAACTTGGCACTCGAAGAACTACACATCATGCCGCTGAATCCAGTGGCGGCATAGGACAGGACACATGTCGACTAAAGGTACAAGAATTCCCGAGCGGCTCCAGATACCGTTCGCTGGCATCACGCCTGCGCCCATGCAGGAAAAGGGGCAGGACCTATTTCCTACCGGCAACTGGCGCGCAATCCGGCCGGTATACCGAGACAAACTGCCACCCTGCAACAATGCTTGCGGCACCAATGAAAAAATCCAGGGCTATCTGGATCTGGTGAAGCGCGGCAAATATCTAGACGCGTATGCGCTCATCAAGGAAGACATGCCCTTTCCGTCGGTCACGGGTCGGGTGTGCTACCACCCATGCGAACAAGCCTGCAACCGCGGAAAGTACGATGAGGCCATCTCGATTCGTGCGGTCGAACGATTTCTTGGCGATCTTGGACAGGCTCTGAAGCATGACGTGGTCAAAGCCGGGACGCCCAACGGCAAGAAAGTCGCCGTCATCGGTTCAGGTCCTGCAGGCCACAGCGCCGCGTACCAACTGGCGCGCCTCGGTTACAAAGTAACGATCCTGGAGAAGTCGCCGAAAGCGGGCGGCCTGAATCGCGGCGGGATTCCGGACTGGGTGCTGCCGCAGGACGTGCTCGATCGCGAGGTCGAGCGCCTCGCCGAACTCGGAGTGACGATCAAGACTAACGTGGAAGTTGGAAAGGACGTCAGCTGGGATGATTTGAAAAAGAATTACGACGCGTGCGTGCTGGCTATAGGCCTTACCGAGCCCAACAGCGTGAAGGCCGAAGGTGAGGATAAGGAAGGTGTGCTGTACGGGCTTCCGTTCCTTCGCGACATCGGCATGGGCACTTCAAAGGTCAAGCTGGGCGCTCGAGTCGCCGTGATCGGCGGCGGAAACACCGCCATCGATTGCGCCCGCGAAGCGCTACGGCAAGGCGCCGTGGAAGTGACCATGATCACGGTGGAGGCGAGCCCCCAGGAAATGCCGGCCGGGCCGGAAGATCTGCACGACATGACGGAAGAAGGTGTGGAGCTCATGCACGGGCGAGCGATGACCGCCGTGCTTGGCAATGGCAGCGTCGAAGCGTTACAACTGCATCCCGCACGCTTCTCAGGCGCCATCAACGCGTCTCCGATCACCATCGATCGCCAAGCGCCTGCCGAGCGATTCGCCGTCGACAACGTTATCATCGCGGTCGGCCAGCATGCATCGCTCGGTTGGTTGCCGGATGAATTCAAGAACGAGCGCGGGACGATCAAGATGGACCGCTTCGGACGCCTGGGCAATACGAACTTTTTTGCGGCGGGCGACATAGCGCAAGTGGGTTCGGGGCAACCACTGATGGTGGTGAATGCGGTTGGCGATGGAAAGCGCGTAGCCTTCAATCTGGACAAGGTGCTGCGCGGAGTGGCGCTCGAGCCGCTGACGATTCCGGTTGATGTGATTTTCGATTTGAATCGCATGAACATGACTTACTTCCCGCACTTCCCGCGCGTTCAGCAGGCGTTGCTGTCGCCGGCGACCCGGAAAAAGACGCAGGACGAAGTGATTCAAGCGTTCTCGGAAGAGCAGGCGGTTGAAGAGGCCAGCCGCTGTTTCAGTTGCGGCACGTGCAACGCTTGTGACAATTGCTATTTAGTCTGTCCTGAACCGTGCATCGTACGTGACGTTCGTTCGAACGGCTTGTATAAGATTCTGGTTGATTACTGCAAAGGTTGTCGCGTGTGCATCGAGGAGTGTCCCACGGGCTGCCTGGAGGGCGTGCCCGAACTCGACTTCGATACGGGCGTGGTGCGAATGGATACGGCGTTCGCAATTTCGCCTGGGCTGCACGGGCGGCAGGCAGAAGAGCTGAGGAATCTCGGGGAGCGAGCGGCGAAGAGCATTTAAGCGATGGTTTCGACGTAATAAAACATCGCGCGGAGTGAATCATGGCAACGGCTATTGAAACAAAAAAGAAAACGGTCCGCATAAACGGCTGCGTTGCGGCTGCGCAAGCCGCCAAGTACGCAGACGTCGATGTGATCACGGCCTACCCGATTCGGCCTTACACTGCGACGATGATGGCGCTGGCGCAGATGGTGGCCAATGGAGAACTCGACGCCGAATACATCGTGGCCGATAGCGAGCACTCGCAATTGAGCATCGCGCACGGCGCGTCGTCGAGCGGCGCGCGCGTGTTCACCGGCAGCTCGGGTGTAGGCGTGCAGTTCGCATACGAGCTTTATTCGCCAATCTCGGGCAGCCGTATGCCGGTACAGATGATGATTGCTGACCGCACGCTCGATCCGCCCGGCGATTTCGGCTCCGAGCATACCGACGCGCTTTCGACGCGTGACATGGGATGGCTTATGGGTTGGTCGTGCGACGCGCAAGAGGCGTTTGACAATCACTTAATGGCTTATCGCATTGGCGAGGACCGGCGAGTGCTGCTGCCTCAGATGGTGTGCCAGGACGGTTTCTTTGTGTCGCACATCACAACGGATGTCGAATTGCCCGATCCGGGTCAGGTGAAGGAATTCCTGCCGCCTTACAAGCATCCGTATCCGCTCGATCCGCGGCATCCGGTATCGCATGGCCCCCAGATCATGCCCGAGCAGGGACCGCCGCTTCAGTTGGAGCGTGCCCGCGCAATGGAAGATTCAATGGCGGTCATCGAGGAGATTCACAACGAGTTCGCGAAGATTTTCGGGCGACGATATGATGCCTGGGTCGAAGAGTTCATGACAGACGGCGCCGACATCGTCTTTTTCATGCAGGGCGGCCACGCAGTGACGGCGCGTTTCGCGATTCAACATATGCGCGATCAGGGGCTGAGGGTCGGTCTTGTACGGCTGCGAACCATCAGGCCATATCCGACCGATCGAGTGAAAGAAGTTCTCAGTAAGTTCAAAGTGGTCGGCGTGATTGAGACGAATATGGGACTCGGTAGCGTGAGCAGCGGCGGTGTACTCTATTCTGAGGTCTGCGCGGCACTCTACGAAAGCCCAAAGCGCCCGCTGGTTCTTTCGTTCATGGCTGGAATGGGCGGCGAAGCGATTGTCCTGAAGGAATTTTACTGGATGGCGCAGAAGATGACTGAAGCGCAGAAACGCGGAAAGATCGAAAAGCGCACGCACTGGGTGGGTTTTGAAGAGTAGAAGTATCTCTAAATAGAATTCCTGCAGGGCTTTGAGCCCTGCGATTGGGAGGAGTCGTTATGCCAACAATCGAAGTTCAAAGGCAAATGCTTCCGATTCTCGGAAGCCCGAATCAAGGGGCGCGCTTCTTTAACCCCGACTTACCATCCACCGAACCGTTCGTGCCTGGCCATCGCACGTGTGCCGGCTGCGGGCCTTCCATTCAGTACCGGATGACGAGCAAGGCGGCGGGCGACAATACGATCCTGGTCGGGCCGACAGGGTGCATGTATGTGGCGAACAGTTCGTATTTGTGTACGCCCTACAATGTGCCCTGGGCGCACACCCAGATCGGCAGCGCGGGCAGCTTCACCGCGGGCGTTGCCGCGGCCTATGAGGCCATGATCCGAAAGGGCAAATGGAAGGGCGCTTTTCCGAATATCATTTGCGAAGCGGGCGACGGCAGCGCGTCGGACATCGGGCTAGCATCGATTTCAGGCGCGCTTTATCGCGATCACGACTGCCTGATCATCTGCTACGACAACGAGCAGTACGCGAACACCGGCATCCAGGCGTCATCGCGCACGCCGTATGGCGGCATGACAACTTTTTCCCCGCCGGGGCCGAAAATACCAGAAGCGAAGAAGCTGTTTCCCAAAGATCTCGCGCGCATGATGGCGGCTGGCCATCCGCACTGCTATGTGGCGACAGCGAGCGTGGGCTATCCGATCGACCTAATGAATAAGGTGCGCAAGGGGCTCAACCACAAGGGCGCTGCCTACTTGATGGTCTACACGCCCTGCCAGAAGGGCTTTGTCTATGAGACGCCGCGCTCGATTGACCTTGGACGACTCGTCGTCGAATGCGGCCTCTATCCGATCTGGGAGTGGAATCCCGAGAAGCGTGAATACGATTACAGCTTCCGCCCGCAGAATATGCGGCCCGTGTCGGAATATCTGAAATTGCAAGGACGGTTCGGCCATCTCCACGCCGAGCACATTGCCAAGCTGCAAAAGTTTGCCAACGAGCAATGGCGAATGATGGGTGTCCAGCTGCCCGAAGCTTTGATCCAGGCGGCGGATGCAAAAAACCTGGTCAATATGGCATCGGCGACGCAGGCCGAACAGGTGGCGCAAACTCTATGAATACCAAAGCAACTGTAACTCCTCCGCCTGCCGTTCCCGAAGCGCAGGAAAGCTATATCGTCAGCGAAGGCAAAAAGCGTGGGTCAACGCGCGACGTGCGGCCAGAAGCGGCGTTCGACCGCTACTACACCGTCCTGCGCGTACACCCGGGTGACGCGATTCTCACGGACAACTGGCACACGAATGAAGTGCTGAACCACGCGCGCAACAATTTTGAAGGAGTCACATTCGCGATGCGCACGCTCGAGGCATGGGGAGCGATGATCGAGAACGATCACCGTGCTTATTACACCGCGGGCGGGCGAATATGGGTGATGGATCTGGAGCCCTCCGAAGGCAAGAAGAAGCGGCTACCCGGAACCGGAGCCAGCAAGAAGTAGCGTACGCTTGCGCCGCATCCTGCTCATTGACGACACGCCGGAGATTGCAGAGCTTCTGACGTTTTCGCTGCGGGATCTTGGCTATGAGGTCGTCTCATCCGGATATACCGTCTCCGTCAACGAACTCATTCTCGAGCATCGCGCCGATGCGCTCGTGCTCGACTGTTCTTCGTTCGATATGAGCGAATCGCTCTTCGACGCTGTGCGCCATCACCCCGAACATGCCGAACTCCCCGTCGTTGTCATCAGTGACACTCCAGAGGAGGCTGACGCGAGCCTTCGTTCACGAAAAGCCCGAAGGGTCTTGTTGATTCCCAAACCGTTCACAGGGTCGCAAGTCGGAAAAGCGCTCGAGCAGCTGCTGGAATAAAACATGCCACTGTGGAGCATGGACGAATGGCAATACCTCGAGCGCGAAGTGGTCCGCGACCCGAAGGGCCGGGGATGGACTGTGGCGCTGATGGACGTGCTGGGGCAGACAGGCGATCCCGATATGCCGAACAAGATGCTTGAAATTCAGTATTCATCGGGCCGTTATTTCACTCTCATTTATTCATCAAGTGGGGCGCTGCAGCGGGAACGTGGCTATGCGTCACTGCCAGAGGCAACGAACGCATACGGAGACATGCTTGTAGGCGTCATCGATGGCAGCCTCGATCCGTCACAACCGGTATTCCGGCAAGACTTGGAAGACTAATGGCACAGGGTCATTGCTTGTCTGTGGACGCGGTGGTCGCCGCATCGTGTGCCGAGGTTCTAATCGAGACGCCGGTCTGGGCCAGGATACTGGCGAGATGGATCGTGCGGATCTTTGAGTTCTGTTTTCGTAAAATTCCCTCGAGGTGCAGCAGGCAACTGGGATCGGTAGAAGTGATGTACTCGGCGCCGGAGGATTCTGCATTGCCGGCTTTTGTGTCTCCCATCGCGCCGGAGATCATCGCGAATTTCGTCGCGAACGTGCCGCCAAAACCGCAGCAGTCCTCGCTGTAAGGCATTTCGACCAGCTCGAGCCCTCGCACTTGCTTTAACAAATCGCGAGGTCCTTGTTTGATCCCCAACTCGCGAAGGGCGTGGCATGCGTCGTGATAAGTCACACGATGCGGGAAAGACGCGCCGATATCCGCGACTTTAGCCACCCGAACGAGAAACTCGGAAAACTCAAATACCTTGCGCCCGACTTCGATCGCTTTATCCCGCATCGGCGAATCCGCAAGTAGCTGCGGATAAAAATTTCGAACCATCGTTGTGCAGGAACCGGAAGGACACACGATAATTTCCGCCGGGCTAAAGACGCTGACAAACCGCTCCGCGAGTGGTTTTGCTTCGTTCCAGTATCCGCTGTTGAAACCGGGCTGGCCGCAGCAGGTCTGTTCGCGCGGAAAGTCCACGTCGTAATGTAGCCGGCGCAGCACCCGCACCATGTCCAGGCCGACCTCGGGAGTCAGCTGATCGACGAAACACGGAATGAACAGAGCGATTCTCATACGCGAAAAATCATAGTTCCAGACCCGGACCCAAAAAAACCTACGCTGATCGTTGAGCGTTAGAACTTTGTACCCTTAAAGCGGAAAATGTCCAGCGGTTTGAATCGTTCAACATCTCTAGAGGCCGCCTTAGCGGAGACAAATGACGCAATTGTGGTGGGTGAAAATTGGAGCGAGGAACCGGCATGGCTCCTCCGGACGGGAGAACACAATTCGGGGTAGCGCTATCACTAAATCGGGCCCTCAAGTTACAATCTTTCAGAAGATTAATTCGGAGGGGTAGGAAAGCGGTTGACTCCGGCGGTCTTGAAAACCGTTAGGCCCGAAAGGGTCTCGTGGGTTCGAATCCCACCCCCTCCGCCAGCCAGTCTTAAGGGTCTGTTCCTTTTAGTTCCATCGAAACCGGCAAATTTGCGGCCTAATCGCCGGAATCTAAGAACGCTCGCTCGGCTTTAGTCGGCCGCAATTGTTGAAAGCAGAGAACGGCGGCAGCTTGCACCTCTCCGATCGCATCAGTCTTCGAAGCTTCGCGCTCCGCCTTGCATGCGATTCTTCACCAGGTTCGTCCAGACGAACTTGATCACACGAGCATCGTTGTAGCAATAAGCGAGGTTGTGATTAAGGGTAGAAAAGCAATGCTGCTGACACGTGTGCTTCATCCCGGTCAATTGCTTTGCTTCGAACTTATGCCCGTCAATGTTTCCCCAATCGTAGGTTGAGGCATACATCGGGAAACACGGGGCCACCGTGCCGTCAGTGCGGATGATGACGTTGTTCTGGCCGGCCCGGCAATTCCATTCCGCAAAATGCAGCTCCCCATTTTCGTCCTGCACAAAACCAGGCATTCCGGCAATTCGCTTCGCGATGTCGCCGTTAATTCCAGTTCCGTCGCCGTTCCAGCCAAGGTGTTTCAAATGGCTGCCGCTCGCCATGCGTATGAACGCTTTGATCTCCTGCAAACGCTGCACGGAATTCACCATCTGATATCCAGCCTTGTTCTTTTCAATGATCCAGTCCACGAGCGAATCGATTTCCGGCCAATCTTCGGGGCGGATGTAGGTGGGATTATCGCTGAGATGTTTGAAATGTTCGTCCTGCTCCAGCATCGGCGTCTCATTGATGTGGTAGTCAGTGGCTATGTGGTTTTCACGCGCATACTCGGTAATCTGCCGCACGTCCTGAGTATTGTTCCGGCAGATATTGATATTGAAGAAGACCATGTAGCCGTACACGTACTGCTTCTTCATCAGATATTCGATGTGCTTGCGTGAAGGCACGACGGCTTTGGGCAAGCTGGGCTTTTCGTCCCAGGCGTCCAGCGCGAAGTTGAAAATACCGACTCCCGCGTCCCCCAAACGATCGGCGACGTCAGGGCGCAGCAAACGTCCATTGGTGCCGACGTAAATCCAGAATCCTTTCTTTGCCGCATAGTAGACCACCTTGTGCGCAAAATCCGGCCGCAACAAAGGCTCGCCCCCCATGAGCGCCAGCACGCGGCATCCGTGGTCGTACAGCCAATCAATCGAACGGCGCGCAACGTCTTCGGTCATGCCCTTGACCTTGTTGTCGTAGGCCCAGCAATACCAGCAATCGAGGTTGCATTTGTACTCGACGAAAAGATACGCGGTGATAGGGTGAAAGTCGCCCGGCAAGACGCGCGAGCGAATGTAGGGAAAAAGCCAACCGCGCATGATGTGATAGGTCTGCGGGATTGACCAACCGCGCTTTTCGGGAATAGTGGCAGGCCCCGGGTCCGAAAGCTTTTCTGGAAAGCGAGGAAATACAGGCTCCGGCAGTTTCATTCCCTTTGGCGCCGGAACCGCCATGGGTCCCGGGGCTGAGTTCATGAGCAAATTGTGAATGTCGACGTCGATGCGGAATTTGGGCGCGGAAGCCATTGTAGTTCCTCTCCTTTCAGCTGGAATTGCAATACAGGTTCCCCAAAATCACCGTTGCTGTCGCCAAGATTGGGTTTGGATCCTATCGGCAAGGCCGACGCTTCAGAGACTGATCCAATTTACTTAGATCAATCCGCCGCCATTTCATGCGCCATCGGCCCGGAATTGTTTGGCGCAAGTTGCACTTGCACCAATTCTGGTGCTGTCATCTCCGCACTTTCGCGCCGCAACTGCGCTTCGAGCGCGGCGAGTTCGGCCTCAATTTCTTGCGATGCGTTGCGCTTGCGGATCACTTCTTCGCGGTAGCGACGCAGGAAATAATCGATCGTTTCCACGCGAATCCTGATGGAGCCGGACGGCTTGTTCTCATCGAGATCCTTGAAGCAGAAGTAAGGCGTGCCGGACTGCTCGACGATGCCTTCCACCACACCGTAGATGGGCGCGTCGTGTCCGCACTTGAAACTCGAGATTTCGAGAGCCACGAGATTGGGATGCCGCGCAGCGAACTTAGCGGCCCACACTTTGTGGTTGGTGCTGCACGAGTAGGAGTTCTTCCACGCGTCGGTGATATCGAGTGGACTGGTGATAACGCCGGCCCTTACCTCCTCACCGAAAAGCCTTTCGAGTAGGTCCTCGTCCAGCGGAAGGGTGTTCTGCGAAAAGATCGGATAGCCGAGTTTCTGGAATTCATCGAGGATCTCATGATTGAGTCCCGGATCGTGATGATAGGGACGCGCTAGCATCACGATGCCGATGCGATCTTCGCGTTCCAACTGGTCGAGCACCTGGCGTGCACGCTTGCGAATGCTGGACTCGTATTCCTTCAGGGCCGCGAATCCAGATTCCACGGCGCGATCGTTTTCTTCCGGAGAAAGCCCGAGAACTGGCTGCCAAGCCTGCAGCATCTGGTAGGCAAAAAGCTTGCGATCTGAGAAGTTGAGCACCGGATCGATATATTTCAAATTGTATTCGGCGAAAACGTCGTTTTCCTTGGTGAATGCGGCCTTCACCGTTTCAGGCGTTGCCGTCACCGTAGGGCACGCGTTCGAGCCGACGATCTTCACCAAGGGCGAATGCAGGACGTCGTACATCGGGAAGAAGATGACGTCGAGCGGCTTTTTGCGATGCTTTTCCTGAATCAGATTGTAAACGTGCGAGATTCCGATCTTCGCAGGGAAGCAGGGATCGATGGCGCCGCGACTCGCACCAGCCCGGTAAAGCTCCGAGCTGGTGTAATCGGAATAAATAACGTTCTCCGGCTGCACGCCCAGGCTTTCGAAGTAGGCGTTGAACAGCGGCGCGTACGTGTAAATGTTCAGGAGGCGCGGAATGCCGATGCGGACTTTGCCGCGATTCTGCATCAGCGCGACACGTTGCTTGGCAGACTTCGTCCACGCGCGAGCAGGGATCGGATCGGCAACGCTTTTCGCGTTCGTCGGACGAAAAACCTCCTTCGACGCGACATCGACAAAATTCGGATGCTTGTCTCGAATTTGGTCCAGCCCCGCTTTGATGTCTTTCATCTCGTTCAGGTCTTCAACTGTTCCTTTTTCGCAGGTGGCAATAATGAGCCGCTGCTCGCCAAACATCAGAGGAACCTTGGTGACGCGTTCAATCGGCACGAGATTCTTCACCGGTTCGGTTCGGACATCGATGAATGTGCGCAAGCAGTTGTTCTTGCAAAAATTGCAGCGTGTTGATTCGTTGCGGGTCGTGCGGTACTCGATTTTGCGGACGGCGTCCAGGCCAACGAACGTGCTTTGCTGGCCATTGCGCCACAACCGCAGCGATTCCTGTGCAGCACCGATGGCCCCTGATTCTCCGCAGTGCTCGTGCACGATGATTTCAGGTTTTTTGCCGGCAGCCCGAAAACTGTTCCGGATGAAATCCACTTCGGCCTTCACGACCGCGAGATTATTTTGCGTCCCGCCCTGCAGCACAAAACGCGTGCCCAGCGCCGCAAGATTGGGAATGCTGGCGACGTAGAGGAAAACATTCTTCGGTAGCACAGCCGCGAGGCCGGCGAGAATTTCCTCCGCCTGCCAGCCCTGGCGCTGAAAATTTACGATATCGGATTGCATAAAGACGGCGCAGCCATAACCGAAGACGGGCATAGCCTGTGCCGAGAAAGCGAGGTCGGCGAACTGATTTACGCTAAGCCCGAAACCTTCGGCGGTGGATTGAAGGAAATATCCGTTTCCCGCGGAGCACTGCGTATTAAGCTTGAAATCTTTCACGCGGCCGTTGTGCAGAATGATGATTTTGATGTCCTGGCCGCCCACGTCCACAATCACGTGCGGGTCTTCGTAAAACTTCAGCGCCGATTCGGTGTGCGCCACGGTCTCGACCAGCGCGACGTCGGCCTTCAAAACATCCTTTAGTATGTCTTTGGCATAGCCGGTAGTTGCGACGCCCAGGACTTCCAGTTTGGCGTTCTGCGCTTCCACCTGGCCGCGCAGGTTCTCGAACATCTCAATCGTGTCCTGGATCGGGTTCCCGTTGGAGAGCTGATAGGACTTGCAGAGTATGTCGCCTTTCTCGTCGAGTAGAACAGCTTTGGTCGAGGTAGATCCGCCATCGATTCCAATGAACCCACCGACGGTGCTGCCTTTCTGAAATGTCGCCGGCGTGAACTTCTTGGGCCGATAGGATTCGCGGAAGACGTCGAGTTCGGCGGGATCACCGACTAAGGCTTTGCCTCCTGCCTTGGCCTTTTCCTCTTGGCGGCCGAATTCGATGTACCGGACCAGATTGTCGTAGCCCTGGTAGCAGCCGATGCAGTCTTCCTCGCTGCGGCCGAACTCAACCGCGCCCAGCGCGGCGAAGTATTGAGCATTCTGCGGAACCTTGATCAGATCTTCCGGCTTCGAGCCTTCTGGAATCGCGACTTTGCGCTCCTGCCACATGCGCGGAATATTTCCCTGCCACGCTTCCCGCATGCCGCGAATGAAGCTGTTGGGGCCGCCGAGAAGCAGCACATGTGGGCGCAGGGTGTGGCCTCGCGTCAGGACGCTGAGATTCTGCAGCACGATGGCTTCAAACAACGACGCCATAAGCTCTTCCGGCGGCGTTCCCACTTTCTGCAAGCTGTTAATGTCGGTTTCCGCGAATACTCCACACTTCCCGGCCACTTTGTGCAGCTTGATGCCCTTGTATTTCTGTTCGGCCAGCTGGACCGTAGGAATTTTCAGCTTGGCATTAATTGTGTCGATCACCGCACCGGTGCCACCCGCGCACTTGTCGTTCATCGAGGGAATCTTTTTCTTGCGCCCGGTTTCGTCGTCGTCCTTGAAGATAATGATCTTCGCGTCCTGCCCGCCGAGTTCGATGACCGAATAGACCTCGGGATGGAGCTTTTCGACCGCGAGCGAGACTGCGGTGACTTCCTGCACGAATTTCGCGCCGACCTGCTCCGCGATCCCGCCGCCACCGGAGCCGGTCACGAACATGCGAGTATTCTGGCGACTGATGCCCACCTCGGCTTCCATGCGTTTCAGGAACTCGAGGCTTTTCTCAGGCTGCTTTGTTTCGTGGCGCTGGTAGTCCTGCCAGAGGACCTGGTCGGTGGCCGTATCGACGATAACCGCCTTGACTGTAGTCGACCCGATGTCGAGTCCAACGAGAAACTTAGTAACGTGGTCATGCGGCTTTTGCGCGCGAGGGACTTGCTGCACTTGCGGCCGAAGCGGAAGAATCTGAACTAATTGCGAAGTTTTGTCGTGCATTGCGTCCTCTTAGCTTGAACGTTAGATACAATCAGCGCTTGTTATTTTGACGCCCACTGATCTTTTCTCCGCCGGGCGGCTCGAAATTGCTCTGGTAAATTTATTTTTCAGTTGCAGGACGCCGCTGGAATCGCGACTCCTGTCACTCGTGCCCTCTTCCAGAACCGCGTATCGCGATCAATCCGATCGCCAACGTGCAGGATAAATTGCGCTGCGGTTCCAGCGATCCCTTCGCGGTGCGGCACGTGATAGAAGGGCCGCTTCAGCTCGGGATGGTCCTCGATATAGCTGTGAATCTCCTGCAGACTCTTACCTGTCGTCTTGAGGCACTGCTCGAATTCCGACTTGGCTTTCACCTTGGCTTCCCCGAGCGCCATCTGCACGCGGCTGTGCGCGTTCACTTCGCCTTCACCGGACGTTTCAATGGGCAGGAAGATCATGTCTTTGAATTTGTTGATCACGGCAGATTGCACTCCGTCGGACTGCGATGAAGGCATGCAGCCGAAAGGCTTCAGCGCCAGCACCATATGGCATAGCTTGTGGATGGTGTAATAAACGTTCTTGCCGACCTCAAGGTGTCCTTCTCCTCCTCGTGCAAACTGGTTGTAGAAAGGATGCGCCAGTTCCGCCAGCTCCGCCTGCGAAACGAGCTGGTGGGTAATCCCGCCCATCTGCTTGATTGTGCGGTGATAGAAGAAATTCCACATGCGCTGGCCGGCGCCGATTCCCCACAGCCTTTTGCGCAAGCCGATGTAGTTGGCGAAATGTTTGTTGGCCTCGTACCACTTCGGATTAGCATGGGGACGATTGACCGGCCATTTCGCTATGGCGTGCGCCTTCGCCTGGTACATCAGATAAGCTACCCAGGTGGCGATTGGTTCCACCAACACTTGCGCGCCTTCGCGCTCGAGAAATTCAAACATGTGGAAGTTGCCGTCGCCTTCCGTGAGCTGGGCCCAAAACTCGCCGGTAATTTTCACCACGGGCTTCACCCGAGTACGATCGACTTCGATTGAATTCAGCTTTTCGCGGGCAGCTTGCAACGCGCCCAGGTAATCCTTGCCCCACATGTTCTCGTGCCATTTTCCAAATACGTTAAACGTGTTGCGCAGGATCTTGTTGCTCTTGAATTTCGGCTTCGCCCAATCGGGGGCCACTTGTTCGATCTCAAACGACTTGCGATTCTTAAGGTCCTCGCACAATCCATCCACGGCCTCGCGGAAAATCCGATCGCTCTCTCCCTTTGTCGCCTCGAAAGGCCGGATTTGGTAAATGAGGTCGTTGATCACGTCGCCCAGGTGCATGGCGTTCAACATCCCAAATCCGAAATCAACCGTAAATTTCAGCCCCGGCTCTCCGGACTCAGCTTTGATTCCGTCGCTGTCTTTGAACAACAGAACTCGAAAGCCGTCGAAGCCCGCATTCTTCAGCGCGAAGCGATATTCTGCCTCATACATGCCGAAGCGGCATGGACCGCATGAACCAGCCGTGAAGAAGACGTAGTTGTCCAGGATCTCCTTTCGCGACAGACCTTCTTTTTCCAGAAATTGCAGGAACTGCACCAGATTGCCCACCGTAAAATATGTGGGATTACACTGCCCGTTGTTGCCAAACTCCTTGCCCGTTTGGAAGGCAGGCACGTCCGGAACCGGAAGCTTCTCGCAACGGTAGCCGCATCCTTGGAAGACGGCGCGGATCAAGTCTTCATGTTTCCAGGTGAAGCCGCCAAATAGAATCGTCACGCGGCTGCGTTCTTCCGCCGTGAAAGCACGCTCAACCGGGCGGTGAAAATGTTGCGGCTCGTCAAGCCCGGCAATCTTACGCAGCCGTGCGCGCTCCGCCTCTAATCGCTTCTTGATTTCCGAATCGTTCCCAATCTGGACGAGGTTCGTCGCCATGAAGTCCTCCGCTACGCTGAGATTTTTATGGCTGTATTGAAACTGAATGTTGTGATGTTGGTGTTGGATGGAAGCTGGATTGCGTGACGGTTGGCTTTTTCAGATGGCAGGGTGGCGCGGAGTGCTGGACGGGAGATCCAGCTAAACGCTTCGGATGTACGAGTCAACACCATCCGAACTCCGGCGACTAGGCTAGGACGTCGAAGTTTACTTCGGGGCGTTAGATGCACCCCAGAACGATCCGGATACATGAAATCGGCGCGCGCCCTCACGCGAACCTTCGCCGATATTCTGCGGACCGCCCAGCCCCCAATATACCTTATGCACCCGGTCCCGATGCAACCTCTTCTTACGTGCCATCCCGGGTTTTTACTTGTCTGCCTTAGGTAGTTTCGGTACTACCGCATGCGACGATCCCTCGACGGAAACGCTTAAGCGCCCCAGCGAATCCGTTTCGCTCAAAGAGCAGCTGCCGGTCACTTGCGTGCCGCGGCTGAGCCAATGGATGAACCCGAATGACTCCCTGGCTTTTCCAGAGTGGATCTGCTCTCCGGTTTTCCACAGCTCTGCGTAGTTCTACGGATTTTCAGCGGCCTGAATCCATGCTACCATTTGCCGTTTTTATATGACGACGCAAAGGTCACTATCGGCCGCCATCCAGGCTCAGAGGGAGAGGTCCGCCCCCAATTGGAGCCTCCAGTCTCAAGCTTCGGGGCTCGAAATCCTAATCGCAAATCCGCGATTAGAATTCGACGTAAGTCATAGAGAGAAAAGTCCAGTAAGAATTTCTAATCGCAAAAAAATCGCGATTTTGCGTTTCATTAATTGGCACAGGCACTCTCGGGTGCCCAGAAGTACGAAGGGCCTGTGTGCTTTTGCTAAGCCTAGGATTCGACAGATCGAAGCCATCGCATCGCTAACCCGCGAATTTCCACAGTCTCCAGGGCAGAAATTTCTAATCGCGAATGCGCGATTAGAATCCAGCCTAAGTCATAGAGAACAAAGCCCACTAAGAATTTCTAATCGCGAACGGATCGCGATTTTGCATTTCACTTTTTCTGGCCTCTGGTGGTTACCCTCACCTTCCCCCAGAAGGCAGGTCTCGTCGCCGCGACAAGCTTCCGAGCCTTTCCGGCTCTATGCTAGAGTCAAAAACCACATGGACATGCCTGCGATTGCCACGGAAGGCTTGACGCGCCGTTTCGGCGCGCTTACCGCCGTGGACGACGTGAATCTGCGCGTCGCCCCGGGCCAATTTTTCGGGTTTCTCGGACCCAATGGCGCCGGAAAATCCACCACCATCAAGATGCTCACCGGCCTGCTCGCCGCCACGGCGGGGCGCATCGAAATCCTTGGCCTCGATCTCGCAGCGAACGCAATCGATGTAAAGCGTCAGATTGGCGTCGTGCCCGAAGGCATGGCTTTATTCGGCCGGCTCACCGGCGCCGAATATTTGAATTTTGTCGGGCGCATGTACGGCCTCGATCGCGAGACGGCCGCCAAGCGAGCCGCCGAGCTTCTCGGCTTCATGCAGCTCGCCGACCAGCCCAAAAAACTGGTCACCGACTATTCGCATGGCATGCAGAAGAAACTGGCCTTGGCCGCGGCCGTCATCCACGGCCCGAAAATTCTTTTTCTCGATGAGCCGTTCGAAGGAGTTGATGCAATCGCTTCCGGCACGCTCAAAGCGATGCTCCAGAGCATGATCTCGCGCGGTGCCACGATTTTTCTCACCTCGCATGTTCTCGAGATTGTCGAACGCCTCTGTAGCCATCTCGCGATCATCCATCGCGGACGGCTCGTCGCGCAGGGCTCGCTCGAGGAGCTTCGCGCCGGCGTGGAAGCGCAAGCTGCCGCCGCGCTTCCGAACGGTGAAGGACACGCTGCAGTTGTCGCCGCCCCAGGTAAAAAACTCACGCTCGAACAGATTTTCCTTCGTATCGTCGGCGGCGCCCGACCTGTGGATCAGGAGCTCTCATGGCTGAGTTGAGTCTTGTTCCCAGCGTTAACGAGCAACTTAGCGCGATCGCCCGTGTCCGCTGGCAGCTTTTCGTCAACTCGCTTCGCACGCTTCGCGGCCGTCTCGAACTCGTCTCGCACATCTTCATTACCCTGGGATTTGCGATGGGTGGAATTGGCGGTCTGGCGGTATCCGGCGGCGGCGCCTGGTACGTAATTTCGCACGGCAAAGCGGAATGGCTCGCTGCGATCTTGTGGCCGATTTTCCTTTTCTGGCAGCTGTTTCCTGTCGTTGCGACCGCGTTCACCGAAAATTTCGATAGCTCCAACCTGCTTCGTTTTCCTATTAGCTATTCGTCCTTCGTCCTGATTCGAATTGTCTACGGCTCGCTCGAGCCGGCAACCATGCTTGGTTCGCTTTGGCTGTTGGGGGTCGCGGCCGGAATCGGAATTGCCTCGCCTCACCTCTTTTTCTGGTCGGCACTCGTATTGTTCCTGTTCGGAACGATGAACATTCTGCTTGCCCGGATGATCTTCTCCTGGGTGGAACGATGGCTGGCCCAGCGCCGCGCCCGTGAAATCCTTGGCGTACTTTTTCTGCTTTTCATCATCAGTTTTCAGCTGATTGGTCCGCTCATGAGCCGTTATGGCAATCGCGCGCACCCGCAAATCCTGCAACTTGCGCAGTGGATTTTGCCGCTTCAGCGTTTTCTGCCTCCTGGTTCGGCAGCCGCTTCCATCGCTGGTGCGGCGGATGCGGATTTCACAGTAGCCGCGGAAGGTTTCGGAATACTCAGCGCCTATTGCCTCGCTATCTTCTGGCTCCTGAATATGCGGCTTCGGGCGCAGTTTCGCGGAGAAAATCTGAGCGAAGCGCCTGCGCCGGCGGAATTATCCGGAGAGCGCGGGCCCACTCGAGTGGGTTGGAGCCTGCCGGGAGTTTCCGGCTCGGTGGCAGCCATCTTCGAGAAAGAAATTCACTACCTCTCTCGCAGCGGCCCCATGCTTTTTACACTGATCATGCCGGTGTTCATGCTATTTATTTTCCGGCTCACGCCTTCCACTTACGCCAGAGGTTCGGGTTCCTTGCTCGGCCGGTCATCCGACATGGCGTTCCCCATGGGTGCGGCCTACGCTCTGTTCATACTCACGAATTTGGTATACAACAACTTTGGGGCCGAAGGTGCCGGCGTTCAGCTCTATTTCACCGCGCCCGTGCCGGTTCGCTCCGTCATGCTGGCAAAAAATATCGCTCACTCCAGCATCCTCGCGCTCGAAATGACTTTCGTTTGGATCGGCGCCAGTCTTATGTACGGGCCGCCCGCTCTTGCAACCACTGTGGCTACGGCCGCCGGAATTCTATTTGCACTGCCTGTGAACCTCATCGTAGGCAACCTGCTTTCGATTTCTTCGCCGAAGAAAATCGACTTCGGTACTTTCGGCCGTCAGCGCGCTTCAAATACCACCGTATTCGCCAGCTTCGGCGTTCAAATCGTTGTCGTCGGACTCGCTGCAATCACGCTCATCACCGCGCGCAGCTTCGGTAGAATCTGGGTGGCAACGATTGCCTTTCTGGGTTTCGCTGCGGTCGCCTGGGTAGTGTATCTAGTGGTGCTAAACGGCATCGGCCAAATCGCATTCGACCACCGCGAAGAAATGATCGCCGAGCTCACTCGTGCTTCCTAGGACTGATCTTTGAAAAAAATTTGGCTCGTTTGGGGATCCGAAATGAGACGTCGGCGGTCGGCCATAATCTGCGGCCTTCCTGCGATTCTATTTCTCGCGAGCGTCTTGACCGCACGCGCGCAGTCAGTCCATGAAGTCACTCCGCGCGAGGCTAGCTTCAACAACTTGAAATCTCTCGACGATGTGCCTGCGGTTTCCGGTTACGAAAAGCAGCTCGTTGATCAGATCAGTTCTCAGCTCCTGGCGTTTCATCCGCAGGTGGACAATATTGGCGACGTCGTCGTAACGCTCGGAAGCGGCACACCACATCGCCTGCTCGTCACGGGAATCGACGAGCCCGGCTTCGTCGTGAGCGCTATTACCGACGACGGCTACCTTCGCGTCCAACGGTTGCCGCAGAATGGCCTCACGCCGATGTTCAATGAGTTGTACTCCGCGCAGCCGGTGAAGATCGGCACGACAGCGGGCGCGTGGATCGACGGCGTCGTTGCAGGCTTGTCGGTGCATCTCACGTCCAATCGCGCGGCCACGCGCGCATCGAGCGATCTCGACGAGATATACATCGATATCGGCGCATCTTCCGCTGATGAAGTCCGCAAAGCGGGCGTCGATGTTTTGAGTCCGATTGCAATCAACCGCCGCCTCTTCAATCTCGCCGACGAGTTTGCGGGCGCCGCCGTGGGAGACCGCTTCGGCGCCGCAGCGCTTCTCGAGCTACTGGCGCGCATCGATCCGGCCAAACTGAAAGGCACGCTCACGATTGCCTTCGTCGTGCAGCAACGCACCGGCGCGCGCGGCTTGCAGCGCATCCTAACCACGATGCAGTTCGACGAGATGATCTATATCGGCCGCCTGTTTGCCGGCGGCCCGCTCAGCGGCGCGGAAAACCTGCGTCGCGCTCCGCGAAAAGATCCGGGCAGCGGCGTTCTATTCGCGGGAGAAGAAACCAATGCTTCGCGCGGCGGCCTGGCAGCCGAACTCAGGAAGCTGGCCAGTGCGGAACAAATTCCATTCGCGGCGGACTATTCCGCCTCCGTCATTCCGCCAAGCTATCTGCCGCCGCCAGAAATGCCACCGAAGTCCGCCCATGTCGGCGTCGCCACCTCATGGGCCGATACGCCCGCCGAAACCATCAACGCAGCCGACTTCGACAATCTCGCAAAGCTCCTTGTGGCCTACACGCAAGCTCCCGGCAAATCCTCTTTCAAGCTCGAACAGAATTCCCTGCCTCGCAGCACCGCACGACGAGTCAAGAGCGCCACAAATGTTTCTTCCGTCACCGAAGTCCTGCAACATCTCACGGAAGCCTACGGGGTAAGTAATCACGAAGAGCCGGTCCGCGAAACGATCCGGCCGCTGCTCCCCGCATGGGCAGCGCCCGAAACCGACGACGCCGGAAATCTGATCGTGCGCGTCGGAACAGCTGCTCCCGGCTCCAAGGCGCCTCGCCTGCTCGTCATTGCGCATATGGATGAAATCGGGTTCGAAGTGAAATCCATCGCCAAGGATGGCCGTCTCGAAGTCGAATGGAAGGGCAGCGGGGTGCAAAGCTATTTTTCGGGACATCCGGCTCTCGTCCACACCGGCACCGGAGATCGCGATGCGGTCATCGAGCTGCCCGAGAATTGGGACACGCTGAAATTTCAGTGGCCTTCCGATGCCGCCGCGAAATCCATTCGCGTGGATGTCGGCGCGCGCACTCCCGACGAAGTCGCGAAGCTCGGCGTTCGCGTCGGCGATTCGATTACGATCCCGAAAGCCTACAGGCCGCTGCTCGGCACGCGCGCCTACGGCCGCAGCTTCGACGATCGCGTCGGAGATACAGCCTTGCTCGCCGCGCTCTGGGCGCTGGGCGGCCCGTTAAAGGATCGCGATGTCACTTTCGTTTTCTCTACAGGTGAAGAACTCGGCTTGGTCGGCGCAGGCGCGCTTGCCAAGCGCCTCGCAGCCGAAGGCCGTTCACCGGATTTTGTTTTCGCCGTCGATACGTTTGTCAGCTCCGATTCTCCTCTCGAATCGAAGAGATTTGGAGACGCCGAGATCGGCAAGGGCTTCGTCGTCCGCGCCGTCGACAATTCCAATATTGTTCCGCGCGCGCTCGTCGAAAAAGTGCTGAAGCTCGCCCGCGACAACCAGATTCCCGCGCAATTCGGCGTCACGGGCGGCGGCAACGATGGCTCTGCGTTCGTCCGCTATGGCTCCATCGACGTCGCGCTCGGTTGGCCGCTGCGCTATTCGCACTCACCGGCAGAGGTAATCGACACGCGCGACGTAGACGCGCTCGGCCGCATCGTCGCTACTATCGCGCGCAACTGGTAACTCAGCGCAACGGCGCTAAAACGCTCAGCTGGTCGTAATCTCGTCGGTTTCGGTGATGCTTCGTTGACGAACGTTCTCGCCAGCGCATCACCGAGCGGTTGCATGACTTTGCTATAATCGCGCGCCGTGACCGGCCCCAGGTTCAAGTCTCCGCGCTACATCGTCGTCGAGGGGCCGATTCGCGTCGGCAAATCCACACTCGCACGCGTCCTCGCGGAGCAGATGCACGCTCGCCGCATTTTCGATTGCGAGGACAATCCTTTCCTCGCGGAGTTTTACAACGAGAAACCTGGCTCCGCCTTCCGCGCTCAGATGTATTTCCTCTACGAGCGCCACCGACGGCTCCTCGAAGCACACCTCGAAGACAGCGCCGTCCCAGTGGTCTCCGATTTTCTTTTCGAGAAGGACAAAATTTTCGCCTACATGAATCTCGACAATGAAGAACTGAAGCTCTACGAGCGCTATTTCGACATGCTCGCCCCTTCCGTTCCCGCGCCTGACCTGGTCATCTATCTCCAGGCCAAGCCGAACGTGTTGCAGAAGCGCGTCTCAAAAAAAGGTGATCCTTCGGAAACTGAAATCTCTCCCGATTATCTCGAAGCCGTGTCAAATGCTTACGAGCACTTCTTTTTTCGCTTCTCCGCCTCGAATCTCTTGGTGGTTGACACTTCGGACATCGACTTCGTCGATCGCAATCAGGATCTTCAGGAACTTCTTCGGCGCCTGCGCCAGCCGGTGAAAGGCACTCAATATTTCCTGCCGCTTGGCCAAAGTTAAACAAACGCATTCCCCTCTGCCGAGCCATCGAACGGATTGGTCATTCTGAGCGAAGAATCTCAGCGACGAATGCAAGGCATCGCCAGAACCGCGAGCCAGAGTGTGACCGCTAAGGTGCGACAGCGCGGAGATCGTTGCGAAGACGAGGCGAAGAAGCATCCCGGAACGGGCAATCCCGCCAGATTACCCGCCCCGGTCAGCTTTGGAGGAGACCGAAACTACATCCAAGATGCTTCAAGCTACGCGGCTTTGTAAGGCCCTGATAACTGATGCCGCCATTTTCCCAGCGCCCGGTTTACCGGATGGCTTCGGTGAAGGAAGGTCAGCACGGGAGGCCGACGCACGCCAATTCTCTCGAGCGCTCGCCGGATACGGAAATCCCGTCCTGCCGAGACCATGCCTTTCTCAAGGGTGTCGATCGCTTCCGAGGTGCGCCCGGCCTGGTGGTACACCTCCGCGAGGTTCAGATAGAGCTGCGCGTGGTTCACTCTCATTCCCAGAGCCTCGCGGCAGAGCGACTCAGCATCGCCAAAACGCTTCTCGGACACCGCAGCCAGCAAGCCTGTATAAGAAAGATAGAACGGGTTCTTAGGAGCAACTCCCAGGGCGCGCCGGGCGTGTAGTAAGGCTTCCTCCGCTTGTCCGTCGCGTAGATGCTTCAGACATTCCTTGAAATCAGTCATTCCTGCGTCGGTGGGAGAAGTTGTTCCAATCCAATGGGACATAGGCTCCTTCCTTTCCTCGCCGGCAACCTGCGAGGAGGTTGATAAAAGCCTAGCGCCCCGCCAAGCCGGAGGATATAGAACGTGCGGCCAGATTTCGGCCTAGTCCGCCTGCCTGTACGGAATGACAGGCGAAAGTTTCTATACCCTCAGAATCGGCCACAAGAGGGAACTCTTCGGCCGACACAAAGCACGAAAAGGGGCACTTCGGCTAGGCGTTTGCCCTACACGCGTTTCCTGGCGTCGCGACGCTCCAAGGTCGTAGCGACTCCGGCGCAAGCCATTCATTTCCTTTGGGTTAGCTGAAGCCTGCTCTACTTCGGCCCCCCGAGATATTGCCCGAACCACATAACCGTACGGTCGATCACATCCCGGCTGTGCTCCGGATTCGCGAACAAATGACCTTCGTTTGGATAGATGACAAACTCTGTTGGCACTCCCAACGTCTTCAGCGCGTGCCAGAATTCATAGGATTGCGGCGCCGGGCACTCGCCATCGCGATCTCCCACTACGACCAGCGTCGGCGTCTTCGCCTTCTTGATAAAATTGATTGGTGAACTCTTCGCGTAGACCACGGGATCGTCATAGACCGTCGCGCCGAAATAGGGAATCATCCACTGGTCAATTTTATTTTCGCCGTAGTAACTCAGATAGTTTGAAAGGCCTGCTCCCGCTACCGCAGCTCCGAACCGGTTCGTTTGCGTCACCGCCCACATCGTCATGAATCCGCCATAACTCCAGCCGGTAATCCCCAGCCGCTCGGGATCAACGGGCGCTTCTTGGATTGCCTTGTCTACTCCAGCCATGATGTCCAGGAAATCGCCGTAGCCGAAATCTTTCACATTTGCCCGCGTAAATTTCTCGCCCATCCCATAGCTGCCTCGCGGATTTGGTTCCAGCACAAAGAAGCCGTGCGCGGGCAGCGCGAACGGATAGTTCCAGCGGTCGGGAAACTTTGGCGTGAACGCCCAAGCGGGGCCTCCGTGGACGTAGACCACCAGCGGATATTTCTTCGCGGGATCGAAATCGCTTGGATAGATCAGCCAGCCTTGTACTGATCCGATATTCGTCGTCCATCGCAGGCTCTTCGCTTCGCCCCACACAGGCTTCAAGGCGGCATTGACGTGAGTGATCTGTTTCCAGTCCCCGATTGGCCCAGCCCATACCTCGGGGGCTTTTGAGAAGCTGGCACGCACTACAGCGGTCGTCTTGCCGTCGCTTGCCACCGATACGTACGGGACAAATTCACCGTGTGCCAGAGTTTCTGGTCCTTTCCAGTGAAACGTGGTCGTGCCGTCCAATGAGAGCCGCTCGACAAAAGTTTCACCGGCAGCGATTCCGGTGATGAGAATTCCCTCTGATTTTGGCAGCCATGCGATTGACGTTACCGTTGACTTCGATGCTGGCGTCAGGTTTCTCAGCGTCCCGCCATTTGCGTAGGTCACATACACATCCCCGCCCGGAATCGGCTCATCGCTCATCAATCCGCCGATGAAAATGATCTGCTTGCCGTCCGGCGACCAGCGCGGGTTCGCAATCTGCATGCCAGGCTTCGGCTGTACGTCGCGCATCGCGCCGGACGCCGCGTCGATTGCAAATAGGCCCGCGATGTACCAATTATCGTCGCCGTTGCCGTGCGCCGACGTGATCGCGAGCTGTTTGCCATCCGGCGCCCAATCAAACTCGTACACGTACATGTCTGCCGGAGAGAGCTGCCGCAGCTTCGCGGTTGCGGCATCCACGAGAGTCAGCCGCTGCTCGAGAAAATCCTCGGAAACGACGCCTTCATCCGGCGTCTCCGCCACGAGTGGACCCGCAGCCCGCGTGGCGTTTTCCGTGAATAGCAAAGCGATTGTTTTCGAATCTGGCGACCAACCCGGCCCGGCGAGAAATCCCTTCACGTGTGTGAGCTGTTTCGCAGGGCCGCCGGTCACGCTCGCCACGAAGAGTTGCAACTGACCGGCCTTTGGCGCGTCGGAAAGGAATGCGAGCTGCTTGCTGTCGCATGACCACGCGATATCGTGTTCTTCGTGCGCCGCTTTACCGTCACCGGCCGTGATTCTTTTTTTCGTGGCTGGCGCCGATATATCCGCCACGTAGATCGCGGAATTTGACGAAGGCGCGCCTCCCGGGCCCGGCAGCGACTCAACCCAAGCCACGCGCTTCCCGTCAGGCGAAATTTCGGCCTGCTGAAAATCGCGCAGGCCGAACATCGTCTCCACCGCCGAATCCTGCGCGGGTTTTGGCGCGACTTTACGTGTCGTTTGCGCGGTCGAACCCAAACTCACCGCCGCGACTCCGGCCAGCACTGCAAGCGCTTTAAGCGTCTTCAGATTCACACTCGCTCCATTCCGCCTTTTGGATCTGGCGCGCGCGCTGCGCGGCGGACATGTTGAGCCACCTCGCCCCGAATATCAACCCGCAGGCGAATAACAAGGACTTCGGCCTGTGCCGAAAGCTGCAACGCACTTCGGCTGATAACGTAAGGAAGGTATCAACTTGCGACAAGGCTCCCTGGAAGCTATTCTCCGCTGTCACATGATGGGAGGAAAAATGATCGCTTGGCGAGCTGCCGTTGCTCCGATCAGCGTTGTATTCATTCTTTTACTCAGAGGTCCCTCATACGGCCAGTCGCCGGCGTCATCCGCGCAACCGGAGGTAATCGAACACGGAACATTCATCCTCCACAAAATGGAGCAGCCTCTCGGCGAAGAATCGTTTGAAACGACGCGCGATGGCCAAATTCTTTTGACCAGGATTACATTCAAATTTGTTGATCGGGGCACTGCCGTTCCACTTTCTGTCAACTTTCGCACATCCGAAGACCTCGCTCCCCAGTTCTTCGAAATAAGGGGTAAAACAGCGCGGCCGACCGACATCGATGAAGCCGTCGAAGTACAGGGCGAAAAAATCCGCGTCCGTAATCGCGATAAGTGGTCCGACGCCGCACTTCCGAAGCAATTTTTCACGATCGCCGGCTATGCACCAGCGACGATGCAAATGTTGATGGTTCGCTATTGGGCAACGCACGGTTCGCCTGCTGAGCTCGAAACCTTCCCGCCCGGTCGCATAAAAATCGAGGCACGCGGCCGCGATACGATCGCGGTAAACGGCAAGGACGAAACGCTCGATCGCTACACCATCGAAGGACTCATCTGGGGGCGCGAAACTCTCTGGTTCGATTCAAACCGCAACCTCGTCGCAGCCGTCACTATTGACGCTGAGTTTGACCACTTCGAAGCGCTTCGCGAAGGCTATGAAAGCGCGCTCGGGAAATTTGTGGCAATCGCCGGCACCGACGGCATGGCCTCGCTTGCCGAGATTTCGAAGAAGATTTCCGGCAGCCGCGCTCAGACGCTGGCAATCGTTGGCGGGACTTTAATCGACGGAACGGGCGGCGCGCCAGTCACCGACTCCGCCGTCGTGATCGAAAAGGGACGAATCGTGGCCGCCGGTCCGCGCTCCTTCGTGAAAATCCCTCACGGCGCGACGAAAATCGACGCGCGCGGCAAAACAATACTTCCAGGCCTTTGGGATATGCACGCACACTTCGAACAAGTCGAATGGGGCCCGGTCTATCTTGCTGCCGGAGCTACAACCGTTCGAGATTGCGGGAACGAATTTGAGTTCATCACAGCCGTTCGGGACGCCATCGCGAAGGGTCGAGGATTGGGCCCACGGCTTTTGCTTGCAGGAATCGTGGATGGAACCGGCCCGCTCTCGCTAGGCGTCGAGCGAGTCGATACGCCCGAGGAAGCGAAAATGTGGACCGACCGTTATCACGAAGCTGGTTTTCAGCAGATGAAAATTTACAGCTCCGTGCAGCTCGAAGAGCTAAAAGTGGTGGCCGAAGAAGCCCATCGGCTCGGCATGACCGTCACAGGTCACATCCCTGAAGGTTTGACCGCCTATCAAGGCGTCGACGCGGGTATGGATCAGATTAACCACATCGGGTACGTCATAGACATTATGCGGCCGGCGCTTCCAATGAGTGCTTCAAGGCTCGAACGGATGCAAGCAGATGCGAGCGTCGACGTCAATTCTTCCGAAGCCAAGAAAGCTGTTGCGTTCCTCGTGGAACACGGCACCGTGGTCGATCCCACGATTGCGCTTTCCGAATTGTACACAGCTAACTCAACAAAGCGCGTCGCCACCTTCGAGCCAGGGCTCTCAAAGGTCGCGCCGGAACTTACCGAAGCGCTTTCATTCGATGCGCCTCCCACTCCACGGTCGGAAATCATCGAGAAGGTTTTCCAGAAGGAAGTCCAGGTGGTAGGCGCTTTGCACCGTGCAGGCGTTCCCATCGTCGCCGGAACCGACCAGGCGATACCGGGTCACAGCCTGTACCGCGAGATCGAGCTGTACGTCCAGGCCGGCTTCACGCCGATGGAAGCGATTCAGGCGGCCACGATTATTCCCGCCCTCGCGATGGGGATCGACAAAGAAGTCGGCACTATCGAGGCAGGGAAGCGGGGCGACGTGATCATCCTCGGTTCGAATCCGCTGGAATCTATTCGCAACATTCGCGCAGTGGAATTCGTGGTAACGAATGGGACGATGTATAACTGCGCTGAACTGTGGCACAGCGTTGGATTCAAGCCCTAGCAACTGACGTACGCCTTCCGCAGGGGCGATGCATCAGCCTATACGCCATCCTCATTCCAAAGGTGGCAGTCGAGCCCTGTTTCCAAAACTTAAACATATTAGTACGGAAGTACTATAGGTCGATCGATCCGGTTGGGAACAAGATTTCTCAATCGCATTTTTTCGAGCGCATTTTTTCGAGACGCGCCGATCGGGGAAAGGCGTCAGCGAAATGAAGGCCATGCCGGAACCCATAAAGCAAGCTGCAACAGCTGGCCCGCAGGCGGGCGCAATGTCCGGTAAGGTCCCAATTGGCGTCATTGAGGTTCCTGTTGGAGTGTGGGGATCCCGGCGCGCTGCGTCCATTCTGGACCCATCGAGACAAATTGACGTGTTTGCGGAAGAAACATGCACCGTCATCGTGTCTCCGCTCGGCGCGGTAATCCGATTGTCGGCCGCTGTTGATCCGGGCCAGATGATGATGATCGCAAATCGCAAATCTGGTCAGGTCATGCCTTGCCGGGTCGTTAAAGTGCGGAGTTTTCCAAACGCGAAAGGTTATGCGGAAATCGAGTTCCTGCAAGCTGCGAACGGCTTTTGGGGGTCGTACGTGCAGCAGGGCACGATGAAGTTAAAAGGAGCGGCATCGGCAGCTCTCGAGGGAGCTTCGAAACCCGACACGGGTACCACGCGGCGTGAACCCATGCAGACTTCGATTTCCACTTCAGACGCTGCTCCTCGTCAAGCTCACCCACTCGTGTCTACGCCTTCGGAGGGTTTCTGGAACGGCAGTCTTCCGAAGGAATTGATTAGTGTACGACCAAGCGCCGCGTCCACTCCGCCAACCGCTTCTCAGATTCTCCGCAACAGAGTGGCGTCAATCGAAAGTAAGGCATCCCAGATTGCTTCATCCGAAAAGCAAACTCAGCGCACCGCCGCTGTCGCAAACCCCTCGAAATCACGATTTAAGACAAACAAGCATTCTTCATTTGATGGAAGCTGGTGGTTGCTCTGCTCGTCGCTCGGACGACAGTTCGTTGCCAGAACAACCGCGGTACACAGGGCTTCGTTCTCGAGGCGGAGAATTGTTTTCGGGTGGGTCGCTGCGGCGGCTGTCCTCGTAATGGGCACAACCGGATTTGTCCTCCTACGTCATGACACGACACAAACTACTGAAGCTCCTCAGACAGATTCGACGCCGGTGGCCTCCCTCGTTTCTCCGATTGCGAAAACTATGCTGAGCTCGCAGCCCGAAAGCAATTCAAGTTCGGCCGGGCCGGAGCTGCCCATTGCGAAGACGGAAAACTTTCCTGGTACACATGCTCGCGAGTTGGCTGATCGTGTCCACATTTCGCGCCCGGCAGCAAGAAAGCCAACCACGGAAGAGAAGATTCCGAAGGAAAAGCTTCTCGCCCCCCACTTCGGAGCAAATCGTGGAGCCGCGTCGATTGGTCGAGACCAGCCACCCGATGTGATTGGAGCCGATTCGAACGCGAGTGCAAGCGCGATCCAAGGAGTTCTTTCTGCTTTCCTGCCTCGGGGAGGACGAGTGAAAGAACCGCGCCTGATATCTAGTTCTGCGCCCAGGTATCCGGCTACGGCGAGACAAGCTGGTATTGAAGGTCCCGTCACCATCGACGCGATAATCGACACAACGGGGAAACTAACCAGCATGACGATCGTTTCGGGTTCACCGCTGCTGCAGCAAGCCGCGCTCGACTCGCTTCGCACCTGGAAGTATGAGCCTGGCTACCTTGACGAAAAACCCGTTTCAGTCAAAATGTCGATCACGGTCAACTTCAGGCTACGCTAGAAAAGTAAGAGTTGAAGAGCTGTCACCCCCGATGTCCGACCATCCCCGTCACCGATCGTCGCAATCTCAAAAGGACGGAACGACCCACGATTGCCAGTTCTGCGCATGCAGCACGGCTGCTAAAATTCCCCAATCAAAATGTCGATCACCGAAAACGTTCGTTTCGCTGCTCAAGATGCGGGCGAGGTGTCAGCGATTTTCTTGTGGCCGCAGAACGCAGAATGTGTATTGGTGCTGGCACACGGCGCTGGGGCTGGGATGAATCATCCGTTCATGACGGCGCTCGCCAACGATCTGGCGGCCGCTGGAATAGCGTCCTTTCGGTTCCAGTTTCCCTACATGGAGCAACGACGGAGGGTTCCCGACCGCGCGCCCGTTCTTACCGCTACCATTCAAGCGGCGGTCCACGCTGCTTCGGAAGCGGCTCCGGACCTGCCGCTATTTGCGGGAGGGAAGTCGCTTGGAGGACGAATGACTTCGCTCGCGGCTGCGGAACACAGCTTGGGTGACGTTCGAGGACTGGTCTTTTTCGGATTTCCGCTACACCCGCCGAATCAGCCGGGAACGAAGCGCGCGGAACACTTGGATGAGGTCAGATTGCCAATGCTTTTCTTGCAGGGAACGCGCGACGCTTTAGCCGATCTTAAGCTCTTGCGGCCGATATGCGCCAAACTCGGAGCGCAAGTAACATTACACGTAATCGAAGGAGCCGATCACTCGTTCCACGTGCTGAGAAGTTCGGGCAAAACCGATGAGGGCGTTCTGGAGGAATTGGCTCGATCCGTAAGCACGTGGACAAAGAAGCTGACGGGGCAATAGCGTCGACTACACGCGGCCGGCGCCTTCGAGCCAATGTCACTCCTTGTTTTTCTTGCCGCAACCTCGTGAAATGTTTGAGCACGTCAGAGAAGGACAAGGCCTCGACGAATGCCGAGAGAGACAGCTTCAGTGCGGCTCGCGGCGCCCAGCTTGCCGAGAATCGAAGCCACGTGAAATTTGACGGTATGTTCAGAGATCGCGAGCCGTGCGGCGATCTCCTTATTCGCTAATCCACTCGCAAGCATTTGAAGCACTTCGCTCTCGCGAGGCGTGAGTTCTGCGAGCGGACTCGATGCCGGCTCTACCGCCGGAAACAGGCCGTCAACTTCAGCGGGATGCAGGACGATGAGTCCCGCTGCCGCAGCCTCGAGGCCAGCGATAAGTTCATCTGGTGAAATATTGCTGGGCAGTATAGCTCGGACGCCTGCTCGCAGTGCTTCGGCGAACCATCGAGGCTCAGAATGTTCTGAAAGAACAACGACTGAGGCTTCGGAACTAAGTTGTGATCCGGCCAGAGAATCAATCACCTGCTCAAATTGTCCGTTGGGCGCCTCAACGAAAACGATATCGGCTTCCACGTCGGACCACTGATCGGCGAGCGACTCGAAGTTTGGGGCGCTCCCAACTACGTCCACGTTCCGGGTCTTGAGCAGACCTTCTAAGCTCGCACGAGCCAGAGGTGAAGCGGCGACAATAAACACCCGAATCACGCTGCCGCAACACTCCCTAATGCGTTGTGATTACCCAGTTGAACGGTCACGCGCCGGACCCGTGAGTAATCTCCGCGCAGAAATTGGAGACGGAGGAGGCGTGGACCGCTGCCTTCTAGAGCTTTCGAGAGATCATCGAGCGAAGTGAAGGCTTTATCTTCGGTGCCCAGTAAGATGTCGCCCGGCAAGAGAGACGCAGAGGAAGCCGGGCTGCGGGGTTCCACTTCGAGCACCACCAGGCCAAAGCCGCCGGTCGGATTGGATCGGGGGATTCGCAGGGGATGAACGGTCACACCAAGCCAAGCGTCGGACGGGACTCCGGAAAGAAAATCTCGAACGACGTTGCTCGGAATGGCGAGCGCCAAGCGGCCGGCGACCATTGTATTGATTCCGATCAGTCGGCCACGCGCGTCCGCAAGTGGGCCGCCGGAATTGCCCGGTGCCAGCCGGACATTGGCTTGCACCCACGATTGCGGGCCCAGTCCGCGAACCGGGCCAACCGCATGAATCACCCCAGTTGTGAGGGCACCCACGAAACCCATCGGATTACCGATGGCGATCGCGAGCTCGCCGGGGCGAGCCTGCGATGAGTCGGCGACGAAAATGAACGGGAGATTCGTCGCGTGGATGCGAAGTGCAGCGAGGTCTCGGCGAGGATCACGAGACGCGACTGTGGCATCAAAGTCGCGTCCGTCCCAAAGTCGAAGGCTGACCTGCCCGCCCCGCACGACATGCGCATTTGTGATAATGCTACCCTCACTCGACCAGATTACGCCGGAGCCGCCGCCACGTCTTCCTGCGCGCACTTCAACTGTCGAGCGGCGGAGCTGTTCTGTGATTTCGCCGAAACCCGTGACAGCCACCTCATTCGCCTTTATGCGGGCGCTCCGCGACTACAATGCTTCCTTCCTGAACGGAGCCGCCACGTATGAATTTCAGCGCAAGCGATTTGCCGATCGCGTCCCCGGCAAGGATAGCCTGAACGTCCCCTGGTCGAGCGACAGGTTGGCCAGCTAGTGAGACTAGAATGTCGCCTATGACGATGCCAGCCTTGTCCCCGGGGCCGTCGGGTTGGATCTCCAGAACGATCGCCGCGGTTTTCTCTTTCCGCTGCAACGATTGACGAAGGGTATCGGGCAAGCTCACCGGCTGCAACCCGACGCCAAGATATCCATGCGGTATGCGTCCCTTTTTCAGAAGCGTGTCCGCGATTTTGTTTATGGCCGAAGCCGGAACTGCAATCGCGCCGAAACGCGCAAAGCGCGGCGTTGCTAAGCCAATTGTGTCACCGTGTGCGCTGATGACAGCGCCACCTACGGCGGTTGGTTGCAACCCGACGTCGAGCCGGATGTAGGGAGCGAGCGACCCGCCAGTCCAGGTGCGACGGTCCGGGGCAACAAGGCTGACGACTCCTAGGGCAGCTACGGGCCCGCTCACACGCGTGCGGCCCACGACGAGCGCGAGGCTACCTGGTTTCAACGTGGATACATCGCTGGCTTCTGGCACCGCGCTATTGGCCTCAGCACAGTTCAGAACCGCGATATCTGTTGAGGGATCGCGGCCCGCAAGGGTTGCTGACACGACTCGGCCATTCGGCAAAGTCACCTGAATTTCTTCATCGCGGCGCAGTGCGTGTTCGGACGTGACTATCACTCCAGAACGCCACACGACTCCGCTAGAAGAACCTCGGGTCTCAGTATGGACAGCCACCACGCTTGTGGCAGCTCGATCAGTCAATTGCGCTAACTCGTTAGAAAGTTCGATAAGTTCTTGAGACATGTTCGATCCTCCGGGAACAGAATCCCACAGACGCGCCGGCGTCTACATCCGCCGATCGGCTAGGTCCGACCCGGAAGATTAGGCAGGTATCGGATGCCCGCAGGGGCATTCTGCGGTGGGGAGAAGTGGCCAAGGCATAACTGAGATTTATCGCATACCGCAAAACTATAAATTGGACTTCATCCGCCTGCCTGAGGCCAACTAGATTCGCTTTCGTTTCACGTAGCGATCAGCGGAGGTTTCGCCTGTCTCCTGATACGGGTGCCCGCCTCGGGCCCGAGCGGTCCGCGGCTAATAGAACTGGTGCGGAGATTATCTGGGAGTGCCTCGAGCGCCTGGGTGTGAAATGCATTTTCGGCTACCCGGGCGGCGCGATTCTTCCGGTCTACGACGCGATGACGCGGTACGGCGTCTATCACGTCTTGGTGCGGCATGAACAAGGCGCCACCCATATGGCGGACGGTTACGCGCGCGCCAGCGGCAACGTAGGCGTCGCCCTGGCGACTTCCGGCCCCGGCGCGACCAATATGGTGACCGGCATTGCCACCGCCATGATGGACTCATCGCCGATCGTTTGCATCACCGGCCAAGTGGGCAGCAAATTAATTGGCAGCGACGCATTTCAGGAGACGGACATCACGGGAATCACGCTGCCCATCACAAAACACAATTACCTCGTCACACGCCCGGAAGATGTCGCGACGTCCGTTCGCGAGGCCTTCCTCGTCGCTGCGTCCGGCCGTCCCGGCCCCGTGCTGGTCGATATCACAAAGGACGCGCAGAACAATTCATGCTCGTTCGATTGGGACGCTGCGGCACCCCGGCTCCACCGGCCAATTTGTGAACCGTCGACTGCGAACTCGAGTTTGGGCGAAGCGCTCGATCTGATCCGCGAGGCTCGCCGGCCGGTCATCCTGGCTGGTCACGGCGTAATTCTTTCCGGCGCCGAACGCGAGCTGCTCACCTTCGCGGAAGCGGTGGATATGCCGGTAGCTCTCACGCTGCTTGGGATTGGCGCGTTTCCGGCATCTCATCCGTTGTGCCTTGGCATGATGGGAATGCATGGAGAAGCGTGGGTCAACAAAGCGATACAGGAATCGGACCTGCTACTCGCTTTCGGAATGCGATTCGACGATCGCGTGACGGGCACTCTGAAAACTTACGCGCAAAACGCAAAAAAGATCCACGTCGACATCGATCCGGCAGAGATTAACAAAAATGTACCCGTCGACGTGCCCATCGTAGGCGATCTTCGTGAAGTGCTGTGCCAGTTGCTGCCGGAGCTGAAGCGAGCCGTTCACCCCGAATGGCTGGCTCGGATCGAAGATTCGAAACAGGACTCAGCCGTGCGCGACATTCAAAGCCTGCCGGACGACGGGCATCTTTATGCCGCGCACGTCATCAACGAGCTTTGGCGCGAGACGCACGGTGATGCAATCGTCGTCACCGACGTGGGCCAGCACCAGATGTGGGAAGCGCAATATTATCGCCACGAGAGGCCGCGCACTCTGATTACGTCGGGCGGCCTCGGCACGATGGGATTCGCGCTTCCGGCAGCGATCGGCGCGAAATTCGCCCGGCCCGAAGCGGAAGTATGGGTTGTGGTGGGCGATGGCGGATTTCAGATGACCATGGCGGAACTCGCCACAATCGTGCAGGAAAAAATCAAGATTAAGATCGCCATCATCAACAACGGTTACCTCGGCATGGTTCGCCAGTGGCAGGAATTCTTTTACGAGGGCCGGTATTCTTCCACGCCGCTGCTGAGTCCCGATTTCGTAAAGCTCGCCGACGCATTCGGAATTTCCGGTGTTGCTGTAAATAAACGAGCGCAGATAGCGCCGGCGCTGCAGACAGCCCGAAGCCACGCAGGACCTGTATTGATTGATTTTCAAGTGGAGCAGGAAGACTCCGTGTTTCCAATGGTTCCAGCGGGCGCAGCGCTCGATGCCATGATCCGCCGTCCGAATCCGCTTGTCGAAAGAGCGACCGATGCCTGAAACGCAAAAGCTGCATACGTTCGTGCTCTACGTGGAAAACCATCCGGGGGTGCTGAATCGCGTCGCATCGCTCTTTCGTCGCCGCGCGTACAATATCGAATCGCTCACCGTGGGTCACACGGAACGTCCCGGCATTTCGCGCATGACAATCGTAGCTGGTATTAGCGAAGGCGCTGCCAAGCGCGTCGAGGCGAATCTATACAAGCTCGTGCCGGTTCTGTCGGTTGAAGACGTCACCCATAGCCCCACGACATCGCGAAGCCTCGCCTTGATTAAAGTGGAAGCGCAGGAAGAATCGCGCCATCGCTTGATGGAAGTGGTCCGCGTATTCCGCGCGCGGGTTGTGGATCTCGCGGCTCAATCGCTGGTCGTTGAAATCACAGGTACCGAAGAGAAGATCCAAGCGCTCGTGGAAGTACTGCGCCCGTACGGAATCCTTGAAATGGCAAGGACAGGTCAGGTTGTTATGTCGCGCGGTGCGAGACGGAAGCCGGATGACCCGTCCGCGGTCTTGAACGAATTGTCGTTCGAGCCCGAAGCTTCGCAATCCGTGTAAGCGAATTTATCGAGGCATATGTCAGGAGGAAGAGAAATGGCGACAATCTATCAGGAAAACGCAGCGGATGTGGCGCTCATTCGGGCGAAGAAAATCGCAATCATCGGATACGGGTCGCAAGGCCATGCCCACGCTCTGAATTTGCGCGACAGCGGTTGTGACGTGCGCATCGGCTTGCACCGTGGAAGCCGTTCGCGCGAAAAGGCAATCGCAGCAGGCCTCACGGTGAATTCGGTTGCGGACGCTGCTGCATGGGCCGACGTGATCATGATTCTCGCGCCAGACACGGCGCAGCCGGCAATTTACGAACGCGAGATTGCGCCGTTTCTCTCCGCGGGCAAAATGCTGATGTTCGCGCACGGCTTCAATGTCCGTTACGGCACGATTCAGATTCCCGTCGGCATCGACGTGACCATGGTCGCGCCGAAAGCGCCGGGGCATCGCGTGCGCGAGCTTTTCGTCGAAGGCGGCGGCACGCCCGCGCTACTCGCGGTTCATCAGGACGCAACCGGCTCAGCGAAACAGCTCGCACTTTCGTACGCCAAAGCGATCGGCGCCGCGCGTGCAGGAGTGATCGAGACCACATTCACCGAAGAAACTGAAACGGACCTCTTCGGCGAGCAGGCGGTCCTTTGCGGAGGCGTCAGCGCTCTGGTGAAGGCCGGATTCGAGACGCTGGTAGACGCCGGCTATCAGCCAGAAATCGCTTATTTCGAATGCCTCCATGAATTGAAGCTCATCGTCGACCTGATGTACCGCGGTGGTTTGGGTTACATGCGCTACTCCGTCAGCGATACCGCGGAGTACGGCGATTACACCGGCGGCCCGCAAATCATCACGGCCGAAACGCGCCGCACCATGCGCCGCATGCTCGAGAAAATCCAAAATGGAGAATTCGCGCGAAAGTGGATCGCGGAAAATGAAGCAGGCCGCCCGGAATTCAACGCGAGCCGACGCAAGGAGCAGCGCCAGTTGATCGAGGAAGTCGGCTCGCGCCTTCGCGCGAATATGCAGTTTCTCGATCCAGTTACGGCGCCTGTTTTGGACGCGGTCGCTCCCGAGAAGTCGCCAGCGGCCGCGACGGTCGGCGCCAAGTAGTCCACATCTCACAGCAAATACGAGGACGGAATCGCAGCATGGGTTTTGACGAAGCTCGCTGGGTTTGGATGAACGGCGCGATCGTGCCGTGGACCGGAGCAACTCTGCACGTCTCCGCGCACACGCTTCATTACGGCAGCGGAGTATTTGAAGGAATCCGGTGCTACGAGACCATCGACGGCCCTGCGGTCTTTCGTCTTCGCGAGCACTTGCAGCGTCTATTCGACTCGGCCAGGTTTTACGACATGGAGATTCCTTACACCGCCGAGGAGCTGGAAGACGGAATCTGCGAATTAATTCAAATCAATGATTTCCGCGATTGCTACATCCGCCCGCTTTGCTATCGCGGGAGCCGCACTTTGCATCTCAATCCACGCGCGTGCCCGGTCGAAGTTGCGATCCTCGCGTGGCCCTGGGATCCTTTCCTTAATTCCGGCGGAGAACAAAAGGGAGTGCGAATTTGTGTTTCACCGTGGCGGAAATTCGATTCGCAAATGATGCCCTCCACCGCAAAGGCCTGCGGCCAGTACATCAACTCGATCCTCGCCGTCCAGGATGCTGAGCGCAGAGGCTATGACGAGGCTCTGCTGCTCGACGCAGATGAGTGCATCGCGGAGGGCTCCGGAGAGAATCTTTTCCTTGTCTGCAGTGGCCGGCTCGTCACCAATGACGCCCGCCATTCGATTCTTCTCGGGATCACACGCGACGCGATTATTGAAATCGCGAACGATATGGGAATCGAGGTCGAAATCAGAACCCTTATGCTGGACGATTTGCTTTCGGCTGGCGAAGCCTTTTTTACCGGCACAGCCGTGGAAGTGGCGGCGATCCAGGAAATGGAGGGGAAAAGAATCGGCTCAGCCGTCCCGGGACCGATGACCCAAAGAATTCAAGAGGCCTTTCGCGCAGTGACTTCGGGCCGAAGCGAGAAGTACAAGCGCTGGCTGCATCCGGTTGAATCCCAGAGGCTGGCTGCGCTGAAGAAATCTGCCAATTGACTGCCGCGCGCCAACAATTGCCGTGAGCTTGAACAACAGAAGTAAAGCGATCACGCAAGGCGTCGAGCGCGCTCCGAACCGCGCCATGCTTCGCGCGGTGGGATTCGGGGACTCCGATTTTGACAAGCCGATCATAGGAATCGCCAACGGGTACAGCACTATCACTCCGTGCAATGCCGGACTGAACGACCTCGCCATTCGCGCCGCCGAAGTTCTTCGCACCTCCGAGACGATGCCGCAGCTCTTCGGTACCATCACCGTTAGCGACGGAATTTCGATGGGCACCGAGGGCATGAAATACTCCCTGGTCTCGCGCGAAGTGATCGCCGATTCCATCGAGGTCGTCTGCAAAGCGCAACAAATGGACGGCGTCCTCGTCATCGGCGGCTGCGACAAGAACATGCCCGGCGGAATGATCGCCATCGCGCGTCTCAACATCCCTGCGGTGTTCGTCTACGGCGGCACGACTAAGCCCGGCCATTTTGCAGGGAAAGACCTCACCATCGTCAGTGCGTTTGAAGCGGTCGGACAATTCAGCGCCGGACAAATCAGCGAGCAGGAACTGCTGGAGATTGAGCGACACGCCTGTCCCGGCGCGGGCTCTTGCGGCGGAATGTACACGGCAAACACGATGTCCTCCGCGATTGAGGCCATGGGAATGAGCCTGCCGTTTTCATCCACGATGACGGCAGCGGAACAAGAGAAATTGGAAAGCGCCGCCGAGTCCGCTCGCATTCTCGCGAACGCGGTCCGTAACCAGATTCTGCCAAGCCGGATTCTTACGCGCGAAGCATTTGAGAACGCGATTGCCGTGGTGATGGCTACCGGTGGTTCGACGAACGCGGTCTTGCATCTCCTTGCAATCGCGCGCGCTGCCAACGTGCCGCTTTCGCTCGACGACTTCGAAACCATTCGTCCGCGCGTTCCTGTTCTCTGCGATCTGAAACCTTCGGGCAAGTATGTAATCACTGATTTGCATGCCGCCGGCGGCATTCCACTGGTGATGAAAATTCTTCTCGCAAATGGCGTGCTGCATGGCAAAGCACTCACGGTGTCCGGGCAAACGATTGCCGAAACCCTCGAAAATATTCCGCCCGAGCCGCGTTCTGATCAGGACGTGATTCATCCCTGGAATAAGCCGGTCTATGCGGAAGGACACCTCACAATTCTCCGCGGTAATTTGGCGACGGAGGGAGCGGTCGCAAAAATCTCGGGCGTAAAAAACACCAGGATAACGGGCCCGGCGCGCGTCTTCGATTCAGAAGAGGACTGCCTTCAGGCGATCCTGTCGAACAAAATCGCGCGCGGCGATGTAATCGTGATTCGGTACGAAGGACCGAAGGGTGGCCCCGGAATGCGCGAAATGCTCGCACCGACGTCGGCGCTAATTGGCGCCGGCCTCGGCGATTCGGTGGCGCTCATCACCGACGGCCGCTTTTCCGGCGGCACTTACGGGATGGTCGTCGGACACGTAGCTCCCGAAGCAGCGGTAGGCGGAGGCATCGCGCTCGTTCGCGAAGGTGATACAATCACGATTGACGCTTCCGCACGCCGTCTCGATCTTAACGTCACGCCGCAAGAATTGGCCGCGCGCCGCGCGCGGTGGAAACTGCCCGATCCGCGCTATCGCTCCGGTGTGCTCGCAAAGTATGTGAAACTCGTTTCCAGCAGCAGCATAGGTGCGGTCACCGACAATTTCGCGGCGGATTAGCCTTGTCGCTGGGCACTTTCGGCGGCTCTTGTAGTGGTCGACACGATACACAATTTGGATGGGACATATCAGCGGTATGGATTTGACCGCTCTACATCCCGATGTTACACGTAGAAGGTGAGATGAAAGTTTCGGTCTACAAACGATTTCGTTCCCGTTTGCCGCGCCGAACCCGGATTTCGCCTTCTCGCCCTACTTCTCCCGCCCGCCGCTTGCGATCGATTAGCCTCGCGATCGTAATTGTACGAATTATTTCGCTTAGGAGCGGATAGCGGCCGGCAAGTAGAAACAAGATTCGAACTGCCAAAAGCCGCTATCCCAAAGAGGATGGCGGCCTTTTTGTTTCTGTACTCGAACAATTCAAAGCGCACCGAGGCCCCAATGACGTTTTGCGATTGGAACCAGGTAAAAGCAGAAGAAGTCTCGTGGAAGTATCAGCGAAAAGCGGTCGAAGCCGGTCCGTTGGCTGTCGCCATGCTCGAAGTACTGAAGGGCGCTACGACGTATCCGCACGCGCACGCAAATGAAGAGGTGGTGTTGGTTCTCAAGGGCGCCTGGAAATTCTTTCTGCCCGGCAAAGAAGTGACTCTTCGCGCCAACCAGATGCTTTGGATTCCCGCCGGCACCGAGCACTCCTCCGTCGCTATGGCAGACACGCTGGCGGTCGATATCTGCTCGTCCGCCAGGCCTGATTGGAAAACCGGAGAAGATCACAGGCTTCACTACGATCCAGACCAGTATCTTTGGGCGGTGTAGGAGGATTCGACGGGCCGTGGTTTCCGATTAAACCACCAGGCATTCGGGTTATAACAGTCCGGTCAATGAACGACCCTTCATTTCAGCAGATACAGTTGCAAGAGCTCGACGGTGGCATAGAACTGATAATCCTGATTCAAGAACCCACGCTGACGCGAAGAGTCTTCGGTATAAAGAAATAGGTCAAAAAAGCACCGATCATCAAAATGCCGGCAATAATATACAAAGCGGCAGATCGGTCGGAAGAAATGTGTCTCGCCCATATCGGGATATTGGGCCCAAAATAACCGCCCAGATTACCCACCGAGTTCACGATGCCGATACCGGCTGCGGCAGCGGTCCCGGCCAAAAATGCAGACGGCAACGGCCAGAATAACGGCATCGACCCAATAACTCCAAGAGTGCCAATGGACAGGAAAATTATGGCCCAAACAGGTTGAGAGGCGAAAATTCCGCTCAAGATTAATCCGATCGCTCCGGCGGTAACATTGAACACATAATGCAGGCGACGCTCTCCCGTTTTGTCCGAATGCTGGCTAAGAAGAATCATGCCGATAACGGCCACGCCATAAGGTATGGCGGTAATCAGGCCAACTCTGAAATACCCTTTTATGCCAAACGCTTTCACGATAGTCGGCAACCAGAAAGCAATACCGTACAAGCCGATCATCAATGTGAAATAGATGGCGCATAACACCCAAACTTTTCCGCTGGTGAATGCGTCCGCCAGTTTGTGCTCGGTTTTGTGCTTGTCTTCAGCTATGAGGTGGTTTGCAAGCAGTGCTTTTTCTTCAGCCGCGAGCCATTTCGCTTCTTCAATGCTGCTGTCCAGATAATAGATCACCCAAATGCCGACGATTACAGAAGGAATGCCCTCGGACAGGAATAGCCACTGCCACCCCGCTAGGTTCATCACGCCACTTAGCCTGTCCATGATCCAGCCGGAAATGGGATTGCCGATGACGCCGGAGACTGCAATCGCCGCTACAAACCAAGCGGTTCGCGATGCTCGGAGTCTTGAGGGATACCACAAGGTCAGATAAAAAATCACTCCCGGGAAGAAACCGGCTTCCGCTAGGCCCAGCAGAAAACGCATGGCATAGAAAGACCACTCTCCTTTTACGAAGATCATGCACGCGGATATAACGCCCCACGAAATCATGATTCTAGCAATCCACATGCGCGCCCCAAATTTCTTCAAGAGAACATTGCTGGGAACTTCGAAGAAGAAATAGCCAATAAAGAAAATGCCGGCGCCGGTGGCGAACGCTGCGTCGCTCATTGATAGATCCTTGAGCATCTGCAGCTTCGCAAAACCAACGTTGACCCGATCGAGATACGCCAGAATATAGCAAAGGAAAAGAAACGGAAGTAAGCGGACGTCAACCTTATGGTACGTCCTGGTTTCTAAGCTTCCATCTGAGTTGGTCATGTTGCGCCTCATTTTCCTGAATTCTCAACCGGACGATGAGGACCGCGCGCGCGCACATCCTATGCTGGTACTGTCCGGGACACAACAAATTTGACATCAGGCTAGTGACAATTCTCGCTGCGAAGCGGGCATTCAGGGCTCATAGAGGATTCGCTTTAGTGAAAGCCGACGCGAAGTATTTCGTCAGCTCCGAAGAGTCTACCCCGCGACGGGACGCGGATTTTCCAGCACCGTGCTAGCGGTTCGCGGCAATTTGATCGAAAAGACAGTTCCTGTGTCTGAAGTTTCTTCCACGGTTACCGAGCCGTGATGATCGTGGATGATTTTAGATACGATCGCGAGCCCCAGCCCGGTTCCGTTGAGCTTTCCCGAGCTCACGAACGGATCAAAGAGCGAATCGCGAATTGCGGCAGGGATGCCGGGTCCGTTGTCGGCAATTCGGACATCAAAAGAGTCATCCGACGAACGTATGTCTACCGTGATTGCACCAGTTCCGTCCGGAGCGGCCTCGCACGCGTTCAACACGAGATTGAAAAACGCTCGCTCCATCTTCTTTGCGTCAAATACGCCATTCGTTGGACCCGAAGTAGTTACCTTGACTTTGCGGCTTCGCAACTCGGGCCTCGCGAGAACAGTTTCCACTGCATGACGGACGATCTGGTCCAATAATGCCGGTGCTGGAGCGATCGAACCTTCTTCTCGCGCGAGTTCGCGAAACGAATCGAGCAGGTCGACCATCTGTTCCGAGGCCATTTTGATCTCGTGGTAGATTTCATCTCGATTCATCTTCAGCTTGTCCGCTTCGTATAGAAATTCCGCATTGGCCACGACGGCGGCCATATAGTGACGAAGATCGTGCGAGATTGAGCTCGCAGCGCGTCCCAGCGCCGCGACTCTCTCATTGGCACGCCAGCGCTGCTGAGACACAAGTAATTCGCCACGCATTTTAGAGAAGGCCTCTCCGAGTTCCACGACTTCGCTGCTTCCGCGCGGCTTGATCGAATAGGCGTAGTCGCCGCTGCCCAGCGCTCGCACGCCGGACAAGAGGTTGTCGAGTGGGCGCGTGATGGTTCTCGAGACGAAAGTGAGAATCAGCGCGGCGAATAGCACCGCGGAAAGCACAAGAATCACAATCATGCGATTCAGCCGCTGGAGAAGAACGTTGGCCGGTTCCAATGACATCAGGACGTAGCACCGGATGGCCGTTGGCGGGCCGTCGTGAATCAATACAGATGCCATTTCATATTGATCAGAGCCAAGAACCATTTGCCTTGTTATCGTATCGGCAGCTGTTTCCTTGTCCGTTATCCTGCGCTGAAATTCGGTCACTGTTTGCGGTGCAAGGGTGGACGCAATCACATTGTCGCCCGCGGTCAGCGCAATCTGGCTGTCCGCGACGAGCGAAAGTTGTTCCGCTACGGTTGAATCTACCTGATAGCCGACAGCGAGTACCCCAAGCTGCCTTTGATTGGCTTCAGCACCGGCAACGATGGGGCGAAGAAAAACCCAGTAGAGCTGGCCATTGGCGTACCACCATGCAGAGCTTTCGCCTTGTCCCACCGACTTGGCAAGGTCCTGCTCGGCGAGTTCCGGCGTCCATCCGCTCTTAACCTGAAATCCGAGCACGCGACCATTCGAATTTGCAAGAACGAACAGATCGCTGCCCGCCAGCTCCCAGAAGGGCCGTGATGCATCCTGGATCGTGGGAGCGTGCTCTGTCGTCATCAAAGCTTTCAAGGTTGGAAGTTCGGCAAGCATCGCAGCGGTTCGCGACAGGTCGCGTTCGCGCTCTTGCTGAACGCTTTCGAATGCATGCAGGGAAGCATCAGTGCTTTCCTGTACTTGTTTTGTAATCTCAGAATGAACAGAGTGTCGGATGATTAAAAGGACTGCACCGGTCAGCGCGAAGATTATCACGAGGGTAGCAATCAGGAGCTGGGTTCGTAATCGAAGGCGTGCCATCAAGCTCCCCAATGAATGGTCACTATTTCTCTGCAGCAATCACAGCTCCAGGTGCGAATTTATAGCCGCAGCCGTGCATAGTCAGAAAATAACGCGGGTTAGCGGGATCCGGTTCAAGCTTCTGGCGAAGTCGCAGGATGTGATTATCCACTGTGCGAGTCGTAGGATAGTTCTCATACCCCCAGACATCATTCAGCAGCTTTTCTCGGGAGACGACAGCGTCTGGTGCGCGAGCAAGAAACCGCAGCAGCTTGAACTCTTGGGCGGTGAGTGTGAGTCGCTTACCCGCGCGTGTTGCTTCCATGCTCGTGAAATCGATTTTGACATCGCCAAACAGTAGTAGTTCGTGCTGGACAGCCTCAGTAGCCAGATTCGTGGCATTCGAGGGTGCCGGACTGCCACGTCGCATGGCTCGGCGAACCCGCGCGAGCAGCTCTCTGGGGCTGAAGGGCTTCGTCACGTAATCGTCCGCTCCCAACTCGAGGAGGAGCACCTTATCTTCGACTTCTGCGTTGGCGCTCAAAACCACAATCGGCACGGCAGCGGCTTGGGCTTTGAACGCGCGGCAAAGCTCCTTGCCCGGCAAGTGCGGAAGCTTTAGATCCAGGACCACGATGTTGGGCGTCTGTTTGCGGAAGCTTTCCAGCCCTTCGACGCCGTCCGATGCAATCTGGACCTGCAGGCCATCCGATTCAAACAGCCGCTGCAAGGTCCGCTGCATAGGCCGGCTGTCTTCTACCACTAGAACAGTATCCATCGAATTGTTCTCCTCGTGCTGGCGCATCGCAGCCCGCTGCGAAGTGCCGGTCGGAAACAGGGTCGAATGGCCGGAATTCGCGTCGATACCCAGGGGTCTAAGGACCCTTTGATCGTAGTGCGTTTGCTGGGACGGCGTCAACGCGGTGCCCATTCCTTTTTCCTATGAATTGCCGCTGTTTGGAGGTGTAATCGTGACCTCCAACGGTAATCCAAGTTGAAGGATTCCCCGTCCTTTGAAAGCGATCGCGATTCCCCAGGTATTTACAAGTCTGGAATTAGTTCTCAGCGCGACACCCGGAAAGTTCCTGTTGTCCGAATGCCTTCGTCGACGAGCGGCGACCCCTCGGGCCACTAGATTGCGCCAGCGGACTTGAGATCTTGTCACGCTGACTTCCGAAATTTGTAAACAGTTTGTAAATCGCCTCCTTCATTCAGTGAGTTTTTGCTTTGAGCGGCCCGCTCTGGCGGAGGACTGTTACAAACTCTTGACCTACGCCAAACAATCCCGTGGCAACTGCGGACGTCAGATGGTTCAGGCTCGGTTAGCACGGACGAGCTAGAAAAAGGCCATTGAACGCTTGGATAGGGACTCATCGATCGACTTTCGTAGCCAGCGGCGCGGGAGCTCAGAATTCTTCATCGGGCCGCTAAGTTCACCCAAAACGTTCCTGAATGGAGAGCGGAGAAAATCCCATGAGTTTATCAATGTCTGCGGACTTATCTCATCTCACCGAAACCGAAATCGTCCAGTTGGCACAGCAGGGCGATGCAGCGGCTTTTGAGCATCTGTACAAGCAACACAGCCGGCATGTGTATGCGCTATGCCTGCGTATGGTCGGTAATGCGAGCGAGGCAGAGGATCTGACGCAGGACGCCTTCCTGCAGCTCTTTCGCAAGATCGGCGGCTTTCGCGGGGAGTCATCCTTCTCCACGTGGCTGCATCGGATCACGTTTAATATCGTGCTGATGCGGTTCCGCCGAAGAAAGCTCGGAGAAATTTCGCTGGAGGAGACGGTCGACACCGATGGCAAGTCCTGTATGCCACGGAATCACATCGGAGGGGCGGATCTGAATTTGAGCGGGCTAATCGACCGGCTCGGTCTGGACCGCGCGATCGAGCAGCTGCCGGCGGGCTGCAAGAAGATGTTCATGCTTCATGACGTCGAAGGCTACGCTCACTTCGAGATCGCCAAAATTCTGGGCTGCTCGATCGGAAATTCAAAATCGCAATTGCACAAGGCGCGGATGCGTCTGCGCCAGCTGTTGCAAGAACAGGCGGGGCAGCAGCCATGCGGACGGCACGAAGCCGACTTCTCGCATCCGATAGGCGCTGTCGGCATGGGCTAGCACGTGACCAAAGCTCTTCATGGAGACGTTACGGGCCAGTGTACCCGGGGCTTGCCGGGGGGATGTAGTCCTGGCCGTACTTGTTCTTGTGTGCGAGTGTGAAACTCGGATTTTCCACCACTCTGATTGCACCGAGATTACGTTCCGAATCGGAAATTGTGACGGGCAGGGTCAAGCCTTTGAGATCTTCCGGCAGGCTGCGTTCGTACCAGACGTGCAGTTGGTAGCGGCCGTCAGGGACGTCGGGTATTGAGACGATTCCGGAACGGTTGGACATTGCGAAGTAGGGCGTTTCGACTACCACGACCACCGCGCTCATTTCTGCGTGAATGTTGCAAAAGAGGTAGCTGACGCCCGGGCGGTCGAAGCGCACCGAGCGGGTGGTGCCTGCCTCGTAGAGACCGAGGTCGAAGCGCTTGCCGTCGAAGAGGGAAAAAATATTGTGGAAGAAGGGGTCTTTGTTGGGAAATTGCACCACCGCCCCCACTTCCACAACGAGGACGTGAGGATCGAAGGTCTTGTTGCGTTGGGTGAGAACTGGCGGGACTCTAGCGGGCTCCGATGTTGTTGGCGCCGGTGTGCTGCTGCCGAGGGGCGTTAGCCATACGACGACGTTCGAAAGATCAGCGGCTCCGCTGTGCTCCGCAGCCTGTTTAACCGATCGCTCCCTCACGATTTGAATCTTCGCGGTCACGGGGAGAAGTTGCAGTACTTGGGACCGGCTGAGACCGCCGAAGAGAACGGCTGCGGGAAGCAGAGCTAGGATTGACGCCCGCCATCTTAGGTAGAACCCTCGCATCAGAAGATATATCCCACGCTCGCAGCGACGTGATTTGCTGTGTTCGCGCTGCTATCTAGCATATACGTTTGCAAGCGGCGATACTCAACGGAAAACAATACGTCGGATCGTGGCTGGTAGATGAAATTTACGAACGGCGTGAGGTTGCGCGCCAGTGACTCGCCAAAATATGACGGGCTCCCGGGAAAGCGCCGTAGTTCACCCGCAAAGGGATTGTCCTGGCCAAAGGCGCCATTGATTTCGAAATTCGTTTTTGGCTTGAATTTCAGCTGGACCCAGCCGCCCATCGAATCAAGTCCTTTGATCGTTGTAGAAGGATCGGTGAAGTAGCCCGAAGTCAGGATACTCTGGCCGATGCCGCCACCAAGTCCTGCGACAGCCGCCCCCCGATAAAACTGCGCGCTTAGATCGAAGTATTTTCCCAGCGGCAACAGGACGTCGAATGTGCTCGCCCATCCGTTCACGTTGCGGCCGAAGCCGAAATTCTGCCGTGCATAGTATCCGCCAAATCCGACGGTAACGTCTTGCCCAAAAGCGCGATGGGTCCACGCGATCCGACCGGCATACGCAGGTTGTCCCGATTGCTCGCCCCAGGAAGGAAACCGATCCGGGCCCACTGGAAGTTCGCCGGAGAGCGAATCGAGAATTCCTGCCTGCAGCAAGAGATGAGAAACGTCCGACAGATCGATTTTGTGCTCGACGCGCACTTGAGGCGTCCAAGCCCAGAGGTTTCCCGAATAGGAGAGTGCCGGCACGGCGAGCGAAGCGAGCGAAGTGGGCGCAAGCGGCGCGAAGAAGAGGTAATCCTGGCCGGCAACGATCGAAGTGTTCGCCCAATCCATGCGGAACGTGCCGGTGCGTAGGCGCACGATGCCCATTGCTGCGCCGTTGGGAACGTCTGTGAATCCGCCGGCGAAATCGAACTTCACATTAGCGCTGGTTCGGGCGCCGGCAATGTCCGGACCGAAGACTTCAACGCCAATTTGGGACTGGCGCAGCGATCCTCCGAACGATTGAGTGGAATTGAGCGCGGAGCGGGGCGTCGCGATTTGCGGGAAGTCCTCATTATCGACGACGCCCTGATTGTCGAAGACGTTCAAGAGCACGATGCCGGAGAAACGCACTCGATACTTTGATCCGCTTTCCACCTTGGTCTGACTCTGCTCGGCGATTTTTGCATCGGCGAGCTGTTGATTCTCTTCCAGGCGAGCGAGCCTCGCTTCGGTCGACTGATCTTGCGGAGGATTGGGCGCCGGCGCCGAACCAGCAGACGGGAGCGAAGCACTGGCTTGCGGCGACAGCCCGAGATACGGATCGCGGCTCCCCGCCGGTCCCGTCAGCGGGCTGCTTTGGGCTCTCGCGACTTCGAGCTCTTTACGAAGGTCGCGGGCTTCAGCGTGGTCGCGCAGCTCTTCGGCGCGCAGTTCGGCGAGCTGCTGCGCGAGAGATTGCACTTGGCCCTGAAGCTCGCGCACCGAGTCTGCGAGGGCACTTACATTCGGCTCGGGCGCCGGAGGAGAAGTCGGCTGACTTGGCTGCGAAGTAGCCTGCGCTTTTATGGCACTAGCGCCGAGCAGGAAAACGCTCGCGGCGGCAGAAATCCTGAGAAGTTTCTGAAAATTATCGCCTCGCATCGCGGATCTCCTCATAAAGCTTGGCCCCGCCTCCCGCGGCAAACCACGAAGAGGGTGCTGCAGACAGGGTCAGGGCAGCAGTAGAAATCGAGCTAAGGGATATAGATGCTCACGTCTGGACGAACGGCGTGCGCAGAAGGATTGTAGACGAAGCGAGGCAACAAATGCAGAGCTACCGGTCTTCTGCTTGTGCCCTCGTTGTTGGAGACGCTCTCCATACTCTTCCGAACCCTTCACTCACTTGTTTTCCCTAACAAGGAACCGATAACCAAATGCACAGGAGATCGCAAATCTATTCGCCATTCGAATTGGGTCTGTCCGAATTCCCGGCACCACTCAGTTCAATTGTCCAACGAAGGACTCACGGGGGTTACAGAGAGACGACATTCATTTGACTTCGGTGGGACACGAACGTGAGCCGTGAGTTGGTACTGTGATCGCCAGCAATCTCGAAATCATCAGGACTCACAGACACCATCACTTTTGAAAAAGGAGAATGAAGTGAAATTGACGCGATTCTATAAGAGGTTTTCAACGGTTGCAGCTGTCATCCTAGGGTTGGTCGCCTTTTGTGGGAGTGCGAATGCTCAGGTTTCCGCAAATAATTACAAGCAGACGAATTTGGTGGCTGACACTTCATCCGTTACACCCGCTCCCGCTCACGTGGACGCGAATCTGATCAACCCGTGGGGAATCGCGTTTTTCCCTGGTGGTCCGTTTTGGATTTCCGACAACAACAGCGGATTCTCAACCCTCTATGACCAAACCGGGATGCTCCAGGGAACATTCACGATCCCGCCGCCCGCGGGAAGTTCAGCGGCAGCCACTCCGACCGGAATCGTGGCAAACCTTTCCCAAACCGGCTTCATCGTCGGAGGCCAGCCCAGTCTATTCATCTTCGTCACGGAGGACGGAACAATCTCGGGCTGGAACGGCGGGGCAAACGTAATCCTGGCCGTGGATAATTCGATGGGTGGAACCGGTGCAGTTTACAAAGGGCTGGCGATGATTACGAACAACGGAGCGAATTTTCTTCTCGCTACCAATTTTCGCAGCGGAAAAGTCGAAGTCTATGACTCGAATTTCAAGCTCACTAATCTCTCCGGCACCTTCAACGACCCGAATCTTCCCGCCGGCTACGCGCCCTTCGGGATCCATGTGATCACGAACGCCAAAAACCAAACCAACATCTATGTGACCTATGCGCTGCAGGACGCCGCGAAGCATGATCCGATCCATGCCGCCGGCGACGGCCTTGTCGATATCTTCGACACGAACGGCAATATGATTCAGACGTTCGTGATGCAAGGCGATATGCACACAAATGCTCCGTGGGGAATTGTGATCCCTCCGGCCGGTTTCGGCGCCTTCGCAGGCGATGTGCTGGTCGGCAATTTCGGTGACGGCGTTCTGAACGCCTACACGCCAGCCGGCACGTTCATCGACAGCGTGAGGGACGCGGGCGGAAACGTCATCACGAATCTCTCGTTGTGGGACCTTGTTTTCGGAGGCGGCGGCGCAGCAGGTGATCCAAACACGCTGTATTTGACAGCTGGCGGCATGGCGGAAATGCATGGGATATTCGCAACGCTAGTGCCAACTCAGGCCAGTGGTGGGAACACGCCCGATTTTTCCTTAAGTGTTTCGCCCACGAGCGCGACGATAACCGCCGGAGGCTCTTCAAACTTCACGATTAATGCTTCTCCGGCGAACGGCTTTAATTCTGCCGTCAGCCTTTCGTGTTCAGGATTGCCCACGGGCGCGAAGTGCGTGTTCTCCACTCAAAGCTACACTCCGGGAGGTAGTACAACACCAATGCTCACCATCACGACGACTGCACGCAGCGGGATGGCAGGCGCAGTCCCGTCTGGACCAGCGTCGAGCTCCCGGCCCACATCGCAGTTGCGGACACTGCTGGCACTCGGATTGGTAGGTTTTCTTCTTCCCGGCCTGTATTTCGGAAGACTGCGGTCACGCTTCGGTTTCCCGGCTCTCGTGCGTGCAGGTGGCCTCGCCGTTATTCTGCTGTGCCTCTTCGCGGCGGCTGGTTGTGGCGGCGGCAAATCGAGCACGACCGGTGCGGCCGGTACCCCGGCTGGGACGAGCATGATCACCGTCACGGCAACCTCAGGAACGCTTTCACACTCGAGAACGATCACTCTGACCGTGCAATAACGGCCAAATTCTCGCAACGAAGCTCTCTCGCTCCGCGTGCGCAGCGGAGCGAGAGAGAGAATTACGATTCCCAAAACGCCGCTGATAATCGCTCGCGGTTGTAGAGTCCTCTGAAACCTTCCCGCAGGCCGCGCATCGCTTGAGACCAAAAACAGGCAGATATTTTGTCGGATGCATTCTGTCTGAAGTTGCGTCGCCATTGATTGTTTGACTCTTTAACAAAGCTTTTGACAAGCAGTTGACATTCGCCCGCGACTCTTGAGCGTCTTACTTGTGACGGCCAAAGTTGAAGTCACAAAAAAAGCAGTACCGGAAGAATCAGTGCATCAGCCGGCCGCGATAAGACAAAAAGGAGCCGTGATGAAGAAAGTTGCTGTCGTCAGAAATTTTGCCACCATTACATTCTTGCTTGCATTCCTGATCGTTCTGCCTGTTGTACGCGCAGATGAATGGAATCAAGCTACCCTGTTTACCTTCAGTCAGCCGGTTCAGATTCCAGGACACGTATTGCCCGCCGGGACCTATCTGTTCGAGATCGTCAATAATTTCAATCACGAAATTGTGCGGATCTCCAACGCGGATCGGACGAACGTGATCGCCGTGATTCAAGCACGGCCCACCCAGCAGAAGGGCTTGTCCGGAAAGGCTGCAATCGTTCTCGCGGAGCGAGGGGAATCGCAGCCGGAAGCGATCGTTGCTTGGTCCTATCCGGGCCGCGTCGAGGGCCATCAATTTCTCTATCCGAAGCAGATGCAGGAGGAAGTCGCAAAGGATAAGCAGGACACCATCGTATTCGGAGACTAAACCCGAATCGGTGTGAAGCATCAACTGGCCGGCGGTGAGATTCAGGCGCCGCCGGCACGTTGGCGCACAAAATAGTAGGTCCGAAGAATCAACCTTTACGACGTTTTAACGGACGGAAGGAAGCAGGTGGAAAATGCGCATCAGTCATCTTCTAGTTTCGGGCATCGCTGTGCTTTTAATTTCTGTCGGGGGCCGCGAGCTCTCAGGCAGTGGGACTCCAACACACGGCCCGGCTCCTGCGGGCAATGCTGTGCTGAAAGGCATCGTGAAGTTCGAAGGCATTGCTCCCAAGCCGGCACGTATCAACATGTCTGCCGATCCGGACTGCGCGAAGCTTCATACCTCCGGAGCGTCTTCAGAGGACATCGTTACGGATTCTAACGGAGGCGTCGAGAACGTCATCGTATTTGTCTCTGACGGCCTTGGCGACCAAACTTTCGATCCGCCGTCGCAGCCGATGAAGATCGAGCAAAAAGGGTGCATGTATGAGCCGCATGTGGTCGCAATGAGGGCCAGTCAGGAATTGGAGGTAATCAACGAAGACAAGACGACCCACAATATTCATCCTTTGCCGCGAAACAACCCTGAATGGAACAAGTCAGAGCCACCTGGCCTGAGTTTCGAGGTTTCATTTCCGCGCCAGGAAATTGCGATTCCCGTGAAATGCAATATACATCCGTGGATGAAGACCTACATCGCTGTGTTCAAGCATCGGTACTTCGTGCTCACCGGTAAGAACGGTAGCTTCGAAATGGACAATCTTCCGCCGGGAAATTACACGCTCGAGGCGTGGCACGAAAAGCTCGGCACAGCTACGCAGCAAATCACCATCGGCGGTGCCGAAACCAAAGAGGTGAAGTTCGTCTTCAACAAGGTGCCGAACTTCTAGCCATTCGCGAAGCCGGTACCCAGTCCTAAAAGGTGTTTATTCCTATCGTGCGACTCTTCGAGATTCACGACCAACCATGGTTTCCGCAATTCCTCCGGGATGAATTCGTCGACGGGCTGCAGATGATTCTGGACGTCACGAATACCTATCAGCCGATCGCGAAACTGCTAGGAAAACGGCTGAAGGAGTCCGGTGCCGAGCGGGTGCTGGATTTGTGTTCGGGTGCGGGCGGACCCTGGCCATCCCTCGTGCGCCATTTCGAAATCAGTGGAGCGAAGCCACCCGAAGTTTTCCTAACGGACAAATATCCGAGCACCAGAGAGCTTCATGATTTCGAGTCTCCGGCAACGAGTCGCATTTATTTCCTCAGGCACTCGGTCGACGCTACACAGATCCCAGAGCACCTCCATGGATTCCGAACGCTCTTTTCCTCCTTCCACCATCTGAACCCCGACGAGGCGCGTGGTCTTCTGCAGGACAGTGTTAGCAGGCGACAGGGCATCGGTATCTTTGAGGCGCCCGCGCGGCGCACGTTAACGTTGCTGTCTCTATTGTTCATTCCCATCGCTGCATGGCTATTCGTCCCCTTCCGCCGTCCCTTCCGTTGGTCGCGGCTCCTTTGGACGTATTTGATTCCGGTGATTCCTTTCGTTCTTTTCTTCGACGGGTTGATTTCCTGCTTCAGGGCGTACTCGCCCGCAGAACTTCACGAGATGACAAGGGGACTTGCGACCAGCGGATACCGATGGGAGATCGGAGAAGAGTCAGGAGGACTGTTGCCAGTCCCGGTTACGTACTTAGTTGGCTGCCCGCGGAGCGTATCTGTCGAATCAGGCGATTGAACCCTCCCACGCAACCGGCGCGCGCGGCCGATTGGCTGACGCATCGCAAAAGGACACTTTTCTCCGGCGAAGCAGGTAGCGAGGAAAACGGCTAAGAAGGCAGCGTAAGCTCCACTGCCCGTATTCTTCGCATGAAACACCAGAAAGCAGAACTGGGCAGTAAGGGAATAAATCGACGTGCGAAATGGTTGGGAACAATGTGGAGCAGTTCGTCCCACCACGAGACAGGTGAAATGCAATGACTATGCGTTTGAGCGAAGCTGAAATGTCCTCGATAGTGGAGGCCGGAGGCGGGAAATATGTTGGCGTTCTAAGCGAGATTCCCGAAAGAATGGAATCGATCATCCTGTTCATCTCGCCACAAACAAGAACGACACTGGGCATTCCAGTTTCGCGCTTGAGCGTCGAGGCCGTACGCGAGCAACTGGCCGAATCCGATGCGGCCTTCACCGAAGCAGGTTCGAAATGACAAATGCAATCGGCGCGGGCGTAGTTCTCGAATACAGATTCCGCGACTCTTTTTGCTTCCACGTCCGCCTGGCGGAGTTGCTCGACAGGGAAATGCCCAGCCTGATCGAGCGGCTGAAAATCTTTCACGGTGAAATTGTGGGGATCACCGAACCGAAGTTTCTCCGATAACCTCACGTCTCTCAGGCCCCCGCACTCTGCTAATTCGCCGCGCATTACCTGCCCTGGAATTAGTTAGTCCCTGCGAATATCACACTGTCGACCGAACTCAGGTCAACGAAGCGCGGAACTGGGGACTGTTGCGCGGCTGGTCATCGCTAACAGATCTGCTAGCAAGTAGGTGTGTCCTGAATCAGACTTGCGAACATTCCACAAGCCAGCGAAATCATTAATTCAGAGTTTTTTTCAGATAATTTTCACTTTTAAACTTTACATTCAATTGTGGTTGCTTTATGCAAGACCGAGTAAATCTATTCGCGGGCAGCTGAGGTTACAAAACAAATGCTTAACTCACGAAAGATTCTAGATGGCTACATCCTGCTTGTTGCAAATATCCTCATATTTGGTCCAGGCGTTTTCCCTAGACCCGCCGCTGGGCAAATGGCGTCGGCCGGCGCAAAAGCGGAGCCCGACGCCTCGCTGCAGCTGATGCAGCCATCTTCGCCTGATGGGACGGCGCCGCCTGTGACGATCACGCTTTCAGATGCGATCGCACGAGCTCGCAAGAATGACACGCAATTCTTAGCTGCCGGCGCCGATGCGAAGATTGCGCACGAAGACAGGGCGCAAGCTCGGAACGCGATGCTTCCTACCATCAGCGCGACGACTCAATACCTCGGAACGGAAGGAAACGGAAAAACGTCGACTGGCCGATTCGTCACAAACGACGGCGTTCACGTATACCGCGCGTGGGGCGTGCTCCATCAGGATTTGTCGCCGCAGACGTACATAAGGACGTCTTATCATCGCGCGGCAGCCGCCGAAGCAATCAGCAGAGCGAAAGCCGAAATTGCCAATCGCGGCCTTACGGTAACTGTTACCAAGCTCTATTACACATTTGCCGTGACGCAACACAGGTATGCCACGGCTCAACAGAGCCTCGAGCAGGCGAAGCATTTCTTCGATATTGCGCAGCACGCAGAGCAGCTAGGCCAGGCGGCGCATGCGGACGTAATCAAAGCGGAGATTCAATACCGGCAGCAGCAGCAAGGATTTGAAGAGAGTAGACTCGCGATGGAAAACGCGCGTCTGGACCTTGCCGTATTGCTCTTTCCCACTCTCAACGAGAACTACGCAATCGTGGACGATCTCGAATCGAGCGCCGCATTACCTCCCTTCACAGAAGTGCAGAATATGGCGGCAAAGGAAAACCCTACACTTCGCGCAGCGCTGGAGAGTGCGCGGCAGGCCGACGTGGAAGTGTTAGCCGCCAAAGCCGCATTTCTTCCGACGCTGACTCTCGACGTCGATTACGGTATTGAAGCCAATTCGTTCGCGCTTCGAAGCCCGGTTGCTGCCGATCGCAAACTGGGCCCGCTCCCGAACCTCGGATATTTTGTGACTGCCGGTTTCAACGTTCCGGTATGGGATTGGGGTACACTGCGCAGCAAGCTGCATCAATCGAAGTACAGACAGGAAGTGGCGCACGCAGAGATGAGCCAGGCGCAGCGGACGCTGCTCAGCGAACTTTACAGCGCATACAATGAAGCATCGGTAGCGCGTGCTGCTTTTGACACCTCGCGGCACACCGCTGATCTGGCATGTGAGAGTCTGCGTTTGATTAACTTACGTTATGAAGCTGGAGAATCACCTGCGCTCGAAGTCGTCGACGCGCTGAACACGCTGATCATGGCTCGAAATGTGTACGACGACGCCGGTCTGCGGTTTCGCGTGGCGCTCGCAACCCTTCAAACGCTCACGGGCAACTTCTAAGTATGCGAAAAGAGACGGGTACTCGAGAGTTCCGGACGGGCGCCACTGCGCCCGTTAGCCGGGCAGTTTTGCTGTTGGCAGCAGCTCTGGCCACGGTGTCGCTCACCCTTTCTGCATGCACATCGAAAAAAGAAAACGAACCGTCGCCAACCGTCACGGTACAAGTTGCGACAGCCGAAGAGAAGCCAATCCAGCACGTCGTAACCGTCGATGCGGTGCTCTATCCGCGCGATCAAGCAGCAATTGTTCCAAGAATTAATGCACCGGTCAGGAAGTTTTACGTCGAGCGTGGAAGCAAAGTGCACGCCGGTCAGTTGCTTGCCGAGCTGGAAGATCGAGATCTCGTTGGAGCCGTTACCGAAAATCAAGGCAGTTATCAACTGGCGGAGGCCAACTATCAGACTGCTTTGCAGAAGGCGCAGCAGGACCTCGTGTTAGCGAAGGAACAACTCGACGCCCAACAAAAGGTTTATGACAACCGGCAGGCGCTTTTCAAGCAGGGGGCAGTTTCGCAGAAAGATGTGACTGATGCGCAGATCGCATTGACTCAAGCTCGCGACCAATACCAGATGGCGCAAAAGCAATTCGATTTGCAAGCCGCCAAAGGGCAGCTTAATGCTGCGAAAGGCAAGAGTTCGAGCGCCGCGGCCCAATTGAGCTATGCTCGAATCGTCAGTCCCATCAATGGTGTCGTTACAGACAGGCCCATCTACCCCGGAGAGACAGCTCCGAGCGGAGCTCCGATTCTGACAGTGATGGATTTATCGCAAGTAATCGCGCGTACACACATCGCGCAGCAGGAAGCTGCGGAACTGAAAGCGGAGGATTCGGCAAAAATATCTATCCCAGATCAAAGCGAAGATTTTCCCGGCAAGGTGACGCTTGTGAGCCCCGCGCTCGATCCGAACAGCACTACTGTAGAGGTTTGGGTGCAAGCAGCGAATCCTGGCGGAAAGCTGAAGCCCGGAACCAGTGTTCGAGTAAGGATCGTGAGCGAGACGGTGCCAGACGCGCTCGTTGTTCCACTCACCGCGATTCTCACGGGTCCAGACGGGGCTACATCGGTTATCAAATTGGATTCTTCAAACAAGCCGATCCGCCAAGCGGTGAAAGTAGGCATCCGTACAGATGACGAGGCGCAGATAACGGTTGGGCTGAAAGCGGGTGAGCGAGTTGTTAGCGACGGGGCTTTCGAGCTCGATAAAGAGGACGATGCGGTTCTGGCAAAAACAAAGGTTCAAGTGCAGGCGCCGAAGGCACCTGGGACCGTGGGAGGCGACAAGGAATGAGGCGCGGTGGTAGCGAGTTTACTTGTCTTGAGTAAGCGCGGATGACAGCGATCCCGCCAGCTCAATCTCCACCGTCTGAAGTGAACGGAGGGACGCCTCTTGAGCAGCCGTCGCACTACTGGTTCGCGCGGCATTCGAAATCGATCTTGTTCGTCGTAATTGTTTTGGCCATTGTCGGGGTCTACGAAGCTTTCTCTATTCCTATCGCAGTTTTCCCGTCCACCAATTTCCCCAGAATCATCATCGGCGTCGACAATGGTGTGATGCCGATCGATCAGATGGAAGTAACGATTACGCGCCCGATCGAAGAGGCAGTTAATAGCGTTCCCGGGCTTGAGGAGGTTCGCTCGGTCACCAGCCGCGGTTCAGCTGAGGTGAATTTATTCTTCAATTGGAACGTGGACATGGCGCAAACGCTGCTGCTCGTGAATTCGGCAGTGGCGCGCGCCCAAGGAACCTTGCCCGCGACAGCGAAAATCGAAACCCACCGCCTGGATTTCGCGAGTTTTCCGATCCTGGGCTACAGCTTGACGTCCGATAAAATTCCACAAACGCAACTGTGGGAACTGGCCACCTACGAGCTAAAGCCACGCCTCAACCGTTTGAATGGAGTCGCAACGGTTGTGGTCCAAGGAGGTCAGGAACCTGAGTTTCAGATCGTTCCCGACACAGCGCGAATGCTGCGCTCGCGCGTTACGCTTCAGGATATTCTCGACGCCGTCAACCGTACAAATTTGATTGACTCGCCCGGCCTTCTCACACGCAATCATCAACTTTTTTTGGCACTAGTGACGGCGCAGGTGAAAACGCCGGAAGAAATTGGCGACATCGTGATCAAAAGCGTGAACGCAGTGCCAGTTCGTGTTCGGGACATAGGGACCGTGATGCCGTCGACGAAGCCGGTCTACACAGTCGTTACCGCCAACGGAAAGCCCGCCGTTCTTCTGAACATCAATCGGCAACCCGATAGCAACACTGTGCAGGTTGCGAATGAGGTGCACCAGGAAATTGAAAAGCTGCGTTCGACAATTCCCGCTGGCATTGAGTTGAGCGTTTTTTACGATCAGTCAAATATCGTGAATGAATCGATCGGAAGCGTCCGTGATGCAATCATAATCGGGCTATTTCTCACCGGCCTGATTATCTGGCTTTTCCTGCGCGATCTGGGGACTGCTGTGATGGCGGGCTTGGTAGTCCCAGTGACAATCTGCATAACGTTCATCGCGCTGAAAATAATGGGACAGAGTTTCAACATGATGACTCTTGGCGGGCTTGCCGCGGCGGGAGGGCTCGTTATTGACGATGCGATCGTTGTCGTCGAGAACATCGTTCTCCATCGAGATGGCGGCGAAGGGCCGCTCGAAGCGACCAGCAAAGCGCTGAAGGAACTCACAATTCCATTGATCGGGTCCACCCTTACGCCCATCGTCGTGTTCCTTCCGTTGATTTCGATCACCGGAGTCACGGGCTCGTTCTTCCGCGCACTTGCCGTAGCGATGAGCATCTCATTGCTGACCTCGCTGGTGCTTGCTCTTGGTTGGACGACAAACCTCGGCACTCTCGTGATCCGCCGCAAGAAAACACCGAAAGATGCACGGCCGATTCCACCAACGGGCTCTGTCGAGCATTCGGAAGCGGACGAGATACGCCGGATGCTAGCCGCCGATGAGGAGTCGTTGGGCGGCGGGGTGTTCGAAGGCATCCTCAAGTTCTATGAGCGCTCGATGCGCCGCACTCTGCGCCATCCAGCTTGGCTGGCGACATTTGGCGTAATTTTGGTGGTTCTAGCGTACATTTGTTACATCAATCTGGGCACCGACTTACTCCCAGCCATGGATGAAGGTGGATTTATTCTTGATTACGTGATGCCGCCAGGCAGCTCGCTTCAGGAAACGAATCGCGTCATTAATCACGTCGAGAAAATTGTGCGCGCTGTGCCAGAAGTGGAAAGCACGTCGCGAAGAACGGGTCTGCAGCTGGGCCTCGCGGCAGTCACTGAACCCAACACCGGTGACATTTCCGTGAAGCTCAAAGACGAGCGTAGCCGCAATATTGACGAAATTATCGCCGAAATCCGTAAACAGGTGAAAACGCAGGAGCCGGCGCTCGACGTCGACTTCACGCAACTCTTGCAGGACATGATCGGAGATTTGACCGGCGCTCCACAGCCAATCGTCGTGAAGCTTTTTTCACCCGATCCCCAACTGCTCACAACGTGGGCGCCTCGTGTGGCGGATGCGCTGGGTAACATCTCGGTGAAGAACAAGAAACCGATTGTGGACATCCAAAACGGGATCGACAATACGACGAGCGGGCCGGCGGTCGTTTTTGAAGTTAACCCTATGGCGGCGTCCCAGGCTGGGTTCACAACCGATCAACTCGCCGTGGCGGCGTCCGCCATCGTTGATGGCCAACCCGCTTCATCCGCAGTTATCATCGACGATCGGCCGTACACATTACGAGCGCGCTTTCCGGAAGCAAACCGCGCTTCGCTTGATGCTATGAGCAACACGATGCTCGTCAACGCCGCCGGAGGCACTGCTACACTTGGCTCGCTCGCAAAAGTCACCGAAGTCGCCGGACAAACTGAAATTTTGCGCGAGAATCTTCAACGTGACGTGGAGGTTACGGCGCGTCTCGAGGGCTTAGACCTTGGAAGTGGCATGGCGGCTACAAGGAAAGCCATAACCGCGCTGAATCTGCCTCGATCCATTCAAGTGGAGTACGGCGGAACGTACGAGGAACAACAGAAATCGTTTCACGACTTGGTGGTTGTTCTTTTGCTCGCGCTGGTTTTGATTTTTCTCGTCTTGCTTTTTGAGTTTCGTACCTTTATCGCGCCCATCGCGATTCTTTCTTCAGCGGTGCTTGCAAGTTCGGGTGTATTCCTGGCGCTGCTGATCACCCGGACCACGTTTAATGTTTCATCGTTCATGGGATTGATTATGGTGGTAGGCATCGTGGCCAAAAATGGCATTCTGCTGCTGGACGCAAACCAGAAATTTCGATCGATCGGGTTTGCGCCGGAAGAGGCGTTGATTCAGGCGGGGCGCCGCCGTCTTCGTCCGATTGTAATGACGGCGATGGCTGCCGTCGCGGGGATGGTGCCGCTCTCATTGGCCTGGGGCGCGGGTTCACAGATGCTGCAACCGCTCGCGATCGCCGTCATCGGAGGAATCCTTATATCGATGATCTTGTCGCTAATCATCACGCCCGCCGTGCAATTCTATCTCAGCCGTACTATTCGCGGGCGCCGGCTGGCAGCATCGCGATGGTCCGCATTCTTGTATACATTGCGTCGCCGCTAGTAGTGTCCATTGTTCAGGGCTTAGAAAACAGCCAAGGTATTGGCTAATGACAGAGTCTGGATCTGCATTATGTTCCAGACCCGCGGCGCGTTGAGGCTTGAGCCAGTCGCAGTCCGATTGGTTATCAACAACTTTCCGCCGCTCTCCAGTAACGTTTCAAACGGCTCCGCGCCGATTAAGATTCTCAGCCGCTTTGCGGCGTCCTTCGAGACAAGCAAATAGCATCTTTCATTTCCGGCCCACAGCTGAGCGAACCGAGCATCATCAAGAAACACAGCCGGCGCGTCCGGCGCAGCAGCACCGTACAGAAGATTGAAAACCTTACCATTCAACAATAATGGGCTCTGACCGGTGTAAAAAGCCACCGAGGAGTACCCATAATAATTACCGCTGAAAATGAGCTGTCCCGGAGGCAAGTCGCGCAATTTGTCTGCGATCGCCCGAGACGACAGGTAGGGATCAAACACGACCAGCGCCAACCGAGCCGCATGGAAGAATAGAACCATCATTATGGCAGTTGAAAGAAAGGCGCGAGCTCCGGACCAACTTAGATTGGCGACTGCACCAATTATGAAAGCAATGCCCGCCACGATCAGCGGCAAACGCAAATAGGCGAATGAATTCAGGGTAAGGTCTAGCATGTGCCCAAGTGAAAGCGAGTACACCGAAGGATTTCTCGAAAGGGCCATTGAAATATCGCCGGGCGTCGAGACATTTCGCATCGCGAAGAAAATTACAACGGCAGCCATCGCGCAAAAGGCGGCGATCACGCCAAGCGCGCGCGTCCCATAGCGTGTCCAACTATTTTCCGAAGCCATCGCGCAGCCTATGAGCAATGCGAGGGCTGGATAGCAGGGCATCGAGTAATACTCTTGCGTCGTCGAGATCGTGAAAAACGCCAAAAGGTAGCCAATCCAGCAGAGGCACAGGATTTGCGTCCGCCCCGCACGGTCAACGGGCCTATATGACAGTCTGAATGTCGCTGGAAGATAAACACTCCACGGGAATAGCCACAATATGTGAAACAGCCAGAAATACAGGCGTGGCACAGTGTTGTAATCGCGCGGGTAGCGTGCATTTAAAAAGCGCAGGAGTTGCTCATTGATGAAATAGAACCACAAAAACCCGTGATACTCGCTGGGTCCCCACTTCAACGTCCAGGCAAAATAGGGCGGGTTACGCAGCGTGGCAAGCACATGCCAAGGCACCGCGATCGCAGCGGCGATAAGTGTGCCGCTGATCGGTCGCAGTCGCTTCCACGTTCGCAACAGAAAAAGTTCCTTTGTGTAGAAGAGGTAAATCAGCGCGCTGCCCAGCGGAAACACTATGGCGATTAGGCTTTTCAACAACAGGCCGACACCCACGCTGGCCGCAAAAATCGCCGCCCAGAACCGGGGATGCGGTTCTTCTTCGTCGAGAGCGCGCAGAAACGCCCACATCGCGAGTGTGATCGTAAACGTCAGCATCACGTCGGGGATCTGTATGCGCGTAAAAAGAAACAGTCCGACGCACGTCCCGATGACCAGCCCCGCATATGCACCTGCCCGTTTTCCGAATGCCCAAATTCCGAATGCGGCGGTAAGCACAGCCAGCGCAACCGAAGAGAGGGCGACAGGCAAGCGCGCCACCCAGTCCGACACGCCCAACATTTTGTATGAACTCGCGATAAGCCAGTAAATGAGGGGTGACTTTTCGAGGTATACGACGCCGTCAATCCGCGCTGTCACCCAATCGTGGCTGGTTAGCATGGTCTTCGCTATCTGTGCCTGGACCGAGTCCACATCGTCCATGAGTGACGGCGGCGACGCCACGCAGCCAAGATAAATCGACCCGACAATGATCGCGATGAGAGAGAGGATGAACCAACGACGGTCTAGCAAGTCCTTCATTGCGCCGTCGCTGGAATCCTCACGTGCCACTCCTTCATCCACAGCAAGAGCATGAGCAGTCCCCAGAGGTGGTATCCTGCGTTTGTTTTTCGAGCCTGATGTCTAGCGTTGAGTTGCTCGATACCCGCTCGGTTGAAGAAATCACCGTACTCCGAAAATCCAAAGCGAAGCGACTCTTCAAGAAGCTCGCGAAGGACGCCGCGCATCCATTCGTGCGTTGGAATATCAAATCCAACCTTCTTTCGTCCGACGATTTTCGACGGCAGCTTGTCCTTCATTAGTTCTTTCAGAATCACTTTCTGTCTGGATCCGTTAATCTTCATGGTGGCCGGCAGCGAGGCGGCAAATTCGACGATACGATGGTCAAGAAAGGCCGGCCGCACCTCCACCGCATGCGCCATGCTCATGCGGTCACTCTTCGTCAGAATATCGTCTGCTAGGTAATACTTCTGATCGAGCCAGAGATACCGAGACAATTCGCCGCCGCTCTCCGGAAGGTGTCTCGTTCCGCCGAGAATCTCGTCAAGTGAATGCGGAAGTGTGCGATTCACAATTGCCGCCAGCTGTGACCGCGCAAACGTCCCGTTCCAGTAGACGTGAGCACGTTCCGGCGACATGCGCGAGCCTTCGAGCAGTCTCGTCGCCTTGTAGTCGAAGCCAATCTTTTCGTCAGAAACAGGCCACAAACGCATTGCCGCGAGTCCCAAGGACGCTGCCCCCGGTATCATGCGAATCGTCCGTGCAATGCTGTCAGCTCGATGCGTCAAATATCCGCCGAACAATTCGTCGGCGCCTTCGCCGCTCAATGCCACCGTTGTTCCGCGCTTGCACAGCTTCGAAAGAAACCACACGGGTAGTGCTCCGGCATCGGCGCAGGGCTCATCCGAGTAGTACGCGAACTCCTCGATTGCGCTTCGCAGGTCGATTCGTGGATTCAAGTCCATTTCGTGGTGGTCGGTTCCATATCGCGTCACCGCTTCGCGAATGTACCGCGTCTCGTCGAAGCTCCGCCCTTGAAACGAAATCGAAAATGTTTTCAGGCGCGATGTGCATGCTTTTGCGGCATAGTGCAGAATCGTCGTTGAATCCAGTCCCCCGCTGAGCCAAATACCCAAGGGCACATCCGCAACCAATTGCTCGCGGATCGAATCTTCCAGGAGGCCATCGAGTTGGTGCGTTGCATCCTCAATGGAAATGTGTCGCGGGCTGGCACACGGCAACGTCCAATAGATCTCGCGTGTAATCTTTCCGTCGAGCCATTCGATCCATTCGCCCGGCGCGACTTTCTTGATCCCCTCGATCAACGTCCACGGGCTCGGCACGTAGTTCAGCGACAAATAACACTCGAGCCCTTCCATACTCAAGTGTCGTTCTATCTCGGGATGCACCAAGATCGCTTTGAGTTCTGACCCGAAAAATATGTCCTTCCCCTTGAGAGCGTAGTAGAGCGGCTTGATGCCCATCCGGTCGCGTGCCAACACCAAACGCTTCGCGGGCGCGTTCCATATAGCGAACGCAAACATCCCACGCAATTTCGCGAAAGCGTTTGTGTCCCATTGAAGAAATGCTTTCAGGACGGTCTCTGTATCGGAGTGTGACTGAAAGCGGTGCCCTAGCTCGACCAGCTCGCGGCGGATTTCCTGGTAGTTGAAAATTTCGCCGTTGAAGACGATTCCCCATTCGCCGCCATTTTCCAGCATCGGCTGACATCCGGTCTCTAGATCGATCACTTTCAGGCGCGTCGCCCCAAATGCGAATACATCCGTCGCAAAAACACCCTGCTGATCCGGGCCGCGGTGTGTCAATGTTTCGGTCGCCTCCCGGATTCTTTCCAGGGGAGGACTCCACTCTTTGTAGGTGTAACCTGTGATGCCGCACATATCAGCTCGCCATTCCCAGTTCCGAGCGAATCGAGTTTGTCATGCGTGTTTGGGAGCCTGCAGACGCCGCATCAACAGGAACCCCTTCGGAGAGCGGCGAGTCTGGGACATGTGACTTTTCGCTCACGCGCACAGAAGGCATCGCACGCTCCCACTGAGTCTTTACGGCATCCCAAATCACAGGGAGACTCGGAGCGAACCTCGTCTGACGGGTCGAGATTGGTTCGGGGTCCAGACCGAGTCGGCTTTTATGAATCCGGCAACCGCAATTATGATTGGCCAATTTAAGTAATCTATCCGTGCGAGGCCCTAAAATCCACCAGCGCGTAGCGGCTCAACGTAAGGAAGAAAGTCAAGATTCGCATTCAGAGTGTGATGCGGTATCCCCCTTTGGTCGTAATAAGAATGAACAAATTGTCATCTTCGTGACAACGATACTTCATAAAGCCCGATAGCGATCCGGTGTGGGTCTGCAGTGCCAGGACCAATCACCATTACATAGGACACGTAATGTTCGGGCATGGTTAGCGACGTTTTTGCGCCCCTTGCTGCTCGTTCTAACAGCACCACAAATACGATTCACCGAATCACGCGTGCGAAGGGATGGCTTCGACTTTATCTCCTCTTTGCGGTGTCGCGGAACTTAGCGGTAATGGGCGGGACACGAACCGCCCCCACCATTGAGGCTGCTTCGGAAGAACGCAGCGAGTCCGTGTACTACTTTTTGAGCCGGCGCGCTGGTGCGGCGGTTCCACCAAGTCTCGAACAATCTGTCGCTCCAATCAACGACAATATTCTAACGCATTGTCGGAAGAAGAGAGGTCGAAAAAGAAATCGCCGATTCAAAATGAACTCCGATTCGCAGTGCCGGGTCAGCGTTTTTACCCCTGGAGAATTCCCTGCATCATATATTCGGTGTACATTTGTGCGAAAGGCGGAAAGATCTAATGCGCTTGCTCATTGTGGAAGACGACTTGGCCATCCAAGGTTTTCTGGAAAGAGCATTAAGAGAAGCTGGATACCAAGTGGATACGGCTGGCGATGCCAAGACGGGAGAACTGAAGGCATTGGAGGGCGTCCATGATGCTTTCATTATTGATCTCGGTCTTCCTGACATGGACGGACTGGAGTTGATTGCGCGGTGCCGCGCCCAAGGCAGCCAGGCCCCGGTCTTGATATTGTCCGCCCGTCGTTCCGTTGACGAGCGAATACGGGGGTTGGAGCGCGGCGGAGACGACTATCTAACGAAACCATTCGCCATTGCCGAATTGCTCGCCAGGCTTCGCAACCTTCTGCGTAGATCGTCTCCGACGTCGCGTGACCCGGTACAGTTGCAGGCGGCAGATTTGCAACTTGACCTCCTGCGGCGTGAAGCTCGAAGGGGTAATCAGGTGTTACAGTTGACCCAACAGGAGTTTTCACTCCTGGAATACCTCTGCCGCAATGCCGGACGAGTGGTAACCCGGACTATGATTCTGGATCACGTCTGGCGCATGAAGATCGATCCCGCGACGAACGTGGTCGACGTTCACATCTATCGTCTGCGCGGCAAAGTGGACAACTACGGCTCTGTGCCACTGATTCACACCATCCGCGGGGTCGGGTATATTCTCAAACATGACTAAAGTTTTGCACGCAACTGCGGCCTGGCGCATTTCGATTTGGACTACACTTGCGTTTGCCGTTGGAACTGCCGCGGCCTTCTCTATTGTTTATCTCCGTGTCTTCCAAAACATACGAGAGCGCAGTGATGCCTGGCTTCAGGGTGAAGCTGAAGTGCTCGCTCGGGTCTCGGCCGAGACGCCGCAAGATCGCCTGTATAACAGAATTATTGGGGAAGTGGCTGAACTCGCGACCCGGGAATTGCCGGACGAGCGCAATGCCGAAGGACAGAGCCTCAACTCCGTGTTCTTCTTGGAGGAGGATGCTAAGGGCAAAGGAAATCCCCTGTGGGTGGGCCCGAGCCCGAATGATGCATTCCTCCGAGCGATTCACAGCGCCAAGCTTTTGCCCGGTGCCCCTCAACCCTTAACTGTTGACGGATCGGCGACGACATTTCGAATAGCTGCTCGGTATGAAAACGGCAAGAACATTTATTTAGGGCTCTCGAATCGTGGCACGAACCATAAACTTCATGCGTTTACGCGTCGTTTCCTTTTGCTCTGGGGCGGTACGGTCCTCATAGGATTTGTGATCTCGTACACTAGTGCCCATCGCACTTTGCGCCGGGTCGATTGCATTACGGAGACGGTCGGGCGAATCGGCAGTAAAGATTTAGGCGACCGGTTGCCTGAGCCGGCTAATTCCGACGAAATCTCCCGGCTCGCCAAGACTTTCAATCGGATGCTGGACAGAGTTCAGTCATCTGTCAATGAGCTTCGCTTGGTAACCGACGCGGTCGCGCACGACCTGAAAAGCCCGGTTACCTCGATTCGCGGCATGCTCGAATCCGCCTTATCAGAACAGTCCAACGAACAGTTGCGTAACTCGATCTGCGAAGCAATCGAAGGCCTGGACAGAATCTCGAGTTTGCTGAACATGACGCTGGATGTTGCTGAAGCACAAGCGGGTGCACTCCGTCTGGAGCGCAGCCCGGTTGACCTGTCCTTTGTGCTGAAACAACTGGTCGATCTCTATCAACCGGCGCTGGCCGAACGCCAACACGAATTGACTCTAGACGTCGAAGGTCATGTTGTTGTGGACGCTGACGCGCCGCTGTTACATCGCGTCATCAGCAATCTCCTCGAAAATGAACTCGCTCACCTGCCACCGGGATGCCGGATTGCCATCCGACTGCGGTGCCAGAATGGGTCAGCCGACCTCGTAATCGAAGACAACGGTCCGGGATTTCCCCATGACGTAAGTAGCCGCGCTTTTGAACGGTTCGTCAAAGGAAAACACTCGCACGGCCCCGGTCTTGGACTTGCTTTTGTAGGTGCGGTTGCGCATGCACACGGCGGCGCTGTTAGGATCTCTGATCGCCCAGAAGGCGGCGCCATGCTGAGTCTATCGTTGCCTATGGCTAGTAATTTGGTACCGCAAGTCCAGTAGATGGACCTACGGCGCGCTGTTAATCCGCACTAGATTCGCCCTCTGTCCATCTGATTGGGGCACAAAACTAGGATATTGGAACTGAATTGCCCGACCGCGTTCGGCCTCCAGACTTTCGGCGACGTGCCGCGCATAGCGAATGAAGTGGTGCCCGGAGAGCGCAAGCTCGAACCCACGCCGCCTCTTCTGTGGGTCCAGTCCCCAGCGAATCATGAGCCGTCGCAAAAAGCGCCAATAAGCCCTACGATAGCCGGAGAGAACGCCTTGCTTCCACAGAGATTTGAACACCACTTTCAACAGATACAGCAGGGGAAGCGCCGGGGCTCTCTGTTCCGGGTGAAGTTGCCAGCATTCCAGGGAATCGAATACACGTTCGTAAAAGCGACGCGGGTCGTAAAGCCTGAGCAGCATCCGCTTGGTGCCGGCGAGCAGCTCGGGCAGGGGCAGCACTGTCCGGAAATTCGGGGGGCTAAAGTTGCTAGGTTCGGGGCTCTCGGGAACGAGCCGGCCTTCTTTTTTCATTCGGTCATATAACGGTGTGGTGGGCGGCGCCTGCAGGAGACCGGTCATCGCCCAAGGGATGGCGGCACGTTCTATAAATTCAATCTGTCGTTCAAAAATATCTGGTGGATCGCTATCGAAACCGACGATGAAGCCACCCATGACCCAAAGCCCATGCTGTTGAATAAGGCGTATGCAGTCCAGGGGGTCGCGGCGGAGATTCTGAAATTTCTTTGCCTCCTTTAGTGACTCTGCCGAGGGCGATTCGATCCCGATGAACACACGACAGAAATTTGCTTTGACCATCGCATCCAGCAGTCCCGGCCGCGCAGCAAGATCAATGGAAGCCTCTGTGAAAAACCCGATCGGATACCGGTTGCAGCGCTGCCATCGCTCCAATTCACCGGCGAGCTCCAAAGCTGCCTTGTGATTTCCGATAAAATTGTCATCGACAATGAATACTTCTTTCCGCCAGCCGAGTTGCAGAAGCGCGTCGAGTTCTCCAATCAATTGTGCCGGAGATTTGGTCCTCGGACGGCGTCCGTAGAGCGTGATGATGTCGCAAAACTCGCACGTGAACGGACAACCCCGCGAAAATTGCACCGACATAAAAGAGTATTTGTTCAGCGCCAACAGGTCGAAACGCGGTACCGGGGTGCGAGTGACATCGGGCTTTTCCGTAACACGGTACAACCTGCGGGCTGAGCCGCTCTCGAGATCCTTGGCGATTTCGTGAAAGATTTCGTCCGGCTCACCCACGACCACGTGGTCAGCTAGTGGCAGCAATGCCTCTGGTTCGCTGCTGGCATAGGGGCCTCCAATTATAGTACGCCGATTGAGCTTGGAGGCGCGTTCGAGCGTTTGACGAACGCCTTCGCGCTGGACCTCCATAGCACTAACCATCACAAGGTCGGCCCAAAGCAGGTCCTCATCGCTCAAATTCTCGAACGCAAGGTCAACCAGGCGGATTTTCCATTGTCCGGGACAAAGCGCCGCCACGGTGATGAGCCCGAGCGGAGGCACGAGGGAACGCTCTGGGACGATTTCCATCACTTCCCCAAGGCTCCAAAACGAGGAAGGAAAGCGCGGCCAGACCATTAGAACCTTGACCGCAGGTCCGAGTGGCGGGAAAGACCTAATCTCTTCTGGATCTCGGTCCATGAATAAATCCCTCATCTAGTCAGTCGTGGAATCTGGTATCCCAGGATTGGACCGGAGTATAGCACGGGCCGCAGCGACGCAATTAGGGTATGAACGACTCCTGACGCGCGGAATCATTATTCGATCTCGACATGACCCGTTTGAAGATATCAATTGGGCCGCAAATCGGACTCTGCGACCGACCGAGTAGACCGTAACTCCGGATCAGTCGGATAATCGGGAACCAGCTTCGGCAAACGGGCCGGGACGGTCCGGTCTGATGCTGTTGAGAAATCGTCTTCGCCACCGCTCGGCTTTCGCCTATCTTCGCTTCTACGACCAACGGCTGGGACTTATAATACCCTTATGAGGATTCTGTTATTCACTGGCAAAGGCGGAGTCGGAAAGACCAGCCTCGCAGCTGCGACAGGCGTGAAACTTGCTGAGCTTAACCACCGAACACTAGTAATGAGCATCGATGCAGCTCACAGCCTGGGAGATTCCTTCGACCTAGACACGGAGCTCTTCCACGCCCAAACTTCGGCCCCGCTGCCTATCAATGATCGCCTTTCGATAATGGAACTGAATATTCAGAAAGAAATCAAACGTCATTGGAAGGAGATTTCTTCTTACATCAGCGCCGTGCTGCGCACCACCGGGATCACTGGAGTCGAGGCCGAAGAACTCGCCATCCTACCGGGGATGGAAGAGCTCAGCGCGATGATGTACATCAACCAGTACTCGCGTGAGAGAACTTACGACGTCATCGTGCTCGACGCAGCTCCGACCGCCGAATCCATGCGATTCATCAGTATGCCGACAACTCTCGACTGGTACATGAAGCACATCTTTCCTTTCCAGCGCAATCTGCTCAGGGCCGTGCGGCCGATCGCGAACCGGGTGGCGCCGTTCGAGCTTCCCACGGACAGCTATTTCCTCAACATTCGCGATCTCTTCGAGAAGTTGGAGGGCGTGAACGAAATTCTGGAGGATCCGCGAGTCACCAGCGTGCGGTTGGTTACTAATCCTGAGAAGATGGTCCTGCGCGAAACCCAGCGGGCGTTTGTATACTTCTCACTTCACGGGCTGACGGTAGATACCGTGATCGTTAATCGCCTGCTTCCGGCGGACGTCATGGACGGATGGTTTAAGGAATGGCACATGTCCCAAGAGAAGGTCCTCAATGAGATCGAAGAGTATTTTGCGCCCGTCCCGGTTAGGCGCGTGCCACTGTTCGAGCACGAAGTCTTGGGAAAACAGCGGCTCGAAGATCTTGCACAGGTGCTGTATCCTGGGCAACAAGATCCATCGGCCGTGACGCGAACGGAGAAATCCTACACGTTCGCAAAACGAGATGGAGGCTACGAAGTGCGGGTGCTCCTGCCGTTTGCCACAAAGGGTGAAGTTGCGCTGTTCAAGAAAGGTGACGAGCTTGTAGTTGAGATCGGCACGCTGCGCCGCCACATTGGCCTTCCACGGTCGATGGAAACACTACTGCCGGGCAGAGCGAAGCTTGAAAATCAGATCCTTACGATTGAAATGAAGGAGGCTCAGTGAACGAGCAAAATCCAAACCAGCAAACGGCCGACGAACGCGTCGGTCACCACAGTTGTCTCTGCCGCGAAGTGTTGGATCGTCTGCACGAATGTTTTGACGTTCCGCCTGGGGTACGACAGCACTTGGCGAATTCGCGGATCGAATTCCTCAAGGCGATTCGCGAAGTAATTGATCATCGTATCGAGCGCTTGTCGAATTCAGGTCAACGTGGCGCCAAGATTGCCGTCGAGTAGTAGGTCTGGCGCGAAACGTTATTGTTCCTTACGGACCTAGCGCGAAGTGCTCGGCGTGCCCTGTCTTGCTGAAAGCGTGACCGCAAAGCCGCTGACGTCGAGAAAAATCACCAGCCTGTACTTGCGCGGCTTTTTCCGTGAAAGGCCGGATCAATCGGATCGCCGCCGTCCGAAATGCTGCGCCGAATGGTTCGCCGCACGTCCACGCGACCGGTGAGATTCTTGATGTTGCGTCTCCGTGAGAGCCGCAGACTCATTTTGCGGAACAGGCGCAACGAAATCTGCTCGAGCGCGGCGGTTAACTATACGGTCCTCGCTCGCCGCCCCGGGCGCAGACCGGGGAGAATTTCAGATTGGGCTTTGAACCTTAAACGCTGCTAGTGCAATCTAATTTTCGGTCATGAGCCCTTGGGTCGAATTCTTGGTGCGCCACAGCTACCCGATCCTCTTCTTCTGGGTGCTAGTGGAACAGCTCGGCCTACCGTTGCCCGGCCTGCCTCTCCTCCTTGCCGCAGGCGCACTGGCAGGAGCTGGCCATCTGAATCTCGCAGTGGCTGTGACTCTCCCCGTCCTCGCATGCGTCTGCAGCGATTTTCTGTGGTTCCAGGTCGGGCGGCATCGCGGGAACGCAGTTCTTGGCTGGATCTGCCGCATCTCACTTGAGCCCGATTCCTGCGTGCGGCGCACCGAAGACACCTTCATGCGCCACGGAGCCAAATCGCTCCTGATCTCGAAATTCGTTCCCAGGCTCAACCTTGCCGCTGCCCCTCTAGCGGGAATTTTCCGCATGCGGATTCGTCGCTTCCTGCCATTCGACGCTCTTGGCGCATTCTTCTGGGCGGGCGGCTACATCGAACTTGGTTTCGCTTTCAGCAAACAGCTCGAAACGATAGGCCTTTACGCGCTCCGTCTCGGCGAATCATTGCTGGTTCTGCTCGTGGGTAGCCTAGCGGCCTACCTCGCCTGGAAATACTTTCAACGGCAGAAATTCCTGCGCGAGCTGCGCATCGCCCGCATTACCCCGGAGGAACTTAAGAAAAGGCTTGATGCCGGTGAAGATATACAGATCGTGGACCTGCGCCACGCGATCGATTTCGCAACCGACCCCAAGACGGTTCCTGGCGCGTTGCATTTCGATCCAAAAGAGATCGAACAACATCAGGAATTGATTTCGCGCGAACGCGACGTCATTCTCTACTGCACTTGACCGAGCGAAGCCACCAGCGCCCGTGTGGCGCTGCTCTTGAAAAGGCAGGGGATTTTGCGCGTGCGGCCGGCGGCCTCGCGGCTTGGCGTGAACTGGGCTATCCCTTGCAAGAAAAAACTATTGAGGCTGCGTCCGTAGGCAAGTCAACGCAATGAGATGCTGAACATCGCAGGATCGGAGAGATTGGACACCGTGTTCGATATAGAACTTAAGTTCAGCAGCCCCGCGTTCGCGGAGTGCTGGGGCGGCGGGCGCAACTGATTCCCGCACTCCACACGCTTCTGAAAGTCGACGACGCGGGACACGTCCACACACGCTTGCTCGTGCTGCCGCTCACGGAAACGCGGACCCGAGCGTGTCGATCAGCAGCCGAATCGCAGTCTGCTCCGTACGCGTGCTGGAATCGCGCATGGGGTTCACTTCAACGATGTCCATACCCACCAGCCGGCCCTTGGACGTTACGCCTTTCAGCAGTCCGTCTATTTCTCGGAAGTTCAGCCCGTCCGGTTCCAGCGTTCCGGTGCCGGGCGCAAGCGTCGGATCCATCACATCCACGTCCAGCGTGATGTAGATGTTTCCGCTCGCAGGAATCTGCGCCAGTACCCATTCCACACCTCGGCGGTGAATCTCCTCCGAAGTAATGATCGTGGTGTGATCCTTCCGGGCGTTGCCCATCGATTCCTCGTCGTTGGCTAAGCCGCGCTGCCCGAGTTGAATCACCTTCTTCACATTCGGAAGTTGCACGGCCCGGTTTACCCACGATGCGTGATCGAGGTTTCCCGGCGCTCCGTTCCAGGTGTCGAGATGTGCATCGAAGTGGATCACGCTAACCGGGACATCAAAGGCCCGCAGCACCGGATACGTAATGCTGTGGTCTCCGCCCAGCACGATCGGGAAAGCCCCTTTGGAACGAATTTTGCGCACCATCTCCGTAATCTTGTCGTTCGTCTGCGATGCAACTGTCGGCATCACCGGCACGTCGCCCACGTCCACCCAATGCTTGCCTTTCAGGACCGTGCGATCGCCATCGATATAATAGAAACCTTCGGTGAGATCGTGACTGTATTCTTGAGAACTCTCGCGCATCCCGCGCGGGCCGTAGCGTTCGTCCGGCCATCCCCAGGTCCCTTCGTCAAAGGGAACGCCGAGAACGACGAAGTCCGCATGCAGATCGTCGAGGTTCGTCACGTATGGTGTCCCCATGAACGTTCGGACACCCACGAACGTCGGGACGGCTTGGCCTAACAAGCCGGGCGCCCCCGCAAACGACGCAAAAATTGCCGCTCCGAGCGCTGCCAAGAATCTCTTCATGAATTTTCCCCTCTTAGCTCAATCTGATGTCAGTAAACAATATACTTCGCTTCTCTTCCCATTCGGTACGCCATCGTCGTTGATGGGAGTCTTAGCAAACGCCCACCTGGGGATACCCTGTCCGCCGCATACTCGGCAGATACCTTCGATGCAGCCTGGGATTCAGTTTGTGTCGTTCCACGAAGGGCGTGGATACGCCAATAACCCAGCACTTAGGGTACGAGTCGATCTCTGAGCGCGTTCGGGGTGAACATGGATTGCAGTTGCTTGCGCCAGGACGGAACGCGAATTCCAAAGGACTTGTAGAGGTGGGCCGTCGAAAGAACGGAATAAGCGGGGCGGCGGGCTGGCGTCGGATACTCTTCGGTCGTTATGGGAATAACGCGGTGGGTGAGCAATGGCATTCCATTCGTAGCAGCGACCACCCACGGAAGATCAAGAGTCGAACGCGATGCCTCATCCAAAATCGATTTTGCGAATTCATACCACGACGTCTCGCCTTCGGCGCTCATGTGATAGATTCCGCCGATTGTCGCGAGAGAAAGAAAACCGTCTTCTCGATTCATCAGTTGCGAAAGAACTTCCACTGTTGCCGCGGCGATCTCCCGACTCGAAGTCGGGGAGCCGATTTGGTCGGCAACGATTCGGAGTTCCGGTCGTTGCGTAGCGAGCCGCAGAATCGTCAACAGAAAGTTGCGGCCGTGAGTGGAATAGACCCATTCGGTGCGAAAGATCAGATGGGCCGCACCGCTACCGTGAATTGCGCATTCGCCATCGAGCTTCGTTTTTCCATACACATTGATGGGATTGGGAGCATCGGTTTCTTCGTACGGTAGTTTCTTGAGGCCGTCGAACACATAGTCCGTCGAGTAATGGATCAAAGCTGCGCCAATCTTAACAGCTTCCTCAGCGATCACTGCCGGGGCTTCCGCATTGATAGCCCTGGCCACAGGTTCGTCCTTCTCTGCTTCGTCCACAGCGGTATAGGCTGCGGCGTTGACAATCCATTGGGGCCGGAGTTCTTGGACTGTTCGCCGGATATCGTTGAGCTTCCGCAGATCAAGTTGCAGGTGATTAAGAGCTACGACTTCACCCACGCGGGGCAGTAGCGACGTCAGCTCAGTTCCAACCTGGCCGTTCCTACCGATGAGCAAAATCCTTGGCTTCATTTCACGAAGTACTGTGGAAGAAACTCTTTCGGGGTTTCCGACAGCGCGGTGAAGCGCGAGTCCTTCTCAGAGACAACAATGGCCTGAGAGACTTGGAAGAGCGCCTGCCGCGCTGAAAGCGACTGTTCGGGCTCGGCTTGCGATCCATCGTTCATAAATGTGCCTAGCGACATCCAACAAACTCTACATCCTACGCATCAAAGCCACCGCGCCAAATGCAAAAACAAAACGCGAAAAACGAATCGTGACTATGGGCTAGAACTGAAGCCGTGCAGCGAACTGCAGCACTCGCGGCCCGCCGCCACCGAGACCTGGATTACCTTGCGCGACGTCCGGCGTTTGCGTCGAGAAGCAGCCGGGACATTGAGCCAAGGCTTGTTGAAGTGTGAGGCCAGATCCTGCCGCCGGCGTAATCACGCCGCCGGGCAACGCAAATTGCGGATGATTGAATATGTTGAAGAATTCGGCGCGAAGTTGGAGGGTCAACCGTTCGGTCAGCTTCGTATCCTTCGTCAAAGAAAAATCGACATTCCAAAAGCCGGGACCGTAGACGGCGTCGCGACCAAGATCCCCGAAATTGCCTGCGGGCGTGGCGAAGGCGAGCGGGTTGATGTAGCCGTTCGCGGGATTGCCGCCAAGAATCTGGTTAACGCCGGGAACAACGTCAGGCCGCTGATGAAAATTGGCCGATCCATCCGCATTGAAAATGCCGTTCGGCGTAATGATCCCAATCGGCTGACCGGACATGACTGTAACAATAGTGTTCCAGCGCCATCCTTCGGCGAGCCGTTGGGGTAACGCGCCCCACACAGGAACCGTGTAAGTAAGCGCAGTGGTCCAACGATGCCTGGCATCAAATGTCGATGGACCCTTCTCCGCCTGCAAGTTGTCCGAATTCTGCGGAAACGCGGCGGTGGCGAAATTGAAATCGATGCCGTCGGACGCGCCATCAAGAGATTTTGAAAAAACGTAGGCGGAGAAACCGGAGAAGCGGTGCCAGTCGGAAAAGCGCGCCTGAACCTGAAGCGCATTGTAGGTGGAAGAGGAGTTGGTGGCGAACGTATCGATCTCTCCGTAATTCGGATTGATGCCGTCCTGATTCGCGTCGTAGAGTCGTGTGAGGCGTGTCCCTTTGCTTCCGACGTAACCGATTTCGATAGCGGCTCCTCTCGAAATCTGCTCCTGTATGTTCAGATTCCACTCACCGACGTAAGGCGTGGCCAAGTTGTGGGTTGTCACGAAAATCGGAAACGGACCACTCGTTACCGGCGTGAAAACTGGTCCGCTGGCAGTTCCATTCCAGGGACCTTGATTGAAACTGAGAGGAAGAACCGCTTGGGGGCCGACAGGATTTGTGGCAATCCCAGCTACGGTAGTGAAATTCGCGATCATCAAATCTTGTGGAATGTAATCGTAGTAGATACCGTAGCCGGCGCGGACGACGGTATTTTGGAATGGGCTCCACGCCACCGCGAGCCGCGGGCCGAAGTTATTGAGGTCGCGCTTATAAGCGCCGCTCAGGCCGTTAGTCCCAACTCGCACAAGCTGGGATGAGGCCGAAAACGGACCGGGAAAATTAAACAGGAGATTGTTTTTTTCGCTGATGGGGCCGAAATATTCCCAGCGAAGTCCATAAGTAACGGTGAGATTCCGGCGCACACGAAATTCGTCCTGCGCGAAGAACGCCAGGCCATTGTTAGATGTCGTGCGCTGTGTATTTCCGATGTTTCCCTCTGCGAAGCCTGGGCAGGTGGTGCCGGTGGGATCGCAGAAAGCTCCCAGATAAAAGTTCGCCAGGGTGTCTACGACGGGATCCGCTGGATCGAGACCGGTAGGCCCGAACTGGATCAGGCCGCGTCCGAGATTATCGTTGAATGCGCTTACCCACGTGCGGCGATATTCTCCTCCGAATTTAAGCGTGTGCGCCCCTTTGATCCAGGTGAAGTTATCGAGAATCTGATAATTCTGACTAATACGCGCGCGCGGGACGCTGAAGGCTGTGGCGCCGAGATTTTCAATCAATCCGCCGAAATCGATCTCCGGAAGCCCAGGCAGGCCAGTGCCAAAATCGGGAAGGCCGGGCTTGGGATTCACCGCGTCCTGGGAGGTAAAGGAATTGCGAAAGCGCGTATAACCGAAGCGCAATTCGTTAATGCGCGTAGGGCTCAGCGTCGAGAGGAAGCTGGCTGACACGACCTGTACGCGCGTAGGAGAAATCTGTTGGAAGCCGGGCAGGCGCGAACCGCTGCCGAAACCGCCAAGGGACCCAAGCGGAAATTTCTGATCGCTTTGCCCAAAGGCATAGCGTACGGCAAAAGAATTGATTGCGTTCAAACGATGATCGAGTTTCAGAATGAAATTATCCAGGTCGTTGAAATCCTTTACTGCTCCAGGAAAGGAATCCGAAGTGCCGTTGTTCACAGGGAAAGAACTGAGAATCGCGTCGAGGGGAGCGGTGTTGATGGCAGGATTCTGGCTGACTGCGAGAGAACGAGCGGCGTTGATCTGCGCGGTGGTGGGTACCGAGAAATTGAAATCTGAGCCGACGCGTTCGCGCTGGCCTTCATACGCTCCAAAGAAGAATGTCTTGTCGTGAATGATCGGGCCGCCGATGGAGCCTCCAAACTGATTATTGATAAATTGTGTGTGCGGGTCGCCTACCGGATTGAAGTAATTGCGTGCGTCCCAAAAAGAATTGCGCGCATATTCGAATGCCGAACCGTGGAAGTCGTTGGTGCCGGATTTCGTGATGATGTTGACGACGCCGCCGCTGTTGCGTCCGTACTCCGCCGGAAATTGCGACTGAAGATTGAATTCCTGAATCGCATCGACCGGCAGAAGTGAGGCTGGAGCTCCCGTGATGCCCACCTGGTTGAGCGCCGAATTGTTGAACCACGGATCGTTGTTGTCCGTGCCATCGAGCGTGTAATTGTTCGAGCGATCCCGGTTGCCGTTGATGTTGAACTGGCCGAAGCCCTTTTCCGTTCCGGCAACGCCTGAGCCTTCCACAATCACGCCGGGCACCAGCGCTACCAACTTGCCAAAGTCGCGTCCATTGAGCGGGAGCTCGATCAGCAGTTGCTGTTCGATGGTTCCACCAAGCACGTCTTGCGTCGTCTCGAGGACCGGTGTCGCCTCCTGGTTGACGATCACCGTCTCCGACGACGGCGTCACTTTGCCCAGAGTAAAGTTTAAGGTTGTCTCGCGCCCGACCACTACGGACGCCTTCTGCTCGACGGGCACGAGATCCTTCGCGGCGGCTGTAACTTCGTATTCTCCGGCTTCTAGCTCCGGGATCACGTAGCTGCCCTCAGCGTCCGAGGGAACGCTGCGGCTTTCACCCGTCGCTTGATTTTTTGCCGTGACGCTGGCGCCGGCTATCGCCGCTCCGCTGCCATCAACGATCTGGCCGCGAATCGATCCGCGATAGCTTTGAGCGCAAATCGGCGAGGCCATGCACGCGAAAGCCGCCAGAAGAGCGGTCGTGATCGGAACCACTTTCCGGAATTTCACTTCGAACCAGAGCGTCAGCGCACGCATGCAGCCTCCTTGAATTATTCCCCCTTACGAGGAATCAACACGGGAACTGGCGGTGAGATTTTGTATGCCTTCGAAAAATCACGTTCATTGAGCGCGAAGCCCACGCGCCCCCTCGAATCGATATAAAGAAGTGGCTGCCCTATCGGGACGTCCATGAACGTCTCCACATAAGGAAATGTGAAAGGCTTCTTATCGATCGTCACGGTAACTCTCTGCCCCAGTGTGTAGCCGAGTTTCTTGAAGTCCTCACCCTGAATGTTCGTGATCAGGCTGCCGAACGGATCATCCAGCCCGATCACCTTACCCGTGATGCCTTTCTGGTCCACGTTCGCCACATCCGGATTCAGCCGCACGAGCTCCTTCGCTTCGGGACCGGCCTGGGTCCAATCCTCGCCGGCAGCGAGATGGGCGGCTGCCGGTGAAAAAATGTCGCGACCATGAAACGTGGAGGAAACTTTGTCGCCAATCATCCAAGCTGGATTCGTAATTTCGTGTACGCCTTCGATGCCGTCACGATCCGCGACCGGCGTCATCAATCCATTATCGGGTAGCACGAAAAACTGGCCCTTCTTCGATTTCACGATGATGGCTTTGCGCGAGGCTCCCACGCCGGGATCCACGACGACCAGAAAAACCGTGCCAGCGGGATAGTAAGGCGTCACCCCGGCGAGAAATCGCGCACCTTCCTCGATAGAAAAAGGCGTCACCTGGTGCGTGATGTCCATGATACGAACATCCGGAACAATTCCAATGATCACAGCTCTGCAGATGGCTGCTGCGTCGTTCGCCGTACCAAAATCGGTCATGAAAACGATCTTCGGACGCGCCGGCTTGCTTGCGTTCGTGTCGTCATGATTCGCGCGGCTGCCGCAGCCAATGAGCAGCACCGCAATGAAAAATGCGAGTGAAGCTATCCATGGACGGCTCCGCAACGATTGCATATAGCCCCCGGTCAAATGCACTTCTGCGTTTTCATTTGTCTTTTTTTTAGAATCAGATGCGGCTCCCCCGAAAGCGATTCCGCCAGACGCTAAGAATGAGGAGGAATGGCGGGAATTATAGCGCAACCCGCGGGCCGGCCCAATACGCAGCAGAGCGAGCTTTCCTGACTGAGGGCAAGTCCCTTTACGATCTAAATTTCGCCTAGGATTCGGGGATCATGTGCTCACGGAACAGACGATGAAGTGACCCAAGCGGGGCAGTAGCGACGTCAGGTCGGCCCCGACCTGGCCGTTCCTACCGATGAGCAAAATCCTTGGCTTCATTTCACGAAGTACTGTGGAAGAAACTCTTTCGGGGTTTCCGACAGGATGGTGAAGCGAGAGTCCTTCTCAGAAACAATCGGATTCGCTACGTTCCACGAGATGCTAATTTGCGGATCACTCCACAGGATGCCGCGCTCATCCTCCGGGTGATAAAAATCACTGCACTTATAAAGAAACTGGACCCTCTCCGATAAGGCCAGGTATCCGTGAGCGAAGCCTCGAGGGATATAGATCTGATTTTGTTCCCCTGCAGAAAGGACAACCGAAGTCCACTTACCGAAATAGGGTGATCCAATGCGGATATCCACCGCTACGTCAAAAACCTCACCCTCCACAACCCGGCATAGTTTCGCTTGCGGGTGTTGGACTTGGTAGTGAAGGCCGCGGATCGTGCCTCTTACGGATGAAGAATGATTGTCCTGCACGAATGAATCGGTGATACCAAGACTCGCGAACTCCTTTTGATGATACGTTTCCATAAAAAATCCGCGGGGGTCATGAAAAACCTTCGGGCGCAGTTCCCAAACGCCCAGAATCGAGAGTTCATTTTTTCGCAACGAATTCATGCCTTTGAAGTTTTTGTGATCGCTACTTGGGAGCCCTAGTTTTGGAGCGTTCTGCGTCTTTCGTGCGGAATCGCACGGAGCGAAGGATCGCGATTCTCGTAATATTTTTCGTAATAGGACTGATATTCACCGCCCCGTACACCGGCGAGCCACCCGGAATTGGCTTCATACCATTCAATCGTCTGACGCAGACCTTCATCGAGCTGGATCACAGGTTTCCAGCCGATCTCGGTCTCAATCTTCTTGCAATCGAGTGCGTAACGTCGGTCGTGACCAGGACGATCCTTTACGTAAGTGAGCAGAGTGTTGGGTTTGCCCATCGCACGGAGTAAGCGCCTCGCCATCGCAAGGTTTTCTTCGACGGCTATCCCACCGATGTTGTAAACCTCACCGACCCTTCCGCGCTCGAGAACCGCCAGAATACCGCGGCAATTGTCTTCTACGTGCAGCCAATCGCGCTGCTGCTTGCCGTCTCCGTAGATAGGAAGGGGCTTATTTTCGAGCGCGTTTGTGATCATCAGCGGCAGAAATTTCTCCGGAAATTGAAATGGCCCGTAGTTGTTGGATGACCGCGTAATTAATGCCGGAAATCCGTACGTACGAACGTAGGAGAGAACCAGAAAATCGGCGGCCGCTTTCGACGCGGAATAGGGGCTGCTCGGGTTGAGCATCGAGATTTCGTCTGAAAAGGTGGCCGGTGCAATGTCGCCGTACACTTCGTCTGTCGAAATGTGAACAAACCGATGTATGCCCACCTTCTTCGCCACTTGCAACAAAACGAACGTTCCTTTGACGTTCGTCTCGATTACGGGAGACGGGTCATAAATGCTGCGATCGACGTGAGATTCTGCGGCGAAGTGAACTACGGCGTCACAATCCCGCATCGCAGATTCGGCCGCAGGGGGATCGCAGATGTCGCCGCGAATAAAATTGTAATTCGGATCGTTCGCAACTGAATCAAGGTTCCCAAGATTGCCCGCGTAGGTCAACTTGTCATAGTTGACGAGCGAATAGTCCTTGCGCAACCCAAGAACATGACGAATAAAATTTGAGCCGATAAATCCGGCGCCACCCGTGACCAAAAGTTTCATTGGGGCGGTTCCGTATGCGCAAAGACTTTTGCGACAGGACGCCCTTTGACCTTGTTTGCCCCTGTCTCGGCCACCAGATTATTTGCGCGCAGCAGGGATTCAAATGTGCCTGCATCGGTCCACCAACCGTCAAGAACTTCGTATGTCAGCTTGCCTTCCTCGATGTAGAAGTTATTCACGTCAGTGATTTCCAGTTCACCGCGCCCCGAGGGCTTTAACCGGCGGATCTTTTCAAAGACACTCGCGTCGTAGAGATAAATTCCAACCACGGCATAGTTCGATTTTGGTTTCTTGGGCTTTTCTTCGATGCCGATGACCCGGTCGCCACGAATTTCCGCGACGCCGAATCTATCCGCATCTTCCACTTCCTTCAGTAGAATCTTCGCGCCTTCCTTCTGTTTCTTGAAATTCTCAACCGCCTGGCAAATATCGTTCTCGATTATATTGTCGCCCAGCACGACGCAGATCGGTTCGCCGCTAGCAAAGTACTCAGCGAGACCGAGTGCCTCGGCGATTCCACCTTCTCCTTCTTGATAAGTGTAATTCAGATGCTTCAATCCGAAATCACGTCCGTTGCCGAGTAGGCGCAGGAACTCGCCTGCGTTTTTTCCTCCCGTGACAAGCAATATCTCGTGAATCCCGGCATTTACAAGCGTTTGGATGGGATAGGTGACCATCGGCTTGTCGTACACCGGAAGTAGATGTTTGTTTGTTACTCGAGTGAGTGGGTTCAGCCGGCTACCGGTACCGCCTGCGAGCACAACGCCTTTCATGCTTCCTCCCCCGTGTTGCGAAAGCTGAGTCTTACCAAGCGAACAAACCGCTGCATTGTGGACCCACGCCGGATCAAAACCTAACATAGGGTAACACTCGTTGCTTCTCCATCACAAAATTCCCGACGATCGACCCTTCTCATGTTTGCGGCAGCTGAGTGTCAATTTCCAACCCAAATTCTACGCACATCCTGTCGGCCCAGGGTGGGAGCCTACTCAAAGGTGGGCAATACCCGGACGGGTATAGAAGGTGTTAGGAGAAACGCATGCCCAGAACGGTGAACTGCCTCAACTCCGATGACTGGACTCCAGTCGCGCTGCAAGAGTGGCCCAGGGATGTTCTACTTCGAATCGTGCTACTTGGTCTTAAGGAGAAACACCTTCCAGTTATCGGTTTGCGCGTACATCTCACCCGTTCTCGGACACAGAAAATAATACCTCGACATAGTGACTATCTCCGGCGGTAGTTCGTCGAAAATTTCGGCTACGCTCTTGGTCGGCGAGATTTTTTCGGAGAGCTCTAATTCAACTCCACTTGGGTGGGATGCTGAACATTTCTCACTGAAAGCTGTCACCATATAGCGGGGCATATCTTTCTTCGCCGAACGACAGAATCTAGAATACAAACCCATTCATACGCTCCCTTTTGCAAGAATTATTAGGTGTCAACGCAAAGTAGAAATGTCCGGTTTTTCGCCAGATAGAAATGTCCGCTTCCACGATTTTCTCCAAGGGTGATCGGGGGGTGGACTGTGTTTGGTTCTGATCGTGGTTGGGGGTTTGGGTTTGC
>Ga0185299_10000366_pt1 | contig 130691 bp, 102 predicted proteins | sample PaiPotPPA55metaG_FD_128002 | JGI IMG/M metagenome (GOLD analysis project Ga0185299, IMG submission 128002) | Iron sulfur acid spring bacterial and archeal communities from Banff, Canada, to study Microbial Dark Matter (Phase II) - Paint Pots PPA... ... | reverse complement strand
GGGCCACCAGCCGGTCTCGTTCGGCTTGGGTCATCAGTAGTTGTCCTTTGTCCACTCTCCAGACTGGACCCTGTCAATAGGACATTTCTACTTTGCCCAAATAGGACATTATCATTTTGCTGCGACAATCCCCAAAGACCCACTTGAAAGTGGTGTCTACTTGAGGTATTATACAGGCGGGACGAATATGAGTCGGACCACACTGTCGGCGCCAGGGCTTACCTCGGAATCGCCATTTATCGAGCAGGCCAAGCTGGACGGCCAGCTCTACATCGAGCAACCTTACGAGCTGTATTCGGACGAGAACCACGAGGCTTGGCGCAAGCTTTATTCGCGCATGCTGCCCCGGTGGGAGCGCTACGCGAACGAGCATTTTCTGGAAGGGATTCGAAGGCTCTGCCTTAATCCTGATCGAGTTCCCAAGCTGGACGAGGTAAACAAGTTCCTGCGCCCATTGACCGGATTTCAGGCCAAAGCGGTCGGTGGCTACATCCCGGCCTTTCTCTTTTTCGACTGCCTGCGCAATCGCGAGTTTCCCACCACCATCACCATCCGCCGCTCCGACAAGCTCGATTATCTGCCCGAGCCGGATATCTTTCACGACATCGCGGGCCATGTTCCGATGCACACCGACAAGCACTTCGCCGAGACGCTGGTGCGCTTTGGAGAGTGCGCGCACACGGCCGCGGATCTGGTTTCAGCCATTCGCGATCCGGAGACGCGCATTCATTGCCTGACCAGCATCATCCGGGCTATGGCTAGGTTCTTCTGGTTCACCATCGAATTCGGGCTGATGCGTGGGCGGGACGGGCTGAAAGTCTACGGCAGCGGGCTGCTCAGTTCGCACGGCGAGATCGCGCATGCCATCGAAGCCCCGGAAGTGCAGCGCTATCCCATCCAGCTTGAGTGGGCGATCAACCAGGCTTTTGAAATTAATCGCTATCAGCCGCTTCTGTTCATCGTCGACTCCTTCGATCACCTGTTCAGCCTGGTGGACCAACTGGAAGGGTGGTTGAAGGCCGGCAAGCTGAACAACGTCGCGCCGGGCGAGCCGGGCGTGAATGAAGAAGATCTGAAAAGCTTCCTCCAAAGAGGATAGCCGCCGCGGGTGGTGGGAATCCCGCCAAGCGCTTATAATAAAGACGTGCAACTCAGAATTGAGCTGATTTGTATTCTGGCCGCAACCGCGCTATTCGCGCAAGTCCCGAAGGCCCCCGATAACTGGAAAACGATCGACGATCTTCCGCGCATCGATATGACAGGCCTCACGGCGGTCCAGAAGCGCGCCGTGCTCAAGCTGATTCGCGAGCAGGATTGCTCCTGCCAGTGCGGGCTGAAGACGGCGGAATGCTTGCTCGCGGATCCGAACTGTTCTTATAGCAAAGCGCTAGCGATCATAGCGGTGAAGGGCGTCAAAGACGGCAAGAGCCTGATGGAGATCAGCAAGTTGATGGATTCCTCGCCGAAATCGCGCCGTCCAAAGCTGCTCGAAGATCCGGTAGTCATTCCGGTGGAAGGCTCGCCGGTACTGGGGCCGGCCGACGCGAAAATCACGCTGGTGGAGTTCTCCGATTTCGAATGCCCGTATTGCTCGTCGGCGGTCAAGAACGCGGAAGCGATAATGGCAGCGTATCCGAAAGACATTAAGCTGATCTACAAGCAGTTCCCGTTGTCTATGCATCCGCATGCCGCTCTCGCGGCGGCGGCCTCTTTAGCGGCCAAGGATCAAGGCAAATTCTGGGAGATGCACAACGTGATGTTCGCGAATTTCCGCAAGCTTTCGCGCGAGAACATGCTGGTCTGGGCCAAAGAAATCGGCCTGGACGTCGACAAATTCCAGGCTGATCTGGACTCCGGCAAGTACAAAAAGACGATCGACAAAGACCTGGCCGATGGCGAGCAAGCCGGAGTGTACGGAACGCCCGCTTTCTTCATCAACGGCAAGCTCTACAATGGACCGATCGAATTAGCCGGATTGAAGCCGATTCTCGACGCGGAGCTGAAGGGCGGCGCGAAAGTGCAAGCGTCAGCCAAGGTGCAAGCTACCGGGAAGAAATAATCTTACAAGTTTCCGCGCGCTTCCTGCTCGCGCTCGATCGCCTCAAACAACGCTTTAAAATTCCCCTTGCCGAAACTGCGGCTGCCTTTTCGTTGGATTACTTCGAAGAACAAAGTCGGCCGATCTTCCACTGGTTTAGTGAAGATCTGCAGCATATAACCCTCGTCGTCCCGATCCACCAGAATGCCCAACTCAGCCAGTTGATCGATCGGCTCGTCGATCTTGCCCGAGCGTTTTTCAAGACCTTCGTAGTAAGTGGTGGGCACGCGCAAAAACTCGATCCCTTGCGCGCGCATCTTTGAAACAGTAGCGATGATGTCGCCTGTGCCCATGGCAATGTGCTGCACGCCGGGCCCGTGGTAAAACTCCAGATACTCCTCGATCTGCGATTTCTTCTTACCGGTGGCCGGCTCGTTGATCGGGAACTTCACCCGGCCATTGCCGTTCGACATGACCTTCGACATGAGCGCGGAATACTCGGTACTGATGTCCTGGTCATCGAAGTGTTGATAGAGCTGAAAGCCCATAATGTCGCGATAGAACGCCACCCAATTGTTCATCTGCCCCCAGCCGACGTTCCCAACCATATGATCGATGTATCGCAAACCGACCGGACGCGCGACCGTGTCTTCGCCTTCGACCGGCCGGAATCCGGGCAGAAAAATGCCGCGATAATTCTTGCGTTCGACAAAAGTGTGTAGTGTGTCGCCGTAGGCCGCAATAGCGGAGATCCGGACTTCTCCGTGCTCGTCCTTCTGAACGTTGGGCTCGAGAACGCCGCGAGCGCCGCGCTTGGTGGTTTCTTTGTAAGCCGATTCCGCGTCATCCACCCATAGCGCGATCTCGCGAACGCCATCGCCGTGCAGCCGGATATGATCGGAAATGAATCCTTCAGGCTGGAGCGGGGCGGTGAGCACGAAGCGGATCTTGTCCTGCTGAACCACGTAAGACACGCGATCGCGAGTACCGGTCTCCGGTCCCCGGTACGCTATCAGTTTCATTCCAATCGCAGCCCGGTAAAAATAGGCCGCCTGCTTGGCGTTACCGACGTAGAACTCGATGTAATCCGTGCCGTTCAGCGGCAGGAAATCGGCCGGCTTTCGGTTAAGATCGACTTTTTCTGCTAACTCTTGCATACTGCAATGACCTCTGATTTCTGTATTGCCTCCACGCAACGCTGATTGTTTTCGTCCGTTCCGGTCGAAATGCGAACGCAATTCGGAAGACCGAAGCTAGTAAGTGGACGGACGATGACGCCTTGCGCGAGTAACTCGCGATTCAATTGCGCCGCCTGTTCGGCGCCGGGCAGCACCGTCATGACAAAATTCGCCTCCGACGGCACAACCGTTAGACCCATTTCCTGCAAGGCGTTGGTCAAGAATTTCAACCCCCGGGCGTTCAGCTCGAGCGAGCGGTGCAGGAATTCCTTGTCCGCCAGCGCACCGATGCCGGCGGCCTGGGCGACCGTGCTGGGCTCGAAGGGCAGCTTCACCTTGAGCAAATTGGCGATCAGGTCTTCGTGCGCGAATCCGTAACCGATGCGCACGCCGGCCAGACCGTAGATTTTCGAAAATGTCCGCAGAGTGATGACATTGTCGTAGCGATAGTGCATCGAGTCCGGATAGCGCGGATTGTCCTTGGCATATTCGAAATACGCTTCGTCCAAAATGATCAGGACCCGCTCGGGAACATGCCGGTAGAAATCGTCGAACTCGTGCTTAGTGAAGATGGTGCCGGTAGGATTGTTGGGATTCGCCAGGTAGACAATTTTCGTTCGCTCGTTGATCTCGCGCGCCAGGGCCGGCAGGTCGTAATGCCAATCGCTATAGGGGACGGTCCGGTATTTGACACCGCGCGATTTTGCCAGCACTTGAAAGCCAATGAAAGCGGCCTCGGTGGTAAGTACCTCATCCTCGTCGCATAGAAAAGTGCGGATGATCCCGGACATAATGCCTTCCGAGCCGCTTCCGGCGATTACGTTCTCGGTCTTGAGATCGAACTTTTCGGCCAAGACGCGGCGCAGATCCAGGCCACCGTTGGGATAAAGATGCAGGCTCTCCATGGTCCGGGCCATGGCTTCCAGAGCGAGCGGCGAGCTCCCCAGCGGGTTCTCGTTGGAGGCGAGTTTCGAGACGCGTTTCAGGCCGTATTCGCGCTGGATTTCTTCGGAGTTGCGGCCAGCCTCGTAAGGGCGGAGCGACTCGATATAAGGCGGAACGAGTGGCATCCCACTTACTAGTGTGGCACACGCCGCCAGCGGCAGCGGCTACCCTGGATCCTCTTTGTCGCCGGCGGATTCATCCATGGGTTGGATGTGAAACTCTTTAAGCTCGCTGCCAAAACGCTCTGCAAGCTGGTCCAAGGCGGCTTTCGCGCTAGGCGCAGAGATATTGATCCGGTGCGTCTTCGAATCACCGGCAAGCACATATTCAATGCTGTAGACGCGCACTTCATTTCCATCGACCAAACTCGGTCGAAGCATTAGAAACCTGTTATGTTGAGAATCACATCTTTCGGGAGGTGCCAGATGTGTTTGACTCGCGCCCTGTTTTTGTATTCTCTCGCCTTCGCATTCTGCGACCACGCTATCGCTCAAACGAGCACGCGCCCAAAGCTCATCGCCATCCGAGCGTCCCATATGCTGGACGTAAAAGCTGGCAGCACAATCTCAAATGTCGTAGTTCTAATTGAAGAGGACAAAATCCGCGCGGTGGGACCTGCGCTGACTATCCCCTCCTCTGCTGAGGTTATCAGCCTGGGCGACGTAACACTGCTTCCAGGGCTGATTGACTGTCATACTCACCTGCTGGCCCGGATTCCGCCAGGGCCGGATGGTTATGGTCTGAACCTGCTCACCAAATCTCAAGCTTTTCGCGCATTAGAGGGAGCGGCGGACGCGCGAATCACGCTGCATGCTGGTTTTACCTCGGTGCGGGATGTTGAAAATGAAGGTTCCGGATACGCCGATGTGGCGCTGAGGGATGCGGTCAATCAGGGCCTGGTGGAGGGCCCGCGAATGCAGGTGGCTACTCGGGCTATCGCTGCTGTCGGACAATACAACCCCTTTTCGGCGGACCTGCGGGATTTCCCTTCGGGTGCGCAGATGATCAGCGGCCCCGAAGAGGCGCGCCGGGCTGCGCGGGAACAGATAGGTTTCGGTGCAGACCTGCTCAAGGTGTACGCCGATTGGGGTCACCCGACGTTGACCATCGATGAAATCCGGGCGGTTGTGGATGAAGCGCATAAAGCGCGTTTGAAAGTGGCGGCGCATGCGGACAGCGTGGAAGGCATTCGCAATGCATTGATCGCCGGGGTGGATTCCATCGAGCACGGAGGGTTTGCCGATCGCACTTCTTTGGAACTGATGAAGCAGAAGAACGCTTACTGGGTGCCCACCAAAGGCTATTTCTTTTTCCGGCTAGACAGCGTAACCAATCCGCGCCAGCGCAAGTACATGGAAGATGTTCTGAAAAACGCGCGACAGAACATCACGCTGGCGCGCGAACTTGGTGTGAGGATCGCGAATGGCTTCGATCCGTCCAGCGCCGAGGATCATGGGCACAACGCGCGCGAGATCATAGCCATGTCCAAACTTGGATTGTCACCTCTGGACGCCATCCGCGCTGCGACCACCACAGCTTCAGAGTTGATGGGATGGCAGGACAAAGTCGGATCCGTTGAGCCTGGCAAGTTCGCTGACATCATCGCGGTCCCCGGCGATCCACTCTTGGACATCTCGCAGGTGGAGCATGTCAAGTTCGTCATGAAGGGCGGCATCGTGATAAAGAACGAGATGCTTATCGCCGCTCCTCACTGATTATGTCTACTGGCTGCCTGCGGCCGCGGCGCTGTTGCGGGCGCGCTGCGAAGCGCTGAAGTCGGTCAAGAAATCGAGCTGCTTCTTGCGCAGCGCCGTCTTGGCGACGATCTGGTCGCCGAATTCCATATAGCTTTCTTTGCCGTCGCTAAAGCGCGGCCAGGACGCGAGTCCCGGCCCGTTCGGATCGCCGGTCTTGGCAAACCGCACCCAGGCGGCGCTCATGGCCTTCGATAATCGGGCGTCCTGATCGCTGTAGCTATCGGCGTCCGGTGAAAAATCGCCGAGTAGCGTAGGCTGGGTCCCGTAAGCCGAATCGGGAAGCGTGCCGAAAACATACGGGAGTTCGGAGGCGTGAAAGACGCCCCACTTGATTTTCCGGCCGATGCCATTCAAGCGCGTGAACTGATACTGATAGGTTTTGGGATTTGCTTTCGCCGCCGCGCGCAACACCGAGCGCGTGCCCTGCAGAAACAGATAATCGCCCGACGCATGTGTAGCCGCGTCGTAGGCATCGGCATCGGTGGAAGCCGGATAAGCGGCCAACATCGCATCCGCCTGCGTGCCAAATTGCTGTTCAGCCCACTTACGCAGCGCGGCCAGGTTGTGCACGGGAGGCCCGCCCAGCAGCGTTCCTTCGTCGGCATTGGTGCCGGCGATTATTGCCACATGATGGAATTTGCCTTCGGAGAACAGCCGCGCCGGATCGTCGGGCAGAGCCCAGCCGTCCACCACCGGCATATAGCTTTCGCCCCGGTCGGCTGCTTCACCGCCAAGCTGCATCGGACCGGCGAGCTTCAAAACTTCGGCGGTGCTCTTTGATCGCAGTGCCGCCAGATCGCTGCCCAGCTTGTCGCCGAATTTTTCCATCGGGATGCGGCTGTACCAGGATTGTTTCAAATGGCTGAGGGGCGTGTACAGCGACCAGGCGCTCTCGGCGATAACTTTCTGGAACAGGCCTTCGGACTGCGGCATCACCATTAGAAGCATGACTGCGGTGCCCCCGGCCGATTCGCCGAATATGGTGACGTTGTCCGGATCCCCTCCGAAGGCGCTGATGTTGCGCTTCACCCATTGGAGCCCGGCCACCATGTCGAGCAGCGCGTAATTGCCGGAGGCGGCTTGGGGAGATTCCTTGCTTAATTCGGGACTCGCGAGAAAGCCGAAAATTCCCATCCGGTAGTTGATGCTCACGAGGACCACGCCCTGGGATGCCAGCGGCTCGCCATCATAAACGGATTGCGAGCTGGCGCCGACCTGGAATCCGCCGCCGTGGATCCAAAACATGACCGGCAGTTTCTCGGAGGCCGAGTGAGCCGGCGTCCAAATGTTAAGTCCCAGGCAGTTTTCACTTTGCGGCGTGCCGACCATCAATTGAGGTTGCGGGCAGATCGGAAGAAATTCTTTGGCGACCCGGATTCCTTTCCAAGGCTTGACCGGCTGAGGCGGCTTCCACCGCAGATCGCCGGTGGGAGGCGCGGCGTAGGGAATTCCCTTATAAGAGCGTACTGCGGTTCCACCGCCTGCGACCCAGCCGGAATCAATCTTGACAATCGTTTCGAGACCGGAGTCAACCGCCAGAATATTGGCGGAAAAGAGCAACGTGGCAAGGGCGAGCTTCATGGAAGAATCATGACACAAACCGAAGGCGCCGGCTCAGAAAATCGCCGCTCATACCGCTGCGCATCTGGCCGATAAGGCCGGTGGTGAGAAAGATGAACAAAATATTCCTGCTTTGCGGGGCTCTAGCTTTTACCATGCATGCAGCTACAGTCACGGTAACTGCCACTCCCTCGAGCGCGACGTTCACGTATCAGGTAGGGGCCACCACATTGCCGGCGGCTCAAACGGTCACGGTGAAGGCTAGCTCGGGCGCGCCCACTTTCACGGCCACCAGTCCGGGAATAGACCCATGGCTGACCGTGGGCCCGGTTAGCGGCACGGTGCCGGGCAGCCTGATCGTACGAGTGAATCCGACCAGCCTCTCTGCTAGAACGTACAGTTCATCGGTTACGGTCACAGTGACCGGCGTAGCGCCAGTGACTATTCCGGTTACGTTGGTTGTGCTGCCGGCTTCATCCACACTGACATTAAGCGCTACCAGGCTGAATTTCGTCTCGCCGCCCAGTTCCCCGCCGACGCAGTCGGTAACCATGTCGACCAACGGCGCGCCGATTTCGTTCACGGCAACATCGGGCTCGACTTGGCTGACCGTGACCACGCTCAAAGGCGTCGGGCAGCCGGACGTCGTGACGGCGGGCGAGGAATATCCCCTCATGATTTCCGTCAACCCGGCCGCGCTAGCTCCCCAAACCGCGACCTACGTTGGTAAGATCACCGTGGTCGCCTCCGGCGCGGCGGTGACGGTGAAGTCTCAAACGATAACGGTGAATCTGACGGTGAACAGTTCGACACCGACCATCACTAGCGTCTGGCCGTCGATCTTGCCAGTCAATGGCGCTGCGCAGACCATCACCATTTACGGGACCAATTTTTACAGCGCGACGGTCGCCAAGGTCACTGGTGCGGCCACGGCTTTGGCCACGACCCCATTCAAGGATAGTTCCACGTTCTTGCAGGCGGTTATACCGGCCACTATGCTGACTGCGCCAACGACGTTGAGGGTGCTGGTGTCGAATCCGGCGCCCGGCGGAGATTCGTTGGCGACAGTTGATGTCGTCGTCGCCAACGCCGCGGTGATCGGAGCCGTCGTGAATGCCGCCAGCTACGCGACGGGCACCGTCACTGCACCAGATATCAGTATGGTGAGCCCCGGGGAGTTGGTGACTATTTTCGGCTCCAACCTCGGACCGGCGACGCCCGCTCCGATGTCGATCACCACCGGAGGTTTTGTGGATACGACCTCCACCAGCGGTGTGTCAGTCACGGTGGATTCCAGGCCCGCGCCGCTAATATATGTAAGCGAGAACCAGATTTCCATCCAGATCCCCTACGAGGCGGTGATCGGACCAAGCAACGTGATCGCAGTTACAAACGGAAGCAATCCGCCGATAACCGCTACTGTGACCGTTGCGGCCACGGCCCCGGGCCTCTTCACTGCCGACGGATCGGGAACAGGGCAGGCAGCCGCTCTGAACTACAGCGCGACGACGAAGCTATACACGCTCAATTCCAGCACTAACCTGGCTAAGATCGGCGACACGGTGATTCTCTATTTGACCGGTGAAGGCGTGTTCGATAGCGCCCCACTGTTAGGAGGGTCATCCGATACCGGATTCGTGATTCCGCCCGGCCTGGCGAGTACGCCGCAGGTGAATCCACTGCCGACGGTCATGATCGGCGGTGTCGACGCCAGCGCGGGTGTGGCGTATGCAGGGCCAATCGTCGGTTCCATCATCGGTGTTCTGCAGATCAACGTCGTGGTTCCCGTGGGAAGCACTACGGGAACTCAAGTGCCGGTCAGCGTGTCCATCGGCGGAAGCCAGACGCAAGCTAACATTACCTTGGCGATCCACCCGTAAGCAAATCATCCGTAGCGCGGACAGGACGGTTACCGTCCCCCGGAGCTTATCGCCCGAAGATGAACCGCGCGCGGCGCGGATCGGCGCCGCCATTTAACACGTCGTTGTGGACCTGGATCAGTGTGGGCGCCGAGGAGTTGCTCCAGTCGCCTGTTACCGTCACGCGGTGGCCCAGCGTATTCAGCGCATCGACGGTAGACCGCGAAATCCGGCCCTCAACATTCAACTTCCCCGGTACGAATTCGTGATTGCCGAAGGAGCTGAAAAAATGCTCGGTCTGGAAGCGCGGCGCTTCGACGGCCTCTTGCGGATTCATGCCGAAGTCGAGCATGTTCAGCAGCACCTGCAACAGCGCCTGATCCTGATTGTCGCCGCCGGGCGTAGACATGATCAGTTCGAGCTTTCCGGCTTTGGTGACCATGGTCGGGCTCAGCGTCACGCGCGGCCGCTTTCCGGGCATCAACTGATTCGGATGTCCGGGAGTCATGACAAACGACTGCAGTCGGCTGGTGAGCGGAATTCCGGTGTCGCCCATGATTACCGACGGCAGCCAGGCTCCACTCGGTGTAGCGTTGAATGCGTTGCCCTCGCGGTCCACTACGTTGACGCAGGTCGTATCGTTGGCCGGACCAACGGCCGCCGTAGTGGTTGGGATTGTAATGCGGTGACCGAAGCTGCCGGGCCGGTGCTCGATGGAGGCGTGCAGCGGATCGATGAGCTTGCGCCGCTCGGCCGCGTAGTCCTTCGATAGCAGGATTTCCTCGGGGATCTTGCTGAACTTCGGGTCGCCGTAGTATTCGTCGCGATCCGCGAAGGCCAGCTTGACGGCCTCGACGACGGTGTGGAGGTATTGCGGGCTGTTGTGGCCCATGGCCTTCAGATCGTAGCCTTCCAAAATGTTCAGGGCTTCGATCATCAGAGGCCCCTGCGTCCAGAAGCCGGGCTTATAAATCTCATAGCCGCGGTAGGTCCCCATCTTGGGCTGTTCGAGATCGGCGTGGAAATTCGCCAGGTCCTCGTACGCGATCAGCCCGTTATACTTCTCGCTGGCATCGGCGATGCGATGGGCGATCGAGCCTTTGTAGAACAGGTCGCGCACGGCGCGCAGTTTGTCGGCGCGCTTGCCATGCGCCTTCTTTTCGGCCACCACCAGCTCCCTGAATGTGTGAGCCAGCGTGGGCTCGCGGAAGATTTCGCCGCGCGACGTCGGCACGCCTTGCGGATAAAAAAACTTCATGGAGTCCGGCCACAGCGCTAATATCCGCTGATAGCTGTGCAGCATACCGCCGAACTCCTCCAGCATCGGGAATCCCTGGTCGGCATATTCGATGGCGGGCTCAACCACTTCAGCAAAGGATTTGGTGCCGTACTTGTCCAGCGCGAGAATCAGACCGTCGAATACTCCCGGTGTGATGGCCGACAGGATTCCTTGCATCGGCACCGGAGGCATGCGGGCGGAGTCTTCCCATGGCTCGGGTGACCGGCGCGCGTAGAATTCGACCGTCGCTTTGGCAGGAGCCACGCCGACGCCACTGATTACCATGGGAGGTTGTCCGGCCATCTTGATGATCACCGGCATCTCGCCGCCGATTCCGAAGCGGTTCAATTCAGTGACGCTCGCGGCCAGGACGCTTGCGACTCCTGCGTCCACGGCATTGCCGCCCTGCGTAAGAATCCGGTAGCCGGCCTCCACTTCGAAATTGTTGGCGGCGCCCACCATCTCATGCATGCCGCGCACGGGCGGAAACATGGTCGGCGGTCCTTGGGCTTCGAGAAGCAATGGCGGAGCGGCGAGTACGATTCCGATCAGAAAGCAGGAGCGAACGAGTAGGGAGTTCATCGGCTTCTTCTTGCATTGTCCAACATTTTGGGGGCGGGCAGTGCATAGCTGGTGCTCCGCCCTCCTTCCGGATTACGGACAAGAATGCCGCGTTCCACCAGAGCCAGAATGTCACGAAGAGCCGTGTCGTGAGAACACTTAGCAAGCTGGGCGTATTTCGAGGTCGTGAGCTTGCCTTCAAAGCCATCCAGCAGGCGATTCAGCACCAGGCGCTGGCGATCGTTGATTTGAACGATGGCGGTCTCTTCCCAAAAGCGTGCCTTCGCTAGGATCGAGCCGAGTGTGGTTTGCGCGCTATCGATTGCGCGGCCCAGACAATCGAGGAACCATTCCATCCAGGGAGTGATGTCCAATGTTCCCTGCTGCGTTTGTTCGAGGATGTTGTAGTATGCCTCGCGCTCCTGCCGGATTTGCGCCGACATGCTGTAAAAGCGTTGCGGACTGTTTTCAGAACGCGCCAGAGCCATGTCGGCGATAGCGCGCGCTATGCGGCCGTTGCCGTCATCGAGGGGATGGATGGTCACAAACCAGAAATGGGCCAGTCCCGCTTTCAAGACCGGATCGATATCGGCCCTGGCATTGAACCAGTTCAGGAACGTCTGCATTTCCTGATCGAGGCGTGGCGCTGCCGGTGCCTGGAAATGGACACGCTGTTTGCCGACCGGTCCAGAGACAACCTCCATCGCGCCGGTGCTGTCGTCACGCCACGTACCTATCGTGATTATGTGCATGCCGCTGCGACCTGTCGAAAACAAGGACGCATGCCACGCGAAAAGTCTTTCAGCGGTGAGCGGCTGGTCGTAGTGGCGCGTAGCGTCGAGCATCATTTCAACGATACCTTCGACGTTACGATCGGCAGGCTTGAGCGCCCCAATATCGATGCCGAGACGGCGCGCAATCGAGGATCGGACCTGTTCCGCGTTCAATTTCTCGCCCTCGATTTCACTACTCTTGAGCACGTCCGCCGAGAGGGTTTGTAGCACGGCCTCCTGTTGGCGGTTGAATCCAAGCGCTTCCATGTGCCCGGTCAGCCGGCCTTGCCGGTGCCGGATGTCAGCGAGAGGTTCGGCCAGCCGTTCGAGGTCCCATTCCAACCGGGGCCAGTCTGAAAGCTTATGAATGCACAAACTACGCAACTCCTGCGTAGATTATAAGCCCTAATCACCGCACGAAGCAATCTATTCAACGCACATTCCGCGTAGAATAGGCTGCCTAATAGACGCAACACTAAGGAAACCTCGCCTTATCAACCATTTGACGGTACTTGCGGAGAAGCTCATAAAGCACCACACCGCCGGCGGTTGCCACGTTTAGCGAATGCTTCCGTCCGAGCATGGGGATGCGAACATAGGTATCGCAGAGGGCCAGCAACTCAGGCCGGAGGCCGTCCACCTCGTGGCCAAATAGAATGCACAGCGGAAACCGAGGCTGCCAGTCGAACAGGTCGACCGCGTGAACGCTGGTCTCGACCGCGGCAATCTCGTAATTCTGCTGCCGCAGACTTTGGATCAGCGCGCAAGGATCGGCGGGGTGATCCCATGGGACGGTCTCTTCGGCGCCGAGCGCGGTCTTGGTGATGGCCCGTTTGGGCGGACGTCCAGTGATGCCGCACAAGTAGAGTTTTGCGCAGCCTACACCGTCGGCGGTGCGGAAAAACGCTCCGACATTGTACATGCTGCGGACGTTATCCAGTAAGATAGAAACCGGAATTTGGCCGAGATCCGAGTAGGGCGCGGCCGCTTGCGTAGCCAGGTAGGGTGTTCGCTCGGTCATCCGCGTTCAGGAGTGCTCTTCCGCCGTCCAGCTTCGCAGCCGGTCCAAACTATTCAAAAACGGCTTCAATCCACTTGCGAGCAGCGCGGCGCTGAGAAGGCAACCAGTCACGCTGACGAGTAAGAGCGAATAATTTACGGCGGCGTCGCGGCGGAACAGGTATTGCGTGCACATGGCCACGGCGCTAGGTCCGATCCCGAGACCGATCAAGTTCAGAATGAACAAGTACACCGCCGAGGCCTGTCCGCGCATGGAGGCGGGCATCATCTGCTGGATGGCGGCCGGCGCGATGCCGAATGGAGCGGCTGCGAAAATACAAGAGGGCGCCAGCCACAGGACGGCCCATCGGCTAGTAGGGGCCAAAAACAAAAGGAAGTGGAACGGTATCCAAAGCAGAGCGAGGAACACGCCAACCAGCATGTTGGCTTGCAATGTACCGCGAGCACGCACGAAGTCGGCAACGCGGCCCGCACCCACGATTCCGAGCGATCCAAAGATGGTGACCATCGAACCGTAGATCAGCCCCGTGGTCGGGATATCCCAGTGATAGACGCGGCGGAAGAATTCGGGCACCCACGCCCCGTTCGCGTATGAGACCAGCGAGAGCAGTCCGAATCCGATGTTGTGGCACAAGAAGGTCCGCTTGTTCTTGAAGATGTATGCGAAAGATTGACGAGCCGACGTGGCTACTGCATTGGTCGCGATCCCGCGTCGCAGGGGCTCGCGCACGGTGAAGAGCAGAGCCGTGGCGAGCAGCCCGGGCAGTCCCACGGCGAGAAAGATAAGCTGCCACGGCCGAACCGCGCCGACGATGGGGAGTGTCCGCAGTTCTTTGGCGGACGCGAACTGAACCACCATTCCGCCCAGCAGGTAGGACATGCCAGAGCCGATGTAAATGCCCATGGAGTAAACGCTGATGGCGGTGGCCAGCTTCTCCTTGGGGAAATAGTCGGTAATGATCGAGTAAGCTGACGGCGACAGCGCGGCTTCCCCAACGCCGACACCCATGCGCCAAGCCAGCATCTGCACGAAGTTCTTGGCCAGCCCGCACATGGTGGTGAATGCGCTCCAGGCCACCAGTCCGCAAGCGATGATCCCGCGCCGGCTGTATTTGTCGGCCATCCGGCCCAGCGGAATGCCGCACACGGTATAGAACACCGCGAAGATGAACCCCTGCAAGACGCTGACTTGCGTGTCTGTGATTTGGAGATCGCGGCGAAGCGGCCCGACGATCAGCGAGAAAATCTGACGATCGATGAAGGAGAAAACGTACATCAAGGTGAGTGCGCCCACGACGTACCAGGCATAGCGCTGAGAGGGATACGGGGCTTCGGGCGATTGCGTGGTATGTGCGGAGGCTGGCTGCGTGGCCATGGGTACGGCAATTCTATCGCAATTGCGTTACGCTGGGCATAGTGGAGGGGCATGGTTTAGTAGAGGTGCGGAAACGATTATGGCTGCTCCGATTTTTCTTGCTTGTGTGGTCACTTATGCTGGCGATCCCCTTGTTCTTGTCACCTCGAATTGGGGTGCAATACTTCACCATGAGGTGGGTACTTCTTCTCTTGACCTCCTGCCTGGCAGTCATTCTTCTGGTCTTTGGCCCGCATCATTGAAAGTTCTACTGGGATAGTTCCACCGGGCTTCAAACGCGAGGAGCACGTTCCCGGGAAGACCTCCATTACGCGGATACCCGGAATTGATGAAGACCATGCCTTTCACGACCCCCGCGCCCGGCCCATTCACGGAACCTCCGTGCGCGCGGCCCGGAAAGAGGCGGCTCTCATGGAGTGGAAATTCCCGAATGACCGATCAGTAAATTTCGAAGCAGAAGGCGCGATTGTCGCCACTGGGAGAAAGAGTGTACTCGCCGTTTTCGAGCGGCTCGTCGACTTCGATCTTATAAAGGTGACCGCCCAATGGGGTGACCGCTAAATGGAGAGCCCGGTTGCCGCCCCGGCGGCGCCCAGAAAGTGAGACCTCGCGATTGCCACCCTTCACATCCATCCGGTACAGCTCGAAGCGCTCGGGGGAGGATTTCTGCGCGTCGATGATGAAAATCGGCTCGGCCAAGGGGGTGCGGGCGGGCGAGCTGGCACCGGCAATGACATAGTTCGTGTCGCTCTTGTGGCTCTCCTCCCGTACCTGTCCGGTCTCAGTTTCTATGAGGTTCGAGGCATGCAGCAGGTAGGGTATGTCCGGCTTCGGCGGAACTGGTCCAGTATACTTTTCGGCTGCGCTAAGGAGTCCGATCGCCACAAATAATACAAATGATTTGCGAGCCATACGCTTTTTCTAATTCTAGCGCTAGTTGCTGACAGTGGCTCGCTCTTCGACTGCGCGGCAGATGCGCTGGACTTCCACTTCGTCGATGGGCTTGCTCAACACGAAGCCTTCGCCGCCTTGAAACGCGCGGGCCAGATCGTTGTCGAAACCATCGGTCAGAAGAACAAAGCCCCCCACCTGATGGCGAACGCGTTCGAAGAACTCTACCCAATTGAGACCAGGCAGACGCACCGCGCAAATGGCCATGTCAAAGTGCAATCGCTGAGCCAGGTCGGCGCCTTCTTCGGCGCTGGATACGGGGACCACACGGTCGCCCCGATTGCCGAGGAACTGTAACAGTTGTCGCTGCACCTTGTGATCCGGCTCGACAACCAGGACAGTCAACTGCCGGCCACTTCCCTGGAACTCGAGCGGCCCACCAGCCATGGCCTGCCGCGTTTCGATGACGGGCAACTCGATATCGAAGCGGGCTTGAGTAGGCGACAGACGGACTACCCGGAACTCGCCTCCATGGCTCTGAATGATCCCGCGGCAAACGCCCAGACCCAGCGCTTCCGATCCGGCATGATCGCCGTCGATAGCCTCGGCAATCTGGAGATCCGGAGAGCGGGTGGGGTAGGAGATCTCGACCAGTACGCGCTTGGCAAGCAAGCTGCTGGAGACGGTGATGGTTTTCTCACGTGCTTCAGCGGCCGCTTTCTCAGCGTCAACCAGGAGGTTCAGCAGCACTTGTTCGAGCTGTCCGGGAGATCCGATCACGATGGCGGATTTAGGAGCAAGCTGAGACCGGATTTCGACGCCTTTTACCTTCCACTCCGGCGCGCGAAACTTCAAAAGACTGGACAACATCGCGCTCAGGTCCACGCGCTCGGCTTGCGACTGCTCTACCTTGGCAAACGAGACTAGGCGAGCGACCGTCTCCGAAGCCCGGCTGGCTTCATCAGCAATGGACTGCAGCTCGTTGTGCGATTCTCTGTCCTGTCGCGAACGCAAGGCCGAGGCCAGCGCGGCGATCGATTCCAATGGCGAGCGCAGCTCGTTGGCGACGTCGGAAATCAACTGCCCCGCCGCGGCCAGTTTCTCGCTGCGGAACAATTGCTCGCGAATCGACTGCTGTTCCTGAAGCTTTAACGCGGTGGCCACCTGATTGGCCAGGTGTTGCATGGCAGCCTGTTCGGCTTGGCCACGATAATGAACCGTCCCGGAATTATATAGCGCCAGTACGCCCATCAGATCGCTCTGCGCGAACATCGGAATGAAGAGCACCGAGCGTGGCGCGGCTGGCCCGTCCTCTTTGCGGAAAAAGGGACTGCGGCGCGCGTCCGGGATGGCAACTAGCGTCCTATTCCGGAAACAGGCCGTGACGCCCGAAGCCATGGCGCCCTTGGGAGCATCCAACTCGATGAACTCGGTGGGCGAGTCGGTGGATTGCACGCGCTCCAGCATCTTCGCCCCACGGCTTTGTATATAAAGACCCACGCCGGTTGAGTTCCACAACTCCGGCAGCGTGAGAGTCAATCTGCGGAGAATCTCGGCCGGCGATGTGGCCGCAATCACCTCTTCTCCCAGCGCGTTCAGGACTCGCATCTGCCTTCTGAGCGTAGCCATGCGGCGCTCCCGAAACCACCAGATTGCAAGCAACGCAGTGCCAACGATTAGAGATGCGAGCAGAACGGGCGGCTGGATGATCCATCCGCGCTCCAGCGTGACTACAGCGGCGGGACTGGGAATCAGGATTTGAAAATAGTGGTCATAGGGAGGCAGCGTGCAATATTGGCTGGCGATGCCTGTGACTCGAATCCTGTCGCCTGCCCGATGGCCGTTGAGATGTGGGCCTGTATCACGGCGAGTGCGGGGAAGGAAGACACTGAGGTCCTTGGCTTTTTCTCCGATTAGCAGCAAGTCTCCGCCGGCATTATCGTCATCGTCATTCACGACGCTCTCGGTGGTGACGAGAACGCCGAGATAGCGAAACGAAGCCAGATCGGACGCCTTTACGACTTTCGGCGCCGGCGGGGCGGCATGGCCGAATTTCCGAATATCGCTGGGCAAAAGGACCGGGCGTCCTCCCCGGCGCACAATCATTCCCTGGACTTCCACCCAGTCGCCAGGCTCCAGGGTCTGAAATTGGCTGATATTTCCTTGCAGTAGGAGTCCGTAGCCGGCGTCGTCCTGAATGGCGACGTAGTAGGAGTCGCTCACCCAGATGGGCCGCAAGGAGACTTGGCCGGTAACAATAACATTCTGCGTCTCATACGTGGGGGTCCAGTCGGGCGAGGTGCGGGAACCGGCCTGCTGGAGGGTCAAGCGGGGCTGGCCTGATACAGCCGCACCGGAGGCGAGCCACAGAAGGCAGATGAACCAGGGCCAGCGCAAGCAAGTCTTTGATCTGGCGTTATTTGGCTTCATGTGGCGGCCTTCTCGGGTTCCCTAACCCTAACATCCTGAACCGGAACATCCACAAGTCGATAGATCGGCAGAATTGAACCGAACTGCAATCGGGTAAGCCGGCTGGCGCACTAACGGATCATAGCATACGGGAGTGCGGGCTAAGAACTTCCTTACCCCCAAGATTCGGCTTGGCCTAAGCTACGTCTCTTGCTTCAAGTTCGCGATCGCGCGCAAACTTGTGGTCGCGGGGCTATCGTCGCACCTCGGCACTGGTCGGCTTACTGGCGCAAACATCCGATCCGGTAATCAGCCGGGCGCCCTGGTTGTAAGTCAGATAAAGAAATCCCCATTGAATAAAGACCAGCACGCGGTTTGAGAATTCCACGATATACAACAGGTGCACGAATAACCACGTCAGCCACGCCAACACACCCGATATATGCAATCCACGGATCTCCGCCACGGCCGACGCACGCCCGATGACAGCCAAACTGCCTTTATCAAAATAGCGGAATTTCGCGGTTCCCTCGGCCTGACCTTGGAGGCGCTTGTGAATCAACTTGGCAACATATCCGCCTTGCTGCATGGCCACCGGCGCGACGCCGGGCAGCATCTTACCGTCCTGCTCGACATGGGCCAAGTCGCCGATGACGAAAATCTCGGGATGCTCCGGCACGCTCAAATCGCTATTAACCGTCACACGGCCGCCGCGGTCAAGTTGCGCCCTCGCGCGGTGCTTTAGAACGTCTCCAAAACCGGACGCCCGCACGCCGGCCGCCCAGATAATCGTCCGGGCGTTGATCCGATCCTCGCCGCTCGAGGTTTTCACAGTAGCGCCTGCCTCGTCGATTCCGGTCACCATCACGTTCGTTCGCGGCGTCACACCCAACCGTATCAATGACGCCTCTGCCTTCGCCGAAAGATCAGCAGGATAGGCCGGAAGTACGCGCGAGCCACCCTCCAGCAGCAAAATCTCGGCGTTCCTCGAATCGATCGAATGGAAATCGCGACATAAAATTTCGTGTGCGATTTCGCCTAGTGCGCCGGCCAGCTCGACACCAGTGGCTCCGGCGCCGACAATCACAAACGTCAGCCACGCCCGCTGCTTTTCCGGATCGGCTTCCTTCTCGGCCTCTTCGAACGCATATAAAATCTTGCTGCGGATCTCGGTCGCCTCTTCAATGGTTTTCAGGCCGGGCGCGTTCCGTTTCCAGTCGTCATGGCCGAAGTAGGAATCGGTCGAACCGGTAGCGACGATCAACGTGTCATACTTCACTTCACCGTCGGCAAGGACCACGCGACGGCGATCAGGATCCAGGTCCACGGCTTCGCCCAGCAGCACGCGGGTGTTCTGCTGGTTGTGCAGCACGCGCCGCAGCGGCGATGCGATTTCACCGGGTGACAGAGACCCGGTGGCCACTTGATAAAGCAGGGGCTGGAACAGATGGAAATTGCGGCGATCCAGGACTGTAATCTGCGCCGGAGCTTTCTTCAATGCTTTGGCCGCATAAAGGCCGCCGAACCCGCCGCCGAGAATCACCACCTGGTGCTTGGCAGTCATGCCGTCCTCCCTTCGCCATCAGATTAGTTTGATGCTCGATTCATTATCATGGGTGCAGGATGAAACACCGGACGCTCGGAAGGACAGGATTCGAGATCAGTGAGATAGGATTCGGCGCCTGGGGCATCGGCGGAACACAGTGGCTGGGAGGCAACGACGACGAGTCCCTGCGGGCTTTGCGGCGGGCCATGGAGTTGGGCTACAACTTCATCGACACGGCGTTAGCCTATGGTGACGGCCACAGCGAGAAGCTGGTGGGCAAGATCATCCGCGATGCCACCCACAGGATGTATATCGCTACCAAGGCGCCGCCCAAGAATCGACTGTGGCCCGCGCGGCCGGGGATCGGCATCGAAAATGTTTTCCCTTACGATTACATTCTGCGCTGCACGGAAACCAGCTTGCGAAACCTCAAAGTGGACACCATCGACCTCCAGCAATTGCATGTCTGGAATCCCGACTGGCTCTATCGCGAAGAGTGGCGGCGCGCTTTTGAGGAATTGAAAACAGCCGGCAAGGTCCGGGCGGTGGGCGTGTCCATCAATGATCATCAGCCCGATTCCGCGCTGGAACTGATTCGCAGCGGACTTGTCGACACGGTGCAAGTGATCTACAACATTTTCGACCAGTCCCCTCAGCAGAACCTGTTTCCTCTGGCCAAAGAGAAGAATGTCGGAGTGCTGGCGCGGGTGCCCCTCGACGAAGGCAGCCTTACAGGCAGCATCACGGAAGAAACCGTTTTCGATCCGAAGGAATTTCGCGCCTTCTATTTCCGGGGCGACCGCAAGAAGCAGGTGGTGGAGCACGTCGCGGCGCTACAAGAGGATCTGGCGGCACAGAATGGATCCCTGGCCGAAATCGCGCTACGCTTCACCATCTCCGATCCTGCGGTGTCCACCGTGATCCCGGGAATGCGGACGGTTCGAAACGTCGAGAGGAACGCGGCAGTCTCTGAAAAAGGAGCGCTGGACGCGGCGACGCTGCAGCTCCTCAAGAGCCACGCATGGTCTAAGGATTTTTACGCCTGAAATGGCAGATTCACTATGTCTCAAGGCGAATTATCGACAGATTTAGCGCTAGACCGCGATATTTATGCGGCCTCCGATTCGCTCACCGCACGACTGAGTATTCGCAACAGCGATCCAGGCACTCCCGGTATCTTGAGCTTCTCCAGCGGCCAGATGTATGATCTCGAGATTCGCGATGGACAGGGCAATGTTGCCTTGCTCTGGTCGCGCGGTAAAGTTTTCCCGCAGGTCATCTCTGAACTGGAGATACAGGATCAGAAGGAATACGTCATCAGTGTGCCGCTGGTCAAACTGGCTCGCGGCAATTACGTCGTGCAGGGTTGGTTCACTACCGATGGACCGCCGCGCGCCTACTCGGCTTCGGCTCGGTTTCAGATCCAGTAGCGGGCGTGCACAGGGCCTTCAAAGATTGAGGGAAGCGATCTTCACCCGATCCCCCTGCGCGGTTTGAGTATAATTTTGACACCATGCGAAACGTCATTTCCCTGTTACTGATTGTGGCCGCGGTTGCGCTGAGTGCGTTGGGCGCCGATATTCCTTTGGTGGGAGTCTGGAAGCTTAACCCACCCAAGTCTCACTTCAGCCACGGCGATCTACCGCTGAGCCTGGTTCTCACCATCACCTCGGACGGCGCGGGTGGAATCCAGTACGACTCTCGAAACCACCTTACCGACGGCTCTAACGGCGGCGCGAGTTTTCATGCCAAATTCGACGGCAAGGACTATCCGGTTACGGGAGCGCCAGCGTACAACATGGTCTCCGTTCGCCAGATCAATGCCAACACCTTCAACGTGAAGATGAAGAAGGACGCCCAGGTGATAGTGGACACGACGTACACAGTTGCGCGGGATGGAAAATCCCTGACCCGGAAAGGAACGGCCAGTCACGGGCAAGTGAATCAGTTCAGCGAGTGGTTCGACCGGCAGTAATCGGTCGTGGTCATAGCGAGCAGGAAGATGGTTGGCCGCAGGCGCGCCGATGGCAAGAGTTCCGGAATTCGCCGAGCGAACGACGGAACCCGTAAACCGAGCGTCGCGATGCGGCACGCAGGAGTGCGCGCGCTACAATTTACTGGAGCGAGTAGCGCTTGGGCACTATGTTGACGCGGACGAGCATCTGCGTGCCATCCGGCCGTTCAAACACCAGGTCATATTTGCCGAGGAAGGCCAGCGGAGCCTGCCAATAGAAGACGCCGGCCTTGAGCGTTGAGCCGAGCGGCAGATCCTCCGCTTGGCCGCCCACGACCAGATAGCCTTTGGAAGCGCCGAGCGACAGCTCGATACGGCCGAGTTGCTCCATCTCGATCGAATATGATCCGGAGCCGTCCGGATCGAGCGCCACTTGCGGCGCATTGAGATCATATCCGCTGCGCATTTGAACGGGGCCGGCCAGCGACTCCAGAGAGGGAGGCTCTTCGGGCGCCGCAACACCTCCGCCGCCCGCGTTGAACACGCTAAAGTAGCGGCTGCCCAGGCCGGCGCCGCGACCGCCATTGTCAAACGCATTCCAACTGATGGTGTGAACCTTATTTTGGAGCTTGGTGGTGTCGATGACGAAGAAGCCCACCGCACCGTTGCTATTCGCCAAGCCTGGGAACAGGTTTGCGATGTCACTGCGGAAATTATTGTACGCAGGATGGCCCACGGCCAGTCCATCCAAAATCACGGTGATCGTCGATCCGTCGAGTGGGATGGCGTACGGATTTTGCGTGAGCGCCCAGCCGAAATTCACGAAGGAATTTCCGGTTGCGCTGCCGCCCTGGGACGGCGTATCGATGGTACCGAACGGCTGGGCGGCCTGGGCGTTAGCGACCGTGATGGTGCGAGTCCCCAGATCGACCGCCGTGCCGGAAACATTGGTCACGATGGCGTGCAGCTGATAGGTTCCATTGCCAAGCGGGCCGGAGCCGGCCGAGTTCGGCAGAAAGTTGGTTAGCATCAGATAGCCCCAGCCACCCCGGTATTGGTATGGCGAATTGGGGAAGGTGGCGGCGACATCGGGCCGGGAGTCGGCGACGAAATTCGCGTAGCCAATGAAGACTAAACCGTTGGGGGAAGCTGCCTCGCCCGGAACGGGTGCGCGCCAGATACCTATGCCAGTGGCCGCCGGCACTTCGATGTTGTCCAGTGCCCAACCGGTCACGCCCACCGCGCCGGTAATCCCGGCGGTGTTGTTCACGGGGGTATCGAAGCTACCGAACGGCATGGCCGGGGTGACGTTGGTGACATTGACCTGGATCTGCTGCGGCGAACCAGTGGCTCCCGCAGCGCTGACGGTGATGATGGCGCCGGGCGATCCATTAGCTGGGGGCGCGGTAGCGGTCACCTGGAATGTGCCGCTGCCGGTTCCGGAAGTAGGCGAGACGGTCACGTTGGGGCGATCCGAGGCGGCGGTCCAAGCGACGTTTAGTCCCCCCGAGATGTTGACGGTGACAGTTTGCGGGCTGGTGATTAACGCGTTGCTGTAGCCGAAATTCAGCCTGGTGCGATTGACTGTCAAGGTCGGCGTACTGATGGTAATCTGGGTGGAGTCGCTCCAACTTGCCGGCGCCGATCCTCCACCAGACACACTCACCTGATTCACCTGGGGCGAAGCCGCGTTCCCTAGCACGTTGACAGTAACGGTAATGGCTGGGTAGCTTGCACCGCCCGCTAGCGAATCGCTGCGTGTGCAGGTGTTGGACGAACAGTTCCAGCCGGTGCCCGCCATCGAGATTAGAGTGAGGCCGGAAGGAAGCGTGTCAGTCACCGATACGCCGCCGCTGGATGTGGCCGCGGCATTGTTATTGGAAACGGTTACGGTGTATGTTGCGTTCTGCTGTCCCTGTGCGAAGGGGCCGGAGTGCGTCTTGAGGATGCTAAGCGAAGGCTGGCTGGCGCTGAGGATTGTGGTGGAATCATTTCCGTTGGCGACGGCGGATCCTCCGCCGGAGACACTGACCGAATTGTTCTGAGGTGATGTTGCGCCACCAGCGACGTTGACGGTGACAGTGATGCGTGGATAGCTGGCTCCGCCGGCCAGAGCGTCGCTGCGAGTGCAGGAGTTGGAGACGCAGTTCCAGCCTGTACCTGCCATGGAGACCAGCGAGAGCTGGGCGGGGAGAGTGTCGGTTACGGTAACTGTTCCGCTGGTGGCAGCCGCGCCAGGGGCATTTGTGACTGTCACGGCGTAGGTCGCACCCAGCTGACCTTGCGTAAAGGCACCGGAGTGAACTTTGGTGATACTGAGCGACGGGGCGCCGAGGATGGTCGTGGAGTCGCTGGCGTTCGCGGCACCTGATCCACCACCCGAAACTGCAACCTGATTCACCTGCGGGGAAGTGGCGTTGCCATTCACGTTAACCGTCACCGTGATGGTGGGATAACTGGCGCCAGCCGCTAGAGCGTCGCTACGCGTACAGGAATTCGACGAGCAGGCCCAGCCCGTTCCTGACATGGATACCAGCGCCAAGCCAGCCGGGATGGTTTCGGTCACGGTAACAGTTCCGCTGGTCGCACCCGAGCCGGTATTGCCCACGGTCACCGTGTAGGCGGCGTTCGCTTGGCCTTGGAAGAAGCTACTCGTGTGGGTCTTAGTAATGCTTAACGTTGGACCGACGGTACTATCCGTGATTTTGGCGAAGAACCCATGGGCTCCAGTTGCAGATGCAGCGCCCGTCGTATTCGGGAAGTTGGTGGATGAGGTTATACCTCCAATGAATGCGTCACCCGATGCATCGATTGCGACATTGTTGGCCTGGTCGGTATCAGTCCCGCCCAGGTACGTTGAGTACACAAGTGAAGGTTGACCCGAGTCGTTGGTATTGACTTTGGCAACGAAGGCGTCGAACTGTGTAGTCAACGTATTGTCGTCGACTATGGCGCCGCCCTGATAGGTTGACAAGCCCGCCAGAGGTCGCGCAGTGGGAAAATTGCTCGAGTTCGTGCGCCCCGCCACATAGGCATTGCCCGAATTATCCACAGCGATGCCGCTCCCGGCGTCAGAGAGACTTCCGCCCAGGTAGGTCGAATAAAGCAGCGAGGCGTTTCCACCCGCGGCGGTGTTGTATTTTGACAGGAAGGCATCGGTACACGGGGATCCCGGTGCGATACTGGCGCATCCGTTGCCACCATTGGTGGTTTGAAATCCGCTGGCGGTGGTAGCCAGCACGTTGGTAGTTCCGTCCACCGCGCCGGTAGCGTAAGCGGCGAAACTCGAGTCTACGGCCAGAGCACTCACCGGCGCCGAGGGAAGGAAAGTGAGATAGGTGGCCGAAGCGCCCGTGGAATTCAGCTTAACGATGAATCCGTCGTTGGTGATGGTCGTCTTGGAGGTATTAAATCCGGTCGCGGACGATGGCTGGAAAGAGGCGGAACTGGAGGTAGTTGCACCACCGACATAGCTATTGCCGTTCGCGTCAACGCCGATCCCATTGCCCGAATCGGCGCCGCTACCGCCGACGAATGTGGAAAAGATCAAAGACGCTGCGCCTGCCTTGGTTGGATCGAACTTGGCCACGAACGCGTCGGTACCACCGCCGGCGAAAGCTCCGCCGACAGTGTGAACGAATCCAGTCCCGCCCACAGTTTGTCCGGTGATATACGCGTTGCCGGAAGCATCGACTGCGATGGCGTTACCGGAGTCGTTTCCGACGCCGCCGAAATAGGTCCCATAATGCACAACTTGAGTGGGTAGCCCGACGTAATCCAGGAAATAAGCATCGGTCGCAAGGCCGTTAGGATCTGCGAGTTGAGTTTGATAGCCGTTCATCGCATCGAAGCTGGAGCCAGAAGCCGCCCCGGTCAGGTAAACGTTGCCGGCGCTGGTGACAACCATTCCGCCCACAGTGTCCGCGCCAACGATGGTGCCAATATTCCCACTGCCGTTCGATCCGAAGGCGACGATACTGATGCTTCCCTGCCCAGCGGCCACAGCCGCGTATACGTTACCTGACGGGTCGACTCCGGCGAGAACAGAGCTTATCGAAGCGCTTCCGCCACTAATCGTCGGGCTGGAAATGGCCAAGGTCGGGTCGATCACAAGTTGACGCGATCGATCGTAATCTCCAAGCTGGATGCGAACTTCGTTGGCAGTTACCAGGGTGTAGCCGGCTCGGACTTCTTTGCGGTGGTTATCGATAACCTGGAACGCCAGCGGCCGGTGATGGGTCACTGTGCCGGAAGGAGTTTGAAGCTCCAGATCGCCAGCGGAATTCAGAGCAAAGCGGCTCTCGGCGGTGAGCTTGATTCTGATGGAGTCCGGGTCGGCCTGGGGCGCCAGCACCATGTCGTATTCGAGCTTGTCCCGATTCCCGTAATACACGATATCGATTCCGGGCCAGACTTCCCGATAGCGAACCTTGGCGTAATTGGGCAGACTTCTCAGGAGACCCTTCGGATCATCCGCGCTGAAGTACGCGCTGGTGAAAGCTACGCGATCCAGGCCTTGGCCCGGTGAAGAGGGATTTGCTCCCACCAACTGCAGTTGCACCGAATGGGAACTCTTTGTACTGGCATCGAATAGCTCCAAAGTCGCGCCGCTTGGGGACAACAAAAACTTATGGCCGAATCCGAGCGCGACGAAATCAACGCCCTGGGGAGCCTGGCCGCGGTTCTGCTCGAGAGTGAGGACGGATTGTCCGAATTTTTCGAGAACCTGCCGGAGCTGCCCTGGTGTACCCGGCTGGGAGGCCGGAGCCTGGGCCATCGCGGAAATTCCGATCAGCAAGGCCAGCGCGAGTCTAAATGACTTCATAAATTATTATTCCCCTCCTCATTATTATTCCCCTCCTCGAGTCTGGTAGAAACGCAAGATAGTGGACTGACTTATGGCACAAGTAGTTTCATGCGGACTGCGAAGCAGGTGCAATTCTTCCTCGTGTCGCTTAGTCAGTCTGGACGCGGTGCCCTAGGTATGACAACCTAACAACTAAAATCTTCCCCGATGGTAAGCTTTTTCGGTGACGCGGGTCAACTGTTTTAGACTAAGGTTTTAGCCTTAGCGCGACTGGCGTGGCTTGGCGAGAAGAGGATCCGTACTTGGGAGTGAGTAGATGGCGTTCCCTGCAATCACGAAGTTGCTGACGCGTTCCAAACGTATGTACGACGGGCGCCTGGATGGAATGAACGGCGACGTGATCTACGGATGGGCGCTGAAGGTCGCCGAGCCGGACCAGGAGGTCACGGTCAGTTTTTGGCACGACGGCGTGGCGATCGGTGAGGCGCTGGCGAGAGAATTCCGGGAGGATCTGCGCAAAGCCAAGATCGGTTTGGGGCACGGAAGCTACGGGTTTAACTTTCCAGTACCGCCAGAGGTACGGGCGCTCAGAAACTACAGCTTGAGAGCGTACGCGGGGGGCACGACTGAACTTGCGGGAAGCCCGCTGGAGGTGAATGAGACGCCCGAGCTGCCATTTCGGAAATGCGGCAGCCACATCCGCGATTTTCTCGCGCAACAGTATCTGTGTGGAAGCGGAATCGAAATCGGTGCGCTGAATCTGCCCTGTAAAGTTCCCGATGGAACAGCGGTTTTGCACGTTGACTCGAAGACGACCGAAGAGTTGATCAAATATTACGGCAGAGAGATGCGCGGCCAGACCGTGGTGAAAGTGGATGTGGTCACGGATGCGCACACGCTGGCGGGCATCGAGAGCGGATCGCAGGACTTCGTGGTCGCCAATCAAGTCCTTGAGCACCTGGAAAACCCGCTGCTCGCAATTGAGAACATGCTTCGCGTAGTGAAACCGGGCGGAATAGTTTTTCTGTCGCTGCCCGAGAAACGGCATACGTTTGATGCCAGCCGGCCAGTCACGTCCTTCGAGCACATTCTGAAAGATTACAGGCTGGGGCCGGAGGCCAGCCGGGAGGCACACTACCGTGAGTGGATGGATCTGGTGGAGAATATTGCACCTGCCGAGTTCGCCGAGCGTCTGAACACTCTGATGAACGTACTGCATTACCCGATCCACTTTCACGTGTGGACCCAGTTTGAGATGTGGGAGATGTTCGATAGGGCTCGGGCGGTGTTGTCGTTTTCTTTTGAGATTGACTGCTTCAAGGCCAATGAGGCCGAGGTGCTGTTCGTGTTGAGAAAGTTTTAGCAGGTCGGAGACAGTCGGAGACCTGCCCCACAACTGCCCGCGCTACTTGTGCTGAGTTTCCCAGTCGTATTGAATCTGGGAATCGTTGTAAGGAATGCGGCCTTCGTCCTGCGGGTCGTAGAAGCGGTCAGTGATGTAAACCAGGAACGCCGGATCACGACCGACGACTTTGTAACCATGCGCCACGCCGGGTGGAATCAATAATTGCCACGGGCGCAACGCACCAAGGTAGAGTGTGTTGCGGACACCGAACGTAGGCGAGTGCTTGCGAAGATCGACCAGCGCGACTTGGAGCATGCCTTGTACCGGCACCCAGCAATCGGTTTGATGACGGTGAAAGTGAAAAGCTTTGATGGTGCCGGGGTAGCTAAGCGCGGCGGAGATCTGGGTGGTGTCTTTTGGAAATTCCGTGACGAGCCCAAGGCCCATGCGGGCGACTTCGAGGAAATAGCCGCGGTCGTCTGGCCAGATCGAATGCGGCTGGATGCGAACGCCGGAGATCAGGTCTTTAGAATCCGTGGTCAGAATGACTTTGCCGATGCCTTTGTCGCAGGCCGGCGTGGTCAGTTCCAGCAATGCTTGTTCTGCGACGCTCATGAGCGTAACCATTATCTCATTGAACAGCGGGTATCGCGTAGAACGAGTATCGCATTGAATATCGTATTGAACGAGCGGCAACGTTTTCTTCTGGTTGCGAGGCAAGCCCGTCACGCAGTAAAAGCCTAGTGAAACAAATTGAGTGCTTAATTGGTCTAGAAGTCTTACTATCAATCTATGGGACAAGGCGCCGTGCGACTATGCCGGGAAAGCGTTCCGCCATCAGGGCGGAAGTCTCATAACCTCGATGTAACAAAAACCGCACAAAAGTATCGGTGGTGGATATTCTTAGCATGCTGCGGCGCCGCTGTTCTGATCCTATTTCGGGTCTATAGTCCGGCAATCCGAGCACCATTTTTCTTCGACGACTACGCGCTCCCGTTCACGTTGCAGACGTATCGCATCAGACCTTTGAGCGAATGGCTCTCGGGCGTGCGTCCGGTGCTAATGTTCACCTATTGGATCAATTATCAACAAGGTGGAGTAGAGCCTCGCGCCTATCACATTCTTAATGTCTGGTTACATTTTTTCAACACGGCTCTCGTTTTTCTGATAATACGGAAGATCGGAAGCTGGGTAGAGCCAGATGCCTGGAAGCTGAATGTTCTCTCGCTGTTCACGGCAGGATTGTTCATGGTCCACCCGGTTCAAACGGAGGCTGTTAGTTATATCACCGGCCGGTCGGACGTACTGAGCTCCTCGCTGATGCTAGCGGCGATCCTGGTCTTCGCCTATCGCTGGCCTGATCGTATTTCCACCCGCTGGCTCCTACTGATACTTCTGCTGCTTGGCTTGGCCTGCGGCGCTAAGGAATATGCTGCTGTCCTGCCTGGTGTGCTGCTGTTGACCGAGTGTTTTTGGACGTCAGAAACAGTTTGGGCCGCGATTCGCAAGAACCGTCTAATGTACTCAGCGATCGGTGTTTTAGGCGTCGCCGGACTGGCGTACGTGTGGCGCATCATCGCGGCCGCCCCTACGGCCGGCTTCAGCATCAAGAGCTTCACCTGGTACCAATATTTCTTTACCGAATGCCGTGCCGTGTGGGTTTATCTTCGCCTCTTCATTTTTCCTTTCGGGCAGAATGTGGACTACGACTTCCCCATCTCTAAGACTCTCCTGCAGCACGGCGCCTGGCTGGGCCTGCTAGGGCTGGTGTTGGCGATTTGGATGACCTGGCGATATCGCGGCCGCTATCCACTAGCCTGTTACGGATTCTTCCTGTTCTTGCTGTTGCTGGCCCCCACCTCTTCCTTCATTCCGATCATGGATCCTATTTTCGAGCGGAGGTTGTATCTGCCAATGATCGGTCTGCTGTTCATTGTGTTCGATGTCCTTCGCCGTTTGTCCTGGGGAAAAACCGAACTTTCGGTGTTGCTGCTCGCGATTCTGGGCGCGAGCGCGCTGCTCACTTATCAGCGGAATAATCTGTGGTCGAATGCGATCGCACTGTGGCAGGATACTGCCTCGAAGTCACCGCTCAAGATGCGAACCCACTCAATGCTGGGCATGTCCTTACTAACCGCGGGGCGGTGTCAGGAAGCCGAGCACGAATACGCGATGGCAGCCAAGCTTCTGCCGGTGGATCTCAAGCATCCCACCGCGGTTACCGCCGATATACTGGCCAACTGGGGGCTGGCTTGCTATTGCCTCAAACAGACCGAACCGGCCCTGACGAAACTCTTGCAGGCGGCGGCCATCAACCCTACGGCCCAGCTGTATTCGCAGATCGGCATGATTTATGAAGGGCTGCAAGCCTGGGACCAGTCGCTCGATTTCCTTCATCGCGCCATCCGGCTGAACAACACCTATGAGCCCACCTACGTGTACCTCGGCAATCTTTACATGGAGACGGCGCGACCCGCCGAGGCCATCAATTACTACAGCCAAGCGACTGCTCTCGATCCCACCGATCAATATGCTCGATCTGCCTTGGAAGTGTCGCGCTACCGCGCCGCAAAACTGGCGAATGGTGAGAGCCCACAGTAAGCAGGTTGATGGTTAAGACGTGCTGCCGGCTTCGTGGACGGCGAGCCAGCGGTCCATTGCATCCAACACCTTCGCCGTACTTTCCGCTAAGGTCTCCTGGTCGGTGCGGCACTCGATCTCGGGCGATGCGGGCGCCTCATAAGGGTCATCAATGCCGGTGAAATGATGAAGTTCGCCCGTTCTCGCGCGGCGATATAAGCCTTTGACATCGCGTTGCTCGCAAATGGCCAGCGGCGCATTGACATAGACTTCAAGAAAATTCCCGATTCGCCGCCGTACCTCGTCCCGCACGGAGCCGTACGGCGAAATGGCCGAGACGAGCACGATAACGCCATTCCGCGTCAACAGCTCAGCCACGAAACCGATGCGTCGGATGTTTTCATCGCGATCCTGCTTGCTGAAACCGAGGTCCTTGCTGAGGTGTTGCCGCACGACGTCGCCGTCAAGCCATTCCACTTTGTAGCCGCGCGCCCAAAGCTTTTCGTAAAGCGCCTGGCAGATGGTGGACTTGCCGGCCGAGCTGAGGCCCGTAAACCAGACAGTCAAGCCACCGGTTGCAAGACTGGTCCCCGGTGCGGCGACGCCCCCGTTCGAACGCGCCGTCTCACCCGAGATCATTCCAGCACCAACAGTTTCGTTCGTATTGGGATCGATGACGATGAAGGATCCGGTTACCCGGTTCTGGCCATATGGATCGGCATAAAGCGGCTGATGCCCCTCGATCTCAACTTCACCGAATTCATTTAGAGTCAGTGCATTTGCCGGTTGCCGGCCGAGTGTTGCCGGGTTAAGGACGGAATGAATTCGAACCACGCTGCCGCAGACCTGCCGGGTCGTATGTTTAATCAGGTACGGCCGCCCGACCGCGAGCGGCTGGTTGCCCATCCACAAGAGCGTGGCCGCCGCCCGGCGCGCCGTCAGGGTGGGGGAGCGCGGGTCCGCCAGCATGTCCCCGCGGCCGATGTCGATTTCCTCTTCGAGCGCCAAGCTTACAGATAGGGGCGCAAATGCACATTCCAATTCCTCTTCGCCTATCCGGATGGACGCGACACGAGTGGTTCGTCCCGATGGCGTTATTAGCACCGGATCGCCGCAGCGTAAAACTCCAGAGGCGACTTGGCCTGCATATCGCCTGAAGCCGGCGGCGTCGCGGATGACGTATTGCACAGGCAACCGGAAGTGGTCAAGATTCTGCGGAACATTGATTGGCACGGTTTCCAAATGTTCGAGCAGGCAGGGACCCTGGAACCACGGTGTTCGCGGGGATGGATGCACTACATTGTCGCCGTCGAGCGCGCTGGCAGGTATGAAATGGAGCTGTGCAGCGCCGAGCCTGGAGATAAACTCCGTGAACTCGCGTTCGATGCGCCGAAAGATCTCTTCACGGAACCCGATCAGATCCATCTTATTGACCACTACCGCGAAGTTTCGGATTCCGAGCAGCCAGGCAATGACGGCGTGCCGATGAGTCTGCTTTAGCAAGCCCTTGTGAGCGTCCACGAGCAGCACGGCAAGACTGGCGGTGGAGGCGCCGGTGGCCATGTTCCTCGTATATTGTTCGTGTCCTGGAGCGTCGGCGATGATGAACTTGCGCCGAGCGGTAGCAAAATAGCGATAGGCGACGTCGATCGTAATCCCTTGCTCGCGTTCCGCTCTCAGACCATCGGTGACCAGCGAGAAGTCAATGCCATGTGTCCCGTTCAAGTTTGACGCCGCGCGCAGAGAGGCGAGTTGGTCCTGATAGATGGCGCTGGTATCGTGCAACAACCGCCCCATGAGCGTCGACTTTCCGTCGTCCACGCTGCCGGCGGTGATGAATCGCAGCAGATCGCGTTCGCGTGGGCGGGTGTCTTCCGCCACTAGAAATAGCCCTCACGCTTTTTCAATTCCATCGAACCATCCTGGTCGTGATCGATAATCCTGTTTTCACGCTCCGAGCGGACGGCTTGTCCCAACTCGGCGATGATTTTGGGCACGGTGTCGGCACTGGATCGGATCGCCCCGGTGCAGTGGGTGCAGCCCAGTGTGCGCATCCGGCAGCGGACCAGTTGAGGAGCTTCGCCGGGAAGCAGGGGGGGATCATGCTCCACCGGAATGAGAAGTTCGCCTCGAACCAGCACTTCGCGCTCTTTGGCAAAATAAAGCGGCACCACGGGAATGCGCTCGAGGTCGATATATTGCCAAATGTCGAGTTCGGTCCAGTTCGAGAGGGGAAACACGCGCATGCTTTCGCCATTCTCGATCCGGCCGTTGAACAGATTCCATAGCTCCGGTCTTTGATTGCGCGGGTCCCATTGGCCGAAGGAGTCGCGAAATGAATAGATCCGTTCCTTAGCCCGGGAGCGCTCTTCTTCCCGCCGCGCTCCCCCTATGGCGGCGTCGATGCGATTTTCCTGCAACGCGTCTAGGAGAGCGCGGGTTTTCAGCAGGGCGCAACACTTGGCGGTCCCCAATCGGAATGGATTTGCTCCCTCTTCGATCGCGCGGCAGTTGGTATGGACGATCAGTTTCAAGCCGAGCTCGCGGCAGATGCGATCGCGGAACTCGATCATCTCCCGGAACTTGAAGGTGGTATCGATGTGCAGGAGCGGAAATGGCAACGGCGCTGGAGCAAAGGCTTTCTGCGCCAGCCGCAGCAAGACAGACGAGTCTTTGCCGATCGAATAAAGCAGCGCGGGCCGCGAGAATTCAGCCGCCACCTCGCGGATTATCTGAATGCTCTCCGCTTCGACGAGACGGAGATGTGAAAGGTGAAACTGTTCGAGAGCCATCAACCTTTACTTGTGTTCGCTTTCCAGGCGGATTGGATCTAGGGATCGTTGTTGGGAATCCGGCGCTTAACGGGAGGATCGTGAAACCGGTCGGCGCGGATGCCACCGTCAAAGGCTGTTGCCAGTTCCCGCAACGCTTGTTCCGCCACGCACATAGGCGTCACCATTATCGCATCGAGAGCCATTTGGGTAGAAGGGACTTGGTACTGCGCAGAATTTGACCTTTAGCGCGCCACCAGGGACTTCAGTTCAGGTAGAGACAGAGATTCAGAGGGTATCCGTGTCTGCCCAGGACAGGTGCCACGCCGTCGGTTGCCAGAAAGGAGCGGGCACAGGCGCTGCCGACAACCACTTGAGGATGAGCTTAAACTTGATAGGCGATTTCAGAAAGCCATACCGATAGAGACACCAGCGGGCTGCATCCGGACGAGTTGCCATGATGACGACTCCACCGGTGCGCGACTCCCGCGCAAACCTTTCGACTTCTCGATGAAGTGCGCCGGCGGCCGAGGCTCGCTGGGAAAGTATCATGAGGTCCACGACCGCCGTCACATCGAGATTGTTAATTGTGCTGTTCCGAACCGCCGCCATGCCGGTCAACTCTCGCCCATGGTACAGAGCAATGATGCGATACGATGTCGCCGGAGCACCCAGTCGCCAGCGAAAGAAATCTGCTGTGCGAACGAGGTAAATCTCATATTGGGAGGACCACGCCTTTTGAAACGATTCGTATTCGGGCAACGCGAAGAACTCTTCCGGCGCATATTGCCGGCAGACACCGCCTTCATTGGGGGGGCCTATTCCTCGGGCCAATGCCTGGTACAAAGTGCACAGCGGCCGCAAAACCGGAACCAATGAGCGCAGGCCGCGAGGGGCGAGTAATGTAGTCGGATCCAGGAGCTTGAAATAGACCGGAAGTTCGAAGGCCACCTTCCAGCCGACCTTGAAGTGTCCCGGCAAGACAGAGGGCCGTATGGGATAGCCGGTCACGAAGGAAACGCCCTCTTTGGCCATGATTTCTGTCGCATATCGGCCCTGCATTGTAAAAATGCCTTTGCCGCGCATGCGGGAATCGGTCATCACATCGCAAACCAGGCCTGCTATGTGCGGGTTTCCGCTGATGTGATAAATGAGCGGCAGGGCGGCGTAATAGCCCACCAGGCGTGCGCCTTCGTAGGCAGCAAATTCGAAGGTGGGGGCGGCCTTACCGACGGCGCCGTACTTCCAAAGATAGTGCTCGCGCGTTTCAAGGGACGTGCCTGCGGTTTCGGGGAAGCAGTCCTGGAAAAGTTGCTGATACTCAGAAGCCGACGCGGCTGGCACCAAGCGCTTCTGCTCGATGCTCAAGTATAAAGCCCTCCATTCAGGTGGTACACTTGGCCCCCCGAGTAGGCGCCCGATTCGTTCAGCAAATATGACACCAGGCCGGCCAGTTCCGCCGCTTCGCCGAAACGCTGGGTGGGGATTTGAGACTTGATCCGGTCCTGCTGTTCCTGAGGAATAGTATTGATCAGCCCGTACTGGAAATAGCCGAGTGCAACAACAGAAACCGGAATCTTTTTGGGGGCCAATTCCAGCGCCAATGACTTGCTCAAGCCGATTACCGCAGCTTTGGCAGCCGCATAATGTGCCGTGCCGGCCGCACCTGTATAGGCAACTACGCTCGAAATGTTGATGATGCGGCCGCGCGCCTGCTCGCGCATATCAGGGATGAACTCGCGGCAGGTCAGAAACGTGCTGATGAGATTCACGTCCAGAATCCTTCGGAACTCCTGCGTGGACAGTTTCCACGAGAGCGCATTGCTCGATCCGCCGGCAAGAGTGACGAGTCCATAGAGCGCGCCGAAGGCACCTCGGATACGCCGGTGCAACTCGGCAGCTTGGCTTTCATCAGTCAGGTCGGCATGGAAGAGCCTCTCTCGAGGATCGAGGTCATGGCGCGACAACACCTCCGCGATGCCGTCCGGCCGGGTGCTGTATTGGCAAACGATATTTCGCCAACCTGCCTCGATCAGGAGTGCGGTAAGAACCTTGCCGATGCCACCGCTGGCGCCAGTGATCAACACTAAGTCGGTATCGGACATGGAAGAAGCAGTCAGGATTCTTTCCGTGTTTCGGCCGAGCCGGCCGTTTTCTTCCAAACGGACAGGATGTACATCGGCATTACGCTGTAAACGTGATAAGGCGATGAGGCTCTTTGAAAGCCGTGCTGCTCCAGAAACTGTTCGACCTCATAGCCGGTGTGATAATGATCCCACGGCTTCTCGATGCGGCCCAGGATGCGGCCCCAGCGCGTCAGGAAGTTCTCACTCGGACCGGAGGTGAATAAGTAACCATCGTCCTTGAGCCATTCGTACAAGCGGCGGATGGGCACGTCCAGTTCCTTGAAATGCTCCAGGACGTCGGCAGCTACGATGGCGTCCGCCTTTTGGATCTTTGCATCGTTCAGATTATAGATATCGGCATTGATGAGCCGCACATTTTCCAGTTTGTAGGCGCGGACGATCTCTTGAGCCTCGTGAGCTTCGATGTCGATGCCCTGTACCAGATCGAACGTGTTGGCTAAGGTCGGAAGGAAAACACCGCTTCCACAGCCGAAGTCAATAGCGACCCGGCGTTGTGAGACCGTTTTCAGCATGCTGCGATGAATCGCCTTGAGGCGAGCCCAGAAAAACTTGCGGACAAAACGAATCGGATAGAAATACAAACGCGGCATTCGAACACTGACGGTCGCAATTTGTCGAAGGACTTCCGGGGGAATCTCCTCAAACGGCGCCGGCGGCTTTGCGATCATCCGTCCTGAACTTCCTTTCAGCGAAGACGTAGATCCCTTGTACCCCGAAACTGAGGACTGATAGCAACGTCTCGACTATTGCCTTTGCTAACACCGGCTGCATCCCACCGCCAATGAGTACACGAATGACGCTAAACGACACCGCGGCGAAAATAGCAAAAGTGAAATAGTACCTTGCCAAACTGCGGAACAGATTCGCCTTGCTCTGAAAGACCAAGCGCCGGTTGATATTGAAATTAACAAGGGCGGCAATGAGCAGACGTCCAACCAGAAAGCTAAGCAGGAGGTTCTGAGTCAGCTTCATCGCGACGCCGAACACGATCAAGTCCAAAAGCGCTGCGAAGGCTGAAGAGGCGTAGAACTGCAGGACCTTGTAATAAATCTTGGCCGAATCCACCAGGGGATTGAAGTGCGATGATTTATTGTTCTCCAGATAAACAGTTTCGATCGGAATCTCGCGAATTGTAGGGTATTTTGTGGCTGCGTAGAAGAGCATGCTCATTTCATAGTCATAACGCTGTCCTTCAATGCGCAAAACGGAAGGAACGAGTAACTTTGGCAACGCACGCAAGCCGGATTGCGTATCGTGCAAGTGCCGTCCCGTCAGACAAGCAAACACAAAACCTGTAAGGCGGTTGCCCAAATAACTTCGGAAAGGGATGTCACGCGAAAACATGCGCGCACCGATGGCAAAGGCGGCCGGATCTTCGATTAAGGAGCAAGCCAGGCGCAGGATATCGGCGGGAACGTGCTGTCCGTCCGCGTCGGCGGTAACCACACCAACGGCCTCGGGAAACTGACAAGCCGCGTAGTTGAGACCCGTTTTGAGCGCGGCTCCCTTACCCAGATTGATGACATGGGTTAGCACATGAGTCTTTTTGATTGCTGCAACCACTTCGAATATATGTTGATGCGCTGGGCCACTACCATCGTTGACGACAACGACTGCGCCCACACGGTCATCATTCGCTAACTGACGAACGAGATCTACCAGCCCGAAACTCGGTTGATATGCGGGGAAGAGTATGATTGGGTAGGTCGTCGCGGAACTTTGGGGCGCTACGGCCAGGGTAGCTCGGGTAGAACTCATGGAATTCCGCCGTAGCTGGAAACTGTCCCCCGGCGCGACTGATCGGAGACCATTGCGACGAGTATCTCATATGATTTAAGCTGTCAGCAATGTCGGGTCAGGAAGGAACTACGCCTACATCCCAAGTGCTTCCAGCCTCCATTGGAGCTTTCAGAAGACCCGATCTAACGGACCAAAACTTCCTCACCTTTGATATTGAGGAGTGGTATCACGTCAACTACCAAGGCATCGATTTGTCGGGTTATCGCGAAAAACCCACCAACTTAGAATCGCTGGTGGACCGGCTGATTGATATCTGTGGGCAGCACGGAGTCCGAACGACCTGTTTCATTCTCGGGGACGTGGGAAGGCAAACTCCATCCATCGTCAAGAAGCTGCATGCACACGGTCATGAGATCGCTTCTCATGGATGTGCACATGAGAGCGTCTATCCCATGACTCCAGATCAGTTCGGTAACGATCTTAAGCTGTCATGCGACATTTTGGAGAATCTGACCGGCGAAAAAGTTCTCGGATTTCGCGCCCCGTCATTTTCTATCAGACAGGAGACGCTCCACTGGTTTTATCCTGCACTGGAAAGCTTGGGGCTGCGCTACTCATCGTCGGTGTTTCCAGGTCAAACCTTTCTTTACGGAATTCCCGATTTTCCTGAGCACGTGCATTACCCGATTGTGAACGGTGTGACGCAAAAGATCCTGGAGTTTCCTGTGCCTCGCATCGAGTTCATGGGTAAGCAGATGGGACTATACATTCGACTGTTCCCCGCATGGATGATCCGCCGCAAGATCCTGACCGACAACCAGAGGGGAAGGCCGGTTATTCTCTACGTACATCCTCGGGAGATCGATGTTGATCAGCCGCGACTGCCCTTGCAGGGCTTCGAGAAGCTCATTCATTATTGGGGCATTCGTACATGCGAGAACAAGCTGCGCACACTGCTAAGCGACATGCCAAGCAGGTTTTGCGCCTTCCGCGACGTCCTGCCCGCGCGCGGTTCGCTGTGAATAGCGCCCCTCAGGTTGTCGACTCCAATTTGGCCCGGTTTACGGTCGTTTTGTTCTGTTTGTTCGCTGTCCTGTTTGGCCTCACCTATCTCATTCTTATGCCTCCGATGCAGGTTCCAGATGAGTATGCCCACCTGTTTCGAATCTATGAAGTTTCGCGCGGCGCCTGCCTTGCGGATCGGGAAGTGCATGTTCCGGTGCGCATAGCGGGGCTAACAGCCAAGTATCCTGGGCTCCTCGAAACACACCGGCGGGTGAGCCTGGCGGCTATCTGGAAAGAGAGCGCGGAACCGAACGATGAATCCGCCCAACGAAACGTAGGCTACCAGCTCGGGAGCGTTTACAACTGCGTGCCGTACATCCCAGCTTCCATCGGTCTGGCGATAGCGCGCGCGCTTCATTCCTCTGCTCTGATCGAGATGCATGCCGGAAGACTTGCAAACCTGATAGTCTACGTATTCTTGAGCGCCTTGGCAATTCACCTCATGCCAGGCTATCGCCTTCTGCTGGCCGCTCTGGCATTGATGCCGATGAGCCTGCATCAAGCCGCGTCGTTATCGGTGGACGCGCTTGCCATCTCCATCAGTTTTGTCTTCTGCGCATACATCCTCAAGCTGGCTTTTGACCCGGAAACAAAGCAGATCCGGGCTCCTCAACTCGCCGTTCTCGCGATTCTTACTATCGTCAGCACCTCCTGCCGGTTTAATGTGGCCCTGCTGCTGCTTTTGTTTCTGATACCAGTTTCTAAATTCTCGAATCGCACGCGGCGATTGGCCGTTATTGGACTATACTTTGTTCTAGCTTTTTCGGTGGCGTTCTTGTGGCAATGGCTGAACCGGACCAACCTGGCGTTGATGCCGCAAGAGCGGTTGGCGCACGGAATCGTAGTTCAAGACAGCAGTGCCGCAATATCGCACCATCCCGTCGAGTTCTTGAAAGTCGCGGCGGAAACATTGGTCGACAAGCAACTGGCTACGTTGGCCGGAGAATTTGTCGGCCGGCTTGGCTATCTGTCGGTTTATCTTCCTTATTGGGCAGTTCTGTCCTACCTGCTATTGCTTTTGGCCTTGGCTCTCAGCCAGAGCGGAAGCCTTATCCTAACGATCAAGCAGAAGCTTTTACTCGCCGTAATTGTGGTGAGCAGTGCGATAGGTCTATGCGCGATATTGTGGACCTTGGCCGCAACGCCGGACCTGATTGCGCGTCTGGGCGACCGCAGCGCCTTTGTACCGGGACTCCAGGGCAGATATTTCATATCGTTCTGCCTTCCCGCGTTCATGCTGCTGTCTAACCGGCGAATGCGCGTTTCCGGGAAGCCTGTGATCGTTTCCGCGCTCCTGATAATCGGCATCGTCAACCTAAGCGCGGTGGCCGCGATTTGCAACACCTACTACTCTTCGACGCCTCGCAATCTAGCCGGCGGCGGTCAAAGGCCCGAAAGGCCCATCTTCGGGAATGTGGACGCTCCCAAGGAAGGCTCGGTGGTAACGCAAACGTGCACCGTGGGGGGATGGGCCGTGGCATCCGGTTCGTCCGTCACCAAGGTGGGAGTATATATCGATGGCCGATTCGAGCAACAGGCGGCCATCGGTAGCGCGAGGCCCGACGTGCAGGGAGTATTTCCGGACGAGCCTGGTGCTCCCACTTCCGGATTTGCTGCTGAGCTCAACGTCGCGCACCTTGCTGCGGGAGATCACATTCTCACGGTCCATGCCGAAACAGCGGGAGGGGATGTTGCCAATGTCGGAACGGTGCGCATCCGCGTCGCGAAATGAAATTCGAACACGGCTCAACAGAGACGCCGAGGCGAATTTCGAGCTTAAACTGGTCGACAGCCACGATATTGATTTTTGTTGTTGGCCTGGGCGCGTTGATCAGAAATCTAGCCGTCAATTACCCTCTGATCTTCGGTGACGAGGGCATCTTCCTGATAAGAGCAAAATATATCGGGCGTCCGCAGATGCTCGCCGGTAACGAACTGGCAACGTGGGTTCCTAACTCGTTATACCTGTGGCTGAATCATTCTATTTTCTACCTCGGAGCAAACTACGCGGTCGGAGCGCGGCTAATCAATGTGCTGTTCTTGGTGATCAGCCTCGTCATCCTGTATGGACTCGCGTCTCTCTTCGTTTCTTCGCGCAAAGCGGCTTTCGTAGCCCTCGCCGTCGGAGTTGGTCCAATGAGCATTTATACGGCGTTTGTCATGCCCGAAACGATGTTCCTGTGCGCGTACCTTTGCCTGGGGTTCGTCCTTGTACGTCACATCCACGACCATCCGATTTATGCCGGTTTCTTGTCAGGAACCGTGCTGGGCGCCGCTTCGCTGATCAAGCCTCATGGCCTGCTGCTGATTCCCGTGGTTCTTTTTGCACTGTTGGTTTTGAAATTGACTGTGAGGGAATGGTGTGGCTGGACAACTTGCGCAGCCGCGGCAGGTGCAGTGCTGGGCTCTGCGTTCGCAACCATCGGGCTGCTGAACTTTTTGATTTTGGGCAAGTTTGGTTTCTCATTGGGTCCAACTTATACGACGCTGGTAAGCAAGAGCAGCGCTGCCTGGTCGATCTCTCCGATCTTGTACGTAATGGGGGGCCATGTTGCACTTGTGCTCTCGCTGTACGCTTTTCCGTTGCTCGTGGTAGCGATGGCTTTCTTGCGCGGCTCGGTGGTGACAAGCACCTTGGCAGAACGTATCAAGTTGAAGATGCTCTTGATCTTCACGGTCTCGACGGGCTGCCTGCTACTAATCACGACCAGCAAGTTCACAGTATCGGTGGTGGGGTCGAGTCCGTATGAGCAGCTGAACCGGGTTCATGTTCGATATTACTTCTTCGTTCTGCCGTTATTGCTGGTTCTGTTTCTGGCTATCTATGAACGTCTGGACTGGACAAAGACCTGGGTCAAGAACATCTTTCTCGGTGGCTGCATCGCGATTTGCGTTTTCGCGGCGTTCTGCATTCTGGTGCTGGATCACCGCTACAATTTGTACTTCCCGGACTTTCCCGATGGGTTCTGGTTCAACATGAACCCGAATATAGGGCGGTGGCTGGTTTTAGCCGGTACGTGCGGGACGCTATTGGCTTACGCCTGGCGCAGGATGTCCCCCACCGTTTTTTTGTGCGCCTTCGGGTTCGTTTCACTTGTCGGCAATTACTATATCTCTCTATTTGTGATTCAACCGCCTACTGTAACCGATCGCGCGGCGGCAGTTTTCGAGAAAATAATCGGAAGAGAGCGGCTCGATGCCGGGACAGTTTTCGACACGGAACCAGGGGACGGAGAGGTGTACAGGCTGCTTTTTGATCTACCAGCCGCGTACGACCTCAAGGTCGTTACTAATCAGGATCCAATCGCCGCTGACATGCTCCCTGAAGCGCAGCAGTGGGCGCTTGTGACCTCCGCGCGCCAGGTCAAGTTTCAGTACGGCGAGAGCTTAATATTCGGTCGGTACCATCTCTACTTGCGCGGAGCGCAGCCCGGTACGACTTCGGCGACCCGCCAAACGGAGTTGGCCCCGAGCGATCCGTTCTTGACCGGAGCATGTGCAGGGGGCCAACTGATCGGGTTTCAGCAACCAGAATCGTGGGGGGTTTGGTCTGCGGAGGATCCCGCGAAAATCATACTACCGAGAGAAGTGAGAGGACGTTTCAGCCTGATACTTGTCAGCAGCGGACTTGGCAAGGAGCAACCGCAAGGCCTGCAGGTACAGGTGGACAACGACATAAAGACCGTGCTGCTTCGTGCCGAGCCAACGACGTTCCACCTCGACTACGACCTGCCAACCGCAGTCGAAACCATCATGTTCCGGGGAATAACGCCGAAGTCTCCCTTGCAACTCGGCATCTCGGCCGACGTCCGGCGCTTAGGTTTCGCGATCGACAAGCTGGACTGCGTTAGCGCAACCAGATCCAATTGATGCGGCCAGCAAGTCAGGCACAGGCGTCAGCCACGACATGGCTGGGAACGGAGACCTCCACCTCTGTGCCGGCCCCTGGCCTGCTCCAGATCCGGAGCTTTGCACTGATGCTTCCGGCCCGCTCGCGCATTCCGATCAGGCCCCAGGGTGCATGGCGGTCCGGCCGTACCAGCTGTGGGTCGATCCCGCAGCCGTTGTCACGCACGACTACACGTAACCGGCGAGGTAAGTACTCAACCTCAGCTTCGATACTTGTCGCTTTGGAATGACGCAATGCGTTCACCAGCGCTTCTCGGCCAATCAGGTAGATTTGTTCCCGGACCACCGGCTTCAATGCCTTTGGCTGTCCCTTGACGAAGATTCGGAACCGTACCCCGCCGCTGGGCGTGAATTCGTCCCAGACGCTAGAAAGGGCCTCTTCGAGACTCATAGACGCAAGCCGGGCCGACCGGAGCCCCTGTAGAACGTCACGGCCTTCGTCAATGACGCGCTGCATCAGGCACAGAGCGCGGCTCAACGAGGGTTTACTGGGCGAGTCCGCAGGCATTTGTTCCACCGCGGCGTGGAGCTGCATGGATGCGCCGAGAAAGCCTTGGAACAATGTATCGTGCAACTCGCGCGCGATGCGCGCACGCTCCCTAAGCTGTTCTTCCAAACGAAGATCCAGCTCTCGATTCAATTGCTCCTGATCGGGACGATGGAACCATTTTTCAATTCGCCCGGGCGCTCGCACGGCAAGATTTCCGGTATGCGAGGTTCTAACGGCAATTGCATTCGTGGATCGTTCGAAATCACGGTTCATAGCTTGTATCGCTCCCTGTTTCTATCCACTCGCGGATATAAGACGGACAGTTCTTCAGCTTGATACCCCTGGCTTCACAGGTTGCAAGAAATCTAACGGACTGCCGATCCACAAGCCTGACTTCTTCCAGGTCAAACTCTATGGCACGGAGTTCCGCGTCGGCTTCGAGAAGCTTCTGCAACTCCGACACGTGCGTTTGCTCGATTCGACCGCTAAGGGCGAAGATCACGATCCCGTTCTCCTCGGATCTGCTGATCCTCAGCATCTTTGCCCCATTACTCAAGCAACAGGATGACCGTCTGAAAGTAGCTGATAAAGAACATCTTGCGAGACTAATAGGCTCCCGAAAGTCGTGGATTCACGAACTTCGTTAATTTCTGAATGGAAGAACGTTAGCCGGTCTTATAACGATGTTTGTTGATCCCGAGGGCTCTGATCTTGGAGTCTAGTGTGGAAGGGGGAATGCCAAGTTTAGCGGCGGCGCCTGACGGCCCCGACACCCGGCCTGCGGCGTCGGCGAGCGCCGCCTCGATCGTTTTCCTCTCGTCCTGCGCCGACATCCTGAAAAGTGTCCGGACGGCCTGGTCTGCCGCCTCAGGGTGTCGAGAGAGCCAGCTCTCATCCACCGTGAAGTTCTCAGTTTCGCAGACAATGATAGAACGCTCGATCACGTTTTGAAGCTCACGAATGTTACCGGGCCAAGTGTACGACTTCAGCCTCTCGAGGGTCGCGCGGTTAATACCACGTATCTTTTTTCCCGCCCTAGAGGCAAAGCGATCGATGAAGTACTCAACCAGCAGCGGGATGTCTTCCTTTCTTTCCCTCAGCGGAGGCATCTCAAGCGGAAAGACGTTGAGCCGATAATACAGGTCGCTACGAAATGTGCCAGCGTCAATTGATGCCTGCAAGTCGCGATTGGTGGCAGTAATCAATCGCACGTTGGTTCGAATCCCTTTGCTGCTGCCTACGCGCTCGAACTCCCGCTCCTGTAGGACGCGCAAAAGAGCGATCTGAGTCTCGGGAGGAAGCTCTCCTACTTCGTCGAGGAAGATGGTACCCCCTTCGGCCAACTCGAAGCGGCCGAGACGGCGCTGCATCGCGCCTGTGAATGCTCCCCTCTCGTGGCCGAACAGTTCCGAGGCGATTAACGATGTGGGAATGGCGGCGCAATTGACGCTCACGAAAGGGCGCGCGGAGCGCTGAGATCGTTTGTGAATGGCGCGCGCAATTAGCTCCTTGCCCGTGCCTGTCTCCCCGGTGATGAGCACCGTGGAATCCGTGGGCGCGACCTTGGACACACGTGCCAGTACAGTTTGCAAAGCGCGCGACTCGCCGACGATCTCCTCGAACATCGACGCCTTATCGAGTTCCTCCTTTAGTGCAATGTTCTCTTCGTAAAGCTGGTCCTTCAATTTCTGGATTTCGCGGAGAGCATTTTGGAGATCGGTTTCGGCCCGCTTGCGGTCGGTGATGTCTGCCGAGATACCGTTTATTCGGAAAGGACGCCCCTCTTCGTTTAAAGAGAGAACACCTCGGTCGTGAACCCAACGAGTAGCGCCATCGGGCCGCAGGATGCGATACTCAATGTCAAAATAATCGGCACTCTCGCCCGAAATCCACTGCGCGAACTTGCGGCCGACACGTTCCCGATCCTCGGGATGAATGGCTTTCTCCCAAAGATAAGGATTTCGATAGAGTTCCTCTAATGAAAAACCCCAGATCCTCTCATAGCTCGGACTGACGTACAGGACTTTCCTGGGTTCGATAGTTCCGATCCAGATCCCCTCAGGGAGGGTGTCCGCCATGGTGCGAAAGCGTTCCTCGCTTTCGCGTAAGGCCTCATCGGCGCGCTTGCGCTCGGTAATGTCCGTCACTGCCCCGACGAATCGCAAACCGCCCGGTTCGTCGCCTGTTGAGGGATGAGCCACAGTTCGAACGTATTTGACGGAACCATCGGGGATCTGCAACCGATGTTCATAATCAAAACTACTCCTCTCCGATGCGGCATGATCGATGGTTTGCCGGACTAGCGCCCGATCGGCGGGGTGAGTGAGCTGTATTGCGAGCTCCACGTTGGGCTTCGTCGTCGGCTCGCATTCAAATATTCGAAACGTTTCATCGGTCCAGTAGAGTTCTCCGGTCAATACGTCCCAGCCGAAACTGCCCGTCCGGCTCAGTCGCTGCGCCTCCGCCAGGTAACTCTCGCTCGTACGCAGCGCCTCCTCGGCCCGCTTGCGTTCTGCTCTCCCTCTGGCTTCGCGCAACGCGCGGTGCACCGACGGCACAAGCCTCGATAACCGCGTCTTCAGCACATAATCCGTGGCGCCAATTTTTAGCGCTTCAATCGCCACTTCTTCGCCCAGGGTTCCTGAAACAAAGATAAACGGCACATCCGGGCAGATACTCAATGCAAGCTTCAATGCGGAGAGGCCATCGAACGAGGGAAGCGTGTAGTCGGCCAGAATGAGGTCGATGGCGCCTTGTTGAAAAGCAGCCAAGAACTCAGCGCGAGCTTCAACGCGCGTTACTTCGAAGACAAAATGTTCTATTTCCAGCAGCTCTTGTACAAGCTCTGCGTCCTTGGAATCGTCTTCCAGCATCAGAATCCGCAGAGAAGAGCCGACCGTCACTTTTTGACGCTCCCCGGCGGAGGCTCATTGATGACTGCCCAGAAAACGCCCAGTTCCCGGATGGCATTCACAAACTCATGAAAGTCAACTGGTTTTACCACGTAGCCATTCACTCCCAGTTTGTAGCTTGCTACCATGTCCTTTTCCTCATGAGAGGACGTCAGCACCACGACAGGAATCAGTTTCAACTTCTCATCGGACTTAACCTTCTGCAAAACCTCCAATCCATCCACTTTGGGCAGTTTTAGATCCAGCAGCATGACTGCGGGAAGATCGCCCGTGCGCATCTTGAAGGCGCCTCGGCAATAGAGATAATCCAGGGCTTCTTCGCCATCGCCGACGACGACAACTTCATTGGCGAGGTTGTATTCTTCCAGAGCAGTCAGAGTGAGCTCCACGTCCTTTTGGTCGTCCTCTACCATCAAAATACGTCCCAGTCTTTCCATAGTGTCCTTTGTGTTTTTTTAAGGCTTAGGAGCTGAAAAATAAAAGATCGCGCCTTTGTCGACCAAACCTTCGGCCCAGACCTTGCCACCGTGACGTTGGACAACGCGCTGAACCGTAGCGAGTCCTATGCCAGTGCCTTCAAAACTTTGAGACTGGTGCAGTCGTTGAAAAACTCCAAACAGCTTATTTATATACTTCATGTCAAAGCCCACTCCGTTGTCCTTAACGTACACCACTACCTCATCTTTGTTTCCTTGGTCGCATCCGATCTCGATTTCAGCGCGCGGTCGCGTGCGCGTGAACTTGACTGCATTGGAGAGCAGGTTGACAAATACAAGCCTCAACATGGAACGGTCTCCATAGAAATTGGGCAACGTGCCGATGCTCCAAACAATGTTCCGGCCGTCTGTCTCCTGCCGTACCTCGCTGAGGGCTTCTTGAACCAGTTGTTCCAGGTTGACCAGCGTCTTTTGTGTCTCAACCCGTCCTATTCTCGAAAAAGCCAGGAGATCGTCAATCAGGTCGCCCATCCGTTTGGCCGACTCCTGGATCATCAGCATATATCGTTGGCTCTTCTCATCTAAGACTGAAGACGCCTTCTTTTGGAGCAGTTCCGCAAAGCCGGACATGTGGCGGAGTGGCGCACGCAGGTCATGAGATATGGAATAGGCAAAAGCCTCCAGTTCCTTGTTTTTTGCTTCAAGCTCGGTGGAGCGGCTAGCAAGTTCCCGGTTGAGACCGCGAATTTCATCCTCCCGGCGCTTGCGCTCCGAGATATCGTTGTTCGTTTCCATGATGGCTGCGGGCTGGTTCTGTTCGCCGCGCCGCAGCGACCATCGGCTGGCCACCACCACGTCCGTTCCGTCGGCCCTCGTGTGCTTGAGCTCGCCCTCCCAACGCCCCGACTGCAACAAATCCGCGTTGATGTCATCGATCGGCGCCGGAAAAACGGTGCGCAGAAGGTCGTAAGAACGCTTTCCAATCGCCTCCTCGGGCGTCCACCCGTACAACTCCTGGGCCCCCCGGTTCCAGTACACGATAAGGTTGTCCATGTCGCGGACGAAGATGGAGTCATGCGTGAGATCGAGCAGGCTGGCTTGCTGGGTTCGCTCCTCCACTTCCAGTTGCAGCTGGTCGCGCGCCAAAAGAAGGTCTCGCTCGGCGCGGCGCCGGACGGCGCTGAACCACGCAACTACCAAGGCGAAGCTTATGAATACGATGAAGTAAGGAAGCTCCGAGGCGCTGACGTAAAAGGTGTAACGCGGCTCGGTGAAGAAGTAATCGAAGAAAACGATCGAGAGTACAACCGTCACTGCCGCAGGTCCCGACCCTCCAAACCAGGCAGTAAGCGCTACAGCGAAGAGAAAGAGCGGCACTTCCACGTTGCGGAAAGCGAAGCCTTGCGCGAGAAGCGCCAAGCCGAGGGCTATCGCGAAAGAAGCAATTGCAAGACCGTAGCGTAGGACGACTGACGGAGCTTTCTGCACATTGGCGTTCGACCGCGCCATGGTTCTCCTCACCTCAACCTTTGACGGCATTTTTCGGCGCCAAAGGTGCTGTGGAGCTTATGATAACGCGTTTCGCTCGGTGATGGATCTCGCTCGGCCGATCCGATCACGAGCCCATCACCGATACGAGAGCATAAAGAGAACGCTTCAAACCGCAGCGCTGCGGTGGGTGGAACTATCCTTCAGGAACCCGAGCACATCGGCGTTGATCTGATCCGCATTGGTGGTAGGCATCCCATGCGGAAAGCCTGGGTAGACCTTAAGCGTCGCTTTCTTCAGTATTTTCGCGGACAGGAGACCGGCAGCTTGGATCGGCACAATCTGATCGTCGTCGCCGTGCAGCACCAGGACCGGGATATCTATTTTTTTCAGGTCCTCGGTGAAGTCCGTCTCCGAGAAGGCCTTAATGCAATCGTAATGGGCCTTGACGCCTCCCATCATGCCCTGGAACCACCAATGCTCGCGAATTCCTTCCGAAATTTTTGCGCCCGGGCGGTTGTATCCGTAAAACGGAAGCGTAATATCCTTATAGAACTGTGCCCGATTTCCCGCAAGCGTGGCGCGTAAGCTGTCGAAGGCGGAAATGGGCTGGCCGGTGGGGTTCTTTTCAGTCTTCAGCATGAGCGGTGGAACAGCGCTAATCAGAACCGCCTTGGCGACCCGGTTCGTACCATGACGGCCCAGATAGCGCGCGACCTCGCCGCCGCCGGTGGAATGCCCAATCATGATGGCGTTCTTGAGGTCAAGCTTCTGGAGTACCGCCGCCAGATCGTCCGAATAGGTGTCCATATCATTACCGTCCCAGGTCTGTGTGGAGCGCCCGTGTCCGCGCCGGTCATGCGCGATGACTCGATAGCCACGCTGGCCAAAGAACATCATCTGTGCGTCCCAGTCGTCGGCACTTAGCGGCCAACCGTGTGAGAAAACGATCGGCTGACCGGTTCCCCAGTCCTTGTAGAAGATCTCCGTACCATCCTTCGTGGTGATTTTACTCATGTGTTTTCTCCTTAATCAACGCATTAGCGCAGCGGCTGCCAGCAACGCACCGGTAACCGGCTGCTATTGGAATTGTGAAGCAACGGGTCGCGCCCGCGAAACCCCGGAAACGGTAATGACGAACTAACACGATGGTGTGAGCTTTGTGCGCCAACCAGTAGAGCATGGGCAGCGTTCGAATTCCGGAGCGCCAGATACCTCGAAAGGAGTAGGGCCAACCTCCGCAACCGGGCGATTCGAGCTATCATCCGATCGGGTTACCATCCGAGCGGGGCTGTTGCGTCGCACTTTGAACGGAATGCGATTTCGGCTTGCGCGCCGGTGCGGTTAATGAGAAAGTGAAGGTTCGAAGGCCGCAAGAATACCTAGATCGCTACAGTTTGTTAGTGGGTAGTTAGGTGAATCGAATTACCGGTGTTGTGTATCGAATTACTATCGAAGCACTTGGACCTCGTTGCTCTACTGCAAGTCGTCGCCGGGCCAAGCGGTCGGCTTTCGTTCAACCACCGCTTAGCCGCTTGTATTTTTGAAACGAAGCGGTGAAGCCGCGAAGGTCGAATCATGTGGACAATTTTCCAGAAAGCCGGTTGGCTGGTCAGCACTTTCCTCATTCTGGGGCTGGTCTCAGAGGCGCGCGGCGCGGCTGCGCCTTCAGTCGACGCACCAGCAGATTTTCACCATACTGAGTGGAACGACGTCGGAGCCGTTTTTGATATTAAGCAATCCTCCGAGGGATATCTTTGGCTCACAACATCGAACGGAGTCTTACGTTTCGACGGCGTTCGATTCCAGTCTGTTGAGAAAGCAACACTCGGAGCCGTGCACGACAGCGAGATCGACTCAGTTTTCCTTTCGTCTTCCGGAGGCCTGTGGCTAACCACGGAAAGCGCCGGACTTCTCTTCTGGAAGGACGGACGGCTCACCGAGTTTCGAGACAGGCGCTGTACTCCGACCCGGAAGATGGGACGGTTAATCGAGGACCGCGACGGCTCACTCTGGGTACAAGGGGCGGCCGGCCTCTTCCATTTGCGAGGGTCGGTGTGTGAGCAAGTCGGAGTTAAACAAGGATACCCTGGCGGTTTCGCGGCCGGGATCCTCATGGACAGCGACGGAACCTTATGGGTGAAGACTCGGAGCGGTCCTCTTTTGTTTCTATTACGCGGCCAGTCGACGTTTCAGGTGAACAAATATGGAGAAGGAGTGTCGACCAGCTATGCTTTTCTCCATGAGGGGCCAGACGGCACGATCTGGCTTTCGGACGATCAGGGGCTCCGGCGCGTGGCAAGGAGGTTAGGTGCTTCTGCTTTCTCGCCCTCACCGGGCAAAGTGGACAAACGGAATTCTCAATTTGGCGATTTCACTTTCGCTCCCGATGGTTCGTTGTGGGCGGTGACCCCCAAGGGCGTGCAACGGTTTGACCATGTGGACCAATGGTCAACGCCATTAGCCGTAGAAACTGCTCCAGGCGAAACCTTCACACCCGGGAAGGGGCTCAGTTCCGATGCCGCCTGGAAGGTGCTGATCGATCGAGAGGGGAGCGTGTGGGTCGGGACGAATTCCGGCCTCGACCGGCTTCGGCGCAACGTGCTTACCGCAATTGTGCTTCCGCATACGCAAGAGCGCGAGTTCAGTGTCGCCGCGGGAGATCACAATTCCTTATGGACAGGAAATAGTAGCTTGCCGCTCACCCATGTTGCCGCCGACAGCACCATAAAAAGCTTCCCTCGAACCGGCCAGACCCTCTGCATTCGGCGCGATCACAATGGAACAATCTGGTCGGCTGGTGCGGGCGACTTCCACCTCTGGCGGTCTTCCGGCGCCGGATTCTCACCGCTGCACTACCCGGAAGAAAACCTCGACGCCGTGGTCTCTGTAGCGGTTGATCGCAACAACGACCCGTGGATTCTCGCCAGGAGCGGCCGGGTTTATCACTTCTTCAACGACACATGGAGCAACCAGAACAAAGCTCTTGGCAGAAAGCCTGGGGTCATTGGCGCCATGGTGGATGACCAGGCAGGAAACATCTGGTTTGCCTTTTCTGACAAGGTCGCGCAATGGGACGGGTCCAGCTACCGCATATTCATCCGCGACGTGCGGGATATCTCAGAGACCACGATGTCGGTCCGGGGCGACCATGTGTGGCTGGGAGGACCGGGCGGCGTTCAACTGTTTACGCGCGGCCACTTCTACACGATGCGATGGAAAGATCAGGACATGCCGGGCAGGGTATCCGGCGTCGTGGAGACTGAGGCGGGCGATCTCTGGATGAATGGTTTCTCAGGCGTCACCCATGTCCCCGCTGCTGACTTGAGGAAGTGGCTCCGCGATCCGGGTTTTGCGGTTTCCGCGGAGCGCTTCGATGAACGGGATGGTCTGCCTGGACTCTCCGGAGAAAAACTTCCTGAGCCATCCGTTGTGGAAGCCTCCGACGGGCGCCTGTGGTTTGCGACAACCAAAGGCATCGCGTGGCTGGATCCAGCGGCGCTGGCAAAAAATCGGAATCGCTTGCCGCCCCCAGTGGTAATCTTCGCGGTCATCCTGAACTCAAAAAACTACACGGGTTCGAACGGGCTTTCTCTTCCCGCACAGCCGGAGAATCTGGAGATTGACTACACCGCTCTGAGCCTCACTATTCCTGAGCGCGTACTGTTTCGTTACAAGCTCGATGGCGTGGATAGCGCTTGGCACAATGTAGGTACCCGTCGTCAGGCGTACTACACAAAGCTTCGCCCGGGCCATTACACGTTTCATGTAATTGCCTGTAATAACGGCGGCGTTTGGAATGATGCCGGTGCAACTCTGAATTTCAACGTTTCTCCTGCCTGGTTCCAAATGACTTGGTTCCGTCTCCTCTGCGTTTTATGCGGCATCTTCCTGGTGTCGGCACTTTACCACCTCCGGGTACGGCAGATCGCCGCGGGAATTAATGCTCGTTTCGATGAGCGTCTGGCGGAGCGCACTCGTATCGCTCAGGAACTTCACGACACTCTACTGCAGGGCTTTCTGAGCGCTTCCATGCAGGTTCATGTCGCGGCCGACCTCTTGCCCGAGAATTCTCCAGTCAAGCCGACGTTAACTCGCGCGCTTCAATTGATGGGACAGGTGATCGAAGAGGGCCGAAACGCGGTTCGAGGACTCCGCTCATCGCGCACCGTATCGCTGGACCTGGAGCAAGCCTTCGTCAGAATTCAACAGGAGCTTGAGCCAGAAAACACGAGCGGAGCGCAAGTCGGATTCCGTGTCATTACGGAAGGTCAGAAGAGACCCCTCCATCCGTTGCTTCGTGACGAAGTCTATCGGATTGGCCGGGAGGCTCTGACCAACGCGTTTCGCCATGCCAGGGCGAATCATATCGAGGTCGAGCTGAAATACGCTTCCAACCAACTCCGCCTATCGGTGCGCGACAACGGCTGCGGAATCGACCCTGACATACTGCGAACGGGCCAGGACGGGCACTGGGGCATCACTGGAATGCGGGAGAGGGCGGATCGCATTGGAGCCCGGCTTCAGTTCTTCAGCAGCGCTTCGGCTGGAACGGAAGTTGAACTCTCGTTTCCAGGCCGCGTCGCCTTCGAGCATCCACCGGATGGCGGGCCCTCGTGGTTCCGAAAAAACGCGTGGCCAAAGGCGGCTGCTCAACAACCGCCCGTTCAGAATGAGAGGGGCACATGACCGAACAAGCTCAGATCCGCATTCTCAGCGTCGATGACCATCCGCTTCTGCGGGAGGGGATTGCCACGATTATCAACAGCCAACCCGACATGGTGCTGGTCTCGCAAGCCACAACCGGTACCGAGGCGATCCAACACCATCGGGATTTCCAGCCGGATGTAACGCTGATGGACTTGAGACTCCCTGACCTTAGCGGAATCGATGCTATGATTGCCATCCGAGCCGAATTTCCCGAAGCCCGCATTATCATGTTGACGACTTTTGAAGGTGACGTTGAGATCCAGCGCGCTCTGGAAGCTGGAGCTCGGGGCTATCTTCTGAAAAACATGCCCCCCAGCGAACTAGTGCAGGTGATTCGACAAGTGCATGCCGGCAAGAAGCGAATTCCACCGGAAGTAGCGTCGCATCTAGCCGAACACATGAGCGACGAAGCCCTGACACCGCGCGAAATCGACGTCCTCCGGCAAATCGCCGGAGGGAATCGCAACCGCGATATTGGGGACCATCTCTTTATCTCCGAAGAAACCGTGAAGGTTCACATCAAGCACCTCATGGACAAGTTAGGCGCCCGGGACCGGACTCAAGCCATAGCGATCGCTGTCCGGCGGGGTATCATCCAGTTGTAAGATCCCCTGATAGTGGTAGCAAAAGATTCCAAGAGTTAGGGATTTCACAAAACTGAAACGATAGCTACTCTACAATAGGCCCGTTTCTTATGGGCTCGGAAGGTGGAGGGAGCTTTAGTGGAACGCCTTTTTTTTGCTTTTCCCGGCGGATGGCCGGGGCTCAGCCTTCTTTTGGCGCGGGCGGTGATGGGCCTGGCCGTTCTTGTTCAGGGTGGATACTATGTGCGTGTGCCTGATGCTACAGCGGCAGCTTGGGCCGTGGGTCTGATCGCCATCTTTGCCGCCGGCCTGTTGCTTATCGGATTCTTGACGCCCTTCGCTGGAAGCGCGGTGCTACTGGGGGCTCTCGGAATCTGGCTTTCCCTTATTCCAGCCTGTACACCGACGCTATTCGATTCAAGAGCTGCAAACGTCTTTGCGCTCACCCTCCTATGGGCCATCATCGCCCTGGGCCCAGGCGCATTTTCTGTGGACGCACGCGTGTTCGGACGCCGCGAAATCATTTTCCCTCCGCTAGTACCGCGGTCGTAAGGGCCATTCCACGTTTTCTTTGGATACCACTATCGTGGTAGCTCCGCGCTCACCGGGGGCGGTACCCAAAAACCATTCGATCTCGTGATGTCTCGTGCCGCAGTCACGCGTATTGTAGAAGAACAAGGTCCTTGCGCGGCAAAAGCGTTGGGGCTCAAGGAGATTTGAGTTATATGGCTACCGTGGTGAATATGATAGCGAGCGCGCCGACGGCGAGGTTCGAAAGCGAACTGATTGGCTCCAGCCTTGGACTCCGGCGTGTCTTGAATTCGGTGCAGATGGTCGCTCGAACCGATTCCGCAGTTCTAATCCAGGGCGAGACCGGCACTGGAAAGGAGCTGATTGCCAGGGCCATCCATGAACAGAGCCTGCGGAGGCCCGGTCCATTCGTAAAGGTGAATTGCGCCGCAATGCCTGCCGGTTTGCTTGAAAGCGAGCTGTTCGGTCACGAACGCGGGGCTTTCACCGGCGCACTGACGCAGACAACGGGCCGCTTTCAGCTTGCCGATCAAGGAACTTTGTTCCTGGATGAGATCGGGGACTTGCCCTTGGAACTGCAACCAAAGCTCTTACGAGTCCTTCAGGAGCAGGAGTTTGAAAGGCTCGGCAGCAGTCGCACGATTCGAGTTGATGTTCGCGTCGTAGCGGCGACGAACCAGGATTTGACGCAAATGGTGCGGGATCACCGGTTCCGAGCCGACCTGTTTTACCGGCTCAACGTCTTTCCGATCATGCTTCCCCCGCTAAGAGAACGTTCGGAAGACATTCCACTCCTGGTGCGGTACTTCGTGAACAAGTTTGCACGACGAATGAACAAGGAGTTTACCTATATCCCAAACGAAGTGATGGAGATCCTAAGACTGCATGACTGGCCGGGGAACATCCGTGAATTGCAGAACTACATTGAGCGGGCAATGATCATGTGTCCAGGGCCTGACTTGCGCCTCCCTCCCGATGAACTCAAACACTTGGTGAAGCGCGATACACCATCGGCGACCCGGACGCTGGCTGACGCCGAGCGCGACCATATCCTGCACGTGCTTCGGCAGGTTGGTTGGGTCGTGGGAGGGCGGGATGGCGCCGCCGCGCGGCTTGGTCTGGCACGGACGACTTTGCTCTATCGGATGCGCAAGTTGGGGATCGTCCATGGAATGATTGCAGCGGCAGCTAGCGCTTCATAGAATCGGACCTGACAAAAAGCGACTCCGACGCTTCTGAATATTGAGACAAGTGTCAGGTTCACTCGCACCAGAATCCGTCATTTCGTCACGGCGACCGTCAGGGCCTTCACCATCTCAAGCCCTAAGTTCTTATGCAGGTTCGTGGCCGCCCGCAGTTCCCGATTCCAACAAACGGACTCCCGAATGCCAAGATTGCGCCGTGAGCCGACCACCTATCGTGCTGGGGTTCCTGATCATAGCTGTCATCACCGCCGGATGCTCCAGCACGACGAAAGGAGCATCGGCCCCACCACCGCCCGAAGTCGAAACATTGGAAGTGCAACAAAAGGATGTCCCGATTTACAGCGAATGGATCGGGACACTCGACGGCCTCGTCAATGCCGACATAAAAGCCGAGGTGTCAGGCTATCTTCTGGAACAGACCTACAAGGAAGGCTCTTTCGTGAAGAAGGGCCAATTGCTCTTTCAAATCGATCCGCGGCCGTTTCAGGCGGTCCTGGACCAGGCGTTAGGTCAACTTGCGCAGGCACAAGGGCAGTTGGACCAGGCACAGGCTCAATTAACGCAGGCCGCCGCTCAGGTCGCGGTGGCAGAAGCAAATCAGCGCCGCACGCAATTGGACGTAGACCGTTACACGCCGCTGGCACAGGCGCAGGCCATCACCCAGCAGGATCTGGATAATGCCACGCAGAACAACCTGGCCGCAAAAGCACAGGTGCAGGCGGCTACCGCTCAAGTCGAAACCGCCCGGGCTCAGATCACCGCAGTCAATGCCGCAATCCAATCGGCGAAGGCCTCCGCCGAAACCGCGCGGATCAATCTGGGATTTACCAGGCTCACATCGCCAATTGACGGTATCCCCGGAATTGCACAGCAGCAAGTGGGTGCACTGGTAAGCCCAACGAGCCCCGTAATCACCACCGTCTCGACGCTCGACCCAATCAAAGTCTATTTCACGGTCGCCGAGCAAGAGTTTCTCGATTTCGCCCGCCGCTTTCCAACTGCTGAAAGCCGCCAAGCCGACATGGGTCGCCGAGATTTGCAGTTGATTCTCGCCGATGGCACCACCTATCCGCACACGGGCAAGTTTTACTTTGCCGATCGCCAGGTCGACGTCCGGACCGGCGCGATCCGCCTGGCTGGCCTGTTCCCGAATCCCGGAAACAGCTTGCGGCCGGGCCAATATGGCAGGGTCCGCACCGCAATGCGCGTGCAAACGGGCGCCCTGCTGGTTCCCCAGCGCGCTGTGAATGAACTGCAAGGAAGCTACCAGATTGCCGTGGTCGACGCGGACAACAAGGTGAATATCCGCACCGTTACGGTAGGCGATCGCATCGGCTCCCAATGGCTCATCAGCGAAGGCCTCAAGCCGGGCGAGCGCGTGGTGGCCGAGGGGCTGCAGAAAATCCGCCAGGGAATGCAAGTGAAACCGAAGCCGTTCGAAGCGAAGTGATCCCCAATGTCGAAATTCTTCATTAACCGGCCGATCGTGGCGATGGTAATCGCCATCGTAACTGTAATCGTGGGCGCGGTCGTAATCGCGAGCCTGCCCGTCGCGCAGTTCCCCGCCATCGCACCCCCGGAGGTTCAGGTCTCTGCGATATATGTTGGCGCGGACGCTCAGACAATCGAGCAATCGGTAGCGACACCTATCGAACAGCAGATGAGCGGTGTCGACAACATGAACTACATGTATTCGCTCAATGCCACCGCCAACGGCCAGATGCGAATGATTGTCGATTTCGATGTGAATACGGACCCAAACACGGATCTGATCCTGGCGCAGAGCCGGGAAACGCAGGCGGCGCCGCAGTTGCCGGTAGACGTCACGAATTATGGCGTTACGGTGCAAAAATCGGTGCTCGCGCCGTTGATGCTGGTGGCCCTATACTCGCCGAAGGGCACCTACGACGCACGTTTCCTGGCTAACTACGCGTACATCAATTTGAACGACCCGTTGACCCGCGTGAAAGGTGTCGGCACCGTTCAAATATTTGGCGCGGGTCAATACGCGATGCGCCTCTGGGTAAAGCCTGACCAATTGGCTAAGTTGGAGATCACCGTTCCGGAAATCATCTCGGCCCTCCAGACGCAAAACACGGTTAACCCGGCCGGGCAGGTGGGCAGCGAACCTATTCCGAAAGGACAGGAATTCACTTACTCGGTGCGCGCCCAGGGGCGGCTCACTTCGCCGGCGGAGTTCGAGCAGATCGTCATTCGCGAGACTCCCGAGACAGGGGTTGTGCGCGTGCGCGACGTTGCCCGAGTGGAGTTGGGCGCCCAGGACTACAGCGTGGAAGGGCATCTGAATGGGAAGCCAAGCGCAGTAATCGCTGTCTACCAGTTGCCTGGATCGAACGCCGTCGAGACCGCGGCTGCGGTGACAAAGATGATCACGGAAGCGAAGAGGCGGTTTCCGGATGACGTGGACTACGCGGTTCCCGTCGACACCACCCGAGCCGTAACTGCGGGAATGAAGGAAATCGTCCTGACGCTGGTGATCGCCCTTGCCCTGGTGATCGCAGTTGTTTACCTGTTTCTGCAGGGCTGGCGTGCGACGCTGATTCCGCTGCTTGCGGTTCCGGTCTCACTGGTCGGGACCTTCATCTTTTTCCCGCTGTTCGGCTTCAGCATCAACACGCTGTCCTTGTTCGGCTTGGTGCTGGCTATCGGCTTGGTGGTGGACGACGCGATCGTGGTAGTGGAATCGGTAGAGCGTCACATCGAAGACGGCCTCGCTCCGAAGGAGGCCGCGCTGAAAGCGATGGAGGAGATTTCCGGCCCGGTGATCGGTATCGCACTGGTCCTCTCCGCTGTTTTCATACCGACGGCTTTCATCCCCGGGATCACCGGCAAGCTGTATCAGCAGTTCGCAGTCACGATCGCGATCTCCGTGATTTTGTCCGCGTTCAATGCGCTCTCATTGAGCCCTGCACTCGCAGCTCTCATTTTGAAACCGAAAGTGGAAAGCAGGGGTCAGCTGGCGAGATTCTTTGCCTGGTTCAACCGGATGTTCGGACACGCTACAGAGGGCTATGTCCGGCTTTCGGGCGTGCTCATTCGAAAGAGCGTGGTGGCGCTCGTTCTCCTGGCCGGCTTCGCTGTGGCGAGCTATTTCATCAGCGACAAACTACCGGCCAGCTTCGTTCCCGACGAGGACCAAGGCTATTTTTATCTGAACATCCAGCTACCCAACGCTGCCTCGCTGCAGCGAACCGAGCAGCTCACCGCGAAGGTCGAGGATATTCTGGCGAAGACGCCAGGCGTCCAGTACACTACCAGCATTCTGGGCTTCAGCCTCCTCAGCCTGGTGCGAACAAGCTACAACGCATTCATCTTCGTGAGCATGAAGGACTGGGACGATCGGAAGAGCCGAGCCGAGCAGTTCCAAGCCATCAAAGCTCGCGTGAACCGGGAACTGAGTGCGCTCTCGGAAGGAGTAGCGTTCAGCTTCTCGCCGCCGGCGATTCCCGGAGTCGGGACCTCGGGCGGATTCACTTTCATCCTTGAAGACCGGGCCGGGAAGGACGTGCGGTTTTTGTCCGATAACCTGAACAAGTTTATGATCGCTGCGCGCAAACGCCCGGAGATCGGAAACCTTACCACCACTTTTTTACCGAGCGTGCCGCAGCAATTCGTCGAAGTAGATCGCGACAAGGTGATCAAGCAAGGAGTCCAGATCAACGACGTTTACCGGACCATCCAGGCCTTCATGGGAGGCTTATTCGTCAATTACTTCAACCGGTTTGGCCGCCAGTGGCAAGTGTACGTCGAAGCCGAGAACGAGTACCGCACGAAATCGGAGAATGTCGGCCAATTTTATGTACGCAATGCGGCCGGTGAAATGGTTCCGCTGTCCGCATTGACCAAATTCGAGTCGCGTAGCGGCCCTGAATTCACGATGCGCTTCAACGAATACCGATCCGCGCAATTGAACGGGGCAGCCGCGGCCGGTTATAGCACGAACCAGGGGATGAAGGCGCTGGAAGAAGTGTTCGTCCAAACCATGCCGGCCGAGATGGGGTACGACTATTCGGGCATGTCGTTCCAGGAAAAAAAGGCGCAGGAAGGCGTGTCTTCGTCGGTGATCTTCGGATTCTCGCTGTTGTTTGTCTTCCTGATTCTCGCCGCGCTCTATGAAAGCTGGAGCCTGCCATTCAGCGTCTTGCTCAGCACGCCGGTCGCGGTTTTTGGAGCTTTGGGCGTACTGTGGCTGCGCCGCACGTTGCTGGGCCACATTCTTCCGCCCTACCTGGTCCAGATCGAAAGCGATGTGTATTCGCAAATCGGTCTGGTGATGCTCATTGGGCTGGCGGCGAAAAACGCCATCCTGATCGTTGAATTCGCAAAAGACGAACTTGAGCAAGGCAAGTCATTGATGGACGCGGCGCTCGCGGGGGCACGGCTTCGGTTGCGCCCCATTCTCATGACGTCCTTCGCCTTTATTCTCGGATGCGTGCCCCTATGGATCGCTACGGGAGCCGGTGCGGTCTCGCGCCAGATCATGGGAACGACGGTGATCGGCGGGATGCTGGCGGCGAGCCTGATCGGAATCTTTTTGGTTCCGGCCATCTTTTACATGGTCGAAAAGCTTTCTGGTGTGGCGGCGCGCGGCCAGTCGCCGCTTCGTCCGCCCGAGCCCTCACCGGCGCAAGGGGACTGAGGCATGCGGCTCCGAATCCTTTGCGTGCTGATAACGGCTCTGTTGACCGGATGCGTTGTCGGCCCAAACTACAAGCGCCCCTCCGTAGCAATCCCAAGTACTTTTCGCGCGCCAGATCCCCTGCCTGCGGCGCAAGCAGCTTCGTTTGCCGACCTCAAATGGTTCGAAGTCTTCAAAGACGACCAGCTGCAGCAGCTGGTTCGCACAGCGCTGGTACAAAACTACGATCTTCGCGACGCGGTGGCGCGTGTGAAGCCGCGCATGCAAACCTAGGAATTACACGGTCTCAACAGTTCCCCAACTTCGAGGCCGGCGGTAGCGTTGAAATCAACCGGCTATCCAGAGATGGCGCCACCCCATTGCCGGCAGCGTTCCTGCCTTCGCAGAATCGTAACTTCGGATCGGCCACGCTAGGCCTGCTCTCTTTCGAAATCGACCTCTGGGGACGGCTGCGGCGTGCCACCGAAGCGGCGCGCGCGAATCTTCTCAGCGCCGAGGAAAACCGCAAGGCGGTTATCACGACATTAGTGAGCGACGTCGCGACTGCATATCTCACTCTGCGCGAGCTCGATTACGAGCTCGAAATCTCCCAGAGCACACTCCAAACACGCGAGGAATCTCTGGACCTTACCAAGTCGCGCCAACGTGGCGGGGTCTCGACTCTGCTCGACCTGCGTCAAGCCGAACAACTGGTGTACACCGCCGCGCAGACCATCCCCGGCATTGAACAGCAGATCGAGCAGACGGAAAATCAGATCCGGCTGCTGCTCGGGGAAAGCCCTGGTGAAGTGACCCGGGGACACAGCCTCACCGCTCAGGACTTGCCTCCCGAGGTCCCGGCCGGTCTGCCATCCCAATTGCTTGAGCGGCGACCAGATATCCGTGCGGCGGAACAAGACCTGATCGCCGCCAATGCGGAGATTGGAGTGGCCCGGGCGGCTTATTTCCCGCAGTTGAGTCTGAGCGGGGTCCTCGGAGGGCAAAGCACTCAACTAACGAGTCTGTTCAGTGGACCGCACAGCACATGGAGCCTCGTGCCGCAGCTCACGCAGCCTATCTTCACGGCCGGGCGCCTGAAATCCAACGTCAAGCTGGCGGAGGCCGAGCGAGAACGCTCGTTAGTGCAATACCAAAGGACCATCCAAACCGCGTTTGCTGAGGTGTCGAACAGCCTGATCGCGCACCAAAGAGTACGTGAAAGCCGCGAAAAGCAGGAGGAGCTGGTCGTCGCGTTGCGCGATCGCCTGCGTCTCGCCTACATACGTTATCGCGGCGGCGTGGACACACAGCTCAACGCTCTCGACGCCGATCGTGATTTGTTTCAAGCGGAACTGAATTTGTCTCAAATCCGGCTCAATGAACTGCTGACCGTTGTTCAGCTTTACAAGGCGCTCGGCGGAGGTTGGCAATGACGAGACGCGTTTACTCAACTCAAGATTCGGACACCGTCGGCTCCCGACACGTGAACCTCCGAAGTTAATCCGACAAAAAGGCCGTGTTCTACCACGCCAACCACATGATCGAGCTCCCGCGCCAACGACTCGACTGAAACGATCCGTTCGAATGTGCAGTCAACAATGTAGTTTCCACCGTCGCTCCGAAAGGGTTCCCCGTCGGGATTTTGCCGGAGTGACGGTTCCGCGCCCAGGGTTGAGAGACGCCGCGCCGTCACTTGCCAACCGAAGGGGACGACTTCGACCGGCACAGGGTAGTGGACGCCAAGGTGAGTTACCAGCTTATCGCTGTGGACGACGATCACAAGCTTCCTGCTTGCGCTGGCTATGATCTTCTCCCGCAGGAGCGCTCCGCCATGTCCCTTGATCAGGTTCAAATTGCCCTGTTCGACCTCGTCCGCCCCGTCAATCGTTATGTCCACTTGAGGTTCCTTCTCCAGGCTGGAGAGTGGAATTCCCAGCGCGAGTGCGTGGGAAGCAGTGCGCTCCGAGGTTGGGATGCCCACGATGCGGAGGCCCTCCGCTACACGCCGTCCGAGAGCGCTCACCGCGAATGTCGCGGTAGATCCGGACCCGAGGCCTACGATCATGCCGTCGGTAACTTGTGCGACGGCCGAATCAGCCGCCGCGATTTTCAATTGATTCTCATCCTGGCCCGTGGGAGACATCTACCTCTCACAATGACATAAGGACCACCGCCCGCGCCGTGCCAGGCTTCGGGAATTGGCACTTCGCATGCGACAAAATACGAAGGAGCATCAATGACCTCGAAGGCAGAAAACGGAATCGTAACGATACCCAGTCATCAATCAGTGGGCCAGACAGTTCAAAAGCTGGAAGGACTCCTGCAAGCAAAAGGAGTCAAACTGTTTGCCGTGGTCGATCACAGCGGTGAGGCGGAGAAGGCGGGGATGCAAATGCGTCCCACCAAGCTTCTGATCTTTGGGAATCCGAAGGCCGGAACTCCGCTTATGGTCGCCTCGCCTAGCATTGCGATCGATCTTCCGCTGAAGATCCTGGTTTGGGAGGACCCCAGTGGCAAGGTCTGGCTCTCGTACAATGCCTCAGGCTACCTTCAGGCGCGGCACGGTTTGCCGCATGACTTGGTCCAAAATATTGCGGTTGTGGAAGAGCTGGCGGCAAAGGCGGCCGAGTGAGGCCGGCGACATACCACAGTTGTGTTATTCCCAGACACCCAAAAGGTGGTACGAGGAATTCAACTTATGTTGGGATGTTTTCTAAAGGCTATTCGTTCAAACTGCGTAGTGGGTAAACAGGTAACAACAGGAGAGCCCCATGATTTTAGGCGCATTCACACTTTTTCACGTCGTACTGAGCTTGGTCGGGATCGGTGCAGGCCTGGTGGTCGCATACGGACTTCTTACATCGAAACGATTCGACGGGTGGACCAAGCTGTTTCTGGTTACTACCGTGGCCACCAGCATAACCGGCTTCATGTTTCCGGTTCACAAGTTTCTGCCATCCCATGGAGTCGGCATCCTATCCCTAATCGTTTTGGCGATAGCAATTCTCGCGCGCTATCGTTTTGATCTGGCGGGCGGATGGCGGCGTACTTACGTTATCACCGCCGTGATTGCGCTCTACCTGAACGTCTTTGTGTTGATCGTGCAGCTTTTTTTGAAAGTTCCTGCTCTGAAAGCGATTGCGCCGACGCAATCTGAGCCGCCATTCCAGTTCGCACAACTCGGCGCTTTGCTGATTTTCGCCCTCGTCGGCATTCGCGCCGCCATGAAGTTTCACGGCGAACCGCTCCACGCGGCTTGAACGTATTTGCCCCCAAGGCGGCGGGCACCGATGCGGAATGAATAGGGTTTACTTATGAAAACTCAGGCGCTGCATTACTACATGCATGACGGGCCAACCACGTTCCGGTTTGAATTGTCGGGAAAACTGGATCGCGAAGGCGCCTGCCGGCTCGATCAAGACTAGCGGACTGCTTCATCCGTGCTCGGTGACCGGAGGCTGATTGTCGACCTGACATTCGTTACGAGCGTCGACGAAAAGGGACGCGATCTGCTCGTCGGCTGGCATCGGGAAGGCGCCCTTCCCATCGCCAACTCTAAGATCTCGCGAGCGCTTGCCGAATCGATCTTGGGCGAGCCGCTCCCCGAGTTTCCAGCGGACAAGTGCGCAGCCGCCTCAGATCGCACCTGGGCCGCATTTCGCAGATCGGTCTCAGTACTGCCTCGGTGACTTTGTTCACATGATTAGCGCGCGCGTTACGGTAGCCTAACGATCCCGATATCAGTAAGCCCGTTCAGCATGAACTGAACGGCGATTGCGGTGAGAAGCAATCCCATCATGCGGGTCAGAATCCGAATTCCAGTTTCGCCCAGATAGCCGCGGACCCGATCGGCGGCGGCAAGCGTCCAGTAGGACAATGCAGCCGTGATAGCAATCGCGACGAGGATCGGAATGGCGTACCACCATTTTGGGGCGCCGCTCATCAGAACCATCACCGTTGAGATCGACCCGGGGCCGGCGAGCATCGGGACTCCCAACAGGATGATTCCCACATCTTCTCGTTCGATGCCCTCTTCCGTTTCAGTTGGGGTCTCCTTCGTTTCAGACCGGCGCGCCTGGAGCATGTCCATTCCAATCAAAAGGAGGATCAGCCCTCCGGCAATCTTGAAGGCGGGAAGGGTGATTCCGAACAGCCTAAAAATCAAAGTACCGGCAAGCGCAAAGCTACATAACACCGCGAAACAGGTCCAGGCCGCGCGCCGGGCCATTCGTCGCCTGGGCTCGGCGCCTGCTTTCGCTGTCATGATCAGGAAGGTGGGCACGGCGGCAATAGGATCAACTAGAAAGAAAATTGAGGTAAGCGCAACAAATGAGAATTGCAGAAGATCCGCTAAAGGTCCGAACATTCGAGAATCCAACCGTGGGTGTAGTTCACGGTATCAGATTCGTTCGTCAAGTGAGATGTCACTCGGCAGCCAGGATGCCAAGTACCGCGCGGTGCTTCGGCGAACCATCCTGCGCCGCCGCTTTGCGCGAGTCCCAAGGCACGGAATGGCGTCGCCCGCACGAGCGGCATTCGTACTCCCCGTGAATCGGCCACATCACTGATGTATGAAAATGTTTGCACCAATATGTTCCGAGTAGATCGACCCAGCCAGTCGGATGCATCTCTAGATGAACTGTTCGCTCCATGTTCTCTGCGCTTTCCACTGCCCACCTCTTCCTAAAGAAACAGAAGCATTTTGCTAGCCAAGAAGTTGAGAAGCAGAAACGAAGCTCTCTTCCGGAACGCGCAACGAAGGACCGCGCCTCTCCCTGTTCAATGCAGAGTACTGATATCTCATTAGTTATGACTAGGTAGGCGGCGCGAGCGGCCAATCTTTGAGAATCAACATATGGCCAACAAACACCCTGGCTCTGAGTAGGGCGAGGGTCTTCACTTTAATACGGCGTGTCGAAGGACGCCGACTTCCTGTCAAATGCCGAGCGTTTTGGGCACCAAAGCCCGACGGCGCTCCCCATTGCGTTCGCGGCTGAGGGTCCGCTGCATCCTCCACGCTCCAGAACTCATCATACGACTGACGGAGAATTGACGGAGTTTCCGCAAATGCGCGCTGAAACTAGGCATTTAGCGTATCGGTTTTTGGCCGTATTTGTTTGTATTTGGAGTCAGCTAAGGGTACCGCGCTTTTGGCGGCCCAAGTGCCATTGAAATCGCATGCAAAGAACGACCGCTATCATTCGAGCAACTTTGATTCCGCTCATTACACTTCTTCCGGCGACGATCAACGCGGCCAGCTTGGAGCCAACCACGTTGAAAGCATGGGATGCGTACGTGGAGTCTGCAAAGATTCAGATGGAGCAGCGTCTGAGCCCTGGCAACACCTTCCTGTGGGTTGACGAAGAACCGGAACGGCTAGCGAGAGTCCGGGCCGGCGAGATTGCCGTTTCGCCTGTCGGCCCGCAGAATCCGCAGAAAGTGCCATCCGGACTGATTCACGATTGGGTGGGCTCGGCCTTCATTGCCGGCGTTACACTCCAGGACGTCCTGCAGGTCGTGCGCGACTATGGGCAATACAAGGAACTGTATCAGCCCGGCGTGGTCGATTCCCGAGTGATCGATACTGCCGAAACGAAAGACCGCTTTTCGATGCTGCTCATCCACAAGTCGACATTTTTGAAGACGGCGCTCGATGCCGATTACGAATCCCGCTACGTTCACATAGACGATCGGCGTATATACAGCGTTTCCCGGGCGACCCGCATCCAGGAAATAGATGACTACGGTTCTCGGGCCCAACGCATTGTGCCCGAGGACGAAGGCAAAGGCATTATTTGGCGGTTATTCAGCATCACGCGCTACGCCGAACGTGACGGTGGCGTCTATGTGGAACTCGAGGCGATTGGGCTGAGCCGTGACATTCCGGCCTCACTTCGATTTCTCGTGGAACCGATAGTCCGCCGTGTTTCGCGAGCGTCGCTCTCGACATCTCTTCGTCAAACGGAAAATGCGGTGCGCTCCCGCGCCGAACTGGCCAACGGCAGCACCGGGAGTGGAAGATCAAGCGACCCGATTGTCCACGGCGGCGCAGCGCCTGAGGCGTTGCACCTCGTTCATTCATCTCACTAGGATTGGGTTCTCCCGAGTCCAGCGTGACGGACGAAGGTTAGCGACGACTCGTTAATGCAATAGCGAAGATATGTCGGCTCCGGGCCGTCTGTGAACACATGCCCGAGATGAGCGTCGCAACGCTTGCATTCTACTTCTACTCGCTCTATAAACATGCTCACATCCTTGTGGGTGTGAATATTCTCTTCGGCAATAGCAGCAGAGAAACTCGGCCAACCCGTGCCGGAATCGAACTTTGCATCAGAGGTGAACAGTGCGTTGCCGCAGCAGATGCACCGGAAAAGACCGGGTTCGTGAAGCTGATAATAGGTGCCCGTAAAGGCAGTATCCGTACCTTGCCGGCGTGTGACGTAATATTGTTCGGCGTCGAGCAGTTTCCGCCACTCGGCATCCGGGCGAATAAGCTTCTTTACTGTAACCGGCGCTAATCTCTCGCCAGTGTCAGTAAACGGCACGATCACCACTTCTGAATTGGACTCGTTTGCCGATACGCTATCTTCGGAATCACTTCCCTTGCGAGACGAGATCGCTACCAATCCAGCGAATGCAAAGGGCGTGATCAAAAGAGCGCGACGCCGTGTGATCTCTTCTTTGAGCGCTTCCAACATTAATCTCATTATCCCACTTGAGCGTTCGATGGCCTTTAACAATCGCGGCCCTTGGCCCACCCCGCTGAGATAGAGATTATCCCGAGCAGCGGTTCTCCTTCATGAGTAAAGCATGCTCAGTCTACAATAGTCTTCAAACGTGATGAGAAGGCCCTGGATGATTTCCGCTGCTCTGCTGCCGCTGCTGGCGATGCCTGCGATGACGCAAACCCTGGCCGGGGCTATTGATATGCACGCCCATTCCGACCCCGACGGCGTGCCGCGCTCGATTGACGCCATCGATCTTGCGCGTCTAGCAAAAAGCCGGGGAATGCGCGCTATCGTTCTGAAGAACCACTACGAACCTACCGCTTCGCTGGCCTACCTGGTTCGCAAGGAGGTCCGTGGCATCGATGTCTTCGGCGGTATTTCGCTCGATTTGACGGTCGGTGGCGTGAATCCCGCGGCGGTGGAGTGGATGACCAAGGTCAAGGGCGGCTACGGCCGTGTGGTCTGGATGCCTACTTATGATTCTGAGCACCAAGTCACTTCCTCTGGGCAGCAGCGCCCGTTCGCCCGCGTCGCTAAGGACGGTAAGCTGGTGCCCGAAGCCGTCCAGGTTATCTCGATCATCGCTAAGCACAACCTGGTGCTCGAAACCGGACACTCTTCTCCCGCTGAAGCTCTACTCCTTATCCGGGAGGCCAAGCGGCAAGGTGTGCAAAACATCCTGGTGACGCACGCCATGAGTCCGATTGTTGGCATGTCGATCCCCGAAATGCAGGAAGCGGCGAAGCTGGGAGCCTATCTCGAATTTGTGTGGGCGCGGCCGGGATCTGACGTTGCCAAGCGATACGTGCCGGCGATCCGGCAAGTAGGTCCGGCGCACTGTGTTCTATCTAGCGACCTTGGGCAAGCGGCCAATCCTTTGCATCCCGACGGATTGCTTATGCTTTACCAATACCTGAAGAGTCAGGGCTTCTCCGAGAACGAAATCGATCAGATGGCGAAGGTGAATCCGGCGAAGTTGCTCGGACTCTGAGAGGGAAATATACTACCGGCATGGATGTTCCCAAGGGCCTCCTGATCTCGCGCCGCGCTTTGCTGGCAGATACTAGTGTGTCCACTGCCCGGCTGCTCGCTGGCGCGAATTTGAGCAATTCACCAGAATTCTGGACGTTGACCCAAGCTGCGGCAGCTCTCCAGCGCCGCTCGATCTCGTCGGAAGAGCTGACGAAACTATGTCTGGCGCGCATCAAAAAGCTTGACTCCAAGCTCAACAGTTTCATCACGGTCACGGAAAACGCCGCTTTGGCCCAGGCTCGAGCATGCGATGAGAAGCGTTCCCGAAGCCCGAAGGGGTTGAGTCCGTTGCACGGTGTCCCCATTGCTCTCAAAGACAACATCGACACCGCAGGCATTCGAACCACCGCCGCCAGTCAGGTTTTTCTCGATCGCGTTGCCACCCAGGATGCCGCAGTCGTCACACGCTTGAGAGCGGCTGGAACGGTTTGCCTCGGCAAACTCAACCTGGACGAGTTCGCTTTCGAGGGGACAGGCACCACCGGCTACTTCGGACCCGTTCATAATCCCTGGAATCTGGAGCACATCACAGGCGGTTCTTCTGCCGGTTCGGCGGCCGCGCTGGCCGCTGGGCTATGCTACGCCTCCGTGGGCAGTGACGATGGTGGATCGGTCCGCATTCCCGCTTCATTCTGCGGCATCACCGGTTTCAAAACTTCGTATGGCCGCGTGAGTACTCGCGGCGTGGTTCCTTCGGCTTATTCGCTGGACACCATCGGCCCAATGACTCGCTCAGTGGAAGATGCCGCTCTGATGCTGCAGGTGCTGGCCGGCTTCGATCCGGCAGACTCCATCACGTCCGACGCGCCGGTGCCGGACTACGCGGCGTCGCTCCACGCTCCCCTCTCAAAACTTCGCCTCGGAATCCCGCGCGATTACTTCTTTGACGACCTGCAGCCTGAGGTTGCGACAGCCGTGGAGAATGCGGTCCAGGTACTGCGCCCAAAGGTCCGCGAGGTTCACGACGTTGTGCTTCCCAGGCTCCAGATCGTCAAGAACGGAAGCTATGATGTGGAACTTCTGCATTTCCAAGCCCCATTTTTTCAAAAGACGCCGGAACTTTACCATCCCTGGTCCCGCCGTCAACTCAAGCAGCTCGAGAATGTAATCGCCGTCAACTATGTCGAAACACTCAAGCGGCTTCGCGAGTGCCGCCGGGACATCCGCCGGATCTTCGAACAGGTCGATGTTTTGATTCTGCCTACGAAACGCGCGACTGCGCCAACGATCGCGGCCACCATAGACGAAAGCTACAAGAGGCCACCGAGCAACACTGCGGCCTTCAATCAGTTCGGCACGCCCGCCGTTTCGATTCCTTGTGGATTTTCCCGGGACTCGCTACCGATCGGGCTCCAGATCGTTGGACCGGCTTTCGGCGAGCCGCAAGTCTTGGCCGTAGCTCACGCCTACCAACAAGCCACCGATTGGCATACACGGCATCCGAAGTTTTAGCCCATTGCTGAGAAAGTCGTCCACAGGTCAGAGACAGTCAGAGACCTGCGCCACCCTGCCGGCTAAGTTACACGTCGGTGAGGTGCTCCAGCTTGCCGTTGCTGTCACCGATCCGCTCTTCCGGCACGCCCACTCGATCGAGCGCCGTCAGAAGTAGATTGGTCATCGGAGTCTCCTTCGGATAGCGGAGATGCCGTCCACCCTTGATCTGGCCGGATGCGCCGCCGGCCAACAGAATCGGCAGATCCTCGTGGGTGTGCATATTGCCATCGCTCAGGCTGCTGCCGTATACGATGACCGAACGGTCCAGCAAATTCGAGTCGCCCTCAGGCGTCGAACGCAGCTTGGCCAGAAAATACGCAAACATCTCGACGTGATGGGCGTTGATTTTGGCAAGCTTGTCGATTTTTACCTTATCGCCCTGATGATGCGAGATCCCATGATGAGGATCGGGCACGCCGATCGCTCGGTAGGTTCGATTGCTGCCCTCGCGGCCCAACATGATGGAGGTGACGCGGGTCAAATCGGCTTGGAACGCGATGACTTGGAGGTCAAACATCAACTTGGCGTGATCCTCGAATGAATCCGGAATTCCCATGGGGCGACCCAGCACCGGAAGCTTCAGCGTCGCGCTCTGTTGCTCGGCAAGTTGGATGCGGCGCTCGATATCGCGAACGGCTTCGAGGTAGTCGTTGAGCTTGCTACGGTCGCGTGGGCCGAGTCCCGGCTGCATGCTCGCGATTTCGGTGGTCACCGAGTCCAGAATGCTGCGATCTTCGCGAATACGGGCACGGCGTACGGCCGGATCGGTACTGTCGCCATCGCCGAACAGACGCTCGAATACGGCGCGCGGATTCGCTTCCATCGGCATCGGAATCGTTGGTGTGCGCCAGGAAATGGTGTTCGTATATGCGCAGCTATAACCGGAATCGCAATTGCCGATGAGTCCGGGCGCTTCCAGAGTTAATTCGAGCGAAGCGAGCTGCGTCTTCCTGCCGAATTCTCGTGCCGCGATCTGATCGGCCGAAACTCCGGAGCGAATGTCCACACCCTCGGTCTTCCTGGGATGAACGCCTGTAAGGAACGTGGCTCCCGCGCGCGCATGATCGCCAGGTCCCTCGCCGAGCGGCCGTCCGTTGACTTGAGCCAAACCGGATAAAACGAGAACGCGATCGCGAACCGGCTCCAGCGCCTGCAGCATCGGCGTTAATTCAAAAGCAGCGCCTTCGGCGAGAGGTGTCCAGCGGTCCATAATTACGCCGTTCGGTACGTACACGAAGCTGAGCCGATTGGCGCCGTTGCCGGGAGTATTGCGCGTGGCGGCGAATGCCGGCACCATCGCGTCCAACAATGGCAGCGCCAGAGTTGTGCCTATTCCGCGCAGGAATGTACGCCGAGGCAACGATTTCTTGCTAAAGATCATGGGTCTTGGGCCCTCCGCATCTGAAACGGTGTGCTTCTGGTGATTGCAATAATAACGCTGGATACACGGTAATCGTCTTTAGCCGCTGTACGCGTTATAGCACGAACGGCCGGCTGGTCGTAATATTCCAGGCCGCGGCCCAGCGCATACGTGAGCAGCTTTTCGGCGAAGGTTTCGACGAATTGATCGCGGCGGCTCAACAGCAAGTCGCGCAATCCGGCGGGACCCTGAAACTTGGTTCCATCGGGAAGAGAACCGGACGTATCGATGGCGCCGTTGGCATCCTTGGTCCGGCGCTTTCCGACGCCGTCGTAATTTTCCAGCGCAAAACCAAGCGGGTCCATGCGCGAGTGGCATGACGCGCAGGCGGAATCGGCACGATGTTTTTCCATCTGCTCCCGTAGCGAGAGCGCCCTTCCGTCTTCGGCGTGATCTTTCAGATCCGGAACATTGGCGGGCGGGGGAGGAGGCGGCGTGCCCAGGAGATTCTCCAGAATCCACTTGCCACGCAACACCGGCGAGGTACGCGTCGGATACGAGGTGACGGTGAGGATGCTGCCTTGGCCCAGCAGTCCAAAACGGTCGCTGTCAGTTAGACTCACGCGTCGGAAGTTCGAGCCATGCACATCGGCGATCTGATAATGGCGCGCCAGCCGCTCGTTCAAATATGTGAAGTTGGCGTCGAGCAGATCCACTACGCTGCGGTCCTCGCGAACAATGTCTTCGAGCAGCAGCTCTGTTTCGCGCTGGAATGCTTGCCGCAGGTTCTCATCAAATTCTGGGAAAACATCGGGATCGGGCTGCACCCGGGACAAGTTGCGCAGATACAGCCATTGGCCGGCGAAATTCGATACCAATGTCCGCGAGCGGTGATCGCCCAGCATCCGGCGCACTTGCTGTTCGAAAACGGCCGGATCTTGCAGCTTTCCGCGATCCGCCAGGTCCAGGAGCTGATCGTCCGGAATGCTGCTCCACAAAAAGAATGAGAGCCGCGATGCCAGCTCAAAATCATTCAAGCGATAGTTGCTGCTGGGCGCCGCGCCAGCCGGATCGCGCTCGACGCGGAAAAGAAAATCGGGCGCCACCAGCATCCGCCTAAGTCCGTTTTCGATGCCGGATTCGAAGGTTCCGTTGTGCCGGCCGGTATCAAAAAAGGTAAGCAAAGGCTTCAAGTCCGCATCTGTGACCGGCCTGCGGTAAGCACGGCGGGCCAGCGTTGAAAATATTTTCCTCGCGCAAGCGGCTTCGTCTTTACTATTGGCCGGCCTGCAAACGAATATGCGCTCGCGAGACGGCGTATCGCCTGAACCAGTGGCCTCGAAGGGTCCACCGATGAGTACGCTGTCCACTCCGATGCGCCCCGGCAGGTTGCGCGGAGGCGGCGCTGCTCTTGCCGGCGGTGGCGGAAGGACGCCTTCTTGGATGGCATATTCGCTCAGGAAATTCACGCCCACTGTGCGCACACCTGCTTTCACCGGCACCCGCACCTCGAACGTAGGCGATTCTTCGTCGGCTTCCGCGGACTTGCCGAGGATTTCAAATTCCTTGAGCCTTACGCCATCCAGCCGCAGGTCGAGACGCTGCACCAAGTCGCGAGCGCGATTGTTGTATCCACGAACCCTTATCCGGATCGTGTATTCGGCATCCAGGGGAAAGGCATGCTGTATAGCGATTCCTCCGCGTGAGCCGAGCGGCAGTTCGTCGCTCACGCGATCTACCTGGGACAAGCCCACCGGCACCGAATATTCTTCGACGGCTGGCAGGATCCCAGGGTCACCCACGGCGAGCCGGCTGATCTTGCGCGCGAGCGAGATATACCGTTCCAGTAGAATCGGCGAGACGGATAAAACGTCACCGATATTGTCAAAGCCGTAGCCGGAATCGTCGGGCGGTAGGCTGGAACCGGGATTGATGTCGATCGCGAGAAGGTCGCGGATGGCGTTGCTGTACTCAACGCGATTCAAACGATGGATGGCTGGGCGGCCGGGATTCGGATTCTTCGCGGCTGCTTGGTCGAGAGCACCTTCGAGCGATGCGGTGAAGGCCTTTGCCACCGCCGGTTCTGGGCGCGGCAGCCCGCGTGGTGGCATTTCACCGGTGTGAATCTTCCGCAGCACTTTTTCCAAAACCTGGGCGTTCTCGCCCGGTTTGTCAAGATTCACATTTTCGAGAACGATGCCGCCGGTCTTGGCTTGCTGGCTATGGCAGCCGACACAATACTGGACCAGCACTGTCTGATCAGATGCCGCTGGTTGCTGAGCCAGCGCAAGGAAAACACACCAAACCCCGACGAGTCCGGCAACCCCGGTGAGTCTGCTTAGAAAACCGCGACGCCGGCCAAACAGGAAAACCCTCCACATTTAGCACGAATTGTATCATGGTAATTACTAGTGTTTACTCGGGTTAAAACAATTTGGGTGGTGGCTGTTTTCTCCCTATCCATGACCGTCCGGGGCGCCGATCTCCGGCTGCTCGATGCGGTAAGGGATGGCGATGTCAAAACGATTCACTCGCTGCTGGATCAGCATCCGGACGTAAACGCCGCCGAGCCCGATGGCGCCACCGCGCTCACCCTGGCAGCGCACGCCGACGACTCCGGAACGGCCGCGCTGCTGATACGTGCCGGCGCGGATGTCAACCGGGCGAATGAGTATGGGGAGACGCCGCTGTCATTGGCGTGCGCCAACGGCAATGCGCAGCTTGTTAGCATGCTGCTCAAGGCCGGCGCGAATGTTAGTGCGGCACGCTGGTCCGGTGAGACGCCTCTTATGGTTGCCACGCGTGTGGGCAGCACGGAATCGGTAAAGCTGTTGCTCGAAGCCGGCGCCAACGCGAATGCCACGGAATCGGAGCGCGGGCAAACGGCGTTGATGTGGGCGGCGGCGGGCAAGCATGCCGATATCGTGCAGCTTTTGATCGACCACGGCGCGGATCCAAAGGCCGCATCCAAGTCCGGATTTACGCCGTTGCTGTTCGCGGCGCAGCAAGGCGATGTCGGCTCTGCGCGCGTGCTGCTCGCGGCGGGTGTGGATGTCAACTCGAAGATGCCGAATGGGTCCAACGTCCTGATCGTGACGGCGGCCAGCGGGCACGAAGCGCTTGGGAAATTTCTGCTGGCGAACGGTGCTCAGCCCAACGTGAAAGATCGATTCGGCATGACACCCTTGCACATGGCGGCGCAAGCGGGCCAGCACGCACTGGTGGAGGAGTTGCTCGCGCGAGGCGCCGATCCCAACGCGCGTCTGGAAAAGACGCCTCCGGTTCCGGGCGGCGGAGGTGGGCTGTTCCGCCTCAACAACATCGGTGCTACACCGTTTCTATTGGCTGCGCGAGCGGGCCATGCAGACGTGATGCGCGCCCTCATCGATGCTCATACTGACACGTCGCTGACAACCGGGGACGGCACAACCGCGCTGATCGCAGCGGCGGGCAGCGCCAATCTGGAGGCAGTGAAGGTCGCTTTCGAGCTCGGTGGTGATATCAACGCCGCCACTCAATCGGGGCAGACTTCGGTACATGCCGCCGTGAGTCATCCCGGCGCAACGACGACTGGAATTGACCAAGTGGTTCAGTTCCTCGCCGACCACGGCGCAAAGCTCGATATGAAGGATGCTCGCGGCCTGACGCCACTGGCAATATGCGACCGGCGCACTATCGACGTCACCGGAAATCTCATTAAGAAGCTGTTGGCCAGGAAGACTGAGTAAACCATGCCGACCTTTAGACTGTCCTTGATGCTCGCGTTATTCGCGATCGCGGCTGTCGCACAGACTGCTGCGCCCACGCCACCCCCGTTGGCCGAGACACCCAACACGGACGTCTACTATCGGCTAGCGCCGGATGCAATCGCGCAGGACGGGGTTCCTAAGGGCGAGATACGCGGACCCTTCATGCTACCCAGCCAAGCATATCCAGGTACTCAGCATACGTATTGGATCTACGTACCCGCGCAATACGATCCAGCCAATCCCGCCAGTCTGATGATCTACAACGATGGGCAGGCCTTCATGGCTCCGGAGGGAGATATTCGTGCGCAGGTCGTGATGGACAACCTGATTTACCGCCGCGAGATTCCCGTCATGATCGCAGTTTTCATCAATCCTGGCCGCCGCCCCGAACAGCCGGAGCCCATCCTGAGCAATTGGGGTGATCGCGACACCAACCGGCCCACTGAGTACAACACGCTGGATGACAAGTACGCCCGTGTCATCGTTGATGAATTGCTGCCCGCGCTCTACAAGGACTTCAACATCTCAAAGGATCCAGAGCGGCATGGCATAGGCGGGTCGAGTTCGGGCGCCATTGCCGCTTTCACCGTAGCGTGGGAACGCCCGGATCAGTTCCGCAAAGTACTGAGCAATGTCGGTAGCTTCACCAATATTCGCGGAGGAAATGCCTATCCCGACATCATTCGTAAGAGCGAGAAGAAGCCCCTGCGTGTCTTTCTGGTGGATGGCCGCAATGACAACCGGGGGCTGAGAGCCGACGGCAGCTATGACCAAACTCGCGACTGGTTCTATCAGAACGTAAGGATGGAGCAGGCTCTCACCGAAAAAGGCTACGAGGTCAACTACTCGTGGGGCATCCAACGGCACGGCCAGAAGATGCTGGGAACCGTATTCCCGGAGATGATGCGTTGGCTGTGGCGCGACCATGGCGTTTCGACGGATGTCCGCGATCTGGTCGAGCGGTCGTTCAACGCACCTAAGAAGAAGGAATAGTCTCTTTGGAGCGATCTGTTATTCTAGAGACGACTTTGAAGTTGTTTATGCGTCTCCGCCCTGGACTCGCTGTTGGTGTCCTTGGACTACTCTTCGCGTGGGGTGTGCTCCGCGCCCAGAGACCGTTTAAAGAATATCCGGCGCTCGAGTACGAAAACTTCCCAATTCCGAAGGACGCGAACGAAAAAACCGAGTGGGTGCGCGCGCGGCTCCGCTATCCCGATGTCTACGGCTATCCGGACCACAGCCGCTTCCGGATGCGCGACGGCAGCCCATTTCCCGGCTATTGGACCATGGATTACCCGCGCTCGGATCGGCACCTGCTGGCCGGAGTCCGGCGTCTAACGCGCATTGACACGCGCTCGGTTGAGCAGGTGGTGGATCTCGACGGCACAGATGACATCTACAATTGGCCGATAGTGTACGGTGTTGAAGTTGGGCATTGGTTGTTACCCGACGAGCAGGCCGCTCAGTTGCGCGAATTCCTATTACGTGGCGGCTTCTTCATGTGCGACGATTTCCACGGTGACCAGGAATGGAGTGTCTTCCTGGATAGCATGCGGAAGGTGTTTCCCGACCGCCCGATCGAGGAGATCGACAGCAAAGATCCGATTTTCCACACACTCTTCGACCTGGACGAAAGATTTCAGGTTCCCGGCGCGCAGTATTTTGAAACTGGCATTACCTACGAGAAGGGCCCCAGCGGTATGGTGCCTCATTGGCGGGGCATTCGTGACGACAAGGGCCGCATCATGGTCGCAATTTGCCACAACATGGATTTGGGCGACGCTTGGGAGTGGTCCGATGATCAGAGATACCTGGAGAAGTGGGCGTCGCTGGCCTACCGGATCGCGATGAACTATTTCGTATATGATCTAACTCACTAGGATGGATCGGTCACGCGCCTGGCGAGGATCAAGAACTATAACGACACTGGTCGGACTGGCGTGCTGCTTTCTAACGTTTCTACTTTTTGTGCAGGCGCAGCCGGCGGACTCCGCGCGTTTGGCGCAATACCGGAACCTCGGCAAGGCATTTTACGAAAATCCAACCACGCAGAAACAGGCCGCGGAGGAGTTTCGCCTCGCGCTTGCCTTGGCGCCGAATTCGGTTCGTGAGCAAGTTAACTACGGATTGGCGCTGCTGCGAGCTGGAGAGGTCGAACGCGGCATCGCGGAACTGGAGATCGCTCAGAAGACCGACCCCAAAGTCCCGCATACCTGGTTCAATCTGGGTGTCGCTCTGAGGAAACAGGGCAAGCCGGATGAGGCGCTAGCAGAACTCCGCGGCATGGAACGGCTGGTTCCGGATGAACCGGTCACGCACTATCAGATCGGGTCAATCCTGAAAACCAAAGATGACTTAGCTGGCGCCATCAAGGAATTTGAGACCGCCCGGCAGCTCAATCCTCGGCTGGCGGCGCCTCACTTTCAGTTATATGGGTTGTATCGCAAGAGCCGCCCGCAGGACTCCGCCGCGGAACTTCGGATTTTTCAGGATCTTAAGAAACAACAAGAGGGCGCGGCGATCCCGGAGGACATGGAATGGAGCGCATACGCGGAGATCTATGAGCCTAGCGAGCCCGTCTCGGCTCCCCCCGCACCGCCGGTTTATCGCAGCGAGAAGATTGCGGATGGCTTCACCGGAGTAACAGCGCTTAATCTGGACGGAGGCGGGCGGCCGAGTCTGATTGCGTGGTCGGCCAGCGGTGCCAAGCTCTTCCGCGACGGCCGGATCCCCGTCGCCGATTCTGGCCTTGAGCAATTAAAGGATGTGGTGTTTGTCGCGCCCGGAGACTTCGACAATGACGGTTTGCCGGATCTGTGCGTCATCACTACCCATGGAGCCGAGCTGTATCGTAACGTGAATGGCAAGTTTCGCAAGGACGCCGACCTGGCGACCGGATCTTTCCGGCAAGCAGTCTGGATGGACTTCGACCATGATTACGACCTCGACTTGATCCTGATCGGTGACGAACCGAAATTGCTGCGCAACAACGGCTCAGCCGGCTTCAGCGACGAAACCAAGCGTTTTCCATTCGTTAAGGGCCGCGCCCTTGAGGCCGTCCGCTTTGACCTGGAGCCGGATACCCAGGGGTTCGACTTGATCGCCTCGTACCAGGACCGGCCGGGAGTTCTGTATCGCGACCGTCTTGGCGGGACGTATTCCGCGATCGACCTGAACGCCCTGCCCGCGGCTGCTACAAATCTAATCGCTTTTGATTTTAATCGTGATAGCCGCACCGATCTCGCCGCGCAGCCGAACCTTCTTCTGCTGAATCGCCTATTGCTCAATCGTGCCGGATTCGAGAAAGCGACACCGCCTCAGTTTTCCTCGAACGGCAATTTCCTCGAGACCGACTTCAATGCCAACGGCCGTTTGAATCGCGTTTATATCGGAACGGATGGAGCACTGATGATCGACCAGAATGTCACGCCGAATTACGGCAACTGGATCGAGATTGCACTCACGGGAGTCAAGAACATCAAGTCGGCCATTGGATCAAAGGTTGAAGTGAAGGCGGGAAACAGCTATCAAAAGCAGACATACGCGGGCGTGCCTTTGATATTTCGATTAGGAACCCGCTCGACTGTCGACACCGTAAGGATCTTTTGGCCGAATGGGCTGATCCAAAACGAACTCAATCAGCCGGTGAACCGAATTCTGGCGATCAAGGAAAAGCCGAGACTATCGGGCTCCTGCCCTATGATCTACACCTGGGACGGTGCAGGATTCCGCTTCATCACTGATGTTTTGGGCGTGGCGCCGCTGGGTGCCAGTTCGGGCGACGGCCAGTTTTTTCCAACCGATCACCAGGAGTATGTATCCATTCCAGGCGACGCCCTGAAGGAGAAGAATGGCGCGTACGAGGTCCGGGTGACGGAAGAACTGCGCGAAGTATCTTTCATGGATCACATCACGCTGCAAGCCGTCGATCATCCTGCCAACGTCGATATCGTAATCAACGAAAAATTCAAATCGCCGCCGTATCCCGAGTTTCGGCTTTTTGGAGTGACTCGCCGCATCTATCCGGTTTCCGCGCGCGACCAAAATCGTGCGGATGTGCTTTCAAAGCTCTTGAAGCGAGATTTCATTTATCCCGACTTCCGGCGCAGCCAGACCGCGGTGGCGGAACTCCATTCGCTCGATCTCGACTTCGGCAAGGCGGCGCAATCGAATCACGCGGTCTTGATCCTGGCTGGCTGGCTGGATTGGGCTGATGGAAGCACCTTCCTGGCGGCGTCACAGGAGCATAAGGATCTAATATTCCCCTATCTGCAGGTCAAGGACGCGTCCGGAAACTGGAAGACTGTGGTCGAGGACATGGGCATGCCTTCGGGCCGGCAGAAATCTATGGCCGTCGATTTGACGGGGAAGTTTCTGACGGATTCGCGAGAATTGCGCATCGTGACCAATCTTTGCCTCTATTGGGACGAAGTATTTCTGATCGAGGACGGTGCCCCGCCGCATGTCAACCTCACCACGCTTGCCACGCAGTCCGCAGACTTGCACTTTCGCGGATTCTCTCGCGCGGTCGTCCCCGCGGACCGCAAGCAATCGGAGAGTTTCGACTACAACAGCGTCAGCGCCACTTCCATGTGGAATCCCACGCCGGGCTATTACACACGCTACGGCGATGTGAAAGCACTACTGGACGAAACAGACGACCGCATGGTGGTCATGGGCTCCGGCGACGAAATCCAGCTTCGCTTCAGCGCGTCCGGGCTGTCCAAGCTACCCCACGGATGGAAGCGCGATTTCTTGCTGTTGGTGGACGGCTGGGCCAAGGACGCCGACGCCAACACCGCCTTTTCGCAAACCGTTCTGCCGCTCCCATTTCACGCGATGAGCAGTTATCCGTACCCGTCCGGCCAAAGCTACCCGCGCGATCCCCTCCACGACCAATACCAAAAGGAATACAATACGCGACCAGCGCTGCGCCTAATCCGTTCGCTGCGGGCAGGAGAATAACTTGCGACGCTTCGCGTTGCCAGCTCTGATTCTTCTAGCGGTTAATGGCGCATATTTGTCCGCGTTCGAGCATGCCAGCATCTTCTATGAAGCGAATGTCGCGCTGCATCTCGCGCTTGGATTGGCGCTGGCATCGCTTGCAGCGCGGTATGTGCGCCGCTATCCGCTCGAATCCGGTATCTTCCTGGCCGCGGCGCTCGCCGCCTTGTATCTCGTGTTCCGAGGCAACACCTACGACCAACGTTGGGTTCTGTGGTCTCACATCTTGCTTGCCGAGGTCGCGCTGGTATTCATCGGATGGCGCCTCATCCGCTCCCGCATCGGTGTTGCTGCTCTGGGCCTGCTTGCGCTCCTTCCGATCGTCCCGTGGCCGCGGGCAAACAATCGGATAATAAATCCGGCGAGTGCGCCGCTCTCGATGGATCTAGAAGGCGCAGGCGCACGTTCTCCCTTCGCGCCGTCTTCGGCGCAGACCAATACGGGAAAGATTATTCCGTCGAATTTTTTCATGGACTCGGCAGGCTGCGGCCACTGCCACAAAGACATTTACGAACAGTGGAAAAGTTCCGCGCATCACTTTGCTTCCTTCAATAACCAGTTCTACCGCAAGTCGATCGAATACATGCAGGACGTGACCGGCACTCGGCCCAGCAAATGGTGCGCGGGCTGTCATGACCACGCCGTGTTCTTCAACGGACGCTTCGATCAACCCATTCGCGAGCAGATCGACACTCCCGAAGCCCAGGCCGGACTCGGCTGCATGTCCTGTCACGCCATCGTGCACGTGGGCGGCTCCATGGGTAACGCCGATTTCACCGTGGAGTATCCTCCGCTGCATGATCTGGCTACCAACCCGAACCGTTTCATTCAAGCGTTGGACCGGTTTCTCATCTATCTCAACCCGAAACCTCACCGGGCGACGTTTCTCAAACCGTTTATGCGCGAGCAAGCGGCGGAGTTCTGCGCGGCCTGTCACAAAGTGCATCTGGACGTGCCGGTGAACAACTATCGGTGGGTGCGGGGATTCGACGATTACGACAACTGGCAGGCCAGCGGCGTTTCGGGCCAAGGGGCGCGCTCATTTTACTATCCGACGAAGTCGCAATCCTGCGCGGATTGTCACATGCCGCTGGTGGCCTCGCACGACCCCGGCAACCGCGAAGGCAAAGTGCATTCGCATCGCTTCCCCGGAGCCAATACGGCCCTGGCGATCGTGAACCGGGATGATTCCCAACTGAAGGCTACCGAAGATTTCTTGCAATCCGGGTTTATCACCGTCGACATTTTCGCGGCATCGCCGGTTGACGATCAAAAACGACAGACGGCCATGCTGCGGCGCAATGACTCGCCTCGGACGAATTCCACATTTGCGGTAGGTGAGGAGGCGGAGCAGCAAGGCGACTTGGTGATCCGCGAAGTCGGCAAGATCGCGGCTCCACTGGATTCTTCCGGTGCCAAGCTGGACGCGGGCAGAACCGTGCGCGTGGATGTCGTTGTGAGAACCAGAAAGATCGGGCACTTTTTCCCGGGCGGCACCGTGGATGTGTTTGACGCGTGGCTGGAATTGCAGGCCCGGGATGGCGATGGTCGCGTCATCTTTTGGAGCGGGAACGTTACGGATGGCGGCCGAGGTCCAGTGGAACCCGGCGCACATTTCTATCGCTCTTTTCAACTGGACGGTGACGGCAATCCCATTGACAAGCGAAACGCCTGGCAGACGCGCAGTCTGCTGTATGTCCGGTTGATTCCTCCCGGAGCAGCCGACGTCGCCCACTATCTGGTTCAGGTGCCCACGGATGTGCGCGGTCCGCTGCGGTTCACGGCCCGGCTGAACTATCGGAAGTTTGCCTGGTATTACACGCAATTCTCGTACGGCGCGCGCCCGAAAGTTGGGCAAGATCCGAGCCTGCTGGCCATCGACCACAATGGTTTGCAGTATGAATTCGGCCCGCTATTCATTCCAGCCAACGTCTCTGGAGCAATACGGGATCGAATTCCTAATCTTCCTATCGTGACGTTAGCGGAAGCGAAAGTCGCAGTGCCGCTCGGTCAGCCGGTTTGGTCGCCCGCGGTCCGCCCCGAAGATCGGGAGCGCTGGAACGATTGGGGCATCGGTCTTTTGCTGCAAGGCGATCTCAAAGGCGCCGAATATGCGTTCCGCAAAGTCACCGAGGCCGAGCCCGGATACGCAGATGGCTGGCTGAACGTCGCCAGAGCGTTGATCCAGGAGGGCGAGAACGATGCCGCCAAGCCCTACATCGCCAAGGCGCTCGAAATCGCCCCGCCATTGGGACGGACATGGTTTTTCAAGGCCTCTATCCAGAAGGCCGATGGCGACTACGACGGCGCGCTTCAATCGCTCAATCGCGTTCGCTCCCAGTATCCGCGCGATCGCGTGGTCTTGAACCAAATCGCAAGACTTCTGTTTCTGAAGCGCGAGTACACGCAAGCCATCGCAGCGCTACGCGCCGTGAATGCGGTAGATCCTGAAGATGTTCAGATGCACTATACCTGGATGCTGTCATGCCGGGGGCTCGGAGACACGGCCGGGGCCCAGCGTGAGGAACAACTGTTCCGTCGATTTAAAGCGGAAGAGTCTTCGCAGGCGCTCACCGCCCGCCGCCGCGCCGCAAGCGCGGAAGATAACAACGAGCGCCAGCCGATCCACGATCATGAAAGCGCGCTTCGATGAGCCGCGTGAAACTGATGAGGAACTGGTTACTCGTGTCCGCCGGCGTGGTAGGGGCACTCGTACTAGGCGCCCCGACGGCGCCCGACAGCGGCGTTGTTTTTACGGATGTGACCGCTCAGGCCGGGATCCACTTCACTCATAACAGCGGCCGGGCAGGAAAGAAATACTTACCGGAAACGCTGGGCTCGGGTTGCGCTTTCTTCGATGCCGACGGAGACGGCTGGCCCGACATCCTGCTGATCAACAGCAAGGACTGGACGTCCCCTGGCCGGAAGTCTCTCCCGGCGCTCTATCGCAACAACCACAACGGCACGTTTACCGACATCACGCGCGGCAGCGGGCTCGATATCGAAATGTACGGAATGGGCGTGGCCATTGCCGATTACGATAACGACGGACGCGACGACGTGTACATAACCGCGCTGGATGGCGATCATCTCTTTCACAACGAGGGAAATGGGAAATTTCGCGATGTGACCAAGGCCGCCGGCATTCAAAACGCAAACTTCGGCACTAGCGCCGCCTGGCTCGATTTCGATCGCGACGGCAAGCTGGACCTCTTCGTTGCGAACTACGTCCAGTGGAGCCCGAGCCTGGATTTGTGGTGCTCGCTCGACGGCGCGACCAAGTCGTATTGCACACCCGAATCGTACCGAGGCACGCGTTGCCGGCTATTTCATAATCTCGGAGGCGGCCGTTTCGAAGATGTCGCCGTCCAGGCGGGTGTGGGCGATCCCACCAGCAAGTCTTTGGGCGTCGCGGTCCTCGATTACAACGGCGACGGCTGGCCCGACCTCTTTGTCGCGAACGACACACAGCCGAACAAGCTGTATCGGAACAACCGGAATGGGACCTTCACCGAAGAAGGTATCGCGGCGGGGGTTGCGTACGGCGAAGAGGGCGTGGCGCGCGGCGCCATGGGCGTCGATTCCGCCGATTATGACCACAGCGGCAGGGCGCACTTGCTGGTCGGCAACTTCTCCAACCAGATGCTGGGCCTGTATCACAACGAAGGCAACGGGCTGTTCGTGGATGAGGCGCCCTCTTCGACCGTGGGACGATCCAGCCTGCTCTCACTGACCTTCGCTGTATTCTTCTTCGATTACGATCTCGATGGCTACCCGGATATCTTCACCGCCAATGGCCACATCGACGAACAAATCGGCGCTGTGCAGCCCAAAGTGAGCTATCGCCAAGCGCCGTTGTTATTTCGCAATCTAGGTGATCATCACTTCCGGAACGTGACGGCCGCGATGGGCGCCGCTTTCAATCGTCCCATCGTCGCGCGAGGAGCAGCATACGCGGATTTCGATCGCGACGGTGACCTGGACCTTCTGATCTCGACCAACAATGGACCCGCATATCTGTACCGCAATGACGGAGGCAATCGCAACCACTGGCTCTCCATCCGGCTCTCCGGCAGCAAGAGCAATCGGGATGGCATTGGCGGTGTAATTCGGCTTCAAAGCCCCTCCGGAACGCGATCGTATACGGTGCATAGCGGATCCAGCTATTGTTCGCAGAGCGATCTGGCGGCGACGTTTGGTCTGGGAAAGGACACAACGGCATCCATTGAGATCGATTGGCCCAGCGGAGCTAAGCAGTCGATCGGCCGTGTCGCCGCCAATCAGTTTTTGACTATTGACGAGAGCCGCGGCATCATTGCGCGCCAGCCGCCAGCCACTCGCCAGCAATAACCGGTTTCAGGCAGGGCAATCGAAAACATATCAGAGACTCGTTCCCCGGTGGCCGATATGTAGGCCAGAACTATGGCGGGCATCCAAATCCTCGTTGTCGAAGACAATGACATGCAATCGAAGCTGGTCAGCTTCCTGTTGCAGGAAGCCGGCCACACCGTCCAGAGCACCGCGAGCGCGGAAGAGGCGCTGGAACTTTTGCGATCATTCTCCCCGGACCTGATCCTCATGGATCTAGATCTACCGGGCATGGATGGCCTGGAGTTGACGCGTGTGCTGAGACTCGATCCGGTCCAGGCCACTACGCCCATCATCGCGCTCACCGCCTACACCGATTCATCCGATCTGGAAAGAGCCCGCGAGGCTGGATGCGACGGCAAGATCTCCAAGCCCATCGACACGGCGACCTTCGCACGCCAGGTTGGACACTACATGGGTCTCGCAATGGACCTCGTCCATGCAGACGCTCCGTGTGACAGCCACGATCTGCTGGCCGAGATCCGAAACAATTTTCTGGCTGAAGGACTGGAGCAGTGCAGCAGAATTCTGAAAGACCTCCGATCGGATCCAGGGTGCGCCATCGAGATGATACAAAGGGTGCTGCACCGTTGGGCGGGCTTAGCCGGGACCTTGGGTTTTCCCGAAATTTCCGATCAGGCGCGGAAAATTGAACCCCTGTTAACTTCGACAAGTCCCGCATGCGATGAGATCGAACGAGCCATCGAAATCGCGCGGCGAAGGTTTAGCAACGCGGCTCGCAATAGGCCGAAACTTCCCCCGGAGCTGATCACTGGCCTGACGGGTGTGCGCATCGGCCTGGTGAATTTTTCGGAGGAACAAGCCCAGCGGATCCGGAGCGCCGCACAACGCGATAGCGTTCAGGTTGTGATTGAGCAGTTGAAGAGCGAATCCATCGAAAAGCAGGCAGGCTACGGTGCGCTCGTCATCAACGAATGCGCTTTTGCCGCTCAGGCTGACCTGCATCGGCCAAAGTTGTCCATTCCTGCGGTCTTCATTTGTTCCCGGTCATCGCTGCAATCACTTTCGAAGCTGCCAGGGCATGCGTACGATTTTCTCATCGCTCCCTGGGACGCCGAAGAAGTTCTCATTCGGGTGTATCGACTCATCGTGAAGACAGCAACACGTAATCGGCCGGCGAACTCGCCCGATTCAAAGCGGCCTCGCGTTCTGATTGTCGATGACGATCCCGACCTCGTTGCCATTGTGTCTGAAACGCTGCGCCCGTTCGAGATGGACTGCGATATAGCCCGCAACGGGGAACAAGCCCTGGATGCTGTTCACCGCCGCCCGCCGGGCGCGATCATCCTGGATGTGAACCTGCTCGATTTAGATGGTTTCGAGGTCCTGAAGAGACTCCGCCGCAACCTGGTCACAAGCGGAATACCCGTCCTTCTACTGACAGCCCGACGGCAGGAGAGTGACATCGCCTGGGGATTTGGATCTGGCGCGGACGATTACGTCGTCAAACCTTTTAAACCATTGGATCTCGTCAAGCGCGTCGATAACATGATTTCCGCTCGCCGCAAGCCGCGGCTTCTCCGCTAAGGCGACCCTCATGCTGACTTCGCTATCAAAAACGCTGAAATGGCCGTTAAGAAAGAGTATGCCGCAGCCAAGCTCGACACATTCTCAGCAATCGGCGATTCTATCCCGTCTCTCAAACGCCGCCAACCCCATCCTGGGCTGGTGTAAATGGAGAGCACGAAAACCCTCCGCCCTGATAGTAGATGATGACCCCGACATTCCTCCGCTGGTGGAACTTGCCCTCGGCCGTTATGCCATCTCCAGCGATAGCGTTAATGATGGCGCCAGCGCCATTGCGCGGCTGCGGGTAGGCAGTTATGACCTGGTAATCCTGGACCTTGCCATGGGCGTGCCCACCGGATTCGACGTTCTCCTATCCTTGAAAAAGGAAGCGAAACTCAGAGAAATACCAGTCATCGTGCTGACCGGCAACGACAGTGATGAGGCGCTGGCTCGCAGTTTCGGCTACGGAGCCGACGACTTTGTGCTTAAACCGTTCAAAGCAAACGAACTGGGCATGCGGGCTTATCGGCTGCTATATCCGTTGACAGCCCGCTAGTCCCTATTCCTACCAGGGCATCTGCCGCTTGGTGTATTTGCGGCCAATCTCAGTGGCCTCCTGGCTCGCCGGACCAACCATGACGCCTTCTTTGATCATGTCGATCACATTTTTCGGATTCATGGTGTTCAGGAAAAAGATGTGGTTGGCCTTGCATGCGGCCAATACCTTGGCGCGAGCCGCGATCATTCTGGAATCGGTCTCCGCCACATTGCCGGAGCCGCGCACACCCAATGACAACGCCATGTCGCCGGGGCCCCACTCCGCGAATGCAATGCCAGGAACCTTCAAGTTTTCTTCCGCGTTCGCTAGCGCATACTTATCTTCCAGCTTCAAACCCAGCAGCAGTTCGCCGTTGGGATTGAGCGGCCAAGCGTCAGATTTATCGAGATACTCTTGCTGCGAGACGCCCCAGATCTGCGCGGCTGTCGGCGCTCCGTGGACACCCCGCCGGCCCTCACTAATCCCGTGATCGACACCCTGCTTATGAATCGGCAGGCGCACCGATTCGACGAATGCGCGAACCGCGCCCGGTGTATCCGCGTGGGTCAGGAGAACGCCATGGACGCCAGTGGCCAGTACCTGGTTGAACATCCAGGCGTTGGCGCGCACCGTGGCCTCATCCGTTCCGTTGACCGGAACGTTGACGATCACCGTAGGTGTGCGATGCCCGCTCTTGGTCGGACCGCCTGCTACCAGCCCGCGCATGTAATCGGACAGGCCTTTGACATCGAACGGGGCATGCTCCATGTCGTAGCTGATGTAGTCGGCGTAGGTCTGGGCGTCCTTCATACCCTGCTCATAGCTCCCTGTGGTTCCGGAATGCGAGCCGGTGTAGTAAATGGGCTGGCCCTGCTCCAGCAATTCGAGCGCCCGGTTTATATGTTTCGGCTTATACGCCGGCGTCTGAGCCAGGATAGTCGCAACGCCCGTGACCAGACAGAGACTTGCAGCTAGACAAAACAGTGTGGATTTGAAGTTCTTCATGCAATTTCCTCAGCGCCATTCAGTATACACCCAGAGTGGCTATCGAAACGAAAGCCCCCTCTCTTGTGGAACTAGTTAAATTAGGGTGTTTATGGCCGACACGAGACGGATTTTCACGAACGTGGAGCGTTTTGGCCACCCTGCATGGCCGCTTCTAGCTGCGATTTTGTGCATCGGAGTCTCGCGGTATGCAGCAGAGCTTCTGCCGGAACTGGTGAAATCCGCGGCTGCGGGACCCATGTTCGGCAACGAGAATTTTCCACCTTCCGGTGATGGCACGTTCGCAGTCCACTCGACGAATACCGCAATCAAAATGCTGTCGCAGAAAATCGCTCTCGCCAAATATACCGACTATCGGGTCAGCTTTGAGATTACGCAAATATCAGGTTCCGGAACGATTGTCGTGGACTTTACCGGTGACAAATACGACAACGATGAACAGGAGTTTCATCTGCTGGTCTCGCCAGCAGATGCGCCGATGCAGGTGGATCGAGTGCTGAACTCAGGAGATGCGCCAGAGTATGCCAGCTTGCGGATCTACTCCTCTGACGCGATCAAATTCACGGTTCGCAAGCCGCTGATTACGTATCATGCGCCTCCCTTGAGGTTGCTGGAAGAAGCCTCGTTCTTATTCGCTTTGCTGTCTGCGGCGCTGGGCGCTCTCCAGTCGCGGGGACGCTGTGGGCGAAAGCTAAGTAAGTTCGTGGTCCGGCTAAATCAGCGCTTGACGAAGCCTGGTGTTCTGCTCGCCACCAGGCGCATTGGACAAGTTTGGCCAGCGGTTCTAATGGCGGGCTTGGCCGTTTGGACTGTGGGAACGATGGGGTTCATCGTACGGAGAGCTTACGTTCCAATTCCGTGGGCAGATGCATGGGACACCTGGCGATTGTTTGTCGTGGTGGGCGAGCGCTACTCGGCTCAACTGATGTTTTATGAACACGTCGACCATCGCATTACGGTTCCCAGGCTATTCTTCATGATCGATCACTATCTGTTTCAAGCCCGCAATGTCTTCGTTCTGGTTTCGTCATTCGTATTGCAACTCATTCACGCGGTTCTTATCGGGCGCATTGGCGTGCGCTCCGGCATCCGTGGCTGGCCCGCGGTTCTGATAAGCGCCGGGGTGGTGGCGAGTATGTTCTCGGCTCAGCAATTCGACAACTTCACTTTGGCCTTTCAGATTCAGTTCATATGCGTGTACTTGTTTGCGACACTGGCCCTCGCCTTGCTGGCGCAGGCTTCCATAACAATGCAGGATGCGCACTCCGGGACTGTGGTGAACTGCTCGTGGGTCCTGCTTGCCTGCCTGGCGGCCACGGCGGCGACCTACTCGATGGGAAACGGAATCCTGGTGTGGGGAGTGCTGGGAGTACTGGCGCTTGTTCTGGCGCTGCCCCGCGTGTGGGTGCTCGTGTTGCTGGGGTGCGCGGCTTTGGTCGCGACGGCATATTTCCGGGGCTACCAGCCTTCAGGTGTCGCGAAGCCATGGGAGTCCACTCGCGCGTTTTCCAGGTTTGCGATCTTTGCAGGCACCTTCATCGGCTCGCCAGTGGACCAAATTGGCACCGATGTTCTGAAGATGTCGGGCGTAACATCCGACAGCGATTTGGGAGCACTTGAGCGAGACCGCGTACTACTGGCTTGCGCAATGGGCCTGGTGGGCGATTTGCTCGTCATCGGCCTTTGGATATCTTCCTTCCGCCGCCGCGGCTGGAACGTGTGGCAACTAGTCCTGCTCTACAATTGCCTGTTTATCGTAGCTACGTCTGTGGTTGTCGCGCTGGGCCGAATGTCGGGCCCCCGTCTGAGCGAGGCCATGACGTCACGGTACACCACACCTGCCTACGTGTTCTGGTCGCTGCTCTTGGTTTTGCTGTACTCGCGCTTCCATAGGGCGCCTGATGCAAGGCCATTCCAGATGATGGCCGTTAACTGGGCCTTATGCATTACAATCTTGTTAGCTATTGCAATTTATCAACCCGAGAAATTCGAATTTGCGCACAAGCGGGCGCCGGGCGTCATGGATGCGGAAATGGCGATAGGAACTGGGGTGTATGATTTTGAGACCTGGCGTACCATTTATCACACGCCACCAGATATACTGGACGCGGTTGCTTATCTGAAATCCCATCGGCTGTCAGTCTTTTCCGAGAAATGGACCAATTGAATCGGGCAACCGCTCAATGGCAGGTTGCGGGTCAACTCTGGAAATGCCTGTAGCGGAGTCTTTGACGCGGCGATTCCGGTTCGATCCTGGAGTCCTGGTTGGCACGTCGCGGGTTGGGCATGGGACCAGGAGGCCGGACAAGTGCCCGAAATGATCGTGATCACGGATTCGGCAGGCACGATCGTCGGCGCTGCCAAGTTTATTCTTGAGCGCCCTGACGTAGTCAAGATCCATCCGTCCCTACCCAAGGTGATTGGGTGGTCCGGCTTTGCTCGCGGCAGTGGCCAGCAGAAACTTTCAGCTTTTGCAATTCGGACCGACGGTAGGACGGCCAGCGCGGTTGGTGATTACGTCACCACCCAAGACAAGGAGCCCTAAGAAAGTAAGGCTCGATGAACTCTATAAACGGATAGCCCTTGTGCTCACCGAGCCGGGGGATTAGAATTGGATGTTTTCGAGCGGCTACGGCCGCGGGAAGGAACTCATGAAAAAGAATCTGCAATACTCGATGAGCCTGACAGTCGCGATGGTGGTGGCGGCCGGTTGGCTGGCGATTTCGGCATTTCCGGCAACCGACGACAGTTCGGCCTCTGTCAAGGCGTTCGTCGGAGCGCGCATCATCGAGGGAACCGGCAAAGCGCCCATCGAGAACGCGACCCTGGTCGTCCGCAATGGCCGCATTGAAGCAGTGGGGACGTCCGTAAAAGTGCCCGCCGGCGCGCAGCGGATCGATGCCGCAGGTAAAACCATCATTCCCGGATTGGCCAGTGGTCACAGCCACATCTTCGCCGCTAGCCAACTCGAGCGCTATGCCCGCTACGGGATTACCAGCGTCATGAGCTTGGGCGGCGATAACGAAATTGCAATTCGCGACCAGCTTCGGACCGAGCATCCCGCTGGCTACGCGCACCTCTTCATCGCCGGACCGATCGTGGTCTCTAAGACTCCTGAGGATGCCCGCAAAGCCGTCGATTTAGTCGCTGCCGCGAAGACCGATATCGTAAAGTTTCGCCTGGACGACCAGCTTGGCAAGGCCACTAAGATGTCTCCCGAGGTCTACACGGCGATCTTCGATGAGGCCCACAAGAAAGGAATGCGCGTGGCGGTGCACGTCGTCGTTCTTTCCGACGCCAAGGCCGTTTTGAAGCTGGGCGCCAATATGATCGCCCACAGCGTGCGTGATCAGGACATCGACGACGAGACCATCGCACTTCTGAAAAAGAACAGGGCGGTCTATTGCCCCACTTTCACGCGCGAGCTTTCCACCTATATTTATGGGGAAAAGCCAGCGTTCTTGCTTGATCCTTTCCTGCTGAAGAACGCCGACCAAGCCGAGTTGGCCAAGGTTCAAGACCCAGCTTTCCAGGATAAGATGCGTAACGACAAGGGTGGCCAATGGTACAAGGAGCACCTGCCGGTGGCAATGCGGAACATGAAGAAGGTGTTCGACGCCGGCGTTCCGGTTGTAATGGGAACAGACAGCGGCGCCCCCACGGGCCGCTTCCAGGGATATTTTGAGCACGTCGAACTGGAATACATGGTCCAGGCCGGACTCACTCCCATGCAGACGCTGGTGGCATCCACCTCCAACGTGGCGAAATTCCTGCGTCAGTCTGACCTCGGGACACTCGAGCCGGGCAAGTCAGCCGACCTGGTGGTGCTCAACGCCAACCCGCTCGACGACATCAAGAACACACGCAAAATCGACTCGGTGTACATCGCCGGAAATCGTGTTTCGGACAAGTAAGCGAGAATGAAGTTTTGTTTGTTCCTGTTACTTCGTAGAGGACACGAACGCCATTCGTTAAAGGACCAGGTAGATTAGATATGGAGAAGTTGATGCCAAGACTCTGTCGTTTTGCGACGCTGGCGGCTCTCGCGGCCTGCTTATTTTGGATGGCCTCACCCGCCCGGGCGCAATCGGGAGCCAAGAACGGAGAGTGGCGCACTTATGGCGGCGACCTCGGCAGCACTCGCTACGCGCCGCTCGATCAGATCAACGCGAACAATTTCAACCAGCTCGAAGTCGCGTGGCGATTCAAGACGGACTCGCTCGGGCCGCGCCCCGAGTTTCAGTATGAAGGCACTCCGCTGTTTGTTCACGGCACGCTGTTTGTGACCGCCGGCACGCGTCGCGCGGTTGTCGCCCTGGACGCCAAGACCGGTGAAATGCTGTGGATGCACAGCGAAAATGAAGGAAAACGCGGCGAAAGCGCCCCCCGCCAGCTGTCCGGCCATGGCGTTGCCTATTGGACCGACGGCCGTGAAGAACGCATCCTTTACGTTACGCCAGGTTATCGGCTGATCGCCCTCGACGCCAAGACCGGCGTGCCCGTTCCGACCTTCGGGAATAAGGGCATCGTGGATCTCAAAACGGACGACGATCAGGAGATGGACCTCGTCACGGGCGAGGTCGGCCTGCATTCCACGCCCATCGTGGCGAAAAATGTCGTGATTGTCGGGGCCGCACACATGGAAGGCGGCGCGCCCACCAGCAAAAGCAATGTGAAGGGCTTTGTCCGCGGATTCGACGTCCGCACCGGCAAGCGCCTTTGGATCTTCCACACTATTCCAAGGCCCGGCGAATTTGGCATCGACACTTGGCTGAACGATTCGTGGTCCTATACCGGCAATACCGGTGTTTGGGGACAGATTTCGGTAGACGAGGATTTGGGCTTGGTATATCTGCCGGTGGAATTGCCGACCGGCGATTATTACGGTGGGCATCGGCCGGGTAACGGGCTATTCGGCGAGAGCTTAGTCGCGGTCGATCTTCAAACCGGGAAGCGCAGATGGCATTACCAACTGGTGCATCACGGGCTGTGGGATATGGATATTCCGGATGCGCCAATTCTCTGCGACATCAATGTCAACGGACGAGCCATCAAGGCAGTAGCGCAGCCGACCAAACAAGCTTTCCTCTATGTTTTCGATCGAGTGACCGGCCAGCCGGTCTGGCCGATCGAGGAACGTCCTGTACCGAAGGGCGACGTGCCAACCGAGTGGTATTCGCCCACGCAGCCGTTTCCTACCAAGCCGCCGGCCTACGACAATCAGGGCGTGTTGCCTGAAAGCCTGATCAATTTCACGCCGGAGCTCCACGAGGAAGCGCTGAAGCTGGTTTCAAAATACAAGATCGGGCCGATATTCACGCCGCCGGTCGTGAGCAAACCGGACGGACCGCTTGCAACCTTGGTCTCGCCGGGAGCGCAAGGCGGCACGAACTGGCCCGGCGGATCTTACGATCCGGAGACTCACACCCTGTACGTGTTCTCGCAAAGCGCGATCGCCGTGCTGGGGCTCATTCCGCCTCCTACTCCGCAAGTGTCCGACATGGATTACATCATGGGACTCACAGGATCAACGCCTCGGCCGCGAAGAGCAATGGGCGCAGCTCCGCCTCCTCCCGAGCCCACATCACCGGGACGTGGTGGACGCGGCGGTGGTGGCTTTGGGGGAGTCACCGTGCAGGGCCTACCGCTGTTGAAGCCGCCCTATGGGCGCATCACGGCCATCAATCTGGACAAGGGCGATATCACCTGGCAGATCGCTCATGGCGAAACATCTGACAACATCAAGAACCATCCGGCTCTCAAAGGCCTGAATATTCCGCGCACTGGCCGCCCAGGTTTAATCGGCGTGCTAACCACCAAGAGCCTGGTAATTGCCGGTGAGGCCGGTTTCTTCACGACTCCATCGGGCGTCCGCGGTGCGATGCTGCGAGCCTACGATAAGGCCACCGGTAAAGAAGTCGGCGCAGTATACATCCCGGCGCCCCAGAGCGGCTCTCCCATGACTTACATGCTCAATGGCGAGCAATACATCGTCCTCGCCATCGGCGGCGGCAACTACTCTGGTGAGCTGGTCGCGTTCAAGCTGCCGACCTCTTCGTAATGCGCAAGGTCGTACTCGGCCTCGGCATCAGTATCGATGGTTACATCGCCCGCCTGAACGGCGCAGTCGACTTTCTGTTCATGCCCAAGGATTATTCGATGGCGCCGTTCTTCGCCACCGTCGATACAGCCATCATGGGCCGCAAGACACTCGATGACGCGCTCAAGATGGGCGGATCGTTCGGCGGTTCGTCAATGAAGACCTATGTTTTCTCCCGTTCCAAGCCGCCGGGGGAACGGGACGGTGTGATATTTACCAACAAATCGCCCGCTGCTCTCGTCAGTCAGCTTCGTAAGCGTCCCGGAAAACACATCTGGTTGATGGGCGGCGGCGAACTCGCGCGCGATTTCCTCAAAGCCGACTTGGTGGATGAATTATATATAGGCATGGTTCCTGTCTTGCTCGGCGAAGGCATTCCACTATTCCCTCCCGGCTTCCCGCAGCGTGACTTCGCCCTGGTTGAAAACAAGACCTACTCGAAGGGCTTGATCGCTTTAAAGTACAAACGCCTTAGGACCAAATCCAAACGAAAGACTCACTAAACTGGATGAAGTTTGCACTCATCTCTTTTCTGCTCGCGGTCGGCTCGTGTTGTGCGGCCGATCTGACGGGCAATTGGGTGGCTGCCATTCCTAACGCGGACGGCTCGCCGCGGAAGACCTATTTCGATCTCAAGCAGGACGGATCGCGCATCACCGGCCACATTCGGGTGACACAGTTTTACTACACGATCAAGGAAAGCACTGGCGGCTCTGACGGCTTCACTCTGACCGGCAGCATGCTGGACGGGCGTGATGAGCGAGTCGTCAAGTATGAAGGAAAACTGATCGGCGACGAGCTACACATGGGTACGCGCCGGCAGCCGGATGCGCCGTTGATCGAAATGGTGGCCGTCCGCGCGCCCGCCGGCGAAGGAGCTTATCCGGCACGCCTTCCACTTCCGGCGCTGCACAAAGTTCCCTACAACGGCCTCGCGAAAACTCCGCCGATGGGGTGGAACAGCTGGAACAAGTTCGCGGGCCGCGTGGATGACGCTGCAGTACGCGGAATGGCCGACGCTATCGCCGCCAACGGTATGAAGGACGCCGGCTACGTTTACATCAACATCGACGATACCTGGGAGGGTGATCGCGACGCGCAAGGCAACATTCAAACCAACAAGAAATTTCCGGACATGAAGGCGCTGGCCGATTACGTCCACAGCAAGGGTCTGAAGATCGGCATCTATTCCTCGCCCGGTCCTAACACCTGCGCCGGTTACGAAGGCACTTACGGTCACGAACAACAGGACGCGCGAACCTACGCGGCGTGGAATATCGATTATCTGAAGTACGATTGGTGCGGCGCCCGCAATCTCTACACCGATGACGAAATGCAGGCTGTGTATCAGAAGATGGGCGACGCTTTGCGTGCCTCCGGCCGGCCGATCGTTTACAGCCTCTGTCAGTATGGGCGCGCTGACGTCTGGAAATGGGGACTAGAGGCCGGTGGCAATCTTTGGCGCACTACCGGCGATATCCGCGACACCTGGGAATCGATGGCCAGGATCGGCTTCAACCAAAATGACCTCGCGCCCTGGGCCGCGCCCGGACATTGGAACGACCCGGATATGCTCGAAATCGGCAACGGCGGCATGAATGACGATGAATACCAGACTCACATGAGCCTCTGGTCGATTCTTGCGGCGCCGTTGCTGGCGGGCAACGATCTGCGGAATGTTTCGCCGTCAATTCTGGCGATTCTGACCAACCGCGAAGTGATCGCTATCGACCAGGACAAAGACGGCAAGCAGGGCCGTCGCGTCTGGAAATCCGGAGACCAGGAGATCTGGGTCCGCGATCTGGCCGCGGGCGATCATGCCATCGCGGTATTTAATCGCGCGGCGGATTCAGCGGTCGTGACGGTGAAGTGGTCGGACCTCGAGATGAAAACGCCTTCGCACGGCCGAGATTTATGGACGCACAAAGACGTCAGCCTGCAAGGGGCGCAGTACGTTGCGAATGTGCCTCCGCACGGTGTCGTGTTATTGCGCGTCCATTAGAGCAGTTCCGAATCATATTTCTGAAAGACCGCTCGAAGACTCGCTGGGCTTCGGTCTTGCATCTTATGGATTTCTTGAATCAGCCGATAGATGTTCGCGGTCATTACAAGCAGGTATCGCGTCGGCTCCGCTCCCGGATTCCAGTAGGTGTGCGCGGCTCCGCTCGGGACGAATACGCTCGATCCAGCGCGCGCCTCGATCACATCCTGGCCCCGCTGAACGCAAAGAGTGCCGTCCAGGACATACCAGGCTTCGTCGTCGTTGTGGTGAAGGTGCATCGGAGCAATCAGGCGCGGAGGCCCCGCAGGACCCCCTGGATCGCGCCACTCAGCGATCACGAACGCATCGCTGATGGAACCGATGACGCCTCCCGCAAGCGGCGGCGCAATGATCCGTGCGCTCAATCCGGTGTCGCGCGCGGTGCCCATCAGGTTGTGTGGTTGCGTTGCAGCAGGCTGTTGTAGGCTTGGCGCACAAATCCCGCGGCTGGCCGCGCCTTGCCCCATTGGCCATCCAGGTCCTTCGTCGGAGCCGAGGCGATCACTTCATCGACTGTCTTGCCCTGTTTGGCCATGGCAGCCAGACGATCGTGAACGGTGTGCAACATATCGCGGCTGGCCCTCAGGTCGTCTTTGGAAGCCAGCCCGCCGTGGCCGGGAATCACTCGCGTTTTCGCGTCGCCCACCTTCAGCATCACGTCGCAAGCCCCCGCCATCCCACCGATCCAGCCGCCGGTCGAATAGTCAATCACCGGGTACATGCCTGAAAACAACAGATCGCCGGTGTGCAGAACGTTCGCCTTGGGCAAGAACAGGTACGAGTCGCCGTCCGTGTGTCCATCCGCGAAATGCGTGTACTCGATCTTCTGTTTCCCAAAGGTCAGTCTGCCGCCCTTGGTGAACGTGTCCGCAGGCAAGCCTTCCGGCTTCAAAGGATCGAACGAGCGATTCAGCGCCTCGGAGTAGACTTTCGTGCTGAGCCGCTTGTTCACATTCTCATGCGCGATGATCTTTGCTCCGCTCTTCCCGAGTGCCTCGTTGCATCCCACATGGTCGAAATGCCAATGCGTGTTGAACAGAATCCGGACCTTGTGAGCATCCACTTCTTCCACCGCCTTCAGCATGTCTTCGGTGCGGTTCGGAAGTCCGCCATCGATCATCATCAGGCCATCGGGCGCTATCACAACGGCGACGTTTCCGCCATCGCCCATGAGCACGGCCAGATCCTCGGTGAGCTTGCTGGCCTTGATTGGCGGTGGCGCCGGCGCCGCTTGCCCGAACGCCGAGTAGGTGCCGAACGCGGAGTAAGTGAAGGTTACGCCCGCTGCGCCGCCTACCAGCGCCTGCAAGAAGTCACGACGATTGGAATAAATTGGCATAGACGCAGGATAGCGCAAACCGTGATTCGTGTTCGAGCTTCAGTCTGCCCGAGTGATCAAATACTGCCGGATCGCCCAAATAAGGCCCGCTACCAGCAGCAGCGCCAGCGTGCTCCAGGGTGCAAAAGGACACATCGACGTGTAGCCCAGGTCGTTCTGTCTAGGCGCTGTGAACGGAAGCAGCGTCAGCGCTGCGAGGCCGGCGAAAAGGAGGGCCAAGCCGAACAGAATAGTATTGGATGGTTTTTGCCGTACGCTATCCTTGATCTGCTGGGTCATTGAGCGACCACCGCCGGCTTATGCTCCTGATCGAAAATTCGCGAAACGATCACGCCCACTACGATCACTACCAGGCACCCCACCACGTTGTACCAAAGGAATGAAATCTTGGTGAACAGGTCGGCCGCGAAGATCGCTGCTTCGCCAGCCAACACCCCGCAAAACGCGCCGTTCGCGCCCACGCTCTTGAAGCAAAATGCCAGCACGAAAACGCCCAATAACCCGCCATAGAATAGCGATCCGATGATGTTCACGGCCTGAATCAGCGCGCCGAAATTTCTCCCGTACTGCGCAAATCCAATTGCGAACAGCCCCCAGAACAGGTTGGCGAAGCGAGACGCCATCAAGTAATGATGATCCGTTGCACTTCGATTGATGTGCCTCCGGTAAATGTCGATCACGGTGACGGTAGCTAGAGAATTGATCTCGCCGGAAGTGGACGACATCGCCGCCGAGAAGATCACCGCGATAATCAGCCCCACCAAACCGGCCGGAAGATACCGTGTCACGAACGAGAGAAAAATGTAATTGGTATCGTCGAAATCTTTTCCGACTAGCTGCTCCCCGGCGGCGTGTGCATTACCCAGCTCGCGCTCCGCGCTCTGAAACCGGCGGATGGTCGTCTCGACTGCCGCCTTGTCGCCGTTGCGGTTGGCCTCCAGATATTCTTGCGCCGCCTTTTTGCGATTCGCGAAAACCTGCTCATAGCGCTGTTCCACCGCCGCGTAGCGCGGATCTCGCTGAACATTCTTCAACTCCACCGGCTGGAACAGCACCGGAGGCCTGTCAAAGATAAAGAACACAAACACCATCGCGCCGATGAACAGGATGAAGAACTGCATCGGGATCTTCGCCATGGCGTTGAAGATCAGGCTCAGCCGGCTCTGGGCGATCGATTTTCCGGTCAAATAGCGCTGCACCTGCGACTGGTCGCAACCGAAGTACGCCAAAGCCAGAAACATTCCGCCCACCACGCCGCTCCAAACGTTATACCGGTCGTTCCAATCGAAGTGAAATGTAACGGCATTCAGCTTCCCGGCGGCGCCCGCCAGCGAGACGGCATCGGAAAACGAAACACCCGACGGCAGCAGATGGATAGCCATGAAGAGCGCGATCACCAATCCGCAGAGAATCAAGCTCATCTGCTGCACATCGGCCCAGGTAACAGCTTTGATGCCGCCGATGGACGTGTAGGTAATGACCAGCAGGCCCATCATGATCGTGGTCCAACGGTCGGACCATCCCAGGATGATGGAAAGCACCACGGCCGGAGCGTAGAGCGACAATCCAGCCGCCAATCCGCGCTGGATCATAAAGAGCACACTGACCAGCGCACGCGTCTTCGCGTCGAACCGCTGCTCCAGGTATTCGTACGCCGTGTAGACGTTCGCCCGGTGAAAGATGGGAACTGCGGTGGCGCAAAGAATTACCATTGCGAGGGGAAGCCCGAAATAAAATTGCACGAACCGCATGCCATCGGTATAGCTTTGGCCCGTGGTGGAAATGAAAGTTATCGCGCTGGCCTGGGTGGCCATGATCGAAAGCCCCATGGCGTACCACGGCATCGATTTGCCGGCTAACAGAAATTTGTTGACTGTAGTGCTGCCACGGCCGCGATAAAGCCCGTAGCTGACGATGAAAGTCAGCCACGCGAACATCACCACCCAATCGAGTGGTCTCATGGAGCGTAAGCCCGCGAGAAAAAGTAAAAGCCGGTAATCACAACCGCCAGGTAGCAGACCACGAAAATGTAAACGTTGCGCCAGGAACCCAAGAATGGCGGCGGTTCCTCAACCGTTCTGCGTGCCTCCTGTTCCGGCGTTTCGCTCACAGGGTCTTTCCGGCGCTCAGCAGATTCGCAAAAATGCGGAAGGCGCCCGGGACTCCAGCTCGCAACTCCCTAAACCAGGCGAATGCCGTGAACACGTAAACCCCTTTTCCATAGCGTGTGTAGAGCGTGCCGCCTAGCAGCGGCTTTTCCCCGGGATCGTGAGTTTCAAAAAGCGGCTGGTAATGCGAATCCCACTTGGATGCGAAATAGAGCCCGCGCTCCTGTACCCAGCCTTGGAAATCTCGCGGTGTAATTTCGTTCGGCTTATGCAGCAGCGGGCTGGCCGGGTTGGGCAATTGGACCGGCGCATCTTCCACCGTCACCCGGTCAAGGCCCTCGGTGATCGGATAGGGGCCGAGGCGCGCCAGATTAGGGTCCACTGCATTTGGGTCGGCGCCGGGGCCACCTAGCGCCGGAAAATTGTACTGCGCTACCAGCGTCCCGCCGCCCTTCACATATTCCAGCAGCCGTTCCTGGTTGGCTCGCAGGTCCGGACGCGTATTGTACGCGCGCACCCCCGTTACAATGGCGTCAAAGCGCTGCAGATTGCCGTGGCCCAACTCGCTCGGGCCCAGCGAAACCACGTCGGCTCCCAATTGCCGGAGCGCTTCAGGAACCTCATCCCCCGCTCCCATTACGTAGCCGATGGTTTTCGCCAATAGCTGAACGTCGGCGCGCACCAATTTAGTCTGAACCGGCGGAAACAGCACCTGCGTCGGAATGTGCGGATAACTGATCGTCTCCATCCCTACAGAAATGCTACGGTCGCCAACCCTCGCATTCGCTTGTAGCACTGCCTGGTTGTCGCTCGAGGGCGGTGTGACGCGGAAAGAACGCGCACCTTCCAGGCCGGCGTCGGACAAGCGGAAATGCTGCGCCGCTGGCGTGACGTTCCAACCCGCCGGCGCCTGAACCCGCACCTCCCCGGCCGCTTCCGGCACGTTCGTCTTTACCTGAAGCTCAATGCTCCGCGCTGACGCGCTCGGAAACAGCAAGGCTGCTTGCGGCCATTGCAATGCGACGGGCGGTTCCACCACCACCGGTCTGGTCCGCTCCCCTTGTGCGCGTTCGATGTAACGATACAGCACCGGCCGCTCCTCTTCCACGTCCTGCGATTCGATTCGCAAATGAAAATGCGCGCGAAACAGAGGTGGATTCTCGGGTAAGCCGATTAACAATTGATCCGTAACGGTGTACGTCTCGCCTTGCTTGGGCTCGCGCAGCCAATACGGTTGTGAGAACGGCTCCGTGCCAGGAACAGTGACTGCTAGAGAAAACGTCTTAGGTTCGTTGAATAGGAGAGTGCCAGAGTCCGCATCCTTTGCGGTGGCGGTTGCGATTCCGTCCACGTTAACAGATTCCACTTGGGTCGCGATCCGCTCCCGGCTGAGTGTTGTTACTCGAAACTTCAACGCGCCTCCGGGCACGACGCCAAACTTGTCCGACGTCGCGTCCAGCCACAGCCCGGAACACAGCGCGATGGTTTCGTCCAACTGGCGTCGCTTGACATCCACCACCGGCTGGTGCAATTCGGCCAGCAGTTTTCTCGCCTTCAGCAACAGCGGCACGGTCTTGTCCGGATGCTCGGCGTCGAAACTGGCCGCCGCGTCAGCCAGAATCTGTCCCACCGCCGCACCACCAGGAACGCGGTTCCAGGTGAGATCGATTCCGTCAAAGAGTCCCTTCGTGGCCGGCTCACCCGCCACCATGACCAGATAATTCTTGGCCGATCCCGGACGTTCAGCCGCACCCATTCCCTGGCTCCGATGCATGCTTCGAGACATGCCTGCGATCTCCGCGTAGGAATGTCCCAATACCGGATCATATTCGCCGGGATCCACCACCATCTTGTCTTTGATTTTCGCGAGCTCTGCTTCCTGCTCTTTCGTAAACGCAAAAGCGTTCCACACCAAGCGCGTGGCCTGCCAGGGCTGAACCCATCGCAACTGCTCCGGGAATCGCTTAGGATCGGCCGCAGCCGAAAACGCCTCCTTACCGAGGATGGCGGACGCCTGATGCTGCCCGTGACCATCGCGCGCGGTGCCGGTAAAGCGCAGCACGATCACGTCCGGCTGGAAGCGCCGGATGATCCACACCACGTCGCTGAGAATTTTCTCGTGCCCCCACTTCTCAAATGCTTCCTGCGGTGTCTTGGTGAAACCGAAATCAATGGCCCGCGTGAAAAACTGCTCGGCGCCGTCGATTCTACGAGCCGCCAATAATTCCTCCGTGCGGAGAATGCCCAGTTCGTCGCCTTGTTCTGTGCCGATCAGGTTCTGCCCGCCCTCCCCGCGCGTCAGAGAGAGATAGCCGGTCCGCAATTTAGACCCGCGCGCGAAGTAGGCAAGTAAGGCTGTGTTTTCGTCGTCCGGATGAGCAGCGATCATCAGGACGCTCCCAACAACGTTCAACCGTTCTAACGAGAGTTTGAGCTCCGCCGCTCCAGCCAAATCACGTTGCGCCCAACACGGTGTAACATATATTACAATCAAACTTAGAAGCGCAGCGACTAATCTGGTACCTGAAATGCATCGATATAGAGAGAGGGTCACGTATATTAAACATAATACGTGACCCGGGCACTTCGGGGGGGAGTTAGGGGTATGGAAGGTGAAACGAAGCCAGCGGGCACCTGGTGGAATAGCACCAGAAACTGGATGCGAAGCGGGCTTTCACGAAAGCCCACCGAGCCGCGGATCGGTCTGGCGCTCGGCGGAGGATTTGCTCGAGGGATCGCGCACGTAGGGGTTCTTCGAGTACTTGAGCAGAACAAGATTCCGATCTCTGTCATTGCCGGCGTGAGTTCCGGGTCCATCGTTGCGGCCGCCGTGGCCGGCGGCTCCAGTGCGGATGAAATTCAACAGGTCGCTCTGTCCATGAAGTTTCGGGATTTCGCACGCTGGACGCTCAGTTTTTTGGGATTGGCTGGAAGCGATCGCATGATTACGTTTCTTACGAGGCTGCTGAAGGCCAACAAGTTCGAAGATATGCGGCTGCCGCTGGCTATCGTCGCAACGGACTTGAGTTCTGGACGGCCGGTGACTTTCCACGATAAGGGAGACGTAGTGATGCCTATTCGAGCCAGTTGCGCGTATCCCGGGCTGTTTCTTCCCATTCGTTATCAGGGCCGGCTACTGGTGGATGGTTTTGTCAGTATGGAAGTGCCCGCCGAGCCCCTTCTGCAGATGGGCGCGGATCGAATCATTTCTGTCGCCATCCCGAATCAGGAAGGCACGGGCGATTACGGCAACATGTTGTCCGTGGTAAGCCGTTGCTTCCAAATCATGAGCGGACGAACTCAAAACAGTTGGCGTCGCTACTCGAACGTCGTGATCGCTCCTCCGGTGGCGGACATGTCATGGGACTCATTCGCTAATGCGAAAAGGCTGATCCAGTTGGGAGAACAGGCCGCGCACGCGGCGATGCCCGCTATTCAGAGATGGCTCGCGTCACCCAACTTTGCTCCCGATCCTCACGCCAAAACCCTACCGCTCAAGTCGTCCTTTGGCGCGGTCACGGCAACATCCGGCCACGCTCCTTCGACCACACAGATACAATCTTAAAGTAGATGGAAAAAATCATTAATGGGTAATGTCGCAACATCACCGGAAACGCGCGTACTAATCGCGGACGATGAGGAAAATCAACGAGCCGGACTGGCCAAGATGATCCAGTCTTGGGGCTTTGCCGTGGAGACTGCCGCGGACGGCCAGGAAGCGCTGGAGAAGCTGGGCCAGATACCGGTCCACGTCCTGGTATCCGATCTCATGATGCCCCGCATGGACGGCTTCGAGCTCCTCAAACGCTTGGGAGCGCAGGGCAATATGCCGCCCACCATTGTGCTGACCGCCTTCGGAAATATCGAGACTGCGGTACAGACCATGCATGATCTGGGCGCGTTTTGGTTTCTCGAAAAACCCATTCAGCCGAGCGCTCTGAAAGTTCTGCTGGAGCGCGCTGCTACGCAGAGCCGGCTTACCGAGGAAACGGAGCGCCTGCAGCGCCAACTCTCTTATCAGGGCGTTCTGGTGGATATGGTCGGCATCTGCTCGTCCATGCAACAGGTGTTCTCGATGGTCCGGCAAGTGGCGCCTTCCAAGGCGCCCGTCTTGGTAACGGGTGAAAGCGGCACAGGTAAGGAACTGGTAGCTCGCGCGGTGCATCATCTCAGCCCGCGCCGGAATGGCCCGTTTGTGGCCATCAACTGCGCGGCGCTGCCGGAAACGCTGATGGAAAGTGAACTGTTCGGACATGAGAAAGGCGCCTTCACCGGCGCGGTCGAGCGCCGGGCCGGTTGTTTTGAGCTGGCCCAGCACGGCACCCTTCTGCTTGACGAGTTGGCCGAAATGCCGGTCGGAACGCAGGCCAAACTGCTGCGCGTGCTGGAGGACTCTTTCGTCCGCAGGCTGGGTGGCAAGAACGAAATCGCAGTCGACGTGCGCGTGGTCGCCTCCACCAATAAGGTGCTTGAGGAGGCGCTACGCAAGGGTGAGCTTCGCGAAGATCTGTACTATCGGCTTAACGTGTTTCAAATTGGATTGCCCGCTCTCCGCCAGCGGGAAGGCGATCTTCCTTTGCTCACTGAAGCGCTTATCGAAATGCTGAATAAGAAGCACGAGACGCGCGTAGTGGATGTTGCTCCGGATGTGGTGGACCAGTTCAAACGCTATTCCTGGCCCGGGAATGTCCGTGAGCTTCGCAATGTCTTGGAACGTGCCGTCATCGTTGCTGGGGAGGGCACTATTACGACCCATCATCTTCCGCGCGATTTTGGAGTGGCGGCCGGCGCCCGTCCGCCGCAGCAGGTGATGGAGCCCGACGCTGTGCGGCTTCCGGTCGGTACTACTGTCAACGAAGCGGAGAAGGCTTTGATTCAGATCACGCTGCAGCACACCAAGAACAACAAGACGCGCGCGGCTGAGATCTTGGGGATCAGCCTCAAGACCCTCTTCAATAAACTGAAAGAGTACGGGGCCGCGGAAGCAGAAGCCGGTTCCAGTTCTTAGAACTATCCGAGTAAGTGAATGTCTCTTAAAGCTCGGCTCCGAGTCGCGATCGTTGCGCTGGTCACGCTGGTTGTAATCGGGATGTCCGCCCTCTACCTTTATGACTTCACCCGCATGACCTTCCACGCCGCCTCCGAGCGCGCCGGCTTGGTTGCGGACGAGGTCAAGGGGAATCTGGTGGATCGTCTAGATCGCGAGACCGCCGCGCGCGGCGTTCATCCGGGAGCGCTGCAGGAATGGAAAGCCAATTGGTCTCGGGTCGTCAGCACCGACCCCAGCATCGCGGAGATGCTCAAACGCACGCTCGCCAGCGCGGATCTGGTAGTTGCCATCTTGGTTACCGACGATCAGGGCCACGTCTTGGCGGCCTCGAGCCCGGATCTTGTGCATACCACGCAAAAGCCAGCCGAGGATTTCCGTGATCTGCTGGCCCGCAACTGGATCGTGAACCTCTGGGACCTGATGACCCGCCGCGAGGACTATACCACCACGCGGACTCTGGGAGTGGAGCCCTACAAGCAGCCTTTCTTCAACATCACAGTCGTCATTCGATCGGTGCTCCTGAAACATGCGGTTCAACCCGCGCTGCAGGTTCTCGCGCTCACCTTCGGCTCAGCGCTGTTCATCTCGATTTTCCTGGGCACGGTGTTGCCGACTGTGATTCTCGATCCACTGCAGCGCGTCAGCCGCAGTATCGACCTGATCCGCACGGGCCAGTTCGATACCTCTACCCTAGCGCTGCCGCGCGAAGCGAGCGAATTCGCCGCTGTCCAATCGAAACTCAGCCTGTTGGGCCAACAGTTCCGCGGCGCTAAGCAGGACGCTCTCGAATTACGGAGCAACGTCGAGCAACTGCTGGAACGGCTGGAGGAAGCGGTCTTGCTATTCGATAATAGCGGCCGGCTCATGATGGCCGGCGAAACCGCTGAGCGCATGCTGGGCAAAAACCGGGAACAGTTGGTCGGCCGAAGCCTGGAAGAATTATTCCCGGTTTCCACGGTGCTTGGTAATGTTATCGTGAACGCGGTTCGGATGCGAGAATCAGTGCATAATCAAGCCGTGACGATCCCGCCCGAGGCCGGCGGCGCCATGCGTCTGCTGGTGACCGTGGAGATTTTGCGAAGGACTTCCAGCCAAGAGAACATCGGAACGCTGATCACGCTGCGCGATGTGGAGAGCCGCAGGCAACTGGAAGTTCAGTTGGGCATCTCCTCCCGGCTGGCGGCCATCAGCCGGCTTACCAGCGGCGTCGCGCATGAAATCAAGAATCCGCTGAATGCGATGGCGCTTCATCTGGAAGTACTGAAGAGCAAGCTCGACGTTCAAGAGCCGGAGCTGGATGTTATTGCGCGCGAAATCAAACGGCTCGATAACGTGGTCAAGACCTTCCTGAATTTCAATAAGCCCGTCGTTCTTCAGGCCAGGCCCATCGATCTGAACCGCGTCGTAGAGCAGGTGCTAGCGCTAGTTTTGGTGGACGCCCAGGCCCGTAATATCGAGATGGAGAAAGCGCTCAACGGAAAGCTGTGGATCAATGGCGATCCGGACCTTCTCCAGCAGGCCATTCTGAATGTGGTCAACAATGGGATCGAGGCCATGAAAGACGGCGGCCAACTGGCCGTTCGTACGGAGTGGAGCGGAGAAGAATGCCGGCTCACTATTCGGGATGCGGGTCCGGGTATTGCGCCTGAGATCCAGGACCGCATCTTCAACCTGTATTTCACTACCAAGCAACAGGGCACTGGAATCGGCTTGGCCACCACTTTTCGGGTGGTCCAATTGCACAGTGGTACAATCGACTTTGTCAGCGAGCAGGGAAAAGGAACAACGTTCCGATTGCGCTTTCCCGGCATGATGGATTACCAAGGCGAGGCGCTCACTTCGGCAACCGGCACGTCCTGATTCAGACCCTTCGCACGCGCACCACATGCTTCGTTTTCTGCGCGCTTCATCGCTTGCCGTTCTGCTGGCCGCATTCGAGTCCGCTTGCGCTAAAAGACACGTGGCAGCGCCGGTTCCCTCGACCCCTCCGGCAGCGCCCGCTGAGGCTGCTCCGCCGGCTGCCCCGCAGCCCGCCCCGGCGACGTCACCGCCTGCGGCTCCGGCCCCGGCTCCTCAACCACAGGTTCCGCCGCAATCACCTCCACAATCACCGCCGCCGGCTTCCCCGCCGCCCCGCTCGACCCGTCCGGCGGAGCCTAATAGCTCGGGGCAACCCAATCCGGCGCCGCGTCTCGGCGAGATCCTGACAACCGAACAGGAACGTCACTACAACTCCGCGATTGACCAAAGCCTGGCGCGAACGCAAAGCAGCCTGGGAGTGATTGCGAATCGCAAGTTGACGAAAGAGCAGCAGTCCGTGGTAGCTCAAATCCAGAGCTTCGTTCAGCAGGCACAAACAACTAGAAAATCGAATTTGCCCGCGGCCCGAAGTTTAGCCGAGCGAGCAGACGTATTGGCGAGAGACTTGGCGGGGAGTTTGCGGTGAGTCCGGGATGCTGCAGTGAGTAAAGACACGACCGGCGACGGAGAGCCGCCGGTCTGATACATTGCCAGTTCTAGAACTACTAGAACTACTGGGACTGAGGCCGGGCGTTTAAGTCCGCAGACGCTTGTCCGCTAAGATCCAGCAGGTAGATCTTAACATCCACTCGCCGGTTCTCCTTGCGGGCCGCGCGCGTCTTGTTATCGGCATCCGGAAAGTCAGCGCCGACACCCAGCTCACGAATCGAGCGTAGCGGAACGTTGTGTTCCACGGTCAAATAGTGCACGACCGCGTCCGCGCGTTTACGGCTCAGTTCCTGATTGTAAGCTCTATCACCGCTTCGGTCGGCATAGCCTTCCACTTCGATGAGAAAGTTCTTCATGCCACCCACCTTCTGGATAGCGTCATCCAGCTTGGCTTGCTCGTCCTTAGTCAGTGTGTTCTTGTTGAAGCCAAAATACACTTGCTGGGTGGTAGCTAGCTTATAGTTGTCGAGGTTCTGGAAAGACTTCTGCATAGAATCATCCAGCTTCGCGACTCCCTGCTGCGCTTGCTGCGCCACGGAATTTGCCGCATCTGCGCGCTGACCAGCCTCTGTAGCAGCACTGTTGGCTCTAGCTGCAGCCTCGGCCGCTTCGCCGGCCCTCTTGCCGGCATCGACTGCCTTTTCATCGGCGGTCGCTACCTGTCGATCCAGATCGCCGATTGCCTGTTTATGTTCAGCGGTCTGCTTCTGCAGATCGCTGACCTGCGTCTGCGTCTGATTGACCTGGTTCTGTACCGGCGCGATAGCCTCGCGAACATGCTTCTTAGTCGCACAGCCAGCGCCCAAAACGGACAGCACGGCCAATGCGCTTAGGGCCGGCGTATTGCGGAGTGTCATACCAAGGGGTCTCCTTCCTTCTTCTCTATTAAACCATAGCAACTGCTTTTCGTAACGAAGCAACTGCCCTGCCAGATCAAGCAGCTAATCCTCCAGGTTAGTAACCTTATGAGCCAGCAGGGATTCGTCGTATTCCGTGGGGTATGGGGGCTGGTAAAACTTTCGTTGCCGAAGTACTATTTGACACACCTGTGTTGGGAAACCTACACACTACGTGTGGCCAGTACTGACCGCTTCGGTTGTATACTGACAGAACAGGAAGATCACCGGGAGGCCCTCTAATGGCAGCCATTAAGTTTTCATTGAACGGAAAGGCACAAACGGTCGACGTTGTCCCGCAAATGCCGCTGCTCTGGGTTTTACGCGATACCATTGGGTTGACTGGTACCAAGTTCGGTTGCGGCATGGCGCTATGCGGCGCTTGCACGGTCCACCTCAACGGCCAGCCGGTTCGTTCTTGTGTTACACCGATATCGAGCGTTGCCGGCAAGAACATCATAACTATCGAAGGCCTCTCGCCTGACGCAAGTCATCCAGTGCAGCGTGCCTGGATTGAAGAGGATGTGCCGCAGTGCGGTTATTGCCAATCAGGCCAGATCATGACGGCGGTCGCGCTCTTGAACAAGGCTGCGAATCCGACCGATGCGGATATTGACGAGGCTCTACGCGGCAACATCTGCCGTTGCGGAACCTACCAATCGATTCGGCGCGCGGTCCATCTGGCGGCCAAATATCACGCCGCCGCGAACGGCACGCCCGCCACCCGGGCTGCGGGAGGTGCGGAATGAACACCACCACCCAGAAAATCGACCGCCGCAGCTTTCTTAAAGCCGGAGTTGCGAGTACCGGTGGATTGCTGCTCGGCTTCTATCTGCCGGACCGCATTAAGTTGGCGGCCCAGACCGTCGCGACGGATGCCAAGCTGAATGCCTTCGTGCATATCGGCTCCGACGACAGTGTCACGCTGTTCCTCCATAAATCCGAAATGGGCCAAGGCGTCGTAACTTCGCTTTCGCAACTATTGGGCGAGGAGTTGGAGTGCGACTGGAAAAAAATCCGGACCCAGTTCGCGGGCGTAGACATGGCGTATGGACCATTGCAGGGCACCTTCGGGAGTATGAGCATCCGGACATCCTGGGATCCTCTGCGCAAAGCCGGCGCCTCCGCGCGTGAGATGCTGGTGCAGGCTGCCGCGCAAAAGTGGGGCGTTGACCCGTCGCAGTGCCACGCCCAAAACAATGAAGTGGTTAACACCGCGACCAGCGCGCGACTGAGCTATGGCAGTTTAGCGGATGCCGCGGCGAAGCTGCCTGTGCCCGCCAAAGTCACGCTCAAAGATCCGAAGCAGTTCCATCTGATCGGCACTTCGCCGAAGCGCCTGGACACGCCTAGCAAAGTGAATGGCCAAGCCGTGTTCGGCATCGACGCGAAAGTGCCCGGAATGCTGTATGCGGTGGTGGCGCGCTGCCCGGTGTTCGGCGGAAAGGTCGCAAGTTTCGACGCGGCCAAAGCCAAAGCTGTTCCAGGCGTCAAGCAGGTAGTGCAGATTTCCAGAGGCGTAGCCGTCGTGGCCGACAATACCTGGTCGGCAATGGAAGGCCGACGAGCGCTGCAGATCCAATTCGACGAAGGACCCAACGCCGACGCGAGCAGCGCAAGCATTCGAAAAACTTTCATGGACATGGCCGAGAAGCCCGGCGCCGTGGCCCGCACTCAGGGTGACGCCGCTGCGGCATTGGCCGGCGCCACAAAGAAGATCGAAGCGGTGTATGAAGTGCCTTATCTGTCGCACGCTCCCATGGAGCCGATGAACTGCGCGGCCGACGTTCGCGCGGATGGCTGCGACGTGTGGACTTCGACGCAAATCCAGACTTCCGCGCACGGAACGGCCGTCAAGATCACGGGCCTTCCGCCCCAAAAGGTGAAAATCCATACGCTCTACCTGGGGGGTGGCTTCGGACGCCGCGGCGGCGATGATTTCGTGGGCGAGGCCGTCGAGATTTCAAAGGCCATCGGTGGCCCGGTGAAACTCACTTGGTCGCGCGAAGACGACATGCAGCACGACCTGTACCGGCCCGCATCCTACGCACGCTTTGCCGGCGGACTGGATGCCGAAGGCTGGCCGGTGGCATGGACCACGCGTATCGCCTGCCCACCATTTGGCGGCATGCGCAATGGAGTCGATTTCACCGGCGTGCAAGGCGTATCGGATATTCAATACGCTATACCGAATATTCAAATCGAATATCACGCTCCCCAGGTCGGTATTCCAGTGACTTATTGGCGCTCGGTAGGTTACTCACAGAACTGCTTTTTTACCGAGAGTTTTGTGGATGAGCTGGCCGCGGCCGGCGGCAAAGATCCCTTCGAATTCCGCCGGAGCTTGCTGGCCAAATCGCCGCGTTACCTGGCTGTGCTCGAACTGGTCGCCGACAAAGCCGGCTGGAGCAAGCCGCTTCCGTCAGGACGATTTCGAGGCATCGCAGTCGTGAACAACATCGGCAGCTTCAACGCGCAAGTGGCCGAGGTGTCGGTAACGAAGGGCAAGCTGCGCGTGCATCGCGTCGTGTGCGCGGTTGACTGCGGGCAGGTGATTAACCCCGCCATTGTCGAGCAGCAGATCCAAAGCGGCATCGTCTACGGGCTGAGCGCGGCGCTGAAGGACGCCATCACGATCGATCGCGGTCGCGTGCAACAATCTAATTTCCACGAATACGACGTCTTGCGAATCGACGAGATGCCAGTGGTCGAAGTCCACATCGTTCCGAGCCAGAACCCGCCGGGAGGAATCGGAGAGGCCAGTACGCCTTCGGTTGTTCCAGCCGTCACCAACGCCGTGTTCGCCGCCACTGGGAAGCGCATTCGCAAACTGCCCATTCGTCCGGAAGACTTGGCATAGGCGCGTGAAACTCCATCGCTCTCTATCGTGGATCGCACTTGGCATCTGCGCGGTGCAACTCATCGCGCAAACCGCCAAAGTCATGACTCCCGAGGATATTTTCCGGCGCAACACGGAACCGCGGGACCAGACCAACAAGCAATTCCCGCCACACAAGGTGATCGGCAACATCTACTTCGTTGGTTCGCAGACTCTGGCCTCCTTTCTGATCGTCACCCCGCAGGGAAATATCCTCATCAACAGTTGCTATGAGGAGACGGTGCCGGTGATTCGGTCCTCGGTGGAGAAGCTGGGATTCCGATTCGCCGATACCAAAATTCTGCTGGGCAGCCACGCACACGCGGACCACATGCAGGGTGATGCGCTCGTCAAAGAACTGACCGGAGCCCGAGTCATGGCTATGGAACAAGACGTTCCCGCGCTCACCAAGATTACTCCGGGTAACAAGCCTCATCCGATCGACCGCGTGCTGCACGACGGCGATGACGTAAAGCTGGGCGACACCACTCTCATCGCCCACCTCACCCCAGGACACACCCGCGGCTGCACCACCTGGACGGTGAAGACCGCCGAAGGAGGCAAAGTCTACGATGTCGTGATCGTTGGCAGCGTCGGCGTGAACCCCAATTATCAATTGGTGAACAACAAGGAAGTTCCAGATATCGCCGACGAGTACATTCGCAGCTTCAAAATCCTGCGGTCTCTGGCCTGCGATGTTCCGCTTGGTTCCCATCCCGGCATGTACAATCTGACGGAGAAATACCCCAAGCTCGGAAAGGGGCCGAACCCGTTCATCGATCCGGAAGGCTACAAGCGCGAGGTGGATTTGGAGGAGCAGGTTTTCTACGGCCGGCTGGCGGAACAGAAGAGGGCCTCGGCGCAGTAGATTACTGGCGGAGAGAGTGGGATTCGGTCCTTGACAGGATTCTGGAAACAAGCAAGTCATTGATTTCCATTGTTCCTAGCGCGGCCGATGGCCGCAACCAAACCATGTCGCTTTCTTCCACTTCGTATCATTGTGGAGGTGCAAATTTCACCAGGACAAGAGAATGGGAAGAGGACGCATGCAAGACTTTACCGCGAAGTACGCAGACAAGATCCAGGGAGTTTTGAGTGGATTCGATCGCCTAATATTCCGGGGGACTCTGCGCAAGATTGCGTACGAGTTTGGCATGAAGGGATACCTTTGGGCCAATCATGTCCTGTTGAAAGATTTCGGTTCGCACGCCAACGAGATCAGTGAGCGGGTGAAAGAAGCGTCGCTAAGATGTGTTCAGGAAGCCGGACGGCCCATCCAGTATCTGCCCTCCAGCAAGGATGACAAAGAAGAAATCGCTCGGTCAATTGCAGAGCAAGACCAAATCACCCATGGCCCGGTCTGCGCCCTGACGTGCGTGGAACCATGCCTGGGATTTGACATTCATCGCAATCGCGAAACTAAGCAGTTGGAGCTGGTGCAACGACCGCGCAAGTGCCTATATGTATACCAATACTGGGAGCATCCGGTGCTGGGATGGCTACATGCCCGCATTCAAACTTGGTTTCCATTTTCCATCCAGATTGGCATGAATGATCGGGAATGGTTAGCTCGTCAGATGGATAGCGTGGGAATGGACTACCAGCGCCAGGATAACTGCTTCCCCTCGATGTCCGATTGGGATCAAGCACAACGGTTGATGGACACACAGCTACAAACTAACTGGCCGGAACTGCTGGGTCAGATTGCGGGCGACCTAAATCCGATTCACGACGAGATCTTCCGGCATTTTCCCATGCAGTATTACTGGGCCACATACCAGAGCGAGTGGGCGACCGACATCGTGTTTCGCAAGGCCGAGGACCTGAAGCGGCTCTATCCGCTGCTGGTGCATCATGCCATGACCACGTTCAGCAGTCCGGACGTACTGCGTTTTCTAGGCAAGAGATTCACGGCTGCGGGTCACATCAATGGCCACGTAAAGGCCGACGTGACCAGTGATCTGAAGCGGCGGCAAGAGGGTGTACGGATCAAACATCGCTACAGCGACAACTCCGTCAAGCTATACGACAAAGCCTACACGCCCGTGGGAAGCGTGCTGCGCGCCGAACTCACGATGCAACGTCCGGAGGAGTTCCAGGTTTACCGTCGCCCCGAAGGAAGCCCGAACAGGCCACTTCAGTGGCTGCCGATGCGACGAGGAATAGCCGATCTACATCGTCGTGCGGAGGTGTCGCAGAAAGTCAATGATCGATATCTGGATGCGCTGGCAAGCACGGATGACAGTACCAGCCTGAAAGAACTGCTGGGCCCACTGGAACGGCCGGTGATTGGCACGGGCAAACGAAGCAGGGCACTGCACCCGTTCGACGATCAGGATCGGCTCTTGTTGGAAGCCATCAGTCGAGGCGAGTTTATGATCAATGGTCTTCGTAACAAAGATCTACAACGACTGCTCTATACCACCAGCGCCCAATCCGTCCAGGAATCCCGCCGTCGCTCGGCGGCCATCAGCCGCAAGCTCCGCCTGCTTCGCGACCATGGCCTCATTCAGAAGATCCAGAAGAGCTATCTTTACAAGGTCACGAAAAAAGGACGCCCTATCCTCACCGCAGTGATTGCCGCTTCCAATGCCACGGTGAACATGTTCATTCCAAAGGCCGCGTAATGAGATTCGTCGCGAACGCAGGGAGATTTGATCGTTAGTAGTACAGATCTCGGGTATAACCAGCCATGCGGCCCTGCTGTGGCTGGCGTCGCCGGCAACGGGCGGCGAACAGAAGTGCAACCAAGCCAGCGCCTAGTGGGCCCATCAAGGCCGGCTCGGGCACCGCTGTGGTTGCGGGGTTCACCGAGACTGCATCCAGGGCGATCCCGAATCCGGAATGCGTAAGTGCCTCGAATTGGAGTGTCGTCGTCGCCGAGTCCGCGGTGAAATTTTGAGAAAAGAGTTGATAGTTCATGTTTGAAAATGTCGAACCACTATGAGTAACATTCTGGTCCAGCAAATTCATACTGCCAGTGACCAGAACATTCATACTGCCGCTTGAGGTTGGTCCTGGTTGGGGGTTGTTGGCATACTCGAAGGATAAGTTGTATAGGTCTCCGGGCGTGGTGGCAAACGATTGGAAGATCAGTCCGGAAGCTCCTACGGCGCCTTCCATATCGAGCGATTGAGACCCGGTAGACCCGGTAAATGAGGGGTAAAAGAAGGTGTGAACCAAATCCACATTGTTCGGGGCGCCGTCGCTGGCGGTTCCACTGATTGTCCACCCCGTGATATCGGTGTTGGCGGGCGGTGAGAAGTATCGGATGAAGCCACCAAAGTCTGCGTCGGTGCCGGCGATGGTGAAGTTGTCGAAACTTCCGTTGACGATCAGGCTAGCAGCTTGGCTCGTACTCACCAGCAGCAGCATTGTTACAGAAAGCAAGCAAGTTTTCACAGAGATCCCTCCACGATTTCCATTTTGACGTCCCGGCACAAAGAAGTATACACCAGCCTGACTCTGTTGGAGCCGTTGAGAGCAAGATTTTTCCTTCCTTGGACGGCCAGTACACTTCAAACACGGCCATTCTGCCCTTTCCCAGGGCGCCGAAAACCCGGATATGTCCGCTTTCCGGCTGGTTGCACAGACACCTCTCTCTGACACCTTCTTCCCAGGTTCTCCCGCCACGAATCAATCGCTACTCCGCTGACACGCACTGCGCAAACGAAAAGTTAGCGCCATCCTGGAATTTGGCGACAAGTAGGAGTGGGCTGGAACTGCGCTCAGCTGTTCATTTCTGGAACGGGGGCAGGCCTTAGCGCTGTCGGTTCTGTTGATTCTAAGCGTGACGAGCGATCCTTGCAATGAATCTGAAGTAGCGGGGCAACCGTTTATATATCGCGGCCAGCATCCCTGGCTTGGGTTGAACGTCGTGGGTAGCTCAACGCACGGCGCGCGTCCCTGCGGAACAGATAGTCTGGCGGAGAGAGTGGGATTCGAACCCACGTTAGAGTTTCCCCTAAACACGCTTTCCAAGCGTGCGCCTTCAACCACTCGGCCATCTCTCCAGGGTCGCTAGAAACAGATCGGCGCGGACCGGAATGCCCGCGCCAATTCAGTTTAGCATTGCCGATTCGAACCTGCTGTTATACGCTGTGGCGTTTGGTGCGGGAAAGCAACTCTTTCGCTCGGGCCAACGCCTTCGCTTCGGCGTCTTCGCGGCTGTCGGCCACGATCCGCGCCAAAGCGGCGCCGGGCGACACATTGTCGGCTTTGGCGTGCCACTTGTCGCCCAACTGGTAAATGGTGAGATTCACCTGCCAGCCGTCGACCTCGAGCTTGCGCTCGCTGTAGTTTTGCGGCTTCATGCCTGGCCCGCTGATTTTGCAACGCCTCTCTCCACCGGCGCGCCTACCAGATTGCCCCACTCGGTCCACGAGCCGTCGTAATTAACGACGTTGCCGACACCCAGCAAATACTTCAACACGAACCAGGTATGACTCGACCGCTCGCCGATCCGGCAATAGGCAACCACCGGCGTGGATTGCTTCACACCCTCCGCGCCGTACAGCTTCTGAAGATCGTCGAGTGACTTGAAAGTCCCGTCGTCATTGCAGGCCTTGCCCCACGGGACATTGTGCGCACCAGGAATATGGCCGCCACGCTGGCAGGTCTCCGGCAAACCCGGAGGAGCGAGAATCTCTCCGCTGAATTCCTGCGGGCTGCGCACGTCGATCATGATCGTATTGCCGGACTTCTGGGCCTGCTGTACCTGTGGCAGGAACGCGCGGATCGAATAATCCGGGCCGCTGGCCTGATAAGCGTCCGCACTGGGCGTGGCCTTGCGCGACATCGTTTCCAGATCACGACCCTCTGCAACCCACTTCTTGCGGCCGCCATCCATGATCCGGACGTCTTTGTGGCCATATATCTTCATTTGCCAGAAGGCCCAGGCGGCGAACCAGTTGTTGTTGTCACCGTATAGAACAACGGTGCTGTCGTTGTCGATGCCCGATTGCGTCATCAAAGCTGTGAACTGCGGCTTCGGCAAAATATCGCGTACTACGGTGTCGCACAACTGCGTGTTCCAAGCCCAGGCCAGCGCGCCTGGCACGTGGCCTTCATCGTAGGCCTTGGTATCGACGTCGACTTCCACGACGCGGACTTTGGGATCGTTGGCGTGGGCCGCCACCCAATCCGTATTCACCAGAACTTCGGGATGCGCATAGTTAGCCATAAACAAAAACCTCGGTTTCTTCGATTTATTATCGCTTCAGGTCAGATCGAACTTCTCGTGATGCAGCAGCGGATCGCCCTTCACCAGAACCGGCCGGCGCAGCACTTCCTCTATTTCCTCCAGGTACCTGTTCGTGTTGGATTTGAGGAATTTCGCCACCTCCGGGTGGGCGCGCAGCATGACATCCTTGCCCTCCACTGCTCCGGCGATTTTGTGCGCTTCCTGCAGGATCTCACTGACGATGGTCTGCACGCTCTTGACGTAGCCCGCGCCTTCGCAATGTGGACAAGGCATACACAGAGCCCGCTCCAAACTCTGCTTGACGCGCTTACGAGTGATGGCCACCAGACCGAAATCGTTGAACTGCAGAATTTTGTATGGAGCGCGATCGGCGCGCATGGCGTCTTCGAGCGCCTGCATCACCTTTTGGCGATTCTTGCGCTCGTCCATGTCGATGAAATCCACCACGATGATGCCGCCCAGGTCGCGTAGGCGGATCTGGCGAACGATCTCCTTCACCGCTTCCGTGTTGGTTTTGACGATGGTGTCTTCCAGGCGATTGGATCGCCCGACGTACTTGCCGGTGTTCACGTCGATCGCCACCAGCGCCTCGGTTTGGTTGATAACGATGTAACCACCCGATTTCAGCCAAACCTTGGGCCGCAGCGCTTTTTCAAGCTCGGCCGTGATGTTGAAGGCATCGAAGATCGGCGCCGAACGCGTGTACAGTTTGACGCGATTCACCAAGCCCGGCTGGAACCGCTGCACGAAGCTCAAGACACTCTCGTACAGCTCTTCGTTGTCCACCCAGACGGCCTTGAACTGATCGGTAACCTGGTCGCGCAAAATTCGCTGCACGATGTCCAGATCGTGATGCAACAGGATCGGGGCGGGTTTTTTCTCGGCCTTCTGCCGGATGTCCAGCCAGAGGTTGCCCAGAAAGTTCATGTCAGCGGCGATCTCGTCCTCGCGTTTGCCTTCGCCGGCGGTGCGCACGATGAATCCGCCGGGAATTCCAGCGTGATGGATCTGAAGGATGCGCTTTAGCCGGTGGCGCTCGTCGTCGCTGGCAATCTTGCGGGAGACGCCGGTGTGCTCGAGCGTTGGCATGTAGACCACATACCTGCCCGGCAACGCAATGTGGGAAGTGATCCGCGCGCCCTTTTGCCCCAGCGGCTCCTTGGCGATCTGGACGATAATTTCCTGACCTTCTTTTAGGAGCTCAGTGATCGACGGCATGGGACCTCGCTCGGGCCGGCTGATCGTGCGCGGCTGCTCCTGCCTCGATAAACCTTCGCCTGCGGCTGGCGCCGGTTCACTTCGCTCACCACGTTCGCCTCGTTCGCGTTCACCGCGTTCCCCTTGTGGACCGCCACGCATTTTCCGCCGCATGCGGCGGGTCATACGATGCGGGTAGCGGCCGCCTTGCTCGCGCACCTGGGCGGTCAGTTGAGGTGCGGGAGCCTCCGATTGCACTGCTCCGGCTTCGGCTATTTCAGAAGGCTGAGCTCGGTTCTCGACGGCAGCCTCCGCTTCCGCGGCGGCTTGGATTTCGGATGCGAGATCCACAACGTCTGCTTCTTCTGCTTCTTCTTCTGCCGCCGATGCTACCTCTGGTTCGGGATCGGGTTGGGCCGCCGGGCTCGCTTCAGCTCTGGCTAATATGGTTGACGTCTCGGTGTCAGACTCGGGCGCGCTATCGGACTCCTGCAGGCTTCGGATCTCTTCTTCTTCTGCGTCGTCGAGCGGCTGGATGTTCGCGCGGGTGTACTTGGCGAGTGACTCACCGGGCAGCACGGCAAAATCGCTGCCTCTCGCGTGTCCGGCCGGCGCTGAGCTACTCGATTCCACAGCAGGAATAGCTTCAACCGTTCTCGACTCTCGCTGCGGCTCCCGAGGTTCACGCGGCTCGCGAGACGCCTCCCGCGGCGCGTCGGAAGCGTATCTGGAATCGGAAGAAGCGTACTTGGACTCCGGGAATCCACGGCCTCGGTTCCTGCGACGGCGTGGGCGGCGTCCACGGCGCTCGCGACCGTCGCCTTCCTCGTTGCGCTCCTGTGGCGCCGAGGCGGGTGCGGACACGGCAGGCGTCGCTGTAGCAGGAGGTCTCACTGACCCGACCGTCTCGTCAAGCGCTTCTATATTCGACTCAGCGGCTGTGAAAGATTCGTCGGGAGCGGGCGGTTCCGCTTGGCCCAGCGCTCCCCGAACCGTGCCCGAGTCCTCGCGCGCGACCGGGATGCGATCGAACTCCTCGTTCTCTTCGAAAAAATCCGAGACATAGAGGAACGTGTCGCGCTCTAGGCCCAAATCCACGAAGGCCGACTGCATACCCGGTAACACGCGCGTCACTCGGCCCTTGTGAATACTGCCTGCCAGCGAATATTCGTTGGCCCGCTGGAAGAACACTTCGACCAGCTGATCATCTTCGAGAATAGCCACCTTGGTTTCGTGGCGATTCGCCGAAATCACCAATTCTTTACTCATGTAGACTCCCGCACTTCACTCGCGAGGACGGGGGCCTCAGGAAACGGAGGGTATCGAAGTCCGGTAAGTGCCGGGTGATCCATAGGACCGTTGTCCCGGCTCTACCGACGATAAAATCTTTGGGCTTCGGAAAGGCGGAGATGTCTTCTCTCAAACACCGGCCAAAGCACTCACCAGAACCGCCCGGATTAACTCAAACAACTGCGGCAGTCCGTGGAACTGACTTACCCCCTCAATCTTCTTGAAAACCGGCCGTGTCTCGACCGCTTCAATTTACAAATCGCCGGAGCCGCACGTTATTCACCAGCCCCAGCATCATAAAAATCGCTAGCACATTCGATCCGCCAGAACTCATCAGGGGCAACGGAATCCCGGTTACCGGCATCCGTCCCACCACCATTCCGACGTTCACCAACACGTGAAACAACAACAAGGTTGCGATGCCCATGCAGATATACATCCCGGCCCGGTCAGGAGCCGTTTGAGCGTTCTGAACAATCTGCATGAGCAACAGAAAATACAAACCTAATACCACGATGACACCGACAAAACCATGCTCTTCAGCGAAGGCCGAAAAGATGAAATCCTTGTGGGGCACCGGCAGAAAGCGTCCCTGGGTCTGAGTACCCTTGGTGACGCCTCTTCCCCAGAGTGCGCCGGCGCCGACCGCTATCTTAGACTGAATCACTTGATAACCAGACCCTTTCGGATCCTGACTTGGATCCAAGAAGCTAATCACCCGGGCCCGTTGGTAATCCTTCAATACAACAAAATACGCAACTGGCATGACCAGCGCCACAACCACCATGATCGCCGCCGCATACTGCCAGCGCATGCCCGCCAAAAAGATGCCCCCGACCAGGATTGGAAGGTAGGTCAACGCCGTACCCAGATCCGGTTGGAGCATTACCAGCGCCGTCGGCAAGGCCACCAAGCCCCCCAGCTTAAGCAGATCGATCAATTCGAACTGGTCGGTTTTTAGCTCGGTTATGTACCGAGCCACTAATAACACCACCACCAGTTTAACGAATTCGGAAACCTGTAAGTGGTAACTGGTAGTGCCGATCCAGCGCCGCGATCCGAACGCGCTCATGCCTAGCACATAGGTCGCGATCAAGGTGGTCACGGACAATCCGTAGAGAATGGGGACTTGTCCGAGCAGCGTATGATAATCGACTAACGTGGTGATCCACATGGCCACGAAGCCGGCCAGGATCCAGATCACCTGCTTCCACCATGCATCCGAATAATGGGTGTCGTGCGTAGCGCTGAAAATCTGGAGCACGCCCAGCGCGCAGATGGCCGACGCCAGCACTAGCATCAGCCAGTCGAATTCCCGAACTGAACGATAGGCTGGCATCAGGGATTCGAGGCTCCTGAAGGCGGCGGAACAGCGGTAGGCGGCCGCAACAATTGACCGGGAAGGGGCGCCGGAAGACTGGCGATCTGCTGGTGCGGTTGCTGAGCCAGCCGCGCCTTCTTATCGAAATAGGCTTTCATCACGTCGCGGACGATGGGCGCGGCGAGTTGCCCGTGCTGCCCCCCCTCGAAGAGCGTCGCCACCACGATTTCCGGGTTCTCCATGGGCGCGAACCCGACAAACCAGGCATTGTCCTTCATGGTCTGGCCGATCTTGGTGCCTTTGAGCACTTCATTGGAAGCCAACTGTGCCGTACCGGTCTTGCCGGCGACATTGATGCCAGCCAAGTGGGCACGCACACCCGTGCCGCCCGGCTCATTGACTACGCCGTACATGCCTAAGATGACCTTTTTGATATTTTCCTGATTGAGTTCGCCGTGACGCGTCGGAACAAGGCGTGCGCCCTCCCTGACCAGGTGCGGCTGATTCCAGACTCCGCCGATGGACATACCACCGATGGCGGCCGCCATCTGCAGCGGCGTGACAGTGGTTGCGCCTTGGCCGATTGAGACCGAGATGGTTTCGGCGGGATACCACCTTTCTCTAAAATTTCGGATCTTCCAGCGACTGGATGGCACCAGACCATCAGCCTCGTGGGGCAGATCGATGCCAGTCTTGTGACCATACCCGACCATTTCGGCATACTGGGCAATTCGGTCGATGCCAAGACGGTTGCCGACGTTGTAGAAGTACGTGTCACAGGACTGCGCCAGGCCGCGATGCAACTCGATGCTGCCATGTTTGCTCCAGCAATGGAAAAAGCGTCCGTAGAATGTCCCACCGCCGCCGCACGATACATGGAAGTTGTCGTCAATCGCGCCTGTTTCCAACCCAGCCAACGCCATAATCGGTTTAAATGTGGACCCGGGCGCCTGCTGGGCCTGTATAGCGCGATTCATCAACGGATGATCCGGGTTATTGATCAGGTCGTTCCAGTCCTTGGATCGAATGCGGCCCGCGAACAGGTTGGGGTCAAAGGCTGGCCGGCTCACCATGGCTAGCACTTCACCGGTGCGAGGATCGAGCGCGACCACCGCGCCTCGGCGATTCTCCATGGTCAATTCGGCGACCGCCTGCAAATCCAGATCGATCGTCAGTTGAAGACTCGTTCCCGGAATTGCCTCTTTGTCCTCCGCCAGCACTCGCCGCTCATTACCGAAGCTATCCACTTCGACCCGGCGCTGGCCGTCGACGCCCATGAGAAGATCGTTGTACTCGCGCTCGATGCCGTCTTTACCGATGACATCGCCTTGATGGAAGCGCGCGAACTCGGGCGTGTTCAGTTCGGCCTCGCTTACTTCACCCACATACCCGATGGCATGCGCGGCCAGCCCGTCGCGCGGGTAGAGCCGGTGTTGCACGCGAATAACTTCGAGTTCCGGAAATGTGTCGGCATCTTTGTGCGAATCGACAAATGCCAATTCGGCGGGCGTCAGCTCTTCCTTGATGGCGATGGGCTGATACTGCGGAGTGCCGCGTGATTGAAAGCGCTTCACTCGCGCCACCAGGCTGTCATAGTCGATGTTCAGGCCCTCGGCGATCGGCTTCAGATGTTCCATCTTCAGGTTTTCGCGGGACAGGAACAGGCTGAACGAGGAATGGTTGTCGACAATGACGCGGCCGTCGCGATCCAGGATCTTGCCGCGCGGCGCCAGCACCGGGATAGCCTTGATGCTGTTCTGCATCGCGCGCTCCTGATAGACCTCGGGATTCCGGACCTGCAAGTCCCAGAAGCCGGTAATCAGGAATAAGAACACGGCCACCGTTGCGTACTGGAAAAAGGCGATCTTGCCGGAGGCGAACTTCGTGTCATCGCGCAGCAGTCCATTAGCAGACAGCCGGTGTTCTTCGCGGTCGGCGTGAAGCTTCACTTAATTAGAAACCTGGGGATTTATCCCGTTACTTTCAGTTTATCTAAAATGCGGAACAGAGGCAGAGCCACCGCCGCGTTCAGGAGTCCAAAGATGAGAGTCTGCTGGACATCGAAGCTCAGCGCCTCGCCGAGCAAGGCGCGATCCAGGACCCAATAAAAAAACTGATGAAAGAAGTAGAAAAAAAAGCTGAGAATGAAGGTCACGAAAGGGTTGTCGACGTCGAACCGCATGCTGACTGATGCGGCGAAGTAACCCACCAGTGTCTTGACGATACCGAACATGCCGATGGGCTGGTGTGACAAGGAGTCCTGCACGAGTCCAATGGACATACCATAAAAAACAGAGGCGATCGGCGCGCGGCTGCTAAGCGCGAAATGAACCGTGATCAGTAACGGCAGCTCCAGATAGGACAGAAAGGAAACAAAACGGGGTACGTACACCTGGAACAGGATCGCGATCAGGGGCACGGTCACGAGCCAAATGAAGCGGAAACGCTCCGTGTCCTTGCGCGGCTCTGTTAACAAATGCTCCGTGTACTCGGTCATGGATTGCGAGTGCCGGGTGGTTTGGGCGCGGCTGGGGGCGGAGTGGCAGTTGTTGGTCCAGTAGCGGGTTTCACGCTACTTGGGGGCTTTTCAGATTTAGGTGCAGGCGGAGGAACTACGTCCGACCCGGGATCGGCGTCGGTCGGATCGGTAACCAGAATGGGGGCGGTGGGCCGTGGCTTGGGCTTCGGCGCGGTAGCGGTCGAGTCGCCGAGCGGTTCGTTATTGGCGCCGCCGCTGGCACCGCTTTTTGAGATGGCTGCCTGGGAACCGTTCGGCTTTTGAGCCGTTGCACCCGCATCACCGTTAGCCGGAGCAGTGGGTTTAGGAGGAACCGCTGGGGTGAGGCTGGGAAGTGGCGACGCTCCGCGAATACCCTGCATTTTCGTAAAATCCGGCGGCTTCGATCCGGGGATGCCTTCCCCAAACACGTGTTTCTGCTCGGTGCCGATCTGCTTGTATTGCTCGCGCAAGCGGTCGGCGTCGGTGGACAAGGCCGTCGGCTGGCCGGTCGGTTGGGGAGCTCCGGCGACAGTGTCCGCCGGCGGCTGCAGGATTTTGTAGCCAGGCGATGCTATTTCACCATCCGGAATCTGCTGATGTACGCCTTGCAGCAAAACCAAGACCTCTTCCACACTGCCGCTCTGAAGGCCGCTCGGGTTAAGATAGATCTCCTTGAAATTCTTTCCGTTGCGGGCCGCGCTCACCTGGCCGACTGGAAAACCCTTGGGGAAGATGCGGTCGTCACCAGAAGTATAGAACCATTCGCCGCCATCCACCTTTTCTTCATTCTGTACGTAGTCGACCAAGGTGTCGTTATGACCCTGACCTTTGAGTGTGCCCCGAACGCGGTTCTTTTGTGAAATCACACCAGCGGCGAATGTGGGGTCGGTGATGAGCATCACCAGCGATGCCGTCGGATAAGCATCCACCACTTTGCCGACGATGCCGTCGGGCGTTACCACCGCCATGCCGCTCTCCACTCCGCTGGTGGACCCACGATCGATGAACACCACCTTCGAGTTGGCCCCGGTCCCATTGCCGATCACTCGTGCCGCGACGGTTTTGGAAGGCGATTGGGTTTGAAACACACTCAACGCCCGAGCGCGATCGGCAGTGCCGAGCTCCGCTTTCAGATAGTGGTTTTCCATCTTGAGCAGGCCGTTATCGCTCTTGAGCTTTTCATTCTCGCCGCGCACATTCAGCAGGACGAAGTAGTCTACAACGAAGCCCCAGGTATACCGGCGCACCAGTTCGAGCGCTGTCTCCACCGGCGTCACTGCCGTAACCGCCCAGACGCGCATCAAGGGGACGTTATTATTGGTTTTGACCTGATAGGCAATCAGCAGCAACTGCGCCACGATCACGATCAGCAGGACCGTGAGGTTGCGGTAGCGGCTGAGGAAGAAGTCCATACGTTACTACTTTTTATGTGCGGACGCTCAGAGGTCTGCGGCCCGCGCCCTCGCCTTACCTTCCAGCTTATTCGATCGCTACTCTTCGTAGCAATTTGAAATCCGTTAACATTTTGCCGGTTCCAAGCACTACGCTCGCCAGAGGATCCTCGGCGATGGACACCGGCAGACCAGTCTCTTCACGTATTCTTTTATCTAAATTCTTCAACAACGCGCCCCCTCCCGTCAAAACGATTCCGCGGTCGCTGATGTCGGCGCTGAGTTCAGGGGGCGTCCGTTCCAGCGCAACCCGGATGGCGTTCATGATGGTGGCGACGCATTCCGACAGCGCTTCGCGAATCTCACTGTCGTCGATGGTCAGGGTTTTGGGCACACCCTCGATCAAATTCCGTCCCTTTATTTCCATCGTCAGAGGCTTGTCGAGAGGATAGGCCGAACCGATCTGAATTTTGATCGCCTCGCCGGTGCGTTCGCCGATCAGCAGGTTATATTTACGTTTCAAGTACTGCATGATGGCGTCGTCCATGTAATTGCCGGCCACGCGCACCGAGCGCGAGTAGACAATACCTGAAAGCGAGATTACAGCCACGTCGGTGGTCCCGCCGCCGATATCGACCACCATGTTCCCCGACGGCTCGGTTACCGGCAGACCGGCGCCGATGGCCGCCACCATGGCCTGCTCCACCAAGTGCACTTCGCTGGCTTTGGCGCGATAGGCGGAATCGATGACCGCGCGCTTTTCCACCTGCGTGATTTCGCTCGGAACACCGATCACGATGCGCGGATGCACTAGCACCTTGCGCCCGTGTGCCTTCAGGATGAAGTAATTGAGCATACGCTCGGTGACTTTGAAATCAGCGATGACGCCGTCTTTCATAGGCCGGATGGCCACGATGTTACCGGGCGTGCGGCCCAGCATCTCCTTGGCTTGTTGGCCGACCGCCTCCACCTCGCCATTGGTCTTGTTAATGGCCACGATGGACGGTTCGTTGACGACGATCCCCTTGCCTTTCGCGTAGACGAGCGTATTGGCAGTGCCGAGATCGATCGCCAAATCGGAAGAGAACAGGCTAAACAGCGATCGGACGTTCATGGATTAGAGACTCTTCGGTAGTTCCCTCAACTTATTATGGGCTACCTACACCCATCATTCGTCATTTCCGAGAGGTTATGTTAGGGGATGCGCGAACAATTCACAGTAACACATCGCCGGGATGGGCACAATTCGCTGAGCGCTTGGACGCTGACGCGTCATGTGAGCTGAGCGACGGAAGGAGCGCTCTTCGCTACGTACCGGCTCATGCCGATTCGGGCAGTAGCACACGGACTTCTTCTTTCACCGGCATCTTGTCTGAAGGGATTGGCAAATGGTCTTTGCGCAGACTCTCGAGGTAGGCTCGGATAGCGTCCTGGGCCATAGCGCGCGCTTCTTCCAACGTGTCGCCCTCGGTGACCAGTCCCGGCAGAGCCGGACAAGTCACAATGAACCCGCCTTCCTCGGCGGGCTCGAACAGCACAGTATAGCTGTACTCGACCATTGTGAATCACCCTCTTCGATCATACGTCTTCGGCTTCCCCGCCTCAGGCCTCAGTGGGCGCGATCGCGCATGAATTTGGATTAGGGCGACAGTCCACGCAAGATGTTTCGAATATGACATAACGAAGGAGGAGCGATCCCGTATAATGACGCTCGTTATGACCGCGAAAGTAGCTTTGATCGCCGTTTTAGCCTCGCCCCTGGTGCTCCGTGCGCAACCTGCATCCCCCGCCCCGTACGTCGGATCCGCTGCGTGCCAGCAATGCCACGCCGAGATTTACGGGCGTTGGAAAAAGACGCGCATGGCCAACGTGGTCCGAGACCCGAGAGAATATCCCGACGCCATCACTCCGGATCTGACAAAACCAGATCCGCTGGTCACCTTCACCAAAGACGACATCGCTTTCGTTTACGGGAGCAAGTGGAAGCAGCGCTACTTCAAGCGCGTCGGGAACGACTATTATCCGCTGCCCGCTCAATGGGACTTCACTCACAAAATGTGGCGTCCCTACTTCGCTCAGAACGGCACGGATTGGTGGACGCAATTCTATCCACCCGACAACATGAAGCGTCCCACTGGGCCGCTTTGCGACGGCTGTCATTCCGTCAACTACGACGTCCAAGCCAAGACTGTCACGGAATGGAACGTTGGTTGCGAAAAGTGCCATGGACCGGGCGGCGATCACGTGCGGCAGCCTATGCGATCGAACATCGTGAATCCTACGCGTCTCGATTCTCTGCAAGCGAATGACATCTGCATCCAGTGCCACTCCCAAGGCCGCCCTCTGAAGAATCCCATCGCCGACCAGTATTACGATTGGCCAGTTGGCTATCGCGCAGGTCTGAAGCTAGAGAATTATTGGCAATTGGAAGATCATAAACTCGGCGAGACGTCGTTCACGCACTTCGCCGATGGCACCGCGCACAAGAATCGAATGCAGGGTAACGATTTTGTGACCAGTGTAATGTATACGCGCGGCGTGACCTGTTTCAGTTGCCACGATGTTCATGGCACAGCCAACAATGCGGACCTGTTGAAGCCCGCTAGCGTGATGTGCCTGGAGTGTCACGGTCCGAATTCGCCTAACGGCCCCCACGGCGTTGCCAGCGTCGAAGAGCACACCCACCATAAGACGGGCAGCAGCGGTGACGAATGCGTGGCCTGCCACATGCCTCGAATAGAACAGACCATTGCGGATGTAATGGTCCGTAGCCATACATTTAAATTCATCTCGCCCACGGAGACAGGAACGTTGAAAGTCCCAAATCCCTGCACGAGTTGTCACACTCAAGAATCGCTAGATTGGGCGACGAATGCGCTAAAAGCTTGGAAGGGCCAATCTCCGTGGCGGGTCGCTAATTAATCCTCAGCCGGGTCCACCGGCGTGGTCAGGATTTTGCGTTTTCGAACGGGATTCAGTAGCGCGTCTTTTTCGCCAAGACGAATCCGGCACGATTCGCAGTTGACCAGATGCTCTTTCAATTTGATCACTTCCGGCACTGTCAGTCCTTTGCCGATGACATACAGCGAGAGCAGGTCGTCTTCGATATGTGGGCTGGGCTGTCCGGAATTCTGTGACATGTCTTGAATCAGAACTCCCACATCGAAGCTGCCATCCAAAGGCCGGCAGTATCGAATTTGTCCGAAGATGACGACGTTGCGCTGCAGGGTAATCTTTACTTCCGCGCCCTTGTTGATGCTGGACGCCAGTTTAAGGCGAAGTCCGGACTTGGAAACGTCTAGGACGGTCGCAGTGGAACGCCCAGTCCCACCGTTCACGACCTCTACTTCAGCAGGGTCGTTTGTCGGATAGCGAGCCTCACGTCTCTTTTCCAGGAATAGCGCACCCCGGTTTGCGGCAATGGCAATCGCGTCGCCGGCCGCGCGCCCGGATCGAGGTGGTGGCAAAGCCAATGTCTGTTTCTCCGGCGATAGGCGTTGCTTGTTCAGTTGAGCTGCCAATTTTCTCTCGTCCTTCTTCACATGGGACCGCTGCAGGTAGTTCGCTGCTGATAACCTCAGCAGCGCGATGCCTAAGGAAGTATATCGTCGGCTTTTTGAAATTGTTTAGCCCGTTCCTAGACTCTGTACCATGCCTAAGGTAAGGCCCTTAGGAAGACGCTCGGCGGCGCATCCGGCTCCCGTCCTTTTCCTTCGCCTTGGCAGGTTGCCGGGATGGATAAAACACGTCTTGAATCACAATTCCAGAATGGAAGCCACCGCGCGCCGGCCGGCAATACTGAACTTCTCCGAAGATGACCACGTGCTTCTCCAGCGTGATCTTGACCTGAGTGCCTTTGCCGATGGTCGATTCTAACAACAGACACAGGCCGGACCGCGAAATATCCACAATGGACGCTGCCACTCGCTGGAATCCAGCTTGCAGCATCTCCACCTCGACGGCGTCGTTGGTCTGATAGCGAGTCTCCCGCCTCTGCTCGAGGCTTTCCCGCCTTTTGGCAAGGAACGCTTTCAGCTCGGCATAGCCAACCGAGGGCGTACTCTTTGGCTGCATGGCAGTGGCCTGGGACTCTATCGTCTGCGTCCGTCAAAGTCTTTAGACCTCTTGGTACCGGAGTACTATCCAGCCCGGATTTCCTTGGCGCCAGTTAAATGACGTGGGATGATGGAGAGCACATAGGAGATCAGCATGGCCAGAGTCTTAAACCGGGGAGTGTTGTTGTTCGCGCTGAGCGTATTGACGGTGGCGGCGCAAGAGCCGAGTGATCGCTATTACCAGGCGATTCGCAACAACGACATGCAGTCCTTGCGCGGCCTGCTGAAAACCGCCGACGTAAATACAAAGGAGCAGCGCAGATCAACACCGCTGATGTATGCCGCGGCGTTCGGCAGCCTGGAGGCCATGAAGGTGCTGCTCTCGGCCGCCGCGGACGTCAACTCTAAGAACGCGTTTGATGCGACAGCGCTGCTGTGGTCGGCCAACGATCTCGCAAAGGTCCGGTTGCTGGTATCCAAGGGCGCGGACGTTAATGCTCGCTCGAAACAGGGCCGGACTCCACTGCTAGTGGCAGCGTCGCAAGATGGGGCTTCTGAAATCGTGAAGTTCCTGCTCGACAAGGGCGCCGATATTTCAGCGAGAGATGGCGCCGGCAGCACGCCCCTCGTGGCAGCGACGGAGGCCAATGACACCGCAACGGTCAGCCTGTTGTTACAAAAAGGCGCCGATGTGAACGTGGCAGGCCTTTTCTATGCAGTGGCAGTTCCCGGGCAGACTCCTTTGATGAATGCCGCGGCCCATGGAAACGTCGATGTGATCAATATGCTGCTTGCCAAGGGCGCCAACGTGAATGCCAGTGGTTCCCCCGAGGGCCCTCACGTAAAGAACGGCCCACTCGCGTTGGGAACGTTTAGTCCGCTGCTGTTGGCTGCCACCTATGGAACGCCCGAAGCCGTGAAGTTGCTGCTGGATGCAGGTGCAAGAGTCAACGTGCAAGACGTGCGTGGAATGACTCCGCTGATGCTGGCGGTTTCTTCCGATCGCCCGGATCCACGTGTGATTCGACTGTTGCTCGAGAAGGGCGCCGATCCGGCCATTAAATCGGAGCTGGGAGAGAGCTCGCTCGATTGGGCGAAAAAATTTGCCGACCCAGAGATCATGAAGCTCTTGGGCATCGATCGCGCACAAGCCGCGGCGGCCGTTCTTCAGCCATCTGCTGAGCGTAATTCCGGAAATGCGAAAGAGGCTGTGGAGAAGAGCTTGTCGCTCCTGCAGCAAACCAGCGGAACCTTCTTTCGGGAAGGCGGCTGTGTGTCCTGTCACGCGCAGAACATCACTGGAATGGCGGTGAGTGTCGCGCGGGCGAACGGTGTCCGGGTGGACGAAGCGGCGTCCGCTGATCAGTTGAGGACTCTTAAATTACAGTTCGCATCTCTTGATCAGGTCCTGTTGCAGCGCATGGACCCGCCGGGCGCCATCGACGTGCTCATGTATTCAGTGTTGCAACTGGCGGCCGAGGGCGCTCCGCCCGACCGCGTCATCGATGCCATGATCTACAACATCGCGGGTGAGCAGCGGAAGGGAGGCAACTGGCACCTCGCAGGATTGGCACGGCCGCCCATTGAAGATGGCGACTTCTCGCGTACGGCTATGGCCCTGCGGTGTCTGTCAGTGTACTCGCTCCCGGGACGTAAGGCCGAGTTCGACCAGCGGATTGCGCGGGCAGCGGCGTGGCTCAAGTCAGCCAGCCCCCGAACCACCGAGGATCGGAACATGCAGTTATTGGGACTCAAGTGGGCCGGCGCGGATCGTCGCTCATTGGAAGATCCGCTGAAAAAACTGGTCGCGCTTCAGCATTCCGACGGTGGATGGGCGCAGACGCCGACCCTCGGGAGCGATGCTTACGCCACCGGCCAAGTCTTGTACACCATGCATGAACTGGGCATCCCCGCCAGCGATCCCGCTTATCGCCGTGGAGTCGCGTATCTCCTCAGCACCCAGCGGGAGGATGGCTCCTGGTATGTCCGCAGCCGCGCTCCGAAATTCCAACCTTATTTTCAGAGCGGTTTTAGCTACGATCATGACCAGTGGATCTCGTCTGCCGCCACGGCTTGGGCGGCCATGGGGCTGAGCTACGCTGTGCCTGAGAAGTCGCTCACCGCGGCCATGCAGCAGTTTGACTAGAAACTAGAAACCAGAAACTAGAAACCACTATACTTTGGACATGGTCCGAAGACTTCTCGCGGCGGCGCTTCTGCTGGCTCCCCTGAGCCTGCCGGTTGAGGCCAAGATGCCGCTGGATGAATTCAAGACTCGCCGGGCAAACTTGCGCAGCTCGCTCGAAGGCGTCTTAGTGCTATTCGGGCGTGTGGAAGGCCGCGACGAAGTATTTCGAGTGGAACAAGAACCGAATTTCTACTACCTCACCGGTTGTAGCCAGCCGGGAGCGCGGCTGCTGGTAACACCGACTCGCGAACTGCTCTTCCTGCCCCACCACAACGAGCGCGTCGAGCATTTCCAGGGAAGGCGTTTATCGTCAGAAGACGCGGACGTTCATGCGTTGACGGGTTTTGAAGAGATAAGGCCGATCGAGAAGTTCGAGAACGAGCTGAACCAGGCGCTGAGTGAACAGGACAAGCTTTACGCTCCGTTGAACCAGTCCGCCACGGAGAAACTGAAGACGCTTTATCCCTTTCGAGAGATTTCGGACGCGGTTCCACTCGTCACCAAGCTTAGGGTGAAGAAGTCGCCCGCGGAGCTTGCGGCCATCCAGCATGCCACCGACGTGAGCGTGGAAGCGCATCGCGCGGCCTGGAAGCGGATGGCGCCGGGGCTTTCCGAATATAAGATCGCCGCCGTGCTCTGGAGCACCTACATCGAAAGCGGATGTGAGGGCGTGGCCTACTCGCCGATCGTCGGCTCGGGGATCAACAGCACCATCCTGCATTACTCCGCCAACCAGCGCCGCATGGATCGCGGGGAGGTGGTGGTAATGGATGCGGCCGCCCAATGCGATGATTATGCCAGCGACATTACCCGCACGGTGCCCGTGGGAGGAAAATTCACCGCGCGGCAGCGCGAGATTTACAAGATCGTTCTCGGCGCGCAGAAAGCCGCGATTGCCGCGCTGAAGCCAGGTGTCCGAATGACGGGACCCGGGGGCAACCTCACACAAATCGCCCGCGACTATATGGACGCGCATGGCCGGGATCAGCACGGCGAGCCACTCGGCAAGTACTTTATTCACGGGCTGGGGCACCAGGTCGGATTGGAAGTGCACGATCCGGGCATTGACGGTCCGCTCGAAGCCGGCATGGTGGTTACTGTCGAACCCGGCATTTACATTCCCGAGGAGAGTATCGGCGTCCGGATCGAGGATGTAGTGCTGGTGACCGAAAACGGCGCCAAAGTGCTGAGCGCGGCCCTGCCGAAGGAAGCTGACGAGATTGAAAAGGCTGTCGCCAAGTAAGCAGACTCTCGGCTACATCGCTCTTCTCGGTGTGGCGCTGACGGTTGCGATTATCTCCGGCTGGCTCGCAACTCCGATCGACGATTCCGCGTACGATTGGATGTTCCGTCTTCACCCGCCGGCCGTCACTAGCCCGCATTGCATCATTCTGGCAATCGATGATGCGACGTACGGTGCAATGGGCGGTGTTAGGGAATATCGCACGATGTTGGCCAAGGCTCTGGAACTGATCGCGCCGGTCCAGCCCAAAGTAGTGGCGGTCGACGTGGTCCTCGCAGACACGGAAGATCCGGCAGAAGATGCGCGCCTGGAACGCGCGATGCAGGGAATCAAGAATCTTGTGCTAGTTGCCCATCTCTCCGACGGCCGCTGGGAGAACCCGCTGCCTCGTTTCCTCGCCAGTGGCGCCCACATGGGCCATGACAAAGCCGACGAGGGCTCCAAGGATGGAGTCACCCGAACCATCCCGCTTGAACAACGAGCGGGCCGCGATCGGAACTGGGCTTTGGCGTTGGAAGCCTTTCGATTGGCGCGGGGAAAACCCATTCTCGAGTCGCCTGACGATCTCGAGATCGGAAACGAGTTGATTCCCGCGGCACGCACGAGTGACGGGAACCGGCCGTTGCACATTCTCTTCACCCGCGAACCGAGTCCACACGTCTCCTTGAAGGACTTGGTCGACAAACCTGAGTTGGCGGCCCGATTTCATGACCAGGTAGTATTTCTGGGTATCACATCTATCACGGCATCCTATGATCGCGTCGCCACGCCATACGGCCATGAGCGGATCCCCGGCGTCGAAGTGCACGCCCAGCTTTTCGAAACACTGGAGCACGGCCAATTCCTGACCGATGCCTCGACTTCGTCCGTGCTTGGGTTCTGCGTGCTAGCCGTGATTCTGGCCGGCCTGATCTTCGCTTTGCTAAACGGCTCGCCGGCGTATCTCGCCGCCGGGGCGCTTTTGATTGCCGCGCACGCATCGTTATTCCTATTTTTTCGCCAAGGCGTAGTGTTTCCATACTTCGCGCCGCTTGCTTCGGCGTGGCTCGCATCTGTGACAGCGGCCAGCTATCAACATTTCATCGTGCGCCGTCGGCTTCACAAATCCGAAACCGACCGCAAGCGCTACCAGCAGGCCATCCACTTCGTCACGCACGAGATGCGCACGCCGCTCACCGCCATCCAGGGATCGAGCGAACTGATGGGCCGCTACACCCTGACTGAAGAGAAGCGCAAGCAGATCGCCGACATGATCAATCAGGAATCGAAGCGCCTGGCGAGGATCATCCAAACATTTCTGGATGTTGAGCGCCTTTCCGATGGTCAGATAGAGTTGAAGCGCGAGCCATTTTCGGCGCGTGAGGTCGTCGAGACGTGCATCCAGCGCGCGCGGCCGCTGGCGGACCGCAAGAATATTCGCATCCAGACCAACGGGCTGGAAGGTGAGCTGCAAGGCGATCGCGAGTTGATGGAATACGCCGTTTACAATCTGCTGACCAACGCTGTGAAATACTCCCGCGCGGATACAGAAATCACGGTTTGGTGCCTGCCCCAGGGCGATCAGTTGCGGCTCTCGGTGAAAGATCAGGGAATTGGGATGGACGCTAAGGAATTGCGGCAGATTTTCCAGAAATTTTACCGGACCAGGCGCGCCGAAGCTTCCGGAGAAACTGGAACCGGGATCGGACTTTCGATTGTCGAACAGATTGTCCACCATCACGGCGGGAAAATGGAAGTAACCAGCGAGCCCGGGAAAGGCTCCTGTTTTACCGTTGTGTTACAAGCCTTCTCTCGTGCGTCCCAACCACCCCCTGTGTCAGTCTAGTAAGTAGGTATTCCGCTAGTGCAACGATTGTTGGTGGTTGAAGACGACAACTCCGTAAGAGACACGATCACGACCTTCCTCGAGTTGGAGGGCTATCGTGTGGACGCTGTCTCTTCGACCCGGGAGGCCCTCGAGCGCCTGCGTAACGACGCCTATCCGATCGTTATCTCCGATATTTATCTGGATGAACGAACCGGTCTCGATATTTTGGAGACCGCGCGCCAGAACAATCCAAAGTGTGCCGTTATTCTGATGACCGGGCGAGGCACCATGGAAACGGTGAT